>JAESFI010000024.1_pt1 | contig 378461 bp, 362 predicted proteins | sample 9269361 | NCBI WGS metagenome assembly JAESFI01 (sample SAMN14504119, study PRJNA617095) | algae metagenome | isolation source: Brasilonema angustatum HA4187-MV1 and co-occurring heterotrophs from moss... | place: USA: Manoa Valley, Honolulu, Hawaii | collected 2009-07-20 | reverse complement strand
TTCGAACTCGAACTCCGGACCCGTGCCGTCGAACGCGAACGCCGAGACGTTCTCCGCCTTGTGCCAGCCCGCGTCGATCGCGCCGTACCAGCCCAGCGGATCCGCCGAAGCCGCGCCGGCCGACAGCGCCATGGCGGCGGCGGCGCCGGACGCCAGATAAATACCCTTGAGACGCATCGGAAATCCCTCAGCCCTGTTCACGATATGTGCGGCGGACATGCCGCCTCACGGGTTGCATAACAGCGCGAACGGCCACGGTCGAGCCAGAACGGCGCCGCTTCGGTTTAGGCGGGCGACCGTGGTTCCGCGGCCACGCTCACGCCTGCCGCGCGAGCAGGGCCGCCTCGCAGGCCGCGAACTCCTCGGCCGTGTCCACGTCCCACGCCCGGTCTGCGGGCAGATCGACCGCAAGACAGCCGGGTACGCGGAAGGTCCCGGCGGGCAGCACGACCTCGGGGCGCCCGACGTAGACGGCGCCGGTGATGATCCGCAGATTCCCGGCTTCGGCGCCGGCGTCTTCCAGCGTTCGGTCTCTGCGAACCCCATAGAAGCCGGCGGGTTTGGGCAGGGGCGAGACTGCGATCGCGGCCGGGGCGTCCGCGTCGCGACACGCCTGCACCACCCGATCGACGTCCTCCGCCGTGCGCAGCGGCGACGTCGGCTGCAGCAGGACGACCCGGCTCCAGCTTCCCCCCACGCCCTCCAGCGCGTGCGAGACGGCGTCCATGACCGAGGCGTCGGCGCCGCTGAGACCGGCCGGGCGCATGAACGGCGGCGGCAAACCCATGCCGGCGGCCACGGCCGCGACGGCCGGGTCGTCGGTGGACACCACGATGCGGTCCAGCGTCGTGGCCGCCAGCGCCGCCTCCAGCGTCCAGGCGACCATCGGCCGGCCGGCCATCGGCCGCACGTTCTTGCCCGGCAGTCGCGTGGAGCCCGCCCGGGCCGGTATGATCGCGATCGTTCCGCCGCTCATGTCGCTGACGTGCCCGGCGACCGGTCGCCCGTCAACGGCCGCTTGCGCGTGCCGACGCGGCCCCGCATCGTGCCGGCGTGAGTTCGGTGCGCGCCCTGCAGTCCCATTCCCGCGTCGTCGGCGCCCTGATGATGCGTGAACTCATCACCCGCTTCGGGCGGGACGGCCTCGGCTTCCTGTGGCTGGTGGGCGAGCCCCTGCTGTTCTGCCTCGGCGTCCTCGGCCTGTGGGCGCTGATCCGCCCGGAGTACGAGCATGGGGTGCGGCTGGGGCCGATGGTCATGACGGGCTACATGGCGCTCCTGCTGCTGCGGCATCAGATCGGCTGGAGCCTGAATGCGCTGTCCGCCAATCACGGGCTGCTGATGCACCGCGGCGTGGCCGTGCTGCACCTCTATGTGGCGCGCAACATGCTGGAGTTCGTCGGCGCGACCGCGGCCTTCGCCGTCGTCTACGTGTTGCTCGCCGCACTGGGTCAGGTCGGCGCGCCGCAGGACTGGGCGTTGCTCTACGGCGGCTGGGGTCTTCTGGGTCTGATGGGCTTCGGCCTGGCGCTGATCTTCGCGGGGCTGGCACAGCGGTTCGCGGTGATGGAGCGGATCGTCCCGCTGCTGACCTACGCCATGATCCCGGTCTCCGGCGCCTTCTTCATGGTGTCCTGGCTGCCGCCCGCGGTGCAGGAGGCCGTGCTCTGGATACCCCTGCCGCACGCGGTGGAGATGCTGCGCGCGGGCGTCTTCGGCGAATTCGTGGAAACCCACTGGAATCCCGTCTATGCCTCGGTCTGGAGCGGGATCCTGATCCTTCTGGGTCTGGCCCTCACCGCCGGCGCCCGCGACCGGCTCGAGACGGAGTAGGGCGCGGCCCTGATGGCGGACCCCATGAGCGACCCCGAACGCCCCGCCCCGGTGACCGGCCTGTTCCCGCGCATGGAGGCCGCGCGTCGCCGCGCGCGCCTGCCGTTCGCCGACCGCCCGCTTCCCTGGGGCTTCCTTGCGGTCGTGGTTCTGCCGACGCTGATCGCGGCGGTCTATTTTCTTCTGATCGCCTCGCCCCGCTACGTTTCTGAGGCACGCTTCATCGTGCGCGCGGGCCAGCAGCCGACGCCGGGCGCCGTCGGGCTGGCGCTTCAGGGCGTGGGGCTGGCGCCGGCCCAGACGGACGCGTTCGCCGTCCACGACTGGATGCGGTCGCGCGACGCCGTCGTCGAACTTCGCGACCGGGCACGGCTTGAGGCGGTGCTGGGCGCGCCGGGCGCCGACCCCTTCTCGCGCTGGCCGCGCCCGGGCGAGGGCCGCTCCGTCGAGGGCCTGCACAAGGCCTTCCGCCGGTTCGTGACCGTCGGCTACGACTCCACGACCGGCATCAGCGTGTTGCGCGTCGAGGCCTATCGCCCGGAAGATGCCCGGCGGCTGGCCGAAAGCCTGCTGGGCGGCGGCGAGCGGCTGGTCAACCGGCTGAACGAACGCGCCGCGGCCGACGCCGTGGCCGAGGCGACGCGCGCTGTGGACGAGGCCGAGGCCCGTCTGGCGCTGGCGTCCACCCGCCTGACGGGCTTCCGCAATCGCCAGCGCTTCATCGATCCGCAGGGGCAGGCCGAAGCGGGCGGCCAGGTCATCGTGGCCCTGACCACCCAGCTGGCCACCCTGCGCGCCGACCGCGCCCAGCTGGCCGCCGAGGCCCCGCAGAGTCCGCAGCTTCCCAGCCTCGACGGCCGCATCCGCGCGCTGGAGCGGCAGATCGCCGCCGAGCGCGCCAAGATCGCCGGCGCCGCCGACAGCCTCGCGCCACAGGTCTCGGCCTATGAGGATCTGGTCCTTGAGCGCCAGTTCGCCGATCGCCAGCTGGCCGAGGCGACCACCGCCCTCGTCGAGGCCCGGCAGGAGGCGCGACGCCAATCGCTGTATCTCGAACGGATCGCGGGACCGCTGGCGGCGGACGAGGCGACGCGGCCGCGTCGCTGGCGCTCCATCCTGATCGTCCTCCTGTCCGCCCTGCTGATCTGGGGCGTCGGCCGACTGCTGGTTCTGGGCCTGCGCGAGCACAGGCAGGCGGCATGAAGGCGGTCGCGACTTCTTCCGGTCTGTCGGTGCGCGGCCTTGCCAAGTCGTGGCCCAGGGCGACGCGGCCGGTGTTCGCCGATCTGGACTTCGATCTGGCGCGAAACGGCCGTCTGGCCGTGCTCGGCCGCAACGGTCAGGGCAAGTCCACGCTGATCCGCATCCTCGGCGGCGCATGGACCCCCACGCGCGGCACGGTCCGGTGGAACATGCGACCGTCATGGCCGATCGGCTTCGGCGGGGGGTTCCAGGGCAGCCTGTCGGGCATGGACAACGTCCGCTTCCTGTCGCGGCTGTACGACCGCCCCTTCGATCAGACCCTGGAACGGGTGGAGGCCTTCGCCGAGCTAGGCGTCGAGGCGATGCGGCGGCCGGTCAAGCACTGGTCCGACGGCATGCGGGCCCGGCTGGCGTTCGGCCTGTCGCTGGCCGTGGAGTTCGACTGCTACCTGATCGACGAGGTCGTGGCGGTGGGCGACGCCCGCTTCCAGGAGAAATGCCGGGTCGAGCTGTTCGACCGGCGCGCCGACCGCGCTTTCATCATGGCTTCGCACGACGACCGGCTGATCCGCGACCACTGCGACCGCGCTCTGGTCATCGAGGACGGCAAGGGGCGGGTGTTCGAGGACGTCGGCGAGGCGCTGGACGTCTACGCGTGGCTGAGGGCGGCGTGAGCGACGGGCTGGGCGACCGCATCGCGGCGGCCGACGCGGCCCGCGACGCCCGCGCCTGGAAGCGCGCCGCCCGGCTGTACGGCGCCGCGCTCGAGCTGGACCCGGCGCGGGACGACCTGTGGATCCAGCGCGGGCACGCGCTGAAGGAGTCCGGCGACTTCGACGCTGCGGAAGAGTCGTATCGCCGTGCCCTGGACCTGAGGCCGACCGTCGCCGACAGCTGGATGCAGCTGGGCCATCTGATGTCGCTCCGCGACCGCGTCGACGCGGCGGCCGAGGCCTATGCCCGGGCCGTGGCGCGGGACACGACGATGACCGACGCCGTGCAGGGTCTGCGCGCCGCCGTGGCGCGGGGCGCCGTTCTTCCGGACGAACTGCGACGCGAGACGGCCCGCGCCCTTCGGCCTCCGTCCCGGCGCACGCGGCTGATGTCGGCGGATGCGACGGCCCTCGCCCGCGTGTTCGGCGAGGCGCTGGACGCGCTCGGCGACGACGCGCCGAGCGACGCCGTCGAGGCGGTTCGCGCCGGGCTCGCGGCGCTGCCCGCACTCTCGCCCCCGGAGGCCGAAGGTCCCGTCGCGGTCTTCGACGTCTCGGACCTCATCGGCTACTTCGCCCATTCGCGCCTGCCCACGGGCATCCAGCGGGTCCAGATCGAGGTCCTGTCGGCGCTCCTGACGGACCCGGCCACCGAGCCGCGTTGCCGGGTCTGCGCCTTCGAGGAATCCCGGGACGCGTGGGTGGAAATCCCCCCGGATCTCTTTCTGGACGTCGCCGGAGCCGCGCTGGAGGGTGCCGATCTCGCCGAGGCGGGCTGGCGCGTGCGGCTGGACGCCGTGCGCACCGAGCTGACGCTGGCGCCGACGCTGGCTTTCCCGCCGGGCGCCTGGCTGATCAACCTCGGCACGTCGTGGTGGCTGCAGAACTACTTCCTGAAGGTCCGCGAGGCGAAGCGCCGCTTCGGCGTGCGCTACGTGCCCTTCGTCCACGACATGATTCCCGTCATGGCGCCGGAGCACTGCGTCCAGCCGCTGGTGCGCGATTTCGTCAGCTGGGCCCTCGGCGTCTTCGCCCACGCCGACGCCTTCCTGACCAACTCCGAGGCGTCGCGGGACGATCTCATGTCCGTCGCCGCCCGTCTTGGGGTCGACGTCACCGCGGATCGGGTCCGCGTCGTCCGTCTGGACGCCGACTTCCGCAAGGCCGGCGCCACTTCGGCGTCCGACGACGCGGTGCTGGAGCGCAATAGACTGACGCCGGGCGGCTTCATGCTTTTCGTTTCGACCCTCGAGTCGCGGAAGAACCACGTCGAGGTGCTGGCCGCCCTGCAGCGCATGCTGGCGAGCCATGGACCGCAGCGCACGCCGAAGCTCGTCTGCGTCGGCGGCAGGGGGTGGCTGAACGACGCCGTGTTCGCGCGCCTGCGGTCCGATCCGGCGCTCGCGCGTCACGTCGTCATCCTCTCGGGCGTGCCCGACGCGGACCTCGACCGGCTCTACCGCAGCTGCCTCTTCACCCTGTATCCCAGTCTCTACGAAGGCTGGGGCCTGCCAGTCACGGAAGCGCTGTGTCACGGCAAGGTCGTGCTGGCCTCCAACCGGTCGTCGGTGCCGGAAGCCGGCGGCGATCTGGCGGTCTATTTCCAGCCCGGCGATCTGAACGGCCTGACGGAGGCGATGGAGCGCCTGACCTTCGACGGCGACTGGCGCGAGCTGCTGGAGCGCCGGATCCGCGATCGTTTCCGTCCGCGACCGTGGGCGGAGCTGGGCGGGGACATGCTGGCGGCCGTGGACGGCTGGGCGACGGGCGACGACGCGGCGGGACAGGGCTGGCCGCTTGCCTTGGCCGGCCGTCTCCACCGTCTCGGACGGTCGATGGCGCTGGGCATCGGGCGTGGGGATCGCGCCGACGAAATCTTCCGCGAGGGGGCAGGCTGGGCCCCGCCCGAGCCGTGGGGCTGCCGCGCGCGCAGCGGCGCCGAACTGGTCTTCCGCATCGACCTGGCCGAGGGCACGCCCTTGCGCCTGCACGTCGGGCTGCATGCGCCGGGCGAGGGACGGGCCTGCGAACTTCGGCTGGCCGACGATCGTGCATGGGCGGGCCACGTGCTGGGCAGCGCGGTCCGCTGGGTGGTGCTGGAGGCGGCCGCGCCCGGCCCCGACAAGCCGATCCGCCTGAGTTTCGCCGCCGCGCCGGACGGGCGGCCGCCCCATCCCGGCGAGCGGGTCGACGTCGGCGTGATCGGCTTCATGGCCTGCGCCGCGGACGACCTGTCGGCGCGCGCCGACTTCCAGGCCGGAATTGCTTCGGGCGGCTGGGGTCTCCAGCCGCCCGAAGGGCTTCAGGCCTGATCCGTCGTCACTGGAAGGCGTCGTGGGCCGGCAGCTGATGCCAGCTGTCCTCGGCCTCGAAGCCGACCGGCTTCGACGGGTCCGGGGTCAGGGCGGCCAGCGCGTCCTGCAGGGCCAGTTCGGCGGGCGAGGCGCCGAAGAGGCCGTCGAGGTCCAGCCCGGCTTCGGTCGGCAGCACCTGCGGCCCTTCCGGCTTCAGCGTGAGCGGCAGGAAATCGTCCACGCCCAGGCCGACCGGTTCGGCGGCCAGTTCGACGCCGGCAAGACGCGCCGAAAGACCGGTCCACTCGCGCGTGGCTTCGGCCGCCGGCAGCGGCAGGAAGGCGTCGTCGTCCAGGGTCGGCAGGACCTGGGGGCCGGTCTCCTTGGCCGCGTCGGCGTCCGGCGTCGGTCCGGGCAGAACCTGCGGACCCGCCTCCTTGGCCGACGCGCCGTCGTCCTCCAGCGCCGGCAGGACCTGAGCCCCGTCGTCCTTCCCGCCGGAAGCTTCGACCTCCAGACCCGGCAGCACCTGCGGTCCGGCGTCCTTCCCGCCGCCGGCGTCGGCGTCGGCCGGCACGGTCTGGGGCGCGTCACCGTCGTCGTCCTTTGCGTCCGTAGCCGGCAGGACCTGCGGGCCGGCATCGTCCTGGACGGGAGATTCCTGCGGCGCCGCCGCCGGGCCCGAAGTCGTGATGCCCCCGACCAGCGACGGCAGCACGATCGCGCGGTGTTCGGCGGATTCCGAGAACTCGACGATCATCTGGGCGCGGGTGATGGTTCCCGCGTTAAGGCCGGAAACATAGGCGGCCAGCCCGCCCGCGTCGGAAGCGCGGTTCAGCGCGGTCTGGTACAGCTTCTCGACGAACTGGCTGTTCGTCAGGCCGCCGTACATCGCCTGGCCCTCGCTGGAGGCGAGGAAGGCGGTGGCGACCGCCAGCAGGCTGCTGGTGGTGCCGATCGCCGGCGCCCAGGTCGCCAGCTCGGACACGCTGGCGAAGCGGTTGAACACCGTGTCGGCCAGACGGGCCACGGCTTCCGCATTGTTGTCGCCGACCCAAAGGCCGTTCGACAGCGTCGACCAGCTGATCGCCCGGTGCTCCGCGGATTCGGCGAAGATCAGCATCAGAGCCTCGCGGCTGCCGCCGTTGTTGAGGAAGGCCAGCCAGTCGTTGATCTCGCTGTTGGACGGCGCGCGGTTCAGGGCGTTGGCGTACAGCCGCTGGACGTACTGCGTGTCGTTCAGCGCGCCGAAGCGGATGGTGAACTCGTCCGACTGGAGGAAGCGACGCGCCATTTCCGAGAAGGTCACGCCGCTCTCGATGGCGTCGAGCTGGATGTGGAAGCCCAGGGCGTCCGGCTCGCGGTCGAAGGCGGCCGAGTACAGGCGCATCAGCTGCGCGGCCTGGCTGTCGGCGTTGAACGTCACCAGACCGTCGACGAAGGCGGCCGCCTCGATGCCCGTCAGGGAGTCGGTGCCCTCGTTCGGGCTGACGACCGTCGTGGAGTTCACCGTCGCATAGGCCTTGCGCGCTCCGGCGTAGCCGGCGAGGTCGTAGCCGATGCCGCCACTGATGACGTCGTTGCCGGCGCCGCCCGTGATGACGTCGTTGCCGTCGCCGCCGTTCAGCGCGTCGACGCCGGTCCCGCCGAACAGCTGGTCGTCGCCCGCCTCGCCGTTCAGCGTGGAGCCGACCTGCGTCAGGGGAACCGCGGTGGCCTGCGGGTTGGAGACGTGCAGCGTGTAGGTCGAGCCTGCGGTCAGCGACTGATAGGTGAAGGTGCCGTCGGGCAGGTTCGAGGCCCAGCGCGCGACTTCGATGTAATAGGTCCCGCCCAGAGGCAGGTTCACGGTCAGCCCGGCCTCGAAATTGGAGCCCGCGTCCGTGGTGGAGTCGTCGTTCCGGGCGATCTCGTTGCCGAGAGAGTCCCGGATGATGAGGACGCTGTCGAAGCTGGCCGCGTCGATGTCGATCGTGACCTGACCGGCGTTGTTGACCGTGATGGCATAGAACTCGGTCGTGCCTCCGGACGCCGTCGCCACCACCGTGGCATGCGGCACGGTCGTGGAGTTCACGATGGCGGGGTTCGACATCAGGTCATAGGCCGTCGTCGAGGAGATCGCGACCGCCGCTCCGGTCGAGCTGTTGACCGTGGTCGAAGGCTTGGTGACGTCAGCTCCGCCGCCGCCGATGCCGGGCGCCCCCGCGTAGAGTCGGTCGTTCCCGCCGCCGCCGTTGAGCACGTCGACGCCGCCGCCGCCGCGGATGACGTCCGCGCCGCCCGAGCCGGTGAGCACGTCGGCGAAGGTGCTGCCTCGCACCTCCTCGATGCTGGTGAGGGTGTCGCTCCCCGCCGCGCCGCTCGCAGTGCCCGCCGCCAGCGACACGGTGACCGAGCCGGAGGCCCCGCCATAGTCGGCCACGTCCTGACCGTTGCCCCCGTTCAGCGCGTCGTCGCCTAGGCCGCCGACCAGCAGGTCGTCGCCTTCGCCACCGTTCAGGGCGTCGTTGCCGGACCCCCCGTCCAGATAGTCATTGCCGTCCAGACCGTTGATGGTGTCGTTGCCCGCCAGACCGCCCAGATTGTCCGCGAGCGCGGTCCCGGTCATGACGTCGTCGGTGGGGTCGCCCGCAACGGTCAGGCCGCCGGTCGGCGCGGCCGCGATCGTCTGGTCGGCGAACTGCAGGAACTCGACGTTGGTGATGGTGTCGGTCCCGTCAGGCCCGACGACCGTTCCGATCTGGCCGTTCCACGTGATGGTGTACTGGCTGCGATTGCCCGAGAACACGACCGTGTCGGAACCCAGACCGCCGTCGATCGCGTCGTTGCCGCCGCCGCCGGTGAGGCGATTGTTGGCCGAGTTGCCGCGAATCTGATCGGCGCCCGAGCCGCCCACCGCGTTTTCGATGACCGCGCCCATGCCGATCGCCACGTTGCCGATCAGGGCGCCGACGCTGGAGAACGCGCCCTGACGCAGGTCGATCACCTGGTTCTGCGAGTAGCCGGAGAAGTCGAACGTGTCCGTGCCGCCCGCGTCCCAGACGGCGAAGATCACGAGGCTGGCCGAGCTGGTGGCGCTGAACCAGGCGCGGTCGGCGTTCGAATTGAAGCCGTAGGTGGTGTCGCCCGTGCGGGTGGTCATGTTGGCGCCGTACAGCCGTTGGGCCGCCGCGATGTCGTCCAGAAGCGGGACGGCGGAATAGTAGCGCGTGCCCGTGCCGTTGACCCGGTGCTCGCCGCCGGTGAGTTCGGCATTGAAGTAGCTCATCAGCGAGTACTGGCGGCTGTCTTCGAAATAGATCGCGTGCTCGGCGTAGGTGATGGAAACCCCCGGCCCGGCGTTGTACGCCGCCGGGTGCGACAGTCCGATGGCGTGGCCTATCTCGTGCGTCAGGACCTGGTAGCCGTAGTTCAGCAGCACGGGGGTCGAGTTGTAGGACAAGCTGCTGTTCACCCAGACGTCGCCCTGCTGGTACTGCGACCCGCGCGCAAGGGTGCTCTGGGCGGCAGAAGCGGGCAGGTAGGCGAAGGCGGCCGCACCTTCCGAGCCCGTGGCGTAGTTTCCGAACAGGATGGCGGCATTGTTCGACGCCGAATACTCGCTGCCGACGTCCTGAACCCGCTGGAACACGATGTTGGCGACGTCGGACCACGACTGGAGCGCCAGCAGCGTCGCCGTGATCTGCGCGGCGTTGAAGTTGGAGTAGCCGGCCGTGTCGCTCGGCATCGTTTGGCTCGTGCCGTTCGTGCCCGGCTGCGAGCCGCGGAATGCGAAGGTCACCGTCGTGGCTTGGCCGATCGCCGCAGCCCAGGTGGTGTTGGAGCGGGTGATCTGGGCGCCGGCATCGGCCGGATTCAGGGATGGCTTGCCGTTCGGGCCCGATCCGCCGCGGTCGTCCGCGTTGACGATGACGCCCTGTGAGCCGTCGCCCGTGGCGTCGGTCGCGCCGTGGAACCGGCCGCAGCCTGCGCACAGGCCGTAGCTGGAAATCGCGCCGAACCCGTAGTCGGGCTGACCTTCGCCCTCCACGAACGGCGACGTGCGAACGGGGGCCTCACGGCCCGAGGAGAAGGCGTCGAACATGGTGACCCACCCGGCATGGAATTATGTCTGGAGAACACCGTATCCGAGAACGGCGGAACCACAAGCGAGACCGTTGCGGTTCCGCGCCTTCCTAAGGCCGCGCGGGTCCGCTATGGGCGCGCCATGGACGAGATCGAACGCCAGTCCGGAGAGCGGGGTTGGGCCACGGCCAGGACCCTGGCGGAGGCGCTGCCCTACATTCAGGTCTATGACCGCGAGACCGTGGTCATCAAATACGGCGGCCACGCCATGGGCGATTCCGCCGTGGCGAAGCAGTTCGCCGCCGACGTCGTCCTGCTGAAGCTGATGGGCGTGAACCCCGTCGTGGTCCACGGCGGCGGCCCGCAGATCAGCGCCATGCTGGACAAGGCGGGGGTGAAGTCCGCCTTCGTGGACGGGCTGCGGGTCACCGACGCCGACACCATGCAGGTCGCCGAAATGGTCCTGTCGGGCGCGGTCAACAAGGAGATCGCCCACTGGATCACCGTGGCGGGCAAGGAGGCCGACGTGCGCGGCATCGGCCTGTCCGGCAAGGACGCGGGCCTGCTGACGGTCGAGAAGACCCGCCGCACCAAGCGTGATCCCGACAGCATGATCGAGCACGAAGTCGATCTGGGCTACGTCGGCGAGCCGACCGAGGTGGACCCGAAACTGATCACGCGCCTGCTGGAATCCGACGCGGACTGGGTTCCCGTCGTGGCCCCGATCGGCGTGTCGGAGGACGGCCAGACCTACAACGTCAACGCCGACACCGTGGCCGGGGCGCTCGCGGGCCGGCTGGCGGCCAAGCGCATGCTGCTGCTGACCGACGTGGAGGGCGTCAAGGACGCGAACGGCGACATCATCCGCCAGATGACGATCGGCGAGGCGTCGCGCCTGATCGAGGAGGGCGTGGCCACCGGCGGCATGATCCCCAAGCTGCAGACCGCCATGGCCGCGGTTCGCGCAGGGGTCGAGGCGGTGGTCATCCTGGACGGCCGCCGTCCTCACGCCATGCTGGTCGAACTGTTCACCGAGACGGGCGCCGGCACCCTGGTGAAGGCCGGATGACCGATCTTCGTCAGGTCACGGCCTGGGTCTTCGACATGGACGACACCCTGTATCCGCGCGAGCAGGGCGTGATGCGGCTGGTGCAGGAGCGGATCAACGCCTTCATGATGGCCGCCGTGGGCCTGCCGCAGGACGAGGCGCGCGCGCTGCAGCTGCAGTTCCTGAACGAGCACGGCACGACGCTGGCCGGGCTGATGGCCAACTATGCGGTCGACCCCCAAGCCTTCTTGCAGGATGTGCACGACGTGCCTCTGGATACGCTGGAGCCCAGCCCGGAGCTGTGCGACCTGCTGACCCGTCTGCCGGGCCGCAAGTTCGTCCTGACGAACGGGGCCCGGATGCACGCGGACCGCGTGCTTGCCCGGATCGGCGTCTCCGCCTGTTTCGACGGCGTCTTCTGCATCGAGGACATGGATCTGGTGCCCAAGCCCGCGCCGGCCACCTTCCGCCGCTTCCTCGACGCCTTCGGGGTCGACCCGCACGCGGCCGCCTTCTTCGAGGACACGCCCCGCAATCTGATGCCGGCCAAGGCGCTGGGCATGACCACCGTCCTGATCGGCGACGGGCACGGTCATGAGGTCGGCGACTGGGTGGATCACCGCGCCGACCGCCTTCTGGACTTCCTCCGACCCCTCGCCCTCAGGGACGCCGCATGACCGACCATCTGGAATCCGTGATCGAAGCCGCGTGGGAGGACCGGGCCAACGTCTCGGCCGCCACCCACGGCGAGGTGCGCGATGCCGTCGACCAGGCGCTGGAGATGCTGGATTCCGGCCGCGCCCGCGTCGCCTCGCGCGGCGCCGACGGCGCGTGGACGACCCATCAGTGGCTGAAGAAGGCGGTGCTGCTGTCCTTCCGCCTCAACGACAACGTCCTTATGCGCGCCGGCGACCGCGGGCCGAACAGCGGGGCGCCGGGCGTCGGGCCCTACTGGGACAAGGTGCCCAACAAGTTCGGCGACATGACGCCGACGGAGTTCCAGCACGCCGGCTTCCGCGCCGTGCCGGGCGCGATCGTCCGCAGGGGCGCGCACATCGCGAAGAACGTCGTGCTGATGCCCAGCTTCGTGAACATCGGCGCCTTCGTCGACGAAGGCTCGATGGTGGACGCGTGGGCCACGGTCGGGTCCTGCGCCCAGATCGGCAAGAACGTGCACCTGTCCGGCGGCGCCGGGATCGGCGGGGTTCTGGAGCCGCTGCAGGCCAACCCGACCATCATCGAGGACGGCTGCTTCATCGGCGCCCGCGCGGAGGTGGCCGAGGGCGTCATCGTGCGTGAGGGCGCCGTGCTCGCCATGGGCGTCTATCTGTCGGGATCGACGAAAATCGTCGACCGCGCGACCGGCGAGGTCTTCCGCGGCGAGGTGCCCGCGTATTCGGTCGTCGTGCCGGGTTCTCTGCCCGATCCCAACGGCGGGCCGTCGCTCTATTGCGCGGTCATCGTCAAGCGCGTCGACGCCCAGACGCGGGCCAAGACCGGCGTCAACGAGCTGCTGCGCGACTGACGCCGGCGTGCGGCCTCAGGCCGCGACGGCCGAGGCCTTGCCGAAGTGCGGGTCCAGTTCGCCGGCGGCGTAGCGCCTGGCCATCTGGGCGGTCGACAGCGGCTTGATCCTGTCGGCCATGCCCTCGCAGCCGAACTCCTGGAAGCGCTGCATGCAGACCTTGCGCATGGCCTCCTTGGCGGGCTTCAGATAGGCGCGCGGGTCGAACTCGCCCGGCTTCTCGGCCAGCACCTTCCGGATGGCCCCGGTGATGGCCATGCGGTTGTCGGTGTCGATGTTGATCTTGCGCACGCCGTGCTTGATGCCGCGCTGGATCTCCTCGACCGGCACGCCCCAGGTCTGTGGCATCTGGCCGCCGTACTGGTTGATGATGTCCTGCAGGTCCTGCGGCACCGAGGACGAGCCGTGCATCACCAGATGGGTGTCCGGCAGGCGGCGGTGGATCTCCTCGATCACGTTCATGGCCAGCACGGCGCCGTCGGGCTTGCGTGAAAACTTGTAGGCGCCGTGGCTGGTGCCCATGGCGATCGCCAGGGCGTCGACCTTGGTCTCGCGCACGAAGTCGACCGCCTGATCCGGGTCGGTCAGCAGGGCGGAGTGATCCAGCTTGCCCTCGAAGCCGTGGCCGTCCTCGGCCTCGCCCATGCCGGTTTCCAGCGAGCCCAGCACGCCCAGCTCGCCCTCGACCGAGACGCCGCAGCTGTGCGCCATCTGGACCACGCGGCGGGTCACGTCGACGTTGTACTCATAGCTGGCGGGGGTCTTGGCGTCCTCTTCCAGCGAACCGTCCATCATCACCGAGGTGAAGCCGTACTGGATCGCCGTGGCGCAGGTCGCCGGGCCGTTGCCGTGGTCCTGGTGCATGCAAACCGGGATGTGCGGATACAGCTCCGTCAGGGCGTCGATCAGGCGGGCCAGCACCACGTCGTTGGCGTAGGACCGCGCCCCGCGCGAGGCCTGGATGATCACCGGCGCGTTGACGGCCTCGGCCGCCTCCATGATCGCCAGGCCCTGCTCCATGTTGTTGATGTTGTAGGCGGGCAGGCCGTAGTCGTTCTCGGCGGCGTGATCGAGCAACTGGCGCAGGGTGATGCGGGCCATCGCGGGCGTCTCCTGAAGTCTTGTTTTGCCCAGCCTCTAACGCCCTCGCGCGCCGAAGTCACGCAATGTAACACCCTTGGAACGGGGCAGCCGCCGGGTGTGGCCTCAGGCGCGCAGGGCCTCGACGCCCGGCAGGGCCTTGCCTTCCATCCATTCGAGGAAGGCGCCGCCGGCGGTTGAGACGAACGTCATGTCGTCCGCGACGCCCGCGTGGTTCAGCGCCGCGACGGTGTCGCCGCCGCCGCCGACGGCGGTCAGGGCGCCGGCCTTGGCGCGCCCGGCCACGTGCTTCGCCACGGCCACGGTCGCCGCGTCGAACGGCGGCACCTCGAACACGCCCAGCGGGCCGTTCCAGATCAGGGTTTTCGACGCGTCGATCGCGGCGGTCAGCCGGGCGACGGAGCCGGGGCCGGCGTCCAGAATCTTGTCTTCGTCCGACAGGGCGTCGCCTGCGTTGACCGTGCGGGCCTCGGCGCCCGGCTTCACCTCGGTCGCCACGACCAGATCGATGGGCAGCAGGATCTCGCAGCCCTTGGCCTCGGCCTCGGCCAGGATTTCGCGGGCCGTGTCGGCCATGTCGCGCTCGGCCAGGCTGCCGCCGACGTCCACGCCCTGCGCGAACAGGAAGGTGTTGGCCATCCCGCCGCCGATGGCCAGCCGGTCCAACTTGCCGACCAGGTTCTTCAGCAGGTCCAGCTTGGTCGAGACCTTGGCCCCGCCGACGATGCCGATCACCGGCTTGACCGGATTGCCCAGCGCCGCGTCCAGCGCCTCAAGCTCCCGCCGCATGCTTTCCCCGGCATAGGCGGACAGCAGGCGCGCCAGCCCTTCGGTCGAGGCGTGGGCGCGGTGCGCGGCCGAGAAGGCGTCGTTGACGTAGAGGTCGCCCACCTCCGCCAGCTGGGCGGCGAAGGCCGGATCGTTCGTCTCCTCGCCCGCGTGGAAGCGGACGTTCTCCAGCAGGATCACCCCGCCCGCGTCCAGCTCCGCGACCGCCGACTTCGCCGTGTCCCCCACGCAGTCGTCGGCGAACCGCACCGGCGCGCCCAGCAGGTCGGACAGCGGCTGCACGACGGGCTTCAGGCTCATCTCCGGCACGACCTTGCCCTTGGGCCGGTCGAAATGCGCCAGCAGCGCCACCCTGGCTCCCGCGTCCCGCAGCCGCTGGATCGTCGGCAGGGCCGCGCGCAGCCGCGTGTCGTCGGCGACCTTGCCTCCTTCCATCGGCACGTTGAAGTCCACCCGCACCAGCGCGGTCTTGCCGGCGAGATCGGAGGCGTCGTCGAGGGTGCGGAAGGTCATGCGTCGTGGCGCCTGTAGAGAGTGCTGGAATCTATTGGATCGACGACCTCGACGATCTCGCCGGTAAGCAGAAACTCGCTGGGTTCTGCGTCGAGGAAGGGGGAAATGTTTGTGCTTACGTGTTCCCACTCCGCGCCGATGTCGCGACCAGCAGCGACATTGAACGAGCGGTGCACGCGCCCATCTTCGAGTACCAAAAGAGTGAGCAGGCCATCACGCGCTTCAAGGAGCTTGACGAGTGCTGCGCCTCGACCGGGCACAAACGCGCCTTCGCCTTGCTCCTGATAGCGGTCGTCCGAAGTCACAGGAACTTCGCCATCTCCAGCGCGGTGTCGCTCATCCGCGTCGCGAAGCCCCATTCGTTGTCGTACCAGCTCAGCACGCGGGCCAGCTTGCCGTCGACGACCTGGGTCTGGGCCAGCGCCGCGGTGGACGAGGCGGAGACGTGGTTCAGGTCCATCGACACGACCGGGTCCAGGGTCGTGGCCAGAACGCCCTTCATCGGGCCGTCGGCGGCGGCCTGAAGCGCCTTGTTGATCTCGTCGGCGGTGACTTCGCGGCCGGCGACGACCTTCAGATCCACGACCGACACGTTCGGCGTCGGCACGCGGATGGACGATCCGTCCAGCTTGCCCTTCAGCTCCGGCAGCACCAGGCCCAGCGCCTTGGCGGCCCCCGTCGAGGTCGGGATCATGGACAGGCCGGCGGCGCGGGCGCGGTAGAGGTCCTTGTGCATCGTGTCCAGCGTCGGCTGGTCGCCGGTGTAGGCGTGGATCGTGGTCATGTAGCCGCGCTCGATCCCGAACAGGTCGTGCAGCACCTTGGCCACCGGGGCCAGCGCGTTGGTGGTGCAGCTGCCGTTCGACACGATCACGTCGTCGGCGGTCAGGGTCTCGTGGTTGACCTTGAAGACGATGGTCTTGTCGGCGTTCTCGCCGGGCGCCGAGATCAGCACGCGCTTTGCCCCGGCTTTCAGGTGCGCCTCGGCCTTGTCGCGCGCGGTGAAGATGCCGGTGCACTCGAACGCGATGTCCACGTTCAGGTCCCTGTGCGGCAGGTTCGCGGGATCGCGCTCGGCCGTGACCTTGATCTTGCCCAGGCCGACGTCGATCCAGTCCTCGCCCGAGGTGACCGTGCCGGGGAAGCGGCCGTGGACGCTGTCGTACTTCAGCAGGTGGGCGTTGGTGGCCACCGGACCCAGGTCGTTGATCGCCACCACCTCGACGTCGCGGCGGCCGTGCTCGACGATCGAGCGCAGGACGAGACGGCCGATGCGGCCGAAGCCGTTGATGGCGACGCGGACGGTCATGGTGGGGGCTCCCGAGGCTTGAGTGTTCGTTGGGCGCCTCAATGGAACCGGCGCGCCCGGGGATCAACCCCGGACGCGTAACAAGGCGTGATCGAGTGTTTCGCTCAGGGCGTTCGCCGGAAGCGCGGACCCGATCCGCCCGGACCCGCGACGTCGAAGCCGCCCACGCCGCCGTCCGCGTTGCGGAAAAAGGTCACCCGCGTGCCCGGATCGCCGGCTCGGCTGAACACGTCGTCGCCCAGCGGAACCAGCGTCAGGGGCGGCCGACGTCCGCGCGTCGCCAGCAGCCGCCCGTCCTGTGCCGTCACCGTCCACTCGCCGTAGCCGCCGACGTAGGGAGCCAGGTCGACGGCGACCGGCGCCGTCCGCAGGGCCTGCGCCGCCCATCGGGCATCGGTCCGCGCGGGGTCCTTCTGCACGATGGCGTCCAGCGCCAGCAGGTGCGCGGTCTCCAGCGCCCGGTCCCAGGGCGTCGCGACGTCCGGCACGACGCCGGTCCCTTCCCAGTTGCCGCCCGTCAGCGGGTTTCGGGGAGAGCCGCCGGAGACGAACACCGCGAACCGGCCGCCGACCGGCACCATGCCGCCGGGGTTGGCCGCGCCGCCCGAGGCCTCGCCTACGATCGTCGCCCGATCCGCCGCCTGCAGGGTGTAGGGGAAGGCTTCGCCCGCCGAGCCCGTCCGCCCGCTGGTCAGGACGTAGACCGGCACGTCCAGCCGCGGCGCGGGATGAAACGCCTCCGGCGCCTCGCGCTCCGTGCCGTCCCGGCTGTGGAAGACGTTGTACACGTCCCGGTCCGGCCCGACGAAGGCGCTGACCAGATAGCCGACCATCGACGGCGCACCGCCGCCGTTGTCGCGCAGGTCGATGATCACCGCGTCGGTCCCCGACAGGAAGTCCAGCACCGCATCCGCCCGCTTCCGCGCGGGATCGTCAGGGTCGCCGAAGAAGATGTCGGCGAACGACTTCATCTCCACATAGCCGACGTTGCCCGGAAGAATGCGCACGTCGGTGAAGCCGAAGTTGCCCCGCACCATGCCCGGCGGCGGCGTGCGCGGGCCGGACGGAGCGGGGCCCTGCGGCCCGCCCGTGCGGGGCAGAGGCGGCGCCGTCTCGGACGCCTGCGGGTTCCAGGTCACGTTGAAGTGGGCGTCCTCCGGTTTCAGCCGCACCGTCAACGCCGTGGCCAGATCGCGCGGATCGGTCAGGGCGTCGAAAGCGCCCGACGCGGCCTCGGCTTCCAGTGCGTCGGCGATGCGGTCGCCCTTGGCGGGATCGAAGTAGACCTCTCGCACCGCGTTCGCGACGGCGGCCACCGTCTGGCGCGGCGGCGGCGCCTCCTGGGCCAGCGCGGGGCCGCCCCACATCAGGGCGCAGGCGACGATCAGGGCGCGCATCAGGACATCTCCTCGGAAAGCGGAAGCGTCAGTTCGGCGGTCAGGCCGCCTTCGGGCCGGGTGATCAGGACCACCTCGCCGCCGTGGGCGCGGGCGGCCTGGCGGGCGACGGTCAGGCCCAGTCCCGCGCCGCCGGTCTGGCGATTGCGGCTGGGCTCTGCGCGGTGGAACGGCTCGAACACCGCCTGAAGCTGGTCGTCGGGCAGGCCCGGTCCGTCGTCCTCGACCCGCACCGCGGCGCGGCCGTCGACCGCCGCCGTCGAAACCCGGGCGGACCCCGCATACTTCAGGGCGTTGGCGACCAGATTGGCCACCGCGCGCCGCACCGCCGTCGGATCGGCCCGCACCCGCAGTTCCGGTCCCGCCGTGAACGTCACGCCTTCGCCGGTTTCGGAGAAGCCGCGCGCGCAGTCGCCGGCCAGCGCCGTCAGGTCGAACGTCTCCACCCGTTCCGGCGGCGCCTCGCCGCGAACATAGGCCATGGCCTGGGCGATCAGGGCGTCCATCTCCTCCACGTCGGCGGCCATCCGGTCGCGCAAGGCGTCGGGCGCCTGTTCGGCGCGGAAGCGCAGGCGCGTCAGCGGCGTGCGCAGGTCATGCGCGATCGCCGCCACGGTCTGCGTGCGGCGGCGCATGTGATCGCGCAGACTGGCCTGCATGTCGTTGAAGGCGTGGATGGCGGTGCGCACCTCCGAGGGGCCCGAGGGCGTCAGCGGTTCCGCGTCCGGGTCCGCGCCCAGCCGCTCGGCCGCCGCCGCGAACACACGGATCGGCCGCGTCAGCCGGCGCGCCATCCACCAGACCAATGGGGCCAGCAGCAGCAGCGAGATCGCAAGCGCCAGCAACAGCCGCGACTGCCAGGGCGACAGCAGGCCCCGCGGCGGCTCCACCGTCGCCCAGCGTCCGTCCTCCAGCCGCAACGACGCCGAGAATGGCGCGAAGGTCAGGCGGTCGGTCGTCACGGTGAACTGCCGCACGCCGGACTCGTTCACGACCACGCGGCCGGGCGCCGGAGCGGGCGGCGCATCGGGCGTCCTCAGGCGCAAATCCACGCCCGTCGGGAGCGGGGGAGGGGGCGGTTCCGGCGGCGGCGCGGGCGGCGCGACGGACGCGCCGGGCGTCATCACGTAGACCGTGCTCTCCTCGACGCGGGCGCGGACGGGCGCCGGGCCCGGCATCCGCCGGTTGAAGGCGTGCCGTTCGCCGTCGATGCGCACCCGCACCTCTGAGGGCGCCGCGTCCAGCCGGTTGGCCAGGGCGGCCGCAAGCCCGGCCTCCAGGGGATCCGCAGGCCGGTCGTCGCCGGCGGTGACCGGGCGCGCATCCACCCGTCGCTGCAGCCGCTTGCCGTCGCTGGTGCGCGCGGGCCGACCTTCCAGAGCCGTCGCCGCCGCCTCCAGGCTGAAGCCGGCCGGCGGCGGGTCGGGCGACAGCAGCACGACGGCGAACGCCACGGCGTGCGACAGCGCGACCGCCGTCGCCGCCAGCGCCGCCACCTGGACGAAGACGGGCAGGGTGCCGGGCCGCCTCATCGCCGCGTCACCTTCGCGTCGAACCGATATCCTTCGCCCCGAAGGGTCTGGATGAGCTCCAGTCCGGAACCGTCGTCCAGCTTGCGGCGCAGCCGGCTGATCGAGACGTCCACCGCCCGGTCGAACACGTCGGCGTCCTGCCCCCGCGCCTTTTCCAGCAGCTGGTCCCGCGTCAGCACGCGCCCGGCGGACTCGGCGAAGGCGCGCAGCAGGGCGAACTCCCCCGCCGACAGCACCACCTCCTGCCCGTCCGGTCGGGTCAGCGACCGTCGCATCAGGTCCAGCCGCCAGCCGGCGAAGCCCAGAGCCGGTCCCTCGTCGCCCGGCTCCGCCTCCCGCGGGCGCCGCAGCACGGCCCGGATGCGGGCCAGCAGCTCGCGCGGATTGCACGGCTTGGGCAGATAATCGTCGGCCCCCAGCTCCAGCCCCACGATCCGGTCGGTGTCCTCGCCCATCGCCGACAGCATGACGATCGGGGGTCCGTTTCCGGCGAGCCGCCGCACGACGGACAGGCCGTCCTCGCCGGGCATCATCACGTCCAGCACGATCAGGTCGGGCCGCCGCGCCTGCAGCGCGCGGTCCATCTCGGCGGCCGACGCCGCGCCCTCGGCCTCATAGCCGTGGCGGGACAGATATTCGATCAGCACCTCGCGGATGCCGGGGTCGTCGTCGACCACGAGGACGTGCGCGGAAACGTCGGTCATCGGCGTCATCATGGCGGGGCTTCGCGGCGACGTCATTTCACCGGTGAAACAAATCCGGCCGGGGATGAAACACGCGCGCAAGCGGCGCATGGTGACCTGCCCTCATCGCGAACGCTCTCAGGACCCGCCATGCTGATCTCCCTGCCCCTCGCCGCCGCCCTCACGCTGGCCGTGCAGGACCCGCCGCCGCCGCCCGCGCCCCCGGCCCCTCCGGAGCGGGTGATGATCCGCATGCACGGCGGCCCCGGTCTGGACAAGGACGGGGACGGCTTCGTCACGCGCGACGAGTTCGCCGCGCCCATGACCGACCATTTCGGGCAGCTCGACAAGGACGGCGACGGCCGGCTTTCGACGGACGAACTGCAGGCCGGCGGCCCCGGCGAGCACGACGTCATGATCCGCCACGGCGGTCCGATGGTCTGGACCGGCGGTCCGATCGTCACCGGCGACGGCGAACGTCGGCACGTTTACGTCATGGGCGGTCCGGAAGGCGGCGAGACGGCCACCTGGACCAGCGAGGACGGCCGCGAGGTCCGCGTGGAGACGCGGATCATGCGGGGCGCCCCCGGCGCGCCGCCCCCGCCGCCGCATCCGCCCCATCCGCCGCACGCGCCCGGCGCGCCCGGCGCCCCCCATGTCTTCGTCCACACCGTGGGCGGACCCGACGGCGCCCTCGACGGTCCGGGGGATCTCGACGCGAACGGCGACGGTCGGGTGACCGAGGACGAGTTCCTCGCCCCGATGCGCGAAGGCTTCCGCAAGATGGACGCCGACGGGTCCGGCGCGCTGGAGGAGGGCGAGCGCGGCGGCGCCGACGTCCGCGTCTTCACCCGTCGCGCCCCGGCGCCGGCGGCCCGGTGAAGCCGTCTGCGGTCCCGCTTGCGGGCGGGGCCGCGCCGACTCTATCGTCCGGGCCATGAAGACCGGACGTCACGCGAATTCCATGCTCGGCGCCGCCCTGCTCGGGGCGGCGCTTCTCTGCGCGCCGATGGTCGCCGCGCAGGACGTGGCGGTCACGGCCGTCGCGGCGGCGGACCGCGCGTCGAGCTCCGACCGCGAGCGGATGAACGCCCGCGTCTTCGACCGCGTCTGGACCGAGGTGCGACGCGACTACTACGACCCCGCGCTGAAGGGCGTCGACTGGGACGCCGCGCGCGAGACGTGGCGGCCGCAGGCCCTGGCCGCCGAGGACGACGGCCAGCTCTATGCGGCGATCAACGGCATGCTCGACCTGCTGGACGACGCCCATGCCGCCGCCGCCTCGCCCGCCTCGGTGCGGCGCGCCGACGCCCAGCATCGCGACCGCGCCGTCATCGGCGTCACCGTCTCGCGCGAGGACGACGGCGGCTATCGCGTCCAGTCCGTCCGCGAAGGCTCGGCCGCGGCCGACGCGGGGGTGCAGATCGGCTGGCGCCTGGCCACCGACGCCGGAGGCTGGACCCCGGACCACGACGTGGTGGAAGGGACTCCCGTGCACGTCGTCTTTCAGGACGGGGAGGCACGACGCGCGTTCGACCTGATGCCGCGGGTGATGCCGCCGATCCCGGTCTTCGTCGCGGACCGGTCGCGCCCCGGCGTGCTGATCCTCAGCGCGCGCGCCTTCGATCCCGGCATGGGGCGCTGGATGGGCGAGGAGCTGCGCGACCTGCCGCCCGACGTCGACGTGGTGCTGGACCTGCGCGCCAACGCCGGCGGTCGCCTGTGGGAGGCCGAGGCCGTGCTCGGCTGCTTCCTGCCGCAGGGCGTGCCGTGGGCCTGGCAGACCGGCCGCGAGGCGCCCCGCCGTCTGCTGACGACGCGCGCGCCGTGCGGTGGACTGACCGCGCCGGTTCCCAACGATCTGGCCGTCCTCGTCGGTCCGGGCAGCCGTTCCGCCGCGGAGCTGACGCCCGCCGCCCTACAGGAGTCCGGCCGCGCCGTCATCGTGGGCGCCCCCACGTCCGGCGCCGTCCTGATTTCCCGGGACACCGATCTGCCGGACGGCGGACGCCTGACGCTCAGCCGCGCCGACTTCGTCACCGTGTCCGGGGTCAGGCTCGAAAAGGCCGGCGTCCGCCCCGACGTCGTCACGCCCACGTCGGACGCAGCGCTGGAGGCGGCGCTGGCCGCCCTGGCCGATCCGCCCGAGGCCGCCGCGGCCGGCGCGCGCGAGGCCCCATGATGCTGCGGCGTCTCGCGCCGGTCCTCGGCGCGCTCCTCCTGCTGGCCGGCTGCGCGCCGAACCTGCCCTTCGCGGTGGACGGCGTGGTCCCGCCCCCTGTGGCGGTCGCCGACGGCTCCGCAGAGCGGCGCGCCCTGAACGCCAGGGTCTACGACGCGGCCGTCGATCACGTGGCGCGCCACTACTATGACGGCGATCATCGCGGGGTGAACTGGGCGGGCGAGGCGGCGGCGCGCCGCGAGGCGACGGTTTCGGCGCCGACCGAGACCGACTTCTACGCCCGCATGCATCCGCTGTTCGATCTGCTGGACGATCGCCACACCAGCGTGACCTCGCCGGCGCGCCGCGCCGAGCTCCAGGCGACGCGACTGGGTCAGTCGGGCGCCGGCTTCGGCCTGTCCGCGACGCGGATCGGCGACGACTGGATCGTCACCCGCGTGCGGGCCGAAGGTCCGGCCCTCGCCGCCGGCGTCCAGGTGGGCTGGCGCATCGTCAGCGTGAACGGCCGGTCGGAGCTCACCGCCGTGACCCCCTCGCTCGGCCAGACCTACGCCTTCGTCTTCGAGGACGAGAACGGCGCCGTTCAGGCGCTGGACGTCACGGCCGCCGAACTTCCCGCGCGTCCGGTGCACGAGGCGACGCGGCGCGACGACGGCATCGTCGTGCTGCGCTTCGACCGGTTCGACGACGCTTCCGTGGCCTGGCTTGACGACCAGATCGCCGCGATGCGGGCCGATCCCCCGCGCGGCGTCGTGCTGGACGTGCGCGACAACGGCGGCGGCTTGCTGGCCTCTCTCGGCGAGATCGTGGCCATGCTGCACGAGGGACAGGTGGCCTACGCCCGCCAGAAGGGACGCTTCATCGACACCGAATACGTCACGCGTCCGCGCGCGACGGTCTGGACCGGGCCGGTCGCCATCCTGATCGGTCCCGCGTCCGGCAGCGCGTCCGAGCTTCTGGCGGCGCATTTTCAGGAGTACGACCGCGGCCCGGTGGTCGGTCAGACCAGCGCGGGGGCGGTGATCGGCTCCCGTTACGTCGAGTTGCCGGACGGCGGCGTGCTCTCGCTCAGCCTCAACATCATCCTGACGCCGCGCGAGCGACGGGATCTCGAGGGCGCGGGCGTGGTTCCCGACGTGGCGGTCGAACCGACGCTCGCCGACCGGCGGGCCGGTCGCGACGTGGTTCTGGAAGCCGCGGTCGCGGCGCTGCCGGCGGACTAGCGCGCGACGACCCGCACCTTCGACGCCGCCTCGCGCGCCCGTTCGCGGGCCTGCTCAGTCGTCTCGCCGCGCGCCGTGGCCACGCCCATGCGCCGACGCTCGAACGCCTCGGGCTTGCCGAACAGGCGCAGGTCGGCGGACGGAACGGCCAGCGCGTCTGCGACGCCCTCATAGGCCACCCCGACCGCGTCCACGCCGCCATAGATGACCGCGCTGGCGCCCACGTCGCGCCGGGTCACATCGATTGGCAGGCCCAGGATGGCGCGGGCATGCAGGGCGAACTCCGACTGCACCTGCGTGGCCAGCGTCACCAGGCCGGTGTCGTGCGGACGCGGCGACACCTCGCTGAACCAGACCTGGTCACCCTTCACGAACAGCTCGACGCCGAACACGCCCAGCCCGCCCAGCGCCGCCGTCACCTTGCCCGCGATCTCCTGCGAGGCGGCCAGCGCCGCCGACGACATCGCCTGCGGCTGCCAGCTCTCGACGTAGTCGCCCTTCACCTGCCGGTGCCCGATCGGGTCGCAGAAGTCGGTGACCACCTGCCCGTCGCGCATCGACCGGACGGTGAGCAGGGTGATCTCGAAGTCGAAGTCGATCCGGCCCTCTACGATGACGCGGGCCGTGTCCACGCGCCCGCCGGACTGGGCGTACGTCCAGGCGTTGCCGGCGTCCTCCAGCGCGTCGATCATCGACTGCCCCTTGCCCGACGAGGACATGACCGGCTTCACGAAGACCGGCAGGCCGATCCGGCGCGCCGCCTCCCTCAACTCCTCCGCCGACCCGGCGAAGGCGTAGGGGCTGGTCGCCAGCCCCAGCTCCTCGGCCGCCAGCCGGCGGATGCCCTCCCGGTTCATGGTCAGCTGCGTCGCCCGCGCCGTAGGGATCACCCTCGCCAGGCCGGCCGCCTCGATGTCGGCCAGGACTTCCGTGGCGATTGCCTCGATCTCCGGCACGATGATGTGCGGCGCCTCGGCCAGGACGACGCCGTTGAGCACCTGGGGATCCGTCATCGGGATCACGTGGCTGCGATGCGCCACCTGCATGGCCGGGGCGTTGGGGTAGCGGTCGACGGCGATCACCTCAGCGCCCAGCCGCTGGAGCTCGATGGCCACCTCCTTGCCCAGCTCGCCCGCCCCCAGCAGCATGACGCGCACGGCGGTGTCGGACAGGGGGGTGCCGAGTTTCATCGTCGTCTCCGTCATTGGGGCGGCAACGCCATCCGCAGGATGACGGCGGGGCCGAAAAGGGTTTGCGTCGCTTCCGGGTCGCCGAAGCCGAACGCCTCATAGACCGCCACGGCGTCGGGCGCGCTGACGACCCGAAGGCCGGACGCGCCGCGTCGCCGCGCCGTGTCTGCGGCCGCCTCCAGCAGTCTGCGGCCGATCCCCCCTCGCTGGAAGTCGGCGTCGACGAACAGACCGTCCACCTCCGCCGCATCCTCTTCGCCCTGAACGACGGTGACGTAGCCGACGGCGCGCCCCTCGACCTCGGCCACGATCACCCCGCCGTCTGACAGCGCCTGCGTCGGAGCCTCGACGGCCTGCGGCCTCGCGCGGGCCTGATCGCCGTAGGCCGGGTGCGCGATCGTCAGTCGCCACGTCAGATCCCGAAGGACCGCCGCGTCATCCGGCCGTCCCGGCCGCAGCATGACGGCCGGGCCAGTCACGTCACAGCCGCGCCTTCACCGCCGCGACGACCGCCTCGGACGTGATGCCGAACTTCTCGTACAGCACCTCGGCCGGCGCGCTGGCGCCGAAGCGGCTCATGCCGACGAAGCCGCCGTCCTCGCCGATGAAGCGTTCCCAGCCCTGCTTGATGCCGGCCTCGACCGCCACGCGCACCGTGCCGCGCCCGATCACCGACGCCTGATAGGCGGCGTCCTGCTGCTCGAACAGGCCGAAGCAGGGGACCGAGACCACGCGTGTCGGCGTGCCGTCCGCTTCCAGCGTTTCCGCCGCCTTCAGCGCCACCGGCACCTCGGTGCCCGTGGCGAAGAGCGTCGCCTTCGCCTCGCCGTTCGCGGCGCGCAGCTCATACGCCCCCCGGGCCGACAGGTTTCCGGACGCGGGCGTCACGCGCACGGCGTCGGTCTTCTGACGCGACAGCGCCATGGCCGACGGCGCGGTCTTCGTCTCCAGCGCCACGCGCCAGCATTCGAACGCCTCGACCGTGTCGGCCGGGCGGAAGACCAGCAGGTTGGGGATGGCGCGCAGCGCGGCGAGGTGCTCGACCGGCTGATGCGTCGGCCCGTCCTCGCCCACGCCGATGCTGTCATGCGTCAGCACGTGGATCACCCGGATCCCCATCAGGGCGGCCAGTCGGATCGACGGGCGGCTGTAGTCCGAGAACACCATGAAGGTGCCGCCGTACGGGATCACCCCGCCGTGCAGCGCCATGCCGTTCATCGCCGCGGCCATGCCGTGCTCGCGGATGCCCCAGTTGACGTAGCGCCCCTCATAGGTCGGCGCGTCCAGGATCGGCGTGCCGGCCACGAAGGTGTTGTTCGACCCCGTCAGGTCCGCCGAGCCGCCGATCATCTCGGGCACGGCGGCGAACAGCTTGCCCAGCGCCGCACCCGACGACGCGCGCGTGGCCTGCGCCGGCTTCGTCTCGACCAGTTCGGCGATGCCGGCGTCCAGGGCCTCGAAGGCGTCGGCGGGCAGGTCGCCGCTCATGGCGCGGGTGAAGTCCGCGCCCTGCGGGTGGGCGGCCAACTTCGCCTCCCACGCCTTGCGCGCCTTGGCCCCACGACGGCCGACCTTCTTCCAGGCCGCCGCCACGTCGTCTGGCAGTTCGAACGGGTCATGCGTCCACGCCAGACCCAGCCGGGTGGCGGCGATCTCGGCCGCGCCCAGCGCCGCGCCGTGCGTCTTGTGGCTGCCTTCCATCGTCGCCGCGCCGCGGCCGATCTTCGTGCGGCAGGCGATCAGGGTCGGCCTGTCCTGCTTAACCGCCCACTTCATCGCCGCGCGGATGGCGTGCATGTCGTGACCGTCGACGGCCTTCACGGCCCAGCCGGCCGACTTGAACCGGCCCTTCTGGTCGGTGGCGTCCGACAGGCCGACCTTGCCGTCGATGGTGATCTCGTTGTCGTCCCACAGCACGGTCAGCTTGTTCAGGCGATAGCGACCCGCCAGCGTGATCGCCTCCTGGCTGATGCCCTCCATCAGGCAGCCGTCGCCGGCGATCACCCAGGTGCGGTGGTCGACCAGATCCGCGCCGTACCTCGCCGCCAGATGCCGCTCGGCCAAGGCGAAGCCGACGGCGTTGGCCAGACCCTGACCCAGCGGGCCGGTCGTGGTCTCCACGCCCGGCATGTGGCCGAACTCCGGGTGCCCCGCCGTCTTCGATCCCCACTGGCGGAAGTTCGAAAGCTCCTCCTTGGTCGCGGCCTTGTAGCCCGTCAGGTGCAGCAGGGCGTAGATCAGCATCGAGCCGTGGCCGGCCGACAGGATGAAGCGGTCGCGATCGGCCCAGTCCGGGCGGCTCGCGTCGAACTTCAGAAAGCGGCTGAACAGCACCGTGGCGACGTCGGCCATGCCCATGGGCATGCCCGGGTGACCCGACTTCGCCTTCTCGACCCCGTCCATGGCCAGGACGCGGATCGCGTCGGCCATCTGCTTCGGGGTCGCCTTGGGTGCGGGTTCGGGACCGGTCACGGGGAGGACCTTTCGTCGGAGGGCGGAAAAAAGGGAGGCGGCGGCGCTTTACCGCGCGGGCGTGGCGGGTTCTATACGGATTCTGAAAGGAGGGCACATGGCCGACGCCGCCGCCGCCGCCCGGGACCGGGTCGATCGCGCCCTGTCCCTGCTCGAGCGCAGGGTCCTGGACCTGAAAGCCCGCCCCGCCAGCGCCCGCCCCGTGTCCGACGACGACCTGTTCGCGCCGCGGGTCGATCCCGCGCGCACCGCCGAACTGGAAGCCGCCGGCCGCGAGGCGTCCGAGGCCCTCGCCATCGCCGCCCAGGCCATCCGTCAGGCCCTCGGCGAAGACGAAGCGGAGGCCGGCTGATGGCCACCGTCACCGTCGAGGTCAACGGCCGCCCCTACGCCGTCGGATGCGCCGACGGTCAGGAAGAGCGCGTCCGCATGCTGGCCCGCCAGTTCGACGACCACGTGCGCAACGTGGCGTCCGAGGTCGGTCACGTCGGCGACATCCGCCTGTTCCTGATGGCCGCGCTTCTTCTGGCCGACGAGCTGCACGAGGCGCGGCTTGCGGTCGGAACGGCGGCCCCGCCGCCCGCCGACGCTCCCGCCCCGGCCAACGACGGCGTCGCGGAAGCGTTGAACGCAGTCGCGGCCCGTCTCGAGAAACTGGCGCAGACGATCTGAGGTCAGCTGACCTTCAGCACGTGGGTCGCCAGCACCCGCTGAACGTCGTTGATGTCGACGCCGCGCCCGAATGTCTTGGCGAAGACCGTGCCACCGGACAGGGCCACCTTCAGCTCGGAGTCCATGTCCAGCGTTCCCGCCGTCTCGACGCTGAAGTGGCTGATCTTCGAGTAGGGGATCGAATGCAGCTCGATCTTCTTTCCGGTGATGCCCTGCTTGTCCACGAGGATCAGGCGTTCGTTGGTGAAGACGATCATGTCGCGGATCAATTTATAGGCGTGCTCAACCCGCTCACCCTCGACCAGAAACTGCGCCATCTCGGCTTGGGTGGCGGCCGCGTCCACGGCGTCGGCATTGCTCATGAGGGCGTTGAGCAGGCTCATGTCGATGGATCCTTTGTCGGAAGTGAACGTGACGCCTTGAGACTGCCACGCCCCGCGCCTACCTTGAACCCCGGCGGGTCGGCTGCGGCTCTCGTCGAAGGCAACACATCCCAGCGACCTTAATCGTCTCTAAGGGAGCTGTCCCTGTCCGGGCTCGTGGGCCTGGGCACTACGGCGCCCACCTGGTTCGCCAGGTCGAGGGGATTGAACCGTCCTTCACGGCCCTCGCGGCCCCCGCCACCCTCTCCTTTTTGATGCCCTGTCGCTCGCGCCGCGGGCGCTCGCTGCTTGAGGGTGGAGCCCGTCGTATGCGACGGGCGACGAAAACCACGCGCCCAGTTCTACCACCATCGTCCGGCAGGGCGTATGGCTCACCCGTGAACCCGCATCCGACCGACAAGCGCGAACTGCGCGCCGCCATGCGCGCCGAGCGCAAGCGGCTGGCCGGTCTGGACGCGACGGCGGCCTTCCGCGCGGTCGACCACGTCGGTGATCTGCCTCCCGCGACCGTCGTCGCCGTCTACCGCGCCATCGGAACCGAGCTGGACGCCGCGCCGCTCGCGGCCGCCCTCGCCGCCGCGGGGCGCGAGCTTTGCCTGCCGGTCGTGATCGAGGGCGATGGCCCGATGATCTTTCGCCGCTGGGCGCCGGGCGAGCCGCTGGAGCCCGATCTGGTCGGCGTGCCCGCCCCGCTGCCTCTGGCCGAGAGCGTCGAGCCCGACCTGATCGTCACGCCCTTGCTGGCCTTCGACGCGCGCGGCTGGCGGCTTGGACAGGGCGGGGGCCACTACGACCGCACCTTCGCCGCGGTGCCCGGCGCGACCCGCGTGGGCCTGGCCTATGCCGGGCAGGAGGTCGCGGGGCTGGAGGTCGAGGCGCACGACGTGCGCCTGCATGGCGTCCTGACCGAGATGGGCTATAGGCCCTTCGAATGAGACTGGCTTTCTTCGGCGACGTGGTCGGCAAATCGGGCAGGGACGGGATCACCGATCACCTGCCGGCGCTGAAACGCGATCTGAAGCTCGACTTCGTCGTGGTGAATGCGGAGAACGCGGCCGGCGGCTTCGGCATCACCGAGCACACGGCCAACGAGCTGTTCATGGCAGGCGCCGACTGCCTGACGCTGGGCAACCACAGCTGGGATCAGCGCGAGGCCCTGACCTACATCGTGCGCGAGCCGCGCCTGATCCGCCCGTTGAACTATCCGCGCCTGATGGACGCGCCCGGCGCCGGAGCCAACCTGTTCGAGACGCACTCCGGTCGGACCGTCCTCGTCATGAACGTGCTGGGCCGCGTCCACATGGACCCGATGGACGACCCCTTCAGCGCGGTGGAGAAGGAACTGGCCGCCTGTCCGCTCGGCATGGCGGCCGACGCCGTCATCGTCGACATGCACTGCGAGGCGACGTCCGAGAAGATGGCCATGGGCCACTTCTGCGACGGCCGCGCCAGCCTGGTCGTCGGCACCCACACCCATGTGCCCACCGCCGACTGCCAGATCCTGCCCGGCGGCACGGCCTACCAGACCGACGCCGGCGGCTGCTGCGACTACGACAGCGTCATCGGCAACGAGAAGGAAGAGCCCCTGCGGCGCTTCACCACCCGCATCTCCGGTGGCCGCTACAGCCCGGCTTCCGGACCGGCCACCATCTGCGGCGTCTACGTCGAGACCGACGATCGCACGGGGCTGGCGACGCGGGTCGAGCCGATCCGCGTCGGGGGGCGGCTGCGGCAGGCGGTGCCGGCCCTCTAGCCCGCCGTCACCCGCGCGTCGCCCGACTGAACGACCATCGTCGCCCGCGTCGACAGCGTGCCGCCCTTTTCGGACACCTTGTCCAGCACCTTGAACTCGGTCTTCCACGCGTCCGGCGTCACGTCGCAGACGACGTAGCCCCGCTGGGCGTTGTTGAACTTCAGGAACGGGTTGTCGGCCAGATAGCGCCGGCCGTCCGCGCGCTGGTCCTGTCCGTCGCCGGACGAACTGATGGACGTCGTCACGAACTCGCTGGCGATCGGCGCGCCCGTCGGCTCGGCGCCGTTCAGGAACAGCTCCCCAGCGTAGTTCTGGTGCTCGTCGCCGGTCAGGACCACGACGTTCTTCATGCGCCGGTCCTGGATCCGCTTCAGCAGCCGGTTGCGCGGAATGCGATACCCGGCCCAGGTGTCGAGGTTGTAGCCCGGCTCCGGCCCTTCCTTGCGGTCCAGATCCATCACCATGATCTGCTGCGCCAGCACATTCCACTGCGCGCGCGACTGGTCCAGACCCCGATACAGCCACTGCTCCTGCGCCTCGCCCAGGACCTGGGCCTCGGCGGCGTCCACGCCGGCGCAGGTGGTGGCCCACGCGTCGTCGCAGGGCTGGTCCGAGCGGTACTGGCGCGTGTCCAGCAGGTGCAGGTCCATCAGCCCGCCCCACGACGCCTTGCGATACAGCTGCAGCGCCGAGCCCTTCGGGAAGCTGGAGCGCCGCAGGGGCATGTGCTCGTAAAAGGCCTGCGCCGCGGCCTGCCGCCGCAGCATGAAGACGGCCGGGTCCGTCCCGTCCTGGTCCAGGGCGTCGACCCAGTTGTTGTCGATCTCGTGATCGTCCCACGTGCAGTACCACGCCGTCGAGGCGTGCGACGACTGCAGGTCGGAGTCGAGCTTGTACTGGGCATAGCGACGACGGTAGTCGTCCAGGCTGTAGACCTCGCCGCCCGCGTGCATGCGGGGGTTCTCGATGGTCCCGCCCGAGCCGGTGTAGGTGCGATTGCCCCGCCCCTCGTAGATGTAGTCGCCGTAGCAGTAGATGAAATCCAGCTCCTCGGCCGCGGCCTTTCGGTGCGCGGTGTAGAAGCCCTGCTCATACGCCTGACAGCCCAGTACGCCGAAGCGGGCCCGGTCCACCGTTGCGCCCGCCGCCGGTGCGGTCACGGCGCGGCCGTAGGGGGTGCGCTCCCGGCCCGACGCGAACCGATAGAAATACTCGCGGCCCGGCTGCAGACCTTCCACTTCGACGTGGACGGCGTGGCCCAGTTCGGGGCGGGCCACCGCCTCGCCGGAGCGGACGATCGTGCCGAAGCCGCGGTCGGACGCCACCTCCCACTTCACCGGCACGGGCGCCGAGGGCATGCCGTGGCCGATCTCCAGCGGGCGCGGCGCCAGTCGCGTCCAGATCACGAAGCCGTCCGACGTCGGATCTCCGGCCGCGATCCCCAGCTGGAACGGATACTCGGCCCACACCGGGTCGGCCAGCGCGCCCCGCGCCGGCCCCGTGGCGGCCACGCCGCCGCCCAGAGCCAGGATCAACGAACGACGCGAAGGGACGGGCAGGCGCATGGGACGGGTCTCCGATTCCGCTCCCCGATACCGGCCGATCGTGACGGTTCTGTCTAGGCCCGGGCCCGCAGCCGCAGGCGGATCGGCCGCGCGCTGCGCAGCGTGATCTGGTGCACGGGGCGGGGCTCGGAGGACTCGATCGGTTCGACGTCCGCGGACTTCAGGATCGTCGCCAGCGCGACCATGGCTTCGTTCATGGCGAAGGTCGCGCCGATGCACACGCGCGGGCCGGCGCTGAAGGGAATCCAGCTCCACCGGTCGATCGATTTCCGGTTCTCGGGCAGGAACCGCTCAGGGCGAAACGCGTCCGGCGCGTCCCAAAGGCTCTCGTGCCGGTGCAGCACCCAGGGCGAGATCAGCACCGTCGCGCCCGCCTTGATCTTCTGCCCGCCGACCTCGTCCGGGCCCAGGGCGCGGCGTGCAAGGGTCGGCGCCGGCGGAAACAGCCGCATCGCCTCCTCGATCACCGCCCGCGTCCACGGCAGGCGCTCGGCCCAGTCGTCCACCCCGGCGTCGAAGGCGTCGGCTTCGGCGCTCAGGCGCGCGGCCACGTCGGGCGTGCGGCTGACCAGATGCAGCGTCCAGCCCAGCGTCCTCGCGGTCGTCTCGTGCCCGGCCAGGATGAAGGTCAGGACGTTGGACGCCACCTCGTGATCCGACAGCCCCTCGCCGCCCTCCTCGTCGCGGGCGTTCAGAAGCGCCGTCAGCAGGTCGTCGGCGACCGGTTCGCCGGCCCCGATCTGCGCCCGCCTGCGCGCGACCAGAGCCGACACCCGGCGCTCGAAGAACCGCCCCGCGCCCGCTCCCGTGACGCGACCCAGCCGCGGGATCCAGTCCGGCGCGGCCAGAACGTCCAGCGGATCGATCCGCGCCGCCAACGAAAGATAGCTGTCCAGCGCCTTCTCGAAGCCGCCGGCGTCCCCGTCCAGCTGGTCGGAGAACAGGGTGGCCGACAGGATGTCGAAGGTCAGGCCCGACATCTCCGTGTCGAGGTTCAGCACCCGGGGGCCGAGGTCCAGTCGCCATCCGTCGACGCGTCGACGCGAGCGGTCGGCCATGCGCCCGGTCATGGTGGCCGTCCGCGCGGGGGTGAACAGCGGCGCCAGGATGCGCCTCACGCGCCGCCAGGCCTCGCCCTCGGTCAGCAGCAGGCCGTCGGCCAGCATCGGCCCCAGCACCCGGCGCTGCAGCGCGCCCTTTTCATAGTTGGCGGCATTGGCCGACAGGACGTGGCGCACGCCCTCCGGATGGCTGACCACCAGAATCTCGCCCAGAGCGGAATCGCCGTGCAGCTGCGGCTCGCGGAAATGCCGCTCGGACCACATGCCCAGCGGATCGCGCCAGCTGACCCACAGGAACGGCAGAAGTCCCAGCGGCTTCGTCCGTCGCCGCGGCGTCCAGGGGCGGAAGGCGGCGGAACCGTCGGCCATGGCGCGAACCTAGCCCCGTCGCCGGTCGGGCGTAAGGCGCCGCGTCAGTTCGCCGCCGGCCTCCATGCCCGCATCTCGGCGATCTCGCGCGTCTGGGCGTCGATCACGGCCTGCGCCATGCGACGGATTTCGGGGTCCCTGGAGTTCGCCAGCGCCACCTCGGCCATCTCCACCGCGCCCTCGTGGTGGGCGATCATCTTGGCGACGTAGGCCTCGTCGACGGTGGCGCCGGAGGCGGCCGCCATCTTCTCATGCATCGAGGCTTCCGACGCCGCGAAGGCCGCGTCGCCCGCCCCGGCCGCGGCCGTCCCGTGTCCGGCCGGGTGGGCCGTGGAGACCTCGCCATCCTTCATCGTCGCGGCATGCCGCTCGGCCGAGGCGTCGCGCATGGCCTGTTCGACGGGGTCGCCGCCGCCCTCGCAGGCGGCCAGCAGCAGGAAGGGCAGGGCGATCAGCAGGCGCGTCATGGCATCAGCTCCTCGGCGGCAGGGACGACGACTTCGTGCGGCCGTCGCGGTGCGTCACGGTGGTCGGCGCCCGCTCACTTCGCACGGGGATCAGGCCGGCGATGCGGCCATAGACCCGGTCCGTCGCGGACGCTCCGGCGGCCAGCACGCACAGGGTGCTCTCGCCCTCGCGTCCCCACGACGTCTCCGCGGCGTCCACGACGTCGTCGCTGCCCTCGACGAAGGCCAGGATCCGCGACTTCAACTCACCGTCCACGCCCATGGCGTAGCTGCCGAAGTCGACCTTCACGTCGCATCCGTCCCGGACGGCCGGCGGCTCCATCGTCTCGCAGCCGGTCAGCGTCAGGGCGGCGATGAGGGTGAGCGCGCGCATCATGCCCGGCCCTCGATCCAGGTCGGCAGCCAGCTCTCGTGCATCTCGCGCAGATGCGCCAGCGGGATGCGGAACAGCTCGCCCTTCTCGCCGGCCGAGGCGAAGTCGGTCCCCTTGGCGCGGCCGACGACCGAGGCGTGCAGTCCCGCCTGCTGCGCTCGGGCGATCAGCTCGACCGGGTCCGCCACGGCGGTCAGATACCGGGCCTGATCCTCGGCGAAGAGCAGCACGTGCGCATGCGCCGCGCTGGTGGCGTCCAGCTCCACGCCGCAGTCGCTGGCCAGAGCCATGTCCGCCGCCGCGCCGATCAGGCCGCCGTCCGACAGGTCATGGACGCAGGTCAGCTCGCCCGCCTCGATCAGGCCGCGCACGAAGTCGCCGGTCCGGCGCTCCAGCGCCAGATCCACGGGCGGCGGCGCGCCGTCCTCGCGGCCCAGCACCTCGCGCAGATAGATCGACGCCCCCAGCTCGCCGTGCGTCTCGCCGATCAGCACCAGCACGTCGCCCTCGACCATTCCGCCGAAGCCCACGACCACGTCGTAGTTGGGCAGCAGGCCGACCGCGCCGACGGTCGGCGTGGGCGGAATGGCCGCCCCGTTGGTCTCGTTGTACAGGCTGACGTTGCCGCTCACGACCGGGAAATCCAGCGCACGGCAGGCCTCGGCCATGCCGTCGATGGCGCGCACGATCTGGCCCATGATCTCGGGCCGCTGCGGGTTGCCGAAGTTCAGGTTGTCGGTGATGGCGACGGGCCGGCTTCCGACCGCGGTCAGGTTGCGCCACGCCTCGGCCACGGCCTGCTTGCCGCCCTCGTAGGGGTCGTTCTGGACGTAGCGCGGGGTCACGTCCGAGGTCATGGCCAGCCCCTTGTCGGTGCCGTGCACGCGCACGACGCCCGCGTCGGCGCCCGTCGCCGAGTCCTGCAGCGTGTCGGCCATGACGTGACGGTCGTACTGCTCCCAGATCCAGCGCTTGGACGCCATGTCGGGACAGCAGACCACGTTCAGCACGGCGTCCGGCCAGCTGTCGGGCGCCGGCACGTCCTGCGGGGACAGGCGCGGCTGCAGCTCCGGCTGGACCCAGGGCCGGTCGTACATGGGCGCGTCGTCGAACAGCGGGGCCAACGGCACGTCGCAGACCACCTCGCCGTGGTGCCTGAGCACCAGCCGGCCGGTGTCGGTGGTCACGCCGATGACCGCGGCGTCCAGCCCCCACTTGCGGAAGATGCGCTCGCCGTCGGCCTCGCGGCCCGGTTTCAGCACCGCCAGCATCCGCTCCTGGCTCTCGGACAGCATCATCTCATAGGCCGTCATGCCCTCTTCGCGCTGGGGGACGGCGTCCATGTTCAACTCGATGCCGACCCCGCCCTTGCCCGCCATCTCGACGGAGGACGAGGTCAGGCCCGCCGCGCCCATGTCCTGAATGGCGGCGACCGCTCCCGACGCCATCAGCTCCAGCGTCGCCTCGATCAGCAGCTTCTCGGCGAAGGGGTCGCCCACCTGGACCGTCGGGCGCTTCTCGTCCGAATCCTCGTCGAACTCCGCGCTCGCCATCGTCGCGCCGTGGATGCCGTCACGGCCGGTCTTGGAACCGAAGTAGACGACCGAATGCCCCGCCGCCGGCGCGGCCGAATAGAAGATGGCGTCCGACTTCGCCAGGCCCACGCACATGGCGTTGACCAGGATGTTGCCGTTGTAGCCGGCGTGGAAATTGGTCTCGCCCGCCACCGTCGGCACCCCGACGCAGTTGCCGTAACCGCCGATGCCCGACACCACGCCCGACACCAGACGCCGGGTCTTCTCGTGGCTGGGGTCGCCGAACCGCAGCGCGTTCAGCAGGGCCACCGGCCGCGCGCCCATGGTGAAGACGTCGCGCATGATGCCGCCCACCCCCGTCGCCGCGCCCTCATAGGGTTCGATGAAGCTGGGGTGGTTGTGGCTCTCCATCTTGAAGATGCAGGCGTCGCCGTCGTCGATGTCGATCACGCCCGCATTCTCGCCCGGCCCGCAGATCACGCGCTCGCCGGTGGTCGGGAACTTGCCCAGATGGATCTTCGACGACTTGTAGCTGCAGTGCTCCGACCACATGACCGAGAACACGCCCAGCTCGACCTGGTTGGGCTCGCGCCCCAGTCGGTCCAGCACGATCTGGTATTCGTTCGGAGCCAGGCCGTACTCGGCGGCCAGCTCGGCCATGGTCTTCTGCGGGGAGGCGCTCATGGGCGGGCCTTCTAGCCCGCGTCGGCTTTCCTGTCAGCCGTGCGCGCGCTCGACGCCGCGCTTCAGCCCGAACGTAAGGATCACCGCGCCGACCAGCACGACCGCCGCCGCGCCCAGGGCCGAAAACGCCAGCGTCGGGTTTCGCTCCTGCTCCGCCACGAAGGCCCCGACCAGACCCCAGGCGATCGGCAGACCGTACGCCAGCGTGCGAAGGCGCTCCGTCACGGCCAGCGCCGCCAGCGTGACCGCGCCCACGGCGATCAGCGCCCAGACCGTCGGCGACGGCGAGGCCGGCAGGTCGCCGTTGCCGGTGAGGACCGTCAGCAGGTTCACCGGCGCCGCCACCGTCAGCCAGCCGGCCAGCGCCGCCAGCGGCCAGACCACGGTCAGACGGTCGCGCGCGAACCGGTCCAGCGTCCGGATGCCCGCCGCATTCCTCAGCAGCGGGACCAGCAGCACGGCCAGGGTCGCGAAGATGATGACCACGGTCGCGGCCTCGGCGTCCCACGCCGCCGCCACCGTCCACCAGCCGACGCCCAGCAGCGCCAGCACGGAAGGCCAGCCCATGCGCCGGATCAGATCGCTTTCGCCCGTCTGCGGCAGCACCTGCCGGACCGCGTAGATCAGCAGGCCCAGAAAGATCGCGCCCCAGATGGAAAAGGCGTAGCTCGCCACCCGCAGCGTCTCGTCCGAATCCGCCGAGAATTCCGCCGGACTCTGGCCCCAGCCGAAGGCGTTGATCCCGTAGTTCACGGCGATGGCGAACAAGGTCGTCGCCAGCACGATCAGGCGACGCGTCTTCTGGGCGGCGGTGGGTCGGACGATCGAGGACATGAACGGCTCCGCTTTTCGGGGTCGGACCAGATACGCGCGGCGCCGCACGCGGGTTCAGATTTGTTTGCGGCGACGCTGGAACGGGGACGATCCGCCGCGGTTCAGCCGCAGAGGGCCGGACCCCGCCGGCCTCCAGCACAGGAACCTCCCCGATGGCCGAACCGCAGCAAGAACCGCAGAGCCGGACCCCGCAGCCGGGCGACGCCATGATCGCCGGCCAGGCCGACGACGCGACCCTGAACAGCCAGTACGACGACGACCAGACGTCGGGCCTCGACGAGACGGTCGAGGCCAATCGCGGCCGTGAGCAGGGCCTCGGCATGGGCGCCCGCGAACTGAACGCCCAGCAGGACGCGGGCGACGACGACTTCGACTCCGTCGAGGACGAAGACGAGGACGACGATCAGGACGAGATCCTCGACGAGAACGTCGCCGTTCAGGGTGACGACGAGGAAGAGGAAAACGGCGGCGGCGTCTGACGCCCGCACCGCCGGCTTCAGGAAACGGGCGGCCTTCGGGTCGCCCGTCTTCGCGTCAGGCGGCGTTCAGCACGCTCTGGAACAGCACGGCCCCGTCGGCCGATCCCAGTTCGGCCTCGAAGGCCCGGTCCGGGTGCGGCATCATCCCCAGCACGTTGCCGCGCGCGTTCTGGATGCCGGCGATGTCGGCGACCGAGCCGTTCGGATTGTCGACGTAGCGAAACACGACCTGTCCCTCGCCCTCCAGCCGGGCCAGGGTCTCCGCGTCGGCGAAATAGTTGCCGTCGCCGTTGCCCTGCGTCATCACCACCTCCCGGCGGCCCCGATAGCCGCTGGTGAAGCGCGTCTGGCCGTTCGACACCTGCAGCGTGATCGGCTTGCAGACGTACTTCAGCCCGGCGTTGCGCAGCAGGGCGCCCGGCAGCATCCCGGCCTCGCACAGGATCTGGAAGCCGTTGCAGATGCCGACCACGGCCACCCCGTCGTCGGCCGCCTTCTTCACGGCCTCCATGATGGGGGACTGCGCCGCCATGGCCCCGCAGCGCAGATAGTCGCCGTAGGAGAAGCCGCCCGGCAGGACGATCAGGTCGAGGCCCGAAGGCAGCGCGGTCTCGCCGTGCCAGACCATCTCCACCTTCTCGCCGGTGGACCGCTCGACGGCCACCTTGCAGTCGCGATCGCAGTTGGACCCGGGGAAGACGATGACGGCGGCGCTCATGGCGCGGGCCTTTAGCAGGGTTCGCCCCCGATGTCAGTCGGTCAGCCGATCCCCAGCATTCCGGCCGCGAACGGCTTCCACCCGGGCCAGACCAGCAAGCTGGCCGCCACGAATTGCGCCGCCACGGTGAAAGGCACGGCGATCAGCCAGACCCGATGCGGCCGCCCCCGGGTTGCCACGTCGAACGCGATCGCCAGCGCCATGATGACCCAGAGCGCGCCGTAGAGATTGACGAACATCTGCACCTGCGGCGCCCAGGGCGTGGGCGGCATGGCGTACAGGTCCATCCGTCCGAAGCCGGCGCCCAGCAGCTGGGTGGTTCCCAGCAGCATCAGGCGCTTGTGCGTCGACGCGTCCCGACGGCTGAAGGCGGCCCAGCCGATGAGCACGCTGAAGATCACCAGATCCATCAGGGGGACGGGCAGGAAACCCAGTCCGCGGTCGCTGCCCCGCTCCAGATGCCAGCCGGCCATTGTCACGGCCATCCACGCGCCGACGCCGACCATCGCCACGGCCAGGGCCAGACCGGCCCAGCCGAGCCGCCTGTGCATCGCCAGGTTTCCCCTGCGGACGAGGAAGACCTGCGTCGTCAGCAGGACGATCCAGCCGTAGAACAGCACGGCGTGCACGTGCACGGGAAAGGGCGGCCAGGCCCGTTCTCCCGAAAAGATCGTCGACAGTCTCGGAAGGAAGCCGCCGGCGACGGCCACGATCGCCACGGCGGCGAATGCCAGAAAGAAGGCCCGGTCCGCCGGGTGCCTGGCCGCGAACGGCTTCGCTGCGTCGCTCATGTGCGTCATCCCCCCGAATGAGGCCACGACGCTAGCCGGTCGTGATGGTCAGGACAACGCCGTTCGCCAGGCCTGAGAGGGTAGCCGACCTTTAACCGTCGTTCTCATAGGTCGCGGTGATCGACGCCTTGGCCAGGGTGTGGAAATGCAGGTTGAAGCCGTACTTGGCCCCGGAGTCCTCCGGTGTGACCGGCAGTTCGCCCACATCCACGGCGAACACCGTGAAGACGTACCGGTGCGGCCCGTGTCCGGGGGGCGGGGCGGCGCCGCCGAAGCCGGGCTCGCCATAGTCGGTGCGTCCCTCGACCGCGCCCTGCGGCACGGGGCCGCCGGTCGGAATCTCGCTGACCTCGGCCGGGATGTTCGCCACCGTCCAGTGCCAGAAGCCGCTGCCCGTCGGCGCGTCGGGATCGAAGCAGGTGATCGCGAACGACTTCGTCCCCTCGGGCGCGCCGGACCAGGCCAGATGCGGGCTGGTGTTTCCCTTCGCCTGCACCTGCGCGTCGGGCAACCCGCCGCCGTCGGTGAGGTCGTTGGAGGTCAGGGTGAAGGTCATGACGCGCTCCCGGTTCTGCGTGTCCGGGTTGAACGTGCCTCAGCCGATCTCGATGCGGTAGCTTTCGATCACCGTGTTGGCCAGCAGGGTCTCGCACATGCGCCTGATCTCGGCCTCGTCAGGCTCGGCCATGTCGAACTCGATCAGCTTGCCGACGCGGGCGTTGGAGACGCCGGTCCAGCCCAGGCCGTTCAGGGCGCCTTCGACGGCCTTGCCCTGCACGTCCAGCACGCCCGGCTTCAGGAAGACGTGGACACGAACCCTGGCCATCAATGCAGCCCTCCCTGAATCACCGTGGGCATGCCCTTCATGATCCCCAGCCGGCGCGCCACCTCGGTGTAGCTCTCGATCACGTCGCCCAGGTCGCGGCGGAAGCGGTCCTTGTCCAGCTTGTTGCCGGTCGCGGTGTCCCACAGACGGCAGCTGTCCGGGCTGATCTCGTCGGCCAGGATGATGCGGGCGTAGTCGTTCTCCCAGATGCGGCCGAACTCGATCTTGAAGTCCACCAGGGTGATGCCGACGCCCGCGAACAGGCCCGACAGATAGTCGTTCACCCGCACCGTCATGGCCAGGATGTCGTCCAGCTCCTGGGTGTTCGCCCAATTGAAGGCCGTGATGTGCTCTTCGGTGACCATCGGGTCGTTGAGCTCGTCCTTCTTGTAGTAGAACTCGATGATGGAGCGGGGCAGGGGCGTGCCCTCCTCGATGCCCAGGCGCTGGCTCATCGACCCGGCCACCACGTTGCGGCACACCACCTCCAGCGGAATGATCTCGCACTCGCGGATCAGCTGCTCGCGCAGGTTCAGCCGCTTGATGAAGTGGTTGGTGACGCCCATCCCGTTCAGCTTGCTCATGATGAACTCGCTGATCTGGTTGTTGATGACGCCCTTGCCTTCCAGCGTCGCCTTCTTCTGGGCGTTGAAGGCGGTCGCGTCGTCCTTGAAGTACTGGATCAGGGTGCCCGGCTCAGGACCCTCGTACAGGATCTTGGCCTTGCCCTCGTAGAGCTTCTTGCGTTTCACGTTCATGTCGGTCCCGATCGGACAGGTCGGCCCGGAAACGCGGATCGCGCGCCGTCTGCGAAAGGGCTGACGGGACGCGGGCGGATTCGGACGTCGGGGGAAGGATAGGTCGAGCGACCCCTTAAACGAAGCGTCCCTGCGACACAATTCCACGCTTTGCGGGGGACCCGCCGACTTCGGTTGCGTTGGAACAGAGAGGGGCTATAGACGCCTCACCGCGCGGCATGGTCGCGCCATGGGAGCTGTGCGTAAGCGATGACCACCTTCGACGATCGGGAAAAGGGCTTCGAGACCAAGTTCGCCCTCGATCAGGAGCAGGAGTTCAAGGCCATGGCCCGGCGCAACAAGCTGCTGGGTCTGTGGGCCGCGGAGAAGATGGGCCTGTCCACCGAGAGCGCCGAGGACTACGCCCGCGCCGTCGTGCGGGCCGACTTCGAACAGCCGGGCGACGAGGACGTCTTCCGCAAGCTGGATCAGGACTTCCGCGGGGCCGGGCTCAGCGTCTCCGAGGGCGAGATCCGTTCCAAGATGGACGAGCTGGCCTCCATCTCCCGCGACGAGATCCGCGCCGGGGCCTGACCCCTGCAAAGGGGCGAGACGGAAAAAGGCCGCGGTCGGCATGACCGCGGCCTTTTCCTTTGGCGCGAGGGAGCGTTCGCGCCTGGCCGGGACCACCCGAAGGGGCGGCCCCGGACGGCGTCGTCAGTTCGGCATGACCACGGTGTCGATGGCGTGGATGACGCCGTTGGTCGCCGCCACGTCGGTGGTCACGACGCGCGCCGTGTTCCCCTTGGCGTCGGTCAGGGTGACCGAGCCGTCGGCGCCGGCGCGGGCGGTCAGCGTGCCGCCCTGGACGGTCGTCAGCGTCGCGGAGCCGCCGCCCTGCTGGATCTGCTGCGTCAGCGCCGCGGCGTCCACCCGGCCCGGGACCACGTGATACGTCAGGATCTTCGTCAGGTCGGCCTTGCCGGCCGGAGCCATCAGGGCGTCGCGGGTGGCGGCCGGCACCTTTTCGAACGCCGCGTTCGTCGGTGCGAAAACGGTATACGGACCCGGGCCCGACAGGGTCTCGCCGAGGCCCGCGGCCGTCACGGCGGACACGAGCGTCGAAAAGTCGCCGTTGCCCTGTGCGACCTGCACCACGTTGCCGGTGGCGGCGGGCGCCTCGGTGGCGGCCGGCGTCTCCATCGGGGCGGCCGGTTCGGCCGGGGCGGTCTCTTCGGTGGACGGCGAGCAGGCGGCCGCCAGCAGGGCGGCGGCGGACACGGCGGCGAGGCCAGCGAAACGCATGGTCATGTTGAAATCTCCTGAGCGGCCGCGTTGATCGCGGCGTGCCCGGAGATACTGCTGAGCCGCGGAAAGGATGCGCGGCGCGACATGTGACCGCAGCCGGCTTCAGGCGTCTCCGAACACCCGCCGGAACACCGTGTCCACGTGCTTGGTGTGATAGCCGAGGTCGAACAGCGCCTCCAGTTCGCCGTGCGGCAGGGTCACGCGCGGATCGGCCTTGAGGAAGTCCAGGAAGACTCCCTCACCACGCCAGACTTTCATGGCGTTCTCCTGAACCGCGGCATAGGCGTCCTCCCGGCTCACCCCGGCCTGCGTCAGCGCCAGCATCACCCGCTGCGAGAACACCAGTCCGCCCAGACGGTCCAGGTTCTTCCGCATGGTCTCCGGATAGACGTTCAGCCGCTCGATCACGCCCGCCAGGCGGTGCAGGGCGAAGTCCAGATGGATGCTCGCGTCCGGGCCGATGCCGCGCTCAACCGAGGAATGGCTGATGTCCCGCTCGTGCCACAGGGCGACGTTCTCCATCGCCGGCACCACGGACGAGCGCACCAGCCGCGCCAGACCGGTCAGGTTTTCGGTCAGGATCGGGTTGCGCTTGTGCGGCATGGCCGAGCTGCCCTTCTGACCCTTGTCGAAGAACTCCTCGGCCTCCAGCACCTCGGTGCGCTGCAGGTGCCGGATTTCCGTCGCCAGCCGCTCGATGGAGCTGGCCACGACGCCCAAGGCCGCGAACCAGGCGGCGTGCCGGTCGCGCGGAATCACCTGCGTCGACACCGGCTCGACCTGCAGGCCCATCTTCTGCGCGACGTACTCCTCCACCGCCGGATCGACGTTGGCGAAGGTGCCCACCGCGCCCGAGATGGCGCAGGTGGCGATCTCTTCCCGCGCCGCGACCAGACGGCGCCGCGCCCGCTGGAACTCGGCGTGATAGCCGGCCAGCTTCAGGCCGAAGGTCACCGGCTCGGCGTGGATGCCGTGGCTGCGCCCGACCGTGACCGTGTCCTTGTGCTCCTTCGCCCGCGTCTCCAGCGCCTTCAGCACCCGGTCGACGCCGGCCAGCAGCAGGTCGGTCGACCGCGCCAGCTGCACCGCGAAGCAGGTGTCCAGCACGTCGGACGAGGTCATGCCCTGATGCAGGAAGCGCGCCTCCTCGCCCACCGTCTCCGACACGTGCGTCAGAAAGGCGATGACGTCGTGCTTGGTGGTGCGCTCGATCTCGTCGATGCGGTCGGCGTCCCAGACGACGTCCTTGCCCTTGGCCCAGATCGCCTCGGCCGCCTCGGCGGGGATCACGCCCAGCTCGGCCATCTTCGTCGCCGCATGCGCCTCGATCTCGAACCAGATCGAATACTTGGTCTCCTGCGACCAGATGGCGACGGCTTCGGGGCGGGAATAGCGGCTGATCATGGGCGCGGGGTGTCGGAGCCGGGGCCCCGCGAGTCAAGCGCCGCTTGTGGATCGCGTCGGCAATCTCGGGCGTGGGCGGCTGGCCGGGCGCCGCCGACGAAGCTATGCCGTCTCCACAAGTCAGCGGAGGCGGCCACCATGGAACTCATTCTCGGCAACCTGGAGTTCTCGACCTGGTCGCTGCGGCCCTGGCTGGTGCTGAAGCGCTGCGGCGCCGACTTCACCGTCACCGAGATCCCGCTCTACGGCGGCGACTGGAAGGAACGGCTGGCCGAGGTGTCCCCCTCCGGCAAGGTGCCGCTGCTCAAGGTCGACGGCGAGACCATCTGGGACTCCCTGTCCATCTGCGTCTGGGCGGCCGAACGCTTCCCCGAGGCGAAGCTGTGGCCGGCCGACCCCCATGCCCGCTGGCTGGCCCGGTCGGTGACCTGCGAGATGCATTCAGGATTCACCGCCCTGCGCAGCGACTGTGCGATGGGCCCGGACGACGCCGGCGTCATCCACACCATGGTCGGCCCCGACCGCGCGTCGCCGCCGACGGGCGAGGCCGTGGCCGCCGACGTCCGCCGTCTGGTCGAGATCTTCCGCACGATGCGTGCCCGCTTCGGCGCCGGCGGACCGTACCTGTTCGGCGAATGGTCGATCGCGGACGCCTTCTTCACCCCCGTCGCCGCCCGCATCCGCCATTACCAGATCGACCTGTGGGCCCATGGCGACGACGGCTCGGCGCGCGCCTACTGCGAGGCGCTGCTGGATCAGCCCGACTTCCACGAATGGGTCCGTCTGGCCACGGCCCCGCGTTAACCGCTTCGCCGAACGCCGTTTTAAGGGAACGGCCCCCACCATGCCGCATTGAGGGCGCGAGTTCGTCGCGTCCGCAGACAGGAGCCCGGCCCGTGCGCCAGCCGATCGATCCCCGCAGCGCTTCCCCAGCGGCTTCCGCCGGGATGAGCGTGTTCGTGGCGATCCTGGTCGCCTGCTGCCTGTCGGCGATCCTGCTGACCAGCCTGATCTAGAACCTCAGCGTCGGCTGCGCGGGCGGCGGCGTCTGCGCCGGCTGTCCGTCGCCCACGGGCGCGACCGGCACGACGGGTTCGGGCACGAAGTCCAGCGTCAGCGGCACGCCGTCCGCGCCGGATGCCAGCGCGTCAAGCGTGTTCAGCGGCCGTCCCTGGATTCGCTGATACACCCAGTATGCCGCAACCACCTTCTCGACGTAGTCGCGCGCCTGCGGCACGTCGATCGTCTCGATCAGCAGCAGCGGGTCCGCGTCGGGACCCAGCTTGCGGATCGCGCCCAGCATCGGACCCGGACCGGCGTTGTAGCTGGGCACAATGCGCAGCAGATCGCCCTCGAAGGCCGTCAAGCCCAGCATGCGCAGGATGTAGTTCTGGCCCAGCCGCAGATTGACCGGCGCCTCCCACAGGCGCTGGGGATCGGTGACGAAGCCCCGATCTCCGGTCATCTCGGCCGCGGTCGCCGGCATGACCTGCATCATGCCGTAGGCGCCGGCGCTGGAAACCGCGCGCGGATTGAAGCCCGTCTCCTTGCGCGCGATGGCGTAGACCAACGACCGCTCGATGGTGAAGCCGCCCTCGGGCAGGACGTCCGGGATCGGATAGCGGGCCGCGTCGATCCGCTCCGCCTCGCTGTTGCGGGGCGTCAGCTGCGGGGCCAGCACCCGACCCAGGCCTCGCCACATCAGCGCGTCGTCCGGCGTTCGCGCGTCGCGCCAGCCGCGGGCATACTCGACGCGAGCGTCGCCGTTGCGGCCGACCTCCACCAGGGCGACGGTGCGCCGCGCCTGCGGGTCGCGCTCCACGAACCGCTGCAGGGCCTCGACGGTCACCCCCTCCGGCAGACCCTCGAACTCCGGCGCCGACACCCGCTCGACGGCGTAGGGCTGCGGCGTGCCGCCCAGATTCTCGATCATCGGCTCCACGCCGAGCCGCCGCAGGGCGATCTGGCCGTAGAAGGTCGCCGGCCATCGCGCGGACAGGCGCAGCAGGGGCTGCACCATGTGCGGCCGGCCCGCCCGCTCGGCCGCGCGCGAGGCCCAGAAGGCCGCGCCGGCCCGGACCCACGCGTCCTCCACCGGATTCTCCGCCACCCGCTCGAAGGCCAGATAGGATTCCTCGTACCGGCCCAGCCGCCAGGCCGACAGGCCGGCGGTCCACCAGTCGCCGATCGCCACACCGGTCTGATAGGCGCCGGTCAGGTCTTCGGCGTTGAAGGCGATCCGCGCCGCCTTGCCGGCATCTGACGTCCCCTCCGATTCCACCCCCCTCGGCCGTCGCGGCTCGGGCGCGCCGTCGGGGCGGCGCCGCATCGCCAGGGCATAGGCGCGCGGCGCCTCCGGCAGGTCGGCATAGTCCTCGAGCCAGGCGCTCAGTTCCTCGAACGTCGCCACGTAGTCGGCGTGGAACAGCCGCTCGAACTCGATCGACCCCAGCAGGATGCGGTCGCCCGCGGCCCTCGCGGAATCGCGCGCGACGTCCAGATCGCCGCGCCGAAGCGCGTCATAGGCGGTGGTGTAGCTCAGCCGGTCCGACGGGGTCAGCGCGCTGATCTGCGCCGCGGCCGGCAGGGCGGGCAGAAGCGCGGCGGCCGAGAACAGGCCGGCGGCGAGTCGTCGGAACATGGCGGCCCTCCCCGAGCGGCGCCGCTCCCGGCGCTCCTCGCGAATTTCCGGCCCAATGGGGCGGTTTTGAGTCACGGCGCCGCGTCGAGCCGCGCGGCCACGTCCAGCAGATCGGCCCACGCCTCGCGCTTGGCTTGGGGCTGCCGCAGCAGGAAGGCGGGATGCAGCGTCGGCATGACGGGCGCCGCCACGTCGCCTTCCGCCAGACGCCACTCGGCCCAGACGCCGCGGGCGCGGGTGATGGCGTCGTCCGTCTTCAGCACCTGCCGCGCCGCGGCCGCGCCGAGGGTCAGCACGACCTTCGGCCGCAGCAGTTCGAACACGCGCTCCAGAAACGGCGCGCAGACGGCCTGTTCCTCCACCGTGGGCGTCCGGTTGCCCGGCGGCCGCCAATAGACGGTGTTGGTGATGAACGCCCGCTCCGACAACCCGGCCGCCTCCAGCATCCGGTCCAGCAACTGACCCGCCTTGCCCACGAACGGCTTGCCCTTCAGGTCCTCCTCCGCGCCCGGACCCTCGCCGACGATCAGCACGCCGCCGGTCGCATCGCCGCGCGCGAACACCGCCTGCCGCGCACCCATGCCTGACAGGGGGCACCCCTGAAACGCCGCGATCGCCGCTTCCAGCTGGTCCAGATCCAGCGCCGCGGCCGCCGCGCGCCGGGCCTCCGCGACGGCTTCGACGACGCCGCCGCTGGCGGCGGGCCGCACCGGCGGCGCGCCGGCGGGACGGACCAGGGCGGGCGGCGGCGGGGCCACGGGGCGCAGCCGGTCCACCGGCGCGTCCTCGAAACAAACCTCCACCCCGGCGTCGGCCCAGAAGGCCATCAGCGCTTCGACGGCGCGCGAGTCGGCGGCGGGGGCGAACATTGCGCTCAGGACTAGTCCTTGACCGTCCCTGCGTCACCTCCCGATAAGAGACCAAAGACCGATACGGCGACGAGGAAACCTCAGGAAATGACCGACCAGGAACGCGAAGGCGGCGCCCGGACCGCGTGGCAGGACGCGGTGATCGACCGGCTGCCGGCTCTGGAGGCCCTGACCGGCGTCGAGCGCGAGGTCATGGAGTACGACGTCGTCGTGGTCGGCGCCGGCCCGGCCGGCCTGTCCGCCGCCATCCGCCTGAAGCAGAAGGCCGCCGCCGACGGCAGGGAGATCAGCGTCGCCGTGCTGGAGAAGTCGGCCGAGATCGGCGGCCACATCCTGTCCGGCGCCGTGATCGACCCGAAGGCGCTGACCGAACTTTTCCCGGACTGGAAGGCCCGCGGCGCCCCGCTGGAGACGGCGGTGACCAAGGACCGGTTCCTGCTGCTGGGACCAGCCGGGCAGGCGGAGATCCCCATGCCGCTCCTGCCGCCGATCATGCACAACGACGGCTGCTACATCGCCTCTCTGGCCAACCTCACGCGGTGGCTGGGCGAGCAGGCCGAGGCCCTCGGCGTGGAAGTTTATCCGGGCATGGCCGCCAGCCACGTGGTCTGGGAGGCTGAGACCGGCCGGGTGAAGGGCGTCGTCGCCGGCGTCTTCGGCGTCGACCGCGAGGGCAGGCCGACGGGCGAGTTCCAGCCGGGACTGGAGCTGCATGGCAAGTACGTCTTCATCGCCGAGGGCGTGCGCGGCTCGCTGGCCAAGACCATCATGGCGAAGCACCACCTGTGCGACGCGTCCGAGCCGCAGAAGTTCGGCATCGGCCTGAAGGAGCTGTGGCAGGTCCCCGCCGAAAAGCACCGGCCCGGCCTCGTCCAGCACACCACCGGATGGCCGCTGGACGAGAACACCGGCGGCGGGTCGTTCCTGTATCACTTCGGAGACCGCTACGTGGCCGTCGGCTACGTCGTGCACCTCAACTACAAGAATCCGTGGCTCTCGCCGTTCGACGAGTTCCAGCGCTTCAAGCATCACCCCGCGATCGCCGAGCATCTGGAGGGCGGCACGCGCGTCTCCTACGGCGCGCGCGCGATCACCGAGGGCGGCTTCCAGTCGGTGCCGAAGCTGGCCTTCCCGGGCGGCGCGCTGATCGGCTGTTCCGCCGGCTTCGTGAACGTGCCGCGCATCAAGGGCAGCCACAACGCCATGAAGACCGGCATGATGGCCGCCGACGCCGCCTATGACGCCGTCATGGCCGGCCGGTCGGGCGACGTGCTGGACGCCTACCAGTCGGCCTATGACGCCAGCTGGGTGGCGAAAGAGCTGAAGCTCGTCCGCAACGCCAAGCCCTACCTGTCGAAGTTCGGCACCACGCTGGGCGGCGCGTTCGGGGTCGTGGAGATGTGGCTGGGGTCGCTGACCGGCCTGACCGTTCCCTGGACCATGACGCACGGCAAGACCGACGCCGCAGCCACGGGGCTGGCGAAGGACCACAAGCCGATCGCCTATCCGAAGCCGGACGGAAAGCTGTCGTTCGACAAGCTGTCGTCCGTGTTCGTGTCGAACACCAACCACGCCGAGGACCAGCCCGCGCACCTGAAGTTGCTGGATCCGTCGATCCCGATCCGCGTCAACCTGCCGAAGTACGGCGAGCCGGCGCGTCTCTACTGCCCGGCCGGCGTCTACGAGGTGGTCTATGGCGACGAGGCGGCGAAGACCGATCCGCGCTTCGTCATCAACGCCCAGAACTGCGTCCACTGCAAAACCTGCGACATCAAGGATCCGTCGCAGAACATCGTGTGGACGACGCCGGAAGGCGGCGGCGGTCCCAACTATCCGAACATGTGAGGGCGGGCGGCCGCGCGGCCTTGCGCGCGTCGCGGAAAGCCGGTTCCTTCGCGCCATGACCGCGCGCCTGCTCCTCGCCTTCGCCTCGACGCTCGCCTTCGCCGCTCCGGCGCTGGCTCAGGATCCCGTGCCGGGCCCCGGGGCGCCCGACGTGCGCGCGCCGGCGCCCCTCGCCGACGTTGAGCCGGAGCGGCCCCAGGCCATTCCTGAGGTCTGGGCGCCCGCGCCGACGGACGACCAGGGTCGGTCGGCCTACGGTCTGTTTCTCGCCGGCCGTCTGGCCGCGGCCCGCGGCGACGCCGGCGACGGCGCCGTCTACCTCCGCCAGACCCTGTGGCTCACGCCCGAGCAGCCCTCCGTCCGGGATCAGGCCTTCGCCACCAACCTGCTCGGCGGCGACCTCACCTTCGCCGGCCGCATCACGCCCCAGGGCGAGGGCGTGCCCGCCCTCGTCACCGAGGCCGGCCGGCTGGTCACGGTCGTTCAGGCGCTGGACCGCGGCGACGCCCGGGGCGCGCTGGCCCTCGTCGACGCGCGCGCCGTCGGACGTCCGCACGCCCGCGCCGGGCGCCTGCTGACGCCGTGGCTGGCCGCCGCCGCCGGCGACTGGGACCGTGCCCTGACCCCTTTGGCCGCCCTCGGGCCGGATTCCACCACCCTGTTCCTGCGCGCCGACCGGGCGCGTCTGCTCGAGATCCGTCGCCGCCATGACGAGGCCGCGGCGGAATGGGCGGTGGTGATGGGGACCGCACTCGGCCGACGCCTGTTCGCGCCCGACTACGGCGCCTTCCTCGAACGCCGCGGCCGGCGTGCCGAGGCCGTCGCGCTCTACGATGCGGAAATCGCCGGAGGTCAGGCGGACGGCCGGATCCCCGCCGCCCGCGCCCGCGCCGCCTCCCGCGGCCGCCCCCCGGCGATCGGCGACCTGCGCGCCGGCGCATCCGGCGCCCTGACGTCCGCCGCCCTGCAGGCCAGCGCCGAGGGCCAGCATGAATCGGCCGCGGTCTATCTGCGTCTGGCCCAGGACGTCGCGCCGTCCGACGTCACCCTGCTGAACCTCGGCGACGCCCTCATCCAGGCGGGTCTGGAAGGACCGGGCCGCGACGCCCTGTCCGGCATCTCGATCGCCGACCCGTCCCTCTATGCGTCCGCCCAGCTCACCATCGGCGAGAGCCTGGTCCGTGAAGGGGAGCACGAGGCCGCGCTCGTCCCGCTGGCCCGTGCGGTCGCGGCCGCGCCGTCCGATCCGGCGCCCGCCGTGGCTCTGGCCGAAAGGCTCAGCCACCTCGATCGTCACGCCGAGGCGCTGGAGGTGCTCTCCGGTCCGGCGTTCTCGGCGGGCGTTTCGTCGCCCCAGGCCTTGCGCGCCCGCGCCTTCGCGCTGCGCGCGGTCGGCCGCGACGCCGAGGCCACGACCGCGCTCGAGGCCGCTCTCGCCGCCGCGCCCGACGACGCCGACACCCTGGGCCTGCTCGGCGCGGTCTGGATCGATCAGGGCCGGGTGGAGGAGGGCGCCGCCCTCATCGCCCGGGCGGCCGCGGCCGACCCGGAGGACGTGGCCGTTCAGGGCGCGCTGGGCTGGTCCCAGTACCGCCGCGGCCTCTTCGACGACGCCGTGCTGACGCTGGAAGCTGCCGTCGACGCCCGTCCGGGCGACGCGGTGGTCAACGATCATCTCGGCGACGCCTACTGGCAGGTGGGCCGCCGACGCGAGGCCCGGTTCCAGTGGTCGCGCGCGCTGGTCCTGGACCCCGGCGCCGAGCTGGAAGCCGCCTTGCGTCAGAAGCTGGAGGTCGGCCTGCCCGACGCCGCCCCCGCCGGAAGCTGAGCCTGTGCGGCTGCGCGCCTTCGCCCCGGCCAAGGTCAACCTGTTCCTTCACGTCGCCCCGCCGCGCGCCGACGGCAAGCACCCCCTGTCCGGTCTCAGCGCCTTCGCCGACGTCGGCGATCGCCTGACGCTGGACGCGGACGGCCCGCCCGGCCTGCGCGTCGAGGGACCGCTGGCCGCGGGGGTGCCGACCGGCCCCGAAAACCTCGTGTCGCGCGCGCTGGCCGCCTTCTCGGCCGCGACCGGTCTCGACGCCCGCGGCCTGTCGATCGTGCTGGAGAAACATCTGCCGTCGGCGGCCGGCATCGGCGGCGGCACGTCCGACGCGGGCGCGGCCCTGCGGCTGGCCCGCGCCGCCCTTGCCCCCGACCTGCCGGACGCCGCCCTGCTCGAAATGGCGGCCACGCTGGGCGCGGACGGCCCCATGTGCCTCTTCCCGACCGTGTCGTGGACGTCGGGGCTCGGCGAGATTCTGACGCCGGAGCCGCGCCTGCCGCCCCTGCACGCCGTTCTGGTCAACCCCCGCGTGCCCGTGCCGACCGGCGCCGTGTTCGCCGCCTACGACGCCGGCCCGATGCGGCGAGCGGACACGCCCCCGCCGCCCGCCGACTGGTCATATGGGACGGTGACCGACTGGCTGGCGTCGCAGCGCAACGACTTGCAGCCCGCCGCCGAGAGCCTCTGCCCGGCCATCGCCCACGCGCGCCAACGCATCGCGGCGAGCCCGGAAATTCTGCTGACCCGCATGAGCGGATCGGGCGCGACCTTGTTCGGCCTCTGCCGCGACGCCGCCGCGGCGGCGAGGGCGGCCGCCGCGCTCGGCGGGCTAAATTCAGAATGGTGGGTCGTGCCCGTCAGACTTGACAGCGTGGATGCGGCCGTGAGCCAGAATCCGGCCGACTGAGGTCGGAACAACGGCCATTTTGCCGCGATCGGGTCCGGATCACGGCAAGCTCAAGGTCATGTCTTGCCGACGAATACTGGTCCGGAACTGAACCGGAAGTGAACGCATTCGGCGTTCAAGCTTCCTGGACTGGGGGCTGATCCAAGAGTTCCTCCCCTGAACCTTGGCTGTTCACTCTGGAAGGAGAACGACATGCTGAAGACCCGTCTCATGACGGCCGCCGCCGCCGTCGCCCTGTTCACCGCCCCGGCCGCCTTCGCGCAGGAAACCCCGTCGCCGCAGCCGCAGCCGACCACTCCGGCGCAGGATCCGGCACAGACGCCGCCGACCCTGCCGCCCGCGACGCCCACCGACGGCACCACCGCCGCCCCTGCGCCGACCGAGGCGCCGACCGCGACCATCACCGCCTCGGCGACCCAGCCCAACTCCGTGGTCGCCGTGCTGCGCGCCGACGGCCGTTTCACCACCCTGCTGTCGGCCCTGGACACCGCCGGCCTGACCGCCACGCTTGAGGCCCAGCCCGCCGTCTCGATCTTCGCCCCGACGGACGAGGCCTTTGCCGCCCTGCCGGAGACCGAGCGCGCCCGTCTGCTGGATCCGGCCAATCGTGAGGAGCTGCGGTCGCTGCTGCTCTACCACGTCATCGCCGCCGACGTTCAGTCCAGCCAGATCACCGGTGCGCGCGGCGGCGTTCCGACCGCGGGCGGCGCCCAGGTCCAGCTGGACGGCACGGGCGACGCCATCCGCATCGACTCCGCCACCGTGGTCCAGGCCGACATCGACGCGTCCAACGGCGCCGTCTTCGCCATCGACAAGGTGCTGACGCCGTCGGCCAGTCAGGCCGCCATGGGCGACGAGGAAGAGGTCGCCCCGGCTCAGCCCGCCACGCCGGCGACTCCGGCCACGCCCGCCGCGGACGGACGGCCCACCGAACCGGCCGTCCCCGCCGAGCCCGCCACGCCGGCGACCCCCGCCGAACGGCCCGTCGGCGTGACCCGGACCACCCCGACGCCGGCCGCCGATCAGGCCGACGAGGCGACCACGCCGGATCAGCCGATGGCTGAAGGTCAGGAGGCGGCGCCGGCCGCCGACGCCCCGGCGACCGATGAGACCGCCGCTCCGCCAGCGGGCGAGGGCGAGGAAGACGAGGAGCCGACCGACCCTCAGGCCTAAGTCCGCCTGAAGGCCCCTCGTCCTCGGGCCATCGGTTGAGTTGAGAGGCGGCGGGCCCTATCAGGGTCCGCCGTTTCCGCATGCCCGCTCCCCGAGGTTCCGTGGCCGCCGACAGACCCCTCTCGTTCCAGGATCTGATCCTGACGCTCCAGCGCTACTGGGGCGCGCAGGGCTGCGCCCTGCTGCAGCCCTATGACGTCGAGGTCGGCGCCGGCACCCTGCATCCCGCCACCGTCCTGCGCGCGCTCGGCCCGCGTCCGTGGAAGGCCGCCTACGTCCAGCCCAGCCGCCGGCCCGGCGACGGCCGCTATGGCGAAAACCCCAACCGGCTCCAGCACTACTACCAGTTCCAGGTCATCCTGAAGCCGAACCCGGAGAACCTGCAGGCGCTCTATCTCGGCTCGCTGGAAGCCATCGGCATCGACCCGAAACTGCACGACGTGCGCTTCGTCGAGGACGACTGGGAGAACCCCACCGTCGGCGCCTGGGGCCTGGGTTGGGAGGTCTGGTGCGACGGCATGGAGGTGACCCAGTTCACCTACTTCCAGGGCGTGGGCGGCATCGAGGTCGACGTCGTCTCCGGCGAGCTGACCTACGGGCTGGAGCGCCTGGCCATGTACGTTCAGGGCGTCGACAACGTCTACGACCTGCGCTTCAACGACGAGGGTCTGACCTACGGCGAGGTCTTCCTCGAGAACGAGCGCCAGCAGTCCGAGGCCAATTTCCACGGCTACGACGTCGACGGGCTGAAGCGCCGGTTCGAGGACATGGTGGCCGAGGTCGGCCGTCTGCTGGAGATGCGCGGCCCGCAGGACCAGAAGCTGGTCCTGCCCGCCTACGACCAGGTGCTGAAGGCGTCGCACCTGTTCAACCTGATGGACGCCCGCGGCGCCATCGCCGTCGCCGAACGCCAGAGCTACATCGGCCGCATCCGCGACCTGTGCAAAGCCTGCGCGACGGAGTGGGTCGAGCAGGAAAGGGCGCGCGCCTGATGCCCCAGCTGCTTCTTGAACTGTTCTCCGAAGAGATCCCCGCCCGCATGCAGGCGGGGGCCGCGCGCGATCTGGAGCGTATGGCGAGCGAGCGTCTGAAGGCCGCCGGGCTGTCGTTCGACGCCCTGACCACCTTCGCCGGCCCGCGCCGCCTGACGCTGGTCGTCGACGGCCTGCCCGCCGCCACCCCGGACCGCGAGGAAGAGCTGAAGGGGCCGAAGGCGTCGGCCCCTGGGCAGGCGCTGGAGGGTTTCCTGCGCAAGACCGGCCTGACCCGAGACCAGCTGGTCGAGCGCGACGGCGTCCTGTTCGCGGTCATCAGCCAGAAGGGCCGGGCCACCGCCGACCTGATCCCCGCCATGGTCGACGAGATCGTGCGCGGCTTCCCCTGGCCCAAGTCGATGCGCTGGGGCATGGGGGCCCTGCGCTGGGTCCGCCCGCTCAAGCGGATCGTCTGCCTGTTCGACGGCGCCGTCGTGCCCTTCGACGTGGACGGCATCGCGTCGGGCGACGTGACCGAGGGGCATCGCTTCCTCGGCTCCGGCGCACCCTTCGCGGTCAGGGACTTCGCCGACTATCGCCAGAAGCTGGAGCGCGAGCACGTCCTGCTGGACGTCGCCGACCGCAAGCTGCGCATCCTCGAGGGCGCCAAGGCCGCCTGCGCCGACCGCGGCCTGACCCTCGTCGACGACGACGGCCTGCTGGACGAGGTCGCCGGCCTGGCCGAATGGCCCACGCCGATCCTGGGCGACATGGACCCCGCCTTCCTCGACCTGCCGCCCGAGGTGGTGCGCCTGTCGATGAAGGTGCACCAGAAGTATTTCGCCGTGCGTGACCCCGCGCGCGACGGCCTGGCCCCGCACTTCGTCGTCGTCGCCAACGTCGAGGCCACCGACGGCGGCAAGGCTCTGGCCGCCGGCAACAGCCGGGTCCTGTCCGCCCGCCTGAACGACGCCCGCTTCTTCTGGGACGAGGACCGCAAGACCGGCTTCGACGCCTGGCTGAAGAAGCTGGAGGGCGTCACCTTCCACGCGAAGCTCGGCACCATGGCCGAGCGCGTCGACCGCATCGCGGCGCTCGCCCGCGAGATCGCGCCGCTGGTCGGCGCCGATCCGGATCAGGCCGAACGCGCCGCCCGCCTCGCCAAGGCCGATCTGGCCTCCGGCATGGTCGGCGAGTTTCCGGAACTGCAGGGGATCATGGGCGGCTACTACGCCCGCGCCGGACACGGCGACGCCGTCGCCGACGCGATCCGCGACCACTACCGGCCGCAGGGGCCCTCGGACGCCGTCCCGACCGCGCCGCTGACGGTCGCCGTGGCCCTGTCCGACAAGCTGGACACCCTCGTCGGCTTCTTCGCCATCGACGAAAAGCCGACGGGGTCGAAGGACCCCTTCGCCCTGCGCCGCGCCGCCTTGGGCGTGATCCGGCTGGTGCTGGAGAGCGGGGCACGCATGTCGCTCGCCGGCCTTTCTCGCCAAGCCAACGTGCAGCGGATGGTCGACAAGGCCTCGATCGCCAGTGAGGTCGCTGAGTTCTTCGCCGACCGCCTGAAAGTCCTCCTTCGCGATCAGGGCAAGCGCCACGACCTCGTCGACGCCGTGTTCGCGTTGGGCGACGACGACCTGGTCCGCATCGTGCGGCGGGTCGAGGCGCTGGACGCCTTCCTCGCCACCGACGACGGCGCCAACCTGCTGGCCGGGCATCGCCGCGCCTCGAACATCCTCAAGGCCGAGACGAAGAAGGCCAAAGAAACGGGAAATGTTGTCCCGACCGGCATGGTCCAGACCGGCCTGGCGAACCAGCCGCCCGAGGAGACCACGCTGGCCTTCGCCGCCGCCGCCGCGCAGACCGCCGTGGATCAGGCGCTGGAGGCCGAGGACTTCGCCGCCGCCATGCGCGCCCTGTCGGCGCTCCGCGCGCCCGTCGACGCCTTCTTCGAGGCCGTGCTGGTCAACTCCGACGTCCCCGCCGAACGCGACAACCGCCTGAAGCTGCTCGGCCAGATCCGCGCCGTCATGGGCCGCGTCGCCGACTTCGACCGGATTTCGGGGTAGTCCCGACGGCGTCCTTCTCCCCTTGCGGGAGAAGGTGGCTCGCGCAGCGAGACGGATGAGGGGTTACTCAGACGGGGCCGGTCAAGGACCGCCCGGTCGCGGCCAGAATCGCCGCGATGACCTCGTGCGCCCGGTTCTCGACTTGCGAGTTGGGAAAGCGAAGCACGCGGAAGTTCTGGGCGTTCAGCCACATGTCACGAGCCCGGTCGCGCTCAGCGCGGTCCGCATGATGCGGACCGTCGGCCTCGACGATCAGTCGATGCCTCATGCACGCGAAGTCCACGATGTAGCGGCCGATGACGACCTGACGCCGAAACTTCAGGCCGCCCAGCCGTCGACCGCGAAGCAGCTTCCAAAGCCGCCGCTCCTGCACCGAGGGCTCCCGGCGCATTTCCTTGGCCCGGTCCTGCAGCCAGTCGTCCGACACCGGTGCGACCCCTCATCCGTCGGCCTTCGGCCGCCACCTTCTCCCGCAGGGGGAGAAGGAAGCAAGCCGCGGACCTCAACGCTGGAGATCATAAACCCCGGTCACGTCGATCCGCACCGTCAGCTCGCCCGGCGAGACGGAGGTGGCGTCCATCGCCACGGCCGCGCCGCGCGCATACATCGGCATCGGCGGCATGGGCGGCGGCGCATAGCCGCCGCCTTCGGTCAGGTTGCGGATGCCGCCCAGCGGCACGCCCAGCGCCTGCGCATACAGCGCCGCCTTCTCCTGCAGCGCCCGCACGGCCAGCACGCGCGCCTCGTTCTCGGCGGCGGTCGGGTCCTTCAGGCCGAAGCCGATGCCGTCGATCTGGTTCACGCCGGCGGCGACGACGGCGTCCACGACCTGCCCGGTCCGGGCCAGATCCTCGACGCGCACCGTCACCCGGTTCGAGGCCTGATAGCCGCGCAGGCGGGGCGGGTTGTTCTCGACGTAGTCGTACTGCGCCGACAGGTTCAGGCCCGAGGTCTGGACCAGCCGCGGCTCGATGCCGGCGCGGCGCAGGGCGGCGGTCACCTCGGCCATGCGCGCGGCGTTCTGGGCCATGGCCTCCTGCGCGGTCGGCGCCTCGGTCACCACGCCGAAATTCACCGTCGCCATGTCGGGGGCCACCTTGACCTCGCCGTAGGCGGCCAGCGTCAGCGCCGGGCGGTCCACGACGGCCTGCACCGTGATGGGGGCGCCGCCTCCGGGCTGCGACTGGGCCAGGGCGGCGGGGGCGAAGGTCAGGGCGGCCAGGGCGGCGCCCAGGGCGAGGGATTTGCGCATCATGCGGAGAGCTCCGGAGAGAGAGTTTCGGACGACCGCACCTTGGCCGTCGCGTCCTGAACCGGAGCGTCGCGGAACTGTGCAGGTTCCGTTCATCGGCGTGAAATCGCCGAAGGATTCGCGGCCGCTTGGCGGCCGTTCCCGCGCCTGCTACGCCCACGGTCCCGCCCGGCGGGCCCGTAGCTCAATGGTTAGAGCCGACCGCTCATAACGGTCTGGTTGCAGGTTCGAGTCCTGCCGGGCCTACCGCCGCCGGCGCCCGTCGGACCAGCGCTCGTCGCCGTACAGGCTGCGGTCGTCCACATAGCCGCCCTCGCGGGTGTAGTAGCCGTAGCCCTGCTGGTAGCCGTCGTATCCCTGCAGGGAATAGCCCCAGTCCTCGTACGGCATGCCCAGCAGGGCGTCCTCTTCCTCGTACCAGGACTGCGGATAGCTGCCGTAGGTGCACTGCCAGCCCTGGCCGCCGGTCCAGTAGGGCTCGTAGCGGCCGCGATAGCGCTCGCGGAAGCGGGCGCGGCACACATGCTGCGACCACACCCGATTGCCCGACGCCTCCACCACGGCCCGCGGCTCGGCGTAGATGACCTCGCGCACGCCGCTGAAGACGTTGTCGGTGATCAGCGCCCGGCCCGACGCGGCGGCCACGCCCAGGGTGTCGGCGCCGATGCGGCTGTCCTTCAGAACCAGCTCGCCGTTGTACAGCACCACGCCCTTGTCGGTGCGGCAGATGCGGCTGTCCTCGATCTTCACCGAAGCGCCCTCGATCGCCACGCCCTCGACGTAACCGCAGATGGCCGTGTTGGTCACCTCGACCCGGCCGTAGTCGCGACCGGAGCGGACCACCATGCCGATGCTGCGCGGCCCGAAGTTGTTGGGCACGCCCACGCCCTTGAAGGTCGAGGTCGAGATGGTGACCGTCTGGCCCGCGCCCGGCGTGACCTCCAGACCGGACTGCGCGCCGAACACCACCATGTCGTAGGCCGTCATGGAGGCGCCGTCGGCGATGATGGCCGGGCTGACCGTCTGGGCGTCGATCACGGCGTTGCGGACGTCCAGCAGACCGCCGTCCATGTAGATCGCCGCCTCGTCGCCGACGTGGCGGAAGCCGACGCGGTTCATCTCGATCTGCGCGTCATAGCCGATAACGCACGCCGCTTCGCCGGCGTGGGGAGAGGTGAAGACCACGTCCCGCACGGACACGCGGACGCCGGCGGCCACCGTCATGCACGGCAGCCCGTCGGGCGCCTGCAGGGTGATGGAAGGATTGCGGTCCCAGTCACGGGGGTCGAACCCGCCTTCGCCCAGGATGGTCAGCGGCTTGTCGACGTTCAGCCAGCCGACGCACGGGCCGCCGCGCGCGCGCAGGATCAACGTGCCGCCGGGGCGGACGCGGCGCACCGCGTCCTCGACGGCGCCTGTGCCCGGATTGCCGCCGCAGTCGACCAGGACGACCTCTTCCTGACCGCCCGGGCGGATCGGCCCGGGATAGGCCGGGCCGGGGTGACCGTAGCCGTGGCCGGGCCGGCTCCAGCGCCGGTGGGAGCCACGACGCGACGCGGTGCGGGTCGGCGGGTCCAGCAGGATGCCGAAGTTGGGGCGCGTCGTGCTTTCGACGCGCGCGGCGTCCTGGGCGACGGCGGCGTCGGGCGCCAGCGAGGCGCCCAGGCCGGCGGCCATCAGGGCCGAGGCGGCGACCAGTCCGTGGCGGAGGGTTTTGCGGGTCATGGGGCGCCCTCCTATCGGCGCTGCTGCGAGCGGGACACCTGGGCCAGGACGGCCTGCAGGCGCGCGGCGGACGGCGCGAAGCCGGCCAGGGCGGAATCGATCCTCAGCACCACGGCCTCGGCCTTGTCCTGATCGGCGACGCCGGCCACGCCCAGGGCGAAGTAGGACGACAGGGCGAACTTGGCCTCGGGGCTGCCCTGACGCGCCGCCTCCTCGAACCAGTGGAAGCTGCGGGCGTAGTCGATCGGCACGCCGATGCCCTCGGCGTACATCACCGCCAGGACCAGCTGCGCCTCCGAGGAGCCGTTCACGGCCGCCAGCTGGATCGCGCGCACGCGCTCAAGCAGCGACGGCCGCCCGTCCATGGGATGGCCCAGCACGGCTTCCAGCGTCTCCACCTCGCGCTTCGACAGCTGGGTCGGCTGGGACGCGGCGATCTCGGAGATGCCGAGATAGCGCAGGGCCCGTCCCACGTGGATGAAGGGGAGTTCGCTGATGCGGCTGGTGGCGTATTCCCAGGAGTCGCCGCGCGGACGGCTCTCGTCCGAGAAGGGCACGCCCGAGGCCGGGGCCTTGTTCGGATAGAACTCGAACGGCGGCACCCATTGCCGCGCCTTGGCCTCCACGAAACGGCCGTACTGGGTCCGGTTCGGCGACGAGCGCTCGAAGTCCTTGAGCAGCACGTAGGAGCCGACGTCGCCGGTCTGCACGGCGAGGTAGTTGTACAGATAGGCGTCCACGTCGTTGCGGCGGAACAGGCCGGTCGCAGCCTGCAGGCCGTCGCGACCGCCGCCCCGCCGTCCCCACGCCTCGCGGCCCTGCGGGTTGTCCTGCGGCTCGCCGAACGGGCCGTACAGGCCGTCGTGCAGCCGGGCCAGGGTGCGGAAGCCCGGGGCGTCCTGCGTCGCCAGGATGTAGATGACCCGGTCGCGGACGGCCTCCTGCTCCTCCAGCGTCATCCGCGACAGGGTGCGGTTCAGCCGGCGATAGGCCGACGACCGCTCGTTGGCGCGGCAGTCGTCGTAGCGCGACAGCGGCCGCCAGCCGCCGAACGGCCCGCGGTTGACCCGGTTGATCGGCGCGAAGCCCTGCTCGTTGGCCAGCGCCATGGCCAGCCAGGTCGCGCTCTCGATCGGGTCCTCGATGTTCTTGTCGGTCGCCCGCTCCGCGGCGTAGCGCGAGCCCAGCTCCAGCTGGGCGAAGAAGTCGCCGCGGAAGGCGGCCTTGCGCAGCACGCGCAGGCCGCGCTCCTGATCGTTGAACTCGGCGCCGGTCAGGGCGGCCGGACGCGGGCAGCCCTCGTCGGCGGCGCCGCCCACGCGGCGGAAGAACTGCGGCGTCTGTTCGCCGCACGCGGCCATGGCCAGCAGGGCGGCGATCAGCAGAACGGCGACCAGCGCCATGGCGATGGCGCGCCCCGGTCCCCGCCGGCCGCGCTCGCGATCATAGGCGCCGCGCTCGGACATGTTCCCCTCATCCCCCACGCCACGACGACCAGCGGCCGTTAACCATTTCCCAAAGCGGGCCGCCGGTCCAGTGAACTTGACGATATGGTTAACGCCGAAAAACGCCAAAGCGTTGCCGCAGCAAGGCCGCAATGTGTCCAGAGGCGCGGAAATCGCCGCGGAAGCGAGGCCGTTCGCCTGCCGGGCGAGGCTGGCGCCGGCGGATCGGCGGCTCCATATGGCCGGCGTCGCCCGAATCAGGAGCCCGTCTTGGCCTACGTCGCCCGCACCGACCGCCCCGCCGAAAAGGCCGCCCGCTACGCCGAAGTCGAGCAGGAGATCCTGGCCGTTCTGGACGGTGAGCCGAACCTGACGGCGCGGATGGCCACCGTCGCCTCCATGCTGGCGGACGCCTTCGACGACTACTTCTGGACCGGCTTCTACGTCGTGGATCCGGCGAAGCCGACGGAGCTGGTGGTCGGGCCCTATCAGGGCACGCTCGGCTGCCTGCGCATTCCCTTCGGCCGCGGCGTCTGCGGCGCGGCCGCGGCGACGGGAGAGACGCAGGTCGTCCCCGACGTGCACGCCTTCCCGGGGCACATCGCCTGCGATTCGCGCTCGGCCAGCGAGATCGTCGTGCCCGTGCGCGACGCGACCGGCGCCCTCATCGCCGTCCTCGACGTCGACGCGACCATCCCGGCCGCCTTCGACGCCGTGGACGCCGAGGGTCTCGGGCGGATTCTCGGCAAGGTGTTCGCGGGCGCTTGAAAAAAAAGGGGGCCCCGACGCGTCGCGCCGGGGCCCATGCCGACGTCTTGGGGGAACGCCGCAGTCAGAAGCGCGCGGTCACCGTGAGTCGGAACGCGTGATAGTTGAACTCGTCCGACCCGCGGCGCGTGTCGGTGCCCGCCGGGTTGACGATCCGGAACGGGTTGGTCGCCGGCGCCGTGCCGGGGCCCACCCGCACGACCAGCGGCTCGTTCACGTCCAGCGCCGTGTACAGATATTCGGCGCCGAGGCTGATCCGGTCGTTCACCGCGTACTCAAGCCCGCCGCCGACCTGGAAGCCGTCCGCGTCGGTCGTGTTGGTCGTCGGGGTGAAGCTGTTGGCGGTGTTGCTGGTGGCGTAGCTCTCCTCGACGTCCGCCATCGCATAGCCGGCCGTGACGTAGGGCATCCAGCGGCCCATCGGCGAGCCGGCGCGCGCCCTCAGCGCATAGACGGGGCCGTCGATGCCGCGCGCGAACTGATAGCTGGCGGGCGTGGTGCTGAAGGCGGTCGCGTGATCGCGCGACTGGACGCTCGCCGCTTCACCCAGCACGCCGAACACGAAGCCGCCCATGCCGAAGTCCCAGCCGATGCGGCCGGCGACGCCGCCCTCCAGCTGGTCGTCGTCCTGACAGCCGGCGCCGAAATTGTTGCCCGTGGCCTTGCCGCCGCAGAAGCCGGCGGCCTGCGTCGGGGTCGAGGCGAAGGCGTCCAGGCCGCCGCTGGTGCGCACCGTGTCGCCGAACGTCCCGCCCAGATCGGTGTCGAACAGGGTGATCTCGTCGTCCTCGTCGTCGACGAAGTCGCCTCCGACGGCGAGGCTGACGTAAGGGCCGGTCCAGTCCTGGGCCGTGGCCGCGCCTGCGGCGAAGAGGGTCGCCGCCGCGGCGGCGGAGAGGATGATCTGACGTCTCACGTGGGGTGTCCTTCCATGTTCCACCCGGGACCTACGCCCCGGCCGAACGGCGGGATGCGGAACAGGGCGAAAAAATGTCGAAACATGGCGGAGCGGCCACGGGGCTGGCGCGGGTGGCCGACGTCGGCCAGAAACGCAGCATGGAGGCACACATGAACCAGGGCGTCGTCGTCATCACGGGGGGACAGGGGGCGCTGGGCTCGGCGACGGCCGATCTGGCGCTTCAGCGCGGCTGGCGCGTCGCCCTGATCGATCACGCGCCGGGCGACGAGACCGCGCCCGACGAACTTACGGTCGGCGGCGTGGATCTGACCGACCCGACGCAGGCGCAGGCGGCGATGGACCGCGTCGCGGGTCATTTCGGCCGGATCGACGCCCTCCTGAACGTGGCGGGCGGCTTCGTCTGGCAGACCACCGAGGCCGACGCGCCGGCGCATGAGAAGATGTTCCGCCTGAACGTGCTGACCTGTCTCAACGCCGCCCGCGCCGCCCTGCCGCATCTGAAACGCTCGCCAGAGGGCCGCATCGTCAACGTCGGGGCCGCCGGCGCGCTGAAGGCCGACGCCGGCATGGGCGCCTACGCCGCCTCCAAGGCCGGCGTGCATCGCCTGACGGAGGCCCTGGCGCGCGAGTTGAAGGACACGACCGTCACCGTCAACGCCGTCCTGCCGTCGATCCTCGACACGGCGCAGAACCGCGCCGACATGCCCGACGCCGACCCGGAGGACTGGGTCGCCCCGGGCGATCTGGCGGCGGTGATGCTGTTCCTGGCCTCGCCGGAATCGCGCGCCCTGCGCGGCGCCCTGATCCCCGTCACGGGCCGCGTCTGACCATGCGGGCGCGCAGCGTCCTGTTTCTGCCGGCGTCCAGTCCGCGGGCGATGGAAAAGGCGCGGACGCTGGACTGCGACGTGGCCGTGCTCGACCTCGAGGACGCCGTCGCCCCCGACCGGAAGGAAGACGCCCGCGCCGCCGCCGTGGACGCCGTTCGCTCCGGAGGCTTGGCGCCGCGTCTCGGCGTCCGCGTCAACGGAGCGGGCACGCCCTGGCACGCCGACGACCTCGCCGCGCTCGCCGCCGCCGGATGCGACCTGATCGTCCTGCCGAAGGTGGAGGACGCCGCGACCGCGGTCCGCGCCGCCGGCGCCGTGCCCCAGGCTCGTCTGATCGCCATGATCGAGACCCCCGTGGCGCTGTTCCGCCTGACGGAGATCGCCGGCGCTCACGCCGCGCTCGACGCCCTCATGTTCGGCGTCAACGACCTCGCCGCCGCCCTCGGCACGGGGGCGAGCGACGACCGCGAGCCGCTCAAGCCCTGGCTGGCGGCCACCGTCGCCGCCGCCCGGGCATGCGGCGTCGCCGCAATCGACGGGGTCTACAACCGCCATCAGGACGACGACGGCTTCGGCCGCGAATGCGCTCAGGGCGCCCTTTACGGCTTCGACGGCAAGAGCCTGATCCATCCGCGCCAGATCGCCGCCGCCAACGCCGCCTTCAGCCCGTCGCCCGACGCGGTGTCCCGTGCCCGTGCGGTCGTCGCCGCCTTCGACGCGCCGGGCGCGCAGGGCAGGGGGGCGATCTCCCTGGACGGCGAAATGCTCGAGCGCCTCCACCTCGAGGCCGCTCGCCGGACGCTGGCGAAAGCCGGAAAGTGAGCGGGGCCGTCCCCGCCTGGGCCTGCACGCCGGGCCTGTTGCGCCTGCCGCATCGCCGCGCCTTGCTGCCGGAATACGCTTTCCGCGCCTTGCCCGGGCCCGACGTGAAGGCCGTGCTGGGGTGGGGGCACAAGCCCTCCTCGCACGCCGGCGGCCTGTGGTCGAAGCTGACCGGTCTGCCCTATGTGGCGCTCGAGGACGGCTTCCTGCGATCGGTCGGACTGGGTGAGGCGGGCACGCCGTCGACATCCCTGATCGTCGACCATCTGGGCGCCTACTACGACTGCTTCCTCGGCTCCCAGGTCGAGGGGACGATCGCCGGAACCGCCACCCGCGCCCAGCGCCTGCGCGCCCGCGCCCTCATGGAAAGCGTGGTGGCGCATGGTCTGTCCAAGACCAATCTCGGCCGACCTCTGGATCCCTCAATCCTCCGTCCGGGACGCCGCATACTGATTGCGGACCAGACGTCCGGCGACGCGTCGATCCCGCTGGGGTTCGCCGGCGACTGGAGCTTCGCGCGCATGCTGGCGGCCGCCCGGCAGGACGAGCCCGAGGCCCAGTTGATCGTCAAGCGCCACCCCGCCGTGGCCGCCGGGCTGAAGCGGGGATGTCTCGACCTGTCGGACTCCCGTGACCTGACGATCGTCGACGACGTCCGGGCCGCGGACCTGCTCGACGCCGTCGACGCCGTCTACGTGGTGACCAGCGGGCTTGGGTTCGAAGCCCTGTGGCGGCGGCTGCCGGTGCGCGTCTTCGGCGCGCCCTTTTACGCCGGCTGGGACCTGACGCAGGACGACATGAAGCCGCCAAGGCGCGGCGTCCCTCGCGCGATTGAGGATGTGGTCCATGCCACCTTCGTCGCCTGCGCGCGCTGGGTCGATCCGGTCACGGGGGAAGCCTGCTCGCCGGAGGAGGCCGTGGAGCGTCTGGCGGCTCTGACCCGCCGCGCGCGCCGGCTGGAGGGGCGCTGGCATGCCGCCGGCTTCACCCCGCCCAAGCGGGGAGCCACGGCGCGTCTGATGAACGCCCCGCAGGCGCAGCTGACCCACCACTCCTCCACCGAAGGCGCGATCGCCGCGGCCGCCGCCGGCGGCGGCCGTCTGCTCGTCTGGGCGGGGCGGGAGCCGGAGTCCCTCGCCGACGAGGCCGCCACCGCCGACGTCCCCCTGTTCCGGATGGAGGACGGCTTCATCCGCTCCCGCGGTCTCGGCTCGGACTTCGTTCCTGCGCTCTCCGCCGTGCTGGACGGCAAGGGCGTGCACTACGACCCGTCGCGCCCCTCGGACCTCGAAACCCTGATCCAGTCCGGCGTGTCCGAGACCGACAGGGCCCGCGGCGCCGCCTTGCGCCGCCGCATCGTCGAGGCCGATCTCAGCAAGTACAATCTGGCGGGCGAGCCTCCGCCCGACTGGCCCTCCGAGCGCGAGCGCATCCTCGTCATGGGCCAAGTCGAGGATGACCGCTCCGTGCTGCTCGGCTGCGGGAACGTCCGCACTAACGCCGCCCTGCTGGCCGAGGTGCGGCGCCGGAATCCCGACGCCTTCCTGATCTGGCGGGACCATCCGGACGTTCGCGCCGGAAACCGTCTCGGCGCCCTGCCGGCCGAAGCCGCGGCGCTGGCAGACGCCCGTGCCGACGATCTGGACGTGAGCGCATGCATCGAGGCCGCCGACGTCGTGGCCGTCATGACCTCGACCGCGGGATTCGAGGCCCTGCTGCGCGACCGCCGCGTCCTGACCTTCGGGCGACCCTTCTACGCGGGCTGGGGCCTGACGGAGGACGCCCTGACGATCCCCCGCCGGACGGCCCGACCGACCGTCGACGATCTGGTCGCCGCCGCCCTGATCCTGCACCCGCTTTACGTCGCCCCGAACGGCATGCCGTGCGAGGCCGAGGACGTCGTCGCCGCGCTGGAGGCCGCGCCCGCGCCGCGCCGTCGGTCGCGGATCGCGCGGGCGCTCACCGCTGCCCTCGACCGCAGTTCGCCTCCGGCCTATTGATCCGTCCCTCAAGCAGCGAGGGACCGCGTCCCGAGCGATAGGGGCGCCGGATCGTCGTCCCTCAAGCAGCGAGGGACCGCGTCCCGAGCGATAGGGACGAAGAAAAGTGTCTGACGCCGTCATCGCCGCCACCGGCCTGTTCACGCCGGACCAGTCCATCACCAATGAAGAGCTGGTGACCGCCTACAACGCCTGGGCAGAACGCTGGAACGCGGAACATGCCGACCAGATCGTCTCGGGCGAGCTGGAGGCGCTGACCCCGTCGTCGGTCGAGTTCATCGAGAAGGCGTCGGGTATCAAGCGCCGTTTCGTGCTCGACAAGACCGGCATCCTCGATCCCGCGCGGATGGTCCCGCATCTGCCGGAGCGGTCGAACGACGAGCTGTCGGTCCTCGCGGAAATGGCGGTCAAGGCGGCGCAACAGGCCATCGCCGCCTGGGGCAAGCCGGTCGGCGAGATCGGTGCGGTGATTTGCGCCGCGTCGAACATGCAGCGCCCCTATCCCGCCATGGCCATCGAGGTGCAGCAGGCGTTGGGCATCGAGGGTTTCGCCTTCGACATGAACGTGGCGTGTTCCAGCGCCACCTTCGGCATCAAGACCGCGGCGGACTTCATCGCCTCCGGCTCGGCGAAGGCCGTGTTGATGGTCAATCCGGAAATCTGCTCGGCCCACCTGAACTTCATGGACCGCGACAGCCACTTCATCTTCGGCGACGTGGCCACGGCGGTGATCGTGGAAAGTGCCGGGACCGCGGGGCCGGGCGGCTGGGAAATCCTCGGCACGCGGCTGAAGACCGTCTTCTCGAACAACATCCGCAACAATTTCGGCTTCCTGAACCGCGCCGCCCGCGCCGACGCCCAGGCCGTCTCGGATCCGTCGCCGCTGAACGACGGCAGGACCGACAAGATGTTCGTCCAGCAGGGCCGCAAGGTCTTCAAGGACGTCGTGCCCATGGTGTCGGACATGATCGTCGCCCACGCCCGCGATCTGGGGCTGGACCCGCAGGGTCTCAAGCGCCTCTGGCTGCACCAGGCCAACATCAACATGAACGAGATGATCGGCCGCAAGGTGCTGGGCCGCGACCCGTCGCCGGACGAGAACGTCATCATCCTGGACGACTACGCCAACACCTCGTCCGCCGGTTCCATCATCGCCTTTCACCTGCACCAGCAGGACATGGCGCCGGGCGACGTCGGCCTCATCTGCAGCTTCGGCGCAGGCTACTCGGCGGGGACGGTCTTCGTCCGAAAGCGCTGAGCGGCGCCGTAAGTCGGTTTGCGTTCACATTTTCGCGCTGACGCTTGCACCTCACAGGCGTTTTTGCGAACCGTTCCGGGTCGAGAGAACAAGGGGGAACCCGAATGGCTCAGACCCACGGCAAAACGCCCGTGAAGGACCCGCTGGTGTGGGACATGGCCGCAGTGCTCAAGCGCTTCGGCGGTTCGGCGCATCAGACCGTCGTGATCGACTGCGTCGTGGCCATGTGCCGGCAGCGCGGCGAGCAGATCGCCAAGTCCGAGCTCGCCGCTCGCATCGTCGAGCTGCTGGAAACCTGCCGAGACGTCTTCGTCCGCCCCTTCGGCGAGGGCTCGCAGCGCTGGGCCCTGGCGCCCGGGCTCGCCGTCTGAAACCTCGCCCATGAAGAAAGGGCGCGCCCTTGCGAGCGCGCCCTCCTGACGATCCCGGATCGTGCGATCAGAACTTGCGCACGTAGCCCAGCGACCAGACGTCGGCTTCGCCGGCGTCGTCGCGGAAGTCCCGGCGCGTCCAGTCGGCGCGGATGCCGTTCTGGCCGTCGAAGTAGTAGTTGGCGCCCACGCCGTAGTTCCAGCTCTCGGCGTTCTCGGTGCTCGACAGGCCGGCGGCCGAGGCCTTCAGCCGGGTGGTGCCGTAGCCGCCGCGCGCGAACACTTCGAAGTTCGGGCTGACCGGCAGGATGCCGACCGCATAGGCGGCCGCATCGTATTTGTGCTCGACGCGGCCTTCCACGCCCCCGCCCAGATCGAACGTCTCGTCCTTCACGCCGAACGAGCCTTCGCCTTCGATCGCGAAGTTGGGAGAGAACTGATAGCCGACGCGGCCGTAGATCGCGCCCAGGTCGCCGTCGTCGGCGTCGAGGTGGGAATAGGCGACCGAGCCGTAGACCGGCTGGGCGACCTGCGCCATGGCTGCGGGTGCGGCGAACAGCGCCGTGGCGGCCACGGTATAAAGAAAGACGTTACGCATTGTTTCATCACTCCTTGGATGCGGCGACTTCTGCGGTCGCCGGCCCCATCCAGCGAGACCTAAATAGGAAAAGGTCCGCGCCGTTCCACATCGTCCCGGATACATGCAGAGGGATGTTGAAAACTTGGCACAGTCGGCGTTACGCCAACTCCGGCCAGATGTTGTCCAAACCGGGGCGGGCGCTTAGCTTGCGCTCATCCCGACAGCCGGAGCTCGCCATGACCCGCCGCCTCGCCGCCCTGCTCGCCGTCCCCGCCCTCACGCTCGCCGCCTGCCAGCAGCCGGCGCAGGAGCCCGCGTCGGCCCCGACGGACACCGCGGTGACGCCGGGCGCCGAAGCGCCGCCCGCGGCTTCGCCCACGCCGGCCTCGACCCGGGTCGTCGGTCTGGACCCCGAGGGCCTGCGGCTCATCGACCGCGAGTCCGGGTCGACCGCCAGCCTGGCCTTCGGTCAGCCGGCCGAGCAGGTGGTGGCGCTGGTCGGCGCATCGCGCGGCGCGCCCCGCGAACGCGGCACGAACTCCGAATGCGGGGCCGGCCCGCTCGACTTCGCCTCATGGGATGACGGCCTGACCCTGTGGTTCCAGAACGGAAGCTTCGCCGGCTGGGCGACGAACCGCCAGGGCGCCACCCTGATGACCGGCGTCGGCGTCGGCTCCTCCCGCGCGGACCTCGAGGGCGCGCACGCCATCACGGTTCAGGAGACCAGCCTCGGGACCGAATTCACCTTCGGCGGCGTCTCCGGCCTGCTCGAGAACGGCCGCGTCTCGAACATGTGGGCCGGCGTCAGCTGCAACTTCCGCTGACTGGAAACCGGCCGCACAAGGTCAAACGACTGTCCAGGCTTGTGCAGTCCGATCGTCCAGGGGTGTCCAGGTGATCAGCGGTCCTTCTCGCGCGCCTCGCCGCCGCGGGCCACCAGCGCCGCCTGCGCCGCCGCCAGCCGGGCGATCGGCACGCGATAGGGGCTGCAGCTGACGTAATCCAGCCCGGCCTCCTCGCAGAAGGCGATGGAGGCGGGATCGCCGCCATGCTCGCCGCAGATGCCCAGCTTCACGTCGCCCCGCTGGGCCCGGCCCCGTTCCGCGGCGATGCGGATCAGGTCGCCCACGCCCTCCTGGTCAAGCCGCACGAAGGGATCGGCCTCGAAGATGCCCTTGTCGAGATAGGCTTGCAGGAACCGTCCGCTGTCGTCCCGGCTGATGCCGAACGTCGTCTGCGTCAGGTCGTTGGTGCCGAAGCTGAAGAACTGGGCGTGCTGCGCCAGGTCGCCTGCCCGCAGCGCCGCGCGTGGAAGCTCGATCATGGTGCCGACCAGATACTCCACCCGGTCGCCGCTCTCGGCGAACACCGCCTCGGCCGTGCGGTCGGTCAGCTCCCTGAGGAACTTCATCTCCAGCCCCAGGGCGACCAGCGGGTGCATGATTTCGGGCACCGGCGCCTGACCTGAGGCGGCCTTCACCGCCAGCGCCGCCTCCAGCACCGCCCGCACCTGCATCTCATAGATCTCGGGATAGGCCACCCCCAGTCGGCAACCCCGATGGCCCAGCATGGGGTTGGTCTCCTGCAGGTCGCGGGCGCGCTTCTTCAGCTTGGCCGCGTCCAGTCCCTGCGTCGCGGCCAGGGCGTCGATCTCCGCCTCCGTGTGGGGAATGAACTCGTGCAGCGGCGGGTCCAGCAGGCGCACCGTCACCGGCAGGCCGGCCATGATGGTGAAGAGCTCGACGAAGTCGGCCTTCTGGAACGGCGCGATCTTCGCCAGCGCCGCGCGCCGTCCGGCCTCGTCGTCGGCCAGGATCATCTCGCGCACCGCCGCGATCCGCGTGTCGTCGAAGAACATGTGCTCGGTGCGGCACAGGCCGATGCCCTCGGCGCCGAATCCGCGCGCCGTCCGCGCGTCCAGCGGCGTCTCGGCATTGGCGCGCACCTTCAGGCGGCGCACCTGATCGGCCCACCCCATCAGGGTCTGGAAGTCGCCGGTCAGCTCCGGCTCGATCATGGGGACCGCGCCCTCCATGACCTCGCCCTTCGATCCGTCGATGGTGATGATTTCCCCGGCGCGGAAGGTGCGGCCGCGCGCGGTGAAGGCGCCCGCCTTCTCGTCGATGTGGATTTCCCCGGCGCCCGACACGCATGGCCGCCCCATGCCCCGGGCCACGACGGCCGCGTGGCTGGTCATGCCGCCACGCGCGGTGACGATGCCGCGCGCCGCGTGCATGCCGTGGATGTCCTCCGGCGACGTCTCCTCCCGCACAAGGATGACGGCCTCGCCCAGCTGGCTCATGCGCTCGGCCTCGTCGGCGTCGAACACGACCTTGCCGGTCGCCGCGCCGGGGCTGGCCGGCAGGCCCGCCGCCACGACCTTGCGCTCGGCCTTGGGGTCCAGCGTCGGGTGCAGCAGCTGGTCCAGCGCCGCGGGCTCCACGCGCGACACCGCCTCGTCCCGCGAGATCACGCCCTCGGCCGCCAGATCGACCGCGACCTTCAGCGCGGACTTCGCCGTCCGCTTGCCGTTGCGCGTCTGCAGCATCCACAGCCGGCCCTGCTCGACCGTGAACTCGATGTCCTGCATGTCCCGGTAGTGGCTTTCCAGCCGCCCGACGACGTCGACGAATTGTCCGAACACCTCCGGCATCGCCTCTTCCATCGACGGCTTCGTCTCGCCCATCTCCTCGCGGCCCGCGCGGGTCAGCGACTGCGGCGTGCGGATGCCGGCGACCACGTCCTCGCCCTGGGCATTGATCAGAAACTCGCCATACAGCTTCGCTTCGCCCGTCGACGGATTGCGCGTGAAGGCCACGCCCGTGGCCGAGGTCTCGCCCATGTTGCCGAACACCATCGACTGGACGTTGACCGCCGTGCCCCAGCTTTCCGGAATGTCGTGCATCCGGCGATAGAACTTCGCCCGGTCGTTCATCCAGCTGGCGAAGACCGCGCCCACGGCCCCCCACAGCTGGGCGTGCGGATCCTGCGGGAAGGGCCGCCCCAGCCGGTCCTCCACCACGCGCTTGTAGTCGGCGACCACCTTCTCCCAGTCCCCGGCCGCCAGATCGGTGTCGATCGTGACGCCCAGCCGGTCCTTGTGATCGTCGAGCACCTCTTCGAAATCGTCGTGGCTCAGGCCCAGCACGACGTTCGAATACATGGTGATGAAGCGGCGATAGCTGTCGAAGGCGAAACGCCGGTCGCCCGACAGCGCCGCCAGACCCTCCACCGTCTCGTCGTTGAGGCCCAGATTCAGGACCGTGTCCATCATCCCCGGCATCGACGCACGCGCGCCCGACCGCACCGACACCAGCAGCGGGTTCTTCGCGTCTCCGAACGTCTTGCCGACGATCCGCTCGACCGCGCCCAGCCCGGCCTTCACCTGATCCGCCAGATCGGCCGGATAGGTCTGCCCGTTCGAATAGTAGTGGACGCAGGCCTCGGTCGTGATGGTGAAGCCCGGCGGCACCGGCAGGCCCAGCGACGACATCTCCGCCAGGTTGGCGCCCTTGCCGCCCAGCAGGTTCTTCATCGACGCGTCGCCGTCGGCGGATCCCCCGCCGAAGCCGTAGACCCACTTCGTCATCCGTCAGCCCCTGAGCTTGTCCGTACAGGCCCTGCCTAACGCGCGTCGCGTTGGAAAGGTAGCGCGCCGATGAAACATTCCGTGACCAACGCCCCGCAGCGCGGGCGGAAACGAACGTCGCCCCGCACATCCCGTCTCCGGCTGCGTCGGTCGACGGCACGACGTCGCGATGATCGGCGCCGGATTTCACTGACGTTTCAGACGGCGCGGGAGGGATTGAACCTTTCTTCCGACGTCGCTCCGGACCTGACCCACCCTTCCTTCGTCCCGTCGCACCGGAGGGCTCGTGAGGCCTGCGACCTTGCGGCGGCGGGAGCGTGTGGAGCGGGGCTCGCCGCCTTCGGGCGGCGGGGCCGACGGGTCTCACCAAGAGATGAGGTCCGGCAAGGGTCGAGGGGAATACTCGGACCGATCCGGGACCGTCCGCAGGGACGTCGCCGCCCGCCGGAGGCGACCGCGGTAAGGCGTGAACAGCGCCACCCGACGCGGGCTTCCGGAAAACCACGCGCGCGGAGCGTCACGCGAAGCCGAAACGGTATTTTCTTTCTGCATCCGGGCTTCGCGCCCGGCGCTCCGCCCGCCCTCCAACTCCGCGCGAAAGCGACGGGGCGATTTGGCGCGTCACGACATCGGCTTCGTGATGCGGAAGAGACTTCGCGCTCGACTTCCCCCGCGTCATCACGGAATGTTTCAGCCTCTCAGCCGACGGAGCCGCCATGCCGACCCTCGACCGCGCCGGACTTCAGGTCGACGCCGAACTGACGCGGTTCATCGAGGATGAGGCGATGGCCGGCCTGGCCCTCGACGCCGACGCCTTCTGGCGTGGCGCGGCGGACGTCCTGCGCTGGGCGGCCGCCCGGGGAGGGGAACTGCTGACTGTCCGCGACGACCTGCAGGCCAGGATCGACGCCTGGCATGAGGCGCGGCGCGGACGGCCCCACGACGCTGCAGCCACGCAACGCTTCCTGACCGAGATCGGCTATCTCGTGCCGGAGCCGGCGCCGTTCACGGTGGGCACGACGAAGGTGGATCCCGAGGTGGCTGCCCGGGCCGGTCCCCAGCTGGTCGTGCCCTCGCTCAACGCCCGCTTCGTGCTGAACGCCGCCAATGCGCGCTGGGGCAGTCTCTACGACGCCCTGTACGGCACGGACGCGCTCGGGGATCTGCCGCCGTCGGGCGCCTACGACGCGGCGCGCGGGGCGCGCGTCGTGGCCCGGGCCAAGGCGTTTCTGGACGAGGCCGTGCCGCTGGCGGAGGGGTCGTGGGCCGACTGCAGCGACGCGGACGCCCCGCTCTCCGACCCGTCGCAGGAGGTGGGGAGCACCGACCGGGGCCGGATGTTGCGGAACAGCGGCCTCCACATCGAGGTGGTGATCGATCCCGGCCATCCCATCGGGGCGACCGACCCGGCCGGCATCGCCGACGTGGTGCTGGAAGCCGCCCTGTCGACCATCGTCGACCTGGAGGACTCGGTCGCCGCCGTCGATGCGGCCGACAAGGCGGCGGGATACCGAAACTGGCTCGGCCTCATGCGCGGCGACCTGTCGGAGACCTTCGAAAAGGGCGGCAAGTCCCTGACGCGCGAACTGGCTGCCGACCGCCTCGTCGCCCGACCGGAGGGCGCCACCCTGACCCTGCCGGGCCGCAGCCTGTTGTTCGTGCGCAACGTCGGCCATCTGATGACGACCCCGGCCGTCCTGCTGCCGGACGGATCTGAGGCGCCGGAAGGGGCCTTGGACGCGATCGTCACCGCCCTGTGCGCGATGCACGACCTGCGCGGTCTGGGACACTTCCGGAACAGCCGCGCGGGGTCGATCTACGTCGTGAAGCCCAAGATGCATGGGCCCGAGGAATGCGCTTTCACCAACGACCTGTTCGACCGGGTCGAGGACCTGCTGGGCCTCGACCGTCACACGATGAAGGTCGGCGTCATGGACGAGGAGCGCCGGACCAGCGCCAACCTGGCCGCCTGCATCCACGCGGTTCGGGACCGCATCGTCTTCATCAACACCGGCTTCCTCGACCGCACGGGCGACGAGATCCACACCTGCATGCGGGGCGGCCCCGTGGTGCGCAAGGCGGACATGAAGTCCTCCGCCTGGATCGCCGCCTATGAAGCGCGCAACGTCGCGATCGGGCTGCAGTGCGGCCTCGGCGGCCGCGCCCAGATCGGCAAGGGCATGTGGGCCGCGCCGGACCGGATGGCCGAGATGCTGCAACAGAAGGCGGCGCACCCCCGGACCGGCGCCAACACCGCCTGGGTGCCGTCCCCGACCGCCGCGACCCTGCACGCCCTCCACTACCACCAGACCGACGTCTTCGCCGTGCGGGAGCAGGTCGCCGCCCGCCCCGTCCCGTCGCTGGACGATCTCCTGACCCCGCCGCTGGCGACCGGCCGCAACTGGTCCGGGGCCGAGGTGGTCGAGGAGATCGAGAACAACTGCCAGGGTCTGCTCGGCTACGTCGTCCGCTGGATCGATCAGGGCGTGGGCTGCTCCAAGGTGCCCGATCTGCACGACGTCGGCCTCATGGAAGACCGGGCCACCCTGCGCATCTCGTCACAGCACCTCGCCAACTGGCTGATGCACGGCGTCTGCAGCCGCGAGCAGGTCGAGGCGGCGATGCTGAAAATGGCGGCCAAGGTCGACGCGCAGAACGCCGGCGATCCGAACTACCGCCCCATGGCGACAGATCCCGACGCCAGCCTCGCCTTCCGCGCCGCCCGCGCGCTCGTCTTCGAAGGGGCCGCCCAGCCCAACGGCTACACCGAACCGCTGCTGCACCGCTTCCGGCGTGAGGCCAAGGCGGCCGGCTGATCTACTGTTCGCTGCCGGACCGCCAGAGGCCGCGCAGCAGGGGTTCGAACAGATACTGCAGCGCCGTCCGCTTGCGGGTCAGCACCACCACTTCCACCGGCGCGCCCGGCCGGACGGCTGAGGCTGCGCGGCCCAGCTTCCTAACCTCGGCCTCCGGCACCACGATCTCGGTGCGGAACCAGCGGCGGCCGCTCTGGGCGTCGGTCAGGACGTCGGCGGAGATGCGCGTGACGCGCCCTTCCAGCCGCGGCGGACTGCCCTCGCGAAGGCCGGGGAACATGATCTGCGTGCTCTGGCCGACGGCCAGGTTGTCGACGTCGGTCGGCGCGATCTCCGCCACGATCACCGGGCTGGCGTCGTCCGGCACGATCTCCATCAGCGTCTGCCCCGCCTGGATCACTCCGCCAGGCGTGAAGATGGTCAGGCCCACGACCTGCCCGTCCGCCGGCGCCCGGATCTGGTTGCGGGCGATCTGGGCCCGCACCGAGGCCAGTCGGGGCTGCAGCTCGTTCAGCTGCACCTCGACGGTCTTCAGCTGGTCGGCCACGTCCTCGTTCAGCGTGGTGCCGACCGAGGCCATCTGCAGCCGCGTCTCGCCGATCTGTTCGCCGACCCGCGCGATCTGCGCCCGCAGATTGCCGTCCTCGCCGTCCAGCTGGGCGGCCTGGCGTTCCAGCGCCCGGACGCGGCTCAGCGGCGCATAGCCCTGCTCCGCCAGCCGGCGCACGTCGGCCAGCTCGTCCTCGATCAGCCGCCGCTGCTCCGCATTCGCCGTCAGCTGGCGCTGGAAGCCCGCCATCTGCTGCTCCAGTTGGCTGACGCGCTGCGACAGCACCCCGCGCTCGGTCGACCGTCCGCTGCTGCGCGCCCCGAACTGGCGCCGCTGCAGCCCCAGCGCCTCGTTCGCCAGCGGCACGTCCTCGGGCGGCAGGCTGGCGAACTCCGGCGGCGTGGGCACCGTGCCCAGTCCGTCGCGCTCGGCGATCAGTCGCGACCGCTGCGCCAGAAGGGCCAGAACCTGCCCTGCCAAGCCTCGCTCCGTGGCCTGCAGTTCACCGCCGGCCACCTCGATCAGGATCTGCCCGGCCTTGACCGTGTCGCCCTCCTCGACGTGCAGGGCGGTCACCACGCCGCCGTCACGGTGCTGCACCGCCTGCCGGTTCCCCGACACCGCGACCTGCCCGGTCGCATACGCGCCGGCGTCCAGCGGAAAGAAGGCGGCCCAACCCAGGAACAGGACGAAGAAGGCGAAGATGACGCCCAGGCCGATGCGCAGCTCCAGCCGCGGCACGTCCGTCACCTGCGCGTCGGGCGTCGGCGCGACGGGCGGCGCCGGAGCCTGCGGCGGCGGAGTCTTCAGCGGCGGGAAGGACAGATCGCTCATCGGCCCGCGGCCTCCTCGGACGTCGCGCCGCGCATGCGGGCAAGCACCTGCTCGCGCGGACCTTCGGCCACCACGGCGCCGCCGTTCAGCATCAGCAGCCGGTCCACCCGCGCCAGCACGCCGGCCCGGTGGGCCACGATCACCACGGCGGCCCCCCGGGCGGCGGCGTCACGCACGGCCGTCATCAGCGCCGCCTCTCCGTCCTGGTCCAGATTGGAGTTCGGCTCGTCCAGCACCAGCAGGACCGGGTCGCCGTACAGCGCCCGGGCCAGCGCCACCCGCTGCGCCTGCCCGGCGGACAGTCCGGCCCCGTATGGCCCCAGCACGGTGTCGTAGCCGTCCGGCAGGCGCAGGATCATCTCGTGCGCCCCCGCCGCCTGCGCCGCCGTCACGGCCAGCCGGTCGACCTCGGATGGCGGCGTGCCCGTAGCGCCGGCGAACCGGCTGACGTTGTCCTTGATCGTGCCCGCGAACAGGCTCGGAACCTGGGGCAGATATCCGATGAACCGCGCAAGTTCGTCGCCCTCCCGGGCCTCGAACTCGGCTCCGTCCAGCCGCACGGTTCCCGAGGTCGGCTTCAGCGCGCCGGCGACGGCGCGGGCCAGGGTCGTCTTGCCGGAGCCAGAAGGGCCGACCACGCCCAGCGTCTCCCCCGGCTCCAGCTGCAGCGTCACGCCGCGCACCTGCGGCTGCTCGGTGCCGGGCAGGCGCACCGACACGGCTTCCAGCGCCAGCCGGCCCCGCGGGGCCGGCAGGGCGGTGGTGGGCCGGTCGACGTCGGCCGTGCCCTCGAACAGATCCGTCAGCGTCTTCCACCCGGCCCGCGCCGCCACCAGCGACGGCCACGCCCCGACCAGGAGCTCGATCGGCGCCACGGCCCGTGTCAGCAACACGGAGGCGGCGATGATGGCCCCGGGCGACAGCTGGCCCTCGACCGCCAGCCATGCCGCCAGACCCAGCGAGAACGACTGCAGCAGAAGCCGCAGGAACTTGATCGCGCCGGTGTAGCGCCCACCGGTGAACTGCGCGTCCGCCTGGCGGTCCGCCGCCGCGCGTCGTTGCCGCAGCTGTCGCGCGATGCCGGCACGCCGCATGCCCAGCGCCCGCACCACCTCGGCCTGCTCGGCCACGGCCTGCTGGGCGGAGTAGGCGTCGATCTGGGCGTCGTGGGCCTGCTTCAGCCGGGGTCGCGCGTCGCGCTCGTTCATCACCGCCAGCACGACCAGAACGATGCCGCCGACCAGCGTCAGCACCCCGATGAACGGATGCAGGAGGAAGCACGCGAGGAGATAGATCGGCGTCCACGGCGCATCGAACAGCGCCAGCACGCCCTGACCCGACACCGCGCCGCGGACGGCGTCGAACTCGCGCAGGGCCTGGGCGCCCGAGGCCTTGCCCGGCATGTCGATGATCCGCGCCAGGATGCGGTCCGCCAGTTGCCGGTCGAGCCGCAGGCCGGCGCGGATCAGGATCCGCGTCCTCAGCCAGTCCAGCGTCGCCAGCGTGCCCAGGGCGAAGACGGCCACGGCCGTGATCAGCAGCAGGGTGGTGATGCCGCCCGTCGGCACGACCCGGTCATAGACCTGCATCATGTAGATCGTCGGCGTCAGATAGAGCAGGTTGACCAGGGCGCTGAAGACGGCGGCCCAGATCAGATGGGTCCGGCAGGCCCTGAGAGCCTCGGCCAAGGGCTCGACGCCCGGTCGGTCCGGCAACAGCTTGAACACGCACGCATCCGTCAGCCGCCCGGTCACGCGGGCTCGCCGACTACATAGACCCGCCGATCCCGGCGGAACAGCGGCGTCTTAGTGAAGCGTCTCGCCGTGCAGTGCCGAATCCAGACCCTCGATCTCCTGCTCGCGATCGACCCTCAGGCCGGTGGTGAGGCGGCAGATCAGAAGGATCAGGCCGGTGCCGACGGCGCTCCACGCGATCACAGCGACCAGGCCGACGGCCTGTTTCAGCACGGTCGCGCCCTCGGCCACGCCGTTTATGGCGGCGTCCGCGAAAACGCCCGTCAGCAGGGCGCCCACGATCCCGCCCATGCCGTGCACGCCGAAGGCGTCCAGACTGTCGTCGACCTTCAGCCAGTGCTTCAGCTTCACCGCGCCGAACCAGCAGGCGACCCCGGCGGCCAGGCCGATGACCATGGCGCCCTGGGGGTTCACCAGCCCCGCGGCGGGCGTGACGCCCACGAGCCCCCCGACCAGCCCCGACAGCATGCCCAGCAGGGTGGGCCGCCGGTGGTCTATCCACTCGACCACCAGCCAGCCCAGGGCGGCCGCGGCCGCCGCCAGGAGGGTGTTCAGCGCCGCCACGGCGGCGATGCCGTCGGCCGCCCAGGCCGATCCGGCGTTGAAGCCCATCCAGCCGACCATCAGCAGACCGGCGCCGATGGCCGTGAAGGCGAGGTTGTGAGGCGCCAGGTTGTCGCGTCCGAAACCATGACGCGGCCCCAAAACGATGGCGCAGACCAGCCCGGCGACGCCGGCGTTGACGTGCACTACCGCGCCGCCGGCGAAGTCCAGCACGCCCAGACCGCCCATCCAGCCGCCGCCCCAGACCTGATGCGCGATGGGCGCATAGACGATCAGGTGCCACAGGGCGAAGAACAGCAGTGACGCGGAAAACTTCATCCGCTCGGCGAAGGCGCCCGCGATCAAGGCGGGCGTGATGATGGCGAAGGTCAGCTGGTACGCGACCCACAGGAACTCGGGCAGGGCGGGCGCAAGGGAATGCGCCGTGTCGATCCGGACGCCGTTCAGGAAGGCGGCGTCAAGGCCGCCGATCAGCGCGTTGCCGCTTCCGAACGACAGCGAATAGCCGACGGCGAACCACAGCACCGTCACGACCATGAAGGCCGCGGCCGAATGGGCGATCGCGCCGACGACGTTCTTGCGCCGCACCATGCCGCCGTAGAACAGCGCCAGTCCCGGCAGGGTCATCATCAGCACCAGCGCGGTGGACGTCAGGATCCACCCGGTGCCGGCCGGATCGAGTTGCAGCGCCGCCTGGTGCGGCAGCAGGGCGGCGATGCTCATGGGCGCGACGTCTCCGGGCGGCGATCAGGATGCCGGCCGCGCCGTCGTCGCGGGCCGCGGAAACGCAATGGATCGTATTGCGGTGCAACAGGCAAATCATTTCGTAGTGCCGCGGCGCAGCGCCCTCCGCATGCAAGGATGGGGGTTGCAGCGTTCATTGGCGCATGCCTCCACCTTCACCATTTCGCAGCGCGGCGGCCGTCGGCGCCATATTAACAAACCGCAATGTCACGGACCTTGCGCGGGCGGCCCTCGCAGGCATCAATGCAGCCTGAAAGCGCCCGTCGGCGCCGTCAGAGCTGTGTATTCAGGGGGATTTCCATGAGCCTGCCCACCCTTCGCCGCCTGCTGGCCGGCGGTTGCTGCGCCGCCGCGCTTCTGTCCGGAGCCGCCGTCGCGCAGGAGATCGATCCGAACTCGACCTCCATCGTCCCGATCGCGGCCGCCGATCCGGTCGAGCCCGCGATGCAGCAATTGCCGCCGCTGCCCGACGTCCAGATCCCGTATCAGCGCTTCGTCCTGCCGAACGGCCTGACGCTGATCGTGCACGAGGACCGGAAGGCTCCGATCGTGGCCGTGAACATCTGGTATCACGTCGGCTCGAAGAACGAGCCCAACGGCCGCTCGGGCTTCGCCCACCTGTTCGAGCACCTGATGTTCAACGGCTCGGAGAACTTCAACTCCGACTTCTTCAAGGCCACCGAACTGCTGGGCGCCACGGACCAGAACGGCACCACGAACAAGGACCGGACCAACTACTTCCAGAACGTTCCGACCTCGGCGCTCGATTCGATCCTGTGGCTGGAAAGCGACCGCATGGGCCACCTGCTGGGCGCGATCGACCAGGCCCGCCTGGATGAGCAGCGCGGCGTGGTGCAGAACGAGAAGCGCCAGGGCGAGAACCAGCCCTACGGCCGCGTCTGGAACTCGATCACCGAGGCGACCTATCCCGACGACCATCCCTATGGTCACACCGTGATCGGTTCGATGGACGACCTGAACGCCGCCGACCTGCCGACCGTGCAGCAGTGGTTCAAGGACTACTACGGGCCGGCCAACGCCGTGATCGTGCTGGCCGGCGACATCTCGCCTGAAGAGGCGCTGGCCAAGGTCACCCACTACTTCGGCGACATCCCGCCCGGACCGCCGGTGACCCAGCCGGCCCGCATGATCGCCCCCATGGTCGGCGAGCAGCGCGAGGTCATGTACGACCGCGTCGGGCAGCCGCGCCTGTACAAGGTCTGGAACGTGCCGCCGGCCGGCGACGCCGACGCCGACTATCTGGGACTGCTGGGCCAGGTTCTGAGCTCGGGCCGGAACTCCCGCCTCTACAAGCGCATGGTGTTCGACGACCAGACCGCCACGTCCGTCTCCGCCGGAGTCAGCGAGGGCGAGGTCGGGAGCCAGTTTCTGATCATCATCACCGCCAAGCCCGGTCAGGATCTGGCCGCCCTTGAGGCGGTGGTGGACGAGGAGCTGGAGCGCCTGCTGCGCGACGGTCCGACCGCCAACGAACTGGAGCGGGCCCGCACCTCGACCGGCGCCGGCCTGGTGCGTGGGCTGGAGCGGATCGGCGGGTTCGGCGGCAAGTCCGACCGCCTGGCCCAGGGCGAGGTGTTCCACGACAACCCTGACCAGTGGCGCGAATCCTACGCCCGTCTGCTCGGCGCGCGGCCGCAGGATCTGACCGCGGCCGGCCGCGAATGGCTGTCCGACGGCTCCTACACCCTGGAGGTCCGGCCGTTCGAACAGTACGCGGCCGCCGCCACCGGCGCCGACCGCTCGGCCATGCCGACGCCCGGCGAGACGCCGATGGCCAACTTCCCGTCGTTCGAGCGCTTCGAGCTGTCGAACGGGCTGGACGTGGTGCTGGCCACCCGCACCGGCGTGCCGACCGTCTCGATGAACCTGATCGTCGACGCCGGCACCGCCGGTGAGGGCGCCGACAAGGCCGGTCTCGCCGTCCTGACGCCGGCCGTGATGACCAGCGGCACCGACGACCTTGACGCGCTGGAGCTCAGCGACCGCCTGCAGCTGCTGGGCGCCACGCTGGGCGGCTCGTCCGGCATCGACTTCACCAGCATTTCGATGACCGCCATCGACAGCCGTCTGGAAGAGTCGCTGGACCTGTACGCGGACGTGATCCTCAACCCGGCCTTCCGCGCCGAGGACTTCGAGCGGTCGCGCGTCCAGCAGGTCTCGGGCATCCAGCAGGCCGATCGCAACCCGGGCGCGGTGGCCAACCGCGTTCTGGCGGGATCGCTGTACGGGTTCCAGAACCCGAACGGCCGCCCCACGTCGGGCACGGTGCAGACCGTGGGCGCGCTGACCCCCGCCGATGCCGAGGCCTATCACGCCGCCTGGTTCCGCCCCGACAACGCCACCCTGGTGGTCGTCGGCGACGTGACGCGCGCGGAACTGACGCCGCTGCTGGAAGAGAAGTTCCGCGGGTGGACCGCTCCGGCCTCGGCCATCCCGTCGCGGCAGCAGCCGACCGCGGTCGCCGCCGCGTCCGGGCCGGTGATCTACCTCGTGGACCGCGCCGGTCCGCAGTCGACCATCACCGCGGGCCGACTGGTCCCGGCGCTGGATCCGGCGACGGAGCCGGCGATCACGGCCATGAACACCGCCCTGGGCGGCGCCTTCACCAGCCGGATCAACATGAACCTGCGGGAGAACAAGGGCTGGTCGTACGGCGCGGGCTCCGGCATTCGCAACGCCCGCGGCGAGCGTCTCTTCCTCGTCTCGACGGGGGTGCAGTCCGACAAGACGGCGGAAAGCCTCGTCGAAATCGACCGCGAGCTGACCGAAATCCTGAGCGGCCGCCCGATCGGCGACGAGGAACTGGCCGCCCACAAGTCGAACCTGATCCTCGGCATGGCCGGGGAGTGGGAAACGAACGGCGCGGTCGCCGGCGATCTGGCCCAGATGGTCGTCTATGGCCTGCCGGACGACTACTACGACCGTGAGGCCGCCGGCATCGTGGCGACGACGTCCGCCACGGCGTCGCAAGCCGCGCAGGCCATCATCGGCGACGGCCCGACCGTCTGGGTCGTCGTCGGCGACCGCGCCACGCTGGAGCCGCGTCTGCGCGCGCTCAACATCGGCGAGGTCCGGGTGGTGGACGTGTACGGAAACCCGGTCCAGTAAGGCGCTTCCAGACCCGGCCGGTTCGCCCCGGCCGGGTCGCCCGCCCTCACGGACCTTCGCCATGACCGACGCCCCGCTGGACCTCCATCACTGGATCGGCGGGAAGCGGGTGGCGGCGGAGCGGCCGTCGGAGCGCCGGAATCCCTCGGACCTCGACGAGGTCGTCGCCCGCCTGCCCGAAGCGGGTCAGGCCGAAGTCGACGCCGCCGTGGCCGCTGCGCGTGCGGCCTTCCCCGGCTGGAGCGACGCGTCCCCCGAAACCCGTGCCGACGTTCTGGAGCGCGCGGGTCAGCTGCTCTGGGACCAGCGCGAGGTGGTGGGCCGACTGCTGTCGCGCGAGGAAGGCAAAACCCTCGTCGAAGGCATCGCCGAAACCGGCAGGGCCGCACGCATCCTCAAATACTTCGCAGGCGAGGCCGTCCGACTGCACGGTCAGGCGCTCGACAGCGTCCGCCCGGGCGTGTCGGTGCGGACCCGCAGGCGTCCGGTGGGCGTGTTCGGACTGATCACGCCGTGGAACTTCCCCATCGCCATTCCCGCCTGGAAGCTGGCCCCCGCCCTGGCCTTCGGCAACACGGTCGTGATGAAGCCCGCCGGACCGACGCCCGCGACGGCCGAGGCGCTGGTCGCCGTCCTGCATGAGGCCGGCCTTCCCGACGGCGTCCTGAACCTCGTCATCGGTCGCGGTCGGGTGGGACAGGCGCTGGTCGACCATCCCGACGTCGACGGCGTCAGCTTCACCGGCTCGCAGGGCGTTGGCGCGGGCGTGGCCGCCGGCTGCGCCGTCCGTCAGGCGCGCTGCCAGCTGGAGATGGGCGGCAAGAACCCGCTGGTCGTGCTGGACGACGCCGATCTGGAGCGCGCCGTGACCGTGGCGCTGGACGGCGGCTTTTTCTCCACCGGCCAGCGCTGCACCGCCTCCTCGCGCCTGATCGTGCAGGACGGGATTCACGACCGCTTCGTCGCGGCGCTCGCGGAGAGGGCCGCCGCCCTGCGCGTGGGTCACGCGCTCGACCCGCAGACCCAGGTCGGCCCGGCCGCGACCGACGATCAGATGGAGACGGTCCATCGCTGGATCGACACGGCGCGCGAAGAAGGCGGCCGGATCCTGTGCGGCGGAGAACGCCTGTCACTGTCGCCCCGCGGCTGGCACGTGCCCCCGACCCTGATCGTCGACACCGCCGCCGACATGAAGATCAACGCCAATGAGGTGTTCGGGCCGGTCGTCTCGGCAGTGCGCGTCCGGGACTATGAGGAAGCCTTCGCCGTCGCCGACGCCGGCGAGTTCGGCCTGTCGTCCGGCATCGTCACCACCTCGCTGAAGCACGCGACGGACTTTCAGCGCCGCATCCGCGCCGGCATGACCATGGTCAATCTGCCGACCGCCGGCGTCGATTATCACGTGCCCTTCGGCGGAACGAAGAAGTCCAGCTTCGGCCCGCGCGAGCAGGGCTTCGCCGCCGCCGACTTCTACACCTGGACCCAGACGTCCTACGTGTTCGCCTGACCGCAAAGACAACGGCCGGCCTCGAAGGGCCGGCCGCGTCTCACGTCGTTCTCCTTGAGCTCAGAAGCGCGTGGTCAGGCTGACCGAACCGCTCTGGCCCAGGTCGTAGCCGTTGGCCGTGATCCGGTTCCCCAGCTCCTGGTACTCGATGTAGTCCTCGTCCAGCAGGTTCCTCAGCTCGATCGCCAGGCCCATGTCGCGGCCCGCGTATTCGAAGTCTTTGCGGTAGACGAAGTCCAGCATCACGCCGGGCTCCTGGATCAGGTCCGGCTCGCCCGGACGGCCGCGGGCCGAAGAACGCTCCGAAACCCAGGTGACCAGGAAGGTCGCCTGCGACCGGGCGACGTCGTCTTCCCATCCGAACTGCAGGTTCGCCATGTGGTCGGACTGACCCTGCAGGCGGCTGCCGTCGATGATGAAGTCGGACGCGGCGAACGCCGTGCGGACCGGGCGGAAGGGGAAGACCTCGTCGCCGGCCTCGACCTGCACTTCCGACGACGTCCACGTGTAGTTGGCCTGCACCAGCCAGCGCTTGTCGGCGACGAAGCTCCACGGCGAGTCCGGGAACTCGAAGTACTTCTTGCCGTCGACCTCGATCCCGTAAAGCACCGCCTGCGGCGCGTTCAGGTAGGTCTGCTGGATCACCGAGCCCTGGTCGTTGATCGAGGATTCGATCGGGTTCTTGATGTCCTTGTAGAAAACGCCGGCCGTCACGTATTCGCCGCGCGCGAAATAGCGCTCCAGACGGGCGTCCAGATTGACGATTTCGGTGTCGACCAGGAACGGGTTGCCGATGAACAGGCGGTCGTTGTCCGGATCCTGATACTGCTGGGGCGCCAGTTCGCGGAACTGGGGACGGCCGATGGTCTTCGACGCGCCCAGACGCAGCTGGGTGTCCTCCGCGAAGTTCCACGTCAGGGTCGCCGAAGGCAGCCAATAGCTGTTTTCCAGCGTCGTCCCGGACAGGAAGGTCGCGCCGCCGAACAGATCGTAGGGCGTGACGAACTGGTCGGCCTCCTCGTAGCGGACGCCGGCCGAGACGCTGACCAGCGGCACGACCTCGGCTTCGACCTGCACATAGGCCGCGCGGGTCTCGAGGCCGGCGTCATAGGCCGCCGCGCCGTCGCCGGGCGTGATGTCCTGAAGCTCCCACAGCAGCGGGCCGATGTTGAAGTCGGAGAACAGGTAGTCGACGCGGCTGTCCTGCACGTCCAGCGGGATCGATCCGCCGGCCGCATAGAAACGGAACACGCGCAGCTCGGAATTGCGGGTGTTGTCCATCCACGCCACGCCGCCGCGCACCGTCAGCTCGCGCACGTCCGACAGCGGCATGGTCCACGCCAGATCGGCGCCGGCGCTGAGAACCTCGTCTTCCAGCTCCGAAAAGCTGGTGGAGTTGCGGTACTGCTCGCCGTCGTGGCGATACACGCCGTCGGCGCCCAGACCGTAGCGGATCACCTTCTCATACGGAGAGTTGCGGTTGGTCAGGGCGTAGGCCCCGCGCCACGACAGCTCCAGCGCCCCGTCCATCAGGTCGTGTTCGCCCGCCAGCTGGGTCGAAAACAGGTCGCGTTCGAACCATTCGGTGTAGTCGTCGCGCACCTCGCCGGTGCCGGGCGCCGCGAAGTCGACGCCCTCGCGGGTGCGGGCTTCCTTGGTGGTGCGCCGGACGTACAGGTTGGTCCACTTCAGCTCGTGGAACTCGTTCTGCCAGCTCAGGCCGCCCAGCAGGTTCAGGCCGACGTCGTTCTCGGTCGAATAGACGTCGTAGTCGGTCTGGACTTCAAGGGTGTCGATGTCGAGACGGCCTTCCTGCTGGATCGCGTGGCGCGTGCGCCAGTCGTTGTCGTAGCTGGCCACCGCGATCAGGCCCAGGTCGCCGCCGCCGACGACCCACGACGTTCCGCCGGAAATTTCGACGCCGAAGTTCGGCTGGATGTACCGCTGCTGCTGCAGCAGGTTGAGCGGCGCGTTGACGAAGTCGCGGCCGATCGCCTGGATCTCGGCCTGGGTGAAGTCGGCGCCGGCCGAGACGCGGTTCCCCGTGGCGATGGCGTCGCGCAACAGGTTCGGCATGTCGCGCGTGCCGTCGTCGAAGCCGGTGAAGTCGGTGCGCGAGCCGTAGTAGATCAGCCCGTCGCGGCCCGTCGTCTCCAGATTGCCGCCGACGCTGAACTGAAGGTTCAGGAACGGCTCGCGCGGAGCGCCCACGGTGGTCAGGTCGATCACGCCGCCGCCGAACTCGCCGGGCAGGTTGGCCGAATAGGTCTTCTGGACCTGCACCCCGCCAAGGATCGACGAGGGGAAGAGGTCCAGCGGCACGACGCGCTGCAGCGGCTCGGGGGACGGCAGCGGTGAGCCGTTCAGCAGGGCCGAGGAATAGCGCTCGCCGAGCCCGCGCACATAGACGAAGCGGCCTTCGACGATCGACAGGCCGGTCACGCGCGTCAGCGCCTGCGCGGCGTTGTCGTCGCCCGTGCGCTCCAGGTCTTCCTCGGTCAGGAAGGCCGCGACCTCTGACGTCTCGCGCAGCGGCTCGGGGATGTAGCGGCCCAGAACGACGATTTCGTCGACCTGGGTGTCCTCCGGCTCCTGATCCGGATCCTGGGGCGGGTCTTGCGTCTGCACGACCGGATCGGTGGGCGGCGTCTGGGCGAACGCCAGGCCGGGCGCGGTCAGCGCGGTGCCGGCGAGCAGCAGTCCGCTCAGGGTCTTGGAAAGCGTCTTCATGATCGGCGCCTTGGTCCTATGGGTTCGACACGGAACGACGAGGGGGACGGCCGCGAACGACCGTCCCCACAGGGCGCGTTGATCAGCAGGTGGAGCCGGCGGCGATGCCGCAGGACCAGCCGGCGTACCAGGTGTCGGCGGAGTCACGGACGGCGCCGATGTAGGACACGTTGGTGAAGAACGGATCCAGACCCGCGACCGGGGTGGACGTCCGGCCGGCCTCGGTCGCGCCGTTGGTCACGCCCGACAGGGTCGAGGCGCCCGAGCCGTTGTTGGCGCCGGTGGCGAAGATGCCGGCGGTGGCGGCGTCCTGGTTGGCGTCCACACGGAAGTCCGTGCCGCAGCTGAAGTAGACCGAGTTGAACGTCGGCCCGTTGGCCACGGTGGCGGCGTCGTCGAGGTCGAAGCAGGTGCCCCCGGTCTTGACCACGACCGAGTTGTAGAGACGCAGCGCGTTGCCGGTGTTCAGCACGATGGCGTCGCCGCCGCCGGCGTCGGTCCGGCCGATCAGGGTCAGGTTCGAGATGGTCGGACGGGTGAACAGCGTGGCGCTGGAGCTGCCGGCCGCGGAGAACTCGAAGCCGCGGTCGCCGCGGTTGGCGGCCTGGCGCACGATCATGAACTGCACGTTGCCGCGATAGCCGGTGTCGGTGTCGAAGCTGTCGTCGTCGTTGCCGGTCAGGACGATGTACTTCAGGTTCACGGTGCCGCCGAAGGGCTCGATGCCGTCGTCGGACGAGTTGTGGACCTGCAGGTACTCCACCACGGTGCCGTTGCCGACGCCCGCCATGGTGATGCCGTTCAGCTCATTGCCCGGCAGGATCTGGAAGCCGGAGTGCATCAGGCGGAAGTAGCGCAGGCGCCCGGAGTTGTCCGAGACCGTGTTGCCGCCGTAGAAGGCGTTCGTGCCCTCGACCTGGGCTTCGCAGGCCACGTTCGGCGCGGTCACGCCCGCCGGGCAGGCGGCGATCGGGGCGCGGCCCAGGATCACCAGACCGCCCCACTGACCGATCGAATCGCCGTTGGTGGTGCCCTCCACCGACTGGCGGCTGGTGAAGACGACCGGGTTGGTCGCCGTGCCTTCGGCGAAGATCTGCGAGCCGCGGTTGACGACGATGTAGTCCAGGCCGCCCGAGCCGAACACGCGCACGCCCGGCTCGACCGTCAGGATGCCCTGCTGCGCGCCGGCGATCGGCGCGGCCGGGTTGGCGCCGCGGTCCTGACCCACGTCGGTGCGGCCCGAGACCGAGTAGATCACGCCGGTGGTGTTCGCCAGGACCAGGTTGCCGACGATCAGGGCCGGCAGCTGGCAGTTGCGCAGGACCGTGCCGCCGGCCGCCGTGATCGTGCCGACGTTCGAGGTTCCGGTGGGGCAGGTGGCCGGCGTGGTGCCGCCGCCCGTGCCGCCGCCTCCGCCGGTGCCGCCGCCGCCGCCGCCGAAGTCGCCTTCGCCGGGCGACGCCACTTCAGCCGAACCGCAGGCGGCCAGGGCCAGGGCGGCCGCGCCGGCCATCAGGATCTTGGTGAAACGCATCGTCGGCAATCCCCTCGGAATGAATGAGTGGGTCACCCGTGCACCGTCTCGCCCAGCAACCCCGGGACGCTCGATTAGAGGGGCTTTGCAATGGCGACGTGACGTTTATGTAATCAAGTATGTAGATCGTTCCGAATCCAGATCGATCGTCACAATCGGTCCCGCGATTACTTGCAACGGAACCGTGACTATCGATCCGTCGCCGGAGCAAGCGTCGCCGTGAGGATCTGCGAACCGCGCCTGTAGCGGACCTCGACGGGACGGCCGGAGGCGAGGATCTGGGCCAGCTCCGCCACCCGCTCCTCGCTGGTCAGGGGCTCGCCGGCGACGCTCAGGATGACGTCTCCCTCGCGCAGTCCCAGCTGGGCCAGGGCTCCGCCCGCCGCGCCGCGCCGCCAGACGAAGCCCTCGATCACACCGTCGCGCGTCTGCGGCCGCAGGGCCGAGGCGTACACGTCCTGCGTCGGGGCGTTCAGCCCCATCGCCGCGGCGGCCTGGCCGGCGTCCGCTCCGAGGGCGGCCCGGGCTTCCGGCGGCGCAGGCGGAGGGGGTGGATCGTCGCTGAACTCCAGTCGGACCTCACGCCCGCCGTCGATCAGCACGACGTGGTCGACCGCGACGTGGCGCAGCTCGGGCGCGCCGGGCGTGGCTTCTCCCCGCCTCAGAACGATCTGGGCCCCGTCCGGCCGCTGAAGGATGGCCGAAGCGTCCGCCCCCGTGCGCGTCCCCACCAGACGCCAGCCGATCAGACCGGGCTCGGCCGCCACTCCGGGCGGCGCCGTGCCGGCCCTGTGAAAGGCGTCGAAGCGCGCGAACACTCCGGGGTCGGCAGGAGGCGTGACGCGCGACGTCGCGGCGGCCGGGCGCTCCTGCGTCAGCGACCGCACGCCCCCGATGGCCAGCGTCGCGAGCGCGGCGATCAGACCGATTTCAAGCCGACTGGCCGGCGTCAGGCGGGCGAGGGCGGACTGACCTTTCGTCATGGCCGCGACATATCCGGCCTTTGTGACGATCGCCCCACACCTCAGTCGGGCGCCAGGATTCGGCCTGCCAAGGGCTCCAGACGGTCGACCTGATCGGCTCCGACCGCCTCGACCACCGTCCATCCTGCGGGCGCCGCCCACTCCCGGCTGGTGAAGCCGAGATTGAAGGCGCACAGCCGTCGTTCGTCGCCGAGCGACCGCTCGAACACCAGCAGATCCCCGTCGGCAATGAGCACGCGCATGTCTCCGGCCCGGAGGCAGGGCGTCGTCCGGCGCAGATCGATCAGACGTCGTGTGGCGGCCAGCATCGAGCCCGGGTCCTCGTCCTGCCGGTCCACCGCGAGCGCGGAATGGCGCGCGTCCACGGGCAGCCACGGGTCCACCGTCGAAAACCCTGCGAACGACCCTTCGGTCCGCCAAGGCATCGGCGTGCGCGCCCCGTCGCGGCCGAGCGTTTCAGGCCAGTTGGCGATGGCTTCGGGATCGACCAGCCGCTCGAACGGCACGTCGCCCTGCGGCAGGCCCAACTCCTCGCCCTGATAGACGATGGCCGTGCCGCGCAGGCACATCAGCAGCAGCATGGCGACCTCCGCCGTCGCCCGCAGGTCCCGGCCGTGCGCCCAGCGCGAGGCGGCCCGCGGGGCGTCGTGGTTCGAGAAGGTCCAGCTGGGCCAGCCCTGCCCTTCGCGTCCGTCCCAGGCGTCCGTGGCCGTGCGCACCAGTTCAGGCGTCAGGGCGTCGGCGTAAAGGTAGTTGAAGCCGTAGGCGCTGTTCAGGCGGTCTCCGCCCTGCGTGAACGCCTGCATCTCGGCCTCGGCCCCCTCGCCGGGAATTTCGGCCACCGTGAACCGGCCCGGGTAGGCGTCCGTCACCGCCCGGATGCGCCTCATGAAGTCGATCAGTCCCGGCTGCGACTGGTTGTGCAGATGCAGCTGGAAATCGAACGGCCGGGTGCGCTTGCCGCCGGCAGGCGCCGGCGGATTGTCGGTCAGCGCGGGGTCGTGCATGCCGAAGTTGATGGCGTCGAGCCGGAAGCCGTCCACGCCGCGCTCCAGCCAGAAGCGCGCCACGTCCAGCAGCGCGTCCTGCACCGCCGGCAGATGCGTGTTCAGCTGGGGCTGCTCGGGCAGGAAATTGTGCATCCAGTACTGCCCGCGACGCGCGTCCCACGTCCACGCCGGGCCTCCGAACACCGATTGCCAGTTCGACGGCGGCGAGCCGTCGGGCTTCGCATCGGCCCAGACGTACCAGTCGGCCTTGGCATTGGTCCGCGACGTGCGGCTCTCGGCGAACCATGCATGCCGGTCCGACGTGTGCGCGAACACCAGGTCGGTGATCACCTTCAGCCCCAGGTCATGGGCCGTCGCGACCAGCCGGTCGAAGTCGTCCATCGTGCCGAAGACGGGGTCGACCGCGCAGTAATCCGAAACGTCGTAGCCGAAGTCCTTCATCGGCGAGGCGTAGAAGGGCGACAGCCAGACCGCGTCCACCCCTAGCGAGGCCACGTGGTCCAGATGCCGCAGGATCCCTGGCAGGTCGCCGACGCCGTCTCCGTTCGTGTCGGCGAAGCTGCGCGGATAGATCTGATAGATCACCGCGCCGCGCCACCAGTTTTGATCCAGTCCGGCCATGGGATCTCCGCTGCAGGCGTCGTTCGTCCGACATCGCGCCGGGGCGGTAAAGCCCTGTCGGGAACTTCGATCCATGGGGCGCCGCCCTTTTCCCGTCCCGCCGATCAGGGCAGTGTGGCGTCATGTTCCGTTCGCGTCTCAGGTCCCTGCTCGCCGTCGCTCTGCTGTGGCTGGTCGCCGGACCCGCCGCGGCGGCCGTCACCGTCACCTTCTTCGGCCATGAAGGCGCGCAGGTGAGGGGCGGCTGGCTGTATTTCCCGCACGCCTACGTCCGACTGCACGGCACGCTGGAGACGGGGGAGATGGTCGAGCGCTCGGTCGGCTTCACCGCCCGCAGCCCGGGGCCGCAACTGCTTCTGTTCTCCGGCCCGGGCATCCTGAAGGAGCCCGACGCGATCTATGTGGCCGAGGGCGTGCCCTACCTCAGCGTCGAGATTTCCGACGAGGCCTTCCGCCAGATCAGCGCCCGCATCGACTGGTGGGGCACGCCTGAGGGCTCGCGCTACAATCTGAACAAGCGCAACTGCATCGCCTTCGTCGCCGACGTGGCTCAACGGCTGGGCCTGCGCACGCCTTCGCACGAGACACTCAGCCCCAACGGCTTTCTCAAGGACATGGTGACGATGAACCCGCCGGGCAGCGTGCCCGGCATGCTGGCCGCGCCGGCGCCCGCGCCCGCCGTTCCGACCTAGAGACGCCCGCGCGCCCGCGCGGCTTCCTCCACGGCGCCGACGATGTGGTACAGGCTGCTTGCCGGAGCGGCCTCCTCGATGATCGTCCGGTCCGGTCCCATGCGGTCGCGCCACGCCCCCGGAGGCGGACCCTTCAGGAACAGTTCCAGCGCGCCCGCCGCCGCTTCCATGCGTTCCAGCGCCAGTGCGCGCCGTGCCGGCTCCGGCGCCCGCATCGCCGCCTGCGCCCAGGCCTTGATCCGCTCCCCCTGCGCCCACAGCCGCGCATGGAAGGGGCGGGGTGTGAGCGCCCCGTCCAGCTCGCCCGCCGTCACGCCAGTTCCCGCGTCCAGACCATGCGCCTCGCCAAGGTCGATCAGCCGCGCGCCGGCCGCCGTGGCGTCCGCCCGGCCCCGGGCCGCGCCCCACCGCGTCAGCAGCCAGCCCCATTCGAACTGGTGCCCGGGCTCGACGATCTCCTGCGCGCCGGCCAGCCGGGTCCAGTCGCCGTCATAGAACTCATGCACCGCCCCCGTGTCCGGATCGACGAACCGCGCCATCGCCAGCTCCGCCAGTCCGTCCGCGAAGGCGTCCCAGGCCGCGCCGTCCGGCCGGCCCTCGACCTCGCCCCAGGCAAGTCCCGCCTCGAGCAGGTGCATGTGCGGATTTGCCTTCAGCGGCAGGGTGCGCGGCACGGCCTCCTCGAAGCCGCCGCTGACATGGGCGTGCGACTGCAGTGCCCCGCGCATGCGCCGTGCCGTCTCCACGACCGCTGTCGGATCCTCGGCGAAGGTCAGGGCGTGAGCCAGGCCGAACAGCACGAAGGCCTGATCGTACAGGTCGATCGGCTCATCGATCGGCGTGCCGGCGTCGTCGACCCGGGCGTGCGCCAGCCCGTCGTCCCGCAGGAAGCGGGGCAGGGCGGCAAGCCCATGCCGGACCATGCCTCGTGAGTCGCCGTCCCAGCCCAGCGCGGTCGCCCGCGCGAAGCTGTACATCTGCCGACCCAGCACCCGCGCCCGCCGCGGTCCGCGCACCGGCTCACCGGCGGCGTCCAGCTTTTCGAAAAATCCGCCTTCGGCATCGACGCCCGCCGTCGACCAAAGCGGATATGCGGATCGCAGCAACCAGGCGTGGAGGCGCTCCGAAGGAAGCGGGGGTTCGGAGCTCAAGCGGGCCTCGCGGGACGCAAACTGGAAAGCCATTGAAGCAGCGCGGATGGGACCGCGCAACGCGCCCGTCTTCGTCGCTCGTTTACCATGTTCGGTCACCATCGGCCGACGGTTCCGCGTCCCGGAACCCCTGCGGAAGATCGATGGACCTCAACGGCAAGCGCATCCTGGTAACCGGGGCCGACGGCTTCATCGGCTCGCATCTGGTCGAGCGGCTGGTCGCCGACGGTCATCGCGTGCGGGCGATGGTTCAGTACAACAGCCTCGGCACGCGCGGCTGGCTGGACCGCGCCGCGCCGGGCGCGCTGGACGGGGTGGAGTTCGTCGCCGGAGACGTCCGCGATCCCCACGGCATGCGCGACGCCATGCGCGACTGCGAGGTGGTGCTGCATCTCGCGGCCCTGATCGCGATTCCCTACAGCTATTCCTCGCCCGACGCCTATGTGGACACCAACGTGCGCGGCACGCTGAACGTGGTGCAGGCGGCGCGCGAGCTGGGGACCGAGCGCGTCCTCGTCACCTCGACCAGCGAGGTCTACGGCACCGCCCGCTTCGTGCCGATGACGGAGGAGCACCCGCTTCAGGGCCAGTCGCCCTATTCGGCGACCAAGATCGGGGCCGACCAGATCGCGCTCAGCTTCCACGCCGCGTTCGGCACGCCGGTGACGGTGATCCGGCCCTTCAACGTCTACGGCCCGCGCCAGTCGGCCCGTGCCGTCATCCCGACGGTCATCACCCAGATCGCCGCCGGCGCCGACCGCGTCCGGCTGGGCGCCCTGCACCCCACGCGTGATTTCACCTTCGTGCACGACACCGCTGCCGCCTTCCCTGCGCTGGCCGCCTGCGACGCCGCGGTCGGACAGGTGGTCAACGTCGGTTCGGAGTTCGAGATATCCATCGGCGATCTCGCCGCCCTGATCGCAGAGGTCATGGGGCGCAGGGTGGAGATCGACGCGGACGACGCCCGCCTGCGCCCCGCCCTGTCCGAGGTCGAGCGCCTGTTCAGCAATTCCTCGCGGATGCGCGCCCTGACCGGCTGGGCGCCTGAGCACGCCGGCCGCGAAGGCTTCGTCCGCGGGCTGGAGAAGACGGTCGCCTGGTTCCGTGATCCGGCCAATCTGGCTGCCTACAGGCCCGGAGAATACGTGCTGTGAGCCGGCCGCCGGTCTCGATCTCAGCGCTTCAGGGGGCGGGCCGGATTGCCGACGACCGTCTCACCCGCGGGCACGTCGCGGGTCACGACCGCGCCCATGCCGACCACGGCGCCCGGCCCGATGCGCATCGCCCGTCCCGGCGCGCCCTGTTTAATCACGGCGCCCGCGCCGATGTAGGCGCCGTCGCCGATCTCGACGTTGCCGTTCACGATCGCCCCCGGAGCCAGGGTCACGAAGTCGCCGATCACGCAGTCATGCATCACGCAGGCGTGCGGGTTCGCAAGGAAGTGTCGGCCGATGCGGACGTCGTCGGTGACCACCACCCCGTCGCACAGCACGGCGCCTTCGCCGATGTCGCTGCGGCCGCGGCGCCGCGCCGTGTCCGCCATCACGGTGGCGAACCGCCGGCCCGCCGCCTCGCCCTCCGCGATCCGGCGGCGCAGGGCGGGATCACCGACGGCGATGACCAGCTCCCGATCGTCTTCAAGCTCGGCCAGAGCACGCAGGGAATGCCCGGCGAGCGGCGCGACGTCGGCCGCGTCCCTGGGCACGAACACGACCGGTTCGCCGACGTCGGCGGCCTCCGCGCCTACCTGATCGAGGGCCAAGGCTGCGACCTCCCGGGCCAGGGCGCCGGTTCCCAGTATGGCGATGCGCATGTGGGGCTTCCTGTGCTGTCGCGCGCCGAATCGACCGTTCCGCTCAGGCTGACGGACCCCGGGCGCGGCGTCGAGGAGGCCCGGCGGTGAAGCGTCTGCGCCTGCTGACGACCGGCCGCGCGGATTGGAACATTCTGGCGCCGTTGGCCCGCGCCCTTGCGGCCGAACGGGGCTTCGACTTCGGCGTCATCGCGACCGGCGGCCATCTCGATCCCGATCAGGGCTTGACGATGGCGGCGGTCGAAGCCGCCGGCGTGCCCGTCGCCGCCCGCGTGGCTTGGGGCCACGGGACGCCCGCGGCCCGCGCCGCCCGCGTCATGGAAGGCACGGCGCGCGCGCTCAGCGACGATCCGGCGGATCTGCTGATCCTGCTGGGCGACCGGTTCGAGACGCTGGCGGCGGCGCAAAGTGCGATCCTGGGGGGCGTGCCTCTGGCTCACCTTTCCGGGGGAGACGTCACCGAAGGCGCCATGGACGACGGCTTTCGTCACGCCCTGACCAAGCTGTCGCACCTGCATTTCGTCTTCCACGAGCCGGCCGCCAGACGCCTGCGGCAGATGGGCGAGGCGCCCGAAAGGGTCCACGTCGTCGGCAATCCGGCGCTCGACGGACTGGCGAAATCGGCGCGAATGCCCGAGGCGGAACTTGAGCGTCGCCTCGGCGCCCCCTTGGGCGACCGGAACCTGCTCGTCACCTTCCACCCCGTCACGCTTCAGCCTGACCGCGGCGCGGGGGAGCTGGAGGGACTTCTCACGGCGCTCGGCCGTCTCGGCGAGGGCTGGACGATCTGGTTCACCGCGCCGAACGCCGACCCCGGCGGCGAGGTCGTCCGACGCCGCATCCGGCAGTGGGCGACGGGTCGGGAAAATGCCCGCGTCTGCACCGCGCTCGGCGAGGCCTACCCGGCGCTGGCCGCGCGATGCCGGGCGGTCATCGGCAACTCGTCATCGGGCCTGGCCGAGGTCCCGACGCTGGGCGTGCCGACGGTGGACGTCGGCCTGCGCCAGTCGGGCCGCCTCGCGGGACCCAGCGTCGTGTGGTCAAGGGCCGAGCCGGACGCGATCCTTGCGGCGTTGGCCGCCGCCGAAAAGCTGGGTTCCGACGCGATGGTCAATCCGTACGGCGACGGCCGATCGGTGCCGCGCATCGTCGCTCTCCTCAGGGACGCGCCCTCCCGCGACGCCCTGTTGCGCAAACCGTTCGTGGATGCGGAGCCCGGCCATGGCTGATCGCGTCTTCATCGTCGCCGAAGCCGGCGTGAACCACGACGGGTCGGTCGACGACGCCCTGACCCTGGTCGACGTCGCGGCGGAGGCGGGCGCCGACGCCGTCAAATTCCAGACCTTCCGCGCCGACGCGCTGGTCACCCGCCGGGCGGCGAAGGCCGACTATCAGGCGGCCAACACGGGTGAGGCCGGTGGGCAGGCCGACATGCTTCGCCGGCTCGAACTTTCGGAGGCGGCGCATCGCCAGATCGCCGAGCGCTGCCGGACGAGGGGGGTCGACTTCATGTCGACGGCCTTCGACATGGAGGGTCTGGCCCTGCTGGACGGGATGGGCGTGCCCGCGATCAAGATCCCCTCCGGAGACCTGACCTGGGGGCCGATGCTGCTGGCGGCCGCGCGGACCGGTCGCCCTCTCTTCGTCTCCACCGGCATGGCCGATCTGGCGGAGGTGCGGCAAGCGCTCGGCGTCATCGCCTTCGGTCTGACGCGAGACGGCGACCCGTCGGGACTGGCCGACTGCGAGGCCGCCTTCGCCTCCGCGCACGGTCGCGCGGCCCTCGCGAAACGCGTCACCGTCCTGCAGTGCACGACGCAGTACCCCGCGCCTCCCTCGGCGGTGAACCTGCGGGCCATGGTCTCTATGGGCGAGGCGTTCGGCGTGCCGATCGGCTATTCGGATCACACCTTGGGGATCGCGGTGTCCACGGCGGCCGTCGCGCTGGGCGCGAGGGTGATCGAAAAGCACTTCACCCTCAGTCGAAGTCGGCCGGGGCCGGATCATGCCGCATCCCTGGAGCCGGGCGAGCTGGCCGCGCTGGTCCGCGCCATCCGCGACGTCGAGGCGGCGCTGGGCGACGGGGTGAAATCACCCTCTCCCGTCGAACTGCCGAATCGGCCGATCGCGCGACGATCTCTCGTGGCGTCGCGCGCGGTGTCGGCGGGCGAGGTCTGGACGGCCGACGCAGTGACCGCCAAGCGGCCCGCCGATGGGTTGTCGCCCATGTGCTGGTGGGACGTCGCCGATCGCGCGGCGACCCGACCCTATGTGCCGGACGAGGCGTTGGACCCGGAGGAACTGCGGTGAAGCACTGGGAACGCACCCTCATCGCGCCCGACGCGACGCTTCGCGACGCCCTGCGGAACATCGACGCGACGGGAGTCGGCATGGCGCTGGTGGTCGACGCGGAGCGTCGGCTGCTGGGCACGCTTTCCGACGGCGACATCCGCCGCGCCCTGATTCGGGGAGAGGATCTGGACGGCCCCTGCGGCGCCTTCGCCAATCCGAATCCCGCCAGCGCCCCCGCAGACATGGACGCCGCGTCGCGCCTCGGCCTGCTGCGGTCGCGCAAGTTGCGGCAGCTGCCCCTGATCGACGCCGCCGGCCACATCGCCGGCCTGTCGACGCTGGCCGATTTTCTGGAGATGCCGGACCGGCCCAACGCCGTGGTCATCATGGCGGGAGGCAAGGGAACGCGGCTGGGCGACCTGACCCGGGACACGCCCAAGCCGATGCTGAAGGTCGGGCCGAGACCCATGCTCGACACCGTGGTCGACGCCTTCGCGGCGCAGGGCTTCCGGCGCATCTTCCTGTCCATCAACTATCGCGGCGAGCAGATCGAGGGCCATTTCGGCGACGGCTCGGCGCGCGGGCTCGACGTCCGCTACCTGCGCGAAAGCCAGCCTCTCGGAACGTGCGGATCCCTGTCGCTTCTCCCGGAGGACGAGCCGGGCCCGATCCTCGTGACCAACGGCGACGTCCTGGCCAAGCTCGACTACGGCCAGGTGCTGGACGGGCATCAGGCCTCGGGGGCCGCGGCCACGGTGGTGGTCCGGGACTATGAGATGCAGGTGCCGTTCGGCGTGGTGCGCGCCGATGAAGGGCGAGTTTTGGCGATCGAGGAGAAGCCCAGCTTCGTCCATCGCATCAACGCGGGCGTCTACGCCCTGTCACGACCCGCGCTGGAGCTCGTGCCCCGGGGCAGCGCCTTCGACATGCCCCAGCTGCTGCAGGCCCTGATCGATTCGGGACGGGGGGTGCGGTCACACCGCGCAGAGGGGTACTGGGTGGACGTGGGTCGAATGGCCGACTTCGCGCGCGCCAACGACGACTACGGCGCCGTCTTCGAAGGCGGCTGATCCCATCGGCGGCAACGACGAAAAGCCGACGAGCGGATCGCTCGTCGGCTTCGATGTCGTCGTACGCGGCCTCAGCCGCGAGGAACCGACTTAGGCGCTTTCGCCGTCGTCGTCCGTGGCGACCACGATCGCGGTGGCCAGAACGGCGCCGCCGATCAGGAGCACGGCCAGCGGGATGCCGGCGAACTCGTTGGAGCCGTCGGCCGAGGCGCCGACGCGGTCGCCCACGCGAGCGACGGCGGTGTTGGAGCCGGCGGCGGCGGCTTGGCCAGCGACCAGCAGCAGACCGACCGAAACGGCGGCGATCGTCTTACGCATCTGAATCCCCTTCAAAACTTTGAGTTGGCGCGGTTGGTCCGCGCGTTTCCGAGAATGCTTCTACTCGCCACCGGTTGCGGAAGGCAAGCGTTTTTCCACTGATTTCGCTCAACCAAGGGTGCCCTTGTGGCCTTACGGCACCGCTTGAGGGGGGCACGGAGCGACCGCAGTCACTGCGTCAAACTCCCGCCCAGCGGGGCGGTTCCCCGGATTTCCGCCACGACCTGGTCAAGCTGCGCTGCGCGGACGGCGGCGGACGGGTGGCCCCACTGGGCCCAACGCACGCGCCAGTTCGCCTCCCCGAACCGACGCCAGAACCCCGGCGCCACGTCGTAGGCGAAGCCGGCGCGCGCCATGAGCTGCAGCCCCGTGCGGTCGGCGTCCCGCTCGGCGCGCTCCAGCCGGCCCGGCGCCACGGCGAGATTGCCGAAGACCCGCCGCGCGGGCGCCTCGCGATCAAGGATTTCGCGGTGCTCCAGCACATTGTGCGCCAGTTCGTGGCCGAGAATCACGGCCAGTTCGTCGTCGCTCGTCGCGAAACGAACCAGAGCGCTGGAGACGTGAACCGACGAGCCGTTCGCCCGCGCGTTCAGCTCGTCCGACACGTCGAGATGCACGTCGTAGTCGCATGCCGCCTGGGGAATCATCCGTACCTCGCGCTCGACCCCCTGCCGCCGGACGGCGAGCACCACGGGCCCGTCGTCGGCCAGGGCGGCGTCGATCGTCTTCAAGTTCGCCTCCACGCCCTCGTACCGCGCGCGCCCGGCGGTCTGGCCCGGCGCCAGGCGGACGCCGTCGACGCCGACGATCACATCCCCCCGGGAAAGGCCCGCCCGGGCGGCGGGCCCGCTCGGAGCCATCGCGGAAACCGCCGGCAGGTCCCCCTCCAGCCCCTCGGCGACAAGCACGTCGCGCAGGGCGCCGTCATACTGGTTGGCGGCGTGCACACTCCACCCGGCGGTCCAGCCCTTGTCGGGACAGGCGTCCACGTTGGCCACGATCAGACGGTGGAAGACGCCGATCACGCGGCGATCCATGTCGGCGATGCCCTCAAGCCGCTCGGCAGGCCCTTCGGCCAGGGCTTGCGGCTGCGAGCTGCCGCCGTCCGCGGCGCACGCCGCCACGGTCAGCGGCAGGGCGATCGCCAGCGCCGCCTCGCGCATCATGGCGTCACAGCAGAGTGAAGATGGACAGGGCGGGCAGGGTGGCGATCGCCTCCCGCAGCGTCGCGTTGAGGCGCGAAGTGTCGACCACCACCACGTCGTCGCCGAGGAGGACGGGATCGCTGGCGGCGCCGTTGCGGATCGCGGCGAGGTCGAACACGGCGACCATGCGCTGTCCTCCGACCGTGCGGAACACGGCTACGCTCTGAATGTCCGCAGCCGGGGCGGGGCCTTCCGCCATGGCCACGGCCTGCAACAGGGTGGTCCGGCCGCGCATCTCGTAGACGCCGGGACGCTTCACGGCGCCGTCGACGGTGACCTTCTGGCTGGCGGCTTCCTTGACGGTCACCGTGACCTGCGGATTGCGCAGATAGCGTTCGCCCAGGCGGCGCGCGATGTCGCCGGACAGTTGGTTGGGCGTAAGGCCGGCGGCCTGCACGGACCCGATCATGGGCATCTGGATGTTGCCGGAGGCGTCGACCACGATCTCCGGAAAGCTCAGGTCCGGCACCTGAAACACCGTCACGCTCAGCTTGTCGGTCGCGCCGATGCGATATTCGCCCGTCGCCTCGGGGCCGTCGGCCGCCGCCATGGCGAAGGGGTCGACCACGGTGGCCGCCGTTGTCTGGGACGGGTCACGACGGGGCGTGGTGCTGCAGGCCGTGACGGCCAGCGCGGCGAGGACGAGAAGCAGCAGACGCATCATCATATCCTTAAGGCCGCCCCGCTGCGGATTCGGGCAGGCTGCCTGCCGAATTCGACGCCCGTGGGGCCGTCCGGACGGGTAACAGCCCCGTGCGGCGGGGTCCAGTCGCCATCAGACGCCGTAGTAGCCGCGATACCAGTCCACGAACCGACCGACCCCCTCGTCGATCGACACGCCGGGTCGGTAGCCCAGCGCCGCTTCGGTCTGCGCCAGCCCGGCCTCGGTGCGCACCATCTCTCCGGGCTGGACGGGCAGGGAGTTCAGGATCGCCTTGCGACCCAGCCTGGCTTCCAGCACCTCGATGTATCGCATCAGCGGCTCGCGGCGTCCGGCGCCGAGGTTCAGCAGCCGCCACGGCGCCACGCCGCTGCTGGCGGGCGAAGGCTGCTCCGACCGCCACGAGGGGTCGCGTTCCGGAACGTCGTCCAGGGCCGCGATCACGCCGTCGACGATGTCGTCGATGAAGGTGAAGTCCCGTTCCATCCGGCCTTCGCCGTACACGTCGATGGGCTCGCCATTCAGGATCGACCGGGTGAACTTGAACAGCGCCATGTCGGGCCGGCCCCACGGGCCGTAGACGGTGAAGAACCGCAGTCCCGTGCACGGGATGCCGAAGACGTAGGCGTAGGCGTGGGCCATAGACTCATTGGCCAGCTTGGTCGCCGAATAGAGATTCAGCGGGTGTGAGGTCGCCTGCTCCACGTCGAACGGCAGGGCGGTGTTGGCTCCGAACACGGAGCTGGTCGAGGCGAACACCAGATGTTCGGCCTGCACCGCGCGGCAGCCCTCCAGCACGGTCAGGAAGCCCACCACGTTGGAGTCGACGTAGCTCTCAGGCGCCTCGACGCTGTAGCGGATGCCGGCCTGGGCCCCGAGGTGGACGACGCGGCGGGGCCGGTAGCGGTCGAACAAGGCGGCCATGCCGGACCGGTCCGCCAGATCCAGCTCGTTGTCTTCGTATCCGGCGTGCGCCAGCAATCGCGCCCGGCGCGCCCGCTTCAGTTCCGGATCGTAATAGGCGTTCAGGTCGTCCACGCCGACGACCCGCTCGCCGCGCTCCAGCAGCCGCAGCGCCACGTGCGAGCCGATGAACCCTGCGGATCCGGTGACGAGGACGGGCGCGGTGTGGGTCATGCAAGGGTCCTATGCCCCCCGCGTCGTGCGCGCCAGTCCTTCAGCGCCGTTCCCGGCGCGCCGGGTCGGCCCTACGCTCCAGTAGGGCGCAGCACAGCGCGAACAGCACCGTCAGCGTCACCGTGCGGAGCGGATAGTCCACGGCGGAGTGCACCAGCACGGCGACGATGGCGACCGCGGCGGCCGGGGCCGCGCGACCGTGCGACCGCGGATCGCGCCACAGCTCAAGCACCCGGCGCCCGAACCAGATCAGAAAGGCGATCAGGATCGCCGTCGCCAGCCAGCCCGCCTCGAGCCACGTCTCGAGGTAGTCGTTGTGCGCGCTGTTGAAGTAGGTCGCGTCCAGGTCCTCCAGCGGCTCCACCGTCCGGAACACGCGGTCGAACGATCCCATTCCGGCGCCGGCGGGCAGGTGCGTCTGCGCCGCCTCGACGATCAGGGGCCAGTTCTCCAGCCGTCGCTCCGCCTCTTCGGACTGGAAGCGGTCGAGCACGGCCGCTCCGCCGAACCAGCCCAGCGCCGCCACGCCGACGAAGCCCGCGGCGAGGACCGCCAGAACTTTCGGCCCGGGGAAGGCGCGGCCGCTGGCCATGTGCGCCACCAGGGCCGACAGCGCCAGGATCGGCAGCAACAGGACGACCCCCGCCCGCGACTGGATGGCCAGCGTCAGAGCCGCCAGCAGGGCGGCGACGCCAGCCCAGAGCCACAGGGCGGCGCGGCCGTCGTCGCCCCGACGCAGTCGTCGTCCGATCATCAGGCCGCAGAAGGGCAGGGCGGTCAGCACCATCGTCGCCAAATGGTTTCGGTTGGCGAAGAAGCCGGTCATCTCGCCGGCCTCGGAGGTCGGCCAAGGGTGAAGCGCCGCCGCCCCGACGGCGACCTGGGCGATTCCCAGCGTCAGGCCGGCGACCGTCAGCCCGATCCACAGCCGGGCGGCGTCTCGTCCCGGATCCCTCGGCAGGGCCAGCACGGCGAGAAAGACGGACATCGGCGGCAATAGAGCCAGGGCGCTTCGCAACGTCAGGTCCGGGGTGAGGCTGTAACGCGACCAGCCGGGCTGCAGGCCCGCGACCTCCAGCGCCAGAACCGCCTGTTCGCGTCCGGGCAGGGACTGCCAAATGCCGGGGGGCAGGGGGATCAGCTGGATCAGCGGCACGGCCGCCGCCGCCGCCGCAAGAGCCAGGGCGAAGCGATGCCGTCGCCAGCTGCCGTCGGTCCACAGCCGGATCAGGGCGACTCCCAAGAGGGGCAGGCTGGCCAGTTCCAGCAGGCTCAGCCGCAGCGCGTTGCCTCTCGAGGCGCCGCCCAGCAGCACGGCCAGCACGATCAGGACCGCGACGCCGGCGCCGAGTTTGCCGCCGGGGATCCGATCCCACACGGATGCGCCGGACCTTCGGGCCCTCATCGTGCGCCTCCGGCGAAGACGGCGACGCGGTCGAAGGAAGCGGCGATGAACGTCCTCCGCGGGCCGGAGGTGGTTTCGAGCTTCAGCCACTGGGCCGTGCAGCCGCTGCCGGGAACGTCGTAGGCGACGCTCACGTCCCGCCAGTCGGCGGAGACGGGCACGATCTGCTGCGCCAGCGGCGCGCCGGATTCGACGCAGGCGAGTGTCCAGCGCAGGCGGGAGTCTTCGACGCCTGACTCGACACGCGAGCGGAAGGTGAGCCGGCCTGCGCCCGCCGGAAGGAGCAACAGCTGCGACGCCACCGTCTGCCCCCGGAAGCCGTCGGTCTCGACGTAGAGGATGCCGCCTCGGTCCTCGTCCTGCGACAGGGTCGCGACCACCCCCGGGTTCTGCTCCAGCTGCCAGCCGAACGGCGCCGGTGCGGGCAGGCCGTCGAAACCGCCGTCGTGCAGTCCCGGCGCGGGCCGGCCGCTGCGCCGGCGCAGCTCGATCAGGCCCGGAAGTCGCCCGGCGTCCAGCCAGTCGCGGTAGATCAGCTGCAGCTCCGGGTCGCGCAGCCGGCCCGGTCCGTCGTTCAGTCCCAGAACGATCGCCGCCTGGACCTGCGGCCCGCGCGGGTCGCTCCGCAGCACGCCCAGATACTCGTTTCGCCAGGGCGGATGGGCCGCGATCCGCTGCAGCAACGCCGGAACCGCGCGCGGGTCTTCGGCGGCGGCCGTGGTGAACAGGCGGAAGATGCCCGGCCAAAGCTCGGGCCGACGTCGAGCCAGCGCGTCGGCGTGTCCGAAGGCGCCGACGTAGTCGCCCTGCCGCAGACGGCGCGTCATCAACCAGGCATGCGAAGGATCGTCCCGCAGGCTCCAGTTCCCGGCCAGGGTCAGGATCGGATCGGCGGCGGCCTCGTCTTCCTTCGCGATCGCCAGCCCCAAGACCCGCAGGGCGCGCACGTCGAACGGCGAGGACCTGAGCGCCAGTTCGGCCAGATCGCGCGCCTGATCGTTGCGGCCGGCGACGAACTCGGCCTCGGCCGCGCGGCTCAGCACCGCCGGCGAGCCCGGCGCGACGCGGATCGCCGCCTCGACCGGGGCCCGCTGCACCAGCAGCGCCACGACGATCTGCCACGCCAGCCAGATCAGCAGGGCCACGAGGACGTAGGGCGCCCAGCCCTTCGCGCCCGAGGCGGCTTTCGCGGCCCGTTCGGACGGCATCAGGAGCCCTTGTTCCGCCTCTTGTCGGATCGATCCGCGCCGTAGTTGTAGTCGTACGCGTAGTCGTATCCGCCGTACTGGGTCGCCTTGGTGTTGAACTTGGTCAGCACCCCGCCCAGCAGTCGACCGCTGCCCATGGTCAGGCGGCGCAGGGCGCCCCTCGCCTGGGCGCGACGCGTGCCGCGCGATTCCAGCACGAACACGGTGCCGCCCACGGCCGTGGCCAGCAGCGGCGCGTCGGCGAAGCCCAGCACGGGCGGGCCGTCGATCACGACGTGATCCACCTCGTCGCGCATGTCGGCCAGGATGGCGCGCAGCCGGTCGCCGCCCCACAGCTCGGCGGGGTTGGGGGGCAAGGGCCCGGACGGCACGATGCCGAGGTTCGGTTCCGACGTCGCCTGCACCACCTGCGCCAGCGTCGCGGCGCCCGCCAGCAGGTTGCTCATGCCCGCGGCGTTTTCCACGCCCACGATGCGGTGCATGGACGGGTTGCGAAGGTCGCCGTCGATCAGGACGACGCGCTTGCCGATGCGGGCGAGGTTCAACGCCGTGGCGTAAGCCGTCGTGGACTTCCCTTCCGCGGGCCGCGAGCTGGTCACGAGAATGCTGGAGGGCACGCCGTCCGCCGACGAGAACTGCAGCGCGGTGCGCAGCGAGTAATAGGCTTCCGAGAAGGGAGATCGGACGTCGCCCAGGGCCTCGCGCGGCGTCTGGTCGCGCGGCAGCAGCGGAATGACGCCGAGGATGGGCAGGTGCAGCTTGCTTTCCGCATCCTCCGGCGTCGCCAGCGTCTCGTCCAGGGCTTCGAGGATCAGCGCGGCCAAGGCGCCGAGACCCGCGCCGATCAGCGCCGCCAGGATCAGGTTCGTGATCAGGTCGGGCTTCGACGGCGCGTCCGGAACCTGCGCCCGATCGACGATGGAGATGTTGTTGGCCGCGACCGTCCCCGTCACGCCCACTTCCTTGTAGCGCTCCAGCAGGGCGTCATAGAGCGAGCGGCTGGTGTCCACCTCGCGCGACAGGATGTTGTACTGGACGCTGCGGTCGCGCAGGTCCAGGACCTCGTCCTTCAGGCCCTCGACCTGGGCGGCCAGCGCGCGCTCGTTGTTGGCCGCGACGACGTACTGGCCCTGGATGGAGTTCAGGACCCCGCGGGCCAGCTGCGTGATCTGCCGGTCCAGTTCCTCGATCTGGCTGCGCAGCTGACGCTGGGCCGGCCAGTCGGCCTGGTAGACGCTGGCGTTCTGCTGATACTGGGCGTCCAGCCGGGCGCGCTCTTCCTGAAGCCGCTGGATCGCGGGGCTCTGCAGCACTTCCGGCAGGCTCAGCAGGGGCGCGGAGCGCGCCTGACGCCACCTTTGCTCGGCGGCGATGCGGGCCGCGCGGGCCTCCGCCAGCGAGGCGTTCAGCGCCGAAAGATTGGTGCCCGACAGCGACTGGGTCTGGCCCTCGCCATCCGCGGATTCCGTCAGATTGATGATCCCCTGGTTCGACGCATAGTCGACCAGCGCCCGCTCCGCCTCCTCGAGCTTGGACTTGGTCTGGGTGATTTGTTCCTCAAGGAACTCGCGGGCGTACGACGCGGACTCGAAGCGGCGGTCCAGGTTGGCCTGGATGAAGTTCTCGGCATAGGCGTTGGCCAGGCGGGCCGACAGCGCACGATCGGGGCTGTCGAACGAGATCACCACCAGGCGCGACCCCCGCGTGGGGGACACCGAGAAATTGCCCCGAACCAGCCCGATGACGATCTCCCGCCGAATCGCCGCGAATTCCGCCGCCGAGCGGTCGCCCCGCTCGGGCGGGGTGGCGCCCATGGCTTCGATGAAGGCGTCCGACGAGGCCAGCCCCAGGCTGTCGATGACCCGCTCGGCCAGCGAACGGCTCTCCAGCAGGCCGTACTGCGTCTGGAAGAACTCCTCGCCGAACATCATCGACTCGCGCGGCTGCTCGTCGCTGGAGTCCAGCACGCGGACGCTCTCGCGATCGATCTGCAGGGTGGCCGACGCCGTGTAGATCGGCGTCATGACCATGGTCAGCGCCAGCGCGATCAGGATCGTCGCCACGAAGGCGCCGATGATCACCAGCCGGTGCTTGACCGCGATGCGCCAGTACTGGGCGAAGTCGAACTCAAGCTCCGGCGCGGCGTCCGGGCGTCCGGTCATCGTCGGCGAGCGCGGATCTCCGCGGCGAGCGCCGATATTGTCATCCCACATAGACGTGTCCGCTCAATTCCCACCGATCGCCGCGTGGCGTGTCGATGCCCTTACCCCATACTTCCGTGACGCGCGAGCGGCGAACGTCAGGCGCGGCGCAGAGGCCGCACCTTCCCCTTTTGCGGGGTCCGCAGCTGGGTCAGGATCTCGAAGATCATCGTCTTCACGCGCGCGTCGTCTCCCTCGCGGGCGGCCGTCTCGAGCCGGCGCATCTCCGCATCCGACAGGGTGACGGCTCCGTTGGCGTCGATGACCTCCATGACTCCCGGATCGCAGTGGCGGGCGGTCTCGGTCACGTCCACCAGCGCCTCCGTCATCTTCTCACCGGGGCGCAGGCCGGTGACGCGGATCTCGACGTCGACGCCGGGCGTCTTGCCGTGAAGTTCGATCAGGCGGCGGGCCAGTTCGATGATCTTCACCGGCTCGCCCATGTCCAGCACCAGCACGCCCTCCACGTCGTCGAAGGCCGACTTGGCCGTGGCGTGCAGGACCAGCTGCACCGCCTCCGGAATGGTCATGAAATAGCGTTCGATGTCGGGGTGCGTCAGCGTCACCGGGCCGCCGCGGCCGATCTGGTTCAGGAAGGTCGGCACGACCGATCCCGCCGAGCCCAGGACGTTGCCGAACCGGACGACGTTGATGCGCGGGCCGCCGGCGCGCCGGCGCTGACAGACGGCGCGCTCCGCCAGACGCTTGGTCGCGCCCATGACGTTCGGCGGATCGACGGCCTTGTCGGTCGAGATGAAGACGAAGTTCGACGCGCCGGCCGCCACGGCGGCGTCGGCTACGTTGGCGCTGCCCATCACATTGGTCAGAACGGCGTCGCTGGGATGCGCCTCCATCAGCGGCACGTGCTTCAGGGCCGCGGCGTGAAAGACGATCTCAGGGGCCTCAGCCGTCATGAAAGCGCGCAGCCGCGCGCCGTCGCGGACGTCGCAAAGTCGCGCGGAGCGCGACAGCGTCGGAAAGGCGTCGGCGATTTCCTGCTCGATCCGGAACAGCGCGAACTCGGAGTTGTCGACGAGCGTGACGTGGGCGCACGACAGGCCGGCGACCTGCCGACAGATTTCCGAGCCGATGCTGCCGCCCGCCCCGGTGACCAGCACCCGCTTGCCGGTGATCAGCCGGCGCATGCGCTCCCGGTCCAGATGGACCGGCGGCCGCGCCAGCAGCTCGTTGAAGTCCAGTTCCCGCAGCGACAGCGCGCCGATGGCGGTGTCGAGCTCGGTCATCCGGTTCAGGCGCACCAACCGCACCTTGCGGGCGCGGAGTCTGGCCAGCAGTTCGGCGTCCAGATCGGCCGGCGCCGGCGCACCGTCCAGGAACAGAACCGCGCGCTCGCCCTCGCCTTGGGCGAAGTCGTCCAGAATGCGCGGGGCGTCCTCGACGCTGCCGAGCGCGCGCACGCCGCGGACCTCGTGCCGGACGTCGCCCGCATGCGCGGCGATCAGGCCGGCGGCGTAGTATTTCGGCGCGCTCTCGCGGTTCAGATCGCGCAGGAAGGAGTCCGCCGACTCCAGGCTGCCGATCAGCATCAGCGCCTGCCGCGGCGGGGCGGGGCGGCCCAGCAGCGGGTGGAAGATGTCGGCGAGCGTGTTCTCATATGCCGCCCGTCGCAGCATCAGCAGGCCGCCGGCGATCCCCACGTCCAGAAGCCAGGTCAGCAGCAAGGCCGAGCGGGGCAGGGCCTCGCCGCGGTCCATGGTGAAGACCACCAGCAGCAGCGCCAGCGCGACGACGGTCGAAGCCTGCGCCAGCGTCAGGACGTCCTTCAGCGACGTGAAGCGCCACGATTTCCGCCAGCTGCGCATGGCGATGTCGAAGGCCAGCCCCAGGGCGAGGAAGACCAGCATGTACGGACCGATGGCCTCGACCGTCTGCAGGGCGCGCAGTGGGCCCACGTCGCCGTACTTGGCGATGCTGTACGCGAAGGTCAGGGCGAGCAGGCGAACGGCCGCGCGGACGATCAGCTTGGCGACGGCGACGTGCACTGTGGCGTTCCCCCAGGGCGGCGGCCCGGCAACGCGCGGCTTATGCGCGTCGCACGTGTCGACTTCAAGAATGTTCGCCTTTTCAGCGCTGCGCGAGCGCCGCGACCTCGTCGATCGCCCGGACCGTCCTGTCGATCTCTTCGTCGGTCAGCGTGGGATGGGTCAGGAAGCAGACCGCCGTCTCGCCGAGCTCGCGCGCCGCGGGCAGCCGTTGCGGCGGCCGCCAGCCCGTGCCGTCGAAGGCGCGCTCCAGATACACTTCCGAAGCCGAGCCATGCAGGCAGGGCACGCCCCGTGCCGTGATCTCATCGACGATCCGGTCCCGCGTCCAGCCATCGGCCAGCCGTTCCGGCCGAACGAAGGCGTAGAAGCGGTACCAGGCGTGATCCACGTGGGCCGGGACGGGCGGCACGCGCAGCAGGTCATGCCGTCCGCAGGCTTCAGCCAGCTTCAGCGCGATCTTCGTCCGCCGCGCCGTCCAGCCGGCCATGCGTTCCAGCTGGATCAGGCCGATGGCGGCCTGCATCTCGATCATGCGCCAGTTGGTGCCGAAGCTGTCGTGGACCAGCCGCGGTCCGGGCGGATGGGCGCGCTCGTAGACGCCTTCCCAGCTCTTGCCGTGGTCCTTGTATGACCACATGAAGCTCCAAAGGTCAGGGTCGTTGGTGGTGACCATTCCGCCTTCGCCGCCGGTGGTCATGATCTTGTCCTGACAGAAGGACCAGGCCCCCACGTGGCCGATCGATCCCACTGAGCGGCCGCGGTACCGCGCGCCGTGCGCCTGGGCGCAGTCCTCGATGACCTTCAGCCCGCGCTCCTCCGCCAACGCCATGATCGGATCCATGTCGCAGGGCATGCCGCCCAGATGCACGCAGATGATCGCGCGCGTCCTGGGCGTCAGAACGGCGCGGATGGTGTCGGCCGTGATGTTCTGGCTGTCGCGGTCGACGTCCGCGAACACAGGCACGGCGCCCGCCGTGACGATGCACGACGCCGAGGCCAGAAAGGTGCGCGGCGTGGTCACGACCTCGTCGCCCGGCCCGATTCCCAGCGCCTTCAGCGCCACGTCCAGCGCCAGGGTGCCGTTGGCCAGCGCCACGGCGTGACGCGTCCCGGCCCACTCCGCGAACTTTCGCTCGAACTCGCGTCCGCGGTCGCCGGTCCAGTAGTTCACGCGGTTCGAAGCCAGGGTCGCGGCGACGGCGTCCACCTCCTCCTGCGAGAAGGACGGCCAGGGGGAGAAGGGGCTGTTCAGCATGAAGGGGTCACCTCGGAGCGTTCAGGTGGTCGGCTGCGGATCGCGCAGGAAGTCGACGAGGCTCTTCAGCCCTTCATCGACGCCGACGGGGTCATAGCCAAGCTCCCGTCGGGCGCGGCCGATGTCCAGTGCGGGAAATCCCGGATCCTCGGCGACCACGTCCTGTCGCACGATCAGTGAGGGGGCCGCCCCCGTGCAGCGCGCCAGCACGTCGGCGATCTCCGCCATAGACGACCTCACCCCGCTGCCCACGTTGTAGCTGCCGGACGCGCCGGGCCCCAGCGCGGCGATCAGCGCGGACGCCACGTCGTCGACATGGACGAAGTCCGCGGCGAAACGGCCGCCGTTCGCCAGCGTGACCGCCTGACCGCCCAGCAGCGAACGGGTCATCCCCACCAACGCGCCCTTTTGCTGGCCGGGCCCATAGACCGAGCTCAGCCTGAGGCACACGACCTCCGTCGTCCCTGCCGTCGCCCGGTGCGCGGCGAACAGCTCCTGCGCCATCTTGGACGTCAGATAATAGGTGCCGCGATGCACCGGGTACTGGGGCGCCCCCTCGTCCGGGTGCGCCTGACCGGCGGCATAGGCGTTGGCGGAACTGGTGTGGACGAACCGGCCGACCCCCGCTGCCTCCGCGGCGTCCAGCAGCCTCAGCGTGGCCATGGCGTTCCGGTCGAAGCAGACCTGCGCCTCGGTCGGATCGGCCATGTTCGCCGGAATGTGCGCCGCCAGGTGCACGACCGAGGTGCATCCGGCCAGGGCGTCGGCGGAAACTGAGGTCCCGGCGAGGTCGAACTCCGCCTGTTCCAGCCGCGCGTCGTCGAGCTCAAGCGGCTTGCGCGTCATCAGACGCACCCGATGGCCCCGCGCCAGCGCAAGCCGCGCGAAGGCCTTCCCCACCAGACCGGTGCCGCCGGTCAGGGCGATGGTGGACGACGGCGCGGTCATGCCGGGCGCACCAGTTCACCGTCCTGGACCACGGTTTCGCTCCAGTGGCGCAGGATCGTCAGCGGCCCCAGCTTCGGCTGGGTCACCGGCGTGCCGTCCAGGATGCGGCGGACGCACATCTCCACCTCGTTGAAGCCGGCCAGCGCCCTCAGCGGCGTCGTTCCCGAGAACCGCCCGTTGATCTCGAACACGCGCGGCCGGCCGGCGGCGTCCAGCCGGAACTGGAAATTCGCCGGGCCGTAGGGTTTCAGCTGCTCGCCGAACGCCAGCACAGCTTCGTGCAGGCCGGGGTCCAGATCGACGAAGGCGCGATAGGTGTTGCCGTCCCGCAGGTCCCGCCGCATCACGATGGCGGCGTCGGCCTTGCCGTCGAAGACGATCACGCCGGCGGTGTACTCCGTGGCGTCGGTGCCGACGCACTCCTGCACCACCAGACCTTCCCGGCCGGCCAGCGCGGCGGCCAGTTCCGACCGGTCGTTGACCCGGGATACGCCGATCGACCGCGCGCCCATGCGCGGCTTGACGATCAGCGGGAAGCCCACGGCCTCGATCACCGCTTCCAGTTCGTCGGCGTTCTCGGGCAGGGCCGACGCCGGCGGGGCGCCCCCGGCGTCCCGGAAGAACTCGAAGGTCCGGTATTTGTCGTCGGCGATGCCGACCACGCGCGGGTCGCTGACCAGAATGTGCGTGCCGTGCCGCGCCTCAAGTTCGGCCCGATGCGTCGCCAGAACCATGAGCTCGACGTCGGTGCCGACCATCACGACGTCGGGCCGTTCGAGGTCCATCACCTCGGACAGGCGGTCCAGATAGTCGGGGTCCGCGGCCGGCAGGATCAGGTGGCCCCGATCGCCCCAGTACAGTCCCGCGGACAGCGGCGAGGGGTCGGCCGTGACGATCCGGACGTCCAGCGTCGACGCCTGCAAGGCGCGGATGATGCCCTGACCGAGAAGCGCGCCTGCGCCGGTGACGAGAACCGTGATCATGTCGAGAAGAATCCGCAGAGTCGGTCTTTGGTGGAATCTGAAAGCGTCGTGGCCCGGATCGACGCGGCGTGCGCGGCCCAGTCGACCTCGACGCGGCGCGGCATGACGGTCAGGCCGCCCGGTCCGACCTCCAGCATGGCCCACTGGGCGCAAGGGTCCTGCCGGTCGCGGGGCTGGCCCAGCGAACCCACGACCACGACGTCCACGCCCGCGGCCGTCAGGGTGCGAAAGCGGTGCGTATGCCCGAACACGCCGTGGCGGCGACCCCGCGCGGCCAGCGCCTCCGCCGCCGCCTGCAGGGCCGCTTCGGTCGAGAGATAGGTCCAGTCCCCGTAGCCGTAGGGATTGGCGTGCGCCGCGTACAGGTCGCCCCACGTCCAGTCCGGCAGCCAGGTCCAGGGCGCGGCCGCCCAGCTTCCGCCCACGCGGTCGCGCGTCCAGTCCACGGACTCGCGGATCCAATCGGGGAGGGCGTCGGCGTAGTCGGAGCCGCCTTCGGCGAGGTCGAAATAGATCTGGTCGTGGTTGCCCAGGATCACCGCGGCGCCGTCCCGGGCTGTCGCGCCGGCGGTCAGCTCCATCACGCGCTCCGGCTCGACCCCGTAGGTCAGCAGGTCGCCGAGGATCAGCATGTGATCGAAGCCTTCCGTGCGCGCCGCCGTCAGGGCGGCGTCGAAGGCCCGGGCGTGCCCGTGAACGTCGCTCAGGACCGCGAGGCGCATGGCCCGCTCTCCCTCACTTCGCCGACCCCTTGAACCGTTCCATGATGACCTGCGTGTCGGGGGAGACGCCTTCGCTGCGCAGCACCTTCCTGACGGTCAGCAGCAGGATCCGGAAGTCCATCGCGAAGGATCGCCGGTCGACGTACTCGAGGTCCAGCCGGAACTTCTCGTCCCAGCTGATGGCGTTGCGGCCGTTGACCTGCGCCCAGCCGGTCACGCCGGGCCTGACCTCATGACGTCGGGCCTCCTGCGGCGAGTACAGCGGCAGATACTCCATCAGAAGCGGGCGCGGGCCCACCAGGCTCATGTCGCCGCGGATGACGTTCCACAGCTCCGGAAGCTCGTCGAGGCTGGTCGACCGCAGCCACAGGCCGAACGGCGTCAGCCGCTCCTCGTCCGGCAGCAGCGCCCCGTCCGCGCCCACCGCATCACGCATGGTGCGGAACTTGATCATGAGGAAGGGTCTGCCGCCCAGGCCCGGCCGCTCCTGCCGGAACAGCGCGGGCGCTCCCAGCCGGGCGCGCACCATCACCCACAGGACGGCCATCACCGGCGACAGGGCCACCAGCGCGCAGGTCGCCACGATCACGTCGAAGGCCCGCTTGATCGCGTCGGTGCGCCGCTTCATGCCGCCGCCCTCGCCACGACGCGCGCGATCGCCTGCGCGCGGCGATCGATGCCCTCGGCGAAGGAAAAGCGCGCGTCGTAGGCGCGACGCCCCGCGGCGCCCATCGCCGCCAGTTCGGCCGCGGGCCGTCGGCTCAGGTCCACCATGGCGCGCGCCAGCGCCGGCACGTCTCCGGGAGCAACGGCGATTCCCGCTCCGGTCCCGGCTGTGATGCGCGCCGCCTCGCCGCCCACGGCCGTCAGCACCGGCCGGCCCATGGCCAGATAGAACTGCAACTTGGAGGGCAGGGTGATCTCGAACAGCGGGTCGTCCTTCAGATGCACCACCAGCACGTCGGCGGCCGCCAGAACGTCGCCGATCTCGCGTTGGGGAACGGCGTCGCGCACCTGAACGACGCCGTCGCTCCGCGCGGCCAGCGCCTCCAGCCGCGCCTTTTCCGTGCCGTCGCCGATGAGGGTCAGCCGGATCCGCGGCTCCTGCCGCGCCGCCTCACGCGCGGCCTCGATCAGCGCGTCCAGCGCCTGGACCACGCCCAGGTTGCCGGCGAAGACCAGGTTGAAACGCCCCTCGAACCCCAGGTCGTCGGTCCGCCGCCGCCCTGCGGCGCGCGCCGCGTCCTCGTCGGCCCAGTTGAACACCGTGCCCGTCTTGTGCGCGGCGGCGCCCCGTTCGATCAGTCGCGCCGTCATGCCGTCCGACTGTCCCAGCACGCCCGCGGCGCTGCGGTAGACGAAACGGCACAGGGGGCCCAGCACGCGCGCGATGGCGCCCGTTCCCGCCATGTCCGCCGTGGCGACGGAGTCCGGCCACAGGTCCTGCACCTCGACGATGAAGGGGCGGCGCGTGAACCAGCCGCTGATCGCCGCGGCTAGCGCCGGCGTCAGGGGCGGGTGATAGACGTAGATCACGTCGAAGCGTCGCGCCTGGAACAGCAGGAAGACCAGCGCCGACAGGAAGAACGACAGATAGTTCAGCGCCCGCCCCACGCTGGATCGGTCATGGCTGGGATGCAGCCACACCCGGTGCACCACCACGCCCTCCACCACCTCGCGCCGATGCCACGCCAGACGATAACCCTCCGCCAGCTTGCCCGTGGGATAGTTGGGAAAGCCCGTCAGGACCTCGACCTCATGGCCCCGCGCCTGCAGTCCGTGCGCGACCTGCAGTCCGACCGTGTTGGGCTCCGGCGGGAACCACTGGCTCAGGTAGAGGACGCGGGACATCAGTACTCGCGCCAGACCACCCGGCGCACATAGTCCGCATAGCTGTGGATGATGCGCACCACCTTGTCCGACACGTTCGGCATCGAATAGTCGGCCACCCGGCGGAAGGTCCGGTCGTCGCCGCGCGGCTGGTCGGCGATCAGCGCCAGGCCCTGCATGACGCGGTCCGGGTTCAGGCCGACCATCATGACCGAGGCCTCTTCCATGCCCTCGGGGCGCTCGTGCGCCTCACGGATGTTCAGGGCCGGGAAGTTCAGGATCGAGCTCTCCTCGGTGATGGTGCCGCTGTCCGACAGAACGGCGCGGGCCGATTTCTGCAGACGGACGTAGTCGTGGAAGCCCAGCGGCTTCAGCAGCCGGACCTGGCCGTGGAACTTCGCGCCGGCGGCGTCGATGCGCTTCTGCGTGCGCGGGTGGGTCGAGACGATCACCGGCCGGTCGTAGGTCTCGGCGACGCGGTTAAGGATCTCGACCAGGCGCGGGAAGGCCCGGCCGTCCTCGATGTTCTCCTCGCGGTGGGCGCTGACCACGAAGTAGTCGTGCTCCCTGAGGTCCAGCCGCTCCAGCACGTCCGATCCGTCGATCCGGTCGGCGTAGTGGGTCAGCACCTCGAACATCGGACTGCCAGTCTTGATGACCCGATCGGGCGGCAGGTTCTCGGCCAGCAGGTATTCGCGGGCGATGTCGCTGTAGGTCAGGTTCACGTCGGCGACGTGGTCGACGATGCGGCGGTTGGTCTCCTCCGGCACGCGCTGGTCGAAGCAGCGGTTGCCCGCCTCCATGTGGAAGATCGGAATGCGGCGGCGCTTGGCGGGGATGACCGACAGGCAGGAGTTGGTGTCGCCCAGCACCAGAAGCGCGTCGGGCTTTTCGGCCTCCAGCACGCCGTCCATGGCGCCGATGATGTTGCCGATCGTCTGGGCCGCCCCGCCGGTCGCCGCGTTCAGGAAATGGTCCGGCTTGCGCAGGCCCAGATCGTCGAAGAAGACCTGGTTCAGTTCGTAGTCGTAGTTCTGGCCGGTGTGGACCAGCACGTGGTCGGTCGTCGCGTCCAGCCGCGCCAGCACGCGCGACAGGCGGATGATCTCCGGCCGGGTGCCGACCACGGTCATGACCTTGAGCTTCTTCATCGTCAGACCTTCATCGCGACGGTGTCGGGGCGGGCGCGGTCGAAGATTTCGTTGGCCCACAGCATGACGACCATCTCCTGATCGCCGACGTTGGTGATGTCGTGGGTCCATCCCGGGATCGTCTCCACGATCCGGCCCTGGCCGCCCTCGGTTTCCAGGTGGAAGGTCTCGCCGGTCAGGATGTGGCGGAAGCCGAACCGCGCGCGGCCCGTCAGCACGAGGAACTTCTCGGTCTTGGTGTGGTGATAGTGCTGGCCGCGCGTGATGCCTGGCCCGGCGGTGAAATAGCTGAACTGACCGCAGTCGGGGGTCTTCAGCATTTCGACGAAGACGCCGCGCGGATCGCCGTGACGCGGCACGTCGTAGGCGAAGTCTTCGGGCTTGAGATAGCTGAGATAGGTCGCGTGCAGGGCGCGGGTCAGGCCCGTCCCGACCCGGTCCGTGACCATCGTCGTCCGGCTTTCAGGGAAACGGCGGATCAGATCCGCCACGGCCCCGACGGTGGTCTCGTATTCCGGCCCCGCGTGGGCGAAGCCGGGGCGGTCGCCATGCGCGCCCCCCGGATCGTCGAGCACCCGCAGGAAGGCGTCGCAGACGTCGTCGACGTAGACCAGCTTCAGCGGCGCGGCCGGATCGTTGACCGAGATGGGCAGGCCGTGCGCCACGTTGTGGCAGAAGGTGGCGACGGCCGAGTTGTAGTTGGGCCTCGCCCATTTGCCGAACACGTTGGTCAGGCGGAACACGTGCACGGGCGCGCCGGTCGCGGCGGCGTGCGCCAGCGCCGCGTCCTCGGCCGCGCGCTTGGATCGTCCGTAGGGGTTGTCCCGCTCGGCCTGGGTGGACGAACTGATCACCAGCGGCGCGGCGTTGCCGGCCGCCGCCAGCGCCGCGCAGACGCGCGCCGTCAGGTCCGCGTTGCCGGTGACGAACTCCTCCTCGTTCTGCGGCCGGTTCACGCCCGCCAGGTGGAAGACGAAGTCGGCCCGGGCCACGGCCGCCAGCATGGCCTCGTCGTCGCCGCGGCCGAACCCGACCGCGTCCACGCCGCGCTCCGCCAGCCGCACCATCAGCGTCTTGCCGACGAAGCCGTTCGCGCCGGTGACCACCACGGCCATGGTCAGTCCTCCAGCACGGCGGGTTCGCCCGCCACGATGCGCCGCATGAAGTTCAGCTTCATCAGCAGGGTCTTCATGCCCTCGACGTCCAGCCGCTCGGTGTTGTGGCTGTTGTACTCCTCGCCGCCCGCGGCGCCCGGATCGCCCTCGTCGACGAACTTGTCGTAGTTCAGGTCGCGGGCGTCCGGCGGGACCCGGAAATAGTCGCCCATGTCCTCGGCCTGCGCCCGCTCCTCACGGCCCAGCAACGACTCGAACAGCTTCTCGCCGTGGCGCGTGCCGATGGTCTTCACCGGATGATCGGGACGGCCCATCAGGTCCAGGATCGCCTTGATCAGGACCTCGATGGTCGCCGCCGGCGACTTCTGCACGAACATGTCGCCGTTGGCCCCGTTGGCGAAGGCGAACAGCACCAGTTCCACGGCGTCGTCCAGCGTCATCATGAACCGCGTCATCTGCGGATCGGTGACCGTGATCGGCTTGCCCGCCAGCACCTGGCCGACGAACAGGGGGATCACCGAGCCCCGGCTGGCCATGACGTTGCCGTACCGCGTGCCGCAGGCGACGGTGCCCGTGCCCTCGAACGTGCGCGAGGTGGCCACCATCACCTTCTCCATCATCGCCTTGGAGATGCCCATGGCGTTGATCGGATAGACGGCCTTGTCCGTGGACAGACAGATCACGCGCGACACCTCGGCCGCGCGGGCGCAGTTCAGCACGTTCTCGGTGCCGACGACGTTCGTCTGCACCGCCTGCATCGGATAGAATTCGCAGCTCGGCACCTGCTTCAGCGCCGCGGCGTGGAACACGTAGTCGACGCCGTGCATGGCGGCCTGGACGCTGGTGCGGTCGCGCACGTCGCCCAAATGGAACTTCAGTTTCGGATGCGCATACGCCTTGCGCATGTCGTCCTGCTTCTTCTCGTCGCGCGAGAAGATGCGGATTTCCGCCATGTCCGACTGCAGGAAGCGGCGCAGCACGGCGTTGCCGAACGAGCCGGTGCCCCCGGTGATCAGTAGCGTCTTGTCGTCGAACATGGCCCCTCCAGCCGTGCCTGCTCCCCTCATCCGCGCGCAGCGGCGAACAGGGGCTCCTTTTCGGCGGGTTTCGGATAGTTGATCAGCACGGCCTTGTACTGGCCTTTGAAGACGAAAAGACTGCCCGCCGCGGCGCCCACGACGCCGCAGGCCGCGAACAGCTCGGACAGATGCTCCAGCCGGCCCGCGCCGCCCAGCATGGTCATGGGAATCCTGACCCGCTCGCGCAGTTTCCGTGCCAGATCCAGATCGTAGCCGGTCATCTTCCCGTCCAGGTCGACGGCGTTCATGACGATCTCGCCGGCGCCCAGTTCGGCGACCCGCGCCGCGAACTCCAGCGCGTCCAGCTTCGCCGAGCGCTTCGCGTTATGGGTGACGACGTCCCAGCCCCGTCCGAGCATCTTCTTTTTCGCGTCGATGACGACCACGACCGACTGGCGCCCGACTTCGTCGGCGATCTCGGCCACCAGTTCGGGACGGTCGACGGCCGCGGCGCTGATCGAGACCTTCTCGACCCCCAGACCGATGATCCGCTTGGCCTGCTCCGCCGTGCGCACGCCGCCGCCGTAGCAAAGCGGCATGCGGCACTCCAGCGCCATGTGCTCGATGGCCCGGTAATCCGGCTCGACCCCGTTCACCGTGGCGTCCATGTCGACGACGCACAGCTCGTCCGCTTCCTTCTCGTTGAAGATCTTCACGGCGTTGATGGGGTCGCCGACGTACTTCGGGTCCCTGAACCCGACCGTCTTCACCAGCCCGCCCTCATGCACCAGCAGGAAGGGGATGATCCGCGGGCGGAGCATGTCAGGCCTCCGCGAAGTTCTTGAGGAGCGCGTAGCCGAAGTGATGGCTCTTCTCCGGGTGGAACTGCACGCCGTGGATGTGATCCCGCCGCACCGCGCAGGCGAACTCCAGCCCATAGGACGCGTAGGCGACCGCGTCGTCCGTCTCGGCCGGCTCGAAGTAGAACGAGTGCAGGAAATAGAACCGCGCGTCGTCTTCCATGCCCGCGAACAGCCGTTCCCCGGCGGCCGGCTTCACGTCGTTCCAGCCCATGTGCGGCATCGGCAGCTCGGCGTTGCCCGCGCCATGCGAGAAGTGTCTGACGCGTCCGGGAATCCAGCCCAGCCCCTTGCGCTCGCCCTCATCGGACCCGTCGGCCAGCATCTGCATGCCCACGCAAACGCCGATCACGGGCGTCTTCTTCCCGACGACCAGGTCCTCCAGCACGTCGCGCATGCCCGAGGCGTCCAGCAGGTCCATCGCCGCGTCGAAGGCGCCGACGCCGGGCAGGATGATGCGCTCCGCCGACGCCAGCTCGTCGGCCGTCCGCGCACGCCTGACGGGCACGTCAAGCCGCTTGTAGACGTTGGCGAACGCGCCGACGTTCCCCAGCCCGTAGTCGACGATGGTGATCACCGGAACAGCCGCTTTTCCATGCCCAGCACCTTCATCACCCACGCGCCCAGCCTGATCAGGGCCAGCTTGTTGGGATAGTCGTGGAAGGTCTTGTTGGGGCCCTCGAAGATGCGGCGCAGCTCCTCGACCGTCATGTCCAGCTTGTTGGCGACGTACTCGAACTCCTGCGCCTGGAAATGGTCGTCCATCTCCGGCCGCGAGATGCGGTCCAGCGCGGCCTCGCGCGTCATCTGACCGGTCATGATCAGGCTGGAGAAGTGCGCCCGGCGCTTCTCGTAGCCGAACTTCCGCGGCATCCAGTAGTCTTCGTAGAAACGGGTGAAGCGCGACTCGTGATGCTTGTGCTGGAACGGCTGCCAGCCGAACCGCCGGGCCAGTTCGGCTTCCGCGTCCTTCTTCACGTACGGCACCAGGTTCAGGGGCTTGACGATCTTCATGCCCAGGAAACGCTGGTACCAGATCTTGTAGACCAGGATGTCGATCAGCGGGAACGTCTTCAGCTCACGCGTGCCGAACCGCTTGTGAATGGCCCCGATCAGCGTCTTGTCGATGCCCGGATAGGCGCCCCATTCCTCGGGCTCGCGGCAGCACTCGGTGGAATAGTTGGCGCCGGTCAGCACGTATTTGATGCCGTGCTTGCGCGCGAAGCGATAAAGCCCGGAAAAGAAGGCGGCGTCCTGGGGGATGTCCTGATCCGGAACCTGCGCCTTCAGGAAGGCCGCCTGCAGGTCCTTCATCTCCTGCCAGTTGACCACGTCGGTGTAGAGTTCCAGCCCCAGACCGTCGACCAGCTTCTCGATGTTGCCGACCGCCTGGTCGGTGTTCCAGCCGGCGTCGACGTGGAACAGCAGCGGACGCAGGCCCATCCGCTCCTTGGCGACATAGGTGGCGTAGGAGCTGTCCAGTCCGCCGCTCAGGCCGATGATGCAGTCGAAGTCCTTGCCTTCGCCGGCCTTGCGGATTTCCGCGGCCATGGCGTCCAGCTCGCGGGCGCCGCGTTCGTCGGTGTGCCAGCTGGGGGCGATGCGCTCATCGAAATTATGGCAATAGTCGCAGACCCCCGCTTCGTCGAAGACGATCCGCGGGTCCGTCGTGTCCATGATGCAGCGCGTGCAGATCTGGTAAGGGCGACTGGCGCCGTCCGTCGAGGTCATCTGGTCAGTTGCCCTTGGTTCGCGCCCTGATAGCGGCGCCGCGGGTTTCCGCCAAGCGCCGTCACATCCGCGCCAGCCCCTCCGCCGAAAGCAGCGACGCCGCGGCCACCTGCGGCGTGATCCTCTTCGACAGCTCCCTGCTGGCCCGACCCATGGCCGCGCGCTCCTCGTCCGACGTCGCGGCCATTCTGGCGAGGGCCTGCGTCAGATCGGCGACGTCGCCGCCCCGGACGAGAATTCCGTTGTGCCCGTCGATGAGGAAAGTCGAGGTCGCCCCGGCCTGCACGCTCGCGATCAGCGGCAGCCCGGCCACCGCCATCTCGTGCAGGCTGACTCCCCACTGCTCCCACCGACTGACCAGCATGCCGACCCCGCCGGCTTCCAGCTCGCGCGCCACGCCGTCCGGCTGAAGGTAATCGACGATCCTGACCTCGGGAGTTGCGCGCGCCTCCAGCGACCCGCGCAGCGCCCCGTCGCCGATCAGCACCAGCGGCCAGGCCGCCCGGGTCTCCTGCGGCAGGCGACCGTGCGCCTCGACCAGGGCGTCGAGGCCCTTCACCGGGTCGAACCGTCCGACGTAGACGAAGCGCCGGTTGGACGCGTCGCCCGCCCTGAACCGCGCGTCGTCGGCGCTCAGCAGATTGCCGACGATCCGGTCGTGCGGATAACCGAAGCGCCGGGCGTAGTGGTACTGCGCCGGCCCGGCCGTCCACATCACGTCGATCAGGGCCCGGTAGGCCAGCCGGAACCAGATCGTGCCCACCCGCTGGCGCCAGGTTCCCCGCCACTGATCGTCCAGTCCCGCCACTGTGACGAAGGCCTGCCCTGCGCGACGCCGGGCCCGGATGGCGCGCAGGTAGCCCTTGTCCATCCACCCCGAGACGTAGACCGTCGTCGGACGCACGTCCTCGATCAGGCGCGCCAGACCTTCGTCGTCCAGCTCGTCGCGCCGGCGGAAGGTCACGCCGTCCACGCCCTCGGGGCGATAGTGGTTGCCGATCGCGCCCGCGTTCGACCAGTGGACCACGTCGATCCGCTCGCATCGTCCGCTCGCCTGCAGGGCGCGCAGCGTCGACAGCACGAAGCCGTTCAGCCGGCTGTAGAGAAACAGGACGCGCCGCTTGTCCATCAAGCGCCCTCAGTCCACGTGGACGCAGGCGGGGCGGGATCCGCGCCCCAGAATCCAGGCGTATGACTCCGCCATCCGCGCGCCGATCGACGGCCAGCCCAGCGTGCGCCCCACATAGTCACGGCCGGCTCTTCCCATGCGACGCCGGGTTCCGGCGTCCGTGTCCGTCGCCGTCATCAGCGCATCCGTCAGGGCGTCGACGCCGTTGGGGATCCACCAGCCGGCCTTCTCGGCCTCCAGCGCCGCCCACGGCGCGCCGTGGTTGGCGATCACCGGCGTGCCCACGGCCAGCGCCTCGGCGACCGTCACGCCGAAATTCTCCGTGGGACTGGGCAGGACGCAGATCGACGCCTCGCGGAGCGCCTCGAACTTGCCGTCTCCCCAGGCGGACCCCGCGAACTCCACGCGCGGGATCGCCGTGGCCGCGATCCGCGCCTCCAGTTCCGCCCTGTGCCCGTCCTGATCCGGCCCCACGAGACGCAGACGCCAGTCGGGGCGCCGCTCATGGATGCGGTCCCAGGCCTCGATCAGGTCCATCGGCCCCTTTTCCGGGTGCAGGCGGCCCAGGAAGACGATGACCTTCGGATCGTCCGTCGGAGGGTCGCGCCACGCCGGGAGGTCGAGGCCGATCGGCAGGAAGGCGGCCGGCTGACGCAGTCCCAGCCGCCGCAGGTCCTCGATCTCGGACTCCGCCGTGACGTGAAACAGCGACGCGCGCCGCATCGCCGGCCGCTGGATCAGGGGCCACCACGCCGCCTTCAGGCGCGACCCGACGCTCATGGAATAGGCCGTCAACGTGCCCCGCGGCGACACGACGTGCGGCACGCCCCAGCGGCGCCGCGCGGCGTCCGGGTAAAGGGACGGCATCTGCCACAGGACGTGGCTGTGGGTGACGTCGACCTGGCCTTTTGCCGCCTTGTGGTTCAGCCACCGTTCCATGTCCGGCGCGCGGCCCAGCTTCCACGGGCCCTGAACGTCGAACTCATGCCGGGGAGCCGCGATCGCGCCGCCCCGGGGGTCCTTCAGGGTCAGCAGGTCCACATGCACGCCGGCGGTCCGCAGCGCGGCGCAAAGCCCCGGAATGCTGTAGGCCGGCCCGCCCGCGGCCGGATCGACGCTGCCGGCCAGATGCACGGCGCGGATCGAAGTCCGAATCTCTTCCGTCACAGCGACCCGTTGACCAGCTTCGCCGGCGGGGCTTCGCGCGTGCGCCGCGTCACCGTGGCGACGTCCTTCAGGAACAGGGTGTTGATGTGTGCGGGATCCCCGGGCCGGGCCGGCGACAGGGTCCGGCTCAGGGCGTCGTAGTGGTGCGGCGTGAACCCCAGGGCCGCCATGAGGTCGAACAGCTCGGCGTCGGTGACGCCATAGCGCTCTCCGCTGCCGTTCGTCTCCATGACGACGGCCAGGACGTCCTCGCTGCCCAACGTCCGCGCGCCGCCCGTCAGGACGGCCTTCTCGAAACCCTCGACGTCGATCTTGGCGACGATGGGCCCGTCTCGGTCGGGCATCGCGTCGTCCAGCCGCACCACGCGCACCTCCACGGTGTCGTCGTCCGGATAGTCGTCCGGCGCGACGAAGTTCATGCTGTCGAGGGTCGTGGTGAACCTCAGGACCCCCGCGGCGTCGCCGACGCCGCATTGGCGGGCCTCGAACCTGTCCGTCGCGTCGTTGACGATCAGGTTGCGTCTCAGTCGATGGTGGGTGGCCGGCACCGGCTCGAAGGCGACGCCCGTCACGCCGGGAACGCTGGCGGCCAGCACCGTGTAGCTGCCCACGTTGGCCCCGATGTCCAGAAAGCGGTCGCCTGCACGCAGAAGGTGCAGCAGGAAGCCCATCTCGTCCGGTTCATCCAGGCCGCCGTACCAGTTGCCGGTCGCCCCTTCCATGCCGCGGCAGACGGCCAGGCTCGACCCGTTGGCGAAGGGCAGGATGAAATGCGCGGCAGGCAACAGGCGCACGGCGATCTGCCATCTGACGACGCGTCCGAGTGCGGCCATTCGGGCGGCGGGACTCCGTGCGTTCAGGGGGTGGCTCAGGGTCGCCTTCAGAAGCTTGAGCAGAGCGCGCACGGCGTATCCCCTCACGGCGTCCGGGCGGCGACGCCGCCGATGCGTCCGAACGTCGGGGATCGCCGGGGCGCCTTGCGCGCCTCCGACAAGGCCCACCCCATGATCAGCCAAGTGTAGAGCCCGATCCCGCCCATCGAGAAGAAGGTCATCTCGGACACATTGGTGCCCAATGCCGCCAGCGCCGCCCAGGCCACGGCCAGGCTTTCCGTTCGTGCGAGGCGCAGGATCAGCGCCAGGAAGAACGGCAGGAAGGCCAGAGCGCCGACGATGCCCGTCTCCTCCAGCACTGCGAGCACGAGGTTCGCCTTTTCCGTCGCCGCGCCCACCGGCAGGCCGGTCACGGGGTCTATCACCACGTTCAGCGCGTGAGTGGCGCTGTTCGACACGCCGAACCCGATGCCGAAGATCGGGCTGCTCTGGAAGTTCAGGATCTGCTGATCGGCGATGAAGCCGCGAGACGCGGCCGCGGCTCCGGTCACGGCGTCGGCGCCGGACCCCTTGAGCAGGAATTCCTGCACCGCGGCGACCATCTCGGGCGCCTTCCACACGACAAGCGGGATCAGCAGCACGAAGCCGGCCATGACCCACGACTTCGACAGTGCTCTCAGCGCCAGCGCCGCGGCGGTCTTGAAGAAGCCGGGACGCAGCAGCAGCAGCGCCAGCCCCGCCAGCACGATCGCCGCCAGCCCGGTCCGTCCCCGCGTGAGCCAGAGCGACCCGAAGGAAATCAGAAACAGCCCGATGACCACCGCCCGGCCGCGGCCCTCGGCCGAGAAGGCCTGCACCGCGCTCCATGCGACCACCGGCGCCAGAAAGACGGCGAAGCCCTGCGGGTGGTTCAGCACGCCCTGAAAGCCTTGTCCGTCGCGCAGGAAGCCGATCGACGGGATGACGAAGGTCGGGACTGACAGCACGACCACCGCCAGCCACAGGCCCTTTATCCATGACGACGCGGGACGTCCCTGCGCCCTCAGTTGGGCGAAGCCCAGCGTGACGGCGGCCGTCACCGTGGTGAAGCTGATGGCCTTGAACAGCGACACGTCCCGCACCTGGCTGAACAGCACCGACACCGTCAGCAGCACCGCGGCGTAAGGAAGGAAGAAGGCCGGCAGTCGGCTCAAGGCCTGACCGCGCGACATGAGCGCGTCGAGCAGGATGCGGCCGCATGCCAGCATCACGGCGCCCCACGCGAAAATCTCGAACGCGCCCGAGCCTGCGACCAGACCCGGGTTGGCCAGACGCAAGATCATGACGACGATCAGCGCGCCGATCGCCATTCGGGTGGAAATCAGCGCCGCCGCACCGGCCGCCAGCGCCAGGCCGGTCTGTGCATTGGGAGCCTGCAACGCGACCAGGGCAGCCGTGACGACGCCAACGAACACAAAGGCGTTGCGCCGGTCCGCCGACGCCGCGTCGACCGGCGGAGGCGCCGTATGGCCGAAGTTGAAGCTCGCGCCTGTCATGCTCATGACTTCAGAGCAGTCCCGTGTTCCCGACCGCCGGCATCCGTCTCGACGTCACCCCGCCTCCACTGCGGGAGAAAGACGACGCTGACAAGGCGGCCGGCGGCCTCAGGCCTTGACCACGTGGGGCAGGGGGTCGCGATAACGGCCGCGCGCGTCGACGATCAGCGACGCGTGGTCACGGATCACGTCGTAGTCGAACTTGTCGTGATCCGTGGCGATCAGGACGCAGTCCCACCGGCCAAGCGTCGCGGCGTCCGCCGCCACGCTCTCCAGATCAAAGTGGTGCTCGCGCATGGGCGGAAACACCGGCACGTGCGGGTCGCTGTAGGCCACTTCGGCGCCCAGATCGCGCAGCTTCTCCATCAGCACGACCGACGGGCTCTCACGCATGTCGTCGACGTTCTTCTTGTAGGCGATGCCCAAGACCAGGATCCGGCTTCCGCGCACGGATTTCTGGCGGTCGTTCAGCGCGGCCGTCACCTTTGCGACAACGTAGTCCGGCATCGCCGAGTTGACCTCGCCCGCCAGTTCGATGAACCGGGTGTGCACGCCGTACTCGCGCGCCTTCCACGTCAGATAGAAGGGGTCGATGGGAATGCAGTGACCGCCCAGCCCCGGACCCGGCTGATACGGCACGAAGCCGAAGGGTTTGGTCGCGGCCGCGGCGATGACCTCATGAATGTCGATGCCCATGCGGTCGGCAACGATCTTCATCTCGTTGACCAGCCCGATGTTCACCGCGCGGTGGATGTTCTCCAGCAGCTTGGTCAGCTCCGCCGCGCGCGTCGAGCTGACGGGCACGACCTGGTCGATGACCTGGTCATACAGCGCGACGCCCGCCTTCAGGCAGGCCGGGGTCGCGCCGCCGCAGACCTTCGGGATGGACCGGGTGGAGAAGTGCGCGTTGCCGGGGTCTTCCCGCTCGGGCGAATAGACCAGGAAGGCGGTTTCGCCGATCGTCAGCCCGCGCGCCGCGATCCGGGGTCCCAGCTCCTCGTCGGTCGTGCCGGGGTAGGTGGTGCTTTCCAGCGCCATGACCTGTCCGGGCCGCATGTGCGGCACCAGGCTTTCCACCGTGTTCACGACGAAGCTCAGGTCCGGCTCGCGGTATTTGTTCAGCGGCGTCGGCACGCACAGGATCAGGGCGTCGCACTCGGCGGCGCGCGAGAAGTCCGTCGTGGCCTCGAAGCCCGATTGCCGCATCGTCGCGATGTCGGCGTCCGGAATGTGCTCGATCAGGCTCTTGCCGTCGTTCAGCCGGCGCACCTTGTCCGGCGCGATGTCGAAGCCGACGACGCGATAGCCGACCTCGCAGTAGCGACGCGACAGCGGCAGGCCGACATAGCCCAGTCCGACCACGCCGATGACCGCGTCGCGATCGCGCAGGCGCGTGAGAAGATCGTCCAGAACGGTCATCGTGGCTTCCGGTTACCGAGGTCGGGGCTGATACCCCGCGGCGGCATGAATGAGAAGGCTGGGCCTCAGGCCCGCCCGATGGAGGCATAGCGGAAGCCGCGCGCCCGCATTTCGTCGGCGCGATACACATTGCGCAGGTCGACCATGACGGGGGCCGCCATCGTCAGCTTGACCCGGTCCAGGTCGAGGGCGCGGAACTGGTCCCATTCCGTCACGATCACCGCCGCGTGGGCGCCGGCGACGGCGTCGTACGGGCCTTCGCAGAAGGTCAGGCCGGCCAGAAGCTTGCCGGCCTCGTGCATGCCCTCGGGGTCGAACGCCTGCACCGTCGCGCCCGCGGCGGTCAGCGCGGGGACGAGGTCCAGCGCCGGGCTGTCGCGCATGTCGTCCGTGTTGGGTTTGAAGGTCAGGCCCAGCACGCCGACGGTCTTGCCCTGAAGGTCGCCGCCCACGGCTTCGCGAACGCGATCGACCATCGACTTCTTGCGGGCGTCGTTGACCTCGACGGTGGTCTCGACCAGTCGCACGGGCGCGCCCGCCTCGCGCGCCGTCTGCACCAGCGCCAGGGTGTCCTTGGGGAAGCAGCTGCCGCCGTAGCCGGGCCCGGCATGCAGGAATTTTGATCCGATGCGGTTGTCCAGCCCGATGCCGCGCGCGACCTGCTGCACGTCGGCCCCGACCTTTTCGCACAGGTCCGCCATCTCGTTGATGAAGGTGATCTTCATCGCCAGGAAGGCGTTGGCCGCATATTTGATCAGCTCCGACGTCCGCCGGGCCGTGAACAGCAGCGGGCTCTCGTTCAGATTCAGCGGGCGGTACAGCTCCGACATCACCGCTCGGGCGCGGGCGCCGGCGGGTCCCTCCGGGTCGTCGACGCCGATGACCACCCGGTCGGGGCGCTTGAAGTCGCCGATGGCGGCGCCCTCACGCAGAAACTCGGGATTGGACACCACGGCGAAGTCGGCGTCGGGATTGGCCTTGCGGATGATGGCCTCGACCTCGTCGCCGGTGCCGACCGGCACGGTCGACTTGGTGACCACGACGGTGAAGCCCTGGATCAGCCCGGCGATCTCCTCGGCGGCGGCCTGCACGTACGACAGGTCGGCGTGGCCTCCGCCGCGCCGCGTCGGCGTGCCCACCGCGATGAAGACGGCGTCGGCCTGCCGGATCGCCTCGGCGCCGTCGACGGTGAAGAACAGCCGGCCGTCGCGGACGTTGGCGGCGACCAGATCCTCCAGCCCCGGCTCGTAGATCGGCATCTCACCGGCCTCGAGCCGCGCGATCTTCGGCGCGTCCTTGTCGATGCAGGTGACCACATGGCCGAAATCGGCGAAACAGGCGCCAGAGACCAGCCCGACGTAGCCCGTTCCGATCATCGCCACGCGCATGCGCTCGCCCCCTTCAGGTCCGGGCGCCTCGTTAGCGGCACGGGCCGCGCAAGACCAGAGCCGAACCGTTGCCGGAGTGCGGAGTTTTGATGACGAAGGTCCGCATCGCGGGAGTCGCGGCGTGAGCGTCGTCCCCGTCATCCTGTGCGGCGGCGGCGGCACGCGCCTGTGGCCCGCGTCCACGCCGCAAAGGCCGAAGGGGCTGATGTCGGTGGGCGGCCGCAGCCTGCTGGGCGCGACGCTGGATCGTTGCCGCGGGCTGTCCGACGCCCCCGCCGTGGTCGTCGCCGCCGCCGACCACGCAGACGCCGTGCGCGCCCTGCTGGCCTCCCGCCACGATCCGGCTGAGCTTCTGCTCGAGACCGCGCCGCGCGACACGGCGCCCGCCATGCTGGCCGGCGCCCGCCTGGCCGCCGCCCGCGATCCGGAAACCGTCGTCGCCCTCCTGCCCTGCGATCACCACGTGGGGGACGAGGCGGCGTTCCGCGCCGCCCTGCGCCAGGCCGGCGAGATGGCCCGCGACGGCCGCCTCGTGCTGCTGGGCGTGACGCCCGACCGGCCGTCCCCGGCCTACGGTCACATCCGGCCGCAGCGGCCGGGACCGTCTCCGGTTCAGGCCTTCGTCGAAAAGCCCGATCCCGCCGGCGCCGCCCGGCTGACGGCAGAAGGTTGCCTCTGGAACGCAGGCATCCTCGTGGCCCGCGCCGACGTGCTGTGGGCCGAGGCGCAGCGGCACGCGCCCGAGGTCGCCCGCGCCGTCGCCGACGCCGTTACCGGACCCGGGCGCCTCGGCCCGGCGTTCGCCGCCTCGCCGCGCATCTCCATGGACTACGCCGTGCTGGAGAAGACGGACCGCGCGTGGGTCCTGCCGGTCGACTTCGGCTGGTCCGATCTGGGTGCATGGGACGCCGTGGCCGCTCATGCGCCATCCGCCCCGTTCCGGGGCGTCGACGCCGACGGCGCCTGGGTCCAGGCGCCGGACGGCGTGCAGGTCGCCGTGGTGGGCCTGCCCGACGTGATCGTCGTGGTCGAGGACGGCGCCGTTCTGGTCTGCGCCCGAGACGCCGCCCAGCAGGTGCGGCGCGTCGCCGATCAGTCCTGAGGCCTCAGCCATCCCAGCAGAGGCGTCAACAGAGGCGAAACCGCCCAGCCGATCCCGGCCCCGGCCGCGTCGGCGATCAGGTCCAGCAGACTGCGCTCGCGCCCGACCCACTCCTGAACCACCTCCACAGCCGCGCCGATCGCGACCGCCAGCAGCGCCGCGCCCAACCGGTTCCCCCACACCGGCCCGACCTGCAGCGCCAGGGTGATGGCCAGAAAGCCGAGCAGGTGCCAGACCTTGTCGGCATAGGCTTCCGGCCCCGGCACGCGGACCTGCGGCGTCAGCATCAGGATCATGAGCAGCAGGATCCCGCCCCAGGCGGCGGCACGGACGAGCAGGCGCATGCCGCCCGACTAGCACGCGCGCCGCATTGAATCCTCACGCGCGAACGTGCATCGAGTGCGCGACATGTTCGGCGGTCTGTTTCGTAAATCCCCTCCCGCGGCGACGCCCGCCACGGACGTCCGCGTCCCGCGCGCGGGGCCCGACGGGGCGGTGGTGTGGGCCATAGGCGACGTCCACGGCTGCCTGGACCTGCTGGACGGGCTGCTGCAGGCGATCATCGGCGACGCCGACGTCGACGACCGCCCGCGCACGCTGATCTTCCTCGGCGACTACGTCGACCGCGGGCCGGATTCGCGCGGCGTCGTCGACCGCCTCATCCAGATCGCCGACATGCCCGATGTGGACGCCCGCTTCATCCGCGGCAATCACGAGGACAAGATGCACGAGTTCCTCGACGATCCGTCGGTCGGGGCCACCTGGTGCGAATACGGCGGCGACGCGGCCCTGGCATCGTACGGGCTTCAGCCGCCCGCCATGCGCCACCGGCGCGAAGGCTGGGTCGCGCTTTCGGCGGACCTGTCGCACAAGCTTGGCCCCCGCGGCCGGCGATTTCTGGAGCAGCTGGAGCCCAGCGTCACCTTGGGCGGCTATTTCTTCTGTCACGCAGGGGCGCTGCCGGGCGTTCCCCTGGATCAGCAGGCCGAGCGGGATCTCATGTGGATTCGCGGCCGCTTCCTGAACGACGACCAGGCCTTCGACCGCGTCGTCGTCCACGGCCACACCCCGACGGACGTTCCCCACGTCGATCACCGACGCATCGGCGTCGACACCGGCGCCTATGCGACCGGCGTGCTGACGGCGCTGCGCATAGACGGCCGGCACGAGCGCTTCGTCCAGGCGGTGCGGGGGACGGACGGTCAGGTGACGATCCGCGACTGGACCGCCCCGGCGCCGGCCCCGACGCCCGTCGCCGCATGAACCGTAACGCTTGTTGGCGCCGTTCCGCTGGCCCATGTAGGGTCCGGGGCGATCGGAGACGGCAGACTTGACCTTCGTGTGCGGCCCACGGATGCGGAACTCGCTGGCGACGCGCGCGGCCCTGCTGGACGCGGCGGTCAAGCGGTTCGCGCGCGACGGCTACGACGACGTCGGCATGCGCGACGTGGCCGGCGACGTCGGCATCGATGCGGCCCTGGTCGTCCGGTACTTCGGCTCCAAGGAGCAGCTGTTCGAGGCGGCGATCGACGCCTGTTTCGACGGCGAACATTTCTGGGAGGGCGATCGCGCGGACTTCGGTCGCCGCATCGCCGACCAGCTGGTCTTCGGCGCCGCGAAGAAGCCCGGCAAGATGCAGGGCCTGTCGATAATCCTGCGCTCCCTGGGCTCCGCCAAGGCGATCGAGGTGGTCCAGAGATCCTGCGTGAAGGATTTCATGCAGCCCCTGACCGACTGGCTGGGCGGGCACGACGCGCCCGTCCGCGCCCGCCTCATGGCCGGGCTCCTCATGGGCATGTCCATCGGTCGCGAGATGACGGGGGGCACCCAGACGCTGTCCCCCGAGCACTGCGACCTTCTGCGCGACCGTCTCGCCGGGCTGCTTCAGTCACTGGCGGACGGCTGACTTGAGCCCTCCGCACGGCCCGCTATAAGGGCCGCCAGATTCCGTTTCGCCCAGGACCCGACGACATGGCCGACCCGCACGCTTCCGGCGATCACTCCTACCATCGCGGTTCGCAGGAGATCTCCGAGCAGGTCTCGACCTTCCACCTCGTCATGCTGCTGACCAAGTGGGGTTCGCTGGGCGTGGTGTCAGTGATCCTTTTCACGACCCTGATCCTGTCGACGGGCAACTTCTTCACCTCGGCCATCGCGTCGACCCTCCTGCTGATCGTCGGCATCTTCCTGCTGCGCGAGAAGAAGAAGGCGCACTGAGCGCCCTTTTGACGGCCCTTCACAAACCGGCCTAACGTCCTTCCCTGACCTGAGGGGAGGGGATTCGCTTGACCGTCGCCCTGGCCGTGACCCGCGAGCGCCGCGACGGCGAAACCCGCTGCGCCGTCACTCCCGACACTGTGAAAAAGCTGGCCGCGCTGGGCTGCACCGTGACGGTCGAGGCCGGGGCCGGGCAGGGGTCCTCCATTCCGGACTCCGAGTTCACCGCGGCCGGCGCGACCGTCGCCGCCGACACCAAGGCCGTCCTGTCCCACGCCGACGTCCTGCTCAAGGTGCGCGGTCCCACGGCGCAGGAGATCAGCGCGCTGAAGCCCGGCGCCGTGGTCGTCGCCCTGCTGGACGCCTACCGCGAGAAGGACACGGTCGCCGCCCTGGCCAAGGCCGGCACCACCGCCTTCGCCATGGAGTTCGTGCCCCGCATCACCCGCGCCCAGGTCATGGACGCCCTGTCGTCCCAGGCCAATCTGGCCGGCTATCGCGCGGTGATCGAGGCGGCGCACAGCTACGGCCGCGGCTTCCCGATGATGATGACCGCCGCCGGCACCGTCGCCGCCGCCAAGGTGTTCGTCATGGGCGCGGGCGTCGCGGGCCTTCAGGCCATCGCCACGGCGCGCCGTCTGGGCGCCGTCGTCACCGCCACCGACGTTCGTCCGGCCGCCAAGGAACAGGTCGAAAGCCTCGGCGCCAAGTTCGTCGCGGTGGAGGACGAGGAGTTCAAGGCCGCCGAGACCGCCGCCGGCTACGCCAGGCCCATGTCGCCGGAGTATCAGGCCAAACAGGCCGAGCTGACCGCGTCCCACATCGTCAAGCAGGACGTGGTGATCACCACCGCCCTGATCCCCGGCCGCCCCGCGCCGCGCCTGATCACCGCCGCACACGTCGCCTCCATGAAGCCCGGTTCGGTCATCGTCGATCTGGCCGTCGAGAACGGCGGCAACGTCGAGGGCGCGAAGCTCGGCGAGACCGTCACCACGCCCAACGGCGTCCAGATCGTCGGCTGGGCCAACCTTCCGGGCCGCATCGCCTCCGACGCCAGCGCCCTCTACGCCCGCAACCTGACCGCCTTCCTCGGCCTGCTGGTCAAGGACGGCGCCCTGACCGTCGACCTCGATGATGAAATCCTCAAGGCCGCCGTCGTCACCCACGGCGGGGCGGTGGCGCACGAAGGAGTGAAGGGCTGATGGAACACGTCGATCCCACCGTCTTCCGCCTGGCCATCTTCGTGCTGGCCATCTTCGTCGGCTACTACGTCGTCTGGTCGGTGACGCCCGCGCTGCACACGCCGCTGATGGCCGTGACCAACGCCATCTCCAGCGTCATCGTCGTCGGCGGCCTGATCGCCGCGGCCGCCCTGTCCGGCGACGCCACGGGCGCGAACGCCTGGATCGCCAAGGGCGCCGGCGTCGCCGCCGTGACCCTGGCAAGCGTCAACATCTTCGGCGGCTTCATGGTCACCCGCCGCATGCTGGCCATGTACCGCAAGAAGGAACGGCCGAAGGCATGACGCTGGACCCCGTCCGTCTTGCCGTCGGCGCCGCCTGGCTGTCCGCCGTGGGCGGCCTGGGCCTGTGGGTCTGGATGGCTTGGCGCTGCGACTGCGCCATCACCCGCATGCGCCTGTATGACTGCGGCGTGGTGCTGGTCTTCTCGGCCGTTCTGACCTGGCTGCTGGTCAAGACCGATCCGATGAACGCCTTCGACTGGGCCATGGTCTTCCTCGGCCCCCTGTTCATCGCCGCCGCCCTGTGGCGACTGAACCGCACGCGCATGGGTCGATAGAATGAGGAGAGGGGCGGCATGAACGCTTCCGTCGCGGCCCTGGCCTATCTGGCCTCCGGCGTCCTGTTCATCCTCAGTCTGCGCGGCCTCTCCAGTCCGGAGACCAGCCGGCGGGGCAACACCTTCGGCATGATCGGCATGGCCATCGCCGCGGTCGTCGCCCTCGGCACGGTGTGGAGCACCGGCGCGCTGGATCCGCTGACGCTCGGCCTGATCGCCGGCGGGGTGATCGTCGGCGGCGGGGCGGGCGCCCTGATCGCCGCGCGGGTGCAGATGACCCAGATGCCCCAGCTGGTCGCCGCCTTTCACAGCCTCGTCGGCATGGCCGCCTGTCTGGTCGCCGTCGGCGCCGTCTACGCGCCCGACGCCTTCGGCATCGCCACGGCCGACGGCGGCATCAAGACCCTGTCGATCGTCGAGCTCAGCCTCGGCGTCGCCATCGGCGCCGTGACCTTCACCGGCTCGGTGATCGCCTTCGCCAAGCTGAACGGCAACATGTCGGGCGCGCCGATCCTCCTGCCCGCGCGGCACCTGATCAACATCGGCCTCGCCCTCGGCATGGTGCTGCTGATCGGCATCATGGTCGGCTCGGGCGGGACCGCGACATGGGCCTTCTGGGGCGTCTTCCTGATCGCGCTGGTCCTGGGCGCGACCCTGATCATCCCCATCGGCGGCGCCGACATGCCGGTCGTCGTGTCGATGCTGAACTCCTACTCCGGCTGGGCCGCCGCCGCGCTCGGCTTCACGCTGGAGAACATCGCCCTGATCATCACCGGCGCCCTGGTGGGCAGCTCCGGCGCGATCCTCAGCTACATCATGTGCAAGGGGATGAACCGCAGCTTCTTCTCGGTGATCCTGGGCGGCTTCGGCGGCGACGCGGCGGCGGGCGGCGAGGGCCGGGTCGAGACCCGCCCGGTCAAGCAGGGCTCGGCCGACGACGCCGCCTTCATCATGAAGAACGCCTCCAAGGTCATCATCGTCCCCGGCTACGGCATGGCGGTGGCCCAGGCCCAGCACGCCCTGCGCGAAATGGCCGACAAGCTGAAGGAGGAGGGGGTCGAGGTGAAATACGCCATCCACCCCGTCGCCGGCCGCATGCCGGGCCACATGAACGTGCTCCTGGCCGAAGCCAACGTCCCCTATGACGAGGTCTTCGAGCTGGAAGACATCAACGCCGAGTTCGCCAGCTGCGACGTCGCCTTCGTCATCGGCGCAAACGACGTCACCAACCCGGCCGCCAAGACGGACCCCACCAGCGCCATCTACGGCATGCCCATCCTGGACGTGGAGAAGGCCGGCACCGTTCTGTTCGTCAAACGCGGCATGGCCGCCGGCTACGCGGGCGTCGAGAACGAACTCTTCTTCCGCGACAACACCATGATGCTCTTCGCCGACGCCAAGAAGATGGTCGAGGGGATCGTGAAGGGGCTCTAGATGGCGACCGAACCCAAGACCCGCCCCACCGACGTCCCAGCGGCCGATTTCATCGCCTCCATCGAGCATCCGACGCGCCGCGCCGATGCGGAGGTGGTGTGCCGCATGCTGGAGGAGGTTTCGGGCCAGCCGCCCGTCATGTGGGGCGACGCCATCATCGGCTTCGGAACCTACCGCAGCTCGACCGGAGACTGGCCGCGCATCGGCTTTTCGCCGCGCAAGGCCAACCTGTCGCTCTATGTCCTGTCGGGCTCGCCGGACGTCGCGCCGCTGCTGGCGAAGCTGGGCAAGCACAAGACCTCGGTCGCCTGCCTGTACGTCAACAGGCTGTCGGACGTCGATCCGGACGTCCTGCGCGAACTGGCCGCCACCACCTGGGCCGCGATGGCGCGGAAATACCCGGCCTAGCCGCGCCCCTCATAGGCGTCGAAGAACGGCTTCAGCTTGTCCTCATAGCGCTTCCACGCCGTCGCCGACTTTGAATACAGCGGCTTCCTCACCTGGGCGAAGCTGGCCGTGGTCACAGCCCGGTCGGTCTTGTGGAAGTCCTTCACCTGGTCCTCCCAGGGCAGGCCCACGTGGTCCAGGATCTTGCGCATCCACGCGTCCGGATCGGCCACCAGCTCCTCATAGGGCACGGTCAGCAACGTGCCGGCCGGCAGCACCTTCGACCAGTGCGCCCACAGCCGGTCCTCGCCCCGGAAATGCCGGCCGATGTGCTCCAGCGACCGGGCCCAGTCCACGCCCTTGGCGAAGCGGGTGCGGAAGCACGACCAGGCGATGCCCGCCGGGTGACGTCTCAGCCAGATGAATTTCGCGTTCGGCAGACACTGATGGATCAGACCCAGAATCCGCGTGTGGTTCAGCGTCTTGTCGACCACCCGTCCTTCCTTGCCGAAACGCTCGTCCAGCAGGTGCAGGTAGGATCGGCCGATCCTGCCCGGCATCGCCGCGCCTCCCGGCCCCCCGAACGCTTCGGCCACCGAGCGCGGGTCCTGGCTCGGCAGCTTCATCGCCGCATGGCGGAACATCTGCACCTCGGCTCCGTCGTGCACCTGCGAATGGCTGACCAGTATCTGCTCGACCAGCGTCGTCCCCGAGCGCGGCAGGCCCAGCACGAAGATCGGCCGGTCGCTGTCGCAGTCGGAGCGCGGCAGGCTCTTCATGAAGATTTCGTCCCAGACCCCGGTCACGTCGTCCACGAACCGATCCGCCTCGTCCGGACGATAGGTGCTGTCCGGCATCTGCAGCCGCCCGGCCTCCGTGAAGGCTTCGAAGGACCGGTCCGCCTGCCCGGCGTCGTCATAGGCTTTGCCCAGCGCGAAGAGCAGCACGACCCGGCTCATCCGCCGGTCCGGCGCATGGCCGATGCGGGCCAGCAGGGCTTCCATCGCCGGAATGTCCGGGTCGTCCGCCGTGAAGGTCTTGATGCCCGCCAGCACCGACCAGGCGTTCTCCGCCCCCATGGCCACCGTCGGCAGGGCCAGAATGCGGCGCAGGATCGCCGTCGCCTCACCCTCCTCACCGAACTGCACGTGGATGGTCGCGAGGAAGTGCAGGGCGGAGGGGTCGTTCGGACGGTCGCGAACCAGCGCCAGCGCCTCCCGCCGCGCCTCCTCCGTCCGCCCGTTCTGGCTCAGCAAGTTCGCATACGCCTGCCGGTGCTCGGCCGTCGGCGACGCCGCGATGGCGAGCCTCGCGGCGGCAAGGGCGATGTTCACCTCGCCGATGGTGTCCGCCATGCGCGACACGGACATCCACTTGGGGCCCAGCGGCGGAGCCGCCTGCAGCGCCCGGCCAAGAAGGGCGGCGCAAGCGTCTCTTTCCCGCGCCTTGAAGGCCTCGACTGCGGCATTCACGGCTTGTCCGCCGTCGAGGGTCTGGATCGCGTCCGTCATCACCTCCGGCTAGCCGGGCGCAGGGCGGCGGGCAAGGCCCGGATCACGCGGCCATCCGCAACGGTTCGGCGTCCGCGGCGTGGAAGGCCGCGCGGCCCTCGTCCCACAGGGCGTCCTCTTCGGTCCAGCGGGCGGCGGCGCGGCGATCGATCACGTCCACCACCTGCTCCTCCAGCCGATCCCAGATGACGGCGAGGTCGCTGGACCGGCCTTCGCAGGGCACGATCATGTAGCGGGCTTCGGCGACGGCGGCGTGGGGCTGGAAGGCGGTCATTTCGGTTGTCCTGCACGGGGCGACTTGTCGATGGGATCATTATGGTGCAGCGTTGCGTCAGAAACGGTCGTAGCTTTCAGGGGCGCCCATGCGGCACGAAAAAGCGGGTCTGGTCATCGAACTCGCCCGGCGCATGGCGGCCAGCGCCGAGGGTCTGACGCTGGACGAGATGGCGCAGGAGCTGGGCGTGGGCCGCCGCACCGTCGAGCGCATGCGCGACGCCGTCATGTCCTTGTATCCCCTGGCCGAGGAGGTGTCGGACCCGCCGACCAAGCGCTGGCGCATCCGCGGGGGCCTGAACGGTTTCGAGCAGGCCCCGACCATGCCGGAACTGGTCGAGCTTTCCCGCGCGGCCCAAGGCTTGCGCGCGACGGACGAACCCGCCCGCGCCGCGGCGCTGGAAAGCCTCGAGCGCAAGATAAAGGCCGCCATGCGCGCCTCGGTCCTGACCCGCATCGCGCCGGATCAGGAGGCGCTGATGCGCGCCGAGACCCTCGCCGTCCAGGCCGGACCGCGCCCGTCGTCGGACGAGGCCATGCTGGCCGAGATCCGGCAGGCCGTGCTGGCGCAACGGCCGCTGGGCTTCACCTACAGCCGCCCGGGGGCCGAGGCGCGGCGCCGCACCGTCGCGCCCTGCGGCCTGATGTTCGGCCGCGCCAACTACCTCGTCGCCGCCGACCTCACGACGTCGAAGGTTCAGACCTTCCGCCTCGACCGCATGGCCGCCGTCCGGGCGGAGGAGGGGACCGCCGCTCCGCCCGCCGACTTCGACCTCGGCGCCTTCGCCGCCCGCAGCTTCGGCATCTACCAGGACGCGGTCGAGGACGTGGTTCTGAAGGTCGCGCCCGGCGAGAAGGCCGAAGAGGCCCGCGCCTGGCGCTGGCACCCCACCCAGACGCTGGAGGACCAGTCCGACGGCGGCGTGATCGTCCGCTTCACCGCATCCGGCATGCGCGAACTCGCCTGGCACCTGTTCACCTGGTCGGGCTCGGTCACCATCCTCGCGCCGGAGCGGCTGAAGCAGGTGATGGCGGATGAACTGGCGGCGGCGCAGGCGACGTTAGGCTGACCGGAACGTCTCCTCCGTCCGCAGGCGAGGGTGGCCGCGTCCGGCCAGCGACGCCTGGTATGGTACCCGGCAAGCGCCCGCGTGATCGCCTTGCTCCCAGCCGCGGCACGTGCAGGATCGGGGCATGTCCGTCGCCCTCGCCATCTCCATCGTCCTCGTCGCCGGCGCGCCCGACCCCGTGGCGGTCGCCGACGTTTCCGCCGTCCTCGGCAAGGGTTGGTGGTGCACCTGGGACGCCGAAGAGAACGGTTGCTCGGCCATTCAGCGCTATGATTTCGCGCGCAAGGAAATCTACGTCTGCACAGGCACCGACGTCGCCTGGTTCCGGGTCGCGACCGGCTGGGCCGACGACGGCCTGGCCACGGCCGAGGACGCGCGCCCCCTGATCGAATCCCTGCAGGCCCGCGCCGACGCGCACGGCGCCCGCCTGATCAAGTTCTGCTGGACCTCGTCGTTCAAGCTGGACGAGCGGGGAGTGTGCCAGCGTCCGTGGTCGACGACCGACCGGCCGACCATGCGTCTGTCCCGCAACGGCGCGTGGTCCAGCGAGGACGACGTCCTCATTCCGGAGGACGAGGCGGAGGTCTACTACCGCTTCTGGCCTGCCGCATTCGACGAGATGGTCGCCGGCATTCCGGCGACCGCCCTTTCGGACCCGGCTGTGAAGAGCTTCGTGGCGGTGCAGACCGCCGAAATCCGATGCGAGACCTACGCGCGATCCGACGCGGGCGTCCTGACTCGATCCAGCGGCACGGCAGGCCAGGTCTACGTCGATGAAATGCGCCCCCTCGCTCGCCCCGAGGACGGGGTGATGGTCCAGCGCCTCGAATGAAACACGGCGTGCCGCTGTGGCCACGTCCGGATCTGGCGCAGCGGCGTCGCATGCTGCGCGCATGACTGACGCGACGCTCACCGGCCCGATCTTCGGCGACGACCTGTGGGACGTCGCCCGCCAGCTCTACGACGCGGGGCTGCCCGCTCGTGAAATCTGTGAAGATCTCGGCCTCGCCACCGCCACCTTCTGGCGCCGGGCCCGACAGGACGGTTGGCTCCGGCGCGACCGTCGGGTCGAAGCGCCCGCGCCCCTCGATCTCGAGGCCCCGATCCAGGCCAGCTCAGACGCCGCCGACAAGGCGTGGCGCCGCATGACCCAGGCGCTGGAGGCCGGGCGCGCCATGGAGGCGCTCCGCTGGCGGCGCCTGCATGAGGCCCTTGCCGACGGCGAGGCCCGCGCGGCGTCCCGGACCCAGCGGGAGGCGCGCGAACAGCTCGACCGTCTCAGCGGCGCGGCGAAGCTGATCGAGGCGCAGGCCAAGGCCGCGCTGCGGCTCCGCCACGCCGAGGAGGGTGAGCGCGCCGACGACTGGTGATGGAAATGAGAGTCTTTTTTATTCGGACTCTCACTCTCACCCCGTCCTGAACGGATACGGGCTCACCGACTTGGCCCAGTCATCGACCGCCAGCGGCCGGTCCAGCGGCGGGGCGGCGCGTTCGGCGCAGGGGTGGCGCGGGCACAGGCGGCAGGCCGGTCCGATCGGCGTTACCTGCGGGGCAGCCAGATCCAGCCCGCGCGCGGCGGCCAGCCGGGGCGCGTGTCGAAGCTCGCACCCCAGACCGATCGCCAGGTCCTGCCCTTCGCCGAACCCGTCATGACCCTGCCGATCCACCGTCCGCGCCATCGTGAACCAACGCTGCCCGTCCGGCGTCTCGACGATCTGCGTCACCATGCGGCCCGGCGTCCTGAACGCGCTGTGCAGCCGCCAACGCGCGCACGACCCGCCGAACCGGGCGAAGGGGAAGGCGTCGGCCGCATACCGCTTGGACACGTTGCCCGCCTGGTCCACCCGCATCAGGAAGAAGGGCACGCCCCGCGCTCCGGGCCGCGACAGCGTCGTCAGCCGGTGCGCCGCCTGTTCATAGCTGACCCCGAACCGCGCCTGAAGCCGGCCGAGGTCGTACCCGGTCGCCTCCGCCAGGGCGTGGAAGGCGCCGTAAGGCATCAGAACGGCCGCGGCCAGGGTGTTGGTCAGCGCCGTCTTCAGCAGCCGCCCTGCGCCGTCGTCGGGCGGGTTCGCCGCTGTGACCATGGCTTCGAGTTGCGGGCCGTGTTCTGTCAGGGCCAGCTGATAGGCGACGGCGAAGGCCCGCGACGATGGCCCCAGCGTCTCGGCCAGCAGCAGGCGGTTCCGGTGCGGGTCGAACCGGCGGGTCCACTCCACCATCACCTCGGCCGGCACGGTGCGGACGGTCAGGTCATGCCGCGCTCTCAACCGTGCGCGGGCGCGTGCCTCGAAGGGTTCGCCCGGGGTCTCGACCTCCAGCGCCGCCGCCAGCGCCTCGCCCATCCCGTCAAGTTCGGGGAAGAAGTTGCGCCTCTGCTGGACATGCTCGCGCACCCAGTCGGCGGGGCCTTCCACGGCCTCCTGCCCCAGGGTCGCCTGCGCCGTGCGCCGCGCATCGTGGGCCCGGAACAGCCGCAGCAACGCCTCGGCCAGGGCCGGCTGGTCGTCGATCAACTGTACGATTTCGTGGCGCGGCACCTCCAGCCCCGCCAGCACCGGATCCGCCAGCGCCTCGCGCACCTGCGCCTCGTCCACGGCCCCGTCGCGGCCCAGCGCCCGGAGGTCGACGTCGTAGGTCTCGGCAAGGCGCAGCAGCAGCTGCGCCGACACGGCGCGCTGGTTGCGCTCGACGTGGTTCAGATAGCTCGGCGAAACGCCCAGGTCGGCGGCCATCGCGGTCTGGGTCAGCCGCAGATCCCGACGCAGCCGCTTCAGCCGGCCGCCCAGAAACAGTTTCTTGTCCGCGTCCATGTCCCCTGATGTCACATCATGACTTAACAAGCGATGTCGCAAAGTGTCTAAAAGACTTCATTGGGTCGGTGGTCGCGGTGTCATTCGTGACCGACGCGTGTTCCTCTCTGGACCAGGCCGCATCCCGCGGCGCCGCGAGCTGAACCATGACCGACTTCACCGACCTCGTCCCCGCGCCGCAAGGGCGCTTCGACGGCATCGAGCGGCCCTACACCGCCGAGGACGTCCTGCGTCTGCGCGGCTCGGTGCCGATCACCCACACCCTGGCCGAGCGTGGCGCCAACAAGCTGTGGGAGCTGCTGCGCACCGAGGACTACGTGAACGCGCTCGGCGCCGTCACCGGCAACCAGGCCATGCAGATGGTCCGCGCGGGGCTGAAGGCCATCTACCTGTCGGGCTGGCAGGTCGCGGCCGACGCCAACACGGCCGGCGCCATGTATCCGGACCAGTCCCTGTATCCCGCCAACGCCGCTCCCGAGCTGTGCCGCCGCATCAACCGCACGCTGCAGCGGGCGGACCAGATCGAGCACGCCGAGGGCGGCGCGCAGCGCGACTGGTTCGTGCCGATCGTCGCCGACGCCGAGGCCGGCTTCGGCGGACCGCTGAACAGCTTCGAGATCATGAAGGCCTTCATCGAGGCGGGCGCCGCCGGCGTGCATTTCGAGGATCAGCTGGCGTCCGAGAAGAAGTGCGGCCATCTGGGCGGCAAGGTGCTGATCCCCACCGCGCAGCATGAGCGCAATCTGGTGGCGGCCCGTCTGGCCGCCGATGTGATGGGCACCGCCACCCTGACCGTCGCGCGCACCGACGCCGAGTCGGCCCAGCTGATCACGTCCGACGTCGACGAGCGCGACCACCCCTTCATCGACCGCGACGACCGCACGGTGGAGGGCTTCTACCGCCTGAAGGCCGGAACCGGCCTGGATCACTGCATCGCCCGCGGGCTGGCCTACGCCAGGGTCGCCGACGTCCTGTGGTGGGAGACCAGCCACCCCGATCTTGACGACGCCCGCCGCTTCGCCGAGGCGATCCAGAAGGAGCACCCCGGCAAGCTGATGGCCTACAACTGCTCGCCCAGCTTCAACTGGGAGGCCAAACTGGACAAGGACACGATCGCCAAGTTCCAGCGCGAGCTGGGGGCCATGGGCTACAAGTTCCAGTTCGTCACCCTGGCCGGCTTCCACAGCCTGAACAACGGTATGTTCGAGCTGGCCTCCGGTTACCGCGACCGCGGCATGGCGGCCTATTCCGAGCTGCAGCAGCGCGAGTTCGCGAACGAGGCCGCCGGCTACACCGCCACCCGCCACCAGCGCGAGGTCGGCACCGGCTACTTCGACGCCGTCGCCACCGTCATCTCGCAGGGCCGGTCCTCCACGACCGCGCTCAAGGACTCCACCGAGGCCGCCCAGTTCGCGGCCGCCCACTGATCAGGAGACAGCCATGGAACCGCTCAGCAACCCCACCGCCATCATCGACTTCTGCCTGGCCCCCCTGGCCCTGCAGGACGGCACCGAGGCCGAGCGTGAGGTGCGTCGCCGCCTCGAACATGTCCTCAAGACCTTCCGCGCCAAGGCGACCCAGCCGGTCAGCGTCGACTTCTCGTCCATGCCCAGCCAGGTCATCAACGAGGCCGCGCACGGCTACGAATGACGCCTCAGGTTTGCCGACGGCGCATCGTCAGATAGGCTGGTTCGAGTCTTGGAGGGGTCTCGCATGCGGACTGGTCGGTTTTTGACGCTCGTCATCGGGGTCCTCGCGTTGGGAGGATGCGAAACGCTCAGCGAGCCGAGCATCCTCAGTTCTACCGTCAAAGTGCAGGCCACATCGGGCCCAATGGTGGGCGCGCTGATCCGGACCGATCTGACGCAGGACATGCTTGGCGGGATGACCTACCGGGAACGGGCGGTCAACTACAGCGGCGTGCCCGTCTGCGCCCGCGTTCTGCTGCTCTCGACCAATGCGTCCAACTATTCGTACGGCGGCACGCACCTCGTGCCTGTCGGCGCGACGGTGGAGCTCGGATATGCCGACAACGGCGCCACGCTGGAATATGACCTCTGGCAGCCGAACGCGTCAGGCGTTTGCGGCTATCCTTAAGGCTCCCGAACGCGCCTCAGGCGAAGGCGAACAGCAGGCGGCCGTGTCCCATGCGCTCGCGCAGGTCCGGCAGGTCGGCGTGGGCCACCGAGAAGCAGCCGTAGCTGCGGCCCAGCTTGCCTTCGCGGGCCAGGAAGTCCGGATCGGCATAGTCCGCGCCGTGCACGATGATCGCGCGGTCGCGGGCCTTGTCGTTGGAATACTCAAGGCCGTCCAGCAGAACGTTCGGCCCCTGCGCGGGACCCCACGACGGACCCGCCGACACATACGACCCGACGGATGAGCAGTAGCTTTCCGGCACGTTCGAGAAGTTCTGGGCGTAGCCGCTGTGCGACGGGTCGGACCCGCGCCCGTGGCTGGTCCGCAGCGTCTTGACCGATCCGCCGTGCAGATCGACCTCGTACAGCCGTTCCTCCCCCGAATGGCGTTTGAAGTCGACCAGGTACATGCGGTCCCGGTTGGGGATCCGGGCGTGGTGGATGTCCAGCGCCGCCATGGCGCGCTCCATCAGTTCCTTGCGGACCACGCCGCGGGGATCGAGCGGCGGGCTGACGAACGGGTCGGCGGAGGCGATCTGAATGGCGGGAGCCGCCACCACCGGCGGCGCGACGACCTTCGCCAGCGGCGTCACCGGCTGAACCGACGACGCGGCCGACGAGCAGCCGGCCAGCAGGGCGGACCCGCCCAGTATCATTCCTCGCCTCGACACCCGCATGCGACGCCCTCGTAGCGGTTACACTGACTGTGTCCGAACATTTCAAAGCCGGCCGCCCGTTTCAACCTGAGCCTTGGCGAATGGCGGCGAGCGGGTAGGGTGCAAGGCTCATACCGGGAGGGGCGCCATGAGATCGATACTTGCGACCGCGATGGCCTGGGTGGCGCTGGCGGGCGCCGCATGCGCGCAGCAAACGCCCGCCACACCGGCCCCTGCGCCATCAGGTCCGACCATCTACGTGCACGTCGGCCGCCTGCTGGCCGACCCGTCGAACGGCGTTGTGCAGCGCGATAAAACTTTGGTGATCACCGGGAACCAACTGGTCGAAATCCGCGACGGCTTCGTCGGCGACGGCCAGGTGATCGATCTGCGGGACGCCTTCGTCCTGCCCGGCCTCATCGATTCCCACGTCCATCTGACCAGCGAGCAGAACCCGAACGCACGTCTTCAGGCGGTCACGCTGGACGACGCAGACCGTGCGATCCTGGGGGCCGGCGCCGCCCGCAAGACCCTGATGGCGGGGTTCACCACCGTGGCCGATCTGGGGGCGCCCAACGACGCCATCTTCGCCCTGCGCGACGGCGTCGCCCGTGGGGACGTGGTGGGTCCGCGCATCTTGGCCTCCGGCAGCTCCATCTCGGTCCACGGCGGTCACGGCGACGCGAATGGCTATCGCGAGGACGTGCTGCATCTGCTGTCTTCGGAGTCGATCTGCTCCGGCCCCGAAGACTGCATGCGTGCCGTGCGCACGCAGGTCCGCGCCGGCGCCGACGTCATCAAGATCACGTCCACGGGCGGCGTTCTGTCGAACACCGCCGCCGGTCTGGGCCAGCAGTTCACGGACGCCGAGCTGGCGGCCATCGTCGAGGTGGCGCACCGCATGGGCCGCAAGGTCACCGCCCATGCCCACGGCGCCGACGGCATAAACGCCTTCCTGCGCGCCGGGGGGGACTCCATCGAACACGGCACCTATCTGGACGACGAGTCGATCCGGCTGTTCCGTGAACACGGCGCCTGGCTGGTGCCCACGCTGATGGCCGGAGACTACGTCGCGCGCGTCGCCTCGGGTCCGGACAATTGGTTCACCCCGGCGCAGACGGCCAAGGCGCTGGAGGCGGGACCGCGCATGCTGGACATGGCGGCCCGCGCGCACCGCGGCCGCGTCCGCATCGCCTTCGGCACCGACAGCGGCGTGTCGCGCCACGGCGACAACGCCGGCGAGTTCGCCCTGCTGGTCCGGGCCGGGCTCACCCCGATCGAGGCCATCCAGACGGCCACGGTCAACGCCGCGGAGCACCTCGGCATCTCCAGCCAGGCAGGCCGCCTTCTCCCCGGCATGCCGGCGGACCTGATCGCCGTATCGGGTGATCCCCTGCAGGACGTCACCGAACTGGAACGGGTCCGCTTCGTGATGAAGGGCGGCGTTGTGCATCGCGACGACCGGCCGTGAGGCCTCGGGTCGCCATCGCCCGGCATCTGCTCTAAGGACGGCGTTCGGCCAGAGAGACGCGACGCGTGAGCGAGACTTCCCGCAGCGGTGGCAAGCCCGCCACCATCAACGACATCGCCCGTCTGGCGCGCGTCTCCAAGAAGACCGTCTCGCGCGTCATCAATCACTCGCCTTCCGTGAAGGAGGAGACGCGTCGCCGCGTCGAGGCCGTCATCGCCGAGCACGGCTACACCCCCGATCCGCAGGCTCGTGGGCTGGCGCTGAAGCGGTCCTTCCTCGTCGGAATGATCTACGACAACCCCAGCCCCAACTACGTCGTCAACATGCAGCAGGGCGTGCTGGACGGCGTGCGCGGCTCGGGCCTGGAGCTGGTGGTGCACCCCTGCGACCGCGCCTCGCCGACCTTTCTCGACGACGTGCGCAACTTCGTCGTCCGCCAGAAGCTGTTCGGCGTCGTGATGCCCCCATCGGTGTCCGAGGACGAGCGCGTCGTGGCCATCCTGAACGAGGCCGACTGCCCCTACGTCCGCATCGCCTCCGTTTCGCTGGACGAGCCGGGCGCCATGGTGGTCACGCACGACAGTCGAGGGGCGGCGCGCGCGGCGCGTCATCTGGCCGGGCTCGGCCACCGCCGCGTCGCCTTCATCTCCGGTCCCGGCACCTTCCGGTCGTCGCATGAGCGGGGGAGGGGCTTCCGCGAAGGGCTGGCCGAGCACGGACTGGAGCTGGCGGCGGATCTGGTCCGGCAGGGCGCCTACACCTTCGAGTCGGGTGTGGAGGCCGCCCGGGATCTGCTGGCGCTGACGGATCGTCCGACCGCAATCTTCGCCGGCAACGACGAGATGGCCATCGGGGTGATGAAGGCAGCGCGCGACCTTGGGCTGGAGGTGCCGGGCGACCTCTCGATCGTCGGCTTCGACGACCTGCCGATGGCGTCCCGCGTCTGGCCGAACCTGACCACGGTGCGACTGCCCATCCGGGACATGGGACGCATGGCGGCCGAGAAGCTGACGGCCGGCCTGCGCGGGCTGGATCCTTCAGCTCTCGATCAGCCGACGGTCGACCCGCAGCTGGTGGAGCGCGACTCGACCGCCGCCCCGCCGCGTTGACGCCTCAGGCGGGCTGCGGCGTGCGGGCGCCGATGACGCCCCGCAGGTGCTCGCGGATGCCCTCGTCGGTCGCGTTCGCAAAGAACAGCTCGCCGAAGCGCTCGCCGGCGACGGCGGCCTTCAGCAGATCCTGATCGACCGTTCTCAGCACCGTCAGCATGTCGTGGCAGGTGACGGCCTTGAGGTCCTTCAGAATGCCGCGGTTGCGGCGCATGATCTCGGCGCGCTCCTTCGGGTAGCCCAGTCCGCGCTCGCCCTCGAACAGCTTGCGGTAGACGTCCTGCAGGTTCAGTTCGGCCGCCCAGCCGAAGCCCTTGGCATAGGGCATGGCGATGGCGTTGCCGTCGTTGATCTGGCCGAACAGGAAGGCGTCGGTCGGATCGACGATCAGGCCGCAGAACACGCCCGGCATGGCGTTCGCCGCCAGCATCGAGCCTGTCCCCGTGCCGCATCCGGTGACCACGAAATCCGCGGCGCCGGAGTTCAGCAGGATGCCCGCCAGCAGACCGTTCATGACGTAGGTCAGCGAGGCGCCGTCTTCCGCCGAGTACATGCCGTAGTGGTGAACCTCGTGCCCAAGCGGTTCGGCGACAGCTTTCAAGGCGGCATGCACCGTCTCGCTCTTGGCGGCCTGGCTGTTTTCGATGATGAGGGCGATCTTCATGGCGATCCTTTCGGGACGTCGCGGCGCGTTTGCCACAAGATATGACACCGGTTACCTATTCACAATCCGGCGTCGGGACGCGATGGTCCTTTCCGCCCTCCAGACCTGACGAAATGAGCACCATGTTCGATCTCACCGGCCGCACGGCCCTCGTCACCGGCGCGAACACCGGTCTGGGTCAGGCCATCGCCGTGGGGCTCGCCGACGCCGGAGCGGACATCGTCGCCGTGGGCAGGTCGGCGCCGAGCGAAACGGCGGGCATGGTCGCGGCGACGGGCCGCGCCCTCCACGCCGTGCCCGCCGATCTGGGCTCCACTGCGCCGATCGCGGACGTCGTCGCCACGGCCGTCGCGGCGGTTGGCGCGATCGACGTGCTGGTCAACAACGCGGGCATCATCCGGCGGGCCGACAGCCTCGACTTCACGGAAGAGGACTGGGATGCGGTGATCGACACGAACCTGAAGTCCGCGTTCTTCCTGTCGCAGGCGGTGGCGCGGACATGGGTCGACGCCGGACGGGGCGGGAAGATCATCAACATCTGCTCGATGCTGAGCTTCCAGGGCGGCATCCGCGTGCCCAGCTACACCGCCTCCAAGAGCGGGCTGGCGGGTCTGACCCGGCTGCTTGCGTGTGAATGGGCGAGCAAGGGGATCAACGTCAACGGCATCGCGCCGGGCTACTTCGCGACGAACAACACCGAAGCCCTGCGGGCCGACGAGACGCGCAGCCGGGACATCCTGGCGAGGATTCCCGCCGGCCGGTGGGGTTCTCCTGACGACCTCAAGGGCGCCGCGGTGTTCCTCGCCTCGGACGCCTCGGCCTATGTCCACGGCACGATCCTGACCGTCGACGGCGGCTGGATGGCGCGCTGAGTCTCAGGTCAGGCTGTTCAGCCAGTCCTCGAGGTTGGTGAAGCCGTCGCCGTCCGCGTCGGTGGGACCGTCGTTTTCATCGGCAGGATCCAGCCCCCGCGCAAGCTCCCACGCGTCGGGCATGCCGTCCCCGTCGGAATCCGTCCACGGGACGCCGGGCGCGAGCTCAGGCCAGCCGCCCACGCCTTCCTGACTGTCGATGATCCTCCCGGAGCCGCCCCGCACGCCCTCAGCGACCCGCGCGTCGACGGGGTCGCGCGGCAAGGCGCCGGCTTCCGCCAGCACGCGCGTCGTCGTCGCGACCGGGCCGGAGTCGGCCGCTGCAGCCCACTCCGGACGCGCGGCGAGGCGCTGGCCCGGCCCGCCGTCGAACCTGACGAGGCTCCACGGATCCGCGGGCACCACGCCGTTCATGGCGTTGCCCTCGAACCAGGCCTTGGCCAGCGGATTCGAATCCTCGAACGCCCAGCGCCCCTGGCTGTCCGGGCCGGGGAGGTAGGCGTTGCCGACGAAGGCGTAGGTCGAAATGGACTCCGTGTCCGCGTCATAGCCCGCGTGGCCGCCTCCCCAGTTGAAGAAGACGTTCTGACGGAACTCGAACAGGGGACCGACCGGGTCCGCCGCAGGCGGATTGTAGTTGCCGGGCCGAGGCATGCGCGCGCGATGACTGGCCCAGAGGTTGCCGATGAAGCTGATGCGCGCCCCGTGTCCGCCCCGCGCCAGCGTGCCGTAGCCATGATCGCCCTTGGCGTGAGCGGACGCGTTCAGGGACTCCGAGATGATCGAGTTCTGCACGGTGACGTCGTAAATGCCCCGCTCCGGCGGATCATAGCGGCTGCCGATCGACAGGGTCTCGTCCACCGACCAGCTGGCGGAAACGTGGTCGAGGATGATGCGGCTGCCGCGTTCTATGGAGATCGCGTCGGCCTCCACGCCGCTCTCGTCGCCCAGGCGGGAGCGGATGTGCCGGATCACCACGTCGTCGGCACGGATGATCAGCGGCTGGTCCCGCAGGGCGATGCCGCCGCCCGGTGACGTCTGACCGGCCACGGTCACGCGACCCTCGCGCACGACCAGCGGCGAGCGCAGCCGGATGGTCCCGCCGACGTCGAAGACGATCGTGCGCGGCCCTTCGGCGTCGATGGCCGCTCGCAGGGTTCCGGGCCCCGCGTCCTCCAGCGACGTGACCCTCAGCACGGGGCCGCCGCGTCCGCCCACGGCATGTCGACCCGCGCCTTCTGCGCCCGGAAACGCCAGCTGCTGGGCCCGGGCTGGCGACTGTGCGCAAACGGCAACGGTCGCGACGCCGATGACGGCGGCGGTGAGCAGGCGTTGAGCGAACGGGGTTGCCGAAACGCGAGTCATGAGTTTAGGCTCTTGTTTGATACCGGTGTCACGCCGCATTCCACGCGCATTTGACACCGGTGTCAAACGGTAGGCCCCCGAGGGGCTCGCCGCAAAAACAGATAGACCGGGGTCACTCCGGCGTCCTGTATGCCCATTGGGAGGAGGCATATGTCGCAGTTCATTCAGGCCCGGGATTCCCGCGCCTTTCGCCGCACGCTGATCGCAGGCGGTTCCGGCCTCGCCATGGCCATGACGCTGGGCGTCATCGGGGCCTCGGCGCAGGTCCAGGACCCGGAAACCGAGGTCGATGAGATCGTCGTGACGGGCTACCGCGCCAGCCTTACGGCGGGTCTCGCCGCCAAGCGTCGCGAGGCGACGGTGGTCGACGTCATCGTGGCGGAAGACATCGCCGACTTTCCTGACCTGAACCTAGCCGAAGCCATCCAGCGGGTGCCGGGCGTCGCCATCGATCGCGACGCCGGCGAGGGCCGCTCGATCACCGTGCGCGGCCTCGGCGCGGACTTCACCCGCACCCGCATCAACGGCATGGAGGCGCAGGCCACCACGGGGGGCACGGACTCGTCCGGCGGCGCCAACCGGGGCCGCGGTTTCGACTTCAACGTCTTCGCGTCTGAGCTCTTCAACTCCATCACCGTCCGCAAGACCGCGGCGGCGGAAACCGAAGAGGGCTCGCTGGGCGCGACCGTCGACCTGCAGGCCTCGCGGCCGTTCGACTATCCGGGCACGGCCTTCGCCTTCTCCGCCCAGGCCGGCTACAACGACCTCTCCGAGCAGTGGAATCCGCGGATGGCGGTGCTGGCCAGCAGCACCTTCGGCGATCAGGACCAGTTCGGCGCGCTGATCTCGGTGGCCTATAGCGAGCGCAGCCTGCTCGAAGAGGGCTTCAGCACCGTGCGCTGGGCGCCCGCCACGGGCACCGGCAGCTCGGGAGGTTTCTGCAGCCCCGTCGGCGTCACGCCGCAGAACCCGGGCAACAGTACGGCCAACGGCTCGAACGCGGCCAACTGCTCGACCGGCAACGCGCGCCCGACCAACACCGCCGCCAACGTCACGGCCTACCAGACGGCCAACCAGGCCAACGTCTTCATCCCGCGACTGCCGCGCTACGGCCGGCTGACGCACGAGCAGGAACGGCTGGGCGTGACCGGGTCGCTGCAGTGGCGCCCTGCGGACACGACGATGTTCTCCGTCGACGTGCTGTACTCCAAGCTCGACGCGACGCGTCAGGAGGACTTCCTGCAGGCCCTGTCGTTCAGCCGCAACGCGGCCGCCGGCGGTCAGACTCAGGTCATCGTCCGCGACGCCGCCGTCGAGAACGGCATGCTGGTCTATGGCCTGTTCGACAACGTCGATCTGCGTTCCGAGAGCCGCTACGACGTGCTGTCGACCGAGTTCACCCAGGTCAGCTTCACCGCCGAGCACGAGTTCACCGACCGCCTGCGGGGCCGCTACTACATCGGCCGGGCCGAATCGACGTTCGAGAACCCGATCCAGACCACCGTCACCCTCGATGCCAACGACGTCGACGGATACGGCTGGGACTTCCGCGGCAACATGAACTCGCCGGTCATCACCTACGGCATCGACGTTACCAACCCCGCCTCCTGGGCGTGGCGGCCGTCCACCGCGTCGACGCCCCGGTCGGAGATCCGCATCCGTCCCAACGGCGCGGACAACCTGTTCATGTCGTGGCAGGGCGATCTGGAGTACGACGCGTCCGACTGGCTAACGTTCAAGACCGGGGTCAACTACAAGACCTATGAGTCGACCACCTACGAGTCCCGCCGCGCGGACGAGACGGTGGTGCCGGTTCTTCCCGCCGGGGTCACGGTGGCCGACATCTCGAACCAGTTGACCGGCTTCGGGCGTGGTCTGGTCCCCGGCGGCACGATCGGGTGGGTACGCCCGGACCTGAATGCGATCGCCGCGCTGTTCGACATCTACTGCAACTGCAACACCGGCGTGCCGGGCGGGGACTTCACCCTGACCAGCATCACCAACGGCAACGCCCGCGGCGGCAACCGGTCCATCGAGGAAGAGGATCTGGCGGTCTACGTGCAGGCGGACTGGAACACCGAGCTGTTCGGCATGCCGTTCCGCGGCAACGTCGGCGTGCGTCAGGCGAACACCCGCATCTACGCCGAGGGCTACAGCTCTACCGGCGGGGGCACCAAGGTCAGCGGGGAGCATGAGTACACCGACACCCTGCCGTCCCTGAACCTGGTGTTCGAGCCCATGGATGACCTGCTGGTCCGCTTCGGCGCGGCCAAGGTCATGGCGCGCCCCCAGATCGGCAACACGCTGGCAGGCACCAACTACCTGGTGCCGACCACCTCGCTGAACGCCTCGGGTCCGAACTTCACCGCCTCGATCGGCAATGTGAAGCTGGAGCCTTTCCGGGCCGACACCTACGACTTCTCGATCGAGTGGTACTTCGCGCCGGAAAGCCTTCTGTCCTTCGCGTACTTCCACAAGGAGATCGACACCTACATCCAGATCCTGCGGCAGGACCTGCCGTACACGGATTTGACGGCGCTGAACCCGTCGGCCTTCGCGCCAGCCTTCTGCACCGGCGTGTGCTCGGGCTCGACCATCTTTCAGCTGACCAGCGCGGTGAACACCGACGGCGGTCCGCTGAGCGGGTTCGAGGTCAGCTACCAGCAGCCGTTCAGCTTCCTGCCCGGACCGCTGGGCAACACCGGGGTTCAGCTGAACTACACCCGTGTCGAAAGCGAGATCGACTACTGCAACGACGCGCTGTGCTCGACCTTCGTCACGGCCGATCTGATCAACCTGTCGCCGGAATCGTGGAACGCCACGCTGTACTACGAGGACGAGCGCTTCTCGGCCCGCGTGTCTGGTTCGGCCCGCGACGCCTACATCCAGAACGTGCCGGGCCGGAACGGCAATGCGCTGGAAGGCAAGATGGAGACGTTCAACCTGGACGCTTCCGCCTCGTTCAAGCTGACCGACGACGTCGACCTGACGTTCGAGGCCATCAACCTTACGGACGAGTTCAACCACCAGTGGGTGGGCGACGACAACCGCCAGAGCACGTCCGTCTACCACCACACCGGACGCCAGTACTACATCGGGGCCCGCGCGCGGTTCTGATCCCCTTCCTCTCCTGAGGAGAACACCTTCGGCCGGTCCGGCCCCAATCCGGACCGGCCGTCTCTTTGTCCGGCGCACGCCTTGAGGCAGGGTGTCGCCAGGGAGGCCCGATGACCGCAGCGCCGCTGAGCATTCGATCCGCAGACGCCTGCCGCTGGGACCTGGCGGCGCTGGGCGAGGTCATGCTGCGTCTGGACCCGGGCGAGGGCCGGGTGCGCACGGCGCGCCGGTTCGACGTCTGGGAGGGCGGCGGCGAGTACAACGTGGCCCGCGCCCTGGCCAAGGGCTTCGGGCGGCGCACGACGGCGGTCACCGCCCTGCCGCGCAACGACCTGGGCCTGCTGGTCGACGACCTGATGGCGCAGGGGGGCGTGGATCGCAGCCACGTGGTCTGGCGTGAGTTCGACGGCATCGGGCGAAACACGCGCGTGGGCCTGAACTTCACCGAGCGCGGGTTCGGCGTGCGGCCGGCGAGGGGCGTGTCGGATCGGGCCGGCTCGGCGGCGTCGCAGCTGATGCGCGAGGAAATCGACGGGGGCCGTCTGTTCGGGGCCGAGGGCGTGCGCTGGTTCCACACCGGAGGCATCTTCGCGGCCCTGTCGGAGAGTTCCGCCGAGACCGCGCTGGCGGCGGTGAAGGCGGCGCAGGCGTCGGGCGCGGTCGTGTCCTATGACCTGAACTACCGGGCCAGCCTGTGGGCGGCGCACGCAGACCCGGAGGCCGCGCGGCGCGTCAACCGCGAGATCGCCCGGCACGTGGACGTCATGATCGGCGACGCCTGGGGCTTCCGCGCGTGCCTGGGTCTGGACGTCGACGCGAAGGCGGATCTGGAAACGGCGGCGCGGGCCTATGCGGCCGAGTTCCCGGAGGTGCGGATCGTCGCGGCGACCTTGCGGACCGCCGACACGGCCGGGCGTAATGACTGGTCGGCGCAGGCCTGGTCGGACGGGCGCGTCGTGAGCTCCGTCGCGCGACCGGGACTGGACGTGCTGGACCGGGTCGGCGGCGGCGACGGCTTCGTTGCGGGGCTGGCGCACGCCCTGCTGGACGGCATGGACCTGCAGGCGGCGGTCGAGTGGGGCGCGGCGCATGGCGCGCTGGCCATGACGACGGCGGGCGACACGTCCATGGTGGACGCCTCGGAAGTGGCCGCTCTGGTCGCGGGCGGCGACGCGCGCTCGGTGCGCTGAGGCTTGGCCTCCGGCGCGGCGGAGCGCAGGATGACCGCATGCAAGCCCGCCCCCTGACCGACGGACTGGCCGTCGCCCCCCAGATCACGCTCGACGACGTGGCGACCGCCGCGTCGCAAGGCTTCCGCAGCCTGATGTCCAACCGCCCCGACGGCGAGGAGCCCGGCCAGCCGGACGCCGCGGAGATCGAGGCGGCGGCGCGCGACGCCGGGCTGGAGTTCCGCTGGTTGCCCGTGACCATGCCCACGCTGTCTCAGGAGGACGCGCGGGCGTTCGGCGCGGCGCTGGAAGAGATGCCCGGCCCGACGCTGGCCTTCTGCCGCACGGGCACGCGCTCGACCGTCCTGTGGGCCCTGTCGCAGGCGGGAGGGCGCCCGACCGACGAGATCGTGTCGACGGCCGCCGCGGCCGGCTACGACCTGGAGGGCCTGAGACCCCAGCTGAACCTGGGCGGGGTGCGGGGTTCAGGCCGACCGCGAGAGTGAGAGTGAGAGTCCAGAAAAAAAGACTCTCATTTCCATCATCCGGCCCACTTCCGCGACGACGGCAGAGAGTGTGACCGCCGCGACGACCGACGGCGACGCAAGGCGACGGAATTCCGGGCGGCCCCTGGTTTCACTGGGGAAGTCCGCGCACACCAGCGCAGTGAACCGCACTCTTTCGCCGGATCTCCGCCGATGCCGTCGGCGTCAGGCCAGCTCCACCGCCATCGCCACGGCCTCGCCGCCGCCGATGCAGAGCGAGGCCACGCCCTTCGTGCCGCCGCGGGCCTGAAGCGCCGCCAGCAGGGTAGAGAGGACGCGCGCGCCCGAGGCGCCGATCGGGTGACCCAGAGCGGTGGCGCCGCCGTTGACGTTCAGCTTCTCGCGGTCGATGCCGAGCTCCTGTTGGGCGATCATGGCAACGACGGCGAAAGCCTCGTTGACCTCCCACAGATCGACGTCGTCGACGGACCAGCCGGCCTTCTCCAGCGTCTTCTTCATCGCGGGCACGGGGGCGGTGGTGAACAGGCCCGGCTCGTGGGCGTGCGAGGCGTGGCTGACCACTCGGGCCACGACCGGCAGACCAAGGGCCCTGGCCGTGCTTTCACGCGTCATCACCAGCGCCGCGGCCCCGTCCGAGATTGAGCTGGCGTTCGCGGCGGTGATCGTGCCGTCCTTGGCGAAAGCCGGCTTGAGGGTCGGGATCTTGTCGGGACGCGCCTTGCCGGGCTGTTCGTCCGTGTCGACGATCTCGACGCCTGCGCGCGTCTTGACCTCCACCGGCGTGATCTCGGCCTTGAAGGCTCCGGAGGCGATGGCCGCGTTGGCGCGGCGCAGGCTTTCGATGGCGTACTCGTCCTGCTGTTCGCGGGTGAACTGGTACTGGCCTGCCGCGTCCTCGGCGAAGGCGCCCATCAGCTTGCCGGGGGTGTAGGCGTCTTCCAGCCCGTCCATGTACATGGTGTCGACGATGACGTCGTGACCGATGCGGGCGCCGCCGCGGTGCTTGTTCATCACGTACGGGGCGCCGGTCATCGACTCCATGCCGCCCGCGACGATCACGTCGGCGGTGCCGGCCTTGAGCGCGTCGTGCGCCATCATGGCGGCCTGCAGGCCCGAGCCGCACATCTTGTTGACCGTCGTCGCCTCCACATGCTGGCCGAGGCCGGCGCCGATGGCGGCCTGACGGGCCGGGGCCTGACCGAGGCCGGCGGGCAGGACGCAGCCCATGAGGATCTGGTCGACCTTTTCGGCGGGGACGCCCGCGCGCTCGACCGCCGCCTTGACGGCGGCGGCCCCCAGATCCGTGGCCTTCACGCCGGACAGGGCGCCCTGGAACCCGCCCATGGGCGTGCGGGCGAACGAACAGATGACGACGGGATCGGACATGGCGTGGCCTTTCGAAACTCAGGCGGTGTAGATCGCGGGTCGCGCGTCATGTTGCAAGTGCTCAGTCGGAATGAGCGGCGTCCCAGGCGGCGGTGACGCTGAGGCGCCAGAGGTGGCGCAGCGCGTCGTGCTCGCGGTCGGTCGAGCCGATCCGGGAGGCGGCGCCGCGGCGCGTGATCATGGCGTCGCCGGCCTCCCGTAGCAGGGGCAGGGCGTCGTCCGGCCGTGCGGCGGCGGCCAGCGCGGCGCCGAGATCGGCGGTCGTCGCGATACGGCCAAGGTGAAGCGGCGGCAGGACGCGGGACGCCAGGTCCGCGGCTTCCGCCAGACGTTCGAGCGCCGGGTCGTCCCGGCCGAGTTCTGCTTCCGTCAGGCCCAACAGGGTGAGGATGCGCAGGGCGTCGACATGGTCCGGGCCGAGCGACGCACGCGTCAGGGTCAGCGCCTCCTCGAGCAGGGGCAGCGCCAGATCGGGCCGCCCCCGGGCGAGATGCACGTCGGCGAGCACGGTCAGCGCGCCGGCCACGTCCGGGTGGGCGGCGGGGAGATGCGACCGACGCAAGGACAGGGCGCGTTCCGCGGAGATCAGCGCTTCATCCAGGCGCCCGAGCTCGAGCGCGAGGTCGGCACGCCCCGTCAGGGCGGCCGCCAGCTCGACGGGAGCGTCGGCTGCCCCCAACGTCTCCACCGCGCGCGCCTGGGTCGCCCACGCGGCCTCCGTGCGACCGTCGCGTGCGAGCGCGACGGCCAGCAGGGTCAGGGTCTGGGCGGTCAGGGGGTGGTCGTCACCCAGCGCTCGCGCGCGGATGCCTGCCGCGCGACGCAGCAGATCCTCGGCTTCTTCCGGCCGGTCGAGGTCCAGCAGCACGGCGCCGAGATTGTTCAGGGTCAGGGCCAGCTCTGGATCGTCCGCAGGCAGCGTCGTCTCGCGCGCTGCCAGAATACGGCGCTGGATGTCGGCGGACTCCGGAAACCGGCCGAGCGCGCGCAGGATCGACGCGAGGTTGTTGAGAGACGTCAGGGTCGTCGGAGCGTCAGGACCTTCCGAGGCCGTCCGCAGCTCGACGGCCCGGAGCGTGACCTGTCGCGCCTCTTCATGTCGGCCCTGACGATGCAGGTTCAGGCCGAAGTCGTTGAGCGCCCAGCCGCGACGGGGGTGGCCGACTTCCGTCGAGCGCTCGAGCGCGGCAAGCGCCTGTCGGTACAGGACTTCGGCCTCGGGCAAGCGGCCCTGGTCCTCGACCGCGTTCGCCTGAAGGAGCAGCAGGCTGCCGGCGTCGGGGGAGGAGTCGCCCCACAGCACGCGGGCGTCCGAGGCGGCGCGGGCGAACATGGGTTCGGCCTCTGCGGGGCGTCCCTCGGCCATCAGGCGCTGGCCTTCACGCACGTCGGACTGGATGCGCGCGGGATCCTGGGCCGCGGCGGGCGTGGCCAGCATCAGCAGCGCGAGGATGAGTCCGGGGCGCATCCGCTACCGCTAGGCCCCCATGACCGGCCGTGCCAGCCTTCCGGACCTGACGGTCAGGCCGCCTTGTCGTCGGGCATCACGTCGCCGACGGTGGGACGGTCCGCACGCATGGTCAGCTGGATGTCGCGCGGCTTGACGATTTCGCCGCAACAGCCGCAGGCGATGCGCGGCTTCAGGTCCTCGCCGCAGGCCTTGTGGGTCATCAACACGCCGGCGTCGGCGTCGCCATAGACGTGCTTGGCGCCCCAGCCGTGCAGGGTGATCAGCACCCCGTAGAGATCCTTGCCCTTGGCGGTCAGGACGTACTCGTTGCGCGGCGGGCGCTCGGAATAGAGACGCGGCTCCAGCACGCCGTGCTGGACGAGGCTTTTCAGGCGGGCGGCGAGGACGTTTCGCGCCACGCCCAGCCGCTCCTGCCACTGTTCGAAGCGGGTCACGCCGTTGAAGGCGTCGCGCACCACCAGAAGCGTCCACGGGTCGCCGATCACTTCCAGAGTGGCGGCGATCGAGCAGCTCTGGCGCGAATAGTCGGCGGTGCGTCCCATGGTCGGAAAGTGACCCTGCGTCAGCGGTTTGGCAAGAGGGTTGCGTTTCGGAACGGACGCAGTAAGTTGCTTTTCGAGACGGACGTGTCGTCCCGGCGACGGTCCCGATCCCCGAAACTGGGCGGAGGCGGCGACGCTTCCGCCCTTCCTTTGACTGCGGCACGACGGGCGGATGAACACCACGACCCTTGGCGAAGCCCTGACGCTGACTCCGCGTGACGGCGCTCTGACGGCGACGCTGCACCCCGAGTTCTCGAACGCGCCACAGGCGGTGGACCCGCTGAAGGGCGCGCCGTTCGGTGGGCTGATGGCGGCTCTGGCCGGGGAGTCGGCGCGCGCGGGCCTGGGGGTCGCGGCGCCGATCCGCAGTCTGACGATCCAGTATCTGGCGGCGGCCCGGTTCGAGGAGGTGGGATTCACGCCCATGCTTCTGCGGGGTGGGCGCAACCTGACCTATGCGGCGGTTTCGGGCGGGCAGGACGAACGGGCGGCCGTGCAGGCGCTGGTCACCTTCGGACGCGACGTGGCCGGGCCGGAGCTGCATCCGATGCCGCCCGCGCCGGGACGCCCGAACGACTTCGAGACGCAGCCGATGGACGCGGCGTTCGGGCCCTGGTTCACGCGGCACATCGAGCATCGTTTCCCGAACGGCCACGGCCTTTTCGGACAGAACGCGGGCAAGACGGTGGAGCTGGGCTGCTGGATGCGCTGCATCGACGGCCTGCCGCTGGACGAAGCGCGGCTGCTGTTCCTGCTGGACGGTCTGTATCCGACCTACTTCACCGCGTTCGAGGCGCCCCCGGCGATTTCGGCCAGCGTGGACCTGCGCGCGGACCTTCTGACGCCGCTGACGCCGGAGACTTCGCCCGAGGGATGGGCGTATTTCCACTTCATCAGCCGCGACGTCGGCGGCGGTTGGGCGGTCGAGGACGGCACGGCGCAGGCTCCGAACGGGACCGCTCTCGCGCTGGTGAGACAGCGGCGACGCATCCTGCCGACGCGGGGCTAGACCAGCCCTCCGCCGCGAAGCTGGATGAGGGGGATCACGATCTCCTCCTCGTCGTCGAGGTGGCGCAGGACCAGCGGGCCCATGGCGTCGATGACGTCGGACAGTCGGGCGGCGTGGTCGGCGACGTCGGGCGCGGCGCCCAGAATGGCCTGATGAAAGGCCGAGGCGGCGGCGAACAGCGCCTCCAGCCGCTCGTGGACGACGTCGTGGTCGCGGTCCAGCAGGTCGATGCCGTGGGCGATGCGCGGATCGAGATTCCGAAAGCTGGGGAAATACTGTCCGCTCTCGATGCGGTGATGCATGTCGAGATGCTGCAGGAACTGCTGCGTCGCAGGAATCAGGCGTCCATGCAGGGTCCGGAGGTCGGAGCGTCCGTCCCGCCATGGCGAGACCAGCGCGCCCAGATGGGCGTGATGCCGACGAAATCCGTCGTGCACGCCCAGCCAGAAGCGGGCCATTTCGGCGACGGTCGGCTCCGACCAGCGGGCGCGCGGGAAATCGATCAGGCCGACGCGCAGATCCTCGGGGAGGCCGGAACGCGTCGACAGGTGCAGAGGGTCTTCAGGCAACCGCAGTGGTCTCGCGGATGAAGCCGCCGCCGATCAGACGGTCGGGATCGGTGGGCTCGTAAAGGGCGCAGGCCTGGCCCGGCGCCACGCCTTCCTCGCCCCGGTCGAAGGCGACGGCGATCGCGCCGTCGCTCAGGGTCAGTCGGGCGTGCGAGGGCGGACGCGTGGAGCGCACGCGGGCCAGCACGGGGGCGCCGTCGCGGGCGGCGTCCAGCATCGTCGGCGCGTCGCCCAGCCAGTTGGTCTCCTCCAGCGTCAGGGCGGCGGTGAGCAGGGCCTCGCGCGGGCCGACGATGACGTGGCGCCGGGCCGGATCCAGCTTCGTGACGAACAGCGGTTCGCCCACCGCGACGTTCAGGCCACGGCGCTGGCCGATCGTGTAGTCGGTGACGCCCTCGTGCCTGCCCAGCACGCGCCCGTCCATGTGCACGATCTCACCGGCTTGCCGGCCTTCCGGGCGAAGCTTGTCGATCAGCGAGCGGTAGTCGCCGGACGGGACGAAGCAGATGTCCTGGCTGTCGGGCTTGGCGGCGATGCGCAGGCCCAGCTCGGCGGCGACGCCCCGCACCTGCGGCTTCGCGAGATCAGCCAGCGGGAAACGGAGGAAGTCCAGCTGCTCGGGCGTGGTGGCGAACAGGAAGTAGGACTGGTCGCGCGAATGATCGACCGCCTTGCGCATCTGCGGACGGCCGTCGGCGCCGATCGCGCGGCGGACGTAGTGCCCCGTGGCCATCGCCTCCGCGCCGAGGTCGCGGGCGACGTCCAGCAGGTCGCGGAACTTGACCGTCTGGTTGCAGCGGATGCACGGCACCGGCGTCTGGCCGCGGAGGTAGCTGTCGGCGAACTGGTCGATCACCGCGTCGCGGAACTTCGATTCATAGTCCAGGACGTAGTGCGGGATGCCCAGCGTCTCGGCCGCCAGGCGGGCGTCGTGGATGTCCTGACCGGCGCAGCAGGCGCCCTTCTTCTTCAGCGCCGCGCCGTGATCGTAGAGCTGAAGCGTGACCCCGACCACGTCGTAGCCGGCCTTGTGCAGAAGGGCGGCCACCACGGTCGAATCCACGCCCCCGGACATGGCCGCGACCACGCGCGAACCGGCGGGCAGGCCGACCGCCGCGCGCGCCGAGGCGATCGCCGCGTCCATGTCGCCGTCGGCGCTCATGGGGGCGATGGCCGGGATCGGGCAGATGTCCTCGGTCAGGCTCATGCGGCGCCATTTAGTGCCGAACCGGCGCAAATTCGAGACCGGACGCGCCGAGGGCCGCCGACATCGCTGCCGGCGGCCCTCGGTTCGGCTCGCAAGGAGGGGGAGGGTTACGAGCGGTAGTGCTGGATGCGCGTGGTGCGCAGGCCCTGCATGCCCCATTTGTCGATGGACTGCTGCCAGGCGGAAAACTCTTCGGCGGTGAGGCCGTAGCGGTTCAGGGCGTCGTCGATGGACAGAAGTCCGCCGCGGACGGCCGCCACCACCTCCGCCTTGCGGCGGATGACCCAGCGGTCCGTGTTCGCCGGGGGCAGGTCGCGCAGCGTCAGCGGCGTGCCCGTCGGGCCGACCACGTACTGCTCGCCTTTGCTGTTGACTCGACGCTCTTGCAGCATGGGCTTTTGCCTCATTCACCAACCATCACGGGCGGACCATGCGCCGGGCGCCGCTAAGGGCCGTTTAAGCGGCGTGGTGAAGGAGGCCTTACCCGCGCGCAGGCCCGGCCACATTCGATTCAGATTGCGAACGACGGTCATTCAGTCCCCCCGACGACCGGATCAGCGCTTGATGCTGATCAGCTCGGCCAGCATCTCGTCGGCCGTGGTGATGATCTTGGACGAGGCGGAATAGGCGCGCTGGGTGGTGATCAGGCCGGTGAACTCGGCCGACAGGTCGACGGTCGAGGCCTCCAGCTGGGACGAGCCGATGGTGCCCGCGCCCCCCGTGCCCGCGGTCTTCAGGTTGTAGGTCCCCGATCCCTGGCTGACGCGATAGGCGTTGCCGCTGGTCTGCAAAAGGTTGTCGGGGCTTGGGAAGGTGGCGATGGCGATCTGGGCGATCTTGCGGGTCACGCCGTTGTCGAAGATGGCGGTGACGAAGCCGGTCTCGTCGATCTTGACCTCTGACAGGTTGCCGAAGGCGGTGCCGTTGGTCAGGACGGCCTGGACGACCGACGCGCTGTCGTACTGCGTGAGGCCGCCGGCGGCCGCCGTGAGGTCGAAGCTGAGGGTCTGATCGTCGATGCCCAGGCCGGGGGCCCAGTTCACTTCGCCGGCGCCCGGCGCCCCGGAATCGGAAGCGCCGAAGGTGAGGCTGGCCACGGAGGGATCCGCGAACAGGGCCTGGGCGCCGAGGGTGGCCATGGCGTCGACGTCCAGGCGGCCGTCCTGGGTGAAGGCCACCAGGCCGGTCTTGATCTGGCCGTTGGCGAGGCCGGTCCCGGTGACGACGTCGCCGGCCGGAACGGCGCGGATTTCGGAGTACCACTGGTTCGGCGTGGTGCTCTTCAGGAACGAAATGGCGATCGTGCGCTGTCCGCCCTTGGAGTCCGAAACCGGAATCGTCAGCTCGAAGTCCGGCTTCACGCCGACGCCGGTTTCCGGGTCCCACATGGCCATGGAGTTGGTCGCGGGGTTGTAGGCGTCGGCGCCCGGCGGGACCGCGGCGGCGGCGGCGGCTTCGGAAGACACGGCCTGGCTCGAGCGGATGTTGGCGTTCAACTGAATCCGGGTCGTGGCCTCGGCCGTGCCGCCGACCGAGCCGACGTTGATCGTGCGCAGGCGGTTGAGGTCGGACGGGTCGGTGGTGATGTTGCCTTCTGCGTCGACCGGCCAGCCCTGCAGGTACAGTCCGGAGGTGTTCTTGAGGTAGCCCAGATTGTCGACGCGGAAGGCGCCGGCGCGGGTGAACAGGCGGCTGTCCGTGACCTCGAGGTTCTCCGCCTTCTCCGTGACGACGAAGAAGCCTTGGCCCGAGATGCCGAGGTCGGTGGAAGAGGTGGTGCGCTGCAGTTGACCGTTCTGGCTGGTGTAGTGCCGCGCCGTGGCCAGCACGCCGCCGGCGGAATAGCCCGCACCCTGGGACTGGCTGTTGATGACGGTCTGGAATTCGCCGGCCGTGCGCTTGTAGCCGACCGTGTTCACGTTGGCGATGTTTTGGGAGATGGCCGCCAGGGCGGCCGAGTTGGCGGTCAGGCCGGACACACCGGCGAGAAGGGCGCTGTTGATGGACATGGCGCGGCTCCGTTACGAGAACAATTTCATGGGATTGAGAGCGGAGAGGATCGAAGCTTCGGCTTCCGGCTCCTCGACCGCGGCGCGGGCTTCCTCGACCGCGATCACGGCCGAAAGCGGGAGGATCGACGCGCCGATCGTGAGGTAGGGCTGGCCGTCGTACATCTCGACGCCGGTCACGCGGCCACGGACCAGCACCTGCGACTGGACCGCCTCGCCCGCGGTGTTCGTGGCGGCGACCTTCAGGGTGTAGACCTGACCGTCCTGACCGCCGGTCCATGTAAAGTCGTGGACGCCCACGCCCTTCTCCGGCGCGTCGATCTCGTGGACCACGCGGCCGGAGGCGTCGAGCACCTGCAGTTTCGCCGAGGCGGCGTCGGAAGCCAGTTCGTAGCTCCACGTCGCCTCGCCGTCGGTCGCCTTGACCGCGGACCAGACGGCGGTCGCCTCGCGACCGATGTAGCTGGTGGCGCCCGTCAGCCCGGCCCCGCCCTGACCCTGCAGGATGGCCGTCAGCAGGTCGTTGGTCAGCAGCTGCTGCTCGACCCCGGCCATCTGGGTCAGCTGGCCGGTGAATTCGTTGGAGTCGACCGGCGACAGCGGATCCTGGTTCTTCAGCTGCGCGGTCAGCAGCGCGAGGAAGGTTTCGAAATTCTGGCTGAGCAGAGCCGAGGAGGCGCCGATGCGGCCCCCGGCCTGACTGGCTGTGGTGACGGCGTCGACCATGGGTTCAGACCTTCACGTCGACGCGGTCGCGCGCCGATCCGAGAGACAAGGAGACGTTGATCAGCGGCGCGGCTTCGGCCCGATCGGCCAGATCGCGCGCGGCCGCGAAGGCGCGGCCCGGGCGGCGTTCGAAGCCATCCTGTCGCTGGCCCGAGGCGCCTTCGCGGTGCGAGAACTCCAGCGCGTCGCGGGCCAGCTGGAAACCAGCCTGTTCCAGCTGGCGACGCAACTGGTCGACTTGGGCGCGCATCTCGGCGGCGGCGGCGGGCGTGTCGAAGGCGAGGCGCGCCGTCAGCGAGCCGTCTTCGCCCATCTCAAGACTGACGTCGACGCGGCCGAGGTCCTCGGGCGTCAGGGCCATTTCGAAGCGGGTGAACTTGCCCTCCAGCCGCTTTACGATCTGGGCGGTGAGGTCGGCCAGCGTCTCGTGCGCGACGCGCGACAGCGAGAAGAGGGGCGCCTCGGTGGCGGGAGAGGGCGCGGCCTCCGGCGCCGATGAGACCGCGGGGTCTGCGCCGACGCCGGCGACGGACGGCTCAATGCGAGGGGTCTCGGGCGCGGCCGGGTTTGCCGGTCGCGGCGCCCCGCTTGCGGGAGCCGCCGGAGACGCTTGCGGCGCGGCGTCTCCATCGGGCGCCGTGGCGACGGTCGACGTGGGGCCAGATTCCGGTGCGGGTTCGTCGTCTTGAGGCAAGGCCGCGCGGACGTCTTCGCTCCTCACGGACGGCACGCCCGGCGCGACCGGCGCGAGCGCCGGAACACTCTTCGCAGGGGTCGACTGGGGGGCCGGCTGCGGGGCCGGACCGACCTCCGCGGGCAGGATCTCAGGTCGCGCGGTTTCAACGGGGCCGACCTCGGCCGGAAGGATTTCGGGGCGGGGCCCGGCGTCCTTGAGGGCCTTTGCCCCGACGCGCGGCTCTCCCATGGCCGTGTCCGGTTCGGCCGGCAGCACTTCCGCGACGGGGTCGGCGAGGTCGTCCGGCGCGACGAGGCCCGTCTCCGCCGGCAGGACTTCGGGCCGGACCTCTTTGCCGGTCTTCGGCGCAAGGCTGAGGGCATCCTCTCCGGGGAGGATCTGCGGCCCCGTATGATCCGGCAAGGCCTTGTGGGCCGGCGGGCGGGCCGGCCCGACGGTTTCGGGTTCCGCGGCAGGCGCGACGTCCACCAGACGGCCGAATTCGCCGTCCGCCGGAGCGGCGGACGCGTCGCCGGGCTGGGGCGCGGCAGGGACGGCGAGGGCGAACAGGCTCTGAACGAGCATCGGGCACCGGGAAGGGGTGGGAACGGCGGCGCCTGCTGCGCCCAAAGGTCGGCAGCCCTTGGCGCAAGCTCCGGGCCAGCCGGTCCTCAGCATGCTAGTTAGCTGTCTTGTCGAGATAATCCGGGTTCTCGACAGGTCGTAAGATCAGGCTCTCTGCGGCGAAATCTGCCGCGCCCCGACCGGTTTTTGCCCGGCGCCCGCGGGTCGATCCTGATTGGTCCGGGTCTTGCGCTCCCAGCTCACCATGATCGTGCGCCTCGACCGGCATCCTAAATTTATCAGTGACTTGCCTGTCATGGGCGGGCGGCAAAATCCGCGCGCCCGGATGCAGGCTTTGCCCACCGGGGAGGCGCTCACGTGTCGCTGAACTCGATCCTGAGCGCCGGCCAGTCCGGCCTGACGGCGGCGCAGATGCAACTGCGCGTGGTCTCGGACAACGTCGCGAACGTCAACACGCCCGGATACGTCCGCAAGGTCGCCGAGCAGAGCTCGCTGGTCAGTCAGGGCGTGGGGGTGGGCGTCGAGGTGACGCGCGTCCGTCTGGCCACCGATCGCTTCCTGCAGGCCGCGACCATGTCGGCCTCGGCCGAGGCGCAGCGTCAGGGCGTGCGGCACGAACTGTTCGACCGCATCCAGGGCCTGTTCGGCGACCCGGGCGGCACGTCGGGCTTCTTCGCCCAGGTGGACGACATGTTCTCCGCCTTCGCGGCGACGGCCGAGGATCCGGCGTCGTCGCCCGCGCGCCAGGCGGCGATCTTCGGCGTGCAGAGCCTGTTCGACGAGGGCGCGCGCATCTCGCGGCAGATCCAGTCGGTGCGCGAGGACGCGGACGGCCGCATCAAGAGCGCCGTGGATCGGGCCAACGGCCTTCTGCAGCAGATCGAGGCGCTGAACGTCCAGATCGCCAAAGCCACCGTCGTCAACGAAGATGCGTCCGGCGCCGAGGCGGCGCAGGCGCGGCTGATCGACGAGCTGTCCGGCATCCTCGACGTGCGGGTGTCGCAGCGGAACGTCGGCGGCGTGTCGATCCGCACCAACGGCGGCGCGCTGCTGGCCGGAGACGGGTTCGCGACGCTGGAGTATGCGCGCGCGGGGGTGATCAACGCCGAGAGCAGCTTCAACGAGATCTGGGTCACCGAACCGCGCGGTCAGAAGCGTCCGCTGCTGGACGGCGTGACCTCAGGCGAGATCAAGGGGCTGGTCGAGCTCCGCGACGTCGACGCGCCGCAGGCGGCGGAGCGTCTGGCCGAGCTTCTGACGCGCGCCGCCGACGAGCTGAACCGGGCTCACAACGCCAACACCGCCGTGCCGGCGCCGCAGTCGCTGAGCGGACGCAACGTCGGGCAGTCGCTGGATACGGCGCTGGCGGGTTTCACCGGAAACACGGCCGTCTTGATCACCGACGCGGCCGGCGTGGTGCAAACGCGCGTCGCGCTGGCGTTCGACGGCGCGGGCAATGTGTCCGTGAACGGGGACACCGTGCCGCTCTCGGGCTTTCTGGCGGAGTTGAACACGAAGCTGGGGACCTCGGGCACGGCCAGCTTCGTGGACGGGCGGCTGACGATCACGGCCGCGGCTAGCCGCGGCGCCGCCGTGGTCGACGATCCCGCATCCCCGGCCCGCAAGCAGGGCATGGGGCTGTCGCATTTCTTCGGCCTGAACGACCTGATCACCACCGACCGGCCGGCGTTGTACGCCACCGGTCTGGGGGCGACGTCGCCGCACGGCTTCCCGGCAGGGCAGACGCTGAAGCTGCGGCTGACGGGCGAGACGGGTGCACGCCTGCGCGACGTCGAGGTCACCCTGCCGGGCGGCACGATGACCGATCTCCTGAACGCCCTGAACGACCCTGTGACGGGCGTCGGCGGGCACGGCGCCTTCCGCCTCGGCGGCGACGGCTCTCTGACCTTCGTGGGCTCGACCACGCCGCCGGCGAGGCTGTCGGTTCTGGAAGACCGGACCAGCCAGTCCGCGTCGGGCGTTTCGATCACCGAGATGTTCGGCATCGGCGGCGGCGTGCGCGCGTCGCGGGCCGACGGGTTCGCCCTGCGCACCGACGTCGCGCGCAACCCTGCCCTGCTGGGTCTGGCCCGGGCGGACTACGCCACGGCGGTCGGCGCGCGCGCCTTCGTGTCGGGCGACGGGCGCGGCGGACTGGCGCTGGCGGACGCGGGGCAGGGATCGACGAAGTTCGACGCCGCCGGGGAGTCGGTCGGCGGCACGTCCTCGGTTTCGCGCTACGCCTCCGAACTGGCCGGCGATGTGGGCGGCCGCGCGGCGGTGGCCAAGTCGCGGGCGGAAAGCTCCGCCGCGCTGCATTCCGAGGCCTTTTCGCGCCAGCGGGCGCACGAAGGCGTCAACTTGGACGAGGAGCTGGTGCTGATGACCACCTATCAGCAGGCCTTCAACGCCTCGGCGCGCCTGATCCAGGCGGCCAAGGACCTTTACGACGTGCTTCTGGGGATCGTCTGATGCGGGTCTCGACCTTCGGGAACTACCAGTCCGCCCTTCTCGACCTGATGGGGGCGCAGGTGCGCTCGCAGGAGGCGCAGGAGAGGGTTTCCACCCAGAAGAACGCGACCGATCTGGTCGGCTTCGGCCGCGGGTCGGAGTCGCTGACGGCGCTCAAGTCGGCGCAGAGCCGGATCGCCGGCTTCATCGACGCCGGAAAGGCGGCGGCCGGGCGGCTGGCCAGCCAGAACCTGGCGCTGAACCGGGTGGCTGACGGGGCCGGCGGCGCGCGCGAGGCGATCGCCGGCGCGTTGGCGGCGGGGCGTGTCGACGGTCTGATGCTGGAGCTTCAGGGTCAGTTCCAGATCGCGCTCGACGGCCTGAACACGCGCCATCAGGGGCGTTATCTCTTCGCTGGCGGGGCCTCGTCGGAGGCGCCGGTCACCCCCCGGACGATGGCGGAGCTGTCGGCCTTGGCCGATCCGGACACGGGTTTCGTCAACGACGACCTGGTTCAGGTGTCGCGTCTGGACGAAGGCACGGCCCTGGAGACCGGCTTTCTGGCCGACGATGTGGGCGGGGCGCTGTTCCGCGTTTTCCACGAGATCCAGCGCCGACACGAGGCCACGCCGATCGCCGGCGACATGGACGACGCCACGCGCGACTTCCTGACCGGCATGCTGTCGCGTCTGGACGCCGCGCGGGAGGGCGTCACCAATCAGGCAGCCCAGAACGGCGCGGTGCAGAACCGCGTCGACAACGTGCTGAAGGCCCAGAAGGAGCAGAGCGACGCTCTGGAGGCGCTGGTGTCGGAACGGACCGACGCCGATCTGGCGCAGGCGTTGACCGACCTGGAACTGTCGCAGGTGGCCATGCAGGCGTCCGCCCAGGTCATCAACCAGCTGCGGCAGGTGTCGCTGCTGAACTTCCTGACCTGACGCGAGTTTACGGCGGTGGTCAGCCGCCACGGCTCCGTTTAAGCAGGGGACATGGCGAAAGCTGACTTTCAGGTCGAGGAAGCGGGCGACGGCGCCTTGCTGAAGCTTTCGGGCGACTGGACCACCACGTCGCTGGGCCGCACCGGCCGGCGGCTGGAAGAGGCGCTGGCGGGCCGCAAGGTCGCGGGCGTCGACCTGAGCGATCTGCAGAAGTTCGACACCGCGGGCGCCCTGGCGCTGGTGCAGGGCGGGGCGGGCCGGCTCGGCAAGGCGGACTGGAAGGCGCGGCCCGAGGCCGGCCGGATCTACGCGCTCGTCGAGAAGCTCGAACGACAAAGCGCGCCGCCCCCGCGCCGGGCCGACCCCGTGACGCGGACCTTCGCCAAGATCGGGCACGGCGTCTACGATTTCGCCGCGGAGGCGACCCTGTCTCTGGCGTTCCTCGGGCGGCTGATCGCCGCGACGGGAACGGCGCTGAAGCATCCGGGACGCATTCGCTGGGCGGCGTGGGTCAGCCAGTCCGAGCGGGCCGGGCTGGACGCCATGCCCATCGTCATGATCACGAACTTCTTCATCGGCGCGGTCGTGGCCTTTCTGGGTGTGAACCTGCTCAGCCAGTTCGGGGCGGGCGTCTTCGCGGTCCAGCTGATCGGCTTTTCCGTGCTTCGCGAGTTCGCGGTAGTGCTGACGGCCGTGCTGCTGGCGGGCCGCTCCGCATCCTCGTTCGCGGCGGAGATCGGGGCGATGCGGATGAACCAGGAAATCGACGCCATGCAGGTCATGGGCGTGAACGCGTTCCAGGCGCTGGTCATTCCGCGCCTGGCGGCCCTGCTCGTGATGCTGCCGCTGCTGACCTTCACGGCCATGCTGGCGGGCCTTTTCGGGGGTCTGCTGGTCACCTGGAGCACGCTGAACCTCGGCCCCGCCTTTTTCCTGCAGCGCATGCAGGACGATCCGCTGATGTTTCAGCAGGCCATGGTGGGTCTGTCCAAGGCGCCGGTATTCGCCATGGTGGTCGCCGCGATCGGATGCCGGCAGGGGATGGCCGTCGCGGGCGACGTCGAGAGCCTGGGCCGGCGCGTGACGGCGGCCGTGGTGCAGGCGATCTTCGCCATCATCCTGCTGGATGCGGTGTTCGCCCTGATCTACCTGGAGCTGAACATTTGACCGCCGCTCGCGACGCCCTGATCGAGGTGCGCGGCCTGCGCAGCCAGTTCGGCGACAACGTCATCCACGACGACCTGGACCTGACCGTCGAACGCGGCGAGGTCATCGGCGTGGTCGGCGGGTCCGGCACCGGCAAGACGGTGCTTCTGAACACCATCATCGGCCTGAAGGAACCCGAGGGCGGGTCTGTCTCCATCTTCGGTCACGACATGGCGACGCTGTCGAAACAGGAGGCCTCCGACGTCGAGCGGCGGACCGGCGTGCTGTTCCAGAGCGGCGCGCTGTTCTCCTCCCTGACCGTTCTGCAGAACGTGGCGGCGCCGCTGGTCGAACACACGAAGCTGCCGGCGGCGATGATCGACGAGATCGCCGAGATGAAGATCGCCATGGTCGGTCTGAAGCCGGAGTCGCACCATCTGAAGCCGGCCGAACTGTCGGGCGGCATGAAGAAGCGGGTCGGGCTGGCACGGGCGCTGGCGCTGGACCCGGAACTGCTTTTTCTCGACGAACCCACGGCGGGACTCGATCCCATCGGAGCCGCGGCGTTCGACGATCTGATCCGCCAGCTGTCCGACGATCTGGGCCTGACGGTGTTCATGATCACCCACGATCTCGACAGCCTTTACGCCATAACCGACAAGGTGGCGGTGCTGGCAGACAAACGCGTGGTCGCCAAGGCGACCGTTTCCGAGCTTGAGCGTTCCGACCATCCGTGGATCCGGGAATACTTCCTGGGACCGCGCGGTCGCGCCGCGAAGGCCGCCTGAGGACGACGATGGAACGAGACGCCCACTACGCCGCCGTCGGCATCGCCACCGTCGCGCTTCTCGCGGCGCTGGTGGTGTTTTCGATCTGGCTGGCCCGCCTGTCGTTCAACAACGAGTTCGACCAGTACGACATCGTCTTCTACGGGCCCGTCCGCGGTTTGTCGGAAGGGGGCGAGGTGCATTTCAACGGCATCCGCGTGGGTGAGGTGACGGACCTGCGGCTGGATCCGCGCAAGGGCAACCAGGTCGTCGCCCGCATCCGCGTGGACGCCACGACGCCGATCCGCGTGGACAGCCGCGCGCAGCTGGAACCGCAGGGCATCACCGGCCTGAACTACATCCAGATCACCGCCGGCACCGACGGGCGGCCGCTGCTGAAGACGCAGTATCCCGACAATGTCGTGCCTGTGATCCAGAGCCAGCCCAGCCCGATCTCGGAACTCCTGAGCGGGTCCGGGACCGTTCTGGCGCAGACGGTGGACGCGCTGAACCGCATCAACCGCGTGCTGAGCGACGACAACATCCGCAGCTTCTCCACCTCGCTGCGCAACGTGGAATCCCTGACCGCCGAACTGGAGGCCCGCAAGGGCATGCTGGAGCAGCTGGAGCAGGCGCTGACCCGCGCCAATGAGGCCATCGCGGAATACACCGCCCTGGGCGAGGACGCCCGCCGTCTGGTGAACACCGACGGCCGGCAAGCCATCGCCAACATCAACGCGGCCACCGCCGAGGCGCAGGAGGCCGCGGCGTCCGTCAACCGGACGGTGTCGAACCTCGAGGCGCCGCTGGGCGACTTCGCGGACAACGGCCTGCCCCAGCTGGAACGGGCCATCGCAGGGCTGGAGGCGGCCACGGCGTCTCTGGAGGACCTGATCGACGAGGTCCGGTCCAGCCCGCGCGACTTCATCGGGCGACCGCCCACCAAGGAGCTGGAGGTGCAGCCGTGATCCGTACGCTCTCGATCGCGGCCGTCGCCGCCGGCCTGTCGGCCTGTGCGCTGCTGTCGTCGCCCGATCCAGTCCAGATGTACCGCTTCGGCGCGGCGATGGACGCGCCCAGCGGCGGCGAGGCCGCGGGCGCGGTGGACGTGGCGGTGCGCCGCGTCACCTTCCCCGAATCCGCCGAGGGCGACCGCATCCTGACCGTCACGGGAACCGAGGCGGCCTATCTGAAGGGCGCGCGCTGGGTGGAGCCGGCGGACCGGCTGTTCGCGGCCGCGCTGGAGGGCGCGGTGGCGAACCGGGGCGGACGCATCCGGCTGATCGGTGCGCGCGACCTGGCCCAGGGTGACGTGGCGCTGGACGTCGACGCCACGACGTTCGAGACGCGCTATGCGGCGCCCGGCGCGGCGCCGGTCGTGGTCATGACCGTGCGGGCCCGGCTTGTCGGCCTGCCGGATCGCGAGATTGAGGCCGAGCGGACCTTCACGGTCCAGACGCCGGCGGCGGAGAACCGGGTCGCGCCGATCGTGGCGGCCTATGACGCCGGCTCGCGCGATCTGGCCGAGCAGATCGCCGGCTGGATCGAGAGCACGGCCCGCCCCTAGAGCGGGCGGCGCAGCTCCTGCAGTTCGCCCGTCACCGCGGTGCGACGGGCCAGCGAGGCGTCGAGGCGCCGCACGGCGTCGGCGACGGCGCCCGCCAGCGTCCGGCGCGACGTCTCCAGGCCGACGGCGTCGGGCCGCACCTTCTTCGGTCGTCGACCAGCCAGACCCAGCGACCGGGTCCACTCGGCCTTCCACGCCTCGACGGCGGCGGAGCACCTCTCCAGCGAAGCCAGCGCCGGGGCGTCGGCATTCTGCGCGGCACGCAGACGGGGCAGGGCCGCGAGGGCCGCGTCCCGGCAGGCCGCGAGGTCGCGGGTCCGCTGCCGAAGGGGGGCGTGCGGATCGGGCTCGTCGCCGGTCGGCGCCGGATCAAGCACGGCCAGCGCGGCGGCGAGATGGGCGTTCACCGTCTCCAGCGCCGCGCGCACTTCGGCCCAGAGCGCGTCCAGACCGGCGTCGCGACGGGCGACGGCGGCGCCCCGTTCGGTGAGTTCGCCGGCCGTCTCGGACACAGTGCGGGCGGCGTCCGAGAACGCTTCGCGGAAGGTGCGCAGCCGCTTGCTCCGCGAGTCGAACAGACCCGCGAGCCCCTGGCGGGGCTCCAGCGAGCCCACGTCGAGCCGGGAGAGGGCGGTGTCCAGATGCGTCAGGCGGGCGCGGGCCTCGGTGAGGTCGCCGGTGCGGACGTCGGAGACCACACGATCGAGGAGCGCCAGCAGGGTCCTGCGCTCGGCCTCGCCGAAGGTTTCCGGCGTCGTCGGATCCAGCGTGGCGCGCAGGGCCTCGACGCGCCCGACGTCAGGCGCGGGCAGTCCGCCCGCCCGCAGGTTCGCGCCGTCCGCCATGCCCATTCTCCCCGTTCCCGCCGACGATGGGCGGGCCGGAAAGACTATGCGACGGTTTTCAACTCAGGGGCAATTTCGTAGGCCGCCTCGGTCTTCTGCGCGACCTCTTCCAGCGTCACGCCGTCGGCCAGCTCGATGAGGACCAGGCCGGAGCCGTCCGGCTTGACGTCGAAGGTCGCCAAGTCGGTGATGACCCGGCTGACCACGCCCGTGCCGGTCAGCGGCAGGGTGCAGGCCTTCAGCACCTTGGACTGACCGTGCTTGTTGGCGTGCTCCATGACCACGACGACCCGCTTGACGCCGGCGACCAGATCCATGGCGCCGCCCATCCCCTTCACCAGCTTGCCGGGGATCATCCAGTTGGCGATGTCGCCGTTCTGGGCGACTTCCATGGCGCCGAGGATCGACAGATTGATGTGGCCGCCGCGGATCATGGCGAAGCTGTCGGCCGAGCTGAAGTAGGCGCTTTCGGGGATCTCGGTGATGGTCTGCTTCCCGGCGTTGATCAGGTCGGGATCGACGTCCTCGTCATAGGGGAAGGGCCCCATGCCCAGCATGCCGTTCTCGGACTGGAGGGTCACCTCCATGCCGGCCGGGATGTGGTTGGCCACCAGCGTCGGAATGCCGATGCCGAGGTTGACGTAGAAGCCGTCCTGAAGCTCCCGGGCGGCGCGGGCGGCGAGCTGGTCGCGGGTGCGGGGCATCAGGGAGCGTCCTTCTTGACGGGGGCGGGCTCGGAGGCCGGCAGGGCGGCGATGGCCTCAAGGCCCTCGGCCTTGCGCTCGGCACGGCGCGCGTCGCGGATGGCGTCCTCGACGTCGTCGCTGACCGAGCAGGTGTTCAGCATGATGATGAAGAGGAAGACGAGCGCCCACGTCAGCTGGCCGCTGATCTTCTTCAGGATGTCGTAGTGACGGTCTTCCATCAGACGGTCTCGCGCTGGCGGATGGTGCGCTGCTCGATGCGCTTCTCGAACGTGGCCTGGATCAGGCGGTCGACGTAGATGCCGGGGGTGTGGATCTGATCGGGGTCCAGCGAGCCGGTCGGCACGATCTCCTCGACCTCGACAACCGTGACCTTGCCGGCCGTGGCCATCATCGGGTTGAAGTTGCGGGCGGTCTTGCGGAAGACGAGGTTGCCGCGCTCGTCGGCCTTCCACGCCTTGACGATCGACAGATCGGCGACGAGGCCGGTCTCCATGACGTAGTCGCGGCCGTCGAAGTTGCGGACCTCCTTGCCCTCGGCGACCAGGGTGCCGACCCCGGTGGCGGTGAAGAAGGCCGGGATGCCGGCGCCGCCCGCGCGGATGCGCTCGGCCAGGGTGCCCTGGGGGTTGAACTCCAGCTGCAGCTCGCCGGCCAGATACTGGCGCTCGAACTCCTTGTTCTCGCCGACGTAGGACGAGATCATCTTCGCGATCTGCTTCGTCTCCAGCAGCTGGCCGAGGCCGAAGCCGTCGACCCCGGCATTGTTCGAAATGACGGTGATGCCCTTCACCCCGGTGTCCCGCAGGGCCGCGATCAGGTTTTCGGGAATGCCGCACAGGCCGAAGCCGCCGGACATGACGGTCATGCCGTCGAAGGTCAGCCCCTCCAACGCGGACTTCGCGTCGGGATAGATCTTCCGCATCGCTTCCTCGTGCTTTTCATCGCCTGATGAATATCGGCGCGCTTGATCCGTCTCTACGGCGGGGCATCGTTTCGGGCAAGCGGAAGCGCCCCCTGTCGGATGACGGAGGTTGGAGGACGGGCGGAGCGCCGGGCGCGAAGCCCGGATGCAGAAAGAAAATACCGTTTCGGCTTCGCGTGACGCTCCGCGCGCGTGGTTTGGACGGAAGCCCGCGTCGGGTGGCGCTGTTCACGCCTTACCGCGGTCGCCTCCGGCGGGCGGCGACGTCCTGCGACGTCTGCCGGATCGGTCCGAGTATCCCCCTCGACCCTTGCCCGGGATCATCTCTTGGTGACCCCGATCGGCTCCATCTCCGTCGCCCCTTCGCCCGATCCCCGAACTTCCGCCGATCGCCCGAGACCAACCTGGCCTCAAGCAGCGAGCGCCCGCGGCGCGAGCGATAGGCCAACAAAGAAGGACCCCGCTCCACACGCTCCCGCCGCCGCAAGGTCGCAGGCCTCACGAGCCCTCGGGTGCGACGGGACGAAGCAAGGGTGGGTCAGGTCCGGAGCGACGTCGACGTGGAGGTCGAAGTTTTCCTCAGACGACTAAATCAGCGCGGATTTCCCGCGGGCGTCGTCGCAATGACGGGGCGTGGCCCACCGTGACCTCCTGAAGGTCGCGCTCAGAGGGCACGGTCGTCGCACGCCGGTTTGGAGCCGGCGGGTGGCGATAGCGGGCGCCCTTGAACAGCATCCTGAACGCTTCCCAATGGATGGCGGCCGTGACCTTCCAGGTCAGCAGGGCGTGGGTCAGAAACACCCGCGCAAGCGCCGCGGACGTCAGGTCGCGGCGGTCGCCCGTGAAGCCGGCGGTCAGGAGGGGTGAGCCGCCGCGGCGGACGTCGATGCTGATCGACACCCGCTCGCCCGGCGGCAGGACGGTGAAGTCGTAGGTCAGCGCCGCATCCATGAAGGGGGAGACGTGGTGGGTCTTCGGCGTCGTCTGCCGGACGCGCCCGTCCGGGCCGGCGCGTGCCGGAAGCACGTAGCTGTGCCGAACGCCGAATGTGTTGGTCACCTCGTGCACCAGGGCGCGGACGTCGCCTTGCGGACCGAAACAGAAATAGACGCTGATGGGGTTGAATCCGTAGCCGAGGACGCGCGGCATGGTCAGCAGCTGGATCGGCCCTCCGGCCAGATCGACCCCGGCTTCCGCCAGATGGCCCTCGATCTGGCGCCGAAGGGGAACGGCCGAGCCGTCGCCATGGTCCTCAGGGCGCCAGGAGATCGGCGCAAAGCGGGCGTGCCCCAGCAGGCGGGGTCGATCCGCGTCGACGCGATCGAGATCCAGCAGGAGCATCCAGGTGCGGTAGTTGAGCCGGTGCCGGAAGTCGGCCACGCGCCGATGAACGACGCGGCCCACGTAGAGCGCCGACCCCGGGGTCACGCCGCCTCGGCCAGGAGGACGGGCGGCGGCGTCAGGTGGATGCGCCCGCTTTCGTTCGGGACCGTCCACGGGCGGCGCACTCCGCCGATGGCCTCGGCGACCGCGAGCCCGGCCTGCAGCCCGTCTTCATGGAAGCCCGAGCCGAACCAGGCGCCGGCGAACCAGACGCCGCCCCGACCCTGCAGCGACCACAGCTCCTTTTGGGCCGCCACCCCGGCGAGGTCGAACACCGGGTGCTCATAGTCCCATTCGCCGATGACCAGCTCGGGATCGGGCTCGCGCGCGGGATTGAGGCTGACGAACAGGGGTGGCCCCGGCAGGGACTGAAGCTCGTTCATCCAGTAGGTGACGCCGCCTTCGCCCGCGCGGTCCGAGCGGCCCATGTGGGTCCAGGCGGCCCACGCCTTGCGGCGGCGGGGCATCAGCGAAACGTCGCGGTGCAGGACGGCGCGGTTGGCCCGATAGGGAATGGCCCCCAGCAGGCTGCGCTCGTCGGCGGTCGGCGCGTCCAGCAGACGCAGGGCCTGGTCCGAGTGGGTGGCCAGCACGATCTCGTCGAACCGCCGCAGGGAGCCGTCCTCAAACCGCAGACCGGGTCCGGCCTCGTCCCTGACCACCGCGGCGATGCGGGCGCCCGTCACGACGCGGCCGGCCAGCACCTGGTGCAGCTTGCCGACGTACTCGCGGGCGCCGCCGTCGATCGTGCGCCATGTCGGACGCAGGTCGTAGGTCAGCAGGTTGTGGTTCATGTAGAAGCGGACGAAGGCGGCGGCCGGATAGTCGGTCATCTGCTCCAGTGTGCACGACCAGATCGCGGCCGCCTGCGGCAGCAGATAGGCGTTGCGGAACATGGGCCCGTAGCCGCTGCGGCCCAGCCATGCGTCCAGGCTTTCGCCGGTTTCTTCCAGCTGCGCGAGCTGCTTCGGCGCCTCCTTCTGGAACCGGAGGATGTCGCCGATCATGCGCCAGAAGCGCGGGCTGGCCCAGTTGCGCTTCTGGGCGAACAGAGCGCGCAGACCCTGGGTGCAGTACTCGAGCGCGCCTTCATCGATCGAGACGGCGAAGGACATGAGGGCCGGCTTCGTCGCCACGCCGAGATGCGCCAGCAGCGCTGTGAGGTTGGGGTAGTTGGCCTCGTTGAAGACGATGAAGCCGGTGTCGACCGCGATCGGGCCGGCCGGCGTGGGGGCTTCGACGGTGTTCGAATGTCCGCCGAGGCGGTCGTCGGCCTCGAAAAGCGTCACGTCGTGCGCCTGCGACGACAGCCATGCGGCGGACAGACCGGAAATTCCGGACCCGACGACGGCGATGGTCTTGCGCATGAGGCCTCCTGCTAGATGCCACGGAGTTACGAAGACAGGACCCCGGCAGATGTCGGCATCCGACGGATAAGCCGGACCGTATCTCGCCCCAAGCGGCCGACGCCCAGAGACAGGGACGAAATCAACGCATGAATCCAGCCACAGCCGCCATCCGCAGCCTGCAGGACGCGCCGTTCCCCGACTTCGTCACACGACCGGCCATCGCGGCGCTGGTCACGGAGGCGCGCAAGCGGCTGGATCGCGAGGGGCCGCACGACGAGGCGGGTTTCGCCGCGGACATGGCGAAGCGGGCGGTCGCCGAGCACACGGACGCGGCGAACGACCAGCACTATGAGCTGCCGCCGGAGTTCTTCCGCATCTGTCTGGGGCCGCGCCTGAAGTACTCCTGCTGCCTGTATCCGAGCGGGGAGGAGACGCTGGCGGAAGCCGAGGCGCTGGCGCTGGCCGAAACCTGTGAGCGGGCCGGTCTGGCCAACGGCCAGCGCATCCTGGAACTGGGCTGCGGCTGGGGCAGCCTGAGCCTCTGGATGGCCGAGCGGTATCCGAACTCAGAGATCACGGCGGTGTCGAACAGCCACGGCCAGCGCGGTCATATCGAGGCCCAGGCCGCGTCGCGCGGGCTGACCAATCTGAGGGTGATCACCCAGGACATGAACGACTTCCGTCCCGACGTGGCGGAGGGCGACCGGTTCGACCGCATCGTCTCGGTCGAGATGTTCGAGCACATGGCGAACTGGCGCGCCCTGCTGACGCGCGCGCGGGGCTGGTTGAAGCCGGACGGGCGCATGTTCATCCACATCTTCACCCACAGGGACGCCCCCTACCGCTTCGATCACACGGACGGCGGCGACTTCATCGCCCAGCATTTCTTCACCGGCGGGGTGATGCCGTCGAAGGGGCTGATGCGGCAGTTTCCGGACCTGTTCGCGGTCGAGCGGGAGTGGACGTGGAACGGCGTCCACTACCGAAGGACGGCCGAGCACTGGCTGCGCAACATGGACCTGAACGTCGACCGCGTGTCGGAGCTGATGCGGGAGACCTATGGCGCGGACTGGAAGCTGTGGCGGCGGCGCTGGCGGCGCTTCTATCTGGCGACCGCCGGCCTGTTCGGCAACGACGACGGAAACACCTGGGCCGTCAGCCATTACCTGCTGAAACCGACGGGAGCCGAAGCATGATCAAGTGGGTCGCGGGCTATCTGGGCGCCGCCTTGGCGATGGGCGTGCTGGACGCGGTCTGGCTGACCACCATGGCGGACCGGCTGTACCGGCCGGCGCTGGGCGCGGTGATGCGGGACAAGCCCGACATGGGCGCCGCGATCCTGTTCTATCTGATCTATCTCGGCGGCATCCTGTTCTTCGCCGTGGCGCCGGCGATGCGTGACGCCAGCCTGACGCGGGCCCTGATCGGCGGGGCCGTGCTGGGGCTTGTCGCCTATGCCACCTATGACCTGACCAATCAGGCGACCCTGTCGATCTGGCAGACGGAGCTGACCGTGATCGACCTCGCCTGGGGGACGTTCCTGACCACCGTGACCGCCGGAGCCGGGTTCCTCGCCGCGCAGTGGGCCGAGGGGCGGTTCGGTTAACCTTTCCTCTCGCCTGACAGGCGCGTGCGGTGTTTTCCGTCGTGATTTCAGGTAAGGGTGCGCCCTCAGACGGTTAACCGCGTGGGGGCGGGCGTGAAGTTCGGAGTCAACTCCCTGACCGCCATGTTCGTGGCGGGCGTCGTGGGCGGGCTGGCCCTGACGCCGGACGGGCGGGCGTGGCTGCGCTCGCCGACCCTGATGCTGGGGGGGCAGGCCAACGCCTCGGCCAGCCCCGAGCCCGCGCCGCCGCCCGCGGCGGCGGTCCCCGCGGCGCCCGTGGTCCAGATGCAGGACGGCTCGGTGCTGAAAGCCAAGGCCGGGAACCTGCGGATCGGGGTGTTCGGCGACAGCATGGGCGACGGCGTCTGGGCGGCGCTGTATCGCGAGTTCCGCGACGACGCCGGCGTGGACGTGACCAAGTTCAGCGAGGTCTCGACCGGGCTGTCGCGCTACGACTACGTGAACATTCAGGCCAAGACGACGCGACAGCTGGACGAGAGTCCGGTCGACGTGGCGGTGGTGGTGTTCGGCACCAACGACGCGCAGGGCATCGACGACGGCGGGACGGTCCACGCCTTCGGCACCGACGGCTGGAAGGCCGCCTACGGCAAGCGGATCGACGATCTGGTCGGCCTGTTCCGCTCGCGCGGGGTCGTCGTCTACTGGGTCGGCATGCCGCGCATGAAGCGCGAGGGCTTCGACGGCCGGATGGCGCTGATCAACGAGGTCGTCACGGCGCGCATGAAGACGCTGGGCGTGCCGTATCTGGAGACCGTCAGCCTGACGTCGGACGCGGACGGCAAGTACATGCCCTATGCCGAGGACGGCGGGCGGCGGCGGCTGATGCGGGCCAACGACGGCATCCACATGAGCATGGACGGCTATCTGCGTCTGGCCGGACCCGTGGAGGCCGCGATCCGGCGCGATGCGGGCCTGACGGAGTGAGGGCGCTTGTGGCGGCCGCGCTGCTGGCGCTGGCCGCGCCGGCGGCGGCGCAGGAGGGGCCCTGCCCGGGAGGACTGTGCGGCGCCGAGGCGCTGTCGCCGTGGTTCGAGGAGCTTGCGCGACTGGAGGAGGGGGCGCCGATCAGGGTGCACGTCCTGCAGATCGGCGACAGCCACACGGCGGGGGAGGTGATTCCAGGCACGGTTCGCAGCCGGCTGCAGGGGCGGTTCGGGCGCGGCGGGCGCGGCTATGTGGCCCCCGGCGTTCCCCACGACGGCTATGCGCCGCGACAGCTGTCGGCGACCGCGAGCGGGTGGAGCTGGGCGCCGAAGCCGGCGCGGGTCGGCGGCTATCTGAGTGCGGAGCCGACGGGCCTGTTCGGCGGGCCGGCGCGGGTCTTCGACGGCGACGCGCTGACGCTGGCGCTGGACCCGGAGGCGGCGACGGCGCGAGTGGGTCTGTGCGGACGGGACGGCCTCTGGGTGATCGAGGCCGACGGCGTCGAGGCGGCCCGGCTGGAGCTTTTCGGCCCGCAGTGCCGGACGACGCCGGTCGATCCCGCGGCGCGGACGCTGACGCTGAGGCCCGGGCCTGGCGGCGGCGCGCTGGACGGCGTCTGGCTGGAAGGGCCCCGGCCCGGAGTTATCCTGAGCAACGTCGGTCAGGTCGGCGCGACGCTGGCGGACCTGCAGGCGCGCGACGAGGCGACGGTGCGGGCGGAGCTGGCGCCCTTTCCGCCGGACCTGATCATCCTGGCCTTCGGCACCAACGAAGGATTCGACGACGGTCTGGACGCCTACGTCTACGAGGCGACGCTGCGCGACCAGATCCGGCGCATGCGGCTGTTCGCGCCGGACGCCGCGATCGTGGTGTTGGGCGCGCCCGACGCCCTGCGCCGCGGCGAGGTGGGGTCGTGCCCGGGCGTTCCGGAACGTGGCCCCCCGGCCAATCTCGCGCGGGTCCGGCACTTGCAACGACTGGTCGCGGCCGAGACGGGCGTCGCGTTCTGGGACTGGCAGGGGCGGATGGGCGGAGAGTGTTCGGCGGAACGGCTGGTCACGGCGCGCGAGCCGATGATGCGCGGCGACCGCGTGCATTTCACCTCGGCGGGCGGCGAGTGGATCGGCGGCCTGCTGGCCGACGACCTGATCGGCGCCTACGACGCCTGGAAGGCGACCCGGGCCGGAGCCCGGTAGCATGCTGTTCCCGACGCTCGCCTTCGGCGTCTTCTTCCTGTTCGTCTATTTCACCTCCTGGTCGCTGGATCGCGAGAACGGGCGGCGGAAGCTGTTCCTGCTGCTGGCCAGCTGGTTCTTCTACGCCCAGTGGGACTGGCGCTTCGTCGGCCTGCTGATCCTGTCGGCGGTGCTGAACTGGGGCGTGGCGGCGCTGATCGCGCGCAGGGAGAAGCCCGCGACGCGGAAATGGCTGGTGGCGCTGGGCGTCGCGATCAACCTGCTGATCCTCGGCTTCTTCAAATACTACGGCTTCTTCGTCGAGGAGATGGGGCAACTGCTGGCGCGGGTGGGTTGGGAGCGGGATCTGCCGCTGCTGCAGGTTATCCTGCCGGTCGGGATTTCCTTCTTCACCTTCCAGGGCATCAGCTACGTCGTCGACGTGCATCGGCGCACGACCGAGCCGGCGAAGAGCCTGCTGGACGTCATGCTGCTGATGAGCTTCTTCCCGCATCTGGTGGCGGGACCGATCGTGCGGGCGTCGGACCTGCTGCCGCAGTTCGACCGGACGCCGCGGCTGACGCGGGAGATGGCGACCCACGGCCTGCTGCTGATCGTGTGGGGGCTGTTCAAGAAGACGGTGATCGCATCGGAGCTGGCCGTGCGGCTGGTGGACCCGGTGTTCTTCGATCCGTCGGCGCATTCGGCCCTGGACATAGCGGCGGCGGTCTATGGTTATGCGGTGCAGATCTACTGCGACTTCTCGGCCTATTCGGACATGGCGATCGGGATCGCGGCGCTGCTGGGCTATTCCTTCCCGCGCAACTTCGACCAGCCGTATCGCGCGCATTCCATGCAGCAGTTCTGGCGGCGGTGGCACATCAGCCTGTCCAGCTGGCTGCGCGACTATCTGTACGTGCCGCTGGGCGGGGGGCGGAAGGGCACGTTCAGCTCCAGCGTCAACGTGATGATCACCATGCTGCTGGGCGGCCTCTGGCACGGGGCGGCGTGGACCTTCGTGCTGTGGGGCGCGCTGCACGGCGGGGCGCAGGTGGTGGAGCGTGTGGGCAAACGGGCGTTCGGGGACCGGAAGGTCATCCCGATGTGGCTGGGCGTGCTCATCACCTTCCACGTGGTGTGCCTGGGATGGATCCTGTTCCGGGCCGAGACCTTCGATCTGGCGATGGCCATGCTGCAGGGGCTGGGTCGATGGGGGCCGGCGGTCGTGACGACGCCCTTCCTGCTGGGCCTGATCGTCGTCGGCCTGGGCATGCACTGGCTGCCGCCGCGCGCAGCGGAGGGGATGACGGCCCGTCTGAAGGACGCGCCCTCGATCACCATGGGCCTTCTGATCGGCGCGGCGTTCCTGTTGATCGAGGCCGTGCGACCCGAGGGCGTGGCGCCCTTCATCTATTTCCAGTTCTGAGGGGAGGCGGCCATGAGCGAACCGACCGATCCGAACGACCCGCCGACGGACGACGAGCCGCCCGATCCCTTTCCCGCGTTCGGGGGACGGCCGGCGTTCTCGCCGTTTCCCCCGCTGGACGACACCGCGGCCGCCGCGCCCGCGCCGCCGCCGGAGCCGACGGAGGTGATCGAGCCGGCGGTGGTCGTGCCCCGGCCGACGGTCAACGCGGCGCCGGAAGCGGATCCACCCAGCGACTGGAACGAAAAGGCCGACGCCCACGACCTCATCGAGCGCGAAAGCCGGCTGAAGGCCATGGCGCGCTTCGCCTTTCCTCCCGGGCCGCCGCCGGACGACGAAGGTCTGGCCGCGCGCGACCGGCGCTGGACCACCCGGGTGATCCTGGCCGTCGCGGTCTTCATGGCGATCTTCAACGCCGGATCCGTCCCGAACTGGTCGCGACAGCAAGCGCCGGGCTGGGTGACGGACACCGTGAGGGGCGTGTCGGAGGTCTGGGCGACGCAGGTCGCCTTGCTGGGCGCCGATCTGCCTCGTCAGGGCGTGCGCGACGCCTGGGAGACGGCACGCGATTCAGAATGGGCCTCGCGGCGCACGGCGGAGAAGGTTGCGCCCGCCGAATGACCCGCTAGCGTGCGCCGCGACATCAAGGGGAGCGTTCTCATGCGGGTTTCGGCATTCGGTCTGGTTTCGGTTCTGGCGCTGCTGGCGGCGGCGGGACCCGTGGCGGCGCAGCAGGCGGCCGAGCCCGTCGTCTACCAGCAGCCGCCCGCGCCGATCGCCGCGATTCTGGATTCCCAGCCGAGCCCGACGCCCAGCCTGAGCCCGGATCGCCAGACGTTGGCGCTGTTCGACCGGTCGAACCTTCCGTCGATCGAGGAACTGGCCGAGCCGATGCTGAAGCTGGCCGGCTATCGCATCAATCCGCGCAACAACGGCCCGGCGAACAGCCGCGTGTCCTGGCTCACGGGCCTGAGCTTCCAGGACGTGGACGACCGCTCCACGCGCCGGGTGCAGCTGCCTGACGGGGCGCGTTTCACCAATCCCAGCTGGTCGCCGAACGGCAAGTCGCTGGCCTTTCTGGTGGACGAGCAGGAGGGGATGTCGCTGTACGTCGCCTCGGCAGAGGGCGGGCCCGCGCGGCGCCTGACGACGGCAAGGGTGAATGCGGCCACGGGGAACGGCTTCGACTGGCTGCCCGACGGCTCGGGCCTGCTGGTCCGGATGACGCCCGCCAACCGCGGCGCCGCTCCGGACGTGACGCGCGCGCCGACGGGACCGATCGTGGAGGAGACCGCGGGGCGGGCGGCGCCGGTGCGGACCTATCAGGACCTGCTGGGGTCGCCGGGCGACGAGGCCCTGTTCGACCACTATTTCACCAGCCAGCTGACGATCGTCGGACTGGACGGGGCGACGCGCAACGTCGGCGGTCCGGGCGTGATCCTGGGCGCGTCGGCGTCGCCCGACGGACGCTATCTGCTGCAGACGCGGGCGAAGCGGCCGTATTCCTACGTCGTGCCGGCCGGACTGTTTCCGGCGGACGTGATGGTGACGGACCTGCAGGGGCGGGTCGTGCATCAGGTCGCCGACCTGCCGCTGCGCGACGACGTGCCGACGCCCTTCGACGCCGTGTCTCCCGGACCCCGCTCGGTGCAGTGGCGCGCGGACGCGGACGCGACGCTGAGCTGGGTCGAGGCGCAGGACGGCGGGGACCCGCGCAATCCGGCGGAAATCCGCGACAGCGTCTTCCTGCTGTCGGCGCCGTTCGACGGCCGGCCGGTGAAGCTGATCGACCTGAACGAGCGCTTTTCGGGCATCAGCTGGGGCGACGCCGACACGGCGATCGTCAACAGCCGCTGGTTCAACACGCGCCATGAGACGCGCTGGCTGATCGACCCGTCGAACCCCGGACGGGGCCGGCAGCTGCTCGAGCGCAACTATCAGGACCGGTACAACGACCCCGGTTTCCCGGTGACGGAGCCGGACGATCGCGGGCGCGCGCGCATCCGCTTCGCCGCGGACGGCCGCATCGTCATGGCCGGCGCCGGCGCCACGCGGGAGGGCGAGTATCCCTTCGTCTCGCTGATGGACCCGGCGACGGGTCAGTCGGAGATCGTGTGGCGGTCCGCGCCGGGCGAATACGAGAGCGTCATCGGCTTCCTCGACGACACGGGTCGCCGGGTGGTCACGCGCCGCGAGACGCCGACGCTCCCGGCCAACGTCTTCGTGCGTGATCTGGACGCGTCCGCCATGACGGCCCTGACGGAGTTTCCGGATCCGGCGCCGCAGCTGGCGGGCGTGACGCGTGAGCTGATCACCTATGAGCGCGCCGACGGTGTGATGCTGTCGGGCACGCTGTACCTGCCGGCCGGCTACGACAAGGATCGGGACGGGCCGCTGCCGCTGGTGATGTGGGCCTATCCGGCGGAATTCACCGACGCGGCCGTGGCCGGGCAGGTGGTCGACACGGCCAATCGCTTCGTCCGGCCGGGCGGGTCCAGCCACCTGTTCCTGCTGACCCAAGGCTATGCCGTGCTGGACGACCCCTCCATGCCGATCGTGGGCCGGGACGGGGCCGAGCCCAACGACACCTATGTCGAGCAGCTGCGGGCCAGCGCCGAGGCGGCGGTCAAGGCGGTCGTCGATCGCGGCGTGGCCGACCCGGACCGCATCGCCGTCGGCGGGCACAGCTACGGCGCCTTCATGACGGCGAACCTGCTGGCGCACACGGACCTGTTCCGGACGGGCATCGCGCGGTCGGGAGCGTACAACCGGACGCTGACGCCGTTCGGCTTCCAGTCGGAGCAGCGGACCTATTGGGAGGCGACCGAGGTCTATACGGAGCTGTCGCCCTTCACCTACGCGGATCAGGTCAACGAGCCGATCCTGCTGATCCACGGCCAGGACGACGACAACCAGGGCACCTTCCCGGTGCAGTCGGAGCGTTTCTATGCCGCGCTGAAGGGGCACGGGGCGACGGTCCGCTACGTGGTCCTGCCGCTGGAGGCGCACGGCTATCGCGCGCGGGAGTCGGTCGGGCACACGCTGTGGGAGATGGTCAACTGGCTGGACCGGCACGTGAAGAACGCACCGCCGCGGACGGCGGCCGTGGCCGGGAGCCAGTAAGCAAAAGGGGCCCGGCGCGAACCGGGCCCCTCGTCACGTCCTGATGGGACGTCAGTGCTTGGCGGGCTTGTCGCCGTGCAGCTCCTTGGCATGGGCCTGGCTGCCGCCGCCGCCGTCGGTCACGTCGCCCACCACCGAGTTCTCGGCCTGGACCGCGGGGCCGCGACTGCTGCGCCACCCTTCGAAGTCGGACGAGAACTTCTGGCGCTTCTCGTCGCGCCACTGGTGGTAGTCGCGGTCGTAGTTCGCCATCTGCTGCTCGCGCCAGTGCAGATAGTCGGGCTCGAAGTCGTGGTGGCCGCCGGCCTGCTGCCGGCCTTGGGACGTCTGCCCGGACGACGACGGCGAGCCCTGGCCATAGGAGGATTGCCCGTAGGACTGGTTCGAGGGCGACTGGCCGTACGACGACTGGCCATAGCCGCCGCCCTGGCTCCAGCCGCCGGATTCCATCCCTTGGGACCGTCCCTGATCGTAGCCGGAAGGGCCCATGTTCATTTGGCCGTGCCAGGAGCTCTGCGATCCGGCGCCGGATCGCGTGTTCCATTGGTCGCCGGCGGACTGGCCGTAGTTTCCGCCCCAGTTCGCCTGACCGGACGAGCCGCCCTGGGACCGGGCGCCGGAGCCCTGATCCTGTTCGCGCGACCAGCCGCCCTGGCCCTGGGCATAGGGGCTGTTGCGTTCGTAGGACCGGTCGCGGCCCTGGTCCTGACCCTGACTGCGGGACGCCTCGCCATAGTAGCCGCCGTCCTGACCCTGTTCGGTCCAGCGGCCGCGATCCTGCTCGCGCTCGCGATCCTGATTTCGGAAGGGGTTGTTCATCGCTGCTCTCCTTGGAGTGAGGGATGCCGAGTGAATCGCGGGAACGCGGGCGCGTTCCGCCGCTCGCGCTCCTGTGACAGGCGTGGCCGTTCGTCAGGTTCCGTGGGATTGCGCCGGTATGCGAAGCGGCGTGATGTGCCCCGATCGCAAAGGGACAGGAGGGTGCGATGAAGAAGCTCGTCATGTGCATGGCCGGCGCGGCGGCTCTGGCCGGGTGCGCCTCGTTGATCACGGGGGGAGACCTGATCCGCGAGGGCGTGCCGACCGGGACGCTGGTGTTCGAGAACACCTCGCCCCAGCCGATCGACACGATCCTGATCTCGACGTGCGAGGCGGCGTCGTACGGGCTGGACCGGCTTCCCGAGGGCGTCACGGTTTATCCGGGCCAGCGTCACGAGTGGACCGTCTCGGCGGGCTGCTATGACGTCATGGCCGGCGCCGTCGGCGTCGGATCGACGCCGGGCGAGCGGATCAACGTGCCGGCCGGACGCCGCTTCGTGCTGACCTACGACGGGCAGGACCGCTGAGCCGGGGCGGGACGCGATCGGCGCTTGCGTGACGGTCGCGTCGCGGCTCTACCGGGGGCATGGCGAAACGCGCGACCCGCGCCGGCAAGACCCTGTCGGCGGCAAACCTGATCGCCATGGGGCCCGACCGTCTGGCCGACCTGCTGCTTGAGGCGGCGGCCGGCGACGCGGCCTTCAAGCGCAGGCTGAGGATGGAGCTGGCGGCCGAGGTCGGCGCCGCCGACCTGGCGCTGGAGATCGACAAGCGCCTGATCGCGATCGCCGCCAGCCGGGCGCGGGTGTCCTGGCGCAAGCGGCCCGGCCTGCTGGCCGAACTGACCACGCTGCGGCGGATGATCGCCGAGCGGCTGGCGCCGCTGGACGCCGCCATGGCGCTGGACCGGCTGACGGCCTGGTTCGACCTTTACCCCGGACTGGCGGCGCGCGTGAGCGACGCAAAGGGCGAGCTGCCGCTGCTGTTCGACGCGGCGGCGGGCGATCTCGCCGAGGTCGCGTCGACGGCCGGCGCCGACGTCGCGGTCCCGATCCTCGCCGAGGCGCTGTCGACGCGGCTGGGCCAGTGGGCGGCCTGGGTCGGCAGGGGCGCGGAGGCGCTGGATCCGGACGTGGCCCGCCGGCTGCTGGCGGCGCTGACGCAGGGTCGGGCGCCGCCTACGGGGCGGCTCGCGCTGGTGGTGCGCAAGCTGGCGGACCGCGCCGGGGATCTGGACGCCTGGGCGTCGTCGCTGTCCGAAGAGGAACGGGCCAGGCCGGAGGCGGCGGCCGAGCTGGCGCGACGGCTGGCCCTGGCGGGCCGTCCGGCGGAGGCGCGCGCGGCGCTGGAGGCCGTGCGGCGACCGCGCGGCTCGCCATGGCGCAAGGCGGAAGCGGAGACCGAGGCCGAGTTCGTCCGTCGCGCCGACGCCGAGATCGCCATCCTAGACGCCGAGGGGCGCGGCGACGAGGCGGATCAGGTTCGCTGGAGCCTGTTCGAGCGCACGCTGTCGATCGAACAGCTGAGGGCGCTGATCGCCCGACTGCCCGACTTCGAGGACGTGATCGCGCTGGACCGGGCGTTCGCCACGGCGGGGCGGCATCCGGACCTCATGCGGGCCCTGGGCCTGCTGATGGGGTGGCCGGCCCTCCGGGAGTCGGCGGAGCTGGTCACGGCGCGGCAGGCGGAAATCCGCGGGGCGCACGACGACGTGCCGCTGTGGGCTTCGCGGCTGTCCGCGCGGCATCCCGCGGCCGCCCTGGCGCTGGTCCGGGCGCGCGCCAGGGCGCTGATGGCGATGGGCGGCATGACGGAGGAGGTGCAGGGCCTCGTCGCCGAGGCGGAAGCGCTGGCCCGCGCCGTGCCGCCGCACGACCATGACGACTTCCTGCGCGACCTGACCCGACCGCCCCCCGGGAGACCCCGCCGATGAAGCTTTTCGCCATTTTCGTCGGGGGCCGGCATGCGCAGGCCAACGTCGAGGTGCACGACATGCGCTTCGTCGTCGCGCCGTCGCTGGCCGACACCCATGCGGAGCTGAGGCGGCAGTGGTGGGGCAGGCCGGGCAGCCTGCACATCGACTGCTGGAGTGAGATCGACCGCGCCGACGGTTTCGACGTGGCGCTGAGGCCGGAACCTTTCGAGGGCCCGGAGCGGCTGTTTTACGTCAACATGGGCGGCTATGAGGCCGACGACTTCTCCGAGCGGCACCGCAATCTGTTCGTCGTGGCGCAGTCCGTGGCCCAGGCCAAGGCGCGGGGTCTGAAACGCGTGCGCGGATGGAGCCAGCCGCACCGGGACGACCTGTATGAGGCCGAGGACGTCTTCGATCTGCAGCAGGCCACCGGCGAGGGCCGTATGCACATTCACCTGACCCTCAACCCGTCGGCGGGCGATCCCGACTTCACATGCGCCTACACGCCCCTGCGAGCGCGACCTGTCAGGACTGTTTGAAGAGGGCGGGCGTCGCGACGATGGTGGGTGATCACAGGTTCGAACTGTGGACCCGCTGATTAAGAGTCAGCTGCTCTACCAACTGAGCTAATCACCCGAGCCATCGTCGCGGCCGTTTCGACGGGCACGCCGTCGAAGGGGGCGGGAGATAGCGTCTGACCTTCCGCGACGCAAGCGGGCATTTCATCGCAGACGGTCCTCGCGCTAAGGTCCTCGCGAATCCGCCGGGAGGGCGGGCGGGGGAGATGACCATGGCGTTCTGGAACCGGCGACGCTCGATCGATCTGATGACCGCTCCGCGCGAGGGGCCGGCGCTGAAGAAGACGCTGGGCTGGCCGCACCTGCTGGCTCTGGGCGTCGGCGCCATCGTGGGCACCGGCATCCTGACGCTGATCGGCGTCGGCGCCGGGCTGGCGGGGCCGGGCGTCATGATCAGCTTCGGCCTGGCCGGACTGGTCTGCGCCTGCGCGGCGCTGGCCTATGCCGAGCTGTCGACCATGATGCCGGCGGCCGGCAGCGCCTACACCTACTCCTACGCCGTGCTGGGCGAGATGCTGGCGTGGATCGTGGGCTGGAGCCTGATCCTCGAATACTCGCTGGTCGTGTCGGCCGTGGCCGTGGGCTGGGCCGGATATGCCGTCGGCTTCCTGGAAGGGCTGGGCGTGACCCTTCCGGCCGCGCTGGCGGCGGGTCCGCACGTCGAGGGCGGTCTGATCAACCTGCCGGCCGTCGCCATCATCGCGGTGGTGACCGGGCTGCTGCTGCTGGGCACGCGGGAGAGCGCCACGCTGAACGCCGTGCTGGTGGTGGTGAAGATCGTGGCCCTGATCGTGTTCGTGGCGATCGCCCTGCCGGCGTTCGACCCGGCCAACTTCCAGCCCTTCCTGCCCAACGGCTGGGGCGCGCCGACCTTCCCGTTCCAGGAGACGCTGTTCGGCATCCCGCCGGTGCAGACCGGCGTGATGGCCGCCGCCGCCATCATCTTCTTCGCCTTCTACGGGTTCGACGCCATCTCGACGGCGGCCGAGGAGACGAAAAACCCCGGCCGCGATCTGGCCATCGGCATCGTCGGCTCGATGGTCGTCTGCACCATCCTGTACATGATCGTCGCCGCCGCCGCGATCGGCGCGCGGCCGCCCGCCGCCTTCGCCGAGAGCGAGGAGCCGCTGGCCTTCATCCTGCGCGAGCTGGGGCAGGGGACGGCGGCGCAGTGGATCGGCGCCTCGGCGGTCATCGCCCTGCCGACGGTGCTGTTGGCCTTCCTGTTCGGCCAGAGCCGGATCTTCCTGGGCATGGCGCGCGACGGACTGCTGCCGCGCGGACTGGCGAAGGTCTCGAGCCGCGGCGTCCCGGCGGTGGTGACGATCTTCACCGCCGTGGTGGTCGCCGCGCTGGCCGGGGTGATGCGGCTGGACGAGTTGGCGTCGCTGGCCAACGCCGGCACGCTGGCGGCCTTCTTCGCGGTCGGCCTGAGCCTGATCGTGCTGCGCCTGCGCGAGCCGAACCGCCCGCGCGTGTTCCGGGCGCCGCTGTTCTGGCTGGTCGGCGTCATCTGCATGGTCGGCTGCGTCGTCTTCTTCTTCAGCCTGCGGACCCAGACCCAGCTGTGGTTCCTGATCTGGAACGCCGTCGGACTGGTCATCTATCTGGTCTGGTCGGCGCGGAACTCGCGGCTGGCCAGGGGCGAGGAGCCGGCGGCCTGATGGCCGCCCGCGACCTGTCGGGCGCGGTCGACTTCTCCGTGCTGGAGCGCATGACGGGCGGCGACGCGGGCGTGTCGGAAGAGGTGCTGGGCCTGTTCGTTCAGCAGGCGGCGATGTGGGCGCCGTTGCTGGACGTGCGCGAGGAGGGCTGGCGAGACGCATCGCACACGGTGCGCGGCGCGGCGGCAGGCATCGGCGCCGGCGCGCTGGCCGAGGCCTGCGCCGCCGCGGAAGCCGCGCAGAAGGCCGAGGCGCCGCCGCTGCTGGACCGGGTTCGGGACGCGCTGGACGTCGCTCTGGCCGACGTGGCGGCCTATCGACACGAACTGATGCTGAAGAGCCTGAGAGGCTGACGACCGAGCTTCCATTACGGCATCGGTCCGCCACTTGACGCTGGATGACGGGCGACCAAACCTGCGTCTGACGTGAACCGCAAAAATCGGGGGAGTGGGATGCGGCGATTTCAGGCAGCCGTGACGCTTTGTTTGGCAGGCGCGGCCGGAGCCTGCGCGATGACCGTAGGGACGCAGCTCAACACCGACTTCAGGGACGACGGCTACGAGGCCTGGGTCGAGTACAGAACGACCCGCCAGGTTGCGGACGCGTGGGACTCCACCAACGACGATGCGGAAACCTGGGCCGTGAACGGCGGCCAGGAACCTCTATGCATCGCCTTCAGCCAGTACCAGGGAGTGAGCGGCTACTGGCTGCTGCCTCCGAAATCCGCGGTTCGTCTTTACCGATACGCCACTGACGGCGGCACCTTCAGCGTGGAACGCCAGTCGTCGAACAACGCTGACTGCTCCGACTGGTCCTAGCCCCGCGTGCGGTCCCACTGCGCGAACTCGTGCGCGATGCAGCGGTCGATCAGGGTGCGCCAGACGGGCTCGGCGATGTCGGGCGACAGGCCGGCCGGGCCCGCGGCGGCCAGCACCTTCGTCACCACGTCCTCGATGCGGGCGTCGTCGTGGACCACGTCGCGGCTGGGCTTGATGCGGGCGGCGGCGTCCATGTAGCGCTGGCGCTCGGCCAGCAGGACGACGAGAGCGCGGTCCAGGGCGTCGACCCCGTGGCGGACCTCGGCCATCGTCTCGCACGCGTCAGGCGCGACGCGCGCGTCGATCTTCACCTCATCCGACAAAGGCGCGCTCCAGCACGTAGTCGCCCGGCTCGGCGTTCGAGCCTTCCCTGAGCCCATAGGATTCCAGCAGTTCGCCGGTCTCCTTGATCATGGCCATCGAGCCGCACAGCATGACGCGGTCGGCGTTGGGCGAAAAGCCGATGGGCAGCTGCAGGTCGGCGAACAGGTCGCCGGAGCGGATGCGGTCGGTGATCCGGCCGGGGGTCTCGAACCGCTCGCGCGTCACGGTGGGATAGTAGGTCAGCTGGGCCCGGGACTCGTCGCCCACCAGCGGGTCGTCGTGGATGCCCGAGGTGAAGAAGTCGCGGTAGGCGAGGTCGGCCACGTTGCGCACGGTGTGGCAGACGATCACCTGACCGAAGCGCTGGTAGGTGTCCGGATCGCGGGCCACGGACAGCCACGGGGCCAGACCCGTGCCCGTGCCGATCAGCCACAGACGCTCGCCGCCGGTCAGGGCGTCCAGCACCAGGGTGCCGGTCGGCTTCTTGCCCATCAGCACCTGGTCGCCGGCCTCGATCTTCACCAGACGAGAGGTCAGGGGGCCGTCGGGCACGGCGATGGAAAGAAACTCCAGCTCCTCGGCCCAATGCGGGCTGGCGATGGAATAGGCGCGCAGGATCGGCTTGCCGCCTGCGGGATCGGGCAGGCCGATCATCACGAATTCCCCGGAGCGGAAGCGGAAGTCGTCGGGCCGCTCGCAGGCGAAGCTGAACAGCTGGTCGGTCCAGTGCTTCACCCACAGCACCTTCAACGAATGGAAGGGCGAGGGCTTGGCGGGCGCGGGCTCGGTCATCGCGGCGGTGAATAGGGGATGGCGCGCGGAAGCGGAAGTGTCGGGAACGACGCGGCGTCAGCGCCGCCATTCCAGCTTCGCCACCAGCGCGCCGTCCTCCAGGTCGGACTCGATCCAGTCCAGTCCGACGCTGAGGCCGCCCCCCACCGGGGCCTCGGCGCCGACCAGCCAGTCCGTCTTGCCGTCGGGGGCGAAGCCGCCGTCTTCATGACCCACGCGCGCATGCAACGCGACGGGCCAGGCCTCGGGCGCCCAGTCCAGGCGCGTCCAGACCCAGAGGTTCTCGTCGTCGCCCGTTCCGGTCTGGGACGGCGCCCAGACCGCGCCGGCGGAGACGGTCGCGGGTCCCAACGCTCGGCCGACCTGGAGAGGGAATTCGACGTAGTCGACGTCGACGCCGTCGGGATAGACGTTCTGCCAGACCGCGAGGTCGACGTCCCAGCCGCCCACGGCTCCGGCCCAGCCGACGTAGCCGGTCAGCTCGACCTCCGCCCCCGCGTAGTCGGCGATGTCCGCGGCCCACACGCCGCCGTACACGCCGGTCGCATGAGACGCGGTGATCTCGCCGTAGGCGGACGGTCGTCCCGCGGAGAGGTCCCAGCCGCGGTCCCGGTACTCCGAGGCCACGCCGACGACGGACTCCCACGACCATGACTGAGACGCGGCCGGGCCGGGGAGGCCTGCGAGGAAGAGGGCGAACGGCAACAGACGGCGCATGCGAAAACTCCGGTGACCGCCGCAGACTGCAGGCGCCGGGTTAAGGTGATCTTCCGTTCACCGTGTCGAATAACCCCACTTTAGCGCCCGGCGTCATAGTCAGGATGCGTGGGGGCCATGACTCAACATCGTCGGGACATGTGGCGCGTCGTGGCCGCGGCCTCGGCGTGCGCGATCCTGCTGCTGGTCGGGGCCGGCGGCCTTGTGATCTGGGCGGCATCGGCCGTCGACCGCATCCAGATCGACAAGGAGACCGCGCTGGTGGAACGGCGCGTCGAACGGCTGGGCGCGGCCATGGTCGACGACCTGCAGTCGGCCACCATCTGGAACGACGCCGTCGTCGCCGTCGAAGCCCGGGACATGGCGTGGCTGCAGGTCAATTTCGGCGACTACTACGCCGACTACATGGATCACGAGGTCACCCTGGTCCACGACGCCGAGGGCGCCCTGATCCTGGCGTCGCGCGAGAGCGAGCCGGTGACGGCGAGCGACGTCGCGGCCATGACGGCCGCGACCGCGCCGCTGCTGGAGCAGGTGCGGCGCGACGCGAGGGACCCGCGGCGGCGGCGCGGCGTCGCGTTCGAGGCCGTGGCCAGCCGGACGGGCGTCGTGACTGCGGACGGCGAGGCGTGGCTGGTGGCGGCATCCAGCGTGGCGCCGGAGGACGAGAGCGTGGCGCGCCCGGCCGCGGATGCGGTGGTGGTGTCGGCGAAGCCCCTGTCGGCCGTCGTGGACAGTTTGGGCGCCGACCTGAAGCTTGAAGGCGCGGCCTTCACGTCCACCGATCCCGGAGACGCGGGCGTGGCCGTGGCGGGACCGGACGGCCGTCGGCTGGGCTGGCTGACGTGGAGGCCGAGCCGGCCTGGAACGGCGGTCGTGGTCGAGGCGGCCCCTTATCTGATCGCGCTGCTTCTGGTGCTGGGCGCGGCGGCCGTCGGCCTGGTGATCTGGCTGCGCCGCACCGGCGCCCGGCTGGCGCTGTCGGAGGCCGCCCTGATCGAGGCGCGCGATCGGGCCGAGGCCGCCAGCGAGGCCAAATCGCGCTTCCTCGCCAACATGAGCCACGAGCTGCGCACGCCGCTTAACGGCGTGGTGGCGATGAGCGAGATCATTGCGCTCGGCGAGCTGAGCCCCGTGCAAAGGGAACGTCTGGACGTTCTGCGAGGCTCCGGACAGGACCTTCTGCGCATGATCGAGCACCTGCTGCAGGTCACGCGGCTGGAGAAGGGACACGTGCTGGTCGCCCGCGAGGCCTACGACCCGGCCGAGGTGGCGCGCGCCGCCGTCGACCGCCAGGAGGCCGCCGCACAGGCGAAGGGGCTGTCGCTGGACGTGAGGCTGGCGCAGGCCGGCGCGCGCCTGGGCGACGGCAAGCACGTGGCGCAGGTGCTGGACTATCTGCTCGACAACGCCGTGGCCTACACCCGCAGCGGCGGGGTCCGGCTCTCGCTCCACGTCGAGGACGATCGGCTGCGGTTCGAGGTGTCGGACACCGGCCCCGGGATACCCGCGGACCTCCTGCCCCGCGTGTTCGACGTCTTCACGCGCGGCGACGACAGTCTGACCAGCGCGAGCTCGGGCGCGGGACTGGGACTCTCCATCTGCCGCAATCTGGTCGAGGCCATGGGCGGACGGATCGAGGCGCACAGCGCACCCGGCGAGGGCACGCGGTTCGTGGTCGACCTGCCCGCACCCGTCGCCGAAAGACTGAGGGAGCGGCTGGCCGCCTGAGCGGGTCGGCGGGGGGTGACGCGGGCGGAATCTGCCTCTAGCGTCCCGGGCCATGCGCAATCTTCTTCTGGCTTCGGCCCTTTCGCTCATCGTCGTCGTGCCGGCCGCGGCGCAGGAGGCGACCGATCCTTCGATCCTGACGGTGGAGCGCGTCTATGCGAACCCGTCGCTGGTCGGGCCGGTGGCGCGCGGCGTCAGCCTTTCGCCCGACGGGGAGCTGGTCGCCTTCCTGAGATCGCGCGAGGACGACGCCGACGTGCAGGACCTCTGGGCCATGCCGACCAGCGGCGGCGCGCCGTTCAAGCTTATCGACGCGCGCGCCCTGGTCCCCGACGCCGGCGAGCTGTCGGAGGCGGAGATCGCGCGGCGCGAGCGGATGCGGATCTCTGCGCGCGGCGTGGTGGAGTACGCCTGGGACCAGCAGGGCCGCTACATCCTGGCGCCGCTGGAGGGCGACGTCTTCCTGGCCGAGCGACAGGGCGGGACGGTGCGCCGTCTGACGGAGACCGAGGCCGACGAGATCGACGCCAAGGTCTCGCCCAAGGGCAACTACGTGTCGTGGGTGCGGGACCAGGACCTGGTCGTCTACGACCTGGCGGCCGGCGCCGAGCAGGCGGTGACGACGGACGGCGACGGCCTGATCACCTGGGCCACGGCGGAGTTCATCGCCCAGGAGGAGATGGACCGCGACACCGGTTACTGGTGGAGCCCGGACGAGCGCTACATCGCCCTGCAGCGGACCGACGAGACGCAGGTCGACGTGATCCCGCGACTGGACATCTCGGGCGGCGGCGCGACCGTGGTGGAGCAGCGCTACCCGCGCGCCGGGCGACCGAACGCCGTGGTCGACCTGTACGTGCACGACCGCACGACGGGGCGGCGGATCAAGGTCGACCTGGGGGAGAACCCCGACGTCTATCTGGCGCGGGTGAACTGGTCGACGGATGGGGGCACGCTGTACGTCCAGCGCCAGTCGCGGGACCAGAGGACGCTGGACCTGATCGCGGTCGATCCGGCGACGGGGCAGGGCCGCGTCATCTTCACCCAGACCTCGGACGCCTGGGTGCCGCTGACGCACGACTTCAAGGCGCTGAAGGACGGCACCTTCATCTGGTCCAGCGAGGAGAGCGGCTGGAAGCACCTGTATCTGCACCGCGCCGACGGGCGGCGCGTCCGGGCGATCACCTCGGGCGAATACGCCGTGACGTCGCTGGACACGGTCGATGAGCGGACCGGCACGGTCTATTTCACGGCGTCGATGCGCGACGGCCGCGAATATCCGATCGAGCAGCAGCTGTTCAGCGTCAGCCTGCGTCGCCCGGGGCGGCCGGTCGAGATCACGCCGCGCGGCGGGTGGTGGAGCGCCGTCGTCAACGCCACCGGCACGGCCTACCTGGCCAACTATTCCGATCCGGACACGCCGCCGCAGTCGGCGCTGTACGCCATCGACGGCCGGCGTCTGGCCTGGATCGAGGAGAACCGGCTGGAGGAGGGGCACCCGTTCTGGCCGTACAACGCGCGTCAGCAGGACCCGCAGTTCGGCACGCTGGAAAGCCACGGCGAGACGTTGCACTGGCAGATGACGACGCCGCCGGGCTTCGATCCGTCGAAGCGGTACCCGGTGGTCATGCAGGTCTATGGCGGCCCGGGCGGCGGCGGCGTGAAGAACGCGTGGCAGCCGGCGACGACGCAGCTTCTGACCGAGGCCGGCTACGTCGTGTTCCGTCTGGACAACCGCGGCGAGGGCGTGCGCTCGGCCCGGTTCAAGCAGGCGCTCCACCTGAAGATGGGCCAGCCGGAGATCGAGGATCAGGTGCTGGCCGCCGACTATCTGCGGACCCTGCCGTTCGTCGACGACGACCGGATCGCGGCGATGGGCTGGAGCTATGGCGGGTTCATGACCCTGCACATGCTGACCGAGCCGAAGATGGGGCTGGCCGCCGCCATCTCGGGCGCGCCGGTGACGGACTGGAGCCTGTACGACACCCACTACACCGAGCGGTTCATGTCGACGCCGGAGGCCAATCCGGAGGGCTATGCCGCGTCCGACATCCTGGACCAGCTGCCGTTGATGACCGGGCGGCTCCTGTTGATGCACGGCATGGCCGACGACAACGTGATCTTCGAAAACACCACCCGCGTGCTGAACGCCCTGCAGGAAAAGAGCCTCCCGTTCGAGACCATGCTCTATCCCGGCCAGCGCCACGGCATCCGGGGCAACGAGCGGGGGCTGCACCAATGGCGGACGTATCTCGACTTCCTCGACCGCACGATCGGCTCCAGATCGCCGGCCGCGCAGGACTGATCGCGGCGGGGCTGCTGGCCCTGACGCTGGGCGGATGCATCAGCGTCGAGGTCACGCGGACGGAGAGTCAGCCTTCGCCCGAGGCCGCCCCGGCATGGACCAACGACGTGTCGGCGCCGTCAGGCATGACGGTGGTTCAGGCGCGGTCGTTTGGAACCGACGTGATGCGCCGCAGGGCCGTGACGTCCACCGCGCTGAGCGACGTGGCGCGCATCGACCGCGGCATGCCGGACTTCGCCCCGCAGAGCGTGATCCGGCTCAGCGAGGCGGCGCTCGACGAGGCCGGCGCGGCGCGCGAGGACGGCGCGCTGACCGGCGTGCCCATCCTGCTGAAAGACAACATCGAGGTCGCCGGGATGCCGACGACCGCCGGGTCGTTGGCGCTGTCGAACAACGACCAAGGCCGGGACGCGCCCATCGTCACGCGGCTGCGCGCGGCGGGCGCGGTGATCCTGGGCAAGACCAATCTGTCGGAGTGGGCGAACATCCGGTCGTCGCAGTCGATCAGCGGCTGGAGCGCGGTCGGGGGGCAGACGCGCAATCCGTACGACCCCGAGCGGACGCCGTGCGGATCCTCGTCGGGCAGCGCGGTCGCGGTGGCGGCGGGGCTGGCGCCGGCGGCGATCGGGACGGAAACGGACGGGTCGATCACCTGTCCGGCGTCGGTCAACGGCGTGGTCGGGTTCAAGCCGACGGTGGGGCTGGTGTCGCGCACGCACATCGTGCCGATCAGTCATTCGCAGGACACGGCCGGGCCGATGACGCGGACGGTCGAGGACGCGGCGATCGTGCTGGGCGTCATCGCCGGCAGCGATCCGCTGGACGCCGCGACGGTCGAGGCGGACGCGCGCAAGGTGGACTATCGCGCCGCGCTGGACGCGGGCTCGCTGAGAGGGGCGCGGATCGGGGTGATGCGGTTCCTGCTGCCGTCCTATTCCGAGGAGACGCGGGCCGAGTTCGAGCGGACGCTGGAGGTGCTGGAGGCCGCCGGCGCGGTGCTGGTCGACATCGAGCAGGGGCCGGACATGGCCACCATCGGGCGGCTGGAGTTCACCGTGCTGATGGTCGAGCTGAAGCACGATCTGAACCTGTATCTGGCCTCGACCGATCCGGCGCAGGTGAAGACGCGGACGCTGGCCGACGTGATCGCCTTCAACGCGGCGGAGCCGCGCGAGACGGTGCTGTTCGGCCAGGAACTGTTCGTCCTCGCCGAGGCGACCAGGGGGCTGGACGATCCGGAATACGTCGCGGCCCGGGCGGACTCGCTGCGCATGGCGGGGCCGGAGGGGATCGACCGGATGATGGCGGAGCATCAGGTGGTCGCCCTGATCGCGCCGACGACCTCCCGCGCCTGGACCAACGATCGCGAAGACGAGGACAACATGCAGGGATCGGCCAGCCGGCTGGCGGCCGTGGCGGGCTACCCTCACCTGACGGTGCCGATGGGGCTGGATCGGGGGATGCCGGTGGGCCTGAGCTTCATCGGCGGCAAGTGGGAGGACGCGCGGATCCTGTCGCTGGGCCACGCCTATGAGACGGCGCGCGGGCCGGCCCCGAGGCCGTCCGGCCGCTGAAAGCTGTCGGCGATTTCATTGGCGCGGCCGGCGTCCGCAGGGTGAGATGGGGCTCGACCAGGAGGCCCATGATGCGCGCGCCCAAGAAATCCGAGACGCTGGAAGTGCGTCTGCCGTTCGAGACGAAGACGGCCTTCATGGCTCTGTGCCGGGCGCGGGGGCGGTCGGCGAGCGACGCGGTGCGGGGCTTCATCGATGCGGAGCTGGGCGCGGGGCGGCTGAAGGGCTGGCCGACGGCGGTGGCCGCGGCGGCCGGACTGGCGCTGGGGGCGATGGCGGCGCCGACATTGGCGCAAGCCGACGCACGCTCGGACGCGGCGTTCGAGCGGCTGGATGCGAACGGCGACGGCGTGGTCAGCAAGGCGGAATTCGCCCGCTAGCGGATCGGCATGAACCAGCGGCCCTGAAGCCGGACCCACGTCCAGGGCTTCCACAGCGACGCGCCCGGCTTCCATGAGGCGAGCACGATCTCGGCGCGGCCGATCAGGTTGCGGGCGGGCAGGAAGCCGACGCCGACTTCAGACGGCCAGCGCCCGTCCAGCGAGTTGTCGCGATTGTCGCCGAGGACGAGATACTGGCCCTTGGGCACCACGATGACGGGCGTGTCGTCGCCGGGGGCGCCGGGACCGAAGTCGTGGGTGATCCAGCTGCGACCGCCGTCGGGCGCCGTCTCGCGCCGACGCGTCACCGGGCGGTCGGGATCGGAGGCGCTGCGGCCGGGACCGAGGTCCTGCTGCGCGAAGGGCAGGTCGTTGACGAAGACCTGTCCGGCGCGGACCTGAACCCGGTCGCCGGGCAGGCCGATCACGCGCTTGATCCAGGGGTCGCGGGGCTTCAGCGGATGGCGAAAGACCACGACGTCGCCGCGAGCGGGGTCGCGTCCGAACAGGCGGCCGTCTCCAAGTGGAGGGTTCATGGGCAGCGACGCGCCGGACCAGCCGTAGGCCCATTTCGACACCACCAGATAGTCGCCCTCGATCAGGCCGGGCTCCATTGAGGCCGAGGGGATGGTGAAGGGCTGGTACGCGACCGAGGTCCACGTGACGGCGAGGGCGAGGCCGAATGCGATCACGCGGACGGTCTCGATCAGTTCATGGCGGAGGGAGGCGGGCTGGGTCATGACCGCAGTCGAGCGGTCTCGACCGCCCCGGGCCAGCGAAGTCGTGTCCGGACGCCGCGGGATCGTGTCCGGACAGGCCTCAGCGACGACCGGGGCGATGCTCGGCGGGCTGGATGCCGAGGCGGGCCATCTTGTCGTAGAGGGTCTTTCGCGGGATGCGCAGGGCCTCGGTGACGCGCTTCATGTCTCCACCATGGGCCGACAGGGCCTCGCGGATCAGTCCGGACTCGTAGCGCGCGACGCGGTCGGCCAGACCCAGGTCGTCGACGGACGTCGTGGAGGACGGCCGAAGACCCAGCGCGACCTCGTTGGCGTAGTTCGAAAGCTCGCGGAGATTGCCCGGCCAGTCGTGGTCCAGAAGGCGCCGGCGCACGGCGTCGTCGAGCGCCGGCAGGGGACGTTCCAGCCGCGCGGCGGCGCGGGACAGAAAGCGGGCGAACAGCAGGGGCACGTCCTCGCGCCGCTCCCGCAGCGGCGGCACGCGCAGGCGCACGACGTTCAGGCGCCAGAACAGGTCTTCACGCAGATCGCCGCGGGCGACGGCCTCGGCCGGATCGCCCTTGGCGGCGGCGAGGACGCGCAGATCCAGCGCGCGCGGTTCCGCGGCCCCCAGCGGCAGCACCTCACGCTCCTCAAGCACCCGCAGCAGCATGAGCTGGACGGAGCGTGGGGCGAGGTCGATCTCATCGAGGAAAAGCGTGCCCTGGTGCGACTGCTCGATGCGTCCCTCGCGGCGACGCAGCAGGCCGGAGCCGACGCTGGCTTCCTGCCCCATCAGACGCGCCTCCGCATCCTGATCCGGCAGGGCCCCGCAGGGGACGGCGACGAAGGGGCGATGGCGGCGGCGGCCGGCGGCATGGATGGCGCGCGCCACCGCCTCCTTGCCGGAGCCCGTTTCGCCCTCGATCAGGACGTCGACCTCCGCGGCCGCCAGCTCGCGCACGGCGGCGCGGAGCGTGGCGGACGCCGGGCCGTCGCCGCTGAGCGGAATGGAGTCCTCCGTTTCCGCGGCCAGCGCCGTGAGGCGGCGGTTGTCTAGGACCAGGGCCCGCTTCTCCAGCGCCCGACCCAGGGTCTCGATCAGCCGTTCCGAGGCGAAGGGCTTGGTCAGGAAGTCGTAGGCGCCGCGCTTCATCGCCTCGACGGCGTCGGCGACGTCGCCGTGTCCGGTCATCAGAACGACGGGCAGGTCGGGGTCGAGGGCGGACAGGCGGGCGGCGAGCTGGCGCCCGTCCATGCCGGGCATGCGCAGATCGCTGACGACCACGCCGTCGAAGTCGGCGCCGATCGCCTTCAGCGCGGTCTCGGCGGACGGGAACGCGGCGACCTCGAAATCGGCCAGCGTCAGGCGTTCGGCGAGGGCCGCGCGGAAGGCCTCGTCGTCCTCCACCAGAGCCACGCGGCGGCTCATTTCGCCCTCGCCAGGACGATGCGGAAGGTCGCGCCCGCGGGCGTGGGCTCGTGCGCCAGCTCGCCGCCGAAGCCGGCGACGATGTCGCGGCTGATGACCAGCCCTAGGCCGACCCCGTCGGGCTTGTCGGTGGTGAAGGGGGTGAACAGCCGGTCGCGCACCCCCGGAGACAGGCCGGGCCCGTCGTCGGCGACCCGGATCACGACCTTGCGACCCTCGGGCCGCGCCGTGACCACGATCAGGCCCGGGCCGTCCAGGGCTTCCGCGGCGTTCTGGAGCAGGTTCAGAACCACCTGCTCGAGCCGGTTGCGCTCGGCCTTCACGGACAGCCCCGCCGGAAGGTCGAGGCGGACGTCCACGCCCTGTTCCCGCAGACGGGGCGAGACGAGCAGCAGGGCGCCCTCGACCGCGCGGGCGACGTCGACGGCGACGACCTCGGACCGGGTCTTGCGGGAGAAGGCGCGCAGCTCCTCGGTGATGGCGCCCACGCGCTCCGTCAGGCGGCCGATGGCGTCCAGCGAGCGGGCGGCGGCGTCGGGATCGGCACGGGTCAGGTACTGGCCCGCCACGTCGGCATGGGTGCGGATGGCGGCGACCGGCTGATTGATCTCATGCGCCACGCCGGCGACGACCTGACCCAGGGTCGCCAGCTTGTTGGCCTGGACCAGCTTGTCCTCCAGATCCTGGCGATCGCGCTCGAGGCGGCGGCGTTCGTCGATCTCGCGACGCAGGCGTCCGTTGGCGTCGCTGAGCTCGGCGGTGCGTTCGCCCACGAGATGTTCGAGCCGGGCGCGGGCCTCGTCCTCCTCGATCGCGCGGACGGCGGCGCGCTGGCGGCGGCGCAGCAGGACGCCCGACAGGGCTGCCAGCAAGGCGGTCGCCAGCGCCGCGAGGACGAGGGCCGCCCCCACGGCGCGAGACAAGGTCTGATCGGCCGGCTCCAGCAGATGGAGGGTCCAGTCGAGCCCGGAGATCGCGTCCGCGGCGTGGGCGTAACGGCCTGGCGGGACGTCTCCGTCGGGCCGCACAAGTCCGCCCTGGGGCACGGCGAAGGGGAAGGCCGACGTCGCGGCGCCGGCGGTCTGGGCCTCGACCAGCGTCCGGCGCCTTTCGGGCGTGAGGGGCCGCATGGCGCGGAAGCGCCAGTCGGGCACGGTGGTGATCAGGACCACGCCGGACGCGTCGGTGACCCACGTCGGCTCTCCGGCGCGGCGCCACATGGCCTCCAGCTCGTCGAACTCGATCTTGGCGACGATGACGCCGACACGCCGGCCAGCAGCGTCCTGCATCCGTCGGGACAGGTAGAGGCCGGGGCGGCCGCTGACGGTGCCCAGGGCGAAGAAGGCCGCGTCTCCGTCGCGGACGGCGTCGATGTAGTAGGGTCGGAAGCGGTAGTTTGAGCCGACGAAGCTGATCGGCTCGCGCCAGTTGGAGGACGCCACCGCCGTGCCGTCGGCATCCAGCACGTAGAGGACGGCCGCGCGCACCTCGCGCGCGAGGGCCTCCAGCTTGAGATTCGCCGCGTCGCGGCGCGCCGCCGTCGGCGCGGTGACCAGAGCGGCGAGGTCGGGGTCGGCCGCGAGCACGGAGGGGACCGCGCGCACCCGCTCCAGCTCGCTGCGCAGGACGGCGGCGTGCAGGGCCGCCGCGGTGGCGGCCTGACGATCGACGGAGGCCCGGGCGTCGCGGTGCGCCAGCCAGCCCGCGCCGGCCACGGCCATCAGGGCGACGACGACCCATAACCCGCCGAACAGGCGCCACTGGGCGGTCTGACTGAGCGGCGGCCGCGACATCTCCGCATAAGGGCGGAAATCCGCACGAATGGCGAGCGCGATGTGCGGATTTTCGCACACGCGCGGAGAGTACGCCTATCGGTCAACGATGGATTTCGCTGTGCAATCCGTGGGATGGGGTGCGTGCGGGTTTTTTTCGATCCGGCGCGAGTCATCGCCGACACTGGCCTCCGAGATCCCGCGTCAGACGGGGCCGAGCGTGAGGGCGTGGCCAGTGGCGCGCCGGGAGGAAGACGATCGTGCTGATCACCACCGACGGCGGAGCCGCGCCCGGCGCGCGCAGGCCGATCTACAGAACGCTCTACTTCTGGGTGCTGTTCGCCATCGTGGCGGGGGGCCTGGTCGGGCATTTCTTCCCCGAGACGGGCGAAAGCCTGAAGCCGCTGGGCGACGCCTTCATCAAGCTGGTGAAGATGATCATCGCCCCGGTGATCTTCCTGACGATCGTCATCGGCATCGCGGGCATGCGCGACCTGAAGCGCATCGGCCGCGTCGCGGCCAAGGCGTTCGGCTATTTCCTCGTCTTCTCGACCCTGGCGCTGATCGTCGGACTGGTGATCGCCAACGTGGTCCAGCCCGGCCGCGGGCTGAACATCGACCCGTCCACCCTGGATGCCGGCGCCGTGGCGGGCTACGCCGCCGCCGCGCATGAGACGACGATCCAGGGCTTCCTGCTTGGCATCATTCCGACGACGCTGGTCAGCGCCTTCGTCGAGGGCAACATCCTGCAGACGCTGTTCGTGTCGATCCTGTTCGGCGTCGCCCTGGCGATGGTCGGTGACGCAGGGGCGCCCGTGCAGCGCGCGCTGGAGTCGCTGAGCCAGGTCGTCTTCCGCCTGGTCGCCATCCTGATGAAGGCCGCGCCGGTGGGGGCGTTCGGGGCCTTCGCCTTCACCATCGGCGCCTACGGCATAGGCGCGATCGCCAACCTGCTGGCGTTGATCGCCACCTTCTACCTGACGTCGGCGGTGTTCGTGCTGGGCATCCTGGGACTGGTCGCGTGGCGCAACGGCTTCTCGATCTTCCGGCTGATCGCCTACCTGAAGGAGGAGCTGCTGCTGGTGCTGGGCACCTCCTCGTCCGAGGCGGCGCTGCCCAGCCTGATGGAGAAGATGGAGCGCGCCGGGGCGTCGAAGTCGGTCGTCGGGCTGGTCGTGCCCACGGGCTATTCGTTCAATCTGGACGGCACCAACATCTACATGACGATGGCCGCCCTGTTCATCGCCCAGGCGATGAACATCGAGCTGACCCTGTGGCAGCAGATCACGCTGCTGCTGGTCGCCATGCTGAGCTCCAAGGGGGCGGCGGGGATCACGGGCGCCGGCTTCATCACCCTGGCGGCGACGCTGGCGGTCGTGCCCGACGTGCCGGTCGCCGGCATGGCGCTGATCCTCGGCATCGACCGCTTCATGAGCGAGTGCCGGGCCCTGACCAACTTCACCGGCAACGCGGTGGCCACGCTGGTGGTCGCGCGCTGGGAGGGGGAGCTGGACGAGGCGGCGATGCGCACGGCGCTGGCGTCCAGGCCGAAGGCGCTGGCGGCCGGGCCCGACCCGGCGGCGGGTCCCGGCGACGACAAGGTTCTTACGGCCGACTGAGAGCGGCGACCAAGGTGACTTCGGGGAGGAAGACCATGAAACACACGCGACGCAATCGCCTGCTGGGCGGCGCGGCCATGACGGCGGCGCTGGCCTTTGCGGGAGCCGCCATGGCGCAGGACGCCGTGCCGGGTGCGCAGGATCCCGAGGTCACGCAGGTCGACGACATCGTCGTCGTCGGCACCAACATCCGCGGGGCGCGCACGACGGCGGCCCTGCCGGTGGTGGTGGTCGACGAGGCGCAGGTCGACGCCACCGGGGCGGTGTCGGGCGACGAGCTGCTGCGGACCATTCCGCAAATGGGCGACGTCCTGTTCGACAGCTCGAACAATCCGCAGACGTCCAACGCGGCGCGCGGCGACGTCAACTCGGTCAACCTGCGCTCGCTGGGGGTCGGCAACACCCTGGTCCTGCTGAACGGACGGCGCGTGGTGCAGCACCCGACCAGCCAGGGCACGTCGGACACGGGCACGGTGCCGGTGCTGAGCTACAACTCCAACGCCATTCCGGTGGCGGGCCTGCGACGCACGGAAATCCTGCTGGACGGCGCGGCCGCCATCTACGGGGCCGACGCGGTCGCGGGCGTGGTCAACACCGTGCTGCGCGACAACTATGACGGCCTGACCTTCAGCGCCCGGTACGGCGGCGCGGAGGGGACGAGCATGAGCGAGCTGGACCTGAACATGTTCGCCGGCCGCAACTTCGACCGGGGGAACCTGTCGGTGTTCGTGAACTACACCGACCGCACGGCGCTGCTGGCGTCGGATCAGGACTTCACGTCGACCGACGACCTGCGGCTGCTCTTCGCCGACTATCCGGACTTCGCCGGGCTCAGCGTGCTGGACGGGCGCTCGTCGAACACGCCCTGGGCGCGGCTGAGCGTGGGCGCGCGGCCGACGATCCGCTCCAACGGAACGGCGGTGACCAACACCTCGGGCCAGTTCCGCTACCAGCCGTCGACCTTCGGCTGCGGCGTCAACGTGGGCGGCGGCGTCTGCATCTCCAGCGGCAACCACAACTTCAACACCACCAACCGCGAGATGCGGTACGACACGCGCTACGGCACGACGGTGCGTCCGACGGTCGAGCGTCTGAACGTCTATTTCACCGGCCGCTATGAGCTGGACAACGGCGTCGAGGCGTTCGGCGAGGTGGGCTTCTATGCCGCCGAGAGCCGCGCCGTGCAGCCGCCGGTGGTCAATCTGAACCAGATCTGGATCCCGGCCAGCAACTACTGGAACCCCTTCGGTCCCGTGACCTTCGCCAACGGTCAGGCCAACCCGAACCGTCTGCCCGGTCTGACGGGCGTGCCGGCGGCGGGTCTGCCCGTGCTGATGACCAACTACCGCTACGTCGACGCCGGCTTCCAGGAGGTGAAGGTCCAGAATTGGCAGTCGCGCTTCCTCGGCGGCTTCCGTGGCGAGTGGGGCAGCTACGACTGGGAGACGGCGCTGCTGTACTCCGAGGCGGAGGCCGAGGACTCGTCCCCGAACATCAACATGACCCTGCTGCAGCAGCAGCTGGCCCTGTCGACGCCCGAGGCCTACAACCCGTTCGGCGGCGGCTGCGTGGACACGCCGAGCTACGGCGACTGCAACCCCAGCTCGCCGGCCGCGATCGACGCCGTGACCTTCGACCTCAAGCGGATTTCGCGCACCACCCTGACGCTGGCGGACTTCCGCCTGTCGCGGGCCGACATGTTCCAGCTGCCCGCCGGACCGGTGGGCATGGCCTTCGGTCTGGAGGTGCGCCGCGAGACCCAGTCCGACGATCGCGACGAGAACCTGGACGGAACCTTCACCTTCACCGACATGGTGACGGGGGCGACCAACCTGTCGAACGTGGCGGCGGTGAGCCCGAACCCCGACACCGAAGGCAGCCGCACCGTCGGCTCGGCCTACATCGAATTCGCGGTGCCGCTGGTGTCGCCGGAGATGAACATTCCGCTGGTGCGCGCGATCGACGTGCAGATCGCGGGGCGGTTCGAGCACTACTCGGACTTCGGCTCCGTCGGCAGCCCCAAGGTCGCCGTGGCCTGGGACGTGGTGGACGGCCTGCGGCTGCGGGGCTCCTATTCTGAAGGCTTCCGCGCGCCGAATCTGGAGCAGACCAACGCGACGCAGTATGCGCGTCTGGCCAGCGGCGTGGACTACGTGCGCTGCGAGGCGGACCTGCGCGCGGGCCGCATCTCGAACTTCGGTCAGTGCACGCAGAACACGTCGAGCCTGTCGCTGCTGGTGGCGGGCAATCCGGACCTGGATCCGGAGACGAGCGTCAACCAGTCGTACGGACTGGTGTTCCAGCCCACCTTCATCCCGGCGGAGTTCGGCGCCTTCACCTTCACGATCGACCGCTGGAAGATCGAGCAGGAGGACATCGTCGGCCTGCTGGGCGCGCAGACGGCGCTGGCGCTGGACTACTATTTCCGCGTCAACGGGCAGAGCAATCCGCTGGTCAACCGCGCGCCGGTCGACGCCGACGACCTGACGCTGTTCGCGGGAACCGGCCTGACGCCCGCGGGGGAGGCCATCTCGGTCAACGACAGCTTCATCAACCTGCAGCCCCAGACGGTCAGCGGGCTGGACATGGCCGCCTACTGGACGCTGGACGACACGCCGTGGGGCAGCTTCGACGTCAGCGTCAACGCGACCAAGCTCGAGGAATTCACGCGCGATCCCGGGCCCATCGTGAACCTGCTGTATGAGGCGCGCGACGCGGGCACGATCAACGCCGGGACGACCCTGCCGGACCCGTCGGACCTGATCGGCCAGAACGGCCGCCCGGAATGGAAGGTGTCGAGCACCTTCACCTGGGACGCCGGTCCGTGGCGGGCGGGCCTGTCGAGCCAGTACGTCAGCGGCTTCGTGCAGCCGTCGCTTCTGGGCGCGTCGAACACGCCGTTCGAGGTGGAGTCGCAGACCGTCTACAATCTGTACGGCCAGTACGAGTTCGAGGACTCTACCCGCGTGCGGCTGGGCGTCCGCGATCTGACGGATGAGGGTCCGCCGCTGGCCGAAGGCGGCTATCGTGGGTCCGTGCACCAGCCCTGGGGCCGCTATTGGTACGTCAATGTCCGGCGCTCGTTCTGATCTGAAGTTCGCTCAAGGCGCCCGGGCCGCGTTGTGCGGACTGGGCGCCGCCCTGGCGGTTCTGGCCGCCTGCGCGCCCGTGGGGGCCTCGGCGACCGGACAATCCGGGGGGAGCCTGATTCACGACGTCGGTGGAACCGCGCAGCGGTCCCCTCTCGGTCGATCAGGCTTCGCGCCCGACGCCCCCACGCCGGTCGACTGTCCGCGGTCGGTCGGACGCGAGGTGCGCTGCTTCGCCCTGAAGGACGAGGCCGGGGCCTGGCTGGTCATCGCCCTGCCCGACGCCTGGAATGGACGGCTGATCGTGCACGCCCACGGCGGTCCCCGCACGTCGGAGCCGGCGGCGGAGGACGGGCTGGAGGATCTGGACCGGTTCGCCGTCATGGTCCGTCGCGGCTACGCCTGGATCGGCTCGACCTATCGCCGGCCGGGCTATGGTGTGCGGTCGGCGGCGGAGGACGTGGAGCGCAGCCGGAAGGTCTTCTGGAGCCTGCACGGGCGCCCGACGATGACGCTGCTGCACGGTCAGTCGTGGGGCGGCAACGTCGCCGCCAAGACGGCGGAGCTCTACGGCCGGGGCGAGGACGGGAGCCTGTCCTACGACGGCGTGCTGCTGACCAACGGCGTCGTCAACGGCGGCACGCGCGCCTATCAGTTCCGCGCCGACCTGAGGGTCGTCTGGCAGTATTTCTGCCGCAACCATCCAGCGCCGTCCGATCCGCAGTATCCGGTGTGGCAGGGGCTGCCGGCGGGCGCGACGATGAGCCGGGCGGAGCTGAGGCGCCGGGTCGAGGCCTGCACCGGCATCGGCCTGTCGGCCCGCGACCGGACGGCGGCGCAGACGCAGAGAAAGCGGCAGATCCTGTCCGTGACCGGCCTGCAGGAGGACGAGCTGATCTCTCACCTGACCTGGGCGACCTTCCTGTTTCAGGACCTGGTCCAGGTGCGGCTGGGCGGCCGCAATCCGTTCGACAACGCGACGCGCGTGTATTCCGGATCCGCCGACGACGTCGCCCTGAACGCCGGGATCGAGCGCTTCAAGGCGGACCCGGAGGCGGTCGCCATGCTGGCCCACGACGCGGATCTGACGGGCGCGATCATGGCGCCGACGCTGACGGTCCACGCCCTGCACGATCCCACGGTCTTTCACTCGGCCGAGGCCGTCTATGCGCAGACCGTGGCCGCCGCCGGGAAGTCGGACCTGCTCGTTCAGGTCACGACGGACGAGGACCAGCACAGCAAGCTGGAGGACGCGACCTATCTGACGGCGCTGTCCGCGCTGGAAGAGTGGATCGCCACCGGGCGGCGGCCGGACGCGACGGCGTTCCAGTCCCGGTGCGTGGCGGCCGGGTTCGGCCCCTGCCGGTTCATGACGCCCTGAGCGGAAGGCGGGTCCCGCCGCATCCGCAGTTTCGACCTGACCGTAAATGACGGCGAGGGACGGGGCGTTGCGATCCGACGGGTTCGGATCGATCCTGTCCGCAGGATCGCGACACACGCATGCAGGACGCCTCGCACACCGACTGGAAGATCCGCACCGCCGTGCGGATGAAGCCCGGCGAATTGGTCGTCGTGACGGTGGAGGTCGAGAACGGCCTGTACGGCGAGATGCCGGGCGTCGATCTGTTCGTCGCCTGGCAGGACGGCATCACGGCCGCCGCCGCCGAACGGTTCGCCCTGCAGCAGATGTCGGAGATGTGCGCGGCCCTGTCGCGCGAGGCGCAGCGGCGTCTGAAGTCGGGCGAGAACTGAGCGCCGTTGCAAGCCGGCCGCCGTCGTGATGCAAGGCCTGCACATCATGCGGAGAGATCGATCATGTCGTTGAACGGGCGCGTCGCCATCGTCACGGGCGCGGGGGGCGGACTGGGGCGCGAGCACGCTCTTTATCTGGCGTCCCAGGGGGCCGCGGTCGTGGTCAACGACATGAACCCCGATGCGGCGGCGGCCGTCACGGCCGAGATCGAGGCGGCGGGCGGCGAGGCGCTGGCGGTGGCGGCGTCGGTGACCGACGAAGCCGCGGTCGCGGACATGGTGGCGAAGACCATGGACCGCTGGGGCCGGGTCGACGTGCTGGTCAACAACGCCGGCATCCTGAGGGACAAGAGCTTCGGCAAGATGGATCTGGCCGACTTCCGCCTGATCGTGGACGTGCACCTGATGGGCGCGGTGATCTGCACCAGGGCGGTGTGGGAGATCATGCGGACGCAGGACCACGGACGCATCGTCATGACGACGTCGTCGTCGGGTCTCTACGGCAACTTTGGACAGGCCAACTACTGCGCGGCCAAGATGGCGCTGGTCGGCCTGATGCAGACGCTGGCCATCGAGGGCGAGAAGTACGGCATCCGCGTCAACTGCCTGGCGCCCACGGCGGCGACCGGGATGACCGAAGGCCTGCTGCCGCCGCAGGCGCTGGAGCGTCTGAACCCGAAGCTGGTCAGCCCGGCGCTGCTGCTGCTGTGCGGCGACGAGGCGCCGACGCGGGCGGTGGTCTGCGCCGGAGCCGGGCATTTCGCGCGCGCCTACGTCACCCTCACGCAGGGCCAGTTCATCGGCGGCGGCGAGGACGCTGGACAGCGTCTGGTCGCGGCCTGGGATCAGGTCTCCGATCGGGAAGGCGAACTCGTGCCGGCCTACGGCCTGACGCAAGCCGAGCGCGAAGTGACCATCGCCGGGACGCACGAGGGGCAGGCCGGGTCCTGATCGCACAGGAACCCCGCACGCCCCCGCGGGTTGCCCCTCCTGAAGCTTGACCGCGGGCGAGGAGGGCGGCGCGCATGATCTGGACGCCCTATTGCGGGCCGGGGCCGGTTCCCGCGGAGCTGTGGACCCGGTGGAACGGCGATCCCCTGCTGCTGGCGGGTCTGGCCGCGACGGCGGCGGGGCTGGTCTGGGCGGCGCGTCGACAGGGCGGCGAGCAGGGGGCGGCGTGGGCGGCCGTCGGCCTTCTGACCGTCAGTTTCGTCTCGCCCCTGTGCGCGCTGAGCTCGGCGCTGTTCACCGCCCGCACGGCGCATCACCTGCTGCTGATCCTGGGTGCGGCGCCGCTGATCGCCCTGCTGCTGACCGGCGGGCGCGACGCGGCCCGCCCCCTGGTCGCCGCCGTGGTTCATGCCACCGTCTTCTGGATCTGGCATGCCCCCGCCGCCTATGCCGCGGCCCTGTCCCACGACGGCGTCTACTGGACGATGCAGATCAGTCTGCTGGCGTCGGCCGTATGGTTCTGGCGCGAGACCTTCCGCGCCGGCTTCGTTCACGCGGCGGCGGGGCTGCTGGCCGTCACGGTGCAGATGGGCCTGCTGGGGGCCGTGCTGACCTTTTCGGAGGTGGCGGTCTATGCGCCCCATTTCGCCACGACCTCCGTGTGGGGCCTGAGCCCGGTCGAGGATCAGCGGCTGGCGGGGCTGATCATGTGGGCTCCCGCCGCCGGGGCCTATCTGGCGGCGGCGCTGTGGGTCATGGGCCTGGGGCTGCGTCGCCGGGCGGTCGCCGCATGATCGACCGGCTGATCGGCACGGCGCTGGAATGGGCGGCCGGGCATCACGACGAGGGACGCTATTCGCCCGTCGCCATCCTGTTTCACTGGACCATGGCGGCGCTGATCCTGTTCCAGCTGGGGCTGGGCTTCGTGATGACGCGACTGGACGTGGGCGGGCAGAAGCTGGCGGCCTACGACCTGCACTATGCCGTCGGCGTGCTGATGCTGGTGCTGGCCATGGGGCGCGGCGCCTGGCGGGCCCTCGCCCCCGGTCCGATCAACGACGCCGACAAGCCGGGATGGGAGACGACGGCCGCCCGGCTGACGCACGGCGTCTTCTACGTCTGCCTGTTCGGCCTGCCGCTGACCGGCTGGTTCCTGATCTCGGCGACGGCCCCCGAGCAGAGGTTCACGGTCGCCGGGCTGATCCCGTGGCCCGCCGTGCCCATGGGAGAGCTCGGCTTCGAAAGCCGCTGGGCCCTGGGGACCGTGGCGGAGGCGATGCACGTCGGCCTGGTGTGGGCGTTGATCGTGATGCTGCCCCTTCACGTGGGCGGGGCGGTGAAGCATCAGCTCATCGATCGGGACGACGTGCTGCACGGGATGCTGCCGGTCGTTCCCGTGCCGACGCGGCGGCGGACGCGGTGGGCTCGGCGCTGGCGGGCGATGGAACAGTGGGTCCGCGCGAAAGCCAGAGCGCGATTGCCCGACTTTCTGGTTCCGAAAGCCCGGCGACGGCGGTCCGCATGACGCCGCCCGGGTCGTTCCGACGTTTCCCCGAGCGCCAGCGATCGATCTGTTCCAGCACATAGTCGGCCGGCTGGCCCGACACCGCCGGCATGCCCGCGCCCGCGCCCGCCCCGTCGACGCCGTGACAGGAGGCGCAGGAATGCGGCCCCCGGAACCAGGCGGCGGGTGCGGGCCCACCCGCCGCTTCCGCCCGCGGCGGCGGCAGGGCGGCGTAGAAGGCGGCGACCCGGGCGCGTTCCCCGGAGTCCAGCCGCCGGGCGATCGGCGCCATGACGGGGTCGGGGCGCAGGCCGGATCCGTAGTCGGTCAGCTGTTTGATCAGGTCGCCGGCGTCGGCCCCGGCCAGCCGCGGCGCGGCGCCGTCCCCTTCGCCGCGCAGTCCGTGGCAGCTGAAGCAGGCGTGGGCCGGGCCGGCGTCGCCGCCGCCCAAAGCGATCGTCTCGCCGTCCCGCGACAGCCGGCGGCCGATGGAATCGTCGGCGGGCTCGCACGCGGCCAGGAGCAGGGCGAACATCAGGAACGGCAAAGGTCGCACGCGGCCTTCAACCCGCGAATGCGGAGCGGCGTTCCGGAACCGCATCCGTCCCGGGGCTTTGTACGGTCAAGCTGGGCGGGACCGGATGGGGCGTGGACAGATCGCGACGCGGGCAATGGGGATCGGAATGGCGGTCGCGGTCGCGGCGTGCGCCGATCCCGGCCCGGCGCCGCGCACGGTCACGGGCGGCGACGCGGCGCGGGGCCTGGTGGTAATGGAGCGCGTCGGCTGCGCGGCCTGTCACGAGGTTCCGGGCATCGACTGGCCGAGAGGGACGGCGGGCGGCTCGCTTGCGGGCTTCGCCGACCGGCCGATGATCGCCGGCCGGGCGCCCAATCGGCCCGACGTGCTGGTGCGCTGGATCCGCGACGCGCCGTCCGTCGCGCCCGACGTGGCCATGCCGGCCATGCCCCTGACCGAAGCGGAGGCGCGGGACCTGGCCGCCTGGCTGTACGAGCAGCACGATGACTGACCGCGCCTTCAGCGGCTGGCCGCCGCCGGCGCTGGATCCGGCAGGCCCCTTCGCCGAGGGCGTGGAGGGCCTGTCGTGGGCCCTGCTGGCGATGGGCGCGATCGTGTCGCTGATCGTTTTCGTGGCGCTGGGGCTCGCGCTCTTCGGGCCGCGGTCGTGGCGAAAGCGGCTGGGATCGGGGTGGATGATCCTGGGCGCCGGGCTGGCCTTTCCGGCGGTGGTGATCGGGGCCTTTCTGGTGCTCGGTCTTCGCGACATGCGCGACCTGACGGGACCGGCGCCGCCCGGCGAGATGCGGGTGCGGATCGTCGGCGAGATGTGGTGGTGGCGAGTCGTCTATCTGGACGCAGAGGGGCGCGAGCTCTTCCACGACGCCAACGAGCTGGTCCTGCCGGTCGGGCGACCGGTCACGCTGGAGCTGGAGAGCGCGGACGTGGTGCACAGCTTCTGGGTCCCGCGGCTGGCCGGCAAGGTCGACATGGTTCCCGGCCGCCGCAATCTGATGCGGGTGCAGGCGGATCAGGCGGGCGCTTTCGGGGGGCAGTGCGCGGAGTACTGCGGCGGGCCGCACGCCCTGATGGGCCTGGTCGTGGTCGCCCGTCCGGCGGCGGAGTTCGACGCGTGGATGGCGGGGCAGACTGCTCCCCGCACCCCCGTTCCGCACCCTGGAGCCGAGGTGTTCCGCTCTTCGGGCTGCGGCGCCTGTCATACGATCCGGGGGACGGAAGCCAATGGACTGGCCGGGCCCGACCTGACGCGCGTGGGCGCCCGCCGGACGCTGGGCGCCGGCATCCTGCCGAACAACGCCGGCACGCTGGGCGGATGGATTTCGGACAGCCAGGCGATCAAGCCCGGCAACCGCATGCCGGCCTATCCCATGCTGACCCGGCCTGAACTGCGGGCGGTGGTGGAGTATCTGGACGGCCTTCAGTGAGGTCCGAGACCGGCTTCGACGCGCGTCTGTACGGGCGCTTTCCCACGCAGGGCGATCGGCCGGAGGGGGAGCTGGAGGCGCTGGAGCGCGAGTGGTGCGGCCCGCGCAGCTGGACCGAGTGGATCACCGCCATCAACAACAACTACGTCGGCGTCTACTACCTAGGCGCGGCCATGTTGTTCTTCGTGCTGGCCGGGGTGCTGGCGCTGCTGGTGCGGACCCAGCTGGCCGTGCCGATGAACGGCTTTCTGGGACCGGAGGCCTACAACCAGATCTTCACCATGCACGGCACGGTGATGATGTTCCTGTTCGCCGTGCCGGCGGTCGAGGCGCTGGGCGTGCTGATGCTGCCGCAGATGCTGGGCGCGCGCGATCTGCCGTTTCCGCGGCTGAGCGCCTATGCCTTCTGGGCCTATCTGATCGGCGGGCTGTGCTTCTTCGCCTCGCTGTTCTTCGGCCTGGCGCCTGACGGCGGGTGGTTCATGTATCCGCCGCTGACGTCGAAGACCTTCTCGCCGGAGATCAACGCCGACTTCTGGCTGCTGGGCATCGGCTTCATCGAAATCTCGGCCATCGCCGGGGCCATCGAGATCATCGTGGGCGTGCTGCGCACCCGGGCGCCGGGCATGACCCTGGACCGGCTGCCGATCTTCGCCTGGGCCATGCTGATCTTCGCGGTGATGATCATCGTCGCCTTCCCCTCGATCATCCTGGGGACCCTGCTTCTGGAGCTGGAGCGCGCCTTCGGCTGGCCGTTCTTCGATCCGGTGATGGGGGGCGATCCGCTGCTGTGGCAGCACCTGTTCTGGTTCTTCGGCCACCCCGAGGTCTACATCATCTTCCTGCCGGCCGCGGGGGCGATGTCGACCATCATCCCGGCCATGGCCAGGACGCCGCTGGTCGGACACCGCCTGGTCGTTCTGGCCATGATCGCCACGGGCTTCATCGCCTTCGGGGTCTGGTCGCACCACATGTTCACGACGGGGATGCCGATCCCGTCGGTGGCCCTGTTCAGCGCGGCGTCGGCGGCGGTCAGCCTGCCGGCGGGGATCCAGGTCTTCGCCTGGATCGCGACGGTGGCGGCCAGCCGGAAGTTCAGGCTGCGGACGCCGGGCCTGTTCGCGCTGGGCGGGCTGCTGATCTTCGTCATGGGCGGCCTGAGCGGCGTCATGGTCGCCATGGTCCCCTTCGACTGGCAGGCGCACGACAGCTACTTCATCGTCGCCCACCTGCACTATGTGCTGATCGGCGGCATGGTCTTTCCGCTGTTCGCGGCGATCTACTACTGGACGCCGATGACGAGCAGCCGGCCGCTGTCGGAGAGATGGGGCAAATGGGCGTTCTGGCTGATGTTCGCCGGAACGCACGTCACCTTCCTGCCCATGCATCTGACGGGGCTGATGGGGATGCCGCGACGGGTCTGGACCTATCTGCCGGACCGGGGCTGGGACGCGATCAATCTGCTTTCTACCGTCGGCTCCTTCATGATCGGGGTGGGCGTCCTGCTCTGGATCATCGACATGTGCCGCAACTTCCGGCCGTTCGGACCGAAGGACGCGGGCAACGTCTTCGACGGGCCGGGTCTGGAGTGGCTGCCGACCGGGCTGTATTCGGTGCGCTCGATCCCGGTCGTGCGCGGCCGCGAGCCGATGTGGGACCAGCCGGGACTGGCCCGGGAGGTCGAGCAGGGACGGTGGTTCCTGCCCGGGGTGGCGACCAGCGGGCGCGAGACGATCGTGACGAGCACGGTCGAGGCGGAGCCCCAGCAGCTTCTGCGGCTGCCCAAGCCCAGCGGCTGGCACGTCTGGGCGGCGATCTTCACCGCCGCGGCCTTCCTGCTGCTGACGGTCCAGGCCTACTGGCCGGCCGCGGTCAGCGCGGTGCTGGCCGTCTACTGCCTGGTGCGGTGGTGCTGGTTTCTGGATCATCCGATCGCGGCGAAGACGGCCGACGTGGGCGCGGGAATCCGCCTGCCGACCTACGGGCGGGGCCCCTCAAGCCTGGGGTGGTGGGCCACGGTCATCACCCTGATCGTGTCGGGCATGGTCACGGCCCTGACGGCCTTCGCCTACGTGTTCCTGTGGAGCCGGCGTTCGGACCTCTGGATCGCGCCGCCGGATCCGGTCTGGCTGGCGGCGATCGCCGTCGCGGCGCTGGCCGGCGGGGCGCTTGCGTGGGGCGGGGTGCGGCTGCTGGACGCCGGGCGGACGTGGGCGTCGGCCCTGACCATGAGTCTGGCCGGCCTGCTGGTCACCGCGTCGTTCGGGCTGGATCTGTGGAGCTGGCTGGAGGCCGGGCTGAAACCGGACGCCTCGCCGCAAGGCGCCGCCGTCTACGGCTTCATGGCGTGGCAGGGAGCGTTCGTGCTGACGGTCCTGATCATGACCCTATATGCCCCCCTGCGGCGCGCCTGCGGCGTCTGGACGATCACCCGTCCGGCGACGGCGGAGGTCATGGCGCTGACGATCTCCTTCACCGCCGCGCAGGGGGCGCTGCCCGCCCTGCTGACGCGCCTGTTTCCGGGGATGTGAGGTGGCGCGGTGGATCCTGTATCTCGCGCCGTGGCTGATCTGGACGGCGCATTTTCTCGGGCTCTACGTGGTGTGGAGCGTCGAGGATCTCGCCGGAGGCTCCGCGACGGCGTGGCGGATCGCGGCCGCCGTCTTCGGGGCGGCGTGCGCGGCCGGCTGCGTGCTCTGCACGGTCGCGATCTGGCGGGGACGCGCGCGCTCCCGCCAGGGCGAGGGCGGGCGGCTGATGTCCGACCTCGCGGGGCTGGGCGGCGTGATCGCCGCCCTGGCGGTTCTGTTCCAGAGCCTGCCGGCCGCCTTCGTCTGACGGTCAGCCGGCGGCCGCCACAGGAGCCGCGGGCGCGGCGGCGCGGGCCGTCGGCGCCACGCGCCAGATGACGTTGGACAGGTCGTCGGCCACGTAGAGGACGCCCGATCGCGCGTCGAACAGGACGCCGACCGGCCGGCCGCGGGCCTTCCCGTCGGCGATGAAGCCGGTGAGGAAGTCGACCGGATCGCCCGCGGGCCGGCCGCCGGCGAACGGCACCCAGACCACCTTGTAGCCGGACAGATCCTGACGGTTCCAGCTGCCATGCTGTCCGATGAAGGCGCCCTGCGAGAACCGGCCGCCGAAGCCGCCCCCCGTGGCGAAGCTGAGGCCCAGCGCCGCGACGTGCGACCCGAGGGCATAGTCCGGCGTGACCGCAGTCCGGACCAGATCGGGCCGCGCCGGTCGCACGCGCGGGTCGATGTTCTTGCCCCAGTAGGAGTAGGGCCAGCCGTAGAAGGCGCCGTCGCGCACGGAGGTCAGGTAGTCGGGCACCAGCTGCGGGCCCAGCTCGTCGCGCTCGTTGACGACGGCCCAGAGCTGCGACGTCGTCGGCTCTATGGCGAGCGCTGTCGGGTTGCGGATGCCCGTGGCGATCGTGCGACGCGCGCCCGTCGCGCGATCGATCTCCCACACGACGGCGCGCTCCTCCTCCACCGCCATGCCGCGCTCGCCGACGTTGGAGTTGGAGCCGATGCCGACGTACAGCTTCGTGCCGTCGGCGCTGGCCGTCAGGGCCTTGGTCCAGTGGTGGTTCAGCTGTGACGGAAGCTTTGTCACCTCTTCGGGCTCCGACGTGATCCGCGTCTGGCCGGGCGTCCACGGCACGCGCACCAGGGCGTCCTGGTTGGCGACGTAGATGTAGCCGTCGACGAAGGCCAGGCCGTAGGGCGCGTCGAGGTTCTCCAGCAGGACGGACTTCACCTCCGGGCGGCCGTCGCCGTCGGCGTCGCGCAGCAGGGTGACGCGGTCGCCGCCCGGAACCTGGGTGTTGCCGCGCTTCTTGATCATGCCGGCGATGACGTCCTTGGGCCGCAGGGCCGGGGCGCCGCCGCCGCGTCCCTCGGCCACCAGCAGGTCGCCGTTCGGCAGCATCAGCATCTGGCGCGGGATGCGCAGATCCGAGGCGAAGGCGGTCACGTTGAAGCCCGCGGGCGCGGTCGGGACCTCGTCGCCCCACGCCGCCGGCGTCGCGATGTTCATCGGCGGGACGAGGGTCTGCTGCATCTCCGGCAGGTCGGGCGTCGCGCCGGTCTGCTTCAGCGCCGGGTCCGAACCGCCGCCGCAGGCTGCGAGCGTCAGGGCGAGACCGCCGAGAAGGAGGGAGCGCAGGGTCATCGGGAAGCCTCCGCCGCGCCGCCGCGGGAATGCAGGATCCACGCCGCGCCCAGGGCCGCGAGCAGGGACAGGATCGAGAGGACGAGACCGGTCGTGCCGACCGAGCTCCAGCCGTCCCTGGAGTGCTGGAAGCTGTTGACCAGTCCGAGCAGGCAGAAGACGAGCACCAGCACGTGGTGCAGCCAGGCGCCGTTCAGCGCCGGGCGGAACCCGGAGCGCACCACCTCGACCAGGGACCAGACGAAGACGCCGGCGCCGCCCAGCAACGCGCCGACGATCGCCCACGCCGAGAAGTTGGTCCACTGCAGCTGTTCGGTCCGCAGGTAGGCGACGTCGGTCGCGAGGGCGAGACTGAACAGAGCGATGGGGAAGGCCATCAGAATCGCGCGCAGGGGGTGCGGCGGACCGTGCCGGAGTCGTTCCAGATCCATTCGTCGTCTCCCGCTGCGGTCGCCGTCCTTGCGGAAAGCGTCACAGCGGGATCGGTTCAGCCCAGGGCGTCAGGAGGCGACGTGCATGGCCTTGGTGGTCGCGTCCTCATCGAGGATGGAGCGCAGACGCGCGGCCAGTGCGGCCCGTTCGTAAGGCTTCTCGATCACCTCGAAGTCATGGGCGTCGCCCAGCGCGGATTCGCCGACGTAGCCCGAGGTCAGCAGAACGTGGAGACCCGGGTGAGCCGCCGTGGCCCGACGCGCCAGCTCGATTCCGTTGACCCCGCCCGGCATGACGACGTCCGAGAACAGCAGGTCGAAGCGCCGCTCCGCCAGTCGCGCCAGGGCCCCGGCCGCGTCCACGGCCACCTCGCAGCGGTATCCGAGGCTCTGGAGCATGTCGAGGCAGACGCTGAGGACGGCCGGATCGTCTTCCACGATCAGCACGCGTTCCGACCCGCCCTGCGTCGCGACGGCCTCTCCGCTGGCCGCGACGGGCTCGGGGCGTTGTTCGGTGAGGGGCAGGGTGAGGTGGAAGGTCGAGCCTTCGCCGACCGCGCTTTCGATGTCGACCTTGCCGCCGGACTGCTTGAGGAAGCCGTACACCTGGGACAGTCCCAGGCCCGAGCCGCGGCCCACCTCCTTGGTGGTGTAGAAGGGCTCGAACAGGCGCTGACGCGTTTCGGCCGTCATGCCCGACCCGGTGTCGGCGACCGAGATCACCCCGTCGCCGTCGTGCCGATTGACCGTGATGGTCAATCGGCCCTCTCCATCCATGGCGTCGCGGGCGTTGACGGCCAGATTGAGCAGGGCGTTCTCCAGCTGGTTGGCGTCCGCCAGCACGTAGACGGGGGAGGGGTGGGGCACGACGTCCAGCGTCACGCCTTCCCCGACCGCCTGCTTCATCAGGGGAGTGAAGCCGTGAATGAGCTGGTTCAGGTCCAGCGGCTCCGGATTGAGCGTCTGACGCCGGGAAAAGGCCAGCAGCTGCCGGGTCAGGGTGTGGCCCCGATCCGCCGCCAGCTTGATCGCCTCCAGCTGCCGCCTCTGCTTCTCGTCCTCTATGCGCCGCATCAGGATGTCGGCGTTGCCGAGCACGACGGTGAGCAGGTTGTTGAAGTCGTGGGCGATGCCGCCCGTCAGCTGGCCGACCGCTTCCATCTTCCGGGCCTGTGAAAGCTGCTCCTCCAGGCGTCGCCGGTCGGTGACGTCCAGCAGGGTGCCCAGAATCTCGCCCTCGCCCTCGAGCTCGCCCGGGACCCAGACGCCCTGATCGAGGAAGGAGCGGTATTCGCCGTCGGCGCACTGCCAGCGGTATTCGCAGGCGTAGGCGCCGGTCTCGCTGGCCTTCATCAGGCAGTCCACCACGCCCTGCACGTCGTCCGGATGGATGCGCCCCAGACCGATCTCCGGCTCGTCGAGGAAACGCGACGGCTCGAAACCCGTGAGCGGCGTGATGCTGTCGCTGACGAACAGGGCCGCGAACGGGTGCAGGGTCGCACGCGAGGTGAAGACGACCGGCAGGGACTTCAGGATCGCGTCCTGGCGTTCGCGCGTCTGGCGCAGTTCCAGCTCCGCGCTCAGACGCGCCTCGGCGTTGGCGGCGTTCTCGCGCAGGAGCTTGTGCCGCTCCTCGGCGCTCCGCGTGATCTCGAGGTTCTTCAGGTGCAGGTCGGCGAGGACGGACACCTTGGCGCGCAGGATGAAGGGATCGACCGGCTTGAAGACCACGTCGACCGCACCGACCTGGTAGGCCTGGAAGATGTGCGCCTCGTCCCGGAACACGGCGGTGACGAAGACGATGGGCGTGTCGCGCGTGCGTGGATGCTCACGGATCAGGCGCGCGGTCTCATAGCCGTCCATGCCGGGCATGTGCAGGTCCAGCAGGATGACCGCGAACTCCTGCGTCAGGAGCAGTCGCAGCGCCTCCTCGCCGGAGCGGGCGACCACCAGTTCGTGACCCAGCACCTCCAGCGCCTCGGTGGCGGCGAAGGCGTTGCGCTCGTCGTCGTCGACGATGAGCACGCGCGCGCGTGGCGGGGCGGCGGCCGGAGTGCGGCGTGGCGCCATCAGACGGCGGCCGGCTGGGCGGCGGCCAGACGGTGCGCGTCGGCACGCTGGATCGACACCCGCATGACCGAGATCAGGTAGTCGATGTCGACCGGCTTGGAGACGTAGTCGGACGCCCCGGCCTGGATGCACTTGGCGCGGTCGCCCTTCATGGCCTTGGCGGTCACGGCGATGATCGGCAGGTCCGCGAAGCGGGTGATGGAGCGGATTTCCCGCATCGTCTCGTAACCGTCCATGTCGGGCATCATGATGTCGACCAGAACGATGTCGATTTCGGGATGCTGGCGCAGCAGGTCCAGTCCCGCCCGGCCGCTTTCCGCGTAGTGCAGGTCGACGCCGAACTCCTCCAGGGCGCTGGCCATGGAGAAGATGTTGCGGATGTCGTCGTCGATCACCAGCGCGGTGCGGCCGGTCAGGATGGCGTCGTCCTTGCGCGTCTGGGCCAGGCTGGCGCGGGCCGCCTCGGACAGGCGGTCCGTCGGCTCGTGCAGCAGGATGGTGGCCTGCTCCAGCAGCTGCTCGGGGGTTCGGGCGAGGCGGGCATGGCCGGAGAAGACGGCCAGGCGCAGGCGCCGCTCGTCGTGCGGGTCCAGCGGGCCGCCGGCGTAGATGACCGCCAGACGCTGCGCCGCCTTCAGCCAGTCGATCATCGCGCCGGGAGACGCCATGCCGGCGTCCATGATCAGGCCGTCGGTCGGCTTCAGCTTGGCCTTGCCGAGGTTCTTCAGATCCTCGACGCGCATGACCTGACCGAACGCCGACTTGAGGGCGCCCACCGGTTCGCCGGCCGGACCCACGTAGACGAGACGACGGTCGGGCGCGGCCACGAAGTTGCGCACTTCGTCCAGGCTGGCCGCGACGCCTTCCCGATCGATCGGCTTGGGCGTGAAGCCGAAGGCGCCGATGGCGATGCCCAGGCCCGCCTGGTCGTCCGCGGAGATGACATGGACCGGGATGTGGCGCGTCTCGGGCGTCCGCTTGAGGAGGTCGAGCAGCGCCAGTCCGTCCATGTCCGGCAGGCCGACGTCCAGCATGATGGCCTGGGGGGCATAGCGCCGCGCCAGCGACGCCGCGGCCACCCCCTGCTGGGTGATGATGCCCTTGAAGCCGCTGTCGTGGACCAGCGCCAGCAGGATCGATCCGAAGCGCGGATCGTCCTCCACGATCAGGATGACGGGATCGCCCGGCGAAAGGTTGTCCCGGTCGTCGGCGAGCATCTGCACGACCTCGGCCTCGTCCTCGACCTCCATCTGGCGGACCACGATGGACTTGCCCGCGTCGCGGGCGGCGGCGGGCGCGGCGGGGGCGAAGTTGAGCGGCAGGTAGAGGGTGAAGGTCGAGCCGACCTCAGGCTCGCTTTCGACCTTCAGCTCGCCGCCGAGCGTGCGGGTGATTTCGCGGCTGATCGACAGCCCCAGTCCGGTGCCGCCGTATTTGCGGCTGGTGGTGCCGTCGGCCTGCTGGAAGGCCTCGAAGATGATCCGCTGCTTGTCCTCAGGAATGCCGATGCCGCTGTCCTTGACCGAGAAGGCGAGGACCTGGCCGGCCTTGTTCAGGTGGTCGTTCTCCGCGCTCCAGCCGCCCTGCACGCGCTCGACGCTGAAGCGCACCTCGCCCGACGCGGTGAATTTGAAGGCGTTGGACAACAGGTTCTTGATGATCTGCTGCAGGCGCTTGTCGTCCGTGTACATCGACGCGGGCAGGTCGGCGGCCAAGTCGATGCGGAAGTCCAGCTTCTTGTCCTGGGCGATCTGGGCGAAGGTGCGCTCCATCTGGTCGCGAAGATCGGCGAAGCTGGTTTCGCCGATGTCGAGGGTGACGGTGCCGGACTCGATCTTGGACAGGTCGAGGATGTCGTTGATCAGCCCCAGCAGGTCCGAACCGGCGGCGTGGATGTTCTTGGCGAACTCCACCTGCTTGCCGGTCAGGTTGCCCTGGGTGTTCTCGCTGAGCATCTTCGACAGGATCAGCAGGCTGTTCAGCGGCGTGCGCAGCTCATGGCTCATGTTGGCCAGGAACTCGGACTTGTACTTGGACGTCAGGGCCAGCTGCTCGGCCTTTTCCTCCAGCGCGAAGCGGGCCTGCTCCACCTCGATGTTCTTGGCTTCCACCTGCTTGTTCTGGGCGGACAGGAGCTGCGCCTTCTCCTCCAGTTCGGCGTTGGAGCTCTGCAGTTCCTCCTGCTTGGCGCGCAGGAGCTCCTCGGACTGACGCAGGGAGGCGGCCTGCTGCTCCAGCCGGTCGTTGGTGGTCTTGAGCTCTTCCTGCTGCGCCTGCAGCTCTGCCGTGAGCAGTTGCGATTGGCTGAGCAGGCCCTCGGTCCGCATGTTGGCGGCGATGGTGTTCAGCACGATGCCGACGGATTCCATCAGCTGGCTGAGGAAGGACTGGTGGGTCTCCGAGAACTCGCCGAACGTGGCCAGTTCGATGACCGCCTTGACCTCGCCCTCGAACAGGGCCGGCAGGACGATGATGTTCAGCGGCGCCGCGGCGCCCAGGCCCGATCCGATCTGCACGTAGTCCTTGGGCACGTTGGTCAGAAGGATGCGCTCCTTCTCCTTGGCGCACTGACCGATCAGGCTCTCCCCGAACCGGAAGGTGGGCGACAGGCGGTCCCGCTCGGTCGAGGCATAGGCGGCGGCCAGCACCAGCAGCGGCTGATCCTCTGCGTCCCGGTCGGCGACGTAGAAGACGGCGTGCTGGGCGTTGATCAGGGGCGCCAGCTCGGACAGCACCATGTTGGACACCGTCGCCAGGTCGCGCTCGCCCTGCAGCATGCGGGTGAAACGGGCCAGGTTGGTCTTCAGCCAGTCCTGTTCGGTGTTCTTGAGGGTCTGATCCTTAAGGTTGCGGATCATCTCGTTGATGTTGTCCTTCAGCGCCGCGACCTCGCCCGAGGCCTCGACGGTGATGGACCGCGTCAGGTCGCCCTTGGTCACGGCGGTGGACACTTCGGCGATGGCGCGCACCTGGGTGGTCAGGTTGCCGGCCAGCTGGTTGACGTTGTCGGTCAGGTCGCGCCACAGGCCGGCGGCCCCGGGCACCCGCGCCTGACCGCCCAGCTTGCCTTCCGAACCCACCTCGCGCGCCACGTTGGTGACCTGGTCGGCGAAGATGGCCAGGGTTTCGATCATGCCGTTGATGGTGTCGGCCAGGGAGGCGATCTCGCCCTTGGCGTCCAGCGTCAGCTTGCGCTTCAGGTCGCCGTTGGCCACGGCGGTCACGACCTCGGCGATGCCGCGCACCTGACCCGTCAGGTTGGCGGCCATCATGTTCACGTTGTCGGTCAGATCCTCCCACGCGCCGGTCACGCCCGGCACCTGCGCCTGACCGCCCAGCTTGCCTTCCGTGCCGACTTCCTTGGCCACGCGGGTGACTTCGCTGGCGAAGGCGTTCAGCTGGTCCACCATGACGTTGATGGTGTTCTTCAGCTCGAGGATCTCGCCCTTCACGTCCACGGTGATCTTCTTGGACAGGTCGCCCTTGGCGACGGCGGTGGTCACCTCGGCGATGTTCCGCACCTGGCCGGTCAGGTTGCCGGCCATGAAGTTCACGTTGTCGGTCAGGTCCTTCCAGGTGCCGGTGACGCCCTTCACCTGCGCCTGCCCGCCCAGCTTGCCCTCGGTGCCCACTTCGCGCGCCACGCGGGTCACTTCGCTGGCGAAGGCGTTCAGCTGGTCCACCATGGTGTTGATCGTGGACTTCAGCTCGAGGATTTCGCCCTTCACGTCCACGGTGATCTTCTTGGACAGGTCGCCGTTGGCGACCGCGGTGGTCACCTCGGCGATGTTCCGCACCTGACCGGTCAGGTTGTCCGCCATCAGGTTCACGTTGTCCGTGAGGTCCTTCCACGCCCCCGTCACGCCGGTGACCTGGGCCTGACCGCCCAGCTTGCCGTCGGTGCCGACCTCCTTGGCCACGCGCGTCACTTCGGACGCGAAGGCGTTCAGCTGGTCCACCATGACGTTGATGGTGTTCTTCAGCTCGAGGATCTCGCCCTTCACATCCACGGTGATCTTCTTGGACAGGTCGCCGTTGGCCACGGCCGTGGTCACCTCGGCGATGTTGCGGACCTGACCCGTCAGGTTCGCCGCCATGAAGTTCACGTTGTCGGTCAGATCCTTCCAGGCCCCGCCGACGCCCTTCACGTTGGCCTGGCCGCCCAGTTTCCCGTCGGTGCCCACTTCGCGCGCCACGCGCGAAACCTCCGAGGCGAACGAGTTCAGCTGATCGACCATGACGTTGATGGTCGACTTGAGCTCAAGGATCTCGCCCTTCACGTCGACGGTGATCTTCTTCGACAGGTCGCCGTTGGCGACCGCGGTGGTCACTTCGGCGATTTCACGCACCTGACCCGTCAGGTTGGCCGCCATGGAGTTGACGTTGTCGGTCAGGTCCTTCCAGGCGCCGGTCACGCCCTCCACCTGGGCCTGGCCGCCCAGCTTGCCGTCGGTGCCGACCTCCTTGGCCACGCGGGTCACTTCGGAGGCGAAGGCGTTCAGCTGGTCCACCATGACGTTGATGGTGTTCTTCAGCTCCAGCACCTCGCCGCGCACCTGCACGGTGATCTTCTTCGACAGGTCGCCCTTGGCGACGGCGGTGGTCACCTCGGCGATGTTCCGGACCTGACCGGTCAGGTTGTCGGCCATGGAGTTGACGTTGTCGGTGAGGTCCTTCCAGGCGCCGGCGACGCCCTTCACGTTGGCCTGGCCGCCCAGCTTGCCTTCAGTGCCGACCTCGCGCGCCACGCGCGTCACTTCCGAGGCGAACGACCCGAGCTGGCCCACCATGGTGTTCACGACCCGGCCGATGCGGAGGAACTCGCCGCGAAGCGGCCGCTCCTCATCGTCGAGATCCATGGTCTGGGAGAGGTCGCCCTTGGCCACGGCGCCGATCACGCGCGCCATCTCGGCGGTGGGATGCATCATGTCGGCGATCAGGTCGTTGACGGCCTCGACGCTGTCGGCCCAGGCCCCGGAGGCTCCCGGAAGCTTCGCGCGCGCGTTGATGCGGCCCTGCCGCCCCACGGTTTCCGCCAGCCGCCCGAACTCCCGGCTCATGCGGTCGTTCATCTCGACGACTTCATTGAACGCGTCGGCCAGTTCCCCGTCGACCCCGCCCAGGTTGACCGGCAGGCGGACGGAGAAGTCGCCTTTGCGGAACGCCTTAAGGGCGGCGAGAAGCTGTCGGTTGTCGAGGGAGTCGGAGGCGATTGCGGCCATGGACATGGGGTACACCAGAACGAGACACCGATCGGGGTGACCGTCACGCCTCGACGTCGGACGCGACCGTTGATCGGCCTCTCCGGACGTCGGCGCGCGTGTTCGTTCCCCCAACCCAACCTTCGGAAATGGCCTTTCGACGTGTTCGGTTCCGTTCACTTCGCAAAATTTCTGAAGTTGCCATTCGGGCCTCAGCGACTAGGTTCGCGCGCCATGCAGACCTTCCGCTACGGCCCCGCGGCGCGGTGACGGGCTCCGACCGCACTCCCCTCGATCCGCAGTTGACGAGCTTTATCGAAAGCGCGCTGCCGTCGGTCTGGGCGCTCGAGACCTTGCTGGTCATGCGACGCGGCGCGGACAGGGTGTGGACGGCGGACGCCCTGGTCGGCGAGACCCGGTCGAGCCACAACGTCATGAGCGATTGTCTGCGCACGCTGGAGCGCGCCGGCCTGGTGGCGGTGGACGCGGAGGGGCATCGCTATCGGCCCGCGACGCCGCAGCTTGCCGAACTCGTCGACCGTCTCGAAACAACCTATGCGAAGCGTCCGTTCAGCGTTACGGCTGTGATCATGGCCAAGCGATCGGACGCCCTGAAGGGGTTCGCCGACTCCTTCCGGCTGGGGAGGTGGACGTCATGAGCCTGGGCGCGCCTGCACTGGTCTACGGATTGTGCCTGCTCACCAGCGCGATCTGCGCCGGCCTGCTGATCCGATCGTGGCGGCGGACGCGGCAGCCCCTGCTGATGTGGAGCGCCGGATGCTTCTCGCTGCTGGCGCTGAACAACCTGTTCGTGGTGCTCGACATGGTGCTGCTGACGGCGACGGACTTTTCGCTATGGCGCGTCGGGACGGCGTTCGCCGCAGTGAGCGTGCTCATCTACGGCTTCATCTGGGAGGTCGACCGATGACCGCCCAGGCCGTCATGACGGGCGCCATCATCATGGGATACGGGGTCGCCGCGATCTTCTTCCTGAAGTTCTGGCGGCGGACGGGCGACCGGTTGTTTCTGGCCTTCGCCACGTCGTTCCTGCTGCTGGCCGCGGTGCCGCTGCTCACCGTGACGCTGCAGATCCCCCGCGAGGAGCAAAGCGCGTTCTACCTGCTCCGCGCCCTGGCCTTCATCGTCATCATCGTGGCCATCGTCGGCAAGACGCGGCAGCCGCGCGGCTGACGGGCCCGGTTTCAGAGGCGGGAACGGTCTTCCAGCACGCGCATGACCGCGTCCAGGCTCAGTCCCCGGACGTTCAGCAGCACGATCAGGTGGAACAGCAGGTCGGCGGCCTCGGACGCCAGCTCCTCATCAGTGCCGGCGACGGCGGCCAGCGCGGTTTCGACGCCTTCCTCCCCCACCTTCTGGGCGATGCGCTTCACGCCGTCGACCTTGAGCCGGGAGGTGTAGCCTGGAGCCTCCGGATCGGCGGGGCGGGCGTCCACGGTCCGCTCCAGCCGGGCCAGCCGCCCCAGCCCCGGGGCGTCCTCGTCGCCGAAGCAGCTGGTCCGGTTCAGGTGGCAGGCGGCGCCGACCGGGCGCACCTTCACGACCAGGGCGTCGCCGTCGCAGTCGGGCGTGATCGACACGACGTGCAGCCGGTCGCCGGACGTCTCGCCCTTGCGCCACCGGCCGCCGCGGGACCGCGAGAAGAAGGTCGCCTCGCCGCTGTCGACCGTCTCCTGCAGGGCGTCGCGGTCCATGTAGGCGAGAGTGAGCACCTGCAGGGTGTCGGCGTCCTGAACGACGGCGGGGATCAGGCCGCCGCCCTTGTCGAAATCCAGCGCATCGGGGTCGATCATGGCCTCACCTCGACGCCGGCGGCCGCCAGCTCGCGCTTGAGATCGGGGATGCGGACCGCCCCGGTGTGAAAGACGCTGGCGGCCAGGGCGCCCGATACGTCGGCCTCTCGAAAGACCTCGACGAAGTGCGCCGGAGCTCCGGCGCCGCCCGAGGCGACCAGCGGGATCGTCAGCCGGGCCCGCGCGGCCGTCAGCTGCTCGAGGTCGTAGCCGCGGCGCACGCCGTCCTCGTCCATGCAGTTCAGCACGATCTCGCCGGCGCCGAGGCGCTGGGCCTCGACGATCCAGTCCAGCGTGCGGCGGCCGGCGCCGCGGCTGGCCGTCGGGTCGCCGGTGTACTGATGCACCATCCAGTCGTCGCCCACGCGCCGACTGTCGACGCCGACGACCACGCACTGGCTCCCCAGCCGCCCGGCCATTTCAGAAATCAGCTCCGGCCGCTCCAGCGCCGGCGAATTGACGGAGACCTTGTCCGCCCCGTGGTCCAGGCAGCGGGCCGCCTGCTCGACGGAGCGGATGCCTCCGGCCACGCAGAAGGGGACGTCCAGCAACCGCGCCACGCTCTCGACCCAGCCGTAATCCAGCGTCCGGCCCTGCGGGCTGGCGGTGATGTCGTAGAAGACCAGCTCGTCGGCGCCTTCGTCGCGATAGCGGGCGGCCAGTTCGGCTGCTTCGCCCACGTCGACGTGCCCTTCGAAGCGGACGCCCTTCACCACCCGTCCGTCCTTCACGTCCAGGCACGGAATGATCCGGCGCGCGCTCATCGCACGGCCTCCAGCGCCTGTTCCACCGTGAAGCGGCCCTCATAGATAGCCCGGCCCACGATGGCTCCCGCGCAGCCGACGTCGCGGGCGGCGGTCAGATCGGCGGCCACGGCAACCCCGCCGGAAGCCTGCACCTGCAGATCGGGGCGGCGCCGGACGATCTCGGCCAGGAGGTCCAGGTTGGGGCCGGTCAGGGCGCCGTCGCGGCCGACGTCGGTCACCAGAAGGTGAGACGCCGCGCCTTCCGGGAACCGGGCCAACGCCTCCCACAGGTCGATGCGGGCGGCCTCGGTCCAGCCCTTCAGGGCGGGGACGGGCACGCCGTCGCGGACGTTGACGTCCAGCGCGAGCGCGATCCTGTCGGGACCGAAGGCCCCCAGCCAGTCGCGGACGGTCTCGGGCGCGGCCACCGCCTGTGAGCCGACCACGACCCGCGCCACGCCTGCGTCCAGCAAGGCCGCGACGTCGTCCCGGGCGCGAACGCCCCCGCCCGACTGGATATTCACGTTGGCCGCGCGCGCGAGCCTTCCGATGAGGTCGTGCTGGACGGCGCGGCCCGCCTCGGCTCCGTCCAGATCGACGACGTGCACCCATTCGGCGCCCGCGTCGACGAAGCCCTCCAGCCGCGCGGCGGGGTCGTCGTCGTAGCGCGTCACCTGATCGAACCGCCCGTGCATCAGCCGCACGCACGCGCCGTCCCTCAGGTCGATGGCCGGATAGACGATCACGCGGAAAGCTCCAGAAAGTTGCGCAGGATGCGGGCGCCGGACACGCTCGATCGCTCGGGATGGAACTGGCAGCCCCACCGGTTTCCGGCGCGCACGACGGCGGGCACCAGAACGCCATATTCGGCGCGGGCAAGGGTCGCCGGCCCTTCGGGACAGACGTAGCCGTGGACGAAATAGGCCCAGGCGTCGCCGCCGACGCCCTCCAGCAGAGGGTCGTCGCGGACGATCTCCAGCCGGGACCAGCCCATGTGCGGCACCGGACGGGACGGCCCCGGTTCCAGACTCCGCACGCGACCGGGGATCAGCCCCAGCATCCCGGTCTCGCCCTCGTCGCTGCGGTCGAACAGCAGCTGCTGCCCCAGACACACGCCCAGCAACGGGCGCGCGAACGCCCGGATCGCCTCCACCAGACCCAGCTCCCCCAGCCGCGCCATGGCATAGCCGGCCGCGCCCACGCCCGGCAGGATCAGGCGGTCCGCGGCGTCGACGTCCGCGGCGGTCGAGACCAGCCTCACGTCGGCGCCCAGTCGTTCCAGCGCGAAGCGGACCGAGGCGACGTTGCCGGCGCCGTAGGCGAGCAGACCGACGCTCACAGCACGCCTTTGGTCGACGGCACGGCCTCGCCCTCGACGCGGATGGCCTGACGCAGGGCACGGCCCAGCGCCTTGTAGACCGCCTCGGTCTTGTGATGGTCGTCCTGTCCGGTGACGGAGACGTGGATCGCCGCGCCGAGATGCTCGGCGAGGCTGCGGACCACGTGGGCGGTCAGATCGGTGCGGTAGTCGCCGAGGAACGGCGTGGCGAAATCGCCTCGGAACACCGGATAGGGGCGGCCCGAGAGGTCGATCGACACCTTCGCCTCCGCCTCGTCCATGGGCAGGACGAAGCCGTACCGGGCGATGCCGCGCCGCTCGCCCAGCGCCTGCTTCAGCGCCTGGCCCAGGGCGATGGCCGAGTCCTCGATCGTGTGGTGCGGGTCCGTATGCAGGTCGCCTTCGCACGAAAGGCTGAGCGAAAATCCGCCGTGGGCCGCCACCTGCTCCAGCATGTGGTCGAAGAAGCCGACGCCGGTACGGATCGTCACGGGGGCGGGCGCTTCCAGATCGACGGCGCAGACGATGCGCGTCTCCTTGGTGTCCCGCACCGCCTGACCCGTTCTGTGCGGTCGACCGGTCGGGGCGACGCCGAACGCCGCCAGCGCGCGGTCGTTCAACTCGGCCCTGGCGAAGACGGGAACACGCAGGCGGTCGCCCTCGACTTCGGCGGCGACGCCCAGCCGCGCCAGCGCCGAGCGGGCGCCTTGCAGATCGGTCGGCCTGGCCGCGATCACCGGACCGACGCCCGGTTCGACGACCATCTCCCGCGACAGGGCCTTGACCATGCGCGCGCGTTCGTCGCGCACCCGCGCGATGCGGGCCCCGGTCTCAACGACCCGCGACGGATCGAGGGCCTGCAGCGCGACCCGCAGGCTCGGCTCCGGCAGCGGGTGCGGCTCCAGCACCTGCGCGACGCGCGCCAGCGTCGCCGGCGACGCCAGCAACGCGCCGACGCGCGCGCCCGACAGGCCGTGGGACAGCGACAGGCTGCGCACGACGATCAGGCCCTCGACCTCGCGCGTCAGGGACGCGACGGAGGCCTGCTCGGAGAACTCCACCCGGGCCTCGTCGACCACCAGAAGGGCCGGCGCGACGCGCGCTGCCATCTCGGCCACCGCTTCCGCCGAGCCCAACCCGCGCACGATGACCGCACCGGTCGCGGCGTCGGGCGAGGCCGGGCGGTACAGCTTCGCCAGGGCGTCGAAGGGCGGCGCTCGGGGCGCCTCGACGCGCTGGTCGTCGCGGGCCGCCAGGCGGAAGATCAGCTCCAGACCATGTGAGGCGCCGCGCACCGGCAGGACATGATCGCGCGGAAGCCCGTAGACCTCCGCCATGCGGGCGGCCACGGCCTCGGTCGACGAGGGCGGGCGGTCCAGTCCGTCGCCCCCCGACACCAGCGGAGAAAACGGAGCGGGCAGAGTCATCGTCCGGCCCTCAGATCGGCGGCGCGGGCATGCGCCTCGAGACCCTCCAGCCGGGCGAGGCGCGCGGCGACCGGGCACAGCCCCGATGCGCCGCCTTCGGAGACGGTCTGCACCGACATCGACGTCATGAAGCTGGCGGTGGTCAGGCCGCCCAGCGTCCGGGCGCCGCCGTCTGTCGGCAGGACGTGGCTGGGCCCGGCGGCGTAATCCCCCAGCGTCTCGGCCGCGTGCCGGCCCATGAAGACGGCGCCCGCGGCGGTGATGCCGTCGATCAGGTCTTCGGGGTATTCGACCTGCAGGGCCAGATGCTCGGGGCCGTACAGGTTGATCGCCTCCAGCGCGGCGTCGAGGTCGCGCACGAGGATCGCCCGGCCCTCGGCCAGCGAGGCCCGCGCGACGTCGGCCCGGGGCAGGTCGGTCAGCTGCGCCTCCACCTCGGCGAGCACGTAGTCGATGGTGGCGCGGCTGGTGGAGACCAGGACGACCTGCGCGTCGACGTCATGCTCGGCCTGGCTCAAGAGGTCTGCGGCCGCGATCTCCGGCGCGGCGTCGCGGTCGACGACCACCATCAGCTCGGACGGTCCCGCCGGCATGTCGACGGCCGGGCCCCGCGGCAGGGCGGCCGCCTGCTTCTTGGCTTCGGCCACCCAGGCGTTGCCGGGGCCGAACAGCTTGTCGACGGGCGGGATGGCGCCGTCGTCGAAGGTCGCGCCGAAGGTCAGGGCGGCGATCGCCTGGGCGCCGCCGATCAGCCAGATCTCTTCCAGACCGGCTTCGGCGGCCGCGAAGATCATCGCCGGGTGCACGCCGCCGTCTTTGGCCGGGGGCGTCACGACGACCGGGCTCCGGACGCCCGCGACCCGCGCCGGGATGGCCTGCATCAGCAGCGAGGAGAACAGCGGGGCCGTGCCGCCGGGGACGTAGATGCCCGCGGACCGGATCGGCCGCCAGGCGATGCGGGAGCGGACGCCCGGCGTCGTCTCGATCCAGTCGCCGTCGACAGGCCGGGTCGCCTCGTGAAAGACGCGCACATTGTCCGCCGCGACGCGCAGGGCGCGGACGTCGGCGGGCGGCAGCGCGGACCGCGCCGCGGCGACGGTCGGGAAGTCGAGCGCGATGCGGCGGGGCGCATGGCCGTCCAGCTTCAGGGCCCAGTCTGTGACGGCCGCGCCGCCGCGCTCGCGGACGTCGTCAAGGATGGCGCGGACGCCGTCGGTCACCCGCGCCTCGGCGCGCCGGGCGGGCCGCGCCAGGGCGTCGCGCCGTCCGGCTTCGTCCAGCTGGCTCCAGTCGAACCGCTTCATCACATCATCTTCTCGATCGGCAGGACGAGGATGGCCGAAGCCCCTTCGGCCTTGAGCTTCTCCAGCGTCTCCCAGAACACCGCCTCCTGGCAGACCGCGTGAACGGCCACGGCGTCGTCGCGGCCGGACAGGGGCATGACGGTCGGCGCGCCGGCGCCCGGCAGCAGGGCCGTGATGCGGTCAAGACTGGCGCGCGGCGCATTCAGCATCACGTACTTGGCGCCCTGGCTGGCCACGACGCCGGCCATGCGTTCGACGATGCTGTCGAGCAGGTCGGCCAGTTCGGGCTCGGGCGCGACGGGCGAGCGGATCAAGACGGCCTGGCTGTCCAGCACGGTCTCGCGCGCCTGCAGGCCGTTGGCCTCCAGCGTGGCGCCGGTGGACACCAGATCGCAGATGGCGTGCGCCAGCTTCAGCCGGGGGGCCACCTCGACGGCGCCGCGCATGGTGACGACGTCGGCCGAAACGCCGCGGTCCGCCAGCCACCGTTTCAGCACGCGCGGATAGCTGGTGGCGACGCGTCGGCCCTGCAGGGAGGCGGGGCCGTCGTAGTCCAGCGTCGGCGGCACGGCGATCTTCAGGGTGCAGCGGCCGAAGCCCAGCGGCATGACGACTTCCGCCGCCGGCCCGCCGTTGCGGCCTTCCTCCAGCACGTTCTCGCCGACGATGCCCAGGTCGCAGACGCCGTCGGCGACGAAGGTCGGAATGTCGTCGTCGCGGACGCGCAGCAGATCGATCGGCGCGTTTTCAATGCGGTACAGCAGATCGTTCGTGCCCTTGACGACGCGCAGACCGGCGTCGCGGACGAGGTCGAGGCTGCGGTCGGACAGGCGGCCGGACTTCTGGACGGCGATGCGCAGCCGTCCCTTCACGGTACTCATGGGATAAACTCAGGTTCGGGGAGAGAGACGGTCCAGCACCAGGCGATAGCCCTGATGCGGCATCTCCTTGAGGAAACGCGCCACGCGGACGACGGTGGTCGGGCTGGCTTGGGCCTCGGCGGCGATTTCGCGATACGAGCGGCCGCCCGCGTCCAGAAGGCGGGCGACTTCCCAGCGCTCGGCGAAGGCGCGCAGTTCGGCCGGCGTGCAGAGATCGGACAGGAAGGCGTCGACCTCGTCGCGCGTCTCCAGCGACAGCAGCGCGTCATAGAGGGCCAGCCGGCTGAGCGCCGGGGCCGCGTTGCGGGGCAGAGTGTCGATCATGCGCGTTTCACTATGATGTAACATTGGAACGGTCAAGGGCGTCTTTCACCTTTCCACGATCATCGAGAGGGCCCGCTTGACTCTTTCCGGCCACAGGCAGCTTATGGAACAAATGAAGAACATAAAAGGCAGGAGCGACCTCGTCGGGGCGTTGCGGACCCGGCTGTCCGGGTGCGGGACCCTGCGCGCGCCGACGCGGGGAGAGGCGGGAAGGGCGGGCCTTCCCCTCGCGTCCGCGCGACGCGGTCTGCACGACGTCTATGCCGCTACGTCTGCGGACTCCGCGTCGACGAACGCCTTCGCCCTGGGGCTGGGGGTGGGCGCCGCGGGAGGGCGTCCCGTCGTCTGGGCCCTGCAGCACATGGCGGATCAGGAGAGCGGACGACCCTACGGGCCCGGCCTGCACCAGATGGGATTTCGGCCGCGGGACCTGCTGCTGGTGCGGGTGCGCGACGCCGCCGCGCTTCTGGCCGTGGGGGAGGAGGCCCTTCGCAGTCCGGCGGTGGGCGCCGTGGTGCTGACCGCCTGGGGAGAGGCGCGGGCCTTCACCCTGACGGCCAGTCGTCGTCTGGCCATGGCGGCGCGGGCGGGGGGCGGAAGCGTATTTCTGGTCCGGGCGGCGGCCGATCCGGCGCCCAGCGCGGCCGAAACCCGATGGTCGGTGCGGGCGGTCGCCTCCAGCCCGCTCGAGGCCGGAGCGCCCGGCCGACCCGCCTTTTCCGCCACCCTGCTGCGATCCCGCGGCGGCGAGGCGACCCGGACCTGGACGATGGAGTGGGACCGTGAACGACGCGTCTTCGTCGAACCGGCGCCGCTATCTGGCGGTCTGGTTCCCCTGGCTGCCCAGCGACAGGCTGGCGCGCGCGACGGCGACATGCGCCACGTCGCCTGAAGCCGCACGGCCCGTCGTCGTCGTCGACAAGGTGGGCGGCGCCCTGCGCCTCGTCGCCGTCGACCCGCAGGCGGCCGGTCTGGGCCTGTCGCCCGGAATGACTCTGGCCGACGCCCAGGCCCGCACGCCGGACCTGAAGGCCGCGCCGCATGAGGCGGAACAGGACGACGCCCTGCTGTCCGCCGCCCTGAACGACTTCGACCGCTTCACGCCCATGATCTCGCTCGATCCGCCGCACGGTGTGGTCCTGGACGTGACCGGCTGCGCTCATCTGTTCGGCGGAGAGGCCGGTCTGGTCGCGGCGGTTCACGCCCGCGCCGGTCGCGCCGGACTGCAGGTCCGCATGGCCCTGGCCGGCACGCCGGAGTGCGCGCGCGCCCTGTGCCGGTTCGGACCGGGAGGTTCGTTCGATCCCGGCGCGGACCGGGCCGCGGCGCGTCGCCTGCCGGTGGCCGCCCTGGAGCTGTCCGAACGGGAGGAACAGGCCCTGCGCCGGGCCGGGCTGAAGCGGATCGGCGATCTGGACGACCGCCCGCGCGCGCCCCTGGCCGCCCGGTTCGGCCGGGACTTTCCCGCCCGGCTGGCGCGGGTGCTGGGCGACGAGGACGTGCGCATCACCCCGCACCGACCGCCTCCCCCCTTCGTGGTGGACCGGATCTTCTTCGAGCCCGTTTCCGCGCCGGAGGACGTCGAGCGGGTGCTGGCCGACCTCATCGCCGACACCGCGCGCGGTCTGGAGGCCCGGGGGCAGGGCGGGCGCGCCTTCCAGGCCGGCTTCTATCGCGTCGACGGCGCCGTCCGCCGCGTCACGGTGCGCACCGGCCGCCCGACGCGGGAGGCGGCGACGGTGCTGCGCCTGTTCCGCGAGCGGCTGGCCAATCTGGCCGCCCCCGTCGATCCGGGCTTCGGCTTCGACCAGATCCGCATGACGGTCACTGCGGCGGAGGCGCTGGCGCCGGTCCAGTCCGGCCTGCAGCCGGACCGGCCGACGGACGGGGAGCTGGCCCGCCTGGTCGACCGCCTGACGGCGCGGCTGGGTCCCGAGCGGGTTCTGCGCTTCCATCCGCACGCGTCCCACATGCCCGAACGGGCGCAGCGACTGGTCCCTGCCGCGGAAGGGGCGGCCGACGACTGGTCCGCGGCCGATCCTGAGGATCCGCCGCTCCGGCCGCTGCAGATGTTCCATCCGCCCCAGCCGGTCGACACCCTGGCCGAGGCGCCCGACGGCCACCCCTATCGCTTCCGCTGGCGTCGCGTGGAGCACAGGGTCGCGCGCGCCGAGGGACCCGAACGCATCGCCGGCGAATGGTGGCGCGCGCCGGACCAGAAGACCCGCGACTATTACCGGGTGGAGGACGTCGACGGCCGCCGGTTCTGGCTGTTCCGGCAGGGTCAGTACGGCGAGGCCGATCCGCCCCGCTGGTTCGTCCACGGCCTGTTCGCATGAGCCCGCTGGATCCCGTCGGCGGCTATGCCGAGCTGGCCGTGACCAGCAATTTCTCCTTTCTGCGCGGCGCGTCGTCGCCCAAGCAACTGGTCGCCACCGCCATTTTGCGGGGCCACGTCGGCATGGGTCTGGCCGACCGCAACTCCGTGGCCGGGGTGGTGCGGGCGTGGAGCGCGCTCAAGGCCCTGAGGGACCACGGTCTGCTGCCCCCCGACGTCCGCCGCGAGGGCTCCGGCCCCGGAGAGACGGTGGAGGAGGAGGACCACACCATCGATCCGGCCCTGTCGGAGGAGGTCCGCCTGCGGGCCCGGGACTTCAAGCTGATCACCGGCGCCCGGCTGGCCTTCAACGACGGCTCGCCGGACGTGCTGGCCTATCCCGAGACGCGCGCCGGGTGGGGGCGGCTGACGCGCCTGCTGACCCTGGGCAACCGGCGGGCCAAAAAGGGCGAATGCGAGATCGGCCTGCGCGATCTGCTGGCCGCGCCGGAGGACATTCTGCTGATCGTCATGCCGCCGGACCGTCTGGCGGGGCTGGAGTCGACGCTGTCCCGCATCGCCGACGCCGCGCCCGGCGCCGTCTGGCTGGGCGCGACCATGTTGAGGCGCGGGGACGACCGACGCCGTCTGGCCCGGCTGCGCGCGATCGCGGAACGGGCGGGCGTGCCCCTGGTGGCGACCAACGACGTGCTGCACCACCACGCCGGCCAGCGCGATCTGCAGGACGTGCTGACCTGCATCCGCGAGGGCGTGACCATCGAGGAGGCGGGGCTGCGCCTGAACGCCAACGGCGAGCGCTGGCTGAAGCCGGTGGCCGAGATGACGCGGCTGTTCCACGACGCGCCCGGCGCCGTGGCCGAGACCCGGGACGTTCTGGACCGCGTCTGCTTCGATCTGGCCCAGCTGTCCTATCAGTATCCCGAGGAGCCCGTGCCGCCCGGCTGGGCGCCGCAGGCCTGGCTGGAGCACCTGACCTGGCGTCACGCGGCGGAGCGGTGGTCGGAGGAGATTCCGCCGAAGGTGGCGGAGCTGTTGCGGCACGAGCTGGACTTCATCGCCCGCAAGAAGATCGCCCATTATTTCCTGACCATCTACGACATCGTGCGCGTGGCGCGGGACATGCGCATCCTGTGTCAGGGGCGGGGGTCGGCGGCCAATTCGGCGGTCTGTTACGTTCTGGGCATAACCTCGGTGGACCCGCTGGAGTCCGACCTGCTGTTCGAGCGCTTCCTGTCCGAGGACCGCGACGAGCCGCCCGACATCGACGTCGACTTCGAACACGAGCGGCGCGAGGAGGTGATCCAGCACATCTATGGCCGCTATGGCCGCGAGCGCGCCGGCATCGCCTCCACCGTCATCCATTTCCGCCCCCGCAGCGCCATCCGGGAGGTGGGCAAGGCGCTGGGCCTGACCGAGGACGTGACGGCCCGTCTGGCCGCCAGCCACTGGGGCAGCTGGGGATCGGAGATCGGCGAGAAACACGTCGCGCAGGCGGGTCTGGACGCGGCCAATCCGACCATCGCCCGCGCCGTGGCCATGGCGTCGCGCCTGCTGCATTTCCCGCGGCACCTGAGCCAGCACGTCGGCGGATTCGTGCTGACGCAGGACCGGCTGGACGAGATGGTGCCCATCCACAACGCGGCCATGCCGGACCGCACCTTCATCGAGTGGGACAAGGACGACATCGACGACCTGCGCCTGATGAAGGTGGACGTGCTGGCGCTGGGCATGCTGACCTGCATCCGCAAGGCGTTCGACCTGATGCGGGACCATCAGGGCGTGGAGATGGACCTGCCGTCCGTGCCCCGGGACGACCCCGAGGTGTACGACATGCTGTGCCGGGGTCAGTCGATCGGCGTCTTCCAGGTCGAGAGCCGGGCGCAGATCAACATGCTGCCGCGTCTGAAGCCCCGGAAGCTCTACGATCTGGTGATCCAGGTCGCCATCGTAAGGCCGGGTCCGATCCAGGGCGACATGGTCCATCCCTATCTGCGGCGGCGCGGCGGCAAGGAGGCGGTGACCTACGCCTCGCCGGCGCCGGAACACGGCCCTTCCAATGAGCTGGAACAGGTGCTGCGCAAGACGCTGGGGGTGCCCCTGTTTCAGGAGCAGGCCATGAAGGTCGCCATGGTCGCGGCCAGGTTCAACGACGCCGAGGCGAACGGCCTGCGCAAGTCGATGGGCACCTTCCGCGGCGACGGCAAGCTGGGAGAGTTCGAGGAAAAATTCGTCGGGCGCATGATCGCGCGCGGGTACCCGCCCGACTTCGCCCAGCGCTGCTTCGACCAGATCAAGGGCTTCGGCTCCTACGGCTTCCCGGAAAGCCACGCCGCCAGCTTCGCCCAGCTGGTCTACGTCTCCTCCTGGATCAAGCGGCATCATCCCGCCGCCTTCGCCTGCGCCCTGCTGAACAGCCAGCCGATGGGCTTCTACGCCCCCGCCCAGATCGTGCGCGAGGCGCAGGAGGTCGGGGGCGTGGAGACCCGGGCCATCGACGTGTCCTTCAGCGACTGGGACAATGCGCTGGAAGGCCCGGCCGACCGGCTCGCCCTGCGGCTGGGGTTCCGCCAGATCGACGGTTTCCGTCAGGAGTGGGCCGGGCGTCTGGTCGCCGCCCGGTCCCATCGCGACTTCGACGACGTGGAGGCTCTGGCCCGTCGCGCCCGTCTGCCGGCGCTGGCGATGCGCAAGCTGGCCGACGCCGACGCCTTCCGCTCGCTGGGCATGGACCGGCGGGAGGCCCTGTGGGCGGTGCGCCGCCTGCCCGACGACGACGCCCTGCCGCTGTTCGCCGCCGCGCAGGCCCGGGAGCTGGGCGAGGAGCCCGACGCGCGCCTGCCGGCCATGCCGCTGAGCGAGCACGTCGCCGCCGATTACCAGACCACGCGGCTGTCGCTGAAGGGACATCCCATGGGCCTGCTGCGCCCCGTCTTCGACGCGGAGAACATGCTCAGCTGCGCCGCGACCGAGGCGAAGCGCGGCGGCGCCCTGGTCCGCTGCGCCGGCGTGGTGCTGATCCGGCAGCGACCGGGAAACGGCAACGCCATCTTCATCACCATCGAGGACGAGACCGGGGTCATCAACGTCGTCATGTGGGCCCGCACCTTCGAGGAGTTCCGGCGCGAGGTCATGTCGGCGAGGCTGATGGTGATCGAGGGGACTGTGGAGAAGAGCGTCGAAGGCGTCACCCACCTGATGGCCCGGCGCGTGTTCGACAGGTCGGGCGAACTGTCCCGCCTGTCGGAAGATCACGACACCACGATCCAGCTGTCGGGCGCCGACGAGTTCGTCCACCCCCAGCACCCCCGCGGGGCCGCGCGGCACCCCCGCGACGTGCGCATCCTGCCGGGCTCCCGCGACTTCCACTAGGACGGGCCGCTCCGGGAACATTGCGAAAGCTTCATCCGAAGGGTCGTTGACCGGCGCTGCATTTGTAGCGAAGGCTGCAATTGTAGCTTCGGGAGGACGGCCATGCTTCAGACGCTGGCGCCGCGGGAAAGGCAGATCGTCGACGTGCTGTACCGGCGCGGCGAGGCGACGGTGGCGGAGGTCCGCGAGGCCCTGCCCGACGCCCTGACCGCCTCTGCGGTGAGGGCCATGCTGGCCCGGCTGGAAACGAAGCGGCTGGTGGCGCGCAAGGACACGCCGCGCGGCATCGTCTACGCGCCCCGCGTGCCCCAGGCGGAGGCGACGAAGTCCGCCCTCAGCCAGCTGGTCGGCACGTTCTTCAACGGCTCGGCGGCCGGGGCCGCCAGCGCCCTTCTGGGCATGAGCGGCCCGCTGAAGGACGAGGAACTGGACGAACTGGAACGGCTGATCGCCGAGGCCCGCAAGGAGGTGCGGTCATGATCGCCGTGTCGTCCGATCTGTTGATCGAGATCGTGCTGAAGGGCGCCGCCGTGATCGCCGTCGCCCTGGGGTTGGTGACGGCGCTGAAACGCCTGCCGGCGTCGCAGCGCGCCCTGATCGCCCATCTGGGCCTGCTGGTCGCGGCGGCCATGCCCCTGCTGGTGCTGTTCGGCCCACAGGTTGAGGTGGCGGGCGCCTGGACGCGCGACGCGGTCGTGGCGACGACGCCCGCCGCGGCAGGGGAGGCGGCCCACCTGAATCTCGCGACGCCGGCGCCGGCGTCGCCGACGGCCGCCCTGGCGGTGAACGTCCCGACGCTGGTCCTTCTGGCCTGGGTCTCCGGCGCCCTGTTCCTGGCAGGCGGCCTCGGCCTGGGGCTGGTGCGCCTGTTCCGACTGCAGCGTGAGGCGGCCGTCCTGACCGACCGCGACTGGCTGTCCGCGCTGGCGCACGCCCAGCACCGGATGGGCGTGAAGCAGGGGACGGCCCTGCTGCGCAGCGCGCGGCTGGGCTCCCCCGTCAGCTGGGGCCTGCTGCGTCCGACCATCGTGCTGAGCGACGCCGCCCTGAAGACGCCTGACCGCGCCGCGGCGATCCTGGCGCACGAGCTGGCGCACGTGGTCCGGATGGACTGGCTGAACCTGCTGGTCGCCCGCGTCGCCACGGCCCTGTTCTGGTTCAACCCACTGGTGTGGGCCCTGGCGCGGCAGGCGCATGAACTGCGGGAGGAAGCGGCCGACGACGTCGTCCTCCGAGGCGACGTGAACGGCCCCGACTATGCCGGCATGCTGGTCGACTTCGCCCGCGGCGAGCGCGGCGCGGCCCTGGCCGCACACGGCGTGGCGCCCGGCCGGGGTTCGTTGAAGCGCCGCCTGAGCCGCGTGCTGGACCGCGCCGCGCGGCGCGACCCCGCGCGGCCGGTGCAGGTCGCCGCCGGTGTGCTGGCGGCTGCGTCCCTGGCCCTTCCGCTCGCCGCCTTCACGCCCCTGCATACGCGCTTCGTCCCGCACGCCGTCGCCGGCACGCCCGCCGCGATCGTGCTCACAGAGTCCGATTCCGATCCGAACCCGACCGAGGCCGACGTCGAGCTGAGCCCGGCCGAGGAGGCGGCGCTGGAGGCGCAGATGGAAGCCGAGGCGGAAGCGGCGGTGGAAGCGGAAGCCGTGTCGCAGGACCCGGAACGGTCGGCGCAGACCCGCCCGGCACGGCTGTCGCCCGAGGCGCTGGCATCGATGAGCCTGCACGGCGTGACGCCCGAATGGATCGCGGCGCTGGAACGCGAACTGCCCTGGGTGCGCGGCCTGTCGGCCGGTCAGTTGACCAATCTCGCCATCCACGACGTGAGCCCGGAATGGGTGCGCGGCATGCGGAGCGTCGGCTACGACGGGCTGTCGTACGGTCAGGTGACGTCCATGGCCGTGCACGGCGTCGATCCGGCCTATGTGCGCGACCTCGCCGGAGCCGGGCTGACCGGTCTGTCGGTCGATCAGCTGATCGGACTTCGGATCGCCGGCGTGGACGCGCTTTACGCCCGGCGCATGGAGGCGGAGGGGATCACCGACGTCGACGCCCTGCGCCGCTCCGCCCTGATCGGACCACGACCCGGCGCCGGACCGCGAAGTCGACCCGAGACGCCCCGGCCGCCCACGGCGACGCCGCCGCCGGTTCCGCCCGCCACCCGCTGACCTGAACGCCTGAAGCCGACGCGCCGACGCTCCGGACGGAGCGAAAGACCCCGCGCGCCTTGAATCCAGAGGAGACCGTCATGATCCGCACCGCCCTGATCGCCATGCTGTCCGCCGTCGGGGTCGTCGCCGGGCCGCAGCAGGACCCGCAGCCGGCGCGCGCGCCGCAGCCTGCGCCTGGCTTCCGCGCCCCGCGCGTCGCCGGCCCCGACCTGAGCCTGATCCGCTTCGCGCTGGAGGAGCGGACGGACGGACGGGCCCAGCTGGCGCTGAGTTTCGGCGAGGACGAGCGGGGCCGCCGCGGGAACATGAGCGGTCCGTGGGACTGGGCCGACCTGAGCGGCCTCAGTCGCGAGGCGCTGGTCGCCGCCGAGGGGCCGGTGGCCTTCACCCTGGACGCCGCGGCCGGCGATCTGAGATGTTCCGGCGTCGCGTCCGGCGGCATGGCGGCCGGGCGCTGCGACTTCGATCCGGACGACGCCTTCGCCACGTCGCTGGCGGCGCGCGTCGGCGCCCGGCCGGACGCGCAGCAGCTGTTCCATCTTGCCCTGACGGACTTCGACCCCGCGCTTCTGGATGCGCTGGACCGGCATGGCTATGCACGGCCCGATCTGGATCAGGTGGTCGCGGCGGCCATCCACGACGTGGACGCCGCCTACGTCGCCGACGTCGCGCGCAGCGGCTACCGCCTGGCCTCGCTGGACGACCTGGTCGCCTTCGGCATTCATGGGGTGACGCCGGAGTACGTCGCCGCCATGGCGGCGCTGGGCGAGGGATTCCGCGACCTGCCCGCCCATGAGATCATGGCGCTGGCCATCCACGACGTGACCCCGGCCTACGTGCGCGACATGGCCGCCGTCGGGCTGGGCGGCGACGCGGAGGATCTGGTGGCGCTGAAGATCCACGGCGTCACGGTGGAAGGCGTGCGCGCCCTGGCCGCCGCCGGTTACGGGGACTTGAGCGCGGAGCAGCAGCTGGCCTTCGCCATCCATGACGTGACCCCCGATTTCATCCGCGAGATGGCGGCCGCCGGTTACGCCGACCTGTCGGCGGATCAGCTGGTGTCGCTGCGCGTCCATGACGTCACGCCGGACTACGCGCGGCGGATGGCCCGCGAGGGCGTGCGCGAACGTGCCGCCGATTGACCGAACGAACACGAAAAGCTCATCGAGGAACGCTCATGCACGTCGCCCCCCTTGCGCGTCGCCGCGCCCGTCTGTCGACCGCGGTCGCGGCGCTCGCCCTGCTCGCCGCCACGCCCGCCCTGCTCGCCGCCACGCCCGCCCTGGCGCAGGACCGGTCTGCCGAAGCCGCCGAGCGCACCTATGACGCGGCGCATTTCGCCCGCTTCGCCCCCAGCACCGCCTACGACATGCTGGTTCAGGTGCCCGGATTCGCCATCCGCCAGGTGTCGCAGGAGCGCGGGCTGGGCGAGGCCACCGGCAACGTCCTGCTGAACGGCCAGCGCATCTCGAACAAGTCGGACGACGTGGTGACCCAACTGCGCCGGGTGCCGGCGGGCAACGTGGTGCGGATCGAGATCCGGGACGGGGCCAGCCTCGGCATTCCGGGGCTGACGGGGCAGGTGGCCAACGTGGTCACGCGCGCGTCGGCGTTGAGCGGCCAGTGGTCCTGGCGGCCCGAGTTCCGGTCGCGCTTCACCGATCCGGTTCTGACCCGGTTCGATGTGTCGGTGAGCGGCGAGCAGGGTCCCGTCGAGTACACCGTGGCCCTGGAGAACCAGGCCAGCCACAGCGGGGCCGGCGGGGACACCTACATCTACGACCGCTTCGGGACGCTCACCGAGACCCGGCTCGATTACTGGACCGGCAAGGTCTACCAGCCCCGGCTGAGCGGGCGGTTCGTCATCGACGGACCCGGCGACGCCGTCGGCAATCTGAACGCGGCCGTCCGCGGACTGGACTACCGCTTCCAGGAGGACGGCACGCGCACGTCGCCCACCCTGCCGGATCGGGAGCGAGCGGTTCGTGACGATCAGGAGGGCCATGATTACGAGATCGGCGGTGACTGGGAGTTCGGCTGGGGCGTCGGCCGGCTGAAGCTGATCGGGCTGGAACGGTTCGAGACCGCCGACTATCAGAGCGCCGTGACGGTCGAGTGGGCCGACGGGCGGCCGCGCACGGGAGACCGACTGACGCAGTCGAGCGAGGAAGGGGAGCGCGTCGTTCGGGCCGAGTACGGCTGGAAGCCGGGCGACGCCGACGCGGAGTTCTCGCTGGAAGCGGCCTTCAACAGTCTGGACAGCAGCACGCGCCTGTTCCGGCTGCAGCCGGATGGCAGCGAGCAGGAACTGGTCTTCGCCAACGGCGCCGCCCGGGTCGAGGAAAGCCGGTACGAGGCGATGGGGACCTACGGCAGGCCGCTGTCCCCGACCCTTTCGTTCCAGATCAGCGCGGGGGCGGAATATTCCGAACTGGTGCAGGTCGGCGCCGGCGGGCTCGAGCGCGACTTCTTCCGGCCCAAGGGTCAGGCCAATGTGGTGTGGCAGGCCTCGCCCGACGATCGGGTGACCGTCCGCCTGCAGCGGCGCGTGGGCCAGTTGAACTTCGGCGACTTCCTGGCCTCCGCCAACCTGAACAGCGGCACCACGTTTTCGGGCAATCCCAATCTCGTGCCGCCCCAGAGCTGGGAGCTGGAAGCGGAATGGGTGCGCGACGGGGGGCCGTGGGGAAGCTCCACGCTGCGGGTCTACGGCGCCGTCATCGAGGACATCGTCGACATCGTTCCGATCGGGGCGACGGGCGAGTCGATCGGCAACCTCGACGAGGCCGTACGATACGGCGTCGAGTGGCGGGCGACGACCAATCTCGATCCCCTGGGCTGGCGCGGCGCGCGCGTGGACACCCGGATTGTGCTGCAGCGCTCGCAGGTCGAGGACCCGCTCACGCTGGAGGACCGCGAGATCAGCGGCAGCCTGAAGCGACTGTTCAGCGTCAACCTGCGGCACGACGTGCCGGACACCGACTGGGCCTGGGGCCTGGGCCTCAGCCATCAGAAGAACGCCCAGACCTATCGCCTGACGGAGCTGTCGCGACAGTGGGAGATCCCGCTCTTCGGCAGCCTGTTCGTCGAGCACAAGGACGTGATGGGCCTGACCGTGCGCGCCTCGGCGGCGAACGTGTTCTCGGGAGAGAGCTACTTCAGGCGCACGGCCTATGCGGGCCGGCGGCTGGATCCGATCTCCTTCATCGAGATCCGCGACCGCACGATCGGGCCCATCTTCAATCTGGAGGTCCGCGGCCGCTTCTGACGCCGGCATTGACCAGTCGATAAGCCTGTCGGGCGCACTGTCGCCGGCATGTCTTCACCGCCTTCCCCCCGCGCGACGCGGTACCGGCTCGGCCTCGGCCTGGCCGGAGCGATCGTGGCGCTGCTTCTGATCCTGGCGGGCGTGGAGCTGCGCCGTGAGTTCGACGGCGCGGCGCGGCTGCGGGCCGAGGTCGCGCGGTCCTACGACACGCGCAGCCGGATCCAGTCGGTCTTCTCCCTGCTGCAGGACGCCGAAACGGGGCAGCGGGGCTTCATCATCACCGGCGACGAGCGGTTCCTGGAGCCCTACGACCGGGCTCTGGGCGGCCTCGACGCGGCGTTGGCGGATCTCGGGGGACGGCTGGCGGATCATCCCGCCCAGACCGCCGACGTGCACGCGCTCGGCGTTCTGGTGAGCCGGAAGCGCGACACCATGGAGCGGACCGTCGACCTGCGCACGGAAGGCGACGCGCGCGCGGCCATGGCGATCGTGTCCAGCGGCGAGGGCAAGCAGGCGATGGACGCGATCCGCGAGGTCGTGGCGCGCATGATCGGCCGCGAAGCGGCCGCGCTGGACGAACTCGCCGCCCGGTCGGAGGCCCGCACCCGGAGGACGGAGGCCCTGGTCGGGGGCCTGTTTCTGCTGTTGCTGGCGACCGCCGCGGCCATCGGCCTGCTGATCTGGCGGTTCGTCGCCACGCGCACGGCCCTGACGACCCGCCTCGCGGCGTCGGCGGCGCGCCAGCAGGCCACGCTGGACAGCGCCATCGACGCCATCGTGACGCTGAATCCCAGCGGCAGCGTGGAAAGCGTCAATGCCGCGGGCGAGCGCATGTTCGGCTGGCCGGCCGCGGAGCTGGCCCGGCGCGACGTGGGCGTGCTGATCGAGGATCTGGCCGGAAACGGCGAGGGCGCCTTCCTGAGCCGTCTGGGCGCCAGCCAGGGGACCCTGGAAGGCGGCATCGTGCAGGAGCTGACGGCGCGGCGCCGCGACGGATCCAGCTTTCCCGTGGACGTCGCGCTCGGCGCGATGGATTTGCCGACGGGCCGCCACGTGGTCGCGGTGATCCGCGACATCAGCGAGCGCCGACGGATCGAGAGCATGAAGGACGCCTTCGTCTCCACGGTCAGCCATGAGTTGCGCACTCCGCTGACCTCGATCGCGGGCTCGCTGGGCCTGCTGGCGGGCGGGGCGGCGGGCGAGCTGCCGGAAAAGGCGTCGCGCCTGATCGGCATCGCCCATTCCAACAGCCAGCGGCTGGTCCGTCTGATCAACGACATCCTGGACGTCGAGAAGCTGGAGTCCGGCAAGACCCCCATGACCATGGACGTCCTGGATCTGCGGGAGGTGGCGGCGCGCTCCATCGACGGCGTGCGCGGCTATGCGGATCAGCTGAACGTGACGCTGACCCTGCTCGAGGGCGCGCCCGCGCCGATCCGCGGCGACGCGGACCGCCTGATCCAGGTCGTGACCAACCTGCTGTCGAACGCGGCCAAGTTCTCGCCCGCCGGGGGACAGGTCGCCGTCGGCGTGAACCCCGAAACCCGCATCGCGCGCCTGAGCGTGACCGATCAGGGGCCCGGCATTCCCGAGGCCTTCCGCGCCCGCATCTTCGGCAAGTTCGCGCAGGCCGACGCCAGCGACGCCCGGGCCAAGGGCGGCACCGGTCTGGGACTGGCCATCGCGCGCGAGATCGCCGAACGGCACGGCGGTCGCCTGTGGTTCGAATCGCGGGAGGGCGAGGGCGCCACCTTCCATCTCGACCTGCCGTTGTGGTCGGAAGAACCGCAGCGGACGGGCGGCGGACGTCTGCTGATTTGTGAGGACGACGCGGACGCCGCCCGGGTTCTGGCCGAGATGCTGACGGCCGAAGGCTATCGCACCGACATCGCCGGGACGGCGCGGGAGGCGCTGACCATGGCGCGGCGCGGCGGCTATGAGGCCGCCCTGATCGACCTGCAGCTGCCGGACGCCGACGGCGTCGGCCTGATCCGCGCCCTGAAGGCCGACAGAACGACCCGAAGCCTGCCCGTGATCGTGGTTTCGGGCGACGTCGCCCGTGGCCGGGTGCGCGGACGGTCGCTGGAAGTGGTCGACTGGATGGAGAAGCCGTTCGATCAGGAGCGCCTGCGGCTGGCGATCGCCGCCTTGCCGGGCGCGGCCCGTCCGCGCGTGCTGCATGTCGACGACGATCCGGACATCCTGACGGTGACCGCGGAGGCGCTCGGCGTCACGGCCGAGGTGATGCCGGCGCGCAGTCTGCAGGAGGCGCGCGAAGCCCTCGCCGTGCAGCGCCCCGATCTCGTCATTCTGGATCTCGGCCTGCCGGACGGCCACGGACTGGACCTGCTGCCCGAGCTGACCGGGCCGGACGGCGCCACGATTCCGGTGGTCGTCTATTCCGCCCAGGAACTGGACGCCCAGACGGCGCCTTCCGTCGAGGCGGTGCTGACGAAATCGCGGATGTCGCTGACCCAGCTCAGCCGCGCCGTGCACAGACTGACCGCGCGAAGCGACGAGGACGCCCGATGACGCTGAAGGTCCTGCACGTGGACGACGAGGCCGACATCCGCGAGGTGGCGGCGTTCTCACTCGAGCTCGATCCGGACATCGAGCTGCAGTCGGCGGAGTCCGGCGCGGCGGCGCTGGACGTTCTGGGGTCGCGCGCGGTCGACGTCGTGCTTCTCGACGTCATGATGCCGGCCATGGACGGGCCGGAGACCCTGCGGCGACTGCGGGAGGTGCCGGGTCATGAGACGACGCCCGTGGTGTTCATGACCGCGCGCGCGCAGGAAACCGAGGTCGACAAATATCGTGCGCTGGGGGCGCTGGACGTCATCATCAAGCCGTTCGACCCGATGACCCTGGCGCAGCAGTTGCGCTCGGTGCTGGCGGCATCCCGCCGGTGAGCGGCATTCCGGAAGCCCTGCGCGCACGCTTCGTGGAGCGCTGCCGGGCGGATCTGGAAACGCTGGAGGGACGACCGGACCAAGGCGTCCTGCATCGGCTGGCGCATGGACTTTCAGGGGCCGGGGGCACGTTCGGACATCCGGAGATCAGCGGGGCGGCGGGGAGGATCGACGACGTTCTGGCCGACGGCGGCGAACCCGAACCCGGTGATCTCGACGCGCTGGCCGACGCGCTGCGGGCGGTGATCAGGTCTGCGGGCTGAAGCCCTTGCGGGTCATCGTGCCCCACGACTGGCTGCGCCGCATCCACTGCCACAGGCCGCGCAGCCGCCAGACGTTGTTCAGCTGGCGATAGCCGAAGTTCTCGACGACGGCGACGGCGGTCAGGACCAGCAGATGCCGGGCCCGCGGAAACCGCCTCAGCTCCGACTCCTCCAGCGCCAGCGCGCCCACGGAAATCACCACGCCGAAGGTGAAGCTGACGGCCAGGAAGGCCAGCAGGTAGTCGATGGACAACAGGCCGAGCGCCCAGAACGCCGGGATGAGCAGATATCCCAGAAGTTCGATCACCGGTCCCAGGATGTCGACCAGCAGGATGTAGGTGAAGCCCAGCGCGCCCAGACGGCCGTAGCGGGGTTTGAACATCACGTCCCAGTGCCGCTCGAACGTCTCCAGCGCGCCGCGATGCCACCGCGATCGCTGACGCCCCAGCACGCGCAGGCTTTCGGGCGCCTCGGTCCAGCAGACCGGCTCGGGCACGAAGCCGACGCGATAGGGCAGACGCTTGTCGCGCATCAGCCGGTGCAGCTTGACCACCAGCTCCATGTCCTCGCCCACCGTGCCGCGGGTGTAGCCGCCCGCCTCGATCACCCGCGCGCGGCGGAACAGGCCGAAGGCGCCGGAGATGATGGTCAGGGCGTTGATGCGGCTCCAGGCCAGCCGCGCCATAAGGAAGGCGCGCAGGTACTCGACCGTCTGCAGAAGGGCCAGAAAGCTGCGGGGCAGGCCGACCTGGATCACGCGGCCGTCGCGGATGACGCAGCCGTTGGCGATGCGCACGGTGCCGCCCACGGCCACGGTCCGTTCGGGGTCTTCCACGAACGGGCGCACCGCGCGCAGGAGGGCGTCGGGCTCCAGCAGGGAGTCCGCGTCCATCGAACAGAAGATCGGGGCCCGCGACACGTTGATGCCGGCGTTCAGGGCGTCCGCCTTCCCGCCGTTCGCCTTGTCGACGACGATCAGCCGCGGCTGATGCTCCGCCCCGTAGATGCCGCGGATCGGCTGGTGTTCCAGCGGCAGATCGAAGTGTCGCTGGATGGGACGCAGGCCATAGGCGTCGATCAGGGTCTGCAGGGTGGCGTCGCTGGATCCGTCGTTGACGACGATCACCTCGAAGCTGGGATAGCGAAGCGACAGCAGCGAGCGGACGCTCTGCACGATGGTCATGGCCTCGTTGTAGGCGGGGGCCAGCAGGGCGATCGGGGGCGAGGCCTCGGCGTAGCGCCGCCACAGCACCGTCGACTGCGGAATGGACGGCCGCTGGGACAGGGCGACGCCCGCCAGGCCGAGCTGGATCAGATAGAGCAGGTTCTGCAGGGCCCCCGCGCCGATGACGAACCAGGCGATGGCCTGGGCATAGCCGACGAGGGTCTGGAGCACGCCGTTCATGCCGGAACGCCGCGTTCGGCCAGCGCCAGCGAGGCCGCGCGGCGGACCACGTCCTGGCCGACGCCCGCTGCCAGCCGCAGGCTGGCGACCCCCTTGTCCCCCAGCGCGTTGAGGGCCTCGCCCGAACGGAATCGAACCCACCACACGCCGTCCGCGAGGGCCTGAACCAGAAGCGGCGCGGCCGACACCAGCCCGATCCGGCCGGCGGCCTCGGCAGAGGCGGCGCGCACCTCCCATGCCTCGTCCGCAAAGCCCGCGACCACGGCAGGCTCGGCCGCGGGGTGGGCGAGGGCCCCCAGCGCCCGGATGCAGGCGATCCGCAGCTCCAGGTCCGCGCCGGGGATTGCCGCCATCAGGGCGGGCACGGCGCGGTAGTCGCCCGAGCGCCCCAGCGCGTCCGCCACGATCGTGCGCATCACCAGCGACGCCTCCGGATCAGTGAAGACGGTCAGGGCCTGATCGGGGGCCCGCGCCACCATGGTGCGGACCACGGATTCGTAGAGCAGCGAATCCTGCAGGCCGCGCGAAGACACGTCGGCCAGCAGGTCCCAGAGCGGCGGGGCCTCGTCGAGCGCCAGCAGGGCGTTCAGGGCCGCGACGCGGAACTCCGGATCGCGCGCGGCCGCCAGCGCCTGCCGCAGCGCGGCCGCGTTGGCGGGGTTGGGGAAGACGGCCAGCGCCTCGGCCGCCGCGATGCGGCCGGCCCGGCTGCCGCGACGCAGGCGACGGCGCAGGCGCTCCTCGACGCCCAGCCCGGACAGGGCGGAGACGAGACGTTCGCGCTCATGGCCGCGAACCAGTCCGGCGATGTCCAGAATGGCCTCCGCCGTCAGCCGGGCCCGGCGGCTGGGGCCGTTGAGCTGACGCACGGCGTCCACGTGGCCGTCCATGATCTCCAGGAACAGGCGGCGCATCCGCGCCTGATCGAGCCCCAGCCGGGCGTCGCGCCGCGCACGCAGCAGCCGGGCGCCGATCAGCCACACCATCCACGCCAGCGCCGCCGCCCCGAAGACGAGCGAGCTCCACCAGAGGAAGCCGAGCAGGCTCACCAGAAGCGCCAGCCCAGACCGACCGTGACCGCCTGGCGCCCGTAGGTCCCGCGGTCCTCGTCCAGCACGCCGAGACGCAGGGACACGCGCGCGTTCAGATCCCACTCGCCGCTGACTGCGACGGACGAGACGTCCACGACGACGCCTTCGCTGGTCTCCGGGGCGTCCGCGTGGTCAAGCCGCAGACGGAAGCGGTCGGTCACGGCCCAGCGCGCGGAGACCGCGTAGCCGTCCTCGCGGTCGCCATTCTCGTCCCAGACGTTGATCCAGCGACCCGTCAGCGTGGCGCGGCCGTCGAACAGATCGATCGAGAGGCCGGGCTGCAGGGACGACACCTCGCCGGCGGCGAACCGGGCGACCGATCCTTCCAGCGTCGCGCTGATCGCGGGCGCCACCCTCCAGGATCCGCCCGCCCGCAGCGCGAGTTCCGGGCGGTAGTCGGCGTCCGGCGTGCCGCCCAGCGCGATCCAGGCGTCTCCGCCCGCAAGGCGGCGCGCGACCAGACCTTCAAGATACACGTCGGTGCGGTCGAAACGCTCTGTGTGCTCGACGGCGCCGGAGACCGTCCATCGGTCGTCGACGGTCCGCGTCGCGGCCAGCCGGGCCTCGGTCCAGTCGGGAAGCCCGGCGCCGAGACGGCTGCGGGAAACGTCCACGTCGAGACGGCCGCGCATCGCCGGTTCGGGACCGCTCGCGAGCGCGCGCACGTCCTCCCGATCAGGGGCCAGACGCAGGGCCTCGGCCGCGCGGGTCGACGCCGTCGCCTCGTCGCCGCGCCGACGCGCGATGCGGGTGAGGGCGACGTGCGCGTCCACATATGCCGGAGCGCGCTCGACGACGCGCAGCAGCTCCGCTTCAGCCTCGTCCAGCCGACCAAGGTCGATCAGGGCGAGTCCGAGCTGCAGGCGGGCGTCGACGTCGTCGGGCCGCGCGGCCAGAACGGCGCGCAGCCTGTCCACCGCCTGCGCCGGGCGGCCGGCTCGCCGGTCGGCCACGGCGGCCTCATAGAGGGCGGTGGGATCCTGACGGACTTCAGCGGGGACGTCTTGCGCGATCATCTTCCTGAACCTGCTGCGGGACGGCCAGCCGACGCACGCGCTCCAGCAATTCGTCCGGAATGAAGGGCTTCACCAGATAGTCGGCCGCGCCCAGCTGGAGGGCGCCGACGACGTCCGCCTCGCGTCGCAGCGCGGTCAGCATGATGACCGGGATGGAAGCCGCCTCCGCGTCGACCTTCAGACGCCGCAGCACCTCGAAGCCGTCCATCACGGGCATCATGGCGTCCAGCACGATCAGGTCGGGATGGTGCTCGCGGATCAGGCCCAGCACCTCTCCGCCGTCCTCGGCCACGATCACCAGATGACCGTCCGCGGCCAGCTTGTGCTGCAGCAACCCCCGCAACAGGGGGTCGTCGTCGGCGATGAGGACGCGCGCCATGTCCTACTCCATACCCAGCGCCCCCAACGCACGGACTATAGGGGGCGCTGGGTGAATCAAGCGCTACCGAGGCGTGAAAGTTCGATATCGGCGTTCGCGCGACGCCGTCCGCCGCCGGTACGGTCTTCGGCCGCCTGCGCCACGTCAGCCGGCGGCGGCCCGCGTCCTGACTTCATGGGCGTACTGGGCGGCGCCTGAGTCCGGCACGACCTCGCCTGTGCGATCGCCGATGGCCGCCCACGACCGGGCGACCTCCTCGGCGGCGTCGTCGCGGGCGCCGACGTGGACGCCCCGGGTCATGGTCACGTGCGCCTGCTCGAACCCGCCGGCCCCGGCCAGAAGGATCGTCCGCGTCGGCGCCTCGTCCGCCGCCAGGGCGACCACGCCGGGGCTGACCAGATCGGGCCCGAGGTCGCGCAGGTCGTCGGCGGAATAAAGACCCTCGGTCATCTGCGTGGCGGCGCTGGGCGCCAGGCAATTGACCCGGATGTCGTGCTTGCGTCCTTCGAGCGCCAAGGTCTGCATGAGCCCGACCAGGGCCATCTTGGCGGCGCCGTAGTTCGACTGTCCGAAGTTGCCGTACAGGCCCGACGAGGAGGTGGTGAAGATCACCCGCCCGCGGCCCTGCGCCACCATGTGAGGCCACGCCGCCTTGGTGACGTTGACCGACCCCATCAGATGCACGTCCAGCACCAAGGCGAAGTCGTCCAGATCCATCTTCGCGAAGGTCCGGTCACGCAGGATGCCCGCGTTGTTGACCACGACGTCGACGCCGCCCCAGTGCGCCGCGACGGCGTCGACCATGGCGAAGACTGCGGCGCGATCGGTGACGCTGCAGGGAAATGCCGCCGCCTCGCCGCCGCCCGCCTTGATTTCCGACACGACCGCGGCGCAGGCATCGGAGTTGAGGTCGTTGACGGCCACGCGGGCCCCGTGCCGGGCGAGGGCGAGGGCGTGGCTCCGACCCAGTCCGCCGCCCGCGCCGGTGACCAGCGCCGCGCGCCCGCCCAAGGTGATCGTCATGACTCGCGTCCCCGTCCGAAAGGCCGGAAAAAGAGCCGACGCTGACCTTCGGGTCAACATTCACTGGCGAGTGAGTGAACGTTGACAGGCGCGGAGATCGGTGAGAGCGTCGCCTCATGACGCCGTCAGAGCGTCGTGGGGAAACATCGAGGAGGGACTGCCATGAGCCGCAAGCTCGGGATCACGACATCATTCGCCGTGCTGCTCTGGGCCGGCGCGGTTCAGGCCCAGGAGGCCCCGGAGCAGGAGGCGACGCAGGTCGACGACGTCGTCGTCACCGCCGAGCGCCGGACCACCAACCTTCAGGAGACGGCGGTCGCCGCGACGGTGCTCAGCGGCGAGGATCTGGAAGAGCGCGGCGTGGCGACGCTGGAACAGCTCCAGTTCGTGTCGCCGTCGACGACCGTCCAGAACTTCGGCCAAGGCAACTTCTTCAACGTGCGCGGCATCGGCAAGTCCGAGCCCACCACCGCCATCGGCGTGGGCGTCACGACGTATCGCGACGGCGTCCCGGTGTTCCCGGGCTATTTCCAGACCGAGCCCTATTACGACATCGGCAGCGTCGAGCTGCTGCGTGGTCCGCAGGGCACCTTCGCCGGCACCAATGCGACCGGCGGCGCCGTCTTCATCACGGCACGCAATCCGGACTTCGACGGCGTCAACGGCTACGTCCAGGGCCAGCTGGGCAACTACGACAACATCAAGCTGCAGGGCGCCGTCAACGTGCCGCTGACCGACACCCTGGCCGTGCGCTTCGCGGCCAACAAGGAGACGCGCGACAGCTTCCACGACATCACCGGCCCCTATCGCGGCGATCCGGGCGACGTCGATTCCAACAGCTTGCGCGCCAGCCTGCTGTGGACCCCCACGCCTGCGCTGCGGGTTTTGCTGAAGGGCGACTACAACAATCTGGATTTCGGCGGCTATCCGGCCGATCCGGCGCTGGCGACGAACGACCCGTTCGAGATCACCGCCAACGGCCCGCACTCCGGTCGGGACGAGACCGCGCGCGTGTCGCTGAACGTCAGCTACGTCCTCGACAACGGCATCACCCTGCGCTCGATCACGGGCTATCAGGACGGCATCAGCGAGTTCTCCACCGACCTCGACGGCACCAGCGCGCTGAACAACACCTTCTACGACCGGGTGGAGGAAGAGGTCTGGTCGCAGGAGTTCAACATCGTTTCTCCGGACGGCCAGCGCCTGAGCTGGGTGCTGGGGGCCTTCTGGCAATATGACGACGTCGTCTTCCCGGTGACCACCTTCCCGCAGGGGGCCTACCACGTCGGCTTCCCGGAAGGCGTGGTCGACTTCTACATCTTCGGCGAGACGCCGAAGGAGACCAAGGCGGTCTTCGGCCAGTTGAGCTACGACGTCTCGGACCGGCTGCAGATCCAGCTGGGCGCCCGCTGGTCGGAAAGCACGTCCACCAACGACAACGTCTACACGACCTATCCGGCGTTCGGTCTGTTCCTGCTGCAGAACGACGAGGTCACGGCGGAGAAGACGACCGGCAAGCTGTCGGTGAACTGGAAGGTGGACGAGAACAACTTCGTCTACGGCTTCGTCGCCACGGGCTTCAAGATGGGCGGCCTGAACGCGCCGAACTTCTACGTGCCCGCCAGCTCCTTCGGGCCGGAAGACGTCGTCGACTACGAGATCGGCTGGAAGTCGACCATGTTCGACGGACGGGTCCGCACCCAGCTGGGCGCCTACTACATGACGTACGAGGGCTTCCAGGTCGTGGTCGGCGATCCGGCGGTGCCGCTGTTCAGCTCGATCGTCAACGTGCCGGACGACACGGTGCTGATGGGCCTTGAAGGCTCGGCGCAGATGATCTTCGGCCCGTGGCAGATCGACGTGGGCGGCTCGGTGTCCAGCTCCGAGCTGGGCGACTTCTTCGCGGCCGACCCCCGGGCGCCCCGCACCGGCACGTGCAACACCGTCACCGGGCCGGCCAGCGTCAACTGCCTGCAGCTGGGCGGCAACGAGCAGAGCTATGCGCCCGAGGTGACGTTCAACGCCGGCGTCGAGTACGAATGGGTCATGGCCGACGGCGCCACGCTGACGCCGCGCGTCGACTATTCGCACATCGGCGAAAGCTGGACCTCGATCTTCAACAACGAGGCCCGCGGCGACCGGCTGGAGGCGCGCAATCTGGTCAACCTGCGCCTGACGTACCAGAAGGACGACTGGACGCTGGCCGCCTACGCCGTCAACGCCACGGATCAGACCTACATCGCCGCGGTCAACGCCGGTCTGCGCTACGCGGGCCCGCCGCGGCAGTTCGGACTGAACCTGACGCGGACGTTCTGATCCCGCGAAACCCTCCGCGGGGGCGGCGGCGTCGCTCCCGCGGATCGTGGCCCAGGCCGGCCCACCCTCCTCGAGTTCCGAGTCCCATGACGCGCGTCATCCATCCCGATCCCGCAGCGAGCCCGGCATGACGCCGGACCTCAGCCCCATGCAGGACCCGGCCCTGACCATCGACCGGTTCCTGGAGCACGGCGCCGCGTGGCATCCGCGGGCGGGCGTGGTCGCGGCGACGGGGCAGGGCGACGTGCGCGTCGGCTATGCCGATCTCCGCGACCGGGCCAACCGGCTGTCCGGCGCGCTTCTGGACCTCGGGCTGGAGGTCGGAGACCGCATCGCGACGCTGGCGTGGAACACCGCGGATCACGTCGAACTGTGGTACGCCGCCATGGGCGTGGGCATCGTATGTCACACGCTGAACCCGCGGCTCACGCTCCGACAGCTGATCGACATGGTCGAGCAGGCGGACGATAAGGTGCTGGCCGTGGCCGCCGATCTGGCGCCGCTGGCGGTGCAGATGCGCGACGCCTGCCCCCGTCTGCGACGCCTGGTGATGCTGGACCGCGCGCCCACGCCGGCGGAGGCGGAAGCGGGATTCGTCGCGCACGCCGATCTGGTGGAGAGCGGCCGCCCGGTCGCCTGGGGCGGCTTCGACGAGCGCGCCCCCGCCGGTCTCTGCTTCACGTCCGGCACGACCGGCGCGCCCAAGGGCGTCGTCTACACCCACCGTTCGAACTACCTTCACACGCTGCGTCTGCTGCAGGCTGACGCCATGGCCCTGACCAGCGCGGATCAGGTGCTGGTGGCGGTGCCGATGTTTCACGCCAACGCCTGGGGCCTGCCCTTTGCCGCGCCCGCCGTGGGGGCGGGACTGGTGCTGCCGGGTCGGGTCACGGACGGCGCCAGCCTGGCCGGCCTGATCGCAAGGGCGGGCGTGACGGTCGCCGTCGGCGTGCCGACGGTCTGGCTGGGGCTGCTGGATCACCTCGACGCCACCGGCGGCGAAACCCCTACACTGAAGCGCGTCATCGTCGGCGGCTCGCCCTGTCCTGAGGCGCTTCTGGCGCGCATGGAGAGCCGGCTGGGCTGCCGCGTCCAGACCAGCTGGGGCATGACCGAGCTTTCGCCGCTGGGCGCCATCTCCCCGCCCGGCGCGCAGGCCGTCGGCGCCGGTCGGCCGCCGGTCGGGCTGGACATGCTGCTGACCGACGCGGGCGGGACGCCCCTGCCGCAGCAGCGCAACGTCGAAGGGCGGCTGAAGGTGCGGGGACAGAGCGTGCTGCGCACCTACCACGGGGCGTCCACTCCGGCGGTGGACGCGGACGGCTGGTTCGACACGGGCGACCTGGCCTCGATCGACGACGACGGGGTCCTGACGCTCGCCGGCCGGTCGAAGGACCTGATCAAGTCCGGCGGCGAATGGATCAATCCGGTCGAGATCGAGGACATCGTAGGCGCCTTGCCGGCCGTCGGTCTGGTCGCCGTGATCGGGCGCTCCGATCCGAAGTGGGGCGAGCGCCCGCTGATGGTCGTCGAGCCGGCGCAGGGCCAGCAGGTCGAGGAGGCCGCGCTCAAGGCCAGCCTCAAGGGACGCGTGGCTGACTGGTGGATCCCGGACAGCGTCATTTGCGTGCCGTCCATGCCGCTGGCCGGCACGGGCAAAATCGACAAGACGCAGCTTCGCGCCCGGTATGGGGGCGCCTAGGATGTTCGACGTCCCGGCCTCCGACTCGAAGCGCAGCGGGCGGGACGCGCCGCAACGTCTGAAGGTCGAGCCCATGTCCACCGCCCGTCCGTCCCGCCGCAAGGCCGAACAGCGCGCCGAAAGTCTGGAGCAGATCCTCGACGCCGCCGAGGAGCTGTTCTCGCAGCATGGCCTGCACGGCGTGACCATCAAGGACATCGCGGACAAGGTCGGCGTCCACAAGTCGCTGATCCATTACTACTTCGACGACAAGCAGGACGTCTTCGACAAGGTCATGGCGCGCCGCGCGCCGGTCACCAGCGGGCGCCGCATGGACGCGCTGGACGCCTACGAGAAGGCGGCGAACGGCAAGCCCACGGTCGAGGGGGCGCTGAGGGCGTTTCTGGACACCGACCTCGACACCTATTCGACGGGCGGGGAGGGGTGGCGCAATTTCGGCGCGCTCAGCGCCCAGATCAACAACACCCCCGCGTGGGGCGCCGAGGTGATGGACCGGCTGTTCGACCCGGTGGTCCTGCGGCTGATCGGCCTGCTGCGGCAGGCCCTGCCGGACTGCCCGGACGAGGACCTGTTCTGGGGCTACCATTTCGTCACGGGGGCCCTGACCCTTAGCCTCGCCCGCACGGGGCGGATCGACCAGCTCTCCGGCGGGCTGTGCCGGTCGGACGACTTCGACGCCATCAAGGCCCGCATGGCCGCCTTCATGGCGCATGGATTCATCGGCCTGTGCCGGAGCCGCGCGGCGTCACGTACGGAGGCGCCCGCGCCATGACCGACGTCGGCGGCCTCGCGTTCGCGTCGGACCCCGAGGCCCTCGGCTTCGACTCCGCGCGTCTGGCCCGCCTGGACGACTGGATGGCCGGCATGGTGGCGGCGGGGGAGGTTGCGGGCGCCTCGACGCTGCTGATGCGCCACGGCCGGGTGGCGGCGTTCAACACCTTCGGACACGCCCGGGTGGGCGACGCCGAACCCCTGCGCTTCGACGCCATCTTCCGCATCTATTCGATGACCAAGCCGGTGGTCGGCGTCGCGCTGATGATGCTGATGGAAGAGGGGCTGTGGACGCTGGACGATCCCGTCGACCGCTTCCTGCCCGAACTGTCCGACCTGAAGGTGTTCGCGGGCACAGGCCCGGACGGCGAGCCCGTTCTGGAGGACGCCGTCCGGGCGCCGACGATGCGCGAGCTGATGAACCACACGGCGGGCTTCGGCTACGGCCTGTTCGACATCCATCCCGTCGAGCGCGCCTATCGCGAGGCGCAGGTCCTGCGCGCGAGATCGCTGGACGATCTCGTCGCCCGCGTCGCCCGGATGCCGCTGATGTTCCAGCCGGGGACCGAATGGTTCTATTCGGTCGCCTCGGATCTGCAGGGCGCGATCGTGGAACGGCTGGCGGGCGCGTCGCTGGGCGAGGTCTTTCGTCGCCGCATCTTCGAGCCGCTCGGCATGGTCGACACCGGTTTTCACGTGCCTTCCGACCAGCTGCACCGTCTGACGGGCATCTACCGCGGCGGCGCGGACGGGCTGGTCGAAGCCACGACCGCTTTCGACATGCCGATCAACGACTGGTCCCGGCCGCCGCCGTTCGAAGGCGGGGGAGGGGGGTTGGTCTCGACCGCGACCGATTACGCCCGCTTCTGCCAGATGATCCTCAACCGGGGCGAACTGGACGGCGCGAGGCTGCTGAAGTCCGAAACCGTCGATCTGATGGCGACCAATGCCGTCCCCGACGCGGTCCTGACGCGATCCAGCCCGCTGCGTCTCCTGCCGTTCAGCCCGGCCTTCGGCTTCGGCCTGGACTTCGCGGTGATGATCGATCCCGCGGCGATCGGCGCCGTCGAGGGGCGCGGCACGCTCAGCTGGGGCGGCGGCGGCGGGACCTGGTTCTGGATCGATCCGGAGAACGACCTCGTCTTCGTCGGCCTGATCCAGAGATTGGCCGACCCGGTCAGCGACGCCTTTCGCAGGGAGACGCGGACCTTCGTCTACGCGGCCCTGACCGACCCCGACAAATAGACGGGCCCGACGCCCGCACCGAGAGAGGAAAGTCCCATGAGCTCCGACGCCGCCGCCGTCAGTCCCCCCGCCTCTCCACAGGGCCGTCAGGCCTGGGCGGCGCTGGGAGTCCTCTGGTTCATCTACGTCCTGAACTTCCTCGATCGGCAGCTGCTGTCGATCCTGGCCAAGCCGATCCAGGACACGCTGGGAATCTCCGACGGCCAGCTGGGTCTGCTGGGCGGGCTGTACTTCGCCTTCTTCTACTGCTTCATCGCCATCCCCGTGGGCTGGCTGGCGGACCGGACCAACCGGGTCGCGGTCGTGTCGGTGGCCTGCGGCATCTGGAGTGCGGCGACCATCGCCTGCGGCCTGTCGCGAAACTTCGGACAGCTGGCGGCGGCGCGCATGACCGTCGGCTTCGGTGAGGCGGGCGGCGTGCCCCCCTCCTACGCAATCATCACCGACAGCTTCCCGCCGCGTCGTCGCGGGATGGCGCTCGGCATCTACAATCTCGGTCCCCCCGTCGGCATGGCGCTGGGCGTCGCCTTCGGGGCGAAGATCGCCGCGGAGTTCAGCTGGCGCGACGCCTTCGTGGTCATCGGGGCCGTGGGCGTCGTCGTGGCTTTGGCGACCCCCTTCCTCGTCAAGGAGCCGCGGCGGGGCGGGCTGGACGCGGCGACGGCCGGCTCGGCCCCGACCAAGGCGCCGTTCTGGGGCACGGTCGCGGCCTTCTTCCGGGAGCCGACCCTGGTGCTGGCCGCGCTAGGCAGCGGCGTGACCCAGATCGTCACCTATGGCTTCGGCAACTTCACCGCCCTGTACCTGATGCGGGAGAAGGGCATGACGCTGGACGATCTGTCGGTCTGGTTCGCCCTGATCGTCTTCTTCGGCATGGGGGGCGGCATCTTCGCTTCGGGTTTCCTGATCGACCGCTTCACCCGCCGTTCGAAAACGGCCTACGCCCTGTTGCCGGCCATCTCCCTGACGCTGGCGCTGCCGCTGTATCTGGCCTTCCTGTGGGCGCCGACGTGGCCGCTGGCGCTGGTGCTGCTGCTTGGGCCGACCTTTCTGAACTACTTCTACCTCTCGTCGTCCGTGGCCCTGGTGCAGGAGGAGGTGGCGCCGAACCGTCGGGTGCTGTCCGGCGCCCTGCTGCTGCTGATCATGAACTTCATCGGCATGGCGGTCGGCCCGACCTACGTCGGCTTCGCCAGCGACCATTTCGGCTCGCTGGAGACCGCGCTCTACACGCTGGCGCCGGTGTACGTGGTGGCGATCCTCATCTTCCTGCTGCTGGCGCGCCGGCTGTCGAAGGACACGTCGCGCGCGGGAGGCCTGTCGTGACCCGTCGCCTGACCGGCGTCGCGGTGTTGCTGGCCGGGGCGCTGGCCGCGTGCGCGACGAGCCGGGCGCCGGCGCAGGCGCAGTCCCACCCTCTGGTCGTCGCGACCACGGCCGGGGCGGTCCGCGGCGCGGCGGAGGGCGAGGTCCGCACCTTCAAGGGCATTCCCTACGGCGCACCGCCGACGGGCGAGATGCGCTGGCGACCGCCCCTGCCGGCGGTGAAGTGGGACGGCGTGCGTGAGGCGACGGCCTATGGACCGGCCTGCATGCAGCCGACGCCCGGTCTCCCCAGCGTTTATTCGCAGGACATCCGGCCGTTCAGCGAGGACTGTCTGAGCCTCAACGTCTTCGCCCCGCAGGGCGCGAAGGGCGCGCCGGTCATGGTCTGGATCCATGGCGGCTCGCTGATCGCCGGCTCCAGCAAGGAGCCATTGTACGACGGCGTCCGGCTGGCCCGCGAGGGCGTGATCGTCGTCACGATCAACTACCGACTGGGCGTGCTGGGCTTCCTGGCGCATCCCGAACTTAGCGCCGAGTCCCCGGCGGGCATCTCCGGCAACTACGGCCTGATGGACCAGGTCCTGGCGCTGCAGTGGGTGCGGGACAACGTCGCGGCCTTCGGCGGCGATCCGTCGAACGTGACCGTCGCGGGCGAGAGCGCCGGCGGGCTCAGCGTGATGTATCTGATGGCCTCGCCCTACGCGCGCGGCCTGTTCCACCGCGCGATCGTCCAGAGCGGCTACATGATCTCGTCGCCGGAGCTGAAGCAGGCCCGCTTCGGCGCGCCCTCGGCGGAGGAGGCCGGGGCCGTCCTGACCCGTCGCCTGCAGTTGCCAAGCCTGCGCGCCATGCGCGCCATGGACCCGCAGGCGATCACCGACGCCGCGCCGGCCAACGGCTTCGTCAGCCTCGGCGTCGTGGACGGCAAGGTCCTGCCGGACCAGCTGGTCACGATCTTCGATCAGGGCGGGCAGGCGCCCGTGCCGGTGCTGGCCGGCTTCAACGCCGGAGAGGCCCGTTCCCTCAGGATGCTGACGCCCGCCCTGCCGGGCGACGCCGCGGCCTATGAGGCGGCGATCCGCGATCGCTACGGAGACATGGCCGATGATTTCCTGCGGCTCTACCCCGCATCAGACATGGAGCAGAGCATCCTCGCCGCCACGCGCGACGCCCTCTATGGCTGGACCTCCGAACGCCTGGTCCGGTCGCAGACGGCGCGCGGTTTGCCGGCCTACCTCTACCTGTTCGACCACGACTACCCGGCGGCCGCCGCCGCGGGGTTGCGCGCCTTCCATGCCAGCGAGCTGCCGTACATGTGGGGCAACCGGGACCGCACGCCGTCCCGTTGGCCCGCCATCCCGGACACCCAGGCGGAAGCCGACCTGTCCGCGGCCATGATCGACTACTGGCTGGGCTTCGTGCGCGCCGGAGTGCCGCGAGCGGGGGAAGCCGCAGCCTGGCCGGCCTACGGCGCGGAGCGGGCCTACATGCTGTTCGACGGCCGGCCGCAGGCGCGCGTCGCTCTCTTCCCCGGCATGTTCGACCTGCACGAGCGGACGATGTGTCGCCGCCGCGCATCGGGAGATCAGCCGTGGAACTGGAACGTCGGCCTGTGGTCGCCGAAGCTGCCGCCGCGCGCCGAGGGCTGCTGAAGGGAGTGCGTCGCCGGAGGGCTCACTCGCCCGCCGCCGCCTCGCCATGCTGGAAATAGGGCTCGACCTCGCCCTGCAGCTTGACCGTCAGCGCCTTGCCGCGACGGTCGACGCGGTTGCCGACGGCGAGACGGACCCAGCCTTCGGACACGCAGTATTCCTCGACGTTGGTCTTTTCCTCGCCCTTGAAGCGGACGCCCACGCCCCGCGCCAGCACGTCGGCGTCGTGGTGGGGGCTGTCGGGATCGACGGACAGGCGGTCGGGAGGCGTCTCGGACATGTCGGATCTCAGGCGAAGGTTCGGGGCGGACGCATAGCCGCCCCGTGCGCTCACGCCAACCTATTCGACCGACTGACGCGGACGCTGCTGTTGCGGTGCGGGCGTGGAGGCCGGCGCGGTCTGCGGCTGCGAACGGGCGGGCGGGCTCTGCGGCGGGCGGCTTTGCGCGCGTCGCGGCGTCGGGGACGGGCGCGTCGACTGCTGGCGGCCGGGAGAGTTCGAGGCGCGCTGCGTCTGCGGCTGGGCTGACGTCGTGGCGGCGGGCGTCGTGCCCGCTCCGGCGGCCGGAGCTGCGGGAGGCGTGGCGGCCGGCATCGGCGTGGGTGCGGCCGCCGCGGCGGCGCGCGCGGCGAGCGGGGCGGACTGGAAGCGCGCGGCCAGCTTCTCGGTCAGCGCCCGCGCCTGGGCCGGCGGCATCTGGGCCATGATGGCGGCCAGGGTCCGGGGACGCATGGCGGCGGCCACCGGCAGCAGCACGGAATCGTCCAGCTGGGAGAAGACGGCCGCGGCCTCACGCGGACGCATGGCGGAATAGACGGCGACCAGCCGATCGGTCTCGGCCTTGGCCTTCTCGTCGACTTGGCCCAGCAGGCCCTCGACCTCGCCCTTGACCTTTTCCAGCTCGGCGGTCTGCTCGGCCAGCTTCTGCTCGGCGGCGGCCAGCAGCGGCAGCATGGTGGCGAAGTCGGCGTCGCGGGCGTCCAGCTCCTTGCGGCGGTCGCCCAGTGAGGAGATGACGCGCAGCTCGGCCGGAGAGATGCCGATCTGGGCCGCCAGCTGCTCCTCGGACAGGGCGCACACGGCCGCGGCGGGGTTGGGGTTCGCCGGCGCGGCGGCGGGGGTCGCCTCCTCGGCCCACGCCTTGGCGCCCTCGAACAGGCCGGGCGCCACGCCCACGGCGCGGACCAGGATGACGCCGCCGACGGCCACGGCGGCGAGGGGCAGGATGCGGGGCAGCTTGCTCATTCGGAAGGGCGTCCGTGTCAGGCGGCGAACAGGTCGTCGTCCTGCGCTCGCACGGGCCGGTTAGGGATCCGTTCGGACACAGGGTTAGCGGTCATGGCGCGGACGATGGCGGCGACGTCGTCGCGACCCGCGCCCGCACCCGGGCCGGCCAGCGCCTGGATGCGCTGCGCCAGCGACGCCATGCGGTCGGCGGGCTCGACGGGCGTCGGAGCGGAAGCCGGGCGCTCGAGGCGCGGCGTCGCGACCAAGGGCGCGGCCGAACGGCGTTCAGGCAGATCGCCGCCGCGTGCGATCAGCTTCTCCAGATCGCCCTTCAGCTCGCGGGCACGCACGATGCGATCGTGCAGGAGGTCGGTTTCCTGACCCGCCGCGCGCAACGAACCCAGCGCCGCCTCCGCGCGGCCCGCGGCCTCGTTAAGCTCGGTCACGGCCCCGGCGAAGGCCAGCTGCCCCTCGCGCAGGACCTTGAGGCGCCGCTCCAGACGCACACCGAAGCCCACGGCGCAGACGAGCAGCAGCATCAGGACCGAATCCATGACCAGACCGATCATCAGAACCCTCCCTTGGTCAGGCCGGCGGCGGCGTCCCTTGAGATCGGGCGCTCCACGCGGACCGCGATGTGCGCGCCCTTGCGGCCCATCTTGCCGACCGTCAGCGGAATCTGGCCCGCGCGGATGGAGACGTCGCTGTCGGGCGTCGCGTTCAGCATCAGGGTGTCGCCGACCTTGAGGTTCAGCACTTCCGACAGCGGCACCTGGTGCTCGTCCAGCACGGCGCGGACCTCGGTCTGGGTGGTCCAGAGCTCGCTGGCCAGGTGGCCTTCCCAGATGTTGTCGCGCCCGAATTTCTCGCCCATGAACTGCTGCAGCAGCATCTTCCGGATGGGCTCCAGCGTGGCGTAAGGCAGCAGCAGCTCGATGCGCCCGCCGCGATCCTCCATGTCGACGCGCAGCTTCACCAGGATGGCGGCGTTGGCCGGCCGGGCGATGGCGGCGAAGCGGGGGTTGGTCTCAAGACGGTCGAGATTGAAATGAACCGGCGTCAGCGGCTCGAAGGCCTGCTGGGCGTCGTGCAGGACGACCTCGACCATGCGCTGGACCAGCACGCGCTCGATGGTGGTGTATGGACGGCCCTCGATCCGCAGGGCCGCGGTGCCGCGGCGCCCGCCCAGCAGGACGTCGACGATCGAATAGATGAGGTTCGAGTCGACCGTCAGCAGGCCGTAGTTGTCCAGTTCCTCGGCCCGGAACACCGCGAGGATGGCCGGCAGCGGAATGGAGTTCAGATAGTCGCCGAAGCGGATGGAGGAGATGTTGTCGAGACTGACCTCGACGTTGTCGGACGTGAAGTTCCGCAACGACGTCGTCATCAACCGCACCAGGCGGTCGAAGACGATTTCCAGCATCGGCAGTCGCTCGTAGCTGACCAGCGCGGAGTTGATGATGGCGCGGATGCCGGTGCGGTCGGCCGCGTCGTCGTCGCCCAGGTCGAAGCCCAGAAGACTGTCGATCTCGTCCTGGTTCAGCACGCGCTCGGGCATCAGCCCGCCGCGGTCGGGCTCGCCGCCGAAGGGGTCGGACGTCTCCAAATCCTCTGCGGTCGCGGCGCTCACTGGACCAGCATCTCCTCGATCAGCACCGCGTCGATCTTGCCGGGCGCGAGGATCAGATTGACCCGCCGGGCCAGCTCCGAGCGCAGCTGGAAGCTGGCGGCCGAGCCCTGCAGCTCCTCGGGGCGCAGTTCGCGCAGAAAGGCCTGCAGCATGTCGTGCAGGCGCGGCATCTGGGACTGGATGACTTCCGCCTGATGGGCGTCGCTCATCTCCAGCGTCAGCTTCAGCTTGAGGAAGGTCGGACGACCGTCGGAAGACTGCACGTTCACGACCATGTCCGGCAGCGTCAGGAAGGTCACGCCGTCAGGGCCCTCGGTGATCTTGCCCAGCGCGGGGTCAGCCTCGGCCTCGCCGCCCTTGCCGTGACCGCCCTTGGCGTCCTTCTTTTCGTCCTTCTTTCCCTTGCCGTGGTCGGCCGCGGCCTCGCCGTGGCCCTCTTCCGCCGCGGCGGGCTTGGGCTGCAGCAGGAAGAAGGCCGCGCCGCCCCCGCCGCCCAGCAGCAGGACGCCGGCGCCGATGGCGATGAACAGGATCGGAAGTTTCTTTTTCTTCGGCGCGGCCTCGCCGTCGGCGGGCGCCTCGCCTTCGACGACGGCCGGCACCTCGCCTCCGCCCTTCTTCTTGCCGAGTTTCAGCATCGAATCCGCCCGCACCGTTCCGTCGGGTCATTTCGGCCGGACTTGGTTAACGCGCCGTTTAGAACCGGCAGAAGCTGCCGGGCGCCGGGGAGCGGATCCCGCTCAAATCCAGCAAATCCGGGGCTGACCCTGTTGGCACGGCCGTTGCGACGGGTCCGGCGAAAGGAGTCGCCCGTGGAAAACGCCGCCTACGTCGGACTGTCCCGTCAGATGACCCTGCGTCGTGAGCTCGACGTCGTGGCCAACAACATCGCCAACGCCGAGACGACCGGCTTCAAGGTCGAGCAACTGCTGGTCGGCACCGAAGTCGGCGAGCGCGCCCGCAACGACGCGGTGAAGCCCGGCGTCAGCTTCGTCCTCGATCAGGGCCTGGGCCGGGACTATTCGCAGGGCGCGCTGGAGCAGACCGACCGCACGCTGGACTTCGCCATCGAAGGCGAGGGCGCCTTCTTCGTGGTGCAGGACGGCGCGGGCCAGGCCTACACCCGCGACGGCGCCTTCACCCTCGACCCCGAGGGCCGCCTGGTCACCGGTCAGGGGCTGGCGGTGCTGGGAGACGGTCAGGAGATTCTGCTGGACCCGGCGCTGGGTTCGCCGTCCGTCGCGGCCGACGGCACCATCAGCCAGGGCGGCGTGCAGGTCGGTCGCCTGACGGCCGTCCGGTTCGACGCCCTGTCGGTGCTGGAGAAGGGCGGCGACGGCCTGTACCGCAACACCTCCAACGCCGCGCCCGCAGAGGCGGCGGACGCCCGCATTCATCAGGGGATGCTGGAAGGATCGAACGTCAATCCGATCCTGGAGATCACCAATCTGATCGAGATCCAGCGCGCCTACGAGCGGATCACGAAGATGATCGAAAACGCCAACGACCTGTCGCGCCGCTCCGTCGAGCGGCTGGGCAAGGTCAACTAAGAGAGGGAGCCCAGCATGCGCGCTCTTCGCACCGCCGCCTCGGGCATGGCCGCCCAGCAGACGAACGTGGAGGTCATCTCCAACAACATCGCGAACATGAACACGGTCGGCTACAAGCGTCAGCGCGCCGAGTTCCAGGACCTGCTGTACCACAACGTCGAGCGGATGGGCGCGACCTCGTCCAGCGCCGGCACGGTGGTGCCGACCGGCATCCAGATCGGCGCGGGGGTGAAGACGGGCAGCGTCTACCGCATCACCGAGCAGGGCACGCCGACCCAGACAGGAAACCGCTTCGACCTGGCCATCGACGGCAAGGGCTATTTCCAGATCACCCTGCCCTCGGGCGAGACAGCCTTCACGCGCGCCGGCAACCTCAGCCTGAACGGCGAGGGCCAGATCGTCACCGACGACGGCTACCTGCTCGAGCCGGCGATCAGCATCCCGCAGGACGCCGTGGACGTGTCCATCTCCAAGTCGGGCGAGGTGCAGGTCATCGTTTCGGGCAGCCCGGAGCCGCAGGTCGTCGGCACCATCCAGATCGCCACCTTCTTCAACGAGGCGGGTCTGGAAGCGGTCGGCGACAATCTGCTGCTGGAAACCGCCGCGTCCGGGCCCGCGACCGTCGGCACGCCGGGCGACCCCGGCTTCGGCCAGCTGCTTCAGGGCTACACCGAGGCGTCCAACGTCGACGCCGTGTCCGAGATCAGCGCCCTGATCATCGCCCAGCGGGCCTATGAGATGAACTCCAAGGTCATTTCCACGGCCGACGAGATGATGGCCGTGTCGGCGCAGGTGAAGTCGTGATCCGGGCCCTGATCGCCGCCGTCGTGCTCATGGCCGGCAGCCCGGCCTTCGCCTCGGACGTCACGCTGAAGGCCAATCCGGTCGACGACGACGGTCAGGTGACCCTGGGCGAGGTGTTCGACGGAGCGGGCGCCGCGGCGTCCGTGGTCGTCGCGCGTCGCAGCGGGCCGACCGTCGTGATCGAGGCCGGCACGCTCCAGGCCAGCGCCCGCCGCGCGGGTCTGATCTGGGCCAATCCGCAGGGTCTGCGCCGGGTGGTGGTGCGCGAGGGCGCGCCGGCGTCGGCCGGTCCGGGCGGGTCTGCGACCTCCGCCCGCCGCTCCGGGCCGACCGTCGAGGCCCTGACCTACGCGCGCAGCATCGCCGCGGGCGAGGTGATCCAGCCCGAAGACGTGATCTGGGCGCCGATGCAGAGCCATCTCGTCCCCGCGGGCGCGCCCCAGGACGCCGACGCCGTGATCGGCATGTCGGCCCGCCGCGCCCTGCGCTCCGGCGCGGCCGTTCAACCGAACGACCTGACGGCGCCCAAGGTGATCAGCCGCAACGAGATGGTCACCGTCACCTATTCCGCGCCGGGCGTGACCCTGACGGTCACGGGCCGGGCCCAGCGCGACGCCGCGCGAGGCCAGCCCGTGGCGATCACCAATCTGCAGTCGGGACGCACCATCGACGCCGTCGCCGTGGCCCCGGGCCGCGCCGTGACGGGCCCCGCGGCGCAGGCCGCCCGCTCCAATCCCCAAGCGTTCCAGTGATGGGAAGTCCGCTCATGCGTCTGAAGACCCTCGCCGCCATCGTTCCGCTCGTCGCCCTCGGCGCCTGCTCCACCGCGATCGAAGCGGTGCGGGGACCCGAACTGGCTCCGATCGGCTATCCGGCGGCGCTGGTGCCGGTCGAGCAACAATACCTGCCGGCCCCGCAGACGGCCTATGCCGCGCCTCAGGGACCCAGTGCCAACAGCCTGTTCACGGCCGGCGGCTCGCGCAGCTTCTTCGGCGACCAGCGCGCCCGCCGCGTCGGCGACATCCTGACCATCGAGATCGACATCGACGACCGCGCCCAGACGTCGAACAGCACCGTGCGCAGCCGCTCCAACGAGATCTCGGCCGGGGTGTCGAACTTCTTCGGACTGGAGAACAGCCTCGGTCAGGCCTTCCCCGGCGGGTTCGACCCGCAGAACATGGTCGGCATGGGCGGGGAATCGAACGCCCAGGGCACGGGCAGCGTCAACCGGTCGGAGAGGGTCAACCTGACCATCGCGGCGGTGGTCACCGCGGTGCTGCCCAACGGCAATCTTGTAATTCAGGGTCGGCAGGAAGTGCGTACCAACCGCGAGGTGCGCGAGCTGACGGTGGCAGGCATCGTGCGGCCGGAAGACATCTCGTCCGCCAACGTCATTCAGCACGACCAGATCGCCGAGGCCCGCATCAGCTACGGCGGCCGCGGCGACATCAGCCGCGTCCAGGCGACGCCGGCGGGCCAGTCGCTGGTCGAGCGGTTCAGCCCCTTCTAGAGGCGCTGCCGCTCGCGACGCGATCGCGCGCTGCTTCAGCGCACGGGGTGTTGTGGGGCGAGCACGGCCGGGCGGCGGCTACGGCCACGCTGAAACTCTTAACAGAAACTCGCGTTAGCCCGATCAGACGCGAGTTTTTGCCATGCTGAAGTACCTGATCCCCGTTGCCGCCACCCTGTCCCTGGTCGCCTTCGCCGCCCAGAGCCGGTCCGAGGCCGTCATCGACGAGGCGCCGCTGGACGGCGCACTGGCATGGCATCTCAGCCATGAGGGCGAAACCGCCAAGCTGGCTTATGGCGTGGCCCATTCGGACCAGATCGTCATCATGCTGACCTGTGCTCCGGGCGATCGTCAGGTGCAGGCCTTCGGCGTCGTCACCCCTGCCGGCGCCGCCGTGGAGGAGGGCCCGGCGCCGGTCGATCCGCTGACGGGCCTGGCGATGAGCGACGTGGCCGTCGGCCTGAACTCACGCGCCCTGACGTCGCTGCGGGACGGCGGCGTCCTGCCCGTCGTCGGCGAGGCCGGACCGGCCGACCTGCCGGTCACCCGAGGTGACAAGGCCGTGATCGACGGCTTCTTCACCCATTGCGGCGCGACGCGCGCCTGAAGCGCTGCTAGCTTGACCGTTCAGCCGGGGGGCCGGACATGATCCTCGCCATCGTCGCCGCCGCGAGCGCGCTCGCGGTCCAGGGATTTCAGGACGGCTGGACGTGGACGCTGTACGAGGACGGCGGCACGCTGGTCCTCGCCCACGAAATCCCCGACACCGAACATCTCCGGGCGACCCTGGAATGCGAGGCCGGATCGGGCGCGGCCACCGTGCGGGTCTACGGGTTCGGCGACGCGGCCGAATTTTCCCAGCTGCGCGCCGGACAGGCCACGGCGCAGTCGCAATCCGACGCCGACGCCGACGGCTCGCTCGGCGTCGGTCTGCGCATCGATCATCCGGTCTTCGCTGCCTTCAGCGCGAGCGGCCGGCTGGACGTCGCCTCAGCTGGACGGGCCGGCGCCGTCACGCTGGACCGCGCCAATCTTGCCAAGCTGCGCCGTTTCGGCGAACTGTGCGCGGGTTGATCAAGGGCCGCTGATGTCCGCTCATCGTCTGATCCTGTCCGGACTGGCGGCGCTTGCCTTGGCCGCCTGCGCCTCCACCGCCCCCGTGGTCGCCCCGGGGGCGGACGCCGTGGCTCCCCAGCCGATCGACGGACACGACTGGTTCCTGGGCGATGCCGGCGACCATCTGTCCTACGGCCTGAACGAAAGCGACGACGTCTGGCTCAGCATGTCGTGCGAGGCGGGCACGGGTTCGATCGAGATCAACCAGTATCTGGAACTGGGCAGCGACGCCGCCATCGCCCTGGAGTCCGGCGGCGACACCGAGACGTGGCGAGCGGCCGCGCAGCCGTCGGAGCTGGGCGACGGCCAGTATCTGGCGGCGCGCGCCGGCGCGGACGAGCCCGTTTTCCAGAGGTTCCGCCGTTTGGGCTGGCTCGCCGCCTACGGCCCCGACCGCCGCGTCCCGATGGTGGCGCACCCCGGCTCCGCGCCGCGGATCGAGCGCTTCTTCGTCACCTGCGGCTGACTTGACCGCGGTCTGACGCCCGACGCACCTTCTGGGGCGACGAGGGGGACCACCAATGCATCGCACCGCCATCACCGCCGGGGCCGCCGCCCTGCTGCTCGCCGCCTGCGCCGCCGACGGCGCGGCAATGATGCCGACCGAGGCCACGCGGCCCGACGCCACGCCTCTCGGCACGCTGATCGTCGACTACGAGGCCTTCCTTCGCCGCAACGACCCGATCACGGCGGGTCAGGAAGGCGACCGCGCCGCCCAGACCCGTCTGCCGGACAACAGCCGCGGCGGCGAGCTGGCACGTCGACCCGAGCTGGTCGCCTTCAAGACCCGACTGGACGCCATCGACGCCTCGGCCCTGTCGCTTGACGACCGGATCAACCACGCCCTGCTGGACCGGCTGATCACCCGCGAGATCGAAGGAATCGACCTCGACACGGGCCGCCTCGCCTTCAACTCCGAGGGCGGCGTAGGCCAGTCGCTGGGCTATTTCGCCTCGGTCACCCGCATCGCCACGAAGCAGGACGCCGAGAACTGGCTGGCGCGGATGGCCGGCATCCCCGACCTCTACGTGGCGTCCACCGCCAATGCCCGGCGCGGCCTGGAGACCGGCATGATCCAGCCGCGCTCCGTCGTCGTCAGCGCCATCTCGCTGGCCGAGACCGACGTCGCGATGACCACCGACCGCGAGCCGCTGATGCGGCCGTTCGTCAATCTGCCTTCGTCCATCTCCGCCGCGGATCAGGCCGACCTGCGTGCCCGGGCGGCGGCGATCATCGCCGATCGCGTCGTGCCCGTCCGCCGGGCGTGGCTGGAGTTCCTGAGGACCGACTACCTGCCCCGCGCGCCCGAAGCCCCCGGCCTGGGTCTCAAGCCCGGCGGGCGCGACATGTACGCTTGGCTGGTGCGTGGTTATACGACCACGGAGATGACTCCTGATCAGGTCCATGAGCTGGGCCTGCAGGAGGTCGCCCGCATCCGCGCACGGATGGACGTGGAGATGCGCGCCGCAGGCTGGACCGGCGACTTCGCCGGCTTCCTGAACTACCTGCGCACCGACCCGCAGTTCTACGCCACCAGCCGGGAGCAGTTGTTGGAAAAGGCGGCGGAGATGGCCAAGCGGGCCGACGACGGCCTGCCGGCCCTGTTCGGGACGCTGCCGCGCACGCCCTACGGCGTGCGTCCGGTGCCGCTCGAGATCGAGGCCACCTACACCACCGGGCGCTATTTCCCGGGCTCGCTGAAGGGCGGGGTCGCGGGCGGCTACATCGTCAACACGGGCAAGCTGGATCAGCGGCCGCTGTACGAACTGCCTGCCCTGACGCTGCACGAGGCCGTGCCGGGCCACCACCTGCAGATCGCCCTGCAGCAGGAGGCTGAGGCCCAGCCCTATTTCCGGCGCGCCGCGGACGTCACCGCCTTCACCGAGGGCTGGGGCCTGTATGCCGAGTTCCTGGGCGAGGAGATGGGCTTCTACCGCACGCCCTATGAGCGCTTCGGTCGGCTGTCCTACGAGATGTGGCGCGCCTGCCGTCTGGTGGCCGACACCGGCATGCACTGGAAGGGCTGGTCGGTCGAACAGGCCCGCGCCTGCTTCCGCGACAACTCCGCCCTGGCTCCGCACAACATCGAGACCGAGCTGCAGCGCTACGTCGGCTGGCCGGGTCAGGCCACGGCCTACAAGGTCGGCGAGATCCGATTGCGCGACGTCCGGCGCCGGGCGGAGGCCGCTCTGGGCGACCGCTTCGACGTGCGCCGCTTCCACGACGCCCTGCTGGTCGACGGCCCCCTGCCGCTGGACCTGCTCGACCTGAGGATGGACGCCTGGATCGAAAGTGAGCGGACGCGGAACTAGGCGAGGCCGAGTTCGGTCCGCGCCTTCCTCGTCAGCTTCTGCGCGACCAGGCCGTGCGCGATCCTGAGGTGTTCGGCCAGTTCGTCTTCGGGCCACTCGGACGGATCCTCGAGGTTCACCCACTTCGCCCGCGCCATGTAGGGCGCCGGTCGTGCCCGGCCGCTCTCGGTCAGCACCTCGAAGGCGATGTCCGAGACCTTGAACGACAGGCCGCCCATCGAGCCGATGACGGCGAACATCTTGCCGCCGACCTTGTAGGCGTCGTGGTCCGGGTCCCAGGGGTGATCCAACGTCACCCCCGGCAGGGCCAGACAGACGCGCTTCACCCCCTCGCGCTCCATGGTCAGGCCTCGACCCCCACCCCGATCGGACAGGTCACGCCGGTGCCGCCGATGCCGCAATATCCGGCAGGGTTCTTGGCCAGATAGCCCTGGTGGTAGCCCTCGGCGTAGTAGAACGGCCCCGCCGGCGCGATCTCCGTCGTGATCGCGCCCTTGCCGGCCGCCGCCAGCGCGGCCTGATAGGCGTCGCGCGAAGCCTCGGCCTCCCGCCGCTGCGCGTCGTTGAGCACATAGATGCCGGAGCGATACTGGGTGCCCAGATCGTTGCCCTGACGCATGCCCTGCGTCGGGTCGTGGTTCTCCCAGAAGGCCTTCAGCAGTTCGGCATAGGAGGTCGTCGCAGGATCAAAGACCACCTGGACCAGTTCGTTGTGGCCCGTCTTGCCGGTGCATACCTCCTCATAGGTCGGGTTGGGCGTGTACCCGGCGCCGTAGCCGACGGCGGTCACCCAGACGCCCGGCAGCTTCCAGAAGACGCGCTCCACGCCCCAGAAACAGCCCATGCCGAAGATCGCCGTCTGGAAACCCTCCGGATGCGGCCCTTTCAGCGGGCGTCCGTTGACGAAGTGGACCTCATCCGTCTCCAGCGGCGTCGCGCGGCCGGGCAGGGCCGCGTCGGGCGAGGGCAGGGTCATCTTCTGGGGCAGCATGGCGGTCTCCTGAAAGTCGGCCTCGCATATGGGGCGTCGCGCGCCGCTTGCCGAGGGGGGCGCCTTCGTCTATCTCGCACGCCTTCCCCGCCGGGCCCGACCCGACGGCGTCCGCGCAGGTGGACATGGACAGGTGGCCGAGTGGTTGAAGGCGCACGCCTGGAACGCGTGTATAGGGGCAACTCTATCGAGGGTTCGAATCCCTCTCTGTCCGCCACCGCCCGGTGAACGTGCGGCAGAACCGGGGCCTTTTCAGTCATCCCGGACCCTTGCGCCGAGCTTCACGAGAGCCGGTCGCGCGACTAGGGTCGCGGTCTCGCTGGTTCCGGAGGTCGGATGCGTTCCCTTCACCTGTTCGCCGCAGCCGTCGGCGCCGTCGCGCTGGCCGCCTCGCCGGCCCTCGCACAGTCCCCGGAAACGGTGACCCAGGCCGCGCAGCTGCGCGACCGGGCGCTGGCCGACAACCCGGCCTATGAGATCGTCAGCGACCTGACCACGCGGTTCGGCCCGCGTCTGGCGGGGTCGCCGTCGGAACAGGCGTCGGCCGCCTGGGGCGCGGAACTGTTCCGCGAACTGGGCTTCGCCAACGTCGAGATCGAGTCGTTTCCCCTGAAGTACTGGGAGCGCGGGACGGCCTCCGCGGAGATCCTCGCGCCGTTCCCGCAGCCGCTGGTGGTCGTGGCGCTGGGCGGGTCGCCCGCCACGCCGCGGGGCGGGATCGAGGGCGAGGTCGTCGTCTTCGAGACCTTCCAGCAACTGCTCGACACGCCGGAGGGCGCTCTGGCCGGCAAGATCGTCATGGTGCTGCAGGACACGGTCCAGGCCCAGGACGGCCGGGGGTACGGCGCGACGTCTCCGATCCGCGGGCGCGGCCCGATCGAGGCCGGAAAGCGCGGCGCCGTCGCCTTCGTCCTGCGCTCGCTCGGCACTCACGACCACCGCTTCGCCCATGCCGGGGCCACCACTGTGGGCGAGGGCCAGATTCCGGCCTTCGCCATGAGCCCGCCCGACGCCGATCAGGTGCGCCGGATCGTGGCGCGCTCGGACCAGCCGATCCGCCTTCGCCTCAGCTCGACCAGCGGATACGTGCGGGACAGCCGCTCCCAGAACGTCGTCGGCGAGGTCGTCGGCACCAACCCGGACGAGGTGATCGTCATCGGCGGCCATCTGGACAGCTGGGATCTGGGCACGGGCGCCATCGACGACGGTGCGGGCGTGGCCATCACGGCCGCGGCCCTGGCCCTGATCGCCGACATGCCGGTCAAGCCGCGCCGCACGATCCGCGTCGTCTGGTGGGGCTCCGAGGAGGTCAGCCAGCCGCCCCCCGCCCAAGGCCTCGCCGGCGCGCGCTTCTATGCCGAGCGCCGCCGCGACGACATGGGAGGCCACGTCGCGATCTCCGAAAGCGATTTCGGCGCGGGACCGATCTACAGCCTCGCCCTGCCGGCCGGCGCCGCGAACACCGACTTCCAGAAGGCCGCGATGGCCGTGCTGACGCCGCTGGGCGTCGTTTGGGACGGGGCGGCCGCGACCGGCGGCGGTCCCGACACCGGCCCGACCGTGGCCATGGGCGTCCCGGCCTTTCGCCTGAACCAGGACGGCACCGACTATTTCGACTGGCACCACACCGCGGACGACGTGCTGGACCGGATCGACCCCGAGGACATGGACCAGAACGTCGCCGCCTGGGCCGCCTTCCTGTGGCTGCTGGCCAACTCGGACGTCGACTTCAGGGCCATACGACCCGCTCAATAGACCTCTGCGAGCGTGGCGAAACTGGTAGACGCAAGGGACTTAAAATCCCTCGACTTCGGTCATGCGGGTTCGATCCCCGCCGCTCGCACCATCGACCTGCCGGCGCGTTCAGACGCCATGGGCCAACCTGATCTCTTCGCCACGCCCCCGGCGCTGCCCGAGGGGCTGAGATACGACGACGACGTCATGTCGCCCGCGGCCGCGGCTGCAGTGATCGCCGGCTTCTCCGACCTGCCGTTCCAGGCGTTCGACTTCCACGGCTTCAAGGGTTTGCGGCGGATCGTCTCCTACGGCGCCCTCTATGATTTCAGCGCGTCGCGGCTGCGCGAGGCGGAGCCGCTGCCGGCGTTCCTTGAACCCGCACGCGACGCGGCGGCGGCTTTCGCCGGCGTCGAGCCCCACGAGTTCGGCCACGTCCTCGTCACCGAGTATGCGCCCGGCGCCGGCATCGGCTGGCACCGCGACCGGCCGGAGTTCGACAGGGTCGTCGGCCTGTCCTTCGCAGCCCCGGCCGTGCTGCGCTTCCGGCTTCGCGAGGGCGAGCGCTGGCGGCGTGCGGCGCTGAGGGTCGAGCCGGGATCGGCCTATCTGCTGGACGGGCCGGCCCGCATGCAGTGGCAGCATTCGATCGCGCCGGGCGAGGCGTTGCGATATTCCGTGACCTTCCGCACCCTGCGGCCATAACTTCGTGTTTCCGTCGGCGAAGCGGCTTTGCCCGACGGCGCGTTCCCCGGCATGCAGGACGTGACGTCACTCAGGACCGCCGAATGAACAGAGCCCGCCGCGCCCGCATCGTCGCGACCCTGGGGCCCGCCAGCCGGGCGCCGGGCACGGTCAAGGCGCTGGCCCAGGCCGGGGCGGACGTGTTCCGTCTGAACTTCAGCCACGGCAGCCACGAGGATCACGCCACCGCGCTGAAGGCCGTGCGGGGCGCCGAGATGGCGCTCAAACGGCCGCTGGGCGTGCTGGCCGACCTTCAGGGTCCCAAGCTGCGTCTGGGCAGGTTCGCGGACGGGGCGATCGACGTGAAGCCCGGTCACCGGATGCGGTTCGATCTGGACGATGCCCCCGGTGACGCCACCCGGGTGCAGATGCCGCATCCGGAAATTTTCCGGGCGTTGCGGCCGGGCATGCTGCTGTTGCTGGACGACGGGCGCGTGCGTCTCCGGGTCGGCGAGCGGTCCGACGACTGGGCCGACGTGACGGTCGAGAGCGGCTTGAAGCTGTCGGACCGCAAGGGCGTGGCCGTGCCGGACGCCGTCGTCCCGGTCTCGGCCCTGACGCCGAAGGACCGCGAGGACCTCGCTTTCGCCCTGCGCATCGGCGTCGACTGGGTGGCGCTGAGCTTCGTCCAGAAGGCCGAGGACATGGCCGAGCTGAAGCGGCTGGTCGGCGGCAAGGCGGCCTGTCTGGCGAAGATCGAGAAGCCGCAGGCCCTGGCTGATCTGGAAGCCATCCTCGACTACTGCGACGGCGTCATGGTCGCGCGCGGCGATCTGGGCGTGGAGCTTGAGCCGGAAGAGGTGCCGGTGGCGCAGAAGCAGATCCTGCGCGCTGCGCGTCGCCGCGGAGTGCCCGCCATCGTCGCCACCCAGATGCTGGAGTCGATGACCGGCGCGCCGGCGCCCACCCGCGCCGAGGCGTCCGACGTCGCCAACGCCGCCTATGAGGGTGCCGACGCGCTGATGCTGTCGGCCGAGACGGCGTCCGGCGACTATCCGCTTGAAGCCGTCACCGTGATGAGCCGCATCATCGAGCGGGTCGAGCGCGACCCTCTGTGGCCGGGCCTGATGGACGCCGAGCACGCGGGCATGGACGACATCGACGCCGACGCCCTGGTCGCCGCGGCGCGCAAGGCGGGGGAGGCCCAGTCAACGGCCTGCGTGGTGGTGTTCACCACCTTGGGCGGCACCGCCCGTCGCATGGCCCGCGAGCGGCCGCTGCAGCCCGTGCTGGCCCTCACGCCCAACGCCTCGACCGCCCGGCGGCTGGCGCTGGTCTGGGGGCTGGAGTCGCGGCTGGGCCGCGAGCCGTCGTCGCTGGAAGAGGTCACCGACGACGCCGTCGCCGCGGCCATGGAGTACGGCCTGGCCGAACCCGGCCAACGCATCCTGATCCTGGCCGGGACCCCCTTCGGCGCCCCGGGGGCTGCGAATCTGCTTCGCCTGGCCCATGCTCCGGCGAAGAAGGGACGCAGGTAGTCCCCCGAGGACGTCGGCGTGATCAAATACCTCGGCTCAAAGCGCGCCTTGCTGGACCGCATCGTGACGGCGGTGCGCGGGCGGCTGCCGGACGGGGGCCGCGTCTGTGACCTCTTCAGCGGCTCCGCGCGCGTGGGCCATGCGCTGAAACGGCAGGGCTTCCAGGTCCACAGCAACGACCACAACGCCTACGCCCATGTGCTGGCGACCGCCTATGTGCAGGCCGACCGTGACCGCTGGCTGGAACCGGCGCAGCGGGTGCTGACGGAGCTGGCCGACGTCACGCCCGAGCCCGGCTGGTTCACGCGCACCTTCTGCGAGGCCGCGCGGTTCTTTCATCCCGACAACGGCGGCCGCGTCGACGCCATGCGCGAACGCATCGCGACCATGGCGCTGGAGCCCGAGCTGGAGGCGATCGCGCTGGTCGCCCTGATGGAAGCGGCCGACCGCGTCGACAGCACCGCCGGGGTCCACATGGCCTACATGAAGCGGTGGGCGCCCCGCGCCCTGAATCCGCTCCAGCTGCGGATGCCCGACCTGCTGCCCGGGGCCGGCCGCGCCACCTGCAGGGACGCGGTCGAGGCGGCGGCCGAGGTCGAGGCTGACCTCGTCTACCTCGATCCGCCCTACAACCAGCACAGCTATCTGGCGAACTACCACTGCTGGGAGAGCCTGGTCCGCTGGGACAAGCCGGAGGTCTACGGCGTCGCCAACAAGCGCGTCGACGTGAAGGCGCGAAAGAGCGCCTTCAACAGCCGACCCGGCATCGGTCCCGCGCTGGCCACGGTGGTGGAACGGCTGCGCGCCCCGAATCTGATCGTCAGCTTCAACGACGAGGGGTATCTAAGTCGCGCCGAGCTGACCGAGATGCTTTCCGCGCGGGGCCGGGTGCAGGTGGTCGAGATCGAGCGGCCCCGCTACGTCGGCGCGCGCATCGGCATCCACAATCCGCAAGGCCAGAAGGTCGGCGCCGTCGGCCGCCTGCGCAACGTGGAACACCTGTTCGTGGTCACGGACCGTCGCGTGGATCTGGCCGAGGCGGCTTGACGGTTCGGAACCGTACGCGGAATCCTGCCGTTTTCGCCGTCATGGACCAGATGACGATGACCCCCGATCGCGCCCGGTACGCCCACCGCATGTACGGCCGCGCCGCCGACGCCTTCGACGCGGTGGCTTGGAAGGCTCCCGAGGCGCGGCGGTTTCACGACGTGACCGCCAACGACGGCTACGAAATGCCGTCGGTCATGGACGAACTGCGCGCCCTGCCGTCGTGGGTGGTCATCGCCACCGGCGGCGCGTTCAGCGCCCTGCTCGGCGTCCTGATGGGCGCGGTCTTCCGGCTCTAGGCCTCTTCCAGCAAGGCCCGGATCGGCGACCAGCCGCGGCGATGCGCGGGGCAGGGGCCCAGCGTCTTCAGCGCCGCCTGATGCACCGGCGCATTGTAGCCCTTGTGGCTGGCGAAGCCGTAGCCGGGGAACTCCGCGTCCAGCTCCACCATCAGCCGATCCCGCGCCGTCTTGGCGAGGATGGAGGCCGCGGCGATGGACAGCGACAGACCGTCGCCCCCGATGACCGTCTGCACGTCGCACGGCAGTTTGAAGCGATAGTTCCCGTCCACCAGCGCCGCGACCGGCTGCACGGCCAACGCCTCGATCGCCCGGCACATGGCCAGTCCGGTGGCGTGCAGGATGTTGAGCTCCGCAATCTCGTCCACCGAGGCGAAGCCGACGCCCCAGGCGACGGCTCTCGCCTTGATCTCAACCTCCAGCTCCTCACGCCGCGCGGCGGTGAGGACCTTGGAGTCGTCGATGCCCTTCGGCACACGGCGCGGGTTCAGGATCACCGCCGCCGCCGAAACCGGCCCGGCCCACGGCCCCCGCCCGGCCTCGTCGACGCCGCACACCAGCCCGCCGACCGCCTTGGCCAGCGTCTTTTCCAGCGTCAGGGTGGGAATCGGTTTCGGGCGGGCGGCCGTCATACCCCCGACATGCCACGGACCTCGGCCTGCCGGAAGCAGCCGTCCACATGGTCGTTGACCATGCCCACAGCCTGCATGAAGGCATAGACGATCACCGGGCCACAGAATTTGAAGCCGCGCGTCTTCAGCGCCTTGGCCATGGCGGCGGACTCCGGCGACTGCGTCAGGTGCCCGTCAAGTCCGGGTGACCGTTGCGTCGGCGCGCCGCCGACGAAGCTCCACAGCCACGCGGAAAAATCTTCGCCCTCGTCGCGCATGCGCACCCAGATGCGCGCGCCGTCGATCGCCATCCGTATCTTCGCCCGCGACCGGATGATGCGCGGATCGGCCAGAAGGCGCTCGACGTCGGCATCGTCATAGGCGGCCACCACGTCCGGATCGAACTGGTCGAAGGCGTCGCGGATCCCCTCGCGTTTCCTCAGTATGGTGATCCAGGCCAGGCCGGCCTGCATGCCGTCCAGCACCAGCTTCTCCCACAGGGCGCGGGGATCGCGCTCCGGCACGCCCCATTCCTTGTCGTGGTAGGCGACGTAAAGCGGGTCGGTCCCGCACCAGGCGCACCGACCCGCCGCCATGACCTCAACGCCCGCCGGAGCGGATGGCGTGACCGAAGGTCTTCCAGCTCAGCTTCACGTCCGACAGAGCCCCCGCCCGGAAGGCGCGACCGGCGATCCAAACCATCAGCAGGGCCATGGCGAACATTCCGGCCATGGTGCCGAACACCTCGACCGGCGGCGGATCGGCCGGGGCGCGGGCGGGCATCAGGAACGGGGTGAAGAAGGGGATCCACGACATGATCTTCACCAGCGGGGCGTCGGGCGTGCGCAGGGCCATCTGCACCACGATGATCGGGATGACGAGGATCATCATGATGGGTCCCATCAGCGTCTGGGCGTCGCGCGGAGTCTCGCAGAAGGCGCCGATGGCCGCGAACAGCACCGCGTACATCAGATAGCCGCCGACGGCATAGGCGACGAAGTACCAGATCATGCCGCCCTCGGTGATCACCGCGGCCACGTCGCGTGCGGCGTCGGGGAAGGTCGAAAGCAGGCCCGCCGTGCCGATTCCGGCCCACACCAGCATGACCGTAAGCGTCAGCATGGCGACGCCCAGCACCTTGCCGGTCAGAATCTCGGTTGCGGAGGCTGAGGACAGCAGCACCTCCAGGATCTTGTTCGATTTCTCCTCCATCACGCTGTTCAGCAGGATGGAGGCCCCGGTGATGATCAGCGACCACAGGATGAAGGCCGAGGCCAGGCCGATGATGGTCGGCAGGCGGTCCCGGAACGACACCTCGCCGCCGCTGGCGGACTGCGGGGAAAAGGCGGTGACGTCCGGCCGGAACCGCTCCGTGTCGGTGACCACGGCGCCGTCGATGCCGGCGCCTTCGAACACCTCGCGGCGGTTCGTGGTCTTCAGCGCGTCGCGCACGAAGTCCTCGACCGTGTCGTCCGCGGCGCGGCGCGTCCACACCCGGGCCGAAGGTTTGCCGGCGGAGTCGCGGGTAAGGAAGACCACGGAGTCGATGCGCTGATCCCGGTCGACATCCGCGGTCAGCAGGTCGCGCGCGGCCTGCGTCTGCGCCTTGCCCGGCGCCGCGGCGGCGAGGGTGGAGGGGGTCTCGACGATGCGGAGCCGCTGGCGGTTCAGCGAGGCGCCGAGCCCGCCTCCCTGCTTCTCGGCGGCGGCCACGGCCTCCTTCGGCATGCCGGTGGCCTTGGCGGCCTGCTCCTGCGCGCGGCGGGCGTTCTCGGCCCGGCGCTCGGCGTCGGCCCGGAGCGCGTCCTGCACGGAGCCCGCCAGCCCCTGCGCGGCCGGGCCTTCTTCCACCAGAACCACCGCGCGGACGGGTTCCGAGGTGCGCATCAGAATGGGAATGGCGCCGCCCAGCACGGCGAACAGCGGAAACGCCAGCAGCGACAGCCAGAAGCCGACGGTCCTTGCGTAGGCGGCGAACTCGCGCCGGGCGATGAGAAGCGTGCGGTTCATCGGGCGGCCTCCGAAACGGTCTCGCGGCGGACGGTCTGATCCTGATCGGGGTCGTCGCCGGTCAGGCCGATGAAGGCGTCGTGCAGGGTCGGCTCGCGCAGTTCGAAGCGGCGCACGTCCAGTCCGCTCAGGAAGGCCGCCTTCAGCGCGTCCTGCCCCCGCCCGCCGGGCGCCAGCTGCGCCTTCAGCACGCGCACGGCGCCGTCTGTCCTCACCGTTTCGACGGAGACCACGCCCGGCAGGGCCCTGGCCGCGTCCTCGGCGATCTCGCCCTCCAGCTCCAGAAAGCGGCGGGTCGTGCCCTTGGCCTCCTCAACCGTGCCTTCGAACGCCTTTTGCCCTCGCGCCAGCAACACGACCTTGTCGCACAGCCGCTCGGCGTGCTGCATCACGTGGGTCGAGAACAGCACCGTCGACCCGTTGGCCGCCAGCCCGCGGATCATGGCCTCCAGCCCCTGCTGGTTGACGGGGTCCAGGCCCGAGAAGGGCTCGTCCAGGATCACGAACTCCGGCCCGTGCACGACCGAGGCGATCAGCTGGACCTTCTGGGCCATGCCCTTGGACAGCTCCTTCATCTTCTTGGTCTGGGCGTGCTCCAGGCCCTGATCTTTCAGCATCGCCCGCGCGCGACGCTTGCCCTCGCCCGTCGGCAGCCCCTTCAGGGCGCCGAAGAAGGCGATGGCGTCGATCGGCGTCATTTTCTTGTAGAGGCCGCGCTCTTCCGGAAGGAAGCCGATGCGGTCCCGCACCTTGCGCCCGTCGGCCGCACCGAGGATTTCCAGACGGCCTTCCGTCTGCGGCTGCAGGCCGAGGATCATCCTCAGCGTCGAGGTCTTGCCGGCCCCGTTCGGTCCGAGAAAGCCGCAGATCGTGCCTTTCTCGACCGAAAAGCTCAGATCGCGGACGGCCTGAAAGTCGCCGTAGCGCTTGCCGATCCCCTCCAGCGTCAGTGCCGCCGCCATACCCATACCCCCCGAAGTCATGTCGGGCTGAAGGCTAGGGATGTAAAGGACGTTTGACAACCGGAAGCCGGGTCCGCTTCATGAATTCCCCGTCATGTTCTCTGGTTGACCGCGACGCCCGGCGCCCCGATGCTCGGTCGACCTTGGGAGGGGCCGGACATGATCCAGAAAATTCTCGCCGCCGTCGTCGGCGCCGTGGTGGCCGTCGTGATCGTGATGATCTGGCAGGCCGTCAGCGCCCTGATCGTGCCGCCGCCGACGGACCTGAACTGGCGGGATGCGGCGGCCATGGCGGCCTACATGCGGGGACTGCCGATGTGGCAGTTCGCCGTGGTGATCCTGGGCTACGGCGTCGCCGCCTTCGTGGGCGGCTGGATCGCCGCCCTTGTGGCGAAGGGGTCAGGGTGGCCCAACTGGGTTCCGGCCGGCCTGCTGATCGCCGCGACCTTCGTCAACGTCAGCCAGTATCCCCACCCGATGTGGTTTCCGGCCGCGGCGATCCTGACGATCCTGGGCGGCGCGTGGCTGAGCGGCCGCACGGCGCGCCGCTGACCGTCAGCCCTCGACCACCACGTCGAAGGTCTGGCCCATGATGCGGCTGGGATCGACGTGCTCGCCGTTGCGGCGCATTTCGAAATGCAGGTGCGGGCCCGTCGAATAGCCGGTCGATCCGACCAGTCCGACGCGTTCGCCGGAGTAAAGCTCCTGCCCGGAGCGCACGTCCACGCGGCTCAGGTGGGCGTAGAGACTGGTCATGCCGTTCGGATGACGCACCTCGACGAAGCGGCCGAACCCGGTCGGCTGATAGCCCGTGCGCAGCACCGTGCCCTCGGCGGCGACGAACACGCCGGTGCCGGTCGGCGCGGCGAAATCGACGCCCTTGTGGGCGCGGGCGGCGGCTTCCCCGGCCAGATGACGGGTACCGTAGCGCGAGTTGATGGCGAAGCCCTTCACGGGCTCGTGGAACATGATCTCGCGCATGATCGGTCCGGCCGGCTCGGCCACGGCCACGATGGGCGCCTCAGCCGGCGTGGCGGAGGCCTCGACCACGACAGGGTCGGGATCGGCGTTGGGAGCGGCGGCCATGGCGAGCACGGCGGTGGTGGCGAGAGCGGCGGCCTGACCCGTGTGGATCAGAAAGCGGCGGACGGTCGGCATAAGGCGTCGCATGCGTGCGGCGTCTCCCTGTCGGCTTCGTTCGACGAAATGGAAGCGGCGGACGCTCGGCCCGGCGCGGATGAAGCGACCGTTATAGGAGGCGACGCGACGACAATGAGGCGCGGGGCGCGGCGGACGGTCGCACCCATGGAACCCGGGGCGCAAAAAGGGCGCGGACCCCGTGGCCCGCGCCCCTTCCGCCGAAATCACGAAGTCGTCAGGGCAGGGGGATGGTGACCTGGATGCCGCCTTGGTGGCTGTCGGCATGCTCGCCGAAGCGGCCGCGGTAGCCGAAGGCGACCTTCATTCCGGCCCAGTCGCCCTCGATGCCGGCGGCGGCGATCATGTGGCCGCCGAACGGGCTCTCGATCTCGCGGTAGAGGACTTGGGAGGGGCTGCCGGCGATCGAGGTGCCGACCGCGTCCGAGCCGTCGTCCAGATCGTCGCGATAACCGCCTTCCACGAAGACGCTCATGCCGCCCATGCCGGTCTCGGCGCGGACCGTGGCCTCGGCCGTCGTCGCCGTGACGGTGCGGTCCTCGTACTGGTACTGCGCCGCCACGCCCTGCTCGTAGTAGCCCTCGACCTCGCTCGACGTCCAGGTGATGGCCGCGCGGGGCGAGATGCGGAACGAGTCGCCGCCGAACCAGATGCCGGCCTGCGCCCGGGCGCCGAAGCTCGAGCCCTGGGTTTCGCCGGTGTGGACGATGGGGGCCAAGGCCGTCAGACGCGTGATGTCCTCATAGTCGTCGACGCCGCCGCCGGCGGCGACGTTGGCGAAGACGTCGCCCGAGCGCCAGCCGAGCGCGGCGTCGATCGCATAGGACTCCACGTCGAAGGTCTGGCCGGGCGACGTGACTTCGGCGTTGCGCAGCGACGCCGACAGCGACGCGCGCCATGTGGCCGACGGGCTCCACACCAGACCGCCGCGGAAGCCCCAGCCCTGCGACTCCGCTTCCGGCACGAGGCCGCGCGCGTCGAAGTCGGTGGAGTCATAAAGCACGCCGAAAGTCAGGCCCGTGCCGGCCTCCCAGCCGTGCGCGCCCGACATGCCTTCCGACGAGGCGTCCAGCATGTCCTCGCGGAACCGCATGGCGGTTTCGCCCTGCAGCGCCGTCTTCGCCCCGGCGTCGCCGTAGTAGAGGTAATCCTCGGCCAAGGTGGCCAGCAGGGCGTGGCCGGCGGCCGTCGGGTGGACGCCGTCCCAGTAGAAATAGGTCGACGGCGTCGCGCAGACGGTCACGCCGTTGAAACAGGCGTCCGACGTGTTCGTCAGGCCGAAGCTGGACGGGCTGCCGGCGATGACGTCGCCGATCTTGTAGAGATCCATCAGGATGATGTTCGTGCCGGGCCGGGCCGCCGCGGTGGCGAACAGACCCGTCGACAGCGCGCCGTTGAAAGTCGTTACGGCGAAGTCTGCCAAAGGCGCGGCGGGGCTGGTGCGGAACTGCGGCGTAAGGCTCAGCTTCGGCAGGTTGGTGACCAGGATGGTCCCGGCCCCGGCGCCGGCGATTGTGTTGACCATGAAGTTGATGTCGGCGGCGGCCGACGTCGCCACGGGCTGGATCGCAGCCTGCGGGCTCGCGGACACCGCCGCGGCGGGAAGGGCCTGGAAGATGTTGTTGGCGCCGCCCAGCACGCTGACCAGATCATTGGCGCCGAAGGTGCCGCCCGCCGTCTGATAGGTGCTCAGCTGGCGACGCATGCCGGGTGGCAGGCCGGCGGAGTTGTCGGTCCGCGCGCCGCCGTAGGCGTAGTTGATGCTGCCCGTGACCGGTGCCCCGGCCGCAGACCGGCCGGCGTTGAAACCCAGCAGCTCCGTGAAGACCGGTCCGTTGGAAAACCGGCCCTGGAAATACGGCGGCGAGGTCGGCTGGGTGTTGAAGCTGGCGGCGTACAGGTTGCCGTTGTCGCTCAGGCTGTCGCCGAAGACGACGAGCCGGCTGTAGCTCTGGGCCGAGGCGGCGGAAGCCAGGCCGCAGACGGCGGCGAAGGCCAGCGCCGCGGGCGCCGCGGTGCGCAGAAGACGAGACATCGATGATCCTCCCTCGGCCGTCGACTTTCGCGGCCGTTGAGATCAGTGTGCGCCGGATTTCGCGGCGCGCAAGATGCCGTCGGGGAAGGCCGGGCTTCAGTGTTGCAGCGGACGCACGCGGTTGACGTGCCCCATCTTGCGACCCGGCCGCGCCGGGGCCTTGCCGTACAGGTGGATGCGCACGTCGCTCTTGCCGGACAGGGCCGCCCAGCGGTCCACCTCGTCGCCCAGAAGGTTGGTCATCTCGACGCTCGCATGCGCGGCGGTGGGACCCAGCGGCCAGCCCATGACCGCCCGCACGTGCTGCTCGAACTGGTCACAGGCGCAGCCGTCCTGGGTCCAGTGCCCGGTGTTGTGCACACGCGGCGCGATCTCGTTGACCAGCAGCCGGCCTTCGCCGAGGTCGAACAGTTCGATGCCGACGACGCCGACGTATTCCAGACCGTTCAGAACGGCCTTGGCGATCCGGCGCGCCGCCTTGTCGATGCGGGCGTCGACGACGGCCGGCGCCAGGGTCGTGCGCAGAACGCCGCCGGCGTGGCGGTTCTCGCCCAGCGGATAGACGGCGACCGCGCCATCGCGTCCGCGCGCGGCGATGATCGACAGCTCGCGCAGGAACGGCGCCCGCGCCTCGAGGATGCAGGGGCGGCCGCCCAGCGCGTCCCACGCCGCCGTGGCGCCCTTGGCCGCCTTGATCCAGACCTGCCCCTTGCCGTCGTAGCCCTCGCGCCGTGTCTTCAGCAGCGACGGCGTGCCCAGCTTCTCGAGGCCGCGGTGAAGGTCCTCAAGCGTGGCCACGGCGTGAAAGGCCACGGTCGTGGCCCCGACGCCGTTCAGGAACGTCTTCTCCTCCAGCCGGTCCTGGGCCACCGCCAGAGCCATGGGACCGGGGGCGACCCGCGCACCGCCCGCGCGAATGCGGTCGACGGAGGCCGCCGGCACGTTCTCGAATTCGAACGTCACCGCGTCGCAGACCTTGCCCATGACGTCGAGCGCGTTGGGGTCGTCGTACGGGGCGACGATCTGGCCGCGCGACACCCGCCCCGCCGGACTGTTCTCCTCCGGATCGAGGATGACGACGTCGAAGCCCAGCCGGTTCGCGGCCTGCGACAGCATGCGGCCCAGCTGTCCGCCGCCGAGAATGCCGAGGGTCGAACCGGGAGCGAGGCGCGTCACTCAGTCCTCGACCGTCTCGTGAACGGCCTCGGTCTGGGCCTCCCGGAACGCACCCAGGCGCCCGGCCAGTTCCGCGTCGTTCAGCGCCAGTATCTGCGCCGCCAGAATGCCCGCGTTCGTCGCGCCGGCCTCGCCGATTGCGACGGTCGCCACGGGCACGCCGCCGGGCATCTGGACGATCGACAGAAGGGAGTCGAGCCCGCTCAGCGCCTTCGACTGCACCGGCACGCCGATGACGGGCAGCGGGGTCATGGACGCCACCATGCCCGGCAGGTGCGCCGCGCCCCCCGCGCCGGCGATCACGACCCTGAAGCCTTCCCCTGCCGCGCCGCGCGCGAAGCTCACCAGTCGGTCGGGCGTGCGATGGGCGGACACGACGCGCGCGATCCAGGCGACGCCGAGACGGTCTAGGGCGTCGGCGGCGCGCTTCATGGTGGGCCAGTCCGAGCGGCTGCCCATGACGATGGCCACCTGAGCCGCTGCGGTCATGCGGAGCCCCCCTCGGAAAGCGCGGGGTTTACGGCCTTCGCGTTGCGCCCGCAACCGGGGCGGATAGGATCGGGGGGACGCCGCCCTGCTGAGTCGCGGCCTTCCCCGAGTGCGCCGTGTCCCTGTCCGCCGCCCAAGTCCGGTCCGACGCCGACCTGCTGGCCGAAGTCGAGCGCCTGCGCGCCGAGGTGGCCGAGCTGAGGGCCCGCGCCGAGGCGGCCGAGGCGGCCGCCGACCACGACGTGCTGACGCCGACCCTGAACCGCCGCGGCTTCGTCGAGACGCTGAACCGGGCCATGGCCTATTGCCGCCGGCATCAGACGCCCGCCTGCCTGCTGTATCTGGATCTCGACGGCTTCAAGTCGGTCAATGACGGTCTGGGTCACGCGGCGGGCGACGCTGCGCTGGTCCGGGTGGCGGAGCTGTTGGTCGCAAACCTCCGCGAATCGGATGCCGTCGGCCGCTTGGGCGGCGACGAGTTCGGACTGCTGATGCTGAACGCGGGTCTGGAAGAGGGGCGGGAGAAGGCGCGCCGGCTGGCCGAGGCGCTGACCGCCGAGGATTTCCGCTGGGAGGGCGAGCGCGCCGCGCTGGGCGGCTCGTTCGGCGTCCGCGCCTTCGTCGATCAGCCGGATCCCGAGATCTGGCTTGCCGAGGCCGACGCGGCGATGTGGGTCCGCAAACGCGGCCGCTAGGCGATGATGTCCGGCAGGATCCGCGCCTCGATCTTCACGATCTCGTCGCGCAGGGTCAGCTTCTTTCGCTTCAGACGCGCGATCATCAGCTGGTCCGGAATCGGCAGGCGACCGAGCGCATCGATGGAGGCGTCGAGGTCGGCATGCTCCTGCTGCAGCTCGGCCAGACGCTTGCGCAGCGCCAGTTCGACTTCGTCGGGAACCTGTTCGTCGTTCATGGGCCTCATCCGCGCGGCGCGCTTATGTCACGCGATGAGACGTTCGGCCAGACGGGCCAGCGCCGGCCGGGGCAGGGGGCCTCCCCACTGCCGGGACAGCCGCGCCAGGTCGGGCAAGGGGTCACGCACGGCTCCAGCCGGACCCGCCAGGCCGGCCAGCGCCTCCAGCAGCCGACGCTCCGCCTCCAGCTCCACCGCCTTCACCTGACGGCGCACCTCCTCGCGGGCGCCGGCGTCCATGTCGATCAGCGGCGCCTTCAGCGCCCGGCGGACGGCCCGCAGCGGCCCTACCGCCTTCTCGTCCCACACCCGGGCCACATCGCACGCGGCGTCCACGGCCTCGTCGTCCAGCCTCCGGCCCGTCAGCGCGCACCACGCGCCGAACAGCAGCAGGGGCACGTTCTGCTCGTCCCTGTCCTGAAGCGACAGGCAGGTCTCGGACACGCCGCCCCGCCCATAGGCGTCGACCGCCCAGGCCCACAACGCTGCGGCGTCGCTCATTCCGGACGCACCCCGGACCAGCGCCGCGTCGCCGACCAGTCCAGCCCCAGCGCGTCCAGCGCGCGCCCGACGGACTGGTCGACCATCTCCTCCAGCGAGCCCGGGCGCGCGTAGAAGGCGGGCATGGGCGGCGCGATGACGGCGCCCATTTCGGCCAGCGCCGTCATCGTGCGCAGGTGGCCGAGGTGCAGCGGCGTCTCCCGCACCATGAGGACCAGGGGACGCCGCTCCTTCAGCGTCACGTCCGCCGCCCGCGTCAGCAGGCTCGAGGTCACGCCGGTGGCGATCTCGCTCATCGTCCGGACCGAACAGGGCGCCACGATCATGCCCAGCGTGCGGAAGGAGCCTGAGGCGATCGACGCCCCGACGTCGGCGAGGCGATGCGTCACGTCGGCCCGTGCCGACAGATCGTCGGCCGACAGTTCCGTCTCCTGCGACAGGGTCAGCAGGGCCGCCCTGGTGGCCACCAGATGGGTCTCGACGCCCAGTTCGCGCAGGGCGTCCAGCGCGCGCACGCCGCAGATCACGCCAGACGCGCCGGAAATCCCCACGACCACGCGCGGCCGGTCCGATACGGTCAAGTTCACATCATCGGCCATTTTCGCATCCAGGCTGCACAGGAGCGTCGCGCTTGGCGAGCGTCACCGGAATGTGATTCCACAGGTCGTCAATAGCGAGGCTCACTGCTCTTGTCCCTAAGACATGGAGGCGCAAGCCATGACCATCGAGGCTCGTATTCGCGAACTGGGAAACCGCCACCGCTCGCTCGAATCGGAGATTGAGCGTCAGACCGGACGACCTTCCGCGGACTCGTTGCACTTGAAGGCGCTGAAGCTTCAGAAGCTCAGGCTGAAGGACCAGATCAACGCGCTGCAGGACGCGCGCTAGGTCCTCTCCATCGAAATTCAGATCGACGTGGCGGCCCCGGGGACACCCGGGGCCGTCTTCGTTTGATCAGTCCCGCGTGCCGAAGACCGACTCGGCGGTGGGCTCGGCGCCGGGGCGCTGGCGCTCTTCCGGCACGAATTCCGGCTCGGCCGGCGTCTCCTCGGCCTGACCGGCCGCGGCCAGGGTGGCGCCGCCCGACTTCGCGTCGTCGCGGGCCTTCTTCTCGGCCGCCTTGCGGACCAGGTCGTCCAGCGCGAGCTGGCCGACCAGACCCAGCGTCACCGGATCGACCGGCTTGATGTTGGCCGTGTTCCAGTGCGTGCGGTTGCGCACGCTCTCGATCGTGGCCTTGGTGGTGCCCAGCATCTTGGCGATCTGGGCGTCGGTGACCTCCGGGTGGTTCTTCACGAACCACATGATGGCGTCCGGACGGTCCTGCCGGCGCGACACCGGCGTGTACTTCGGCGCCGGCTTGGCCGACTTCAGCAGTTCGGCGTGGCGGCTGACGACCGCCTTCATGCGATAGGAGTCGTCGGTCTGGGCCTTGTCCAGCTCCTCGCGGGTCAGCTGGCCGTTGACGAGCGGATCGGCGCCGCGGATGTCGCGCGCCACGTCGCCGTCGGCGATGCCGCGCACCTCCAGCGGATGCAGGCCGCAGAAGTCCGCGATCTGCTCGAAGGTCAGCGAAGTGTTCTCGACCAGCCAGACCGCGGTGGCCTTGGGCATGAGGATGTCGGTCATGACGGTTCCTTGGCAGGCGGCCGCAGGCGGTGCGGCGCGCCGGAAATGACGGCGCCCGACCTTTCGGCCGGGCGCGGAATGAAATCCCTATAGGTCGGTTCGTTCAAAAAGGGAACGGAGTCCGCGCCTGACCGAACGGCGCCGCTTTCGTACAGCCAAGGTTCATCCTCGACGATGAACAACGGTCGTCAGGACGCGTTTTGCGTCGAAGCGTTTCTCGAGGAGGGAACCATGCCGATCGTCGAACTGGCCGCAGCGGCCGTGCTCAGCCTGTCCGCCCAGGATCCGGCCTACGCCCAGGACCCCGGCGCCCAACGCGCCGCCCCGCGCGGCAGCTACCGGGACAGCTGTCAGGAAGAGTACGTCAACCGGGGGCGGCTGTACGCCGACTGCCGCGACCGTCAGGGACGCCTGCGAGGGACCTCCATCGAGCTGGCCCAGTGCGGCCCCTACAACATCGCCAACGACGACGGCCGGCTGGTCTGCGGTCCGCACCGCGGGCAATACGAGGATCGCCCGGGCCGCCCGGGCGGCGGCTGGGGCGACGACCGTCCCGGCGGCGGCTGGGGCCAGGGCGGCCGCGGCTCGGCGGTGATCTACACCGACGCCACCTTCCGCGGCGCGTCCCAGCGGGTCGACGGCGAGGTGCCGAACCTGGCCAACACCGGCTTCAACGACCGCATCAGCTCCATGCAGCTGCGCGGTCAGTGGGAGGTCTGCACCGACGCCTGGTTCCGCGGCTACTGCGAGACCTTCGACGGCGACCTGCGCAACCTGTCGAGCACGGTCTTCAACGACCGCATCTCGTCGATGCGCCCGGTCCGCCGCGGCGGCGGGGGCCGCTGGTAGGCCTCAGACCGTCAGCACGATCTTGCCGACGTGGACGCCCGCCTCCAGCCGGAGGTGGGCGTCGCTCGCCCGGTCCAGCGGAAAGGTCGCGTCGATCGGCGGCCGGACCTGACCGCCCGCGACCCAGGGCCAGACCACGCGCTCAACGTCGGCGATCAGCCTCGCCTTCTCGTCCGCGGGGCGCGACCTCAGGGTCGACCCCGTCAGCACCTGCCGCTTCAGCATCAGCCGCATCAGGTCGACTTCGGCCAGGGGCCCTGTCTGCGTGCCGATCACGACCCATCGTCCGAAGGCGTTGAGCGCCGTCTGGTTGATCGCGGCATAGGCCGCGCCGACCATGTCCAGGATGACGTCCGCGCCGCCCGCCTCCCGCACCGCTGCGGCCAGATCGAAGGTCGTCGCGTCCAGACTGACGTCGGCGCCCAGCTTCGCCGCCGCACGCGCCTTGTCCGCGCCGCGCGACGTGGCGACGACCCGGGCGCCGTGCGCCTTCGCCATCTGGATGGCCGTCACGCCGATGCCGCTGGTCGCGCCGTGGACCAGCAGGGTTTCGCCGGGTCTGAGCGCGCCCGCCTCGAACACGTTGGCCCAGACGGTCACGACGGTCTCCGGCAGGGCGGCGGCCTGCACGGCCTCCATGCCGGCCGGAACGGGCAAGGCGTGCCGCCCGTCCGTCACGGCCATCTCGGCATAACCGCCCCCGCCCAGCAGGGCGCAGACGCGGTCTCCCACCTTCCACCGGACCGTGTCTTCCCCAAGAGCGACGACGGTTCCCGCCACTTCCAGGCCAGGGGTGGGGCTGGCGCCCGGGGGCGGGGGATACAGTCCTGCGCGCTGCAGAAGGTCCGGCCGGTTCACGCCGGCGGCCTCGACCCGGATCAGGATCTGGCCGGGCGCGGGCACGGGGTCCGCGACCTCGACCGGCCGCAGGGCCTCCGCCGGCCCCGACCCGCCCTCGATCCCGATCGCCCGCATCCGGTCCTCGCTTGCCAAGCGCCGCGCCCGCGCGCTTCATAGAGGGCTGCGCCGATCGCCGCCATGGAGGCCGTCATGTCGTTCGAGGATCTGGAGCCCCAGCGCGTGCGCGGACCCTTGGCCGAGCTGGCGCGCGAGGACCTCGACCTGCGCTCCGTGGAGGATTGTGAGGAGCGCATCGCGGCGCTGGAGGCCGAGATCGCCCGCACGCGCGCCGCCATGACGAAGAAGGCGGACCAGAAGTCGGCGGCCGACGCCTTGTTCAACTTCGGACGGTGACGCGGGTGCCCGGCGCTGGCATGACCGTTGCACACGACGGGGCCGTGGGCCCCGTTCGTCCGCGCGTGCCGAGAGTTCCCGTATGCTGTCGATGGATTCCATGATTGACGACGCCGGTCCCGACGTCGCCTCCGGTCGGCCGCGCGCGGTCGTGGTGCGCGAGTTCGCCGCCTCCGAACTGTTCGAGCGCACCTTCCGGGAGGGCATGGAACTGGTCGAGGAGGTCGCCGCCTATCTGGACGGCGACGGGCGTCGCGAGTCCAAATTGCTGAGCCGCGCCGCGGCGCTGGCCTACGCCTCCGAAAGCATGTCGCTGACGACCCGGCTGATGCAGATGGCGTCGTGGCTGCTGGTCCAGCGCGCGGTGCGCGAGGGCGACATGACGGCCGACGCCGCCTGCGACGCCCGCTACCGCCTCGCCTCTTTGCGCCTGCGCACGGAGCCGACGCATCCGGACCTGCCGATCGCCCTGATCGAGCACGTGGTCAGCGCCGAACGTTTGTACGAGCGCGCCCTGCATCTGGACCGCCGCATGTACGTCGACGTCGAGGCAGAGGCGCCGGTCAATCCGGTGCTGAGCCAGATGGAGCGTCTGGCCGCCGCCTTTCGGAACTGATCCCTATGGCCCGACGTCGTTGGCGTCGGCCTGACCGTCGATGACCGGGGCCGGCAGGTTGACCGCGATGCCTAGGGCATCGGCCAGCTTGTCGTCGCGCTTGTAGACGTCTTCGCGGAACGCGACCCGGCCCTGACCGTCGACGAAGGCCGTCCAGTACAGCAGGCGCACGCCGATCTCGCGGCCGGTGGTGACGCGCGTCGTGCGGCGGCTGTCCTGCGCCGTGTCGAACTCGCCCAGCTTGGCGGGGTCCGGCGACAGCAGCAGGCGGGCGAAGTCGACGGCGTTCTGCACCCGCACGCAGCCGTGCGAGCGATGGCGATAGGCGTTGTTGAACGCGGCCTTCGACGGCGTGTCGTGCAGGAAGATGGCGTAGCTGTCCTGCAGCTCGAACTTCACGTAGCCCAGCGCCGAGCGCGGCCCGGCGCGCTGAATGACCGTGCCGTTCTGCACGTACATGTCGTTGGCGGCCAGGTAGCCGGGGCCCTTGGGCAGAATCTCGTTCCGCGCGATGCCGGCCGGCACGTACCAGGGCGGATTGGCGACCACCGAGGCGAACGGGCGCTCCAGGCTGGGCGTCTGGTTGGCCGGAGTGCCGACGACGACGCGGTTGGAATGGACCGGGCGGCCGTCCTTCCAGTAGACCATGATGGCCGCGGCGGTGTTCACCTCGATCCGCTCGTCGGGCACGTCGCGCGCCAGCCAGCGGCGGCGTTCCAGGTTCAGCGCGATCTGCCGGGCGCGGTTCTCGGCCGTGGCCGACAGCGAGCGCTGGGTGCCCGAGCCGATGCGGCCGTCGCCCAGCAGGCCGTGCCGCACCTGGAAGCCGCGCACGGCCTCCTGCAGCTCGGGGCCGTAGACGACGCCCTGGGCCTTCAGGCGGCCGCCGTCCGCGGCCGAAAGGTCGCCCTCGGCCACCAGACGGTCGATCAGCACGGGGATGCGGGCGTCGCTCTGGCCCGGCTCGATGTTGGCGCCCGGACGGAACGCCGGCCAGCCGCCGCCGTCGCGGATCAGACGCCGGTAGCGGACGTAGCCGGCCGACAGGTTGGCATAGCCGATGTCGGTCGGCGCCAGCCCCTCGGCCCAGTCCAGCAGGGCGTTGCGGGCCAGGGCGTCGTGCAGGCCGGCCGGCAGGTCGACGCGGTTCTTGCGCATCTCCCACAGGTCCTCGACCGTCTCGGGACGGATGCGGCCCTCGGACAGCACGCGGCAATAGGACAGCAGGGCCGCCGTGGTCAGCATCTCGGACCGCGCGCGGTCCGCCGCCAGGGTCTGGAAATCGAAATGGTCGCTCTCGGCCAGACCGTGGCGCTCGGCGCGCGCGGCCACGGCGCGCAGCTGCTGCAGCCGCGGCGCGGTCCAGACGGGGGTCCATCCGTTCTTCTCGTAGAAGGCGCGGACATCGGGCTGAAGCGCCGCCGGCAGACGCGCCAGCTGATCGTTGAAGGTGTTGTAGAATTGGACCGCGTCGGGGTCCCTCGACTGGCTCCAGGCCGGGGCTGCGCCCGCGCCCGTCATCGCCGCCGCGGCGACGCCGAAACCCAATTCGCGACGATTCATGTCCAGTCCGTCTCACGATGCGGGCGACGTGAAGGGCCGCCCGACGCCCCATATGTGGGAAACGTCGGCAAGCTTATCGACGTTCCGGTCGAATCGAAAGCGCCGGCCCCATGGGACCGGCGCTCCGGCGACGCGATGTCGCGATCTTGTGTCCCGGCGCACACGCGCCGGAGACGGGCTCACTTCTTGATGAAGCCGCCGAACTTGTTGTTGAACTTCGACACGCGGCCGGCGCGGTCCATCAGGTGGGCGTTGCCGCCGGTCCAGGCCGGGTGCGTCAGCGGATCGATGTCGAGGTTCAGGGTCGCGCCTTCCTTCTGGTAGGTCGAGCGCGTCTGATAGGTGCTGCCGTCCGTCATCGTCACGGTGATGAAGTGGTAGTCGGGGTGGGTGTCGGCCTTCATGGCGATGATCCGGTCCAGAAACGCGCGGTGACGATGCCGACCGTCGGTGCGCTGAAATGACGTAAGCCGCAGGACGGGCCTGCGGCGAGCGCGGGCGTTTACACCGGAGACGGTTCCGGGGCAAGAGGCGCGGCCATGACCGACGCCTCCGCCTCCGCCTCGTCCACCGCCGTCGGCCGCCCCGGCGCGGGGGCCCAGCTGAGCGAGCGGATGTCCGAGGCCGGCGACCGCCGCGAACGCAGCCGCAACGTCCGGCCGCTGGCCCGGCTGCTGCCCTATGCGGCCGCGCACGCCGGCCATGCGGGTATGGCGGCCCTGTGGCTGATCCTGTCCACGGCCGCCTCGCTGGGCCTGACGGTGACCGCCCGCGGCGCCATCGACAACGGCTTCCTCAGCGGCGGAGCGGGCCTGAACTTCTGGTTTGGCCTGCTGGGCCTGAACGCCCTCTTCCTGGGACTGGCGACGGCCTTCCGCTACTACTTCGTCACGCGCACGGGCGAGCGCATCGTCGCCGACCTGCGCGAGGGCCTGTTCCGCCGCGTGCTGACGCTGGACCCCGGCTTCTACGTCAGGATGCGGACCGGAGAGGTTCTGTCCCGCCTGACGACCGACATCGCCCTGGTCGAGACGCTGCTGACCACCTCGGTCTCCTATGCCCTGCGCAATCTGCTGACCCTGGTCGGCGCGATCATCCTGCTGTTCTTCGTCTCGCCCAAGCTGACCGGTCTGGTCGTGCTGGTCGTGCCGGTGCTGATCGTGCCCCTGTTCCTGTTCGGACGGGTCGTGCGCCGCCTGACGGTGAAGACCCAGGACGCCTTCGCCGAAGCGGTCGCTTCGGCGGGAGAGAGCGTGGACGGCGTCGAGACCGTGCAGGCCTTCGGCCGCGAGGCCACAGCGATCGGCCGGTTCGAGTCGGCGGTCGAGGCGTCCTTCGCCACCTCGATCAAGCGCATGCGGGCCCGCGCCGTCATGACCGCCCTGATCATCGGCGTGATGTTCGGCGGCGTGACGCTGGTGTTGTGGCTTGGAGCCCAGGACGTCGTGGCCGGACGCATGAGCCCGGGCGCCCTGCTGCAGTTCGTGCTGCTGTCCACCTTCGCCGGCGGCGCCGTGGGCGCCCTGGGCGAAAGCTGGGGCGACGTGCAGAAGGCCGCCGGGGCCATGGAGCGGATCGACGAGCTGATGCGGGCTGAACCCCTGATCGCCCCCCCCGTCAAGCCGCGCGCCCTGCCTGAGCCGCCGCGCGGCGAGGTGTCGATGTCCGGCGTCGACTTCGCCTATCCGGGCCGCCCCGACCTTCCCGCGCTGGACGGCTTCTCCCTGACCGTCCGTCCCGGCGAGACCGTCGCCCTCGTGGGCCCGTCGGGTGCGGGGAAGTCGACCGTCTTCCGGCTGCTGCTGCGCTTCTACGATCCGCAGGCGGGCGTCGTGTCCGTCGACGGCGTCGACGTACGGCAGGCCGATCCCGGACAGGTGCGCGGCCGTTTCGCGTGGGTGTCGCAGGAGGCGCCCCTGTTCTCCGGCTCGGCGGCGGAGAACGTCCGCTTCGGCCGCGAGACCGCGACGGACGAGGAGCTGCGCGACGCCGCCGACCGCGCGCAGGCCCGCGGCTTCATCGAGGCCCTGCCGCAGGGCTTCGACACGCCGCTGGGCGAACGCGGCAAAACCCTGTCGGGCGGCCAGCGCCAGCGTCTGGCCATCGCCCGTGCCCTGATCCGGCACGCGCCCATCCTGCTCCTGGACGAGGCGACCAGCGCGCTGGATTCCGAGAACGAGCATCTGGTGCAGGCCGCTCTGGATCAGGCGATGGAGGAGCGCACCACCCTGGTCATCGCCCACCGGCTTGCCACGGTGCTGCGCGCCGACCGCATCGTCGTCATCGACGGCGGCCGGGTGGTGGAGGAGGGCACGCACCATGATCTGGTCGCGCGCGGCGGCCTGTACGCCCGTCTGGCCGAGCTTCAGTTCAGGGGCGAGTGAGCGGCCTCAGGCCGACTGCAGCACCTTGCGCAGGTTGGACTGCATGTCGGGACCGCCGGCCACGATCTGCCGGCCGTTCAGCGGGTCGCCGTCCTGGTCGACGGTGGTGACCACGCCGCCGGCCTCGGTGATCAGCAGCACGCCGGCCGCCACGTCCCAGACGTTCAGGCCGCGCTCGTAGAAGGCGTCGTAACGTCCGGCCGCCGTCCAGGCCAGGTCCAGCGAGGCGGCGCCCAGACGCCGGATGCCGGCCACGCGCTGGCCGACGCCGTGCAGATCCTTGATCGCCTGCGCATGACCGGGGCGGCCGAGGAAGGGCAGGCCCGTCGAGATCAGCCCGTCGGCCAGATCCTTGCGTCCCGACACCCGGATCCGCGCGTCGTTCAGGTGCGCGCCCTTGCCCTTTTCGGCCCAGAACATCTCGTTCTGCACGGGGTTGTAGGTCACCCCCGCCACGATCTCGTTGCGGCCGTCGTGATCCGTGCGCTGCAGGGCCACGGTGATGGCGAACTGCGGCATGGCGTGCATGAAATTGGTCGTGCCGTCGATCGGGTCGACGATCCAGGTGTGGGTCTTGTCCGTTCCCTCGATCATGCCGCGCTCCTCGCCCAGGAAGCCGTAGCCGGGGCGGGCCTTGGTCAGCAGTTCGAAAAGGGTCTGCTCGGCCTTGACGTCGGCGGCGGTGACGAAGTCGGCCGGGCCCTTGCGGGACACCTGCAGCTGGGCGACCTCGCCGAAGTCGCGCAGCATCGGGCGGGCGGTCTTGCGGACCGCGTCCATCATGACTTGCAGCAGGGCGGAGGCGAGGGCCATGGGGATCTCCTGGTCCGCATGACCTGAAAGGCGCCGTGCCCGGTCATGCGGAGAAGTTCAAACGCTGACGGCGCCGTTCGGAGCCGCGAAACTCAGTCCGCGCGGCGCACGTATTCGCCGGTCGTCGTGTCGACGACGATGCGCTCGCCGGCCGACATGTAGGGCGGGATCATGATGCGCACGCCGTTGTCGGCGATGGCGGGCTTGTAGGAGGAAGAGGCCGTCTGGCCCTTCACCGTCGGTTCGGTCTCGGCGACGGTCAGGGTGACCTGCTCGGGCAGCTCCAGACCGATCGGACGCTCCTCGTGCATTTCGATCACGACCTTCATGCCTTCCTGCAGATAGGGGATGCGCTCCTCGCCCACCCAGTCCTTCTGCAGTTCGATCTGCTCGTAGGTGGCGTCGTCCATGAACACCAGGCTGTCGCCGCCGTCGTACAGGTAGGAGAAGTCCTTCTGCTCCAGCGTGACGCGTTCGACCTTGTCTTCCGACCGGAAGCGCTCGTTCAGCTTGTTGCCGGTCTCGAGGTTCTTGGCCTCGACGTTGGCGAAGGCGCCGCCCTTGCCCGGTTTGACGTGGCTGGCCTTGGTCACGACCCACAGGCCGCCGTTGTGCTGAAGCACCATGCCCGGCTTGATGGTGTTGCCGTTGATCTTGGCCATAGGGATTCGCTGTCTGAGAGGCGCGGCCGACGCGGCGCGCGGAACGGGCGCAGTCCCTAGACGACGGCGGGCGCCGCGGCAAGCCGACGGTCAGTGGACGGTCGCCCGCTCCTCGACCCGGTTGGCGATCCGCGTGGTGACGCCGAAGGGCGCGGCCAGCTTGCCGGCGCCGACGTCCACGCGCCGGGCCTCATGGGCGAAGGCGGCGGCCAGCCCGGCCGACGTCATGGCCGCGGCGATCTGGCCGAAGCGGCTGGACGGCCGGAAGGCCAGAAGCGCCGCATTGGCCGCCTGCGCCACCGCCCACAACGACAGGGCCGTCGTCCGCTCCTTCCGCGACGGGGCGTTCCAGACGCGCAGGGCCGACAGCGTCGTCGCCGAGAACACGGCGGGGATCAGAAGGCCCAGTGACCCGCGCGGCCGCTCGGTCACGGGACCTTCATGGTGCGCCGCCTGCGCCCGACTGCGCCGTCTCGGCTCGACCACGCCCTTGGCCAGCGCGGCCGACGCCAGGGCGAACCCGACCGTCAGCGCCAGCCCCAGCGCCACGTGGTGGGCCGGGCGGTCGCCCGCGTTCAGGAAATCCGCCGCGCCGTCCAGCGCCTGGTCCAGGGTGTCTTCGACGCTCATGCGGGCCTCCTCCGGCGAACGGAGGGAAAAGTCCGGGCACGGCGATCCGGTTCCGCTCAGCCGGCGCCCATGAAAGGCAGGGCGCGCAGGGCATAGGCGACCGCCGCCACCGCCGCCGCCGACGCCAGCGACAGGCCCGCGAACCACGCCAGCCGCCGGGCCAGCGGCGCCTTGGGCGCGCCCGGCTCCGCCGGCGGGTCCGGCCTAATGATAGCCCGTCTCGGCATCGACCTTGCCTCTGAAGACCCAGTACACCCACGCCGTGTAGGCGAGGATCATGGGAACGATCACGACCGCCCCGACCAGCATCAGCCCCAGGGCGTTGTCCGGCGCCGCGCCCTGCCGAAAATCGATGGCATACGGCACGACGTAGGGCACGAAGCCGACCGCCAGGCCCAGATAGCCCGACAGGAAGATCATCAGCGCCCCGACGAACGGCCGCACGTGCGAGCCCCGCCTCAGGCCGACCGCCACCAGCCCCAGGCCGGCGAGGCCCAAGGCGGGAATGGCCAGGCGCGGCGCCAGCATGTCCCACCGGATCTGGAACTCCGACATGTCGACGCCCCAGCGCATCCCCACCCGATGATGGACCAGCAGGGTGGCCACGCTGACCGCGACCAGCAGGACCGCGACGGCGACGGCCGACCAGCGCGTCCACGTCCGGGCGTCGCCGTGCAGATCATCCTTCGTCTTCAGCATCAGCCAGCTGGCGCCCAGCAGGGCATAGCCGGCCGTCAGGCCGCACGCGACCAGCAGGGCATAGGGGGTCAGCCAGTCGAACTGGCCGCCCCCGAACCGGTCGTCGGCGACCGTCACGCCCTGGATGAAGCCGCCCAGGATCAGCCCCTGCGCGAAGGTGGTCAGGATCGACCCTCCGGAGAACATCCGGGTCCAGAACGCCCGCCCGCGCGCCCGCGCCCTGAACCGGAACTCGAACGCCACGCCCCTCAGGATCAGCCCGCCCAGCATCAGCAGCACCGGCAGGTACAGCGCCGGCATCAGCACGGAGTAGGCGAGGGGAAAGGCCGCCAGCAGTCCGCCTCCGCCGAGGACCAGCCAGGTCTCGTTGCCGTCCCACACCGGCGCGACGGTGTTCATCATGACGTCCCGGTCCTCCTTCGAGCGGGCGAAGGGGAACAGGATGCCTATGCCCAGGTCGAAGCCGTCCAGCAGCACATACAGCAGCACCGCGGCCGCCAGCAGCCCCGCCCAGATCAACGGAAGGTCCAGCGTCATGACGGGTCTCCCGGCGGATCTTCGGGCGCCTTGGCCAGCGGCGTCCCCGGCGCGCGGTCCTGCCGCGGGGCCGGTGCGACGATCGCCGCCACCGGGCCTTCCTTCATGAGCCGCAGTATGAACAGCGCGCCCGCCGTGAAGACGACGGCGTAGACCAGCACATAGGCCGTCAGCGACGTCGCCACCTGACTGGCCAGCACCGGCGACACCGCGTCGGCGGTCCGCAGCACGCCGTAGACGACCCAAGGCTGGCGCCCCACCTCCGTCACCATCCAGCCGGCCAGCACCGCCACGAAGCCCGCGGGGCCCATGGCGACGGCGAAGCGCAGGAAGGCGCCGCTGTCGAACACCTTGCGGCGCAGCGTCAGCCATGCGCCCCACGCCCCCAGGGCGATCATCAGCAGGCCCAGGCCCACCATGATGCGGAACCCGAAGAACGGGATGACGGGCGGCGGCTGATCGGCGACCGGAAAGGCGTCCAGTCCGGTGATCGCCTCGTCGCGCGGCACGTTCTGGACGACGTTGCCCAGACCGGGGATCGCCACCTCGAAACGGTTGTCCTGGATGCGGCGGTCGGGCACGCCGAACACGATCAGCGGCTGATCCGGCCGCGTCTCCCAATAGCCTTCGATCGCCGCCAGCTTGGACGGCTGATGGTGATGCGCCACCTCGCCCGACCAGTGGCCGACCACCAGTTGCAGGGGCGCGACGACGGCCACCAGACCGATGGCCATGACCAGTGCGACCCGGCTCTCCACGACCCCGGGGTGCTGCGGGTCACGACGCGCCTTCAACAGATGCCAGGCCGACACCGCGCCGACCACCAGCGCCGTGGTCAGGAAGGCCGCCAGCAGCATGTGCGCCAGCCGCGACGGGAAGCTGGGATTGAAGATGACCTGCAGGAAGTCGGTGGCGACGAACGTTCCGTCGGCCAGGATTTCGAACCCGGCGGGCGTCTGCATCCAGCTGTTGGCCGACAGGATCCAGAAGGCGGAGATGGTGGTCCCCACGGCGACCAGCACGGTCGACAGGAAATGCAGCCGATTGCCCACCCGGCTCCAGCCGAACAGCATGACGCCGAGGAACGAGGCCTCCAGAAAGAAGGCCGTCAACACCTCATAGGCCAGCAACGGGCCGATGACGCCGCCCGTCAGGCGGATGAACTCCGACCAGTTGGTGCCGAACTGGTAGCTCATCACCACCCCCGACACGACGCCCATGCCGAAACTGATGGCGAAGATCTTGATCCAGAACAGGTACAGGACCTTGAAGGCGTCCCGCCTGGTCCACAGCCACAGGCCTTCCAGCACCGCCAGAAAGCTGGCCAGACCGATGGTGAAGGCCGGGAACAGGATGTGGAAGGCGATCGTGAAGGCGAACTGCATCCGCGACAGCAGCAGGGCGTCGAAGTCCATCGGCCGGCCTCAAATATTCATCGGTCGGTGAATACGCCTGACCGGACCGGAGCAGCATGCGGCGCCCGGTCCCAGCGGCAACGCGCCGCGCTCCCGGGGGATCACTCGTCCTCGACGGACTCGAGGTCCCGGGGATCGAAATCGTAGCCCAGCAGGTCGCCCGGCGCGCAGTCCAGCGCGGCGCACAGCCGTGCCAGCGTCCGGAAGCGGATGCCCTTCACTTTGCCGGAGCGGAACAGCGACAGTTGCGTCTCCGACAAGCCCACGGTCTGGGCCAGATCCTTGGCCTTCAGCCCCTTGCGGACGATCAGGGCGTCCAGCGTCACGCGCACCGGCATCAGATCATCTCGTCCAGTTCGGCCTGGATCCGCCCCGCCTGGTCCATCACGCGACCCAGCAGGAACAGGGCCCCGCCCATCATGCCCAGCGTCATGCTCGCGACGTCGAAATTCAGATAGCTGCTCTGGACGTTCCCCAGCCACCGCATGGCGTTCGGCACGACGAAGACGCTCAGCAGGCCGCCCACGCCCAGCGCCAGGCCGACCCTCCGCAACGCCGATGCCAGCACCGGCTGGATCAGCCTGCCTCTGGCGATCTGACCCAGCGCCGAGCCGATGCTCCAGACTCCGAACAGGTAGAAGACGATCGGCGTGAACCAGATCAGTCCCATGACGGACAGGGCCGAGTAGGGCTCGCGCCCGTCGCGCATCCACAACCACAGCGGTGCGACCAGCAGGGCGAAGGTCACGCCCCCGCCGATGGTCACGACCATGAACACCGCCAGCCAGCGGAACTGGCCGCACATGGTGCGGAAACGGGTCAGGTCGGTCTGGCTCACGGGGCGCTCCAAGCTGTCTGATATTTAATCTTGACTTAAACGACACCGCTTTGCAACTTTAGCTCGGACTTAAACGAACGGGGCGGCCATGGCGGCGATCGAGACGAGGGGGCTGACGCGCAAGTTCGGCCGGCAGCTGGCGGTGGACGGCGTGTCGATGACCGTGCCGGACAGGGCCGTCTACGGCTTTCTGGGCCGCAACGGCGCCGGCAAGACCACGACGCTCAGGATGCTGCTGGGCCTGCTGAGGCCCACGGCGGGGTCCGCCTTCGTCGGCGGCGTGGACGTCGCCGCGGACCGCATCGCCGCCGCCCGCAAGGTCGGCGCCCTGCTGGAGGCGCACGGATTCTACGCCAATCTCTCGGGCCGCGAGAACCTGGACCTGACCCGCGCCCTGCTGGGTCTCTCGGCCACCGAGGTCGACCGGGTGCTGGAAGTGGTCGAGATGGTCGAAAACGGCCGTCGCCGGGTGTCGGACTATTCGCTGGGCATGCGGCAGCGTCTGGGTCTGGCCCGCGCCATGCTGGGCGCGCCGCCCGTGCTGATCCTCGACGAGCCGACGAATGGGCTGGATCCCGACGGCATCGCCGACATGCGCCGCTTCCTGAAGTCCCTGCCTGACCGCACCGGCGCGACCGTCCTCCTGTCCAGTCACCTGCTCGGCGAGATCGAGCAGACCGCCACCCACGTCGGCATCGTGCATGAGGGGAGACTGGTTCTCGAGGGCGAGCTGGCCCGGCTCAAGGCCGATCAGGCGCCCGAAATCGCCCTGCGGGTCGACGACGCGGTCAGGGCGACCCAGGTGCTGCGCGGTCGCGACCTCACGGTCGTTGCGGACGACGGCGATCTGATCGCCCGCCTGCGCCCCGGCGAGGATCATGACGCGGCCGTCGCCGGGCTCAATCGCGCCCTCGTGGGGGCCGGGGTCGGCGTGTTCGCCATCGGCGCGCGGGCGCGCTCGCTGGAAGGCATCTACCGCCAGGCCTCCGCGCCCGCCGCGACGCCCGCACGCACGAAGGAGTTCGCCTGATGCTCGCCGCCCTGATCGTCGAGGCCCGCAAGCTGAACCGCTCGCTGGCCCTGCTGCTGGCCGTCGCGGCCCCGTGTCTGATCGGCACCTTCATCTTTTTCAACATGCTGCGCGGCAAGGCGCCCATGACGTGGGAGATGTGGCTGGGCAGTTCGGCCGGCATCTGGGCCTTCTTCATGCTGCCCATGAGCGTCACGGCCCTGACGGCGCTGGTCGCCCACATGGAGCATGGCCCCAGGGCGTGGGACCATCTGCGCGCCCTGCCGCGGCCGCGCTGGACGCTCTATGCCGCCAAGGCCGCCTGCGTGCTGGCGGTCGTGGGGGCCATGAGCCTGCTGAACCTGGCGGTGACCTATGGGGCCGTCCGCGCCGCCGTGGCGATCAAGCCGGTGCTGGAACCGACCGGCGATCTGGCCGTGATCCAGCATCTCACCGTCGTCGGGCGCATGTGGCTGGCCGCGATCCTGCTGACCGCGATCCAGTTCTGGACGGCCATGCGATTTTCCAGCTTCGTGCCCGCCCTCGCCATCGGCATCGGCGGCACCTTTTTCTCGGTGGTCGCCACAGCCGCGAAGCAGGGCGTCTTCTTCCCGTGGCAGATGCCGGTGAACATGCTGGCGACCGAGGCGTGGCGCGTGAACACGGCCCTGGGTCTGGGCGGCGGCCTCGGCGCTCTGGTCCTGATCCTGGCGGTGGCGCACCTGAGTGCGCGGGAGGTCAGGTGACGGGGATCACTTCCCCGTCGCCGACCCGTCCGGACCGATCTCGCCAAGAGACGACTGGATGTAGTTGGGCTCGCCCATCATCTCGATCAGCTTGAACTGGTTCTCGAGGAAGTCGATGTGCTCCTCGGTGTCCGACAGGATGTGCTGCAGGATCTCGCGGCTGACGTAGTCGCGGGCCTCCTCGAACTGGGCGATGCCGGCGATCAACGTCTCGCGTCCGCCGCGCTCCAGCTGCAGGTCGGCGCCCAGGCACTCCACGACGGTCTCGCCGATCTTCAGCTTGTGCAGGTCCTGCAGGTTCGGCAGGCCGTCGAGGAACAGCACGCGTTTGATCAGCATGTCGGCATGCTTCATCTCGCCGATGCTCTCGTCGTAGATGACCTTGCCGAGGTGCTTGAGACCCCAGCTCTCGAACATGCGGGCGTGCAGGAAGTACTGGTTCACCGCCGTCAGCTCGTTGGTCAGCACGGCGTTGAGCGTGCGGATGATGGCGGGATCGGCCTTCATGATCGTCTTCCTCGAAGCGGGGGGCGGCGCGCGATCGGGCCGCGACTCCCATCAGGATAACACGCGGCCACCCGAAGTGTTCACCTGCGAACACTTCTCATCACATTGAAAATGCGAGTGAAAGTCGGAAGCGCCTATTCCGCCGCCATGGCGAACGCCTGGCGGGTCTCGTCGATCATTTTCCGCATGTCGCACACGCACTTGGCGCACTGCGCCTGGCACTGGTGGCGGGCGAAGACGTCGCGCGGCCGCTGTGCCCCGGCCTCGATGGCCTGGCGCACGTCCCGCTGACGAAGGCCGTTGCAGTTGCAGACGTACACGCGAACACGCTCGAAGAAGATGCGACTGGTTCGCTTTAACAGGCGGAACGAGGCGAATGCAAGTCGTTCGCATGGCCGCGGTTGACGCCCGCCCCCGCGCGCGGGAGGAGGGGACATGACCGCCCGCCCGCCCTGCCGCCTCTACCTGATCACGCCGCCGGCGATCGCCGACGTCGACGCCTTCGCCACGCGGCTGGAGGAGGCGCTGGACGCCGGCGATGTGGCGGCGCTGCAGATCCGCCTCAAGCCGGCATCGGACGCGCAGATCGAGGCGGCGGTCGGCCGACTTGCGCCGATCGCCCGCGCGCGCGGCGTGGCCGTGATCCTGAACGACCGACCTGATCTGGCGGCGAGGTTCGGCTGCGACGGCGTGCATCTGGGACAGGGCGACGCCTCGGTGGCCGAGGCGCGGCGTCTCATGGGCCGGGACGCCATGATCGGCGTGACCTGTCACGACAGCCGGCATCTGGCCATGGAGGCGGCCGAGGCCGGGGCCGACTACGTCGCCTTCGGCGCCTTCTTCCCGACCGCGACCAAGGAGACGACGCACCGGCCGGACGCGGACGTCCTGACCATATGGCAGGAAACGATGGAGATTCCCTGCGTCGCCATCGGCGGAATCACGCCGGAGAACGCCGGGGCCGTGGCCCGCGCCGGTGCGGACTTCGTCGCCGTCAGCTCGGCGGTCTGGGATCATCCCCAAGGCCCGGCCGCCGCGGTCCGGGCCTTGAACCATGCGCTGGGCGAGGTCGCAGGGGATCGTTAGGGAACCTGTGGTTCATTCGGGGACATCTGCCGCCCGAGTGAACCTCCCATGCCCCTGAGCCGCGCGCTCGATATGGCCGAACCCGTGTCCGACGCGACGCCGTCGCGCGCGCCGACGACACCGGTCGCACAGGGCGCCTCCGCCTTCTTCGCCCAGCCTCTCGTACCGATCCTGACCGCGATGGGCGTGCTGATCCTGGTCGTCGCGGCGATCAATTTCGCGCGTTCGGCCGGCCTGGTCGCCGCCCTCTGGGGCGCGGGGGGGGCTGGCGGCCGCGGTCTGGCTGCGCACCTCGCGTGATCGCGCCTACGATCTGTGCTTCGGCGGCCTGCTGGCGGTCGGCATCATGGCCGGCGAGGTTCTGGCGGGCAATCCGCCGGGCCTGTCCGTCATGTTCACGATCGCCAACATGATCGAGATCGTGGGGGCCGTGGTCTTGGTCAGGCGGTTCGCACCGACGCTGAACCTGTCGACCGTCGACGGGGCCCTGCGCTTTCTTCTCGCGGGGGCCGTGCTGGCCCCGATCCCCGCCGCTGCCTTCACCGCGATCTGGCTGACGGCCACGGCGGGCGCCGATCCGCTGACCTCGTTCCAGACCTGGTGGTTCGGCCACGCGCTGGGCCTGGCCGTGTTCGGGGCCTTCGGCGTGTCCCTGACGCGTCCGCACCTGTCCGCCCTGAAGCGTCCGTGGCGGGCCGTCGAGGCCACGCTTCTGATGGCGCTGGTCGCGGCGGTGACGACGGCCGTGTTCGTCGTCATCCAGTCGCCCATGGGGCTGGCGATCATTCCGGTGATGATCCTGGTCGCGGCCCGCCTGCGCGTTCTCGGCACCGCCGCGGCGCTGGTGCTGGTGACCCTGTCGGCCGTCGGCGGCGCCATGGCGGGCGTGGGTCCCTTTTCCGCTCCGGAGGTGGCTCTGGCCGACCGGGCACTGCTGGCCCAGACCATGGTCTTCCTGGGCTGCCTGCCGATCTTCCTGATCGCCGCCCTGCTGGAAGAGCGCGACGCCCTGACGGAGCGCGCCCGGCTGGGCCGCCTGCGCGCCGAGGCCGCCTCCGAGTCCAAGTCGCGCCTGCTGGCCAACGTGGCGCACGAGATCAAGAGCCCGATCGGCGGCGTCATCGGCATCGGCGACCTGTGGAGGGGCGGCCAGCTGGGCCCGGTGACCGAGCAGCAGGCCGAAATGGCCGACATGATGGTGCGCACCGCCCGTCAGGTGGAGGCCCTGGCCCACGACCTGCTGGACGTGGCCCGGGCGGAAGCCGGCGCGGTCAAGGTCGACCTGCGCCCCACCGACGTGCCCGGTCTGCTGGAGGACGTGCGCCGCACGGTGGCCCTGCGGCCCGAAGCCGTGGGCCTTCGCTTCGAAATGGATTGCGCCGGCGATGGCCTGGTCGCCCTGGCCGATTCCCAGCGTCTGGCCCAGGTGGTCGGCAATCTGGCCAGCAATGCGGTCAAGTACGGCGCCGGGGGCGGCGTCGTGCGCTTCGTCGCGCGCCGCATTCCCCGCGGCGTCCGCATCGAGGTCGTGGACCGGGGCTCCGGCCTGACGGTCGAGAAGCAGGCCCAGCTGTTCGAACCGTTCAACCGGCTGGGCCTCGAACGGTCGGCCATCGAGGGGCACGGCATCGGTCTGGCGCTCGCGAAGCGCCTGACGGAGCTTCAGGGCGGCACGATCGGCGTGGATTCCGCGCCCGGCGCCGGCGCCGCCTTCTGGATCGAGCTGCCGGCCGCCTGAACTCCGCTTGCCCCCGGCCGACGAAGGGGAGAAGCTGGCTTCATGACCCGCAGCCCGATTGCCCTCGCCGCCGCCCTGTCGACGCTGACGCTCGCAGGCGCGGCCGCCGCCCAGTCCACGCCGGATTACACCGGCGATCTCAACGCCATGCCGGCGCGTCCGGCATCGACCGCTCCGGCCCCGGTCGAGGCGCCGCAGACCCGTCCCGCGCCCGCCGCCGTCGCACCGGCCGACGCGCCGGTTCCGGCGCCGACGTCCGCGTCCGCCCCCGCACCGCGCCCGGTCATGACGCCCGCAGCGTCACTGCCGGCCGCGGCGACGCCGATCCCGGCCCCGGTGGCCACGGCTCCCGCCGCGCCGCGCGCGCTGACCCGGGCCGAGATCGACGCCCTGCCGTTCGCCGTGACCCTGCCTGAGGGCTATGCCCTGACGGCCGGCCGACCGGGCCCGGACTTCCAGGTCTGGACGGTGCGAAAGGGCGGCGTGGCCCAGCTGATGATCTATGCCGGCCCCAGCGCCCAGTTTCCGATCCACGACGGCGAAATGGTCGAGGCGGGCGGACGCACCACGGTCGTCGTCGTCGAGGACGGCAGGCGGCGGGCGCTGGAGCATCTGTTCCGCCAGTCGACCGCGCCGAACCACATCCACGTCTGGATCGCCAGCGTGGAGGGCGCCGATCGGGATCGGGCGGAAGCCATCGGCCACGGGGTCAACCCCCGCTGAGCCCGATCAGGCGTGGGCGCGACGGCCGCCGTCCAGCGCCGCGAAGTAGCGGGCGGCCACGTCGGACGTCAGTCGCGGCCGCGCGGCCTGACCGTCCTCGATCAGCTCCACGATCGTCTGCAGCACCTCATCCCGGGTCAGGTCGCCGCCGTCCGCCAACATGTCCAGGCGTTCGAACAGCGACCGGGCCCGCCTTTGCGACGCCAGTTCGAAGGGGCGGGCCGGCGCCGCGGCGACCGGCGGCGGCGCGAAGGCTTCCCTGGCCGTGGCCGTAGCGCCGGCGCTGTCGGCCATCTTGCCGCAGTGGCGGCAGCGGTCCGCGCGGTGGCGTTCGGACCAGTACCACGCGTGGCGGCAGAAGATGGATTGCAACGTCATGGTGAACGCCTCCCGGATCTGCGTTCTCCAATAAATCGTCGTTCTGTCAAGCTGATGAACCCTGACGGGCGAGCGTGGGGTCACCCCCCTGCGGCGTGTCGCGCGTGGAAATCCGCGCGGAACGCGTCGAAGCCGCCGGCCGAAATCGCCTCCCGCATGGCGGCGTTAAGCGCCTGATAGAAGGCCAGATTGTGCCAGGTCAGCAGGATCTTGCCGAGGATTTCGTCGGTGCGGATCAGGTGGTGCAGATAGGCCCGCGAATACTCCTGCGAGGCCGGGCAGGGGACCGAGGCGTCCAGCGGAGCCTCGTCCTCGGCGAAACGCGCGTTCTTGAGGTTCAGCGGCCCGTCCCACGTCCAGGCCTGACCGTGCCGTCCGGCGCGCGTCGGCAGGACGCAGTCGAACATGTCGACGCCCCGCCACACCGCCTCGACCAGATCGACGGGCTTTCCGACGCCCATCAGATAACGGGGCCGGGCGGCGGGAAGCATGTCGGGCGCGTAGTCCAGCACCTCGCACATCGCCTGATGGCCCTCGCCGACCGCCAGGCCGCCGATGGCGTAGCCGTCGAACCCGATCTCCCGCAGCCGCTCCGAGCTTTCGCGCCGGAGGTGTTCATATGTCGACCCCTGCTGGATGCCGAACAGGGCCTGGGTCTCGCGCGTGCCGAAGGCGTCCTTCGATCGCTTGGCCCAGCGCGCGGACAGCTCCATGCCTTTGCGGGCGCGCGCCTCCTCGGCCGGCCAGGCGACGCACTCGTCCAGCTGCATGGAGATGTCCGCGCCGATCCGGTCCGCCTGGATCTCGATCGACCGCTCCGGCGTCAGAACGTGTTTCGAGCCGTCGACGTGGCTGGAGAAGGTGACGGCCTCCTCCGTCAGCTTCGAGATGCCGGACAGGGACATGACCTGGAATCCACCGCTGTCGGTCAGGATCGGCCTGTCCCAGCGCATGAACCTGTGAAGCCCGCCCAGCTTCTCCATCCGCTCCGGCCCCGGGCGCAGCATCAGGTGATAGGTGTTGCCCAGGATGATGTCGGCCCCGGTCTGCTTCACCTGATCGACCGTCATGGCCTTGACGGTCGCGGCGGTGCCCACCGGCATGAAGGCCGGGGTGCGCACGTCCCCGCGTGGGGTCTTCAGCACGCCGGTGCGGGCGCGGCCGTCGGTGGCGGTGATGTCGAAGGGGAAGGGCAAGGCGGCTCTGGCTGGTTGAGTGTGAGAGTCTCGGAAAAAAAGACTCTCATTTCCATCACGGTGGCGAGGATGGCGAGGGAGGGCAGGGATCATAGCAGACCCCCGGGCTGTGCAAGGTTCAGGCTGAAACCTCGTTTCGGAACAACAGGCTGCCGTCGCCATAAGAATAGAAGCGATAGTCCGACGCCACGGCGTGGGCATAGGCGGCCCGCATCGCCTCCACCCCGGCGAAGGCGCTGACCAGCATGAACAGCGTCGACTTCGGCAGATGGAAGTTCGTGATCAGCACGTCGACGGCACGGAAGCGATGGCCGGGCGTGATGAATATGGCGGTGTCGCCGTGAAACGGTCGGATCACGCCGTCCTCGCCCGTCGCGCTCTCCAGCAGACGCAACGAGGTGGTGCCGACGCAGACGATGCGCCCGCCCGCGGTGCGCACCGCGTTCAGGGCGGCCGCCGTCTCACCGGACACCGTGCCCCATTCCGAATGCATGCGGTGCTCGGACAGGTCGTCGACCTTGACCGGCAGGAACGTCCCCGCGCCGACATGCAGCGTCACCGCATGGGTGGAGACGCCCTTCGCCCGCACGGCCTCCAGCAGCGCCGGGGTGAAATGCAGACCCGCCGTCGGGGCGGCGACCGAGCCGTCATGGGCGGCATAGACCGTCTGATAGTCCGAGCGGTCGCGGTCGTCCTCTGGCCGTTTCGCCGCGATGTAGGGCGGCAGCGGCATGACGCCCACGTCGCGGATCGCTTCGTCCAGCGCCGGCCCTGACAGGTCGAACCGCAGGCTGACCAGCCCGTCCTCGCCCTTCGCCTCCACCGTGGCGTCCAGCGCGCCCAGCGCGCAGGCTCCGTCGGTCGACCGCCCGAACCGCACGCGGTCGCCGACCTTCAGCCGCTTGCCCGGCTTCATGAAGGCGGACCAGACGTCGGGCGCGTCCCGATGATGCAGCGTGGCCTCGACGTCGACGGTCAGGGTTTGGCCCGCCTCGCCCGGCCGCGTCCGCTCGCCCGACAGGCGGGCCGGGATCACGCGCGTGTCGTTGAACACCAGGGCGTCGCCGGCCCGCAGGAAATCCGGCAGGTCCCGCACGACCCGGTCCTCCAGATCGCCGTCTCGCACGACCAGCAGGCGCGCGGAGTCCCGCGGCTCGGCCGGGCGCAGCGCGATGCGGTCCTCGGGCAGGTCGAAGTCGAAATCGGAGGTCTTCATCAGGCGGCGGTCAGGGCCACGACGCGGCGCGCGGGTCAAGGGCGGGGATGACGCGGGCGGGACTCGGACTATCTAGAGGCCAGGCTGCCGGAGACGCCGATGACCGACCGATACCTGGACGACCTGACCGTCGGCGAAAGCTGGACCAGCGCGCCGTTCGAGATCACGGAAGCGGAGATCATCGACTTCGCGCGGCAGTTCGACCCGCAGCCGATGCACGTCGATCCCGACAGCGATCAGGCGAAGCGCTTCGGTGGGCTGATCGCCAGCGGCTGGCATGTGGCCAGCCGTGTGATGCGCGACTTCGTGGAAGCTGATCTCTACGGCGACGTGCCGCTACTGGGGCTGGGCGTCAACGACCTGCGCTGGCGCGTGCCGGTGCGGCCCGGCGACCGCCTGACGGTGCGGCGCGAGGTGCTGGAGATCGTGCCTTCGGAGAAGCAGCCCGACCGCGGCCGGGTGCGCACGATTACCGAGGTCAGCAACCAGAACGGTCAGATCGTGATGAGCTTCGAGAACTGGATGCAGCTGCCGAAGCGACCGGCGGCCTGACGCGCCGTTGACCGCGGGGGGCGCAGGCGTCAAACCCCGCGCCATGTTGCAGAACCTCGAAACCCTCGCGCGCGAAGCCAGGTCGTGGCCTTTCGAACAGGCCCGCAACCTGCTGGACCACGTCCTGAAGAAGCGGCTGTCGGACGCGGACCGCACGGCCGCCAGGCTTCTGATCGACGCCGGCAAGGCCGACGAGGCGCTGGCGACCTTCGAGGCCTTGCGCAAGCCCGTGCTGCTGGAAACCGGCTACGGGCCGTCGGGCCTGCCGCACATGGGCACCTTCGGCGAGGTCGCGCGCACCACCATGGTCCGCAACGCCTTCCGCGCCCTGACCGGCGACCACTGGCCGACGCGGCTGGTGGCGTTCAGCGACGACATGGACGGCCTGCGGAAAGTTCCGGACGGTGTGCCCAACGCGGAGATGCTGCGCGAGGACCTGCACCTGCCGCTGACGAAGGTGCGGGACCCGTTCGGCACCCACGACAGTTTCGGCGCGCACAACAACGCGCGGCTGCGGGCGTTCCTCGACGGATTCGGCTTCGACTACGAGTTCATGAGCTCGACCGAACAGTACCGCTCGGGCCGGTTCGACGCGGTGCTGCTGCGCGTGCTGGAACGCTTCGACGACGTCATGGCGGTGATGCTGCCGACGCTGGGCGAGGAGCGGCGCGCGACCTATTCGCCGTTTCTGCCGATCAGCCCGGTGACGGGTCACGTCCTGCAGGTCCCGACGCTGGAGCGGGATGTGGACGCCGGGGCCATCACCTTCGACGACCCCGCCGGCGGGCGCACGACCGTGCCGGTCACGGGCGGTCATGTGAAGCTGCAGTGGAAGCCCGACTGGGCCATGCGCTGGACGGCGCTGGACGTCGACTACGAGATGTCGGGCAAGGACCTGATCGAGAGCGTGCGCGAGTCGTCGAAGCTGTGCCGCGTCATGGGCGGCGTGCCCCCTGAAGGCTTCAACTACGAGCTCTTCCTCGACGTCGAGGGCAAGAAGATCTCCAAGTCCAAGGGCAACGGTCTGACGATGGACGAGTGGCTGCGCTACGGCACCCCCGAAAGCCTGGCCTGGTACATGTTCCAGTCGCCGAAGTCGGCCAAGAGCCTGCACTTCAACGTCATCCCGCGCGCGATCGACGACTATCTGAGCTTCATCGACCAGTATCAGGCGCAGGAGCCCGCGAAGCGGATCGACAACGCCGTCTGGTCGATCCACGCCGGGGATCCGCCTGCGGTCGCGTCGCCGGTGTCCTTCAGCCTTCTGCTCAATCTGGTCGGCGTGGCCAATGCGTCGTCCAGGGATCAGCTGTGGGCCTACATGGGCCGCTACCTGCCCGAGGCGACGCCGCAGACGGAGCCGACGCTGGATCGGCTGATGGGCCATGCCCTGAACTATTTCGACGACTTCGTGCGTCCGGCCAAGGCGTTCCGGCCGCCGACCGGGCAGGAGGCGGCGGCGTTCCGCGACCTGGCCGACCGTCTGCGCGCCCTGCCGGCGGACACGACGGACGGCGAACTGATCCAGAACGAGGTCTATGCGGTGGGCAAGGCGCACGCCTTCGAGCCGCTGCGGTCCTGGTTCGGCGCGCTGTACGAGGTCCTGCTGGGCGAGAAGCAGGGGCCCAGATTCGGCTCGTTCGCCGCCATCTACGGCCTGCCGCAGACCGTCGAGTTGCTGGAGCGGGGCGCGGACGGCCGCCTGGCGGGCTGAAACCTGAACCGAAAACAACAAGCGGTTCAGGGGATACTCCGGCAAGCCCGGGCATTCTTCCTCCATCGACCAACTCGAAGGAGAGATGAGCCATGTCGAACGGCATCAAGAACACCCTGATCGCGGGCGCCGCCCTGGCCGCCGCGGCGGCCATCCCCGGCGTCGCCTCGGCGCAGTCGAACGGCATCACCAGCTGCGACGCTCCGGGCGGTCGCCAGCAGGCCGGCGCCCTGATCGGCGCGGTCGTCGGCGGCCTCGCCGGCAGCCAGATCTCGCGCAACGAGCGCACCCTCGGCGCGGTGGTCGGCGCGGGCGCGGGCGCCGCGGCGGGCAGCTACATCGGCTGCAACCAGCAGCGCGCGCGGGCCGGGGCTTCGGCCAACGCCTCGATCGTCCGCCCCACGACCAACGTGCGCGTCCGCTCGGGTCCGGGCACCAACTACGCCCAGATCGGCAGCGTCAGTCGCGGTCAGGCCCTGCAGGCCATCAGCTCTTCGGGCCAGTGGGTGCAGATTTCGAACGGCGGCTGGGTCAACGCCAACTACCTGACCTACTGATCCGCCCCGCGCGGATGACGGAAAGGCCGCCCTTCGGGGCGGCCTTTTTGCTGCGCGCCTACTGGCTCACCCACAGGATGCGGCTGATCCAGTCCAGGTCGTCGCGCGCCACGACGCGGTCCGCGTGCTCCGGATTGATGGACCGCAGCGTCAGTGCCTTCGCGGTCGTGCGGGCCAGCTCCTTCGCCATCGTCTCGCCGGTGCGGGTGCGCACCACCACGCGGTCGCCCCGTCTCGGTTCCGGGCCGTCGCGGTCGACGATGACGCGGTCGCCGGGCCGGTACAGCGGCGCCATGGAGTCGCCGACGATCTCGAGGCTGAACAGGCTGCGGCCGGGGCGGGGCAGATCGGTCCAGCCCCAGCCGTCGCCCGTGGGCAATCCGGCTTCGTCGAAGAACCCGTCCTGACCCGCCTGCGCCAAACCCAGAACGGGCAGGGCGGGGGCGGGACCGGCGTCGTCGGCGAGGGCCGCGAACTCGGCCAGCGACACGCCGGTCACCTCCAGAATGCGGTTCAGGCTTTCCGTCGAGGGCCAGCGGGGTCGCCCGCCGGTCTCCCGTTTCGACGGATTGAACGAGGTGGCGTCCAGTCCTGCACGGCGAGCCAGTCCCGACGGACTGAGCCCATGCGCCGCCGCCAGACGGTCGACGGCGCGCCAGAGGCGGGGATGTGACAGGGGCATGGGCGTCGCCGGTGATTCGGCGGCAGATTAGCAGGAATGAAGTCCTATTCCAGCCCCGCGGCGCGGCGTTCCTGCCAGGTCCAGAAGGTGCCGACCGCGATCGCCACCAGCACGCCGTAGCCGGCCAGATTGATGACGAAGTAGAAGGACGACGCGGATGGGCGTACGTCCACCAGCGTCATCACGTGACTCATGACCACGAGCAGCTGCATCGCCGTCGCCCACACGGTCCAGCCACGACGCGATTTCCAGACGAGGGCGCCCAGAACGCCCAGCATGACGACGTCGACGGCCAGCATGCTCCACTGGATGCCGTAAAGATTGCCGTCGTCCTGCACGAGCATGGACGCGAACCAGCCCAGGCCGTAGGCCCCGGCGGCGATCTTCTCCGGCTCCTCGCCCTTCCAGAAGGCGAAGCCCACCACCAGCACGGTGATGACGGCCCCGATCTGGGAGTAAAGGGTATCCAACATCAAAACGCCCCCAGGCCGAAGCTTGGGGGCGATGATGACGCAAGTCCGACGGAACCGGAATGCCCGGCTCCGTACATGACGTCGAATTAAGACGCGACGCGCAGGTGGTTGACCTTGGTCGGCGGCGGGCTGCCGATCGGGGTCTCCCAATCGTCGGGCTTGTCCACCGGACCGACGGCGTAGACGCCCCAGCCCATCCGGCGGTGGTCCTTCTGCAGCTCGGCGTGGCAGGCCACGATGGCTTCGCGGGCGACGCCCAGCGCGGCGATCGTTTCCATGGCCCTGGCCTGCGAGCCCGTGCCGGCGACCGGCGAGATCGACAGGGCGGCGCGGGCGCCGATCATGGACTGCACCAGGGTCGTGGCCTGGGTGATGGCCGCGTCGACGGCCTTCTCGGTCGCGTGAAGGTCAGCGGCGACGCCGGTGATGACCGTGGTCTTATCCATGAACGTTTACCCCTCATTAACTGCGGTAAACGCCGCGTTAACATGAATCAGGATGGAGTTCCACCGGTTTCCGTCCCGAAACGCCGCCAGTTCCGATGGGCGGATCGTCCTCCGGCTTGTCGACGGGGCCGACAGCGAGGTCGTCCAGCTTCAGCTTGCGGGCGACGGCCGCCAGCACCCCATGGGTCTGAACCAGCTGCGCGCGGGCCTGGACGAGGGCGGACACGGCCCCGGCCGCCCCGTCGAAGGCGCGCTGCCCCGTGACCGCCGAGAGCAGGGCGCCGGATCGCGCGGCCGGCAATTCGGCGGCCAGTCCGGCCGCCGCGATCAGGGCGGCGTCCACGGCGGTCTCCGCCGCGTAAAGGCGCTGGGCGAGGCTCTCGCCCACGGTGCGTCGCGTCATTCCAAGTCCCTCCGGCGACAGAAGCGTCACGCGGAGAAACAATCATAACGCGATATTAAGCACAACCGAAAATCATATTGCGAGCAGGAAGTGCGCCGTCAGCGTGGCGATGGGCTGGCCCGGATCGTCCTGCCAGGCTTCGGCAAGAACATGCACCACCCGGCGGCCGGCCTTGCCGATGCGCGCACGCGCATGGACGTCCTGCGGGCGACCCGAGCGCAGGTAGGCGACGGAGACGTTGATGGGCTTCGGCAGTCGCTCTTCGGGCCAGGTTTCGGCCACCTGGGCGATGGCGGTCAGTTCCAGCAGGGCGGCGGTTGCGCCTCCGTGCAACGCGGGCAGGATCGGATTCCCGATCAGACGATCCGCGAACGGCAGGGTCACGACGAGGCGGTCGTCGTCCTGCCGCGCGCTGAGGCCGAGAAACGCGGCGTAGGGGATGCGGTCGAGCGCCGTCATGCGCCGTCTCCCTCGCGCCGGTTGTGGCCAGCGCGCCGGCCGCCGTCGGAATCCAGCATGTAGGCCGCCTGCGAGGCCGCGACGGGATCCGAGGGGTCGTCTTCGAACGCCCAGGCCCGGACGAAGCCGACGGAGTGCGTCAGCCGGAAGCATTCCGCCTCGGCGAACAGGTCGCGGCGCGGGGCGGCGGCGCGCATGTAGTCCACGCGCAGGTCCAGCGTCGCCAGCGGCCGGAAGGCGTCCAGCGCCGTCCACACCGCCAGCCCGCCCACATGATCCAGCAGGGTCGTGACGAGGCCTCCGGCGATCACGCCCGTCCCGGCGTCTCCGACCAGATCCTCGCGCCACGGCACGCGAAGGCGCACGTTGCGGCCCTCCACCCCGGCGAAGACGAAACCCAGCGCGTGGGTGTGGGCGGCGCCGGAGGCGAGCTGGGGCAAGAGGTCCGTCAGGGAGGGCGTCGACATGCCCTCTCCCTATCGCGCGCGGCGGTGCGCCACCATATGCCGACGATGCGCCCCGAGGCCCTGCTTCATCCTACGTCCAGGGGACTGTGGTGCCCCCCGGGCGACTTCGCCATCGATCCCGTGGTGCCGGTCGACAGGGCCGTGATCACGCACGGCCATGCCGACCACGCCCGGCCCGGTCACGGCGTGGTCGTTGCGACGCCCCAGACGCTCGCCATCATGGCGGAGCGCTACGGCCCGGACTTCTGCGGTCGGGCCGAGCCGGTGGCCTATGGCGAGACCCTTCGGCGCGACGGGGTCGAGGTGACGCTGGTCCCGGCCGGCCATGTGCTCGGGTCGGCGCAGGCTGTGGTCAGCCACAAGGGCCTGACCATCGCCGTCTCGGGGGACTACAAACGGCGGCGCGATCCCACCTGCCTGCCGTTCGAGCCGGTGCGGTGCCACGTCTTCGTGACCGAGGCGACGTTCGGCCTGCCGGTCTTCTCGCATCCGCCGGACGGGGAGGAGATCGATCGCCTGATCCTGTCCACGCGCCAGTTCCCGCACCGCGCCCATCTGGTCGGCGCCTATGCGCTGGGCAAGGCGCAGCGGGTGATCCGTCTGCTGCGCGAGCGGGGGTGGGAGCGCACGATCTACGTTCACGGCGCGCTGGCGCGATTGAACGCCCTCTACGAGCGGGAGGGCGTCGACCTCGGCCCCATCGCCTCGGCCGCCGGCCTCCCCAGGGACGCGCTGGCGGGAGAGATCGCGATCGCGCCTCCGTCGGCGATCCAGGATCGCTGGGCCCGTCGCTTCGCCGAGCCGATCGCCGCCTTCGCCTCGGGCTGGATGGGCGTCAGGGCGCGGGCGAAGCAGCGCGGCGTGGAACTGCCGCTGGTCATCTCCGACCACGCCGACTGGAACGAGTTGACCGCCACCCTGACGGAGGTGGCGCCGCAGGAGGTCTGGATCACCCACGGACGCGAGGAGGGGTTGCTGCGCTGGGCCGAGATCAACGGCATGGCCGCACGCGCGCTGCGTCTGGTCGGCTATGACGAGGAGGACGACGACGATCCGGCGTCCGCCGCCGACTAGGCGACGGCGCGGTCCACGAGGGCCTGCCCGTCGACGCCCGCGTCGACCGCCGTCAGCGCCGCGTGCATGGCCAGACGCAGCCGCTCCGGCTTGATCGGCTTTTCGACCACCGCGACCATGCCCTCGGCCATGTAGCCCAGGGCGTCGTCGGGGTCGGCATTGGCGGTCAGGGCGACGATCGGCACGCGCCCGGCCTCGCCGTCCAGCGCGCGGATGGTCCGGGTGGCCTGCACCCCGTCCATGCGCGGCATCTTGATGTCCATCAGCACCATGTCGAAGCGGCGGTCGCGCACCGCCTCGACCGCCTCCACGCCGTCCTCGGCGGTTTCGGAGGTGCAGCCGAACATCTCGCACAGCGCCTGGGCGACGATGCGGTTGGTGGCGTTGTCGTCCACGATCAGGACGTGGGGGCTCTCGATCGCGCCGAGCTCGATCAGGTCCGACACCTCGGCGGTCCGCTCCACGGCCGCTTCCGCACGGGGCAGGTCGAGGTCGAAGGCGAAGGTGGCGCCGCGGCCCGCATTGTTCTCGGCCCAGATGCGTCCGTTCATGCGATCGACGATCTGGCGGCAGATGGCCAGGCCCAGCCCGGCGCCGTCCGGACCGGATCCGTGCACGAAGGGTTCGAAGATGGCGTCGACGCGGTCCGGCTCCACGCCCGGTCCGTCGTCCCGCACGCGCGCCTCCACCCGGATGCGGTCCCCGTCGGCCCAGGCCTTGAGGCCGGCCTCGACGACGCCGTTGCGCGCGAATTTCAGGGCGTTGCCGATCAGGTTGTTGAACACCTGCTTCAGGCGCACGCCGTCGACGTGGGCGGCCAGATCGGTGTCGCCCTCGTAACCGATCATCAGGCTGACGTCGTCCTGCGAGGCGCGGGGCTCCCAGAGCGCCTGCACGTCGTCCATCAAGGCCCGCAGCGGCGTCGGGGCGACCGACAGCTCCAGCTCTCCGGCCTCGGCGCGCGACAGGTCCAGCGCGTCCTGCAGGATGCGGATCAGCGTCTCTGAAGATTCCACGATGGTCGCGACGTGGGCCTGCGCCTGGGCGGTCAGCGGCTGGCGTCGCAGGAGTTCGGCGACGGCGAGGACCCCGTTCATCGGCGTGCGCAGCTCGTGGCTCATGATGCCGAGGAACTGGCTCTTGGCCCGCGCGGCGGCCAGCGCCTGGGTCTGGGTGTCGTTCAGCAGGCGCGACTGCTCGGCCATCGCGGCGTCGCGTTCCTGATGGATCTGGTTGGCCGCCTGCAGCAGGGAGGCGGCGGTGCCGACGGAATGGTAGCGGCCCGCGTCGGTGACGATGAAGCCGCGCATCAGCTCGCCCGGGCCCGCGCGCAGCATGACGTCGCACACCGTGGCCAGCCGCATCCCGGCCTGCACGACCGCAGGCTCCGGGTTCATGACGTGACCGACGTCGCGCGACAGATAAAGGGCATGCCCCAGCGGCGCCGCCAGCTTCATCAGGAAATCGTTGCGCTCGATCAGCCCGACGGGTCGATCGTCGACCACGACGGGAATGCACAGCGTGTCGGGTTCGGCTTCAAACCGCGCGAAAATCTGCGCGCCGGTGGCCTCGAGCGGGACCGGGTCGATCCGCTGCGTCAGGGTTTCGATGGTCGGCATACTGGCCGAAACTCCGTTCTGTCCCCGTGATCTAGTCGAGAACCCTTTGCAGAACGGTTAAGCGGGAAACCGCGCGTTTTGCCTCCCGTCGCGCGCGGGTGTATGAGGCGCGCCTTCCGCACATCGCCGGAACCGAAACTTGCATGCGCGCGGCCTTCGGGCCGACCGCAGGGTCGTCATGTCCGCAGTCCAGCCCGCCCCGTCCGTCGCCTCCTCGGCCCTCGTCCTGTTCTCGGGCGGGCAGGACAGCGCGACCTGCCTGGCCTGGGCGCTGGACCGGTTCGACCGGGTCGAGACCGTGGGCTTCGACTACGGCCAGCGTCATGCAGTCGAGATGCGGGCGCGCCTGACCGTGCGCGAGCGGATGGCGGAGCTGGACGTCCGCTGGGCCGCGCGGCTGGGCCCGGACCACGTCGTCGATCTGACCGGCTACGGCCGCATCGCCGAGAGCGCCCTGACGGCCGAGCGCGAGATCGAGATGGATGCGCGGGGGCTGCCGTCCACCTTCGTGCCCGGGCGCAATCTGGTCTTCCTGACCTGCGCGGCGGCGCTGGCCGACCGGCGGGGGCTGGAAGCGCTGGTCGGCGGCATGTGCGAGACCGACTTCAGCGGCTATCCCGACTGCCGGCGCGACACCCTCGACGCGATGGAGCTGGCGCTGTCGCTGGGGCTGGACAAGGCGGTGACGATCGAAACGCCGCTGATGCGCCTGACCAAGGCCGAAACATGGGCGCTGGCGCACGACCTGGGCGGCGACTCCCTGGTCCTGATGATCGTCGAGGACAGCCACACCTGCTACCGCGGCGAGCGCGGCGAGCTTCATGCCTGGGGCCACGGCTGCGGCGATTGCCCGGCGTGCGAACTCCGCGCGCGCGGCTGGGCCGAATGGGAGGCGCGCCGATGACCTATGCGGTCAAGGAATGCTTCCTGACGGTGCAGGGTGAGGGCGGGCAGGCGGGCCGCGCCGCCGTCTTCCTGCGCTTCGCGGGCTGCAACCTGTGGAACGGGCTGGAGCGGGACCGACCGACCGCAATCTGCGACTTCTGCGACACGGATTTCGTGGGGGTGAACGGCGACGGCGGGGGCAAGTTCGCCACGGCCGACGCGCTGGCGGACCATGTCGCCGCCCGCTGGATCGGCGGGCAGGGCGACCGGCTGGTGGTCTGCACGGGGGGCGAGCCGCTGCTCCAGCTGGACCCGGCGCTGATCGACGCCCTGCATGCGCGCGGCTTCGCGGTCGCGGTGGAGACGAACGGCACGGTGGCGGCGCCGGACGGCATCGACTGGATATGCGTCAGTCCCAAGGCCGACGCGCCGGTGGTGCAGACGCGGGGCCACGAGCTGAAGCTGGTCTTTCCCCAGGCCAGGGCCATGCCTGAGAGGTTCGAGGGCCTGGATTTCCAGCGGTTCTGGCTCCAGCCCATGGACGGGCCGGATCAGGCCGCCAACACGGCGGCGGCCGTCGCATATTGCCTGCAGCATCCGCGCTGGCGCCTCAGCGTCCAGACGCACAAGTACATCGGCGTGAGATGACCCGCGTTTTCGAAGTCACCAAGGCCGCCCATTTCGACGCGGCGCACCATTTTCCCCACGGGCCGGAGGGAAGTCCGCATCGGCGCGTGCATGGGCACTCGTTCCGGGTGGAAGCCAGCGTGCGCGGCACGCCCGGCGGAGAGATGGGGTTCGTGGTCGACCTGACGAAGCTGGAGGCGTCGCTGAAGGCGGCGGCGGCCGAACTGGATCACGGCCTGCTGAACGAGCACCCGGGGCTGGAGACGCCCAGTCTGGAAGCGATCTGCGGCTGGTTCGCGGATCGCCTGACGCCGGAGTTTCCGGGCCTGTCGAGGATCACGGTCCTGCGCCCCACGATCGGCGAGCGCTGCGAGCTGACGCTCTAGCAGTCGCGCCCGGAGGCCCGACGCTGCTCGCAGCGGCGCTGTTCGCGTTCGTATTCGCGTTGTTCGCGCTCGCGTCTTGCCCGGGTTTCCTCGTCGGAGGTGGTGACGGCATCGACGCCCGCGCCGACGACCGCGCCGGTCACCTTGGCCGCGCCGCCGACCACGGCCGCGCCCGTGCCGACCACGGCCCCGACCAGGCAACCCTGCAGCATCAGCGATCCGCCGACCACGGCGGCGAGGGCGGCGGCCCGCGCGACGGTTTTCATGATCATTCTCCCGACTGCGGCCGATCTAGCCGCGGCTTGGTGAATGAAACCTGACGCGCGGGCTTTTCGATGGCCCTACAGACTGTCGACCATCACCAGTTCGGCGTCGGCCTTGGCCGTCACGGTCAGCGTCGGCTCGTCCTTGATGCCGGCGCCGTCGCGGGCGTTCAGCGTGACGCCGTTGACCTCGACCTCGCCGACGGCGGGGACCAGATAGGCGCGGCGACCCTCGGCCAGGTCATAGGTGATCGTCTCGCCGGCCTTCAGCGTGGCGGCCAGCACCCTGGCGTCGGCATTGATGTGCAGGGCGCCGTCGCCCGGGTCGCCGGAGGCCACGACGGTGAACCGCCCCGAGCGGTCGGACTTGGGAAACTCGCGCTGGCCCCAGCTCGGCTGGGCGCCGCGCCTGTCGGTCTCGATCCAGATCTGGAACAGGGTCGTGGTCTCCGGCTCCAGATTGAACTCGGCGTGGCGCACGCCGGTGCCCGCGCTCATCACCTGCACGTCGCCCGCGCCCGTGCGACCCTCGTTTCCCATGGAGTCCTGGTGGGTGATCGCGCCGGTGCGGACGTAGGTGATGATCTCCATGTCCGCGTGCGGATGGGGCGGAAAGCCCGACTGGGCCGCGATCTCGTCGTCGTTCCACACGCGCAGCCGGCCCCAGCCCATGCGGGACGGGTCGTAATAGTTGGCGAACGAGAAATGATGGCGCGCCTTGAGCCAGCCGTGGTCCGCGCCGCCGAGGGTGTTGAAGGGTCGAACGTCGATCATGGGGATGGTCCCGGAATCCGAGGGCTATCAACCTCGCTGAAGCCCATATAGGAAACAGTGTCAGTTACGAAAAGGGGGCGCCGATCTGCCCCCGGTGCCTCAGGAAAGCGTCGGCCAGCACGCACGCCGCCATCGCCTCCACCACCGGCACGCCGCGCAGGGCGATGCAGGGGTCGTGGCGGCCGACGGTGCGGAGGTCGGTCTCCTCACCGTCTCGCGTCACGCTGCGCCGCGGCGTCAGGATGGAGGAGGTGGGCTTGAACGCCACGCGCGCGGTGATCGGCTGGCCCGTCGAGATGCCGCCGAGAACCCCGCCGGCCTTGTTCGACAGGAAGACCGGCCGTCCGTCCGGCCCCATTCGCATCTCGTCGGCGTTGTCCTCTCCGGACAGTTCGGCCGAGGCGAAGCCGGCGCCGATTTCCACGCCCTTGACCGCGTTGATCGACATCAGCGCGGCGGCCAGTTCGGCGTCCAGCTTGCCGTAGAGGGGAGCGCCCCATCCCGCGGGCACGCCCGTGATCTCCAGCGAGACGACCGCGCCGATCGACGACCCCGCCTTGCGGACCCTGTCCAGATGGTCGGACCAGGCCTCGACCACGGCGGCGGACGCAGCGAACAGGGGGTTGTCGTACGTCGCGCCCAAATCGACCGCCTCGTCGGCGATGCGGTGCGGCCCCAGCTGCGTCACGCCGGCGCGGATCGTCAGGCCGCCGCCCAGCACCTTCCGCGCCACCGCACCCGCGGCGACGCGCATGGCCGTCTCGCGCGCGGACGACCGCCCGCCGCCGCGCGGATCCCGCACCCCGTACTTGGCGTCATAGGTGAAGTCGGCATGGCCGGGGCGATACGCACGCGCGATCTCGCCATAGTCCTTCGACCGCGCGTCCTCGTTCTCGATCATCAGCGAGATCGGCGTGCCCGTCGTCACCGGCCCCGCGCCGTCGTCGAAGGTGCCGGACAGGATGCGGACCGCGTCGCTCTCCCTGCGCTGGGTGACGAAGCGGCTGCCGCCGGGCTTGCGGCGGTCCAGCCAGGGCTGGACGTCCGCCTCGGTCAGGGGAATGCCGGGCGGGCAGCCGTCGACGACGCAGCCGATCGCCGGGCCGTGGCTCTCGCCCCAGGTGGTCACGCGGAAGAGATGGCCGAAGGTGTTGTGGGACATGTCGTCCCAAGGCTTAGGCCGCGCGGCGCTCCGGCGTCCAGTCGCGGGCGAAGCGGGCGCGCAGGTCCACGGAGGCGGACGGCGCGTCCTCGACCGGCTCCAGCGTCACGAACAGATGGCCGCGACGGCGGCTCCCGCGCGCGGGCAGGCCCAGATCGCGCAGCCGCAGCCGCATCGTCGGGTGGTTCGGCACCAGCCATGCCGAGCGCGGCCCGGCGTGGGTGGCGATCTCGATGCGGCCGCCGTCGCGCAGGACCTGCTGCGGGACCGGCGCCGTCATGTGCAGGTCGTCGCCCACGACCGACAGGGCGCCGCAGCCGCGTACGACCACGGCCAGATACAGGTCGGCGCCCTCCCGTCCCGCGCCCTTCAGGCGCAGACGGTCCCCCGTCCGCAGCCCAGGCGCATAGGTCGCGCGCAGTCGCTTGCCGCCGGCGCGGATCACGGCGGTGCCGCCCGACAGCGCCTGCAGCGGCGTGATCGCCAGCGTCGCCGGCGCGGGGCGCCGGACCTCGGGCGCCGGCAGGGCCAGTGGGGCGTCCAGGCGCTTCAGCAGGTCGTGCGCGGCGATGACGCGCCGGAAGGTCCACTCGTCCCCGCCGGGCAGGTCCGGCCGCGCGGCCTTCACCGCCTGCCGGAAGGCGGCGGTCAGCGCCGCGCCCTGCGCGGGACCATCGAGGCCCAGTGCGGCACGGGCCTCGGCGACGGTCAGATGTGCGGCTTCCCCACGCATCCCCGACAAAGGCGCCGATCAGGGTCAATGCCGGGTTAACCGTGCCGCACTTCCGGACCGGCCCGCCGCGCGCTATCGCAGGGGCATGGCCGCGCCCGTCATCCCGCCCAGCCCCTCGCGTGAGGAATACTCCCGCGACTACGCCGCCGCCCTGGCGGCCAACGGCGACGAGACGATCTTCGACCGGCCGGAGCCGATCGGCCTGTTCGTCGACTGGCTGGCCGAGGCCCTGAGGCACGAGCCGAACGACGCCAATGCCATGTGCCTGTCCACCGTCGACGCCGAGGGCATGCCCGATGCGCGGATGGTGCTGCTGAAGGACGTCGACGACCGCGGTTTCGCCTTCTACTCCAACGCAGAAAGCGCCAAGGGCGGGCAGCTGGCCGGCCAGCCGCGCGCGGCCCTGCTGTTCCACTGGAAGACCCTGCGCCGGCAGGTGCGGGTGCGCGGCCACGTCGAGCCGGTCACGGCGGCCGAGGCCGACGCCTACTTCGCCAGCCGCGCCCGGGAGAGCCGGATCGGCGCCTGGGCGTCCGATCAGTCGCGACCTCTCGCCGCGCGCGCCGATCTGGAGGCGGCGGTGGCGCGCGAAACCGCGCGCTTCGGCGACGGCGAGGTGCTCCGGCCGCCTCACTGGACGGGCTGGCGGGTCGTTCCGCAGGCCGTGGAGTTCTGGCGCGACCGGCCGTTCCGGCTGCACGACCGGCTGCGCTTCGACCGGAAGGGCGAGGGCTGGACGAGGACGCGGCTGCAGCCCTGAGGCGTCAGCTCCGGACGCCGTACCGCGCCATGAAGGTCTCGACCGCGTCCGCCGCGATCTGGTTCGCCGCGCGCACCGGCATGACCTCGTCCCCCGTGACCAGCGGCATGAAGAAAACCGGGTGCTCGATCATGCCGAACAGCTGGCCGGCCGCCCATGACGGATGCTCGCACACCAGCTCGCCGCGTTCGCACATGTCGCGGATGACCCTGATGACGTAGGCGCCGAAGTCGCTCTTGCCTTTCTCGAAGAACTTCACCGCGACGTCGCGAAAACGCGGACGCTCGGCCATCACCAGGCGGAAGACGGAGCGCACGAAGGGGTCGGCCATGAAGCGCGCATAGCCCACGGCGAACTCCGTCAGCCGGTCGCGCGCGCTGCCGTCGCGCTCGAACACGCGCTTCATCTGCGTGGTGAACTCCACCGCGGCGTCGTCGATGACCGCGGCGAACAGGTCGGATTTGCCCGCAAACTGGGCGTACAGAGTGGCCGTCGAGATGCCGGACTCGCGCGCCACCGCCTCCATTCGCGTCCCGGCGAAGCCTTCCGCGGTGAATCGTCGGCGCGCGTTCCGCAGCACGGCTTGTCGTTTTGGATCCGGCTCGGGACCGGAGTTGGGGCCGTGCATGCAGTCTTTCGCCGTCCTTCGACTACGATCCCGAAGCGGGTCGAGTCGTGCCGAACGACGTTACGGCGCCGCCGGTTCCCGGAGAAGGGGGCGGATGAGCGGATGCACCAGCAAGGGCGCGGCCAGCCGGAGGACCGCTTCGGGGTCCGCCAGCCGCACGGCCGCGGTGGAGTCGGCGACGACGAAGTCGGCCACCGCCCGCGCGGGCTCGGTGAAGCGCTCGTGCCCCGGGCGTACCGTCGTCAGATACTGGTTCACCACCGAGTCCGCGGTCCGCTTCCGCTCGATCTGGTCCCGCAACAGGCGGCGGATGAAGCGGATGTCGGCGGGCGTGTCGACGAAGACCTTCACGTCGTACAGCGCCGCCAGAGCCGGCGTGCTGAGCACATGCACGCCCTCCACGACGATCGCCTCGGCCGGCTCGATCCGGCGCGTGAAGTCCTCGCGGCCATGCGTTTCCATCGAATAGACCGGCGCGTCGACGGCCCGGCCGGCCTTCAACTCGGCGAGCTGCGCCGTCATCAGCGCGTGGTCGCGCGCGTCCAGATGGTCGAAGTCGAACGCCGCGGGGTCGAAGCCGGACAGGGCGGCGGCGTCGACGTACCAGTCGTCCTCGCTGAGCAGGACGGCCGCGCCGGGCCGCATGGCCGCGACCAGCGCCTCGGCCAGGGTCGTCTTGCCGGAGCCGGAGCCGCCGGTGATCGCGATCAGCAGGGTCATGCGGCGTTCTAGGTCGGGCGGGTCTTCGGCACTAGCCCGGCCAGGCGTCGCCCAGACACTGCACGGCGACCCAGCCGCCGAGCAGCAGCGACCACCCCACCACCGCCGTGTTCAGGCCGGTGGCCGTCAGCAGGCGGTTCCGCGCCACCAGCCCGCCGACCAGCGGCGCGTGGAAGACGACGAGGTGCAGCAGCAGCAGCGCGCCGAAGCCGAAATAGGCGGACGCGCTTCCCGCGCCGGCGACTTGGGCGAGCAGCGACAGGGGCGCGGCGCAGAAGATGACCGTCCAGACGATGCCGAAGGTGACGATCGTCGGCATCACGCCGGCGATGAACACGATCCCGGCGCCGATCAGCAGCCCGGGCAGCGGCACGAGCATCAGGGCACGGGTGGCGGGATGTCGCAGGGCGGCGGAGGTCATGACCGGCATGCTTCGCAGCGCACGGTTTCCGCTCCGTTTCCAGCCGGTGGATGACCCTGCGTCACGTTGCGCTGGCCCCGCCGCGCCGATAGCGTGACTTCACGCCGCGATCAGACGGCGACCGATGGGGATCGACGATGCTGGGATTGATGCAGGACTGGCCTCTGACGGTCGACAAGATCCTTGACCACGCGAAGAACTGGCATCCCCATCGCGAGGTGGTGACGCGGTCGGTCGAGGGACCCGTGGTCCGCACCACCTACGGCGAGATCCACGGTCGCGCGAAGAAGGTGTCGAAGGCGCTGCTGGACTGGGGGATCAAGCCCGGCGACCGGGTCGCCACCCTGGCCTGGAACACCGCCCGGCACATCGAGGCCTGGTACGGCATCATGGGCATCGGCGCGGTCTGTCACACCCTGAACCCGCGGCTGTTCCCCGAGCAGCTCGGCTACATCATCAATCACGCCGAAGACAAAATCATCTTCGTCGACCTGACCTTCATCCCCCTGCTGGAGGCGGTGCTGCCGCACTGCCCGTCGGTCGAGCGGGTCGTGGTCATGACCGACGAATGGACCATGCCGGCGACGAAGCTGCCGCAGGCCGAGTGCTACGAGCAGATCGTGGCCGGGGCCTCGGGCGACGTCGAATGGGGCGGCTTCGACGAACAGACGGCCTGCGGCCTCTGCTACACCTCGGGCACGACCGGAAATCCCAAGGGGGTCCTGTACTCTCACCGGTCGAACTTCATCCACACGCTGCTGGGCATGCAGTCGACCGTGCTCGGGCCGTCGCCGAAGGAGACGATCCTGCCGGTGGTGCCGATGTTCCACGCCAACGCCTGGGGCATCGCCTTCGCCGCGCCCGCGTCGGGGGCGAAGCTGGTCATGCCGGGCGCGCGCATGGACGGCGAGGCCATCTACGAACTGCTGGAAACCGAAGGCGTCACCTTCTCCGCCGCCGTGCCGACCGTCTGGCAGGGTCTGCTGGCGCACATGCGCGAGAAGGGGCTGAAGCTGTCGACGGTCAAGCGCGTGCTGATCGGCGGCTCCGCCGTGCCGGAAAGTCTGATCCGCGCCTTCAACGACGAGTTCGGGGTCGAGGTGCTGCAGGGGTGGGGCATGACCGAGACGTCGCCCATCGGGACCCTGTCCAACCTGACGCCGGAACTGGCGGCCCTGCCGTACGACGAGGGCATGAAGTGGCGCATCAAGCAGGGCGTGCCGCCGCTGGGCGTCGAGCTGAAGCTGAAAAACTACGCCGGGCAGCAGATGCCGCACGACGGGCACACCTACGGACGCCTGATGGTTCGCGGTCCGACGATCTCGGCCGCCTATTTCAAGGGCGAGGGCGGGGAGATTCTCGACAACGAAGGCTTCTTCGACACCGGCGACGTGGCCACGGTCGACGAGCACGGCTTCATGCAGATCACCGACCGCGCCAAGGACGTGATCAAGTCCGGTGGCGAGTGGATCAGTTCCATCGAGATCGAGAACATCGCCGTGGGCCATCCCAAGGTCGAACTGGCCGCCGTCATCGGCGCGGCCCATCCCAAATGGGACGAGCGGCCCGTGCTCGTGCTGAAGCTGAAGCCCGGCGAGAGCCAGGACAAGCAGGAGCATCTCGACTTCCTGCAGGGCAAGATCGCCAAATGGTGGATGCCGGACGACGTGGTCTTCGTGGACGACATCCCGCTGGGCGCGACCGGCAAGATCGACAAGAAGGTCGTGCGCGAGCGGCTGAAGGACTACCGCCTGCCGACGGCGCAGGCCTGATCCGGTGGCGCGCGGCGGCTCCAGCCTGAACCGGGCGGCGTGGCTGATCGCCGGGTCGCTGGCCGGGGCCGCGACCATCTTCGTGGCCGCCCTGGGCACGCGCGCGGGCCTGTGGGACGCCGCCTTCGCGCTCGAGACCCTGACCTTCCTCGTCGCGCCCGCGCTCACGGCCATCGGCCTGCTGTGCGCCCTGACGCTGGCCATCTGGTCCATGCGGAGACCGCGGGCCGTGGGCTTGGCGGCCGCCTTCGCCCTGCTGGCCGCCGGGGGCGCCGCCGCAGGCCTCGCCCTGCGCTGGCAGGACTTTCACGACCGGTCGGCGTGGGACGTGACCAGCGATCCGGACGATCCGCCCGGCTTTTCCCGCATTCTCGGCCAGCGCCGGGCCGCGGCGCGCGCCGCGCCCGCGGTGTCGCCCGCCGGTCCCCAGGCCTGCCGGGGGGCCGTGTCCACGCCCAGCCAGCTGGCGCCCGAGGCGGCGGCCGCGGCGCTCGAGTCGGCGGGCTTCACCGTCATCGGTTCGGCCGCCTTCCGGGCCGAGGGCGAGCGGCGGGGCTTCTGGTTCGGCCTCGCCCACGACGCGGTGGTGCGCATCCGTCCCGGGCGCACCGACGTGCGCGTCACCGCGCGCTCCAGCGCGCCGCAGGGCGACGAAACCTGCCGCCTCGCCGCCGCGCTCGCGCGCGCCATCGCCGTTCAGGCCGGGGCGTAAACGGCGTCCAGCGTCGGCCCCGGCGTCGCCGCGACCCGCCCGGCCCGCTCCAGCGCGATCAGGTGGGCCCACACCGACAGCGACGCGGCCGGCCACAGTCGCGGGTCGACCGCGGCATACAGCGCAGGCACCATCCCGGCGATCGTCCGGTCGCCCGCCGCCAGTCGTTCCAGAATCTGGACGTCGCGGCTCAGGCGATGGTCGCGATAGGCCGCCAGAAACGGGGCCGGATCGTCGATCTGCGCGCCGTGCGCCGGCAACAGGCGATCGAAGGCGCGGCCGATGACCGTCTCCAGACTGCCCATGTAGTCGGTCATGTCGCCGTCCGGGGGGGCGACCACGGTCGTCGACCATCCCATCACGTGATCGCCGCTGAACAGCGCGTTCTCCTCGACCAGCTCGAAGCACAGATGGTTCGACGCGTGCCCCGGCGTGGCCAGCGCGCGCAGGGTCCAGCCGTCGCCTTCCACACGATCTCCGTCGGACAGCAGGCGGTCCGGCCGGACGTCCGCCGTCTCGTCCTCGTCCGGGGTGGAGGCATGTGTTTCGCGGTGCGGCGCCGGCGCAGCCAGCACGGGCGCCCCCACCGCGTTCGCCAGCGGGTGGGCGAGGGGGGCGTGGTCCCGATGCGTGTGCGTCAGCAGGACGGCCGAGACGCGCCGGCCCGCCAGCGCCTTCAGCAGGGCTTCGAGGTGCCGGGGGTCGCCGGGCCCGGGGTCGATCACCGCCACGCCTGAGCCGCCCTCCGCCCGCCCCACGATGAAGCTGTTGGTTCCGGTGAATGTGAAGGGGCCGGGATTGGCCGCCGTCACCCGGCTGACCAGCGGGGTCAGCCGCACTTCCTCGCCATGGCGGGCGTCGAACTCGCGGACGAAGGGGATCACGGCCGCACCTGGCCCGGGCCTTGCCTTAACGGGAGGTAAACGCCCTTCAGGATGCTCGTCATGGCCGTCGCCGCCGCCTTTCATGTCTCAAATCGGCTCCTGACCGCGGCCGCCGCCCTGCTGTGTATCATGGCGGCGCAGCTGGCGGCGGCTTCGTGCACGCCGGAACCGGCGCCCTACGCGGCGCGGACGATGATCGTCCGCTGAGGGCGAATCCCTGGCGACCGGAAGGCTCCGCCAAGCGGCTTCACCGCGGCGAAGGGTTGTTGCTCGGCGATCGCCGGTCGCTCAGCACTCGCTTCGCCGGACGGAGATTGCCCAACGGAAACAGCAGCTTGCGTCGGTGTGGCTCGATTGCGACATTGTCGCGACGATTGGATTACGGGACCGTAATTGTGGTGTCGGCGCGGCAGTAGTTGGGCTAGCCTGAGGGCAATCTGCGTGCATTGGGGCTCGTGGATGCTCATCGTCGGCGCGACGAGGGGCCCGGGAACGGGAAGCTTCGCGTCGGCCCTAGGAGGATGTCTCTTGAAGACCCAGACCATCAAGCAGCGTCTGCTGCATTCGACGATGATCGGTTCCGCGTCGCTGATGGCGCTCGTCGCCGTCCCGGCCGCCGCCGTTCTGCTCGCGCCGACGCAGGCCGCCGCCCAGAACCTGGTGCAGGGCGCCGTCGCCGGCACCGTCGAAACCCAGACCGGCGCTCCGGTCGCCGGCGCGACCGTGACGCTGCAGTCGGTGGCGCAGGGCTTCACCCGCACCTACACCACGGGCGCCGACGGTTCGTTCCGCGCCGTCGCCCTGCCGCAGGGCCAGTACGTCGCCACCGTCACCTCCTCGGGCAATGAGACCCTGACCGACACCGTTTCGGTCGGCGCGGGCGGCACGACCTCCCTGACCTTCACGGTCGGCGCCGTCGGCGGCATCGACACCTCGGGCGCCACCTCGGTCGACGACATCGTCGTCGTCGGCGTGCGTCAGGCCGTTTCCGAGTTCGACGCCACGACCACGGGTCTGACCGTCAACGTCGAAGAGCTCGCCCGCAACGTGCCGATCGCGCGTGACGCCAACGCCGTGGCCCTGCTGGCCCCGGGCGTGACGTCCTCGGACGGCGCCTTCGGCAACATCCCGACCATCGGCGGCTCGTCGGCCGGTGAGAACACCTACTTCATCAACGGCCTGAACATCACGAAATTCCGTGACTTCACGGGTTCGTCTATCGTTCCGTTCGAGTTCTACCAGACGCTGGAAACCAAGACCGGCGGCTACTCCTCGGAGTTCGGCCGCGGCACCGGCGGCGTGCTGAACGGCACGACCAAGTCGGGCGGCAACGAGTGGGAGTTCGGCATCACCGGCTACTGGTCGCCGGACAGCCTGCGTTCGGACTCGCCGAACACCTATCTGGCCCAGAACAACTTCGACGAGGTCGAGTCCTCCGACATCGTCCTGGACATCGGCGGCCCGATCATCCGCGATCGCCTGTTCTTCTTCGGCCTGTATAACTGGCGCGACCGGGAATCGACCAACGTCGGCATCAACGGGGCGACCGCCAATCCCGACTTCGGAGTGATCGGCGCGAACGGCACCGTCGTCACCTCGGACGACCCGTTCTACGGCGCCAAGCTCGACTACCTCGTCACCGACGACCATCGTCTGGAGTTCACCTGGTTCTCGGACGAGCAGGAGCAGCAGACCCGCAACCTGTTCTACAACGTCAATGGCGAGGCGGTCGGCGAGTTCACGCCTTCGACCTTCAAGTTCGGCGGCGAAAACTGGATCGCGCGCTATACCGGCATCTGGACCGACTGGCTGACGACCTCGATCGCCTACGGCGTCAACGAGTACAACGAGTCGGCCTTCTCGCCCGGCGACGCCGGCGCCCTGATCACCGATCAGCTGCCCGGTTTCCCGCGCCGCGGCATCTGGGGCGTGGGTCAGCCGTACGTGAATGAGGACGAGCGTGAAGTTCTGCGTGCGGACGTCGACATTTACGTCGACCTTTTCGGCGCCCACCACTTCCGCCTCGGTCTGGATAACGAAACCCTGACCTCCACGCAGGAACTCGATTACTCGGGCGCCGGCTACAACTATTGCCGGCCGGCTGGCCGCAACAACCCGGCCTTCGTGCCGATCAGCTCGGTGGTGAACTGCACCGGCGATCGCACGGGCGGTCTCTGGTATCGCTATCAGACGCTGATCACCGCAGCGAACCTGACGAACGCGACGTTCCTGGCCACCTATCCGTACCTTGCGGGGCGCACCGACCTGGTGGGTGCTCCCCGTCGGGTTCGCATCCGGTCGTACGACAACGACGGCGGCTGGACCTCGGAACAGAACGCCTTCTACCTGCAGGACAGCTGGGAGGTCACCGACCGCCTGACCCTGAACCTGGGCGTGCGGAACGAGAGCTTCGAGAACGCCAACATCAACGGCGAAACATTCCTCAGCCTGGACAACCAGTGGGCTCCGCGCCTGGGCTTCACCTACGACGTCACCGGTGACCGGACCTCGAAGCTGTTCGGCTTCTACGGCCGCTACTTCCTGCCTGTCGCCGTGAACACGAACCAGCGTCTGGCCGGCGCCGAACTGTTCACGGAAGACCTGTGGGATCTGGACTTCTCGGGCGCCGTTCCGGGTCGCCCCGACGCCAATCGCGACGGCATCGACGACAACACCGACGAGCCGATCCTGCTGGGTTACGGCACGACCAACGCCGGGTTCGTTTCGGGCGGCAACTTCGGCGGCGGCGACGTGAAGTCGACGGCGGCCTCGGTCGATCGCGACATCGATCCGATGTACGTGGACGAGTTCATCCTCGGCTATGAGCAGGAAGTGTTCGGCGACTGGACCTTCGGCATCAAGGGCACCTATCGCGAGCTGGGCACGGCCATCGACGACGTCGCCATCGACGCCGCGGTTCTGGCTTACTGCGCTGGCGCCGATCCGGACAACCTGACCTACGCCGAGTGCTATTCGGTGTGGTATGGCTTCCACCAGTACGTCCTGACCAACCCCGGTGAGGACATGGTCATCACCCTGGACGGCGACGACCTGTCGCGCGCCACGGGCGGACGCGTCACGGCGGATCGCGAGATCACCCTGACGGCCGCGGATCTGGGCTATCCGACGCCGGACCGCACCTACAAGGCGGTCGAACTGTCGATGGAGAAATCCTTCGACGGCGTGTGGGGCGCTCGCTTCAGCTACGTCTGGTCGGAGAACAAGGGCAACTACGAAGGCGCCCTGAAGTCCGACAACGGCCAGACCGACCCCGGTCTGTCGCAGGACTTCGACCAGCCCGGCCTGCTGGACAACGCCTACGGCTTCCTGCCCAACCACCGCGCGCACCAGTTCAAGGCGTTCGGTAACTGGCAGGTGACCCCGGCGTTCAACATTGGTGCCAACCTGCGCATCACCTCGCCGCGTCAGTTCGGCTGCATCGGCTACCACCCGACGGATGCGTTCGCTCAGGCCTACGCCGCGGCGTCGTTCTTCTGTGACTTCACCGACAACGGCCTCGTCGACGGCGTCGCCACCCCGCGGGGCGAGTCGTTCGAGAGCGACTGGGAAACCAACCTGGACCTGACCTTCTCCTACGATCTGGCGCAGGTCTTCACGGTTCCGGGCGAATCCTTGGTGCTGCGCGCCGACGTGTTCAACGTCTTCGATGCCGACGCCGAACTGGACTTCAACGAGTTCGGCGATCTGGGTCTCGACAGCGCCACCGTCGACCCGCGTGATCCGAACTATGGCAAGGTGACCGCCTATCAGGCGCCTCGCTCGGTTCGCTTCAGCCTGGCCTACCGCTTCTAATCAGCGGAAACGCCGAAAGAACGGGGCGGCGGGTCTTCGGACCCGCCGCCTTTTTCTTGCCCCGCGCCCGGCGCGCGTCGTATGCGGCGGGTTCCCGTCGGAGTTTCCATGCGCCCGCTGCTTCTCGCCCTGTCCTCGGTCGCCCTGCTGACCGTCGCCTCGCCCGCCCTCGCGCAGGATGAGGTGATCCGCACCGGCGGCACCCAGTACTCCGCGGCCGACGCCGAGCGCTCGCGCCGCACGCTGGAGGCCCTGGCCTACGCGACGCCCCTGCCGCCCGGGGCTCCCACGGCCGACTATTCGCTGGTGGCCTGGTGCGAGGCGCTGGTCGCCGGCCACGTGGCGACCGGCGAAAGCCTGGGGACGACGGACGAACTGGACCTTCGCCTGATCGACCTGGGCCGCGCGGAGCAGGTCAAGTTCCGCGCCGCGCTCGACGCCGGCCGCGCCTTCCAGTCGACCGAAGCCCTGGCGGAAGCCGAAGCCGCCGCCGACGGCGCACGCCGCATGTGGGCGCCCGTTCTGACGGGCGATCAGGCGCTGCGCAACGAGACCTTCGGCCTGTTCTTCGGCCTGCCGGGACGTTGCGAGCACGCCGCGCGGCGGATCTCCCTGAACATCACCGACGCGCCGCCCAGCCTCAAGGACGTCGGGCTGGAATAGGCCTCAGGCCGCGTCGGCGCGTCCGGCGGACGCCGGATCGTAGTTCAGGATCGGCGCCAGCCAGCGCTCGGTCTCCTCGACCGTCATCCCCTTGCGCGCCGCATAGTCCTCGACTTGATCGCGATCGATCTTGCCGACGCCGAAATAGTGGCTGCCGGGATGGCCGAAGTAGAGGCCGCTGACCGACGCCGGTGGCGTCATGGCATAGCTCTCGGTGAGCGCCATGCCGGCGGTCTCGCCCGCGTTCAGCAGGCGGAACAGCGTCGCCTTTTCCGTGTGGTCGGGCTGAGCCGGATAGCCCGGCGCCGGGCGGATGCCCTGATACTTCTCCTCGATCAGCTCCTGCACCGAGAGGTCCTCGGCCGGCGCATGGCCCCACAGGGTGGTCCGCACCTCCTTGTGGAGGCGCTCGGCAAAGGCTTCGGCCAGCCGGTCGGCCAAGGCCGTCGCCAGGATGGCGGAGTAGTCGTCCCCCGCCGCCTTGAACTCCGCCGCCTTTTCCAGCTCGCCGTGCCCGGCGGTGACGGCGAAGGCGCCCAGCCAGTCGTCGCCGTCCTCGGCCACGAAGTCGGAGAGGCACAGGTTCGGCTTGCCGTTCGACTTGGCGATCTGCTGGCGCAGGCCGTGGAAACGCGCCAGCTCGGTCGTGCGCGCCTCGTCGGCCCAGACCACCACGTCGTCGCCGCGCGCGTTGGCGGGCCAGAAGCCGACCACGCCCTTCGCCGTGAACCAGCGCTCGTCAATGATCCGCTTCAGCATGGCCCGGGCGTCACGGAACAGGTCGCGCGCGGCCTCGCCGACGATCTCGTCCTCCAGGATCTGGGGGTACCGACCGATCAGCTCCCAGCTGGCGAAGAAGGGCGTCCAGTCGATGTGGTCGGCCAGGTCCTGCAGGTCCCAGGCGTCGAAGGCCCGCACCCCGGTGAACGACGGGGCCGGGGGCGGGGGCTGGGCCGGATCGGGCCGCCAGCGGTTCGCGCGGGCCTGCTGCAGTGTCGCGCGGGCCTTCACCTCCTGCCCGCGCGCGTACTGCTCGCGGATGCGCACATATTCGTCGCGCGTCGCCTGTTCGTTCTTCGCCTTCTCGGTCGGCGACAGCAGGCCGGAGACCACGCCGACCGCGCGACTGGCGTCGACGACGTAGGTGGTCGAACCGCGGCGATAGGCCGGCTCGATCTTCACCGCCGTATGCGTCCGGCTGGTCGTCGCCCCGCCTATCAGCAGGGGAATGGAAAAGCCGCGCCGCTCCATCTCGCGCGCGACGAAGACCATCTCGTCCAGCGACGGCGTGATCAGGCCCGACAGGCCGACGACGTCCACGCCGTGCTTCTCCGCCTCGTCCAGGATGCGGTCGGCCGGGACCATGACGCCCAGGTCGATGACCTCGTAGTTGTTGCACTGAAGCACGACGCCGACGATGTTCTTGCCGATGTCATGGACGTCGCCCTTGACCGTCGCCATCAGGATCTTGCCCGCCTGCTGACGCGGCCGGCCGGCTTTCTCGGCCTCCATGAAGGGCTCCAGCCAGGCCACGGCCTGTTTCATCACGCGGGCCGACTTCACCACCTGCGGCAGGAACATCTTGCCTGCGCCGAACAGGTCGCCGACCACGTTCATCCCGTCCATCAACGGACCCTCGATGACGTGCAGCGGACGCTCGGCCCCCAGCCGCGCCTCCTCGGTGTCTTCGGTGATGTACTCGGTGATGCCGTGGACCAGGGCGTGCTCGATGCGCTTGCCGACCGGCTGTTCGCGCCAGCTCAGGTCGACGAAGCGGGCGGCGCCCTTCTCGCCCTTCCACCGCGGCGCCATGTCGACCAGCCGCTCGGTGTTCGACACGTTCGTGCGCTGCGGCCGGTTCAGGATGACGTCCTCGACGGCCTCCCTCAGCTCCGGATCGATGTCGTCATAGACGGGCAGGTCGCCCGCGTTGACGATGCCCATGTCCATGCCCGCGGCGATGGCGTGATACAGGAAGACGCTGTGGATGGCCCGGCGCACCGGCTCGTTGCCGCGGAAGCTGAACGACACGTTCGACACCCCGCCCGAGACGTGGGCGTGGGGCAGGGTGGCTTTTATGACGCGCGTCGCCTCGATGAAGTCGACGGCGTAGTTGTCGTGCTCCTCGATCCCGGTCGCCACGGCGAAGATGTTGGGATCGAAGATGACGTCCTCAGGCGGAAACCCGACCTCGTCGACCAGGATTCGATAGGCGCGGGTGCAGATCTCGATCTTGCGCGCGGCGGTGTCGGCCTGGCCCTGCTCGTCGAAGGCCATGACCACCACGGCGGCGCCGTAGCGCAGGCATTTGACCGCCTGTTCGCGAAAGGCGGCCTCGCCCTCCTTCATGCTGATCGAGTTCACGATCGGCTTGCCCTGGACGCACTTCAGCCCCGCCTCGATCACCTCCCATTTCGAGCTGTCGATCATCACCGGCACGCGCGCGATGTCGGGCTCGGCTGCGATCAGGTTCAGGAAGGTCCGCATGGCGGCCACGCCGTCCAGCAGACCCTCGTCCATGTTGACGTCGATGATCTGGGCTCCGGCCTCGACCTGCTGCCGCGCCACGTCCAGCGCCGCGGCATAGTCGCCCTCGACGACCAGCTTCCGGAATTTCGCCGAGCCGGTGACGTTGGTCCGCTCGCCGACGTTGATGAAGGTGGGACGCATCAGTCGGTGCCGAGCTTCGCCTGCAATTGGGCGACGGTGGCTCGCCACGCCTCATGCTCGTCGGTCTCCCGCCAAAGCTCGTCGAGTTCGGAGTGTTCGGCCAATACGCGGTTCAGCGCGGCGACCACATGCAGGCCGGCTTTGGCCGGCGGCGGCCCCAGGCGCGCCAACAAGTCCTCCGAACCCTCAGGCGCCTGGCCGCAGACAAGCGCCGCCACCGCTACGGCTCGCGAGCCGTCGGGTGCCTCAAGGTATTCCGCGTGCGAGGCCACTCGCCCGAGAAATGTGGTCATGCGCTCCCACGTCGGGTTATCCGACACATCCCCCACGAGGTCGAGCGCGTCGTCGTTTTCGAAGGGTCCAGGTCCCCAGGCTCCCACGGCATCCCCCTTCAGCTGGCCATCTCGAACGGTTCCAGCCCGCTCAGGCGCATGGCGACGGGCCGCTCCGGAATCTCGCGCGGCGGCACGTCGGCGACCTGCCGGGCCACGCAGGCGATGTGATCCGGCGTCGTGCCGCAGCAGCCGCCGACTATGTTGACCAGGCCCGACTTGGCCCACTCCTCGATGGCGTGCGCCGTCTCGTGGGGCCGCTCGTCGTACTGGCCCATGGCGTTGGGCAGGCCGGCGTTGGGGAAGGCGGCCACCAGGGTGTCGGCGAGCCGCGCCAGTTCGGCGACGTAGGGCCGCATCAGATCGGCCCCCAGCGCGCAGTTGAAGCCCACGGCGAAGGGCTTCGCGTGCCGGATCGAGTTCCAGAACGCCTCCGCCGTCTGGCCCGACAACGTGCGCCCCGACCGGTCGGTGATGGTGCCCGAGATCCACAGGGGCAGGGGCTCATACCCCTCGTCCTCAAGGTCCAGGATCGCCTTGATCGCCGCCTTGGCGTTCAGCGTGTCGAAGATGGTCTCGACCAGAAACAGATCGACTCCGCCCTCGTGCAGGGCACGCGCCTGTTGCTTGTAGCCTGCGTGGACCTCGTCGAACGTCACGGCGCGGAAGCCGGGATCGTTGACGTCCGGGCTGATCGACAGCGTCCGGTTGGTCGGGCCGATCGACCCGGCGACGAAGCGCGGCTTGTGCGGCTCCTTTTCGGTCCAGCGATCGGCCACCTCGCGCGCGATGCGGGCCCCTTCGAAGTTCAGGTCGTGGACGGCGTCTTCCATGCCGTAGTCGGCCTGGCCGATGCGGGTGGAGGAGAAGGTGTTGGTCTCCGAAATGTCCGCGCCGGCGGCGTAGTACCGGTCGTGCAGGTCGGCGACGACGTCGGGTCGCGTCAGGATCAGCAGGTCGTTGTTGCCCTGCTGCGGGTGGCCGTGATCCCGGAACCGTTCGCCGCGGAAGTCCGGCTCCGACAGGTTCTGGCGCTGGATCATCACGCCCCAGCTGCCGTCAAGCACAAGGATGCGCTCGCCGGCGGCCGCCTTCAGGGCGTCGATGCGCTCGGCGCGGGTCATGCGGCGGCCTTGTCTTCGCGCACGCCCAGCACCCGGCAGATGGCGTAGACCAGGTCCGCCCGGTTCAGCGTGTAGAAGTGGAAGTCCTGAAAGCCTTCCTCCTGCAGTCGCGCGCAGGTTTCGGCGGCGACCGAGGCGGCCAGCAGCTTGCGGGTCTCCGGATCGTCGTCCAGCCCGTCGAAATGCGCCGCCAGCCAGTCGGGCACGGACGCGCCGCACGCCGCGCTCATGCGCTTCAGGCCGGTGAAGTTCGACACCGGCATGACCCCCGGGATCAGCGGGATTTCCACGCCGGCGGCGCGCACCCGGTCGCGGAAGCGCAGGAAGGCGTCCATGTCGAAGAAGAACTGGCTGACCGCGCGCGTCGCACCGGCGTCGACCTTGGCCTTCAGCACTTCGACGTCGTGCGCGATCGACGGGCTTTCCGGATGCTTCTCCGGATAGGCGCCGACGGTGATCTCGAACCCGCCCACGCGGCTGATCGCGGCCGTCAGCTCGGTGGCGTTGGCGTAGCCGTCGGCGCGCGGGGCGTAGGCGCCGCCGATGCCGGCCGCGCCCGGCGGATCTCCGCGCAGGGCCACGATGTGGCGCACGCCGGCGGCCTTGTAGTCCTGGATCACCGCGTCGATCTCGCCCCGGCTCGCCTCGACGCAGGTCAGGTGCGCCGCGGGCTTCAGGTTGGTTTCGGACAGGATGCGCGACACAGTCCGGTGCGTGCGCTCACGCGTCGAGCCGCCGGCGCCGTAGGTCACCGAGACGAACTCGGGCTTCAGCGGGGCCAGGCGCGAAATGGCCTTCCACAGGTTGGCCTCGGCCTCGTCGGTCTTGGGTGGAAAGAATTCGAACGACACGCGCGGGCGGCTGGCGTCACGGCCGGCGCGCGCCACAGGCCCCAGCGGCGACAGCAGCAGGGCGCGGGCCTGCGACAGGCTGAGGGGTTCGGCGCTCATGCGGCCTTCGCTTCCTTCAGGGCGGCGCGGCGGCCGGTCCAGATGCAGACGGTCAGCCCCTCGCGGTCGGGCGGCAGGACGGTCGCAGGCGCGGCCTCCAGCCCGCCCGAGGCCAGCCAGCGGCGCATCTCGGCATCGTCGAAGCCGAGGCGGCGATGCTGGTGTTCGTCGCGCATCTGTTCGAGGGCGTGGGGGGCGAAGTCCACGATCAGCAGGCGGCCGCCGGGCCGCACCAGTCGCGCCGCCTCGGTCACGGCCGCCGCCGGATCGCCCAGGTAGTGCAGAACCTGATGAACCACGACGAGGTCCGCGGTCCTGTCCGGCAGGCGCGTGGCGAAGACGTCGCCGTGATGCAGCTCGACCTTTTCCAGGCCCGCCTTCGCCACATTGGCGCGGGCGACGTTCAGCATGTTCTGGCTCAGATCCAGTCCGATCGACGTCTTCGCCTTGCGCCCCAGCAGGGTCAGCATGCGGCCCGAGCCGGTGCCCAGATCGACGACCCGGTCGAACGGTCCTTCGCCCGCGGCGGCCAGAATGGCCTCTTCCACCGCGCTCTCCCGCACATGATGCGACCGGATGCGGTCCCAGCTCGGCGCGATCTGATCGAACCACGCCTCGGCCTCGGCCGCCCGCTCGCGCCGCACGGCGTCCAGCCGCCGCCGGTCGCCGTCCCCGTCGCAGTCGTCCAGCAGGTCCAGCACGGCGTCGACCAACCGCCGGGACGACGTCTCGGACGACAGGCGGTAGAAGACTCGCGCGCCGTCGGGAAAGCGCTCGATCAGGCCCGCGTCGTTCATCAGCTTGAGGTGCCGGCTGACCCGGGGCTGGCTCTGTTCCAGCACCCGCGACAGCTCCATGACCGACAGCTCTTCGGTCGCCAGCAGGGCGAGGATGCGCAGGCGCGTGGGCTCACCCGCGCCCCGCAGCGCCTCCACGAGATGTTCCGCCCGGTACGTCATGAGGTCATATAAGGATATCCTTATATGGTTATGCAAGCAGAATCCGGCCTGTCCGGGTTGAAGCTCGCCGGCTGGCGCGCGAAGCTTCGAGGCACACCCGGAGCCCGTCATGATCCGCTTTCTCACGCCTGTCGTCGCCCTGCCGTTGCTGGCCTGTTCGCCGGGCGAGACCCCGGCTGCCCCCGAGGTCCTGGACCCGGCCGGCTCGGCTCCCGCGGCCGCATCCCCGACGGCGCCCGCCGACCCGGCCGACCCGCAGGCCCCGGCGCCCCGGCGACGGCCTGCGCCGACCGACGGCGCCGACGGCGCCGCGCCCCCGTCGCCGTCCGATCTTCCGGACCCCGCTCCGCAGGGCGCGCCCGCCGACCCCGACCGGCCCGTCGGACCGGCCGTGGGTCCCGGAAAGGATCTGAACGGCGACGGCCGCATCACCGAGGACGAGCGGCCCCACTATTAGGGCGCGGGCGTCACCGCCGGACGCCCGTTCAGGACGGCGTCGAGATTCTGCAGCAGCAGCCCCAGCATGGCCTGAACCGCCTGCGTCGTGGCGCCGCCCGTGTGCGGCGTCAGGACCGTGTTGGGCACGTCGGCCCACCGCGCGGCGTCGGTGGGCTCGGTCTCGAACACGTCCAGCGCCGCGCCGCCCAGTCGGCCCGACTTCAGCGCGGCGATCAGGGCGTCCTCGTCCACCACCTGCCCGCGCGAGACGTTGACCAGCAGACCGTCCGGCCCCAGCGCCTGCAGGACGTCCCCGGAAATCAGACCGCGGCTGGCGTCGTCGGCGCGGCAGGCCACGACCAGCACGTCGCTGCGCCTCGCCAGCTCCATCAGGCTTTCCGCGCGCGGCCAGGCGGCGTCCTTCGGCCTTGGCCCCCACCATGCCGGCGACATCCGCATGGCTTCCGCCCGCCGCGCCACGGCTTCGCCGATCGCGCCCAGGCCGACGACGCCCAGCTTCAGCCCGCCCAGCGAGCGCGTGATCGTCTTCGACTGCGGGGTCCACCGTCCGGCCCGCACGTCGGCGTCACCGGACGCGATGCGTCGGTGCGCCGCCAGGATCAGACCGATCGCGTGATCCGCCACGTCCTCGTGGTTCACGCCGGGCGCATGCGTGACCTCCAGTCCCCGCGCGCGGCACCAGGCTGGATCGATGCCGTCGTAGCCTGCGGTGAAGCATGCGACGTGCCTCAGTTTCGGCAGACGTTCGATCAGGGCGGCATCCAGCGGAAACTCGCCCGCCACCACCACCGCCTCGATCAGTGCCTCGGCCTCGACGGGCGGCCCTTCCCACAGGCGGTGAACGTCGTAGGCGCTCTCCATGAAGGGCGCGATGGGCCCCAGGTGGGGCTGCACGATCAGGACGGCGGGTCGGTCGCTCATTGCCCGAGACTAGGCCGCGCGATCCGCGCCGTCAGCCCTCCGTCGGGCGCATGAAGCTGGCGCGTTCGGCCCGCACCGCCTCGACGATGATCGACATGACGGCCCGGATCCGCGCCAGCGTCTTCAGGTCCGCATGGACCACCAGCCACAGGCTGCGCTCCAGCCCGACGTCGTTCGGAAGCACGCGCCGCAGCCCCGCCTCCTTCCGCGCGATGAAGTCTGGCAGGACGCAAAGGCCCGCCCCGGCCAGCGCCGCCTGCAGCTGGGCGATCAGGTTCGAGCTCTGAAGGGCCACGTGAATGTCCACGTCCGGAGCCTGCATGTAGTCCAGCTCCGGCGCATACAGCAGGTCGCCGATGTAGCCGACGAAACGGTGACCTGCCATGTCGGCGCGGGTCACGATCGGCGGCCGCGCGTCGAGGTAGGACGGCGCGGCATAGAGGCCCAGGCCGTAGTCCGTCAGCTTGCGCGACACCAGCCGCCCCTCGCGCGGCGGGCTCAGCGTGACCGCGATGTCGGCCTCGCGCTTCGACAGGCTGACCACGCCCGGGATGGCGACCAGCTGGATCTCCAGCTGCGGATGCCGCTCGGCCAGTCTGACCATCAGGGGAGCGAGGAAATAGCTGCCGAAGCCCTCCGGCGCGCCGATCCGCACTGCGCCGGTCAGGGCCTGATCCGCCTCCGCCAGCTGTGCCGCCGCCCGCAGCGACAGGCTTTCGATCCGCTCGGCGTGCGGCAGAAGCGCTTCACCGTGGGCCGTCAGCGCGTAGCCCTGCGGACTGCGGTCGAACAGACGGGCGCCCAGCGCGCCTTCCAGGGCGGCGATGCGGCGGGCCACGGTCGTGTGATCCGCGCCCATGCGGCCCGCGGCGGCCGTCAGCCGTCCGGTGCGCGCCACCGCCAGAAACGCGCGCAGGTCGTTCCAGTTGAAATCGTCGCCCAACGTCACTCCTGTGCAAAAATGCACAATGAATGAGCAGATAGTGGCATCGTCAGAGCGAAAAGACCATGGCATACGCCGCCCGACCAGAGTTCACCCAACCCGGATCGCCCGCCATGGCCTTCGACGCCGCCGACTTCCGCCCCGTCGCCGCTCCCGTTCCGACGGCGCCGGCTCCGTGCCCCGTCTGGACCGCCGAGAACCCTGACCGCGCCCTGGCGTTGCTGTTCGTGTCGCCGCAGGACTGCGACGCCGTCGACGTGCTCACCGCGCTGGAGGCCTGATCCGTGACCGACACGACGCGCCGCGACCCGCCGCTGACGATCCCGCCTGACCCGGAGGTCGTCGCAGAAGCCCTGACGGGCCTGATGACCAGCGCCGCCGCCGCCGTGCGCGCCACGGCGCAGAAGGCCATGTCGCCAGACCCGCTGCCCTACGACCCGACGACCGTCGCGCGCGCGTGGCTGGATTTCAACACCGCGGTCATGACCAGCCCGGCGGCCCTGATGCAGGCCCAGATGCAGGGCTGGCAGGACTGGTCGGCCCTGTGGCGCGGCTTCGGCGAGCGGATGATGGGCGGCAATCCCGAGCCGGTGGCGACGCCTGAACGCGGCGACCGTCGTTTCTCCGACCCGGCCTGGACCGAGGAGCCCGTGTATGACTGGCTGAAGCAGGCCTATCTGCTTTCGGCCAGGCGCATGCAGGACTTCGTCGCCGCCGCCCCGGTCGACGACGCGACCCGCGCCCAGGTCGACTTCGCCGGCCGTCAGCTGATGAACGCCCTGTCGCCCTCGAACTGGGCCCACACCAACCCGCAGGTGGCTCGCCGGACGATCGCGAGCGGGGGGCTCAGCCTGCTGACCGGTCTGACCAACCTGCTGGACGACGTCGCCCGCGGCGACGGCCTGATCTCGCGCCGCGCGCCCAACGATTTCGAACTGGGCCGCAACGTCGCCGCCACGCCGGGCGCCGTCGTCTTCCGCAACGACCTGCTGGAGCTGATCCAGTACGCGCCCACGACCGACAGGGTCTTCCGCCGGCCGCTGCTTTTCGTGCCGCCGCTGGTCAACAAGTACTATCTCTTCGACCTGACGCCCAAGGCCAGCTACCTGAAGTGGCTGGTCGACCAGGGCCACACCGTCTTCGTCGTCTCGTGGGCGAACCCCGACGCGGCGATGTCCGACAAGGGGCTCGAGGCCTACGTGAAGGACGGCGTCATCGCCGCCATGGACGCCGTCGCCGCCGCGACCGGCGAGGCGGACGTCGATCTTGTGTCCTACTGCCTCGGCGGCACGCTGACGGCCATGGCTTTGGCTTATCTGGCGCAGACGGGGCAGGGCGACCGCGTCGCCTCCGCCACCCTGATCGCGGCCCTGGTCGACTTCGGCGACATGGGCGAGTGGTCCGTTTTCACCGGCAAGGGCGATCTGGACGCCTTCGACCGGTATCTGGACCGCAAAGGCTTCGTCGAGGCCCACGACCTGACCAAGCTGTTCGCCACCGTCCGCGCCAACGACCTGATCTGGTCCTCCGTCGTGACCCACTATCTGCTGGGCGACGAGGCGCGCGCCTCAGACCTTCTGTGGTGGTTCGACGACGGTGCGCGCATCCCGGCCCGCTTTCTCAAGGAGTATGGCCGCGACGTCCTGGCCGGCAACCGGCTGAAGGACGCGGGCGGCGTCACCATCGACGGCGTGGCGCTGGACCTGTCGAAGATCGGCACGCCCGTCATGCTGATCGCGCTGAAGGACGACCACGTCTCGGCGTGGAAGTCGACCTACGCCCAGCGCACGCTCTTCGGCGGGCCGACGCGCTTCCTCATGGGCGGTTCGGGCCACAACGCCGGCATGATCAATCCGCCGGCGGCCAACAAGCACGGCTACTGGGTCAACGCCGAGGCGCCCGCCGATCCCGAGGCCTGGCTGGCCGGGGCGCAGAAGAAGGACGGCTCATGGTGGCCCGAATGGCAGGGCTGGCTGGGCGAGATGGCCGCCGACGAAAAGGTCAAGGCGCGCAAGCCGGGCTCGGGCAAGCTCAAGGCCCTGACCGCCGCCCCCGGCGACTACGTCCGGGTCCGGCACTGACGAAAAAGGGCGGCAGGTGATCCTGCCGCCCTTTCTCTTTTCGGCCCGGTCTCTTACCGCCCGAACTTCTGAAACTTGATCCGGTGCGGGATCAGGCTGTCGGCGCCGAGACGCCGCTTCTTGTCTTCCTCGTAGGCCTCGAAGTTGCCCTCGAACCATTCGACGTGGCTGTCGCCCTCGAAGGCCAGAATGTGCGTCGCCAGACGGTCCAGGAACCAGCGGTCGTGGCTGATCACCACGGCGCAGCCGGCGAACTCCTCCAGCGCCTCCTCGAGGTTCTGCAGCGTCTCGATGTCCAGGTCGTTGGTCGGTTCGTCCAGCAGGATCAGATTGCCGCCCGTCGCCAGCGTCTTGGCCAGGTGCACGCGATTGCGCTCGCCGCCCGACAGCAGGCCGACCTTCTTCTGCTGGTCGCCGCCCTTGAAGTTGAAGCTGCCGACGTAGGCGCGCGTGTTGATCTCGCGCTTTCCGACCATCATCACGTCGGTGCCGCCCGAGATGGCCTCCCAGATCGTGTGGCTGGGGTTCAGGTCGTCGCGCGACTGGTCGACGTAGGCCAGCTTGACCGTCTCGCCGAGGCGCATCTTGCCCGCATCGGGCTGCTCCTGACCGGTGATCAGGCGGAACAGGGTCGACTTGCCGGCGCCGTTCGGGCCGATCACGCCGACGATGCCGTTGGGCGGCAGCTTGAAGGTCAGGTCCTTGAACAGCAGCTTGTCGCCGTAGGACTTCTCCAGCCCCTCGACCTCCAGCACCACGTTGCCCAGGCGCGGGCCGGGCGGGATCTGGATGACCGCGTGGGTCTGGGCCTTGGTCGCGTTCTCCTGCTCGGCCACCATGCGTTCATAGGCGGCCAGACGCGCCTTTGACTTCGCCTGCCGGGCCTTGGCGCCGGAGCGCACCCATTCCAGTTCGCGGGTCAGGGCCCGCTGGCGGGCCTCGCTCTCCGACTGCTCCTGCACCACGCGCTTCTGCTTGGCTTCCAGCCAGCTGGAATAGTTGCCCTCGTGCGGGTGGCCCTTGCCGCGGTCCAGCTCCAGCGTCCACTTGGTGACCTGGTCCAGGAAATAGCGGTCGTGGGTGACCAGGATGACGCAGCCGGGGAAGTTCTCCAGATGGTGCTGCAGCCACGCCACCGACTCGGCGTCCAGGTGGTTGGTCGGTTCGTCCATCAGCAGCATGTCGGGCTTGGACAGCAGCAGGCGCGCCAGCGCCACGCGGCGCTTCTCGCCGCCCGAAAGGTTGGTCACCTCCCAGTCGTCCGGCGGGCAGCGCAGGGCGTCCATGGCCATCTCGATGCGGCTGTCGATGTCCCAGACGTCGCCCGCGTCGATCTTCTCCTGGAGGGCGGTCATCTCCTCCATCAGCTCGTCGGTGTAGTTCTCGGCCATCTCCGCGGCGATGGCGTTGAAGCGGTTGACCCACTGCTTCTCCTCGCACCAGGCCTCGACGTTCTCGCGGACGTTCATGGCGGGATCCAGCTGCGGCTCCTGCTCCAGATATCCGCGCTTGACGCCGTCGGCCGCCTTGGCCTCGCCCTGGAACTCGGTGTCCAGCCCGGCCATGATCTTCAGCAGCGTCGACTTGCCCGAGCCGTTGACGCCGACGACGCCGATCTTGGCGTCGTTGTAGAAGCTCAGCCAGATGTTCTCGAAGACCTTCTTGCCGCCGGGATAGGCCTTGGTCAGGCCCTGCATCTGGAAGATGTACTGCTGCGCCATGGGGTGCGTTCAGCCCTGTCGTCTGGAGTATGGGGAGGTCGGCGCGGGACATAGCGGGCCGCGGCCGGATGGGCAAACGCTAGGGGGCCGACGCGGCGGTTTGAAGGCGGCGTTCTACTCACTATGGTGAGTTAATGAACTGGGCGAGCCACCAGCAATTTCACTGGAAGATGTTCCGCGTGATGACGCGCTTCGTCCTCTGGTGCTGGCTCATCATCGGCGGCCTTGGCTTCCTCCTGGCCGCCTTCCATCCAGAACAGGAAGATCGCCTCGCGACGGCGTTCGCTTTTGCGACAGCAGCGGCTATCGGAGGCGGCGCGCTCCTGATCTGGCGTCACGTGGCGGGGCTTGCGAAGTTTTCCCGCGGCGAACAGGTCGCCTTGGGATCGGACCAGTCCGATCCCTCACATTAGGGCTCGCGCAGCGTTCAAATCCTCCACGAACCGCGCCCGTTCCGCCGCCGCGGCGGCCTTGTCGGGGATGCGCAGCAGATAGCTGGGGTGGACGGTCAGAAGGACCGTCGACCCGTCCTCCAGCGCGACCGGACGGCCGCGCTCCTTCGTCACCGCCACCTTGCGGCCCAGCACGCCATAGGCGGCGGTGGCGCCGAGCGTCACGATCAGTTTCGGCTTCACGATCGCCCGCTCGGCGTCCAGCCACCAGCGGCAGGCCTGCACCTCGCTCGTGTTCGGGGTCTGGTGGATGCGACGCTTGCCGCGCGGCTCGTGCTTGAAATGCTTCACCGCATTGGTGACGAAGGCGTGGCTTCGGTCGACCTCCGCCTCGGCCATGGCCGCGTTCAGCACCTGACCCGCCGGCCCGACGAACGGCTCGCCCGCCAGATCCTCCTGATCGCCCGGCTGCTCCCCGACGATCATCAGGTCGGCGCGCGTCGGCCCACGTCCGCACACCCCCTGCGTCGCGTCGCGCCACAGGGGGCAGCGGCGACAGCCCTGCACCGCGCGATCCAGCGCCTCCAGCGTCTCGGGCGGCTGGGCGTCCTGCACGGCGCGCTCCACGACGGGGGCGACGGCGTGGATCAGCTTGGGGTTGGGCAAGGAAGCGGGGGCGGCGACCATCTCCCTTTCCCGAACCTCCGCCCGCGCCACCAGTTCCGGGATCAGCGACGCCTCGGGAAGATTGGCCCAGTACCGCTTGGGCATCTCGCCCTGCATGGTCTTCGTCTTCAGCCGCGCGGGGTTGAAGGTCGAGGCATAGTAGGTCTTCCAGAACTCCTCGATCTCGTCGTCCTGCGGGGCCATGTCTCGTGTGGCGGGCGGGCCGAAAGACAGCGCCGCGCCGTCCCAGTCGGCCGTGCCGTCGGGCGTCAGGATGGTCCAGCGCATGGTCGTGAACCGCCGCTGGAAGAAGGGCGCGGTCTTCTCCAGCACGCGATGCGCCGGTTCGAACCATGCGATCCAGCGTTCGCCCGTGTCGTCTTCGACCTGCCGGAACCGGACGAAGGCCTTCATCTTGTGGCTGGCGCGGCTGACGTTCTTCGCCCGCTCCATCGCGTCGGCGACGTCGCGGTCCGACGCCACCTTCATCAGGTCGCGCTCGGACTGCAGCCGCCACAGCATGCGGTACAGCAGGTCGAACCGGTCGTCGGACCGGTGCAGCGCCACCTCCGCGGCCAGATCCAGGAAGGCGCGGGGAACGGTGATCGGCCGCGCCTTGTCGGACACGGGCGGCGTGGGGGAAGGGAGGTCGAACAGCCCCTCCTGTCCGCCCACCCGAAACCGCACCGCCTGCGGCTCCACCCCCGCCGAGAGCAACCCGCGCGCCGCCTCGCGCCAGCCGGTCAGGTCCGTCTCCGACGTCAGGCTCACCGTCCGCATCAGAACAGGCTCAGCTGCTCCGGCGCGCGGGCGGGCGCCAGCCGCGTCTTCAGGTCCACCGCGTCGGTCAGTCCGCCGGGCGTCCAGTCCAGCGTGGTGATGAACGGCCGCACCTTGTCGATGCCGCGCGTCAGCCGCTGCACGTCCTCCAGCCGCAGCGTCCGGTAACGTCGCACCGAAATCATACGGTTGACCGACTTCACGCCCAGCCCGGGCACGCGCAGCAACATGTCGCGCTCAGCCAGATTCACGTCGACGGGAAACTGGTCGCGGTTGGCCAGCGCCCAGGCCAGCTTCGGATCGACCGCCAGATCCAGCATCCCGTCCGGGGAGGCCGAGGCGATCTCGGGCGCCGAGAAACCGTAGAACCGCATCAGCCAGTCCGCCTGGTACAGCCGATGCTCGCGCATCAGCGGCGGCTTCGACGGCGGCAGGGCGGACGACGAATCCGGAATGGGGCTGAAGGCGGAGTAGTAGACGCGACGCAGTCCGTATCCGCCGTACAGCGATGCCGAGCGGTCGAGAATTTCCGCGTCGGGCGCGCCGTCGGCGCCGATGATCAGCTGCGTCGACTGCCCCGCCGGCGCGAACCGGGGCGGCCTGGCACGATCCTTCTTGCCGCCCTTCGCCTCCTCCACCTTCAGCCGCACGCGCCCCATGGCCTGCTTGATCACGCCCGCGTCCTTCTGCGGGGCCAGTCGCTCCAGCGCCTCGTCGCGCGGCAGCTCGACGTTGGCCGACAGGCGGTCGGCATAGAGACCGGCCTGCTCGACCAGGGCCGGATCGGCCTCGGGGATCAGCTTCAGATGGATGTAGCCGCGGAAGTCGTGGTCCTCGCGCAGCGACCGGGCCACGCGCACCATCTCCTCCATCGTGTGGTTCGACGACTTCACGATGCCGGACGAGAGGAACAGTCCCTCGATGTAGTTCCGGCGATAGAAGTTCAGCGTCAGGTCCACGACCTCCTGCACGCTGAACCGCGCGCGCGGCACGTTCGAACTCGTCCGGTTGATGCAGTAGGCGCAGTCGAAGATGCAGAAGTTGGTCAGCAGGATCTTCAGCAGGGACACGCACCGGCCATCGGGCGTGTAGGCGTGACAGATGCCCATGCCCTCGGTTGACCCCACCCCCGTGCCGCCGACCGAGTTCCGCTTGCTCGATCCCGACGAGGCGCAGCTGGCGTCGTACTTCGCCGCATCCGCCAATATTTCCAGCTTCTTACGCAGATCCAGACGCGCCATGCGTTCTTGATATGTTCGCGTTTCATGTTATGCAAGCGTCACGGTTTTCCTTCCTCCCTTGCGGAGGAAGGTGGCTCGCGGAGCGAGACGGATGGGGGGTGAAACACCGCCCAATGAAGTGGAGGCTCAGGCATGACGCTGCACTTCGAGCGCGCTCACGCGACGTTCCGGCGGCTTCGAAAGTCGACCACCGTCTCCGAGCAGAATCTCTGGAGCCTGTTGCGCAACCGTCAGGTCGCCAACCTGCGATTCCGCCGCCAACACCCGATCGGCCCTTACGTCGTGGACTTCTGCTGTCCGAGCGCCAAGCTGATCGTCGAACTCGACGGCGGCGTGCACCGTTTACGCGAGGCTGACGACGCCGCGCGCGACGACTGGCTTCGCGGCCTCGGCTTCGTCATTCTGCGATTCAGCAACTCGGCCTTTTCGAAGAATCCGAACCTCGTCCTTCAGGCCATAAGTGACCATGCCGCTCGAACCGGTGGAATCACCCCCCGTCCGTCTCGCTCCGCGAGCCACCTTCCCCCGCAAGGGGGGAAGGCGATGACGTCGTCTCCCGAAATCTGGTTCTACCACCTTGAGCGGTCCAGCCTGGAACAGGTGCTGCCCGGGCTGCTTGAAAAGACGCGCGAGCGCGGGTGGAAGGCCTTGGTCAGGGTCGGATCCCCCGACCGGCTGGACGCGGTGGATCGGGACCTCTGGACTTTTCGCGACGACGCCTTCATGGCCCACGGCCGCGCCGATCGGCCTCATGCGGAGCGCCAGCCCATCCTTCTGTCGCAATCGGCGGAGAACCTGAACGGCGCTCAGGCGCTGTTCATCCTGGACGGCGCAGAGCTTGGCCGCACGGAAGGGTACGAACGATGCTTCATCCTGTTCGACGGACGCGACGACGTGGCGGTTCAGGCCGAGCGCGACCGTTGGAAGGCCTTGAAGGGGCAGGGCGCCAACCTGGCCTACTGGAAGCAGTCGCCGGAGGGCGTCTGGCAAAAGGCGGCCTGATCGCGCTCGCTCTGTGCGCGACGGCTTGCGCCTCCTCCGACGCACCGGCGTCCAACGCCCGCGACGGCGAGGTCCAGCCCGCGGTCGTGACCTCCGCCATTCCCGTCGACGATCTGACGTCCGCCTCCGCCGCCGGCATTCCCGGGGCCGGCCGGGATCAGTGCGGCGCGCACGAGCTGCAATGGCTCGTCGGCAAGGATCGCAGCGAGATCCCCGTGCCGGTCAACCCCTACGCCCGCCGCGTCACCTGCACGACCTGCGCGGTGACCGAGGACTATTCGCCGACCCGCCTGAACATCTTCTTCGACCAGGACTCCAACAAGGTCGAAACCGTCCGCTGCGGCTGAGCCGCGGCGTCATGCAGCAAAGGACCCGCCCATGAGCCGTCTCGCCTTCCTCGCTCCCTTGGGGCTGCTCGCCCTCGCCGCCTGCGCGCCCATGGACGGCATGGAGCCGCCCGCCGGCGGCGCCGAGCAGTGTCCGGCCGCCAAATATCGTCCCTACATCGGTCGTCAGCAGTCCGAACTGCCCGCGGCCTCGGCGGGCGAGGTGCGCCGCGTGGTGTGCGACACCTGCGCCGTGACCATGGACTACAATGCCGGCCGCGTGAACGTGATCTTCGACACCCGCACCGGCGTCGTGAAATCGGTGAACTGCGGATGAAGACGCTCGCGCTCATCGCCCTGGCCGGCCTGACCGGCGCGGTCGCGGCCGCCTGCGCGCCGATGCCGGACGCCGGCGCGCCCAGCCCGCATCAGTGCGACGCCGAGGACGCGAAGTCCCTGATCGGCAGCCACGTGGGCGCCGTCACCTTCGCGCCGGACAAGCCGGTGCGCATCGTCTGCACCACCTGCCCGACGACCAAGGACTTCCGTCCTGACCGCCTCAACGTCCGCTTCGACGAGGCCACGGGCATCATCCGGTCGGTCGACTGCGGCTGACCCGCCGGCGGGGCGGGGCCTGCGGGCTCCGCCTCAGCCGCCGCCGCGCAGGATCGGCGCCCCGATCGACCAGCAGTGGCCGAACGGGTCGGTCAGCCGCCCGTAGCGGTCGCCCCAGAACTGGTCGGCCAGCGGCATGACGGGCACGCAGCCCGCCTTCATGGCCCGTTCCCACCAGAAATCGGCGTCGTCGACCTGCAGGTGCAGGGTGACGGCCTTCGGCTCCACGTCGCCCTCGTGACCATATTCCGGAAACTCGTCCGACAGCATGACCACGCCGCCGTTGATGACCAGCCGGCTGTGCATCAGACGCTCGCCGTCCTCGGCCAGATTCCGGAACTGCTCCTCGGCCCCGAACGCCGCCCGATAGAACTCCACCGCCGCCTGTCCGCCGCGCGAGGGAATGGTCAGATACGGCGTCACGCCGCCCGGCTGGATCGTGTTCGGATCGGTCATGCGGTCTTATCGCCCGGCGGGGCGCGGCGCGAAAGCCTCGTGACGGGCGATCTAGTTGATCCTGCCCGCCTGGGCGCGGTCAATGGCCGTCGAACGGGCCGCTCCGCTGCGGGTGACGTTGGCCTCTCTGGGCGCATGTGCGCCTCTGCAGGCGTAATCCCGCCGCGCGTCGCCCGTCTGCCGTCCCGTGGGGGCGGCTTGAGCGCCGCCGTGGCACCGCAGCGGCGCCTCGGCCAGGGTCAGGTCGCGACCGGCGCCTGAAGGCGCGCAGGCGGACACCGCGGCGGCGAGTCCGGCGACGGCGATGATCGAGATGCGCATGCGATGAATTCCTCCAGCGGGGCGCGACCGCCCGGAGCCCCCATAGTCGGCGTCCAATGCGTCCGGTCAAGGTCGAAACCCGGCGGTCGGCCGTTGGCTCGGCGGCGAGGACGTCTTACCTCCGCTCCATGTCCGACCTGTTCGAAGCCTCCGGCGTCCATCCGCCCGACGCCCCTCTGGCCGAGCGCCTGCGCCCGCGCAGCCTCGACGAGGTCGTCGGTCAGGATCACCTCCTGGGCGAGGGCGGGCCGATCCGGCGGATGGTCGAGGCGGGGCGTCTGGGCTCCATGATCCTCTGGGGTCCGCCCGGCACCGGCAAGACCACCATCGCCCGCCTGCTGGCCCAAGCCGCGGGCTATCAATTCCAGTCCCTCAGCGCCGTCTTCTCCGGCGTCGCCGACCTCAGGAAGGCGTTCGAGACCGCGCGCGGCCGCCGCGCCGCCGGCCAGTCGACCCTGCTCTTCGTCGACGAGATTCACCGCTTCAACCGCGCCCAGCAGGACGGCTTCCTGCCTTTCGTGGAGGAGGGGATCGTCACCCTCGTCGGCGCCACGACCGAGAACCCCTCGTTCGAACTGAACGGCGCGCTCTTGTCCCGCAGCCAGGTCTACGTCCTGAAAAGGCTGGACGATCCGGCGCTCGATCAACTGTTGATTCGCGCCGAGGCCGCCGAGGACCGCGCCCTGCCGCTGACGCCCGAGGCGCGGCAGGCCCTGCTGGCGCTGGCCGACGGCGACGGCCGCTATCTGCTGACCATGGCCGAGGTGCTGTTCGCCCTGCCGGCCACCGAACCCCTGGACGTCCAGGCGCTGGCGGGAACCCTGCAGCGCCGCGCGCCCGCCTACGACAAAAGTCGAGAAGAACACTACAACCTCATATCCGCCCTGCATAAATCTGTGCGGGGTTCCGACCCCGACGCGGCCTTGTACTGGCTGGCGCGCATGCTGAACGGGGGCGAGGATCCGCTGTACTTGGCCCGCCGCATCGTCCGCATGGCGGTGGAGGACGTCGGTCAGGCCGACCCGCTCAGCCTGCTGGTCGCCAACGCCGCCAAGGACACCTACGACTTCCTCGGCAGTCCCGAGGGCGAGCTGGCCCTGGCCCAGGCCGTCGTCCACCTGGCCACCGCGCCCAAGTCGGTGGCGGTCTACAAGGCCTACGGCGCGGCGAAGAAGGCGGCGCACGAGACCGGCTCGCTGATGCCGCCCGCGAACATCCGCAACGCCCCGACGAAGCTCCTCAAGGAGCTGGGCTACGGCAAGGGCTACCAGTACGACCCGGACGCCGAGGACGGCTTCTCCGGCGCGAACTACTTCCCCGAAGGCATGGACCGCCGCACCTTCTACGACCCGCCCGGCGAGGGCCACGAGGCGAAGGTCAAGGAGCGGCTGGAGCGGTGGGCGCAGCTGCGGGCGCAGAAGAGCTGACCCTTCTCCCCCCGCGACTGACCGGCTAAGTCGGGCGGCAAGGGAGTCTCTTCATGCAATCCATCCTCGAACAGCTCGAAGCCCGTCGCGCGGCGGCCCGTCTCGGCGGCGGCCAGAAGCGGATCGAGGCGCAGCACGCCAAGGGCAAGCTGACCGCCCGCGAGCGGATCGAGGTGCTGCTGGACGAGGGCTCCTTCGAGGAGACCGACATGTTCGTGGAGCACCGCAGCCACGACTTCGGCATGGACCAGCAGCGCATCCCCGGCGACGGCGTGGTCACCGGCCGCGGCACCATCGGCGGGCGGCTGGTCTACGTCTTCTCCAAGGACTTCACCGTCTTCGGCGGCTCCCTGTCGGGGGCGCACGCGGCCAAGATCGTCAAGATCCAGAAGATGGCCCTGACCAACGGCGCCCCGATCATCGGCATCTTCGACGCCGGCGGCGCCCGCATCCAGGAGGGGGTCGAGAGCCTGGCCGGCTATGCCGACATCTTCCTGCAGAACACCCTGGCCTCGGGCGTGATCCCCCAGATCAGCGTCATCATGGGCCCCTGCGCCGGCGGCGACGTCTACTCCCCGGCCCTGACCGACTTCATCTTCATGGTGAAGGACACGTCCTACATGTACGTGACCGGTCCGGACGTGGTGAAGACGGTCACCAACGAGGTCGTGACGCACGAGGAGCTGGGCGGCGCCCGCGTCCACGCGGGCAAGTCGGGCGTGGCCGACGGCGCCTTCGAGAACGATCTGGAGGCCCTGTCCGAGGTCCGCCGCCTGATCGGCTTCCTGCCCCTGTCGAACCGCGAGAAGCCGCCGGTCCGCGACAGCTACGACGATCCGGAGCGCGACGAGGCCAGCCTCGACACCCTGGTCCCCGCCAACCCGAACCAGCCCTACGACATGAAGGAGCTGATCCTGAAGACGGTCGACGAGGCCGAGTTCTTCGAGATCGGCGCCGACTATGCGAAGAACATCGTGACCGGCTTCGGCCGGCTGGACGGCCAGTCGGTCGGCGTGGTCGCCAACCAGCCCCAGACCCTGGCCGGCGTGCTGGACATCGACTCCAGCCGCAAGGCCGCCCGCTTCGTCCGCTTCTGCGACGCCTTCGACATCCCGATCGTCACCTTCGTCGACGTGCCGGGCTTCATGCCGGGGACCAAGCAGGAGTACGGCGGCCTGATCAAGCACGGCGCCAAGCTGCTGTTCGCCTATGCCGAGGCCACGGTGCCCAAGCTGACCGTCATCACGCGCAAGGCCTATGGCGGCGCCTATGACGTCATGAGCTCCAAACACCTGCGGGGCGACGTCAACTACGCCTGGCCCACCGCCGAGATCGCCGTCATGGGGGCCAAGGGCGCCGTGGAAATCATCTTCCGCAAGGAGGCCGGCGATCCCGAGGCGCTGGCGGCCCGCGAAGCCGAGTACAAGGAGCGGTTCGCCAACCCCTTCGTCGCGGCCAAGCTGGGCTACATCGACGACGTCATCATGCCCCACGGCACGCGGCGCCGCCTGATCCGGGCGCTACGCACGCTGAAGGGGAAGGTGGCGGAGAACCCGTGGAAGAAGCACGACAACATTCCGCTCTAAAGCGGAGTGGGGCCGCGCCGAGGAGCTTCAACAGGACGACGACCGATCGCTTGATCGCGTGCGTCTTCCAAAAGGCGATCGAATGACTGAGCCAGCCGGTCAGGTGCGGCCATTACGGGGGCCTCAGCCAGTCTGAACAGTGTGCGGTCGGGGATCGACAGAACCGCAACGTCGTCGATGTTCCCATCATCCTCGTACGCGGGGCGCACCATGCGCAGCGCGCCATAGACCAGGCGGGCGATGAGTGGGGGGTGTGCCGTGTTGAATAGGTGGACGGCTACGCGCGATCCGCCGATTTCAATTCCGAAGTTGGGTTCGTAGCGGACCCGGAATGCGCCGTTCAGGCTTTCAAACGTCACCGGCATCACATGGAAGATCTCGCCCGGATTGGCCGCTCGCCACGCTTCGAGCCACTGCAGACCTTCCAGGACTGAGCGACGCTCAGACTCACGGCTGATGGATTGTGCGGATGTCACGAGATCGGCGAGCGGCTCGCGATCTACCAACAGCCGGTGAGCGTGGGTGCGAAGGCTACGGTGGTAATCGTACCCGCCCGTGCTGGCAGTGAAGCGGGACCTCAGAGCGGACATCTGAGGCTGTGCGTTTTGGCAGATTAGCTTGAGAAAGGCGGAAAAGCCGAAAGTCGGCATGGAAGTCCCCCGGACTGAGGCGGGACTTGGGCTTGACACTGGGCCGCCGGAGACTAAATCGTCCCCCTCGCGAAGTGGGCCAGTTCTTGCCGCCCAAGTCTGTTGGATGGCAAGCGCCTAACTCCGGAAGCCGTTGGGTTGCCGCCCGACGGCTTCTTTCGTTTCAGCGTCAGTGTTGGGTATCTTTGATTTGTCGGGAACGCGCAATAGCAGTCGCGCACGCGGACTGCCAAAATCGCACATCATCTGGGGGCCAATCTGTGGGCCGCACCTAGATGTAGTGGTTGTGTTCCGATTCTCGCTTCCTTGCAATCCCGCAATGCATTGATCTTTCGGGCAATTTTTTTAACCACCGGTTATCCACAGAATCACCCACCGCGGGTCAAAAGGCTGGCGTTTTCAACGTGCGGCGTCTGGCTCGACGCTTGAGTTCGACCGACCTCCTCTTCCTCTGCGCCCGCAACCGCCTCCGCTCGCCCACGGCGGAGCGGGTCTTCGCCGACCGGCCGGGGGTGGAGACGGCGTCCGCCGGCCTGGCGCCGACGCCGACGTGCCGGTCGATCCCGAGATGCTCGAATGGGCCGACCTGATCCTCGTCATGGAGGCGGCGCACAAGGCCAAGCTCCAGCGCCGCTTCGGCCCCCACCTGAAGCGCGCCCGCCTCATCGTGCTGGGCATCCCCGACGACTACGGCTTCATGCAGCCCGAACTGGTGGCCCTGCTGGAGAAGAAGGTCGCGCCGCATCTGCGCTGACGTCGCCCTTCTCCCGCGGGGGAGAAGGAACCCGGTGGCCTCCTTCCCATTCCCTCCTGCGAACCCCTCTCCCCAGGAGCCTCCCCATGACTGACGCCACCCGTTTCGACGAGACCGACACCACGCTGATCCCTGCCGGAGAGGGCCAGTACGGCACGGTGGACGACGGGCTGCAGCTGGATCCCGCCTCGCCGACGGCCGAGCGCGCCTCGCTGCGTCAGACGGTGAAGAGCGACCTGTCCGGGGCCCGCGACTGGGGCCGCGGGCGCGCCGTCGCCGCGCGTCAGGCGGTGGTCGAGGACCCGCTGCGCTCGGCCTTCACGGCGCTGGGGATCGGCGTGGTCATCGGCGTGCTTCTGCGCCGCTGACCGGCGCTCAGCCCGCGGCGGGGATGGCCGTCAGCCCGGCCACCCCGACCGCGTACAGGGCCAGCACGGCCCACGAATCCAGCCCCATGCCTCCCGGGCGTCGCGTCGGCCGGAAGATCAGCCCGGCCAGATAGACGCACGTCAGCACCGCCCCCAGCGCCGCCAGATAGACCGTCGCCGGCCCCGCCTGCGGCAGCACCGCCTGCCCCGACAGCAGGGCGGCCGGCAGCAGCAGCACCGGCAGGAAGGCGTTGCCGCCGAAGATGTCGCTGACCGCCAGCCGATAGTCCTTCATCCGCACCGAGGCGATGCCGGTCGACAGTTCGGGCAGGGCCGTCGCCGCCGCCAGCACGGTGGCCCCGAACACCACGCCCGAGAGGCCCAGCCGGTCGGCCATGACCGACCCCGCGCGCTCCAGCACCACCCCCGCGGCCAGCGTCGCCAGCGCGGCGACCGCGAACACCGCCACTGTGCCGACCAGCGCGACCCCGCCGTGCCTGCCGGCGAACGCCTCGCGGGAATGGCCGCGCGGCTGCTCCTGCCCCTCGGGCGCCCGGCCGGCCGCGTGCCAGGGCAGGCCGCGCCGCGCCCGCACCATCATCCAGACGCCCGCGATCCACACCGCCGTGATCGCCAGCGGCGCCGCGCCGGCCCCGATCAGGCCGCCGCCCGCCGGCAGCTGCGCCCCCATGATCGCCACGGCCAGCACCGCCACAACCAGCAGGCCCTCCAGCACCAGATCCAGACTGGCCGCGCGGAACGTCAGCGGCGGCCCCTTGCCGCCCGCCCGGTCCATGGCCGCCAGCACCACGGTCTGGATCGCGATCCCGCCCAGGATGTTGCCGACCGCCACCTCCATCTGGCCCGACAGCGCCGCGCTGACCGTGATCGCGATCTCCGGCAGATTGGTCGCCACCGCCAGCAACAGCAGCCCGCCCAGCGCCTCGCCCAGGTTCAGCCGCACCGACAGCACGTCGGTGGTCCGCGCCAGCGCCAGCCCGGCGACCCACGTCACCCCGGCCGCCGCGACGAACAGGACCGCCAGAACGGTCAGCGACAGATGGTTGAACACGGCGCGGCCCCCGGACGGTTTGCGGCCACCCTGCGCCCTCCCGCCCGCGTCGCAAAGCGTCGATCGGCGCCCGTTCATCGCGCTGACCGCCGGCGGAAACGGTCGAAGATTCAGCGCCCCGCCGAAATCTTCGGCCGTTTCGTCACGACCGCTCCGGACCTGACCCACCCTTCCTTCGTCCCGTCGCACCGGAGGGCTCGTGAGGCCTGCGACCTTGCGGCGGCGGGAGCGTGTGGAGCGGGGTCCTTCTTTGTGGGCCTATCGCTCGCGCCGCGGGCGCTCGCTGCTTGAGGCCAGGTTGGTCTCGGTGATCGGCGGGAGTTCGGGGGGCGAGCGAAGGGGCGACGGAGACGGAGCCGATCGGGGTCACCAAGAGATGATCCCGGGCAAGGGTCAGGGGGGATACCTGGACCGATCCGGGACCGTCCGCAGGGACGGCCCGCCCGCCGGAGGCGACCGCGGTAAGGCGTGAACAGCGCCACCCGACGCGGGCTTCCGTCAAAACCATGCGCGCGGAGCGTCACGCGAAGCCGAAACGGTAAAACTCATCTTCTCCGGGCTTCGCGCCCGGCGCTCCGCCCGCCCTCCAACTCCGCGCGAAAGCGACGGGGCGATTTCGCGCGCCCTGGATTCATTGTTCCGCCCCGGTCTCCGCTCTATCTTGGCGGCATGAGCCGCTGGACGCCCGAGAGCTGGAGAACCAAACCCGTCAGCCAGATGCCGACGGACTGGCCGGATGCGGGCGCCCTGTCGGCCGTCGAGGACGAGCTGAAGGCCCTGCCGCCGCTGGTCTTCGCCGGCGAGGCGCGGCGTCTGCGCGAGCGGCTGGCCCAGGTCGAGGCGGGCGAGGCCTTCCTGCTGCAGGGCGGCGACTGCGCCGAGAGCTTCAAGGAGTTCTCGACCGACAACATCCGCGACACCTTCCGCCTGATCCTGCAGATGGCCGTCGTCCTGACCTTCGCGGGCCGCAAGCCGGTGGTGAAGGTCGGCCGCATCGCCGGCCAGTTCGCCAAGCCGCGCTCCTCGCCGCTGGAGACGATCGACGGGGTCGAGCTGCCCAGCTATCGCGGCGACATCGTCAACGGCATGGCCTTCACCGCCGAGGAGCGCGTGCCGGATCCGCAGCGGCTGCTGAAGGCCTATCACCAGTCGGCCTCGACCCTGAACCTGCTGCGCGCCTTCGCCGGCGGCGGGTACGCCGACCTCTACAACGTGCACCGCTGGACCCTCGGCTTCGCCGACCACGGTCCCGGCGCCCGCTACCGCGAACTGGCCGACAAGATCGCCGAGGCCCTGGCCTTCATGGAGGCCGTCGGCATCACGCCGCAGACGCATCCCGAGCTCAGCCAGGTCGAGATCTTCACCAGCCACGAGGCCCTGCTGCTGAACCTCGAAAGCGCCCTGACGCGTCAGGACGGCGCCACCGGCGAATGGTTCGACACCTCGGCCCACATGCTGTGGATCGGCGAGCGCACCCGTCGCCTCGACGGCGCCCACGTCGAGTTCGCCCGAGGCATCCGCAACCCCATCGGCCTGAAGTGCGGCCCGACGATGGAGCCGGACGACCTGCTGCCGCTGATCGACGTGCTGAACCCCGACGACGTGCCGGGCCGCCTGACCCTGATCGGCCGCTTCGGCGCGGACAAGGTCGGCGACCGCCTGCCCAGGCTGATGCGGGCGGTGAAGGCGGCCGGAAAGCGCGTCGTCTGGTCGATCGACCCCATGCACGGCAACACGCTGAAGGCCGGCAACGGCTACAAGACCCGCCCCTTCGAACGCATCCTGTCGGAGGTCCGCACCTTCGTCGACGTGGCCGAGGCCGAGGGCGTCCACCCCGGCGGCGTGCATCTGGAGATGACCGGCCAGAACGTCACCGAATGCCTCGGCGGGGCGCAGGCCCTGACCGAGGACGACCTGTCCAGCCGCTATCACACCCACTGCGACCCGCGCCTGAACGCCGACCAGGCGCTGGAACTGGCCTTCCTCGTGGCCGAGCGCCTCAAGTCCGGCCGTCGCGCCGACGCGGAGGCCGCATGACGGACGTCGCCGCCCCTGACCTCGAGGCCGCCCGGCCCGGCCGCGTCGCCTTCCAGGGCGCGCCCGGCGCCTTCAGTCACGAAGCGTGCGCCGCCCTGCGGCCGTGGGACGTGGCGGTGGGCTTCGACACCTTCCAGCAGGCGCTGGACGCGGTGGCCTCCGGCGACTGCGACTGCGCCCTCATTCCCGTCGAGAACGCCATCGTCGGCCGGGTCGAGCCGGCGGCCTCGCTGGTCGAGGCCTCGGACCTGCATCGCATCACCGAGGTCTGGCGGCCCATCCGCCTCGCCCTCATGGCCGTCGACGGCGCCCGCCTGTCGGACCTGAAGACGGTCGAGAGCCACCCGGTCGCCCTGGCCCAGTGCCAGCCCCAGATCGCGGCGCTGAAGCTGACGCAGGTCGAGGCCTTCGACACCGCCGGCGCCGCGCGCGCCGTCGCCGAGGCCGGGGACCGCGGCCGCGCCGCCCTGGCCCCGCCGCCCGCCGCCGAGATCTACGGCCTGACGATCCTGCGCAACGACATGCAGGAAATGGCCGAAAACCGCACCCGCTTCGTGCTCCTGTGCCGCGAGCCCGCTTGACGCGGACCTGAAGACCGGGCCTCATCCCCTCATGACCGGCGTTTCCGCCATCGTCAGCGCTTCCGTCGCCCGCGCCTTCGCCGCGGCCGCGACCTTTTACGCCTACGGCTTTCGACGCGCCGGCTGAGGCGCGGGTTCGACCCGCACGTCTCGCCGGCGACCGCTTCTGACGAAGCGGCGAGGTACCCTCCCACCTCATCGAAAGCCGACCCCGTGACCCTTTCCCTCGCTTCTCTCCGCCCCGCCTCCGCCGACGACATGACTCTCGGCGCCCTGCGCCACGAGATCGACCTGCTGGACGACCAGATGCTGGCCCTCTTCCAGCGTCGTCTGGCCCTCGCCGACCGCGTCGGCAGGGCCAAGGACGCGCCTTCCGGAACGCATCTTCCGCTCCGCCCCGATCGTGAGGCGGCGGTGCTCGCCCGCATGACCGGCCGCGCCCGCCCCGATCAGGCCGCGGCCGTCGCCGGCCTCTGGCGCGAGATCGTCGGCTGGGGTCTGGCCCGCCAGACCGAGACGCAGATCCGCGTCTGGGCCCCTGCCGGCTCGGGCCGCGCGGTCGACGCCGCGCGCCGCCGCTTCGGGCAGGCCGCGACCCTGGTCGAAAGCCCCGACGCGGAGGCCGCCCTCGCCTTCGCGGCGGAAGGGCGGGGCGTCGCCGTGCTGGCGCTGAACGCCGAGCGTCCGTGGTGGCTGGGCCTGCGGTCGGAGTGGTCGGACCTGCGCGTCTTCGACGGCTGCGGCCGCGCCGCGCCACGTGCGCTGGCCGTCGGCCGCGTCGATCCGGCCGCCCTCGCGCCGGGGCGCCGCGTCTCGGTGTCCAGCGGCGGCGCGGACTTCGGGCCGGGCGCCGGCCGCTGGGGGCTGGCGACCCATCGTGGCTGGACGCTCTCGCTCGTGGACGCGTCCGTCCCCGCCGACCGCGTCGACGGCCTGGTCGGCACGGTGCCCTAGACCGCCATGTTGTCGATCAACCGCGTCGTGCCGAGCCAGGCCGCCGCCAGCACCCGGGCCGGGCCCTCGGCGACACCGGACCGGAACGACCGCAGCGTCGCGGCGTCGCGGACGTGGACGTAGTCGATGCGGTCGAAGCCGGCCCTGAGCAGGGCGGCGTGCGCCTCTCGCTCCACAGCCGCCAGCGGTGCGCCGGTACGGGCCTTCGCCGCCGCCTCGGCCAGCACGCCGTTCAGCCGCCGCGCGATCGCCAGCCGGTCCTCGTTCAGGTAGGCGTTTCGGCTGGACAGGGCCAGGCCGTGGCCGTCGCGCGCCGTCTGTACGCCGACGATTTCGACCGGGAAATCCAGATCCCGGACCATGCGCCGGATCACGGCCAGCTGCTGCCAGTCCTTCTCGCCGAAGATCGCGACGTCGGGCCGGACCTGATTGAACAGTTTGGCCACCACCAGCGCCACCCCGCCGAACATCTGCGGGCGGAAGGCGCCTTCAAGGTCCTCCGCCGGGCCGCCGACCGAGATCGTCGTGGTCGCGCCGTCGGGGTACATCTCCTCCACGAACGGCGCGTACATCAGGTGGCATCCGGCGCCGGCGAGGAGCGCCGCGTCCTGGCCTTCCTGCCGGGGATAGCGGCCGAGATCCTCATGCGGCGCGAACTGGGTCGGATTGACGAAGACGCTCGCCACGACCTGATCGGCCCGCCGCCCCGCCTCCCGCACCAGGTCCAGATGCCCCTCGTGCAGGGCGCCCATCGTCGGAACGAACGCCAGCGAGCGCCCCTGCGCCCTCCAGCCGTCGACGACGGCGCGCAGGTCGGCCGTCGAACGGACGACGGGCAGGGGAGCGTCTGAAACGATCATGGTTTCCGCGTTAACTCCGACGCTTAAGCCTGTTCGTGAACCGGGCCTCAAAGACCCGCGTTTAGGGTCGGCTTATGGTCCTGCGCATCCTGATCCGTCCAGTGCTGGTGGCCGCCGCGGCGTCGACGCTCGCGGCCTGCGGCGCGGTCGAGGCCGATCCGGCCCGTTTCGAAAATCTGGCGCGGATGGTCTCCGACGTGCCGATCTCGCTGGATCGACCGGGGCAGCAGGGGCCGCGCAGCGCCGACGACATCGGTCTGCGTCGGGCGCAGGCGCTTACGGTTCAGGTCATGGACCCGCACGATCTCTGGGACGCCCGCGACGGCGTGGCTTCGACAGTGGTCAGGGCGGCGGCTCCGGTCGTGGCCGAGGCTGCGGTTCAGGAGGGGAAGCGACAGGCCGCCGGGTTGCGGCCCGCCGTCGCCCCAGGCAGGACGGGCGGACTGCGCCTGATCCAGCTCGGAGCCTTTTCCAGCCGGGACGGCGCCGAAGCCGCGTGGTCGAAGCTCGGCGCGCACGACGCCCTGTCCGGCCTGACGCCGCGATTCGAGCCCGTCACCGTCGGAGGCCGCGACCTGGTCCGGCTGAAGGTCGCCGCGCCCGAGGCCGCCGCCGCCGCCGTCTGCGCCGCCGCCGGCGTCGACGGACCTTGGTGCCGTCGCGGGGCTTGAAGTCCCCTTCAATTCCGGCCACTTCCCCCGACTGTTCACGCGTTCGGGGGTTCGCGGCATGTCCGCCCATGTGATCGTCTTCGGCAATGAAAAGGGTGGGGCGGGCAAGTCGACCCTGGCGATCCACGTCGCCTGCGCCCTCCTGGACGCCGGCAAGCGCGTCGCCATCCTCGACCTCGACCTGCGTCAGCGCTCATTGGGCCGCTTTTTCGAGAACCGCGTCGCGTGGACGAAGGCCAACGGCGTGACGCTCCCGCTGCCGACAGCGCCCGACATGGGCGACGGCGTCGCGCTGGCCCGGGCCGACGAGGCGACGCAGCTGGCGACCTTCGAAGAGGCGCTGGAGCAGGCGCGCCGGCAGGGCGACTACGTCTGCATCGACACCCCCGGCGGGGACACGCCGATCACACGGGCCGCCCACGTCGCGGCCGACCAGGTCGTGACGCCGATGAACGACAGCTTCGTCGACTTCGACATGCTGGGGACGGTCGATCCCGTCACGCTCGAGGTGAAGCGGCCTTCCATGTACGCCGAGACGGTGTGGGAGGCCCGCAAGCGGCGGGCCGTGGCGGGCGGGCGGCCCATCGACTGGGTGGTCCTCTCCAACCGACTGGCGGTCGCCGCCGCCCGCAACCGCCAGAGGCTGGACGAGCGCGTCGCGACCCTGGCCCGTCGGGTGGGCTTCCGCGTCGGGCCGGGCCTGAGGGACCGGGTGATCTACCGCGAACTCTTCCCCTTCGGCCTGACGGTGGCCGACCTCTCGCCGGAAGTGCGCCCCGTCGCCGTTTCGCTTGCCCACGTCGCCGCGCGACAGGAACTCCGTGGACTGATGCAGGCGCTGAATCTCGACGACGGCGTCGTCCCGCGCGAGGCGGCCTGACCTGGCGATGACCGTGATGGTGCTCGCTCTGGCGGCGATCGCGCTCTGGGCCCTGATCCGGCTGGGGCGCCAGACCGAGCGGGCGGGAAGGGGCCACTGGCGGATTACGGCGACGCTTCTGGCGGCCGTCATGCTCGGAGGGGCGGCGCTGGCCGCCGCCCGCGGATCGTGGATCCCCGCGGCGGCGCTGGGCGTCGGCGGCTTGTGGCTGACCCTCGCCTCTCGCAAGCGCGACCTCCCGGCGCGGCGCCCGGACTTGGACGATGCCGAGGCGCGGTCGCTGCTGGGCCTGCCGGCAGGCGCGACGCCCGACCAGATCAACGCCGCCTGGCGCCGGCTTATGGCGCGCGCCCATCCGGACCAGGGCGGCACGGAAGGACTGGCGGCCCGGCTCAACGCCGCGCGGGACCGTCTGCTGAAGCGCTAGTCGGCGCGCTTCACTTCCAGCAGCTCGACGGTGAAGCGCAGGGCGGAGTTCGGCGGGATCTCGCCGCCGACCCAGCGCTCGCCATAGGCCAGCGCGCCGGGAATCAGGAACTCGAAGGTCTCCCCCTCGCGCATCATGCCGACGCCCTCCGTCCAGCCCTTGATGACGCGGTTCAGCGGAAACTCAGTCGGCTCGTTGCGGGAATAGGAGCTGTCGAACTCCTGCCCGCCGGTGAACACGCCGCGGTAGTGCACCTTGACCGTGTCTTCCGGCCGCGGTTGGGCGCCGGCGGGGTTCGCGCGGCCGATCCGCCGCCACTGCAGGCCGCTTTCGGTGACGTTCCAGCCCGGCTGTTTCGCGTTGTACGCCAGCCACTCGGCCTGATTGACCTCCCACTCGGCTTGCGTCGGTGCGGGCAGGGGCGCGGCCGGCTCGGGCGCGGTGGCGCAGGCGGCGAGCGAAAGAGCGGCGGCGAGAGGGGCGAGGGCGCGGATCATGCGGTCACGCTAGCAGCCGTCGGCGGTTCCGGCGAGAGCGGCGACGGGGGCCTTTATTTCGCCGCCAAAGCGAGTATATCAGCGCCTCCCGCATTCTCTCGACAGAGTCCGCGCGAAAGCGCCGAGGCCCGGTTCGTCGCCCTCAGACCGGTGCGAAGGCGCGCTCCTCCCCAAGGGAGCCCGACATTTCAGGCGTCCAGATCCCCAGGGATCGAGGGTGGGCGCCGAAACACCGAAGTCCCGGGTCGCCGTTCGGCGGGCCGGGGCCGCCGCATTGAAAAGGACCTGCCCGGGTCCGATTGGGAAAACAGAATGGCCAAGTCCATCGACGGTCTCGCGCTCGCCGCCCAGATCGCCTCCGCCACCTCGTTCACCGGCAAGAAGCGCATCCGCCACTCGTTCGGGAAGATCCCCGAGGCGGTGCAGATGCCGAACCTCATCGAGGTTCAGCGCGCCTCATACGAGCAGTTCCTGCAGCGCGACGGCCGTCCCGGCCAGCGCACGGACGAAGGCATCGAGGCCGTCTTCAAGTCGGTGTTCCCGATCAAGGACTTCAACGAGCGCGCCGTCCTGGAATACGTCTCCTACGAGTTCGAGGAGCCCAAGTACGACGTCGAGGAATGCATCCAGCGCGACATGACCTATGCCGCGCCGCTGAAGGTCAAGCTGCGCCTGATCGTGTTCGAGGCCGATGAGGAAACGGGCGCCCGTTCGGTCAAGGACATCAAGGAGCAGGACGTCTACATGGGCGACATCCCGCTCATGACGGACAAGGGCACCTTCATCGTCAACGGGACGGAGCGGGTCATCGTCTCGCAGATGCACCGTTCGCCGGGCGTCTTCTTCGACCACGACAAGGGCAAGACGCACAGCTCGGGCAAGCTGCTGTTCGCCGCCCGCGTGATCCCGTACCGCGGAAGCTGGCTGGACTTCGAGTTCGACGCCAAGGACATCGTCTACGTCCGCATCGACCGTCGCCGCAAGCTGCCGGCCTCGACCTTCCTGATGGCTCTCGGCATGGACGGGGAGGAGATCCTCAAGACCTTCTACGAGACCGTGCCTTACGAGAAGCGGGGCGAGGGCTGGGTCACGCCGTACAAGGCCGAGCGCTGGCGAGGGGTGAAGCCGGAATTCGATCTGGTCGACGCCGACACGGGTGAGGTGATCGCCCCCGCCGGCACCAAGATCAGCGCGCGCCAGGCGAAGAAGCTGGGCGACACCACGAAGTCGCTGTCGCTGGCCGCCGACGCCCTGCTGACCAAGTATCTGGCCGCCGACGCGGTCAACATGGAAACCGGCGAGATCTACGCCGAGGCCGGCGACGAGCTGGACGGTCCCACCATCGAGCTGCTGGAATCGCACGGCTTCACCACCATCGACGTGCTGGACATCGACCACGTCACGGTCGGCGCCTATATGCGCAACACCCTGCGCATCGACAAGAACACGGGCCGCGAGGACGCCCTGTTCGACGTCTATCGCGTCATGCGTCCGGGTGAGCCGCCGACGCCGGAAGCGGCCGAGGCCATGTTCCAGTCGCTGTTCTTCGACAGCGAGCGCTACGACCTGTCGGCCGTCGGCCGCGTCAAGATGAACATGCGTCTGGAAACCCCGGAAGTCGGCGACGACATCCGCGTCCTGCGCAAGGAAGACGTGCTGAAGGTCCTGCAGATCCTGGTGGGCCTGAAGGATGGCGTCGGCGAGATCGACGACATCGACAACCTGGGCAACCGTCGCGTCCGCTCGGTCGGCGAACTGCTGGAGAACCAGTACCGCGTCGGCCTCCTGCGGATGGAGCGCGCCATCAAGGAGCGCATGTCCTCGGTCGACATCGACACGGTCATGCCGCACGACCTGATCAACGCCAAGCCGGCCGCGGCGGCGGTGCGTGAGTTCTTCGGCAGCTCGCAGCTGTCGCAGTTCATGGACCAGACCAACCCGCTGTCGGAAATCACGCACAAGCGTCGTCTTTCGGCGCTTGGCCCGGGCGGCCTGACGCGCGAGCGCGCGGGCTTCGAGGTCCGCGACGTGCACCCGACCCACTATGGCCGGATTTGCCCGATCGAAACGCCGGAAGGTCCGAACATCGGCCTGATCAACTCGCTGGCCACCCATGCGCGGGTCAACAAGTACGGCTTCATCGAGAGCCCGTACCGTCGCGTGAAGGACGGCAAGGCGACCGACGACGTCGTCTACATCTCGGCCATGGAAGAGGCGAAGCACGTCATCGCCCAGGCCAACATCGAGCTGAAGGCGGGCGAGATCGTCGACGATCTGGTGCCGGGCCGGGTCAACGGCGAATCCCAGCTGCTGACCAAGGACACGGTCGACATGATGGACGTGTCGCCGAAGCAGGTCGTTTCGGTCGCCGCGGCGCTGATCCCGTTCCTGGAAAACGACGACGCCAACCGCGCGCTGATGGGCGCCAACATGCAGCGTCAGGCCGTGCCGCTGGTCCAGTCGGACGCGCCGCTGGTCGGCACCGGCATGGAAGCGGTCGTGGCCGTGGACTCGGGCGCCGTGGTCGTGGCCCGTCGCGACGGCGTCGTCGAGCAGATCGACGGCACCCGCATCGTCGTGCGCGCCACGGGCGAGCTGGACGCCGCCCGCTCGGGCGTCGACATCTACCGCCTGTCGAAGTTCCAGCGCTCGAACCAGTCGACCTGCATCAACCAGCGCCCGATCGTGCGCGTGGGCGACGTGGTCAAGGCCGGCGACGTGATCGCCGACGGCCCGTCGACCGACTTGGGCGAACTGGCGCTGGGCCGCAACGCCCTCGTCGCCTTCATGCCGTGGAACGGCTACAACTTCGAAGACTCGATCCTGATCTCCGAGCGCATCGTGCGCGACGACGTCTTCACCTCGATCCACATCGAGGAGTTCGAGGTCATGGCCCGCGACACCAAGCTGGGGCCGGAAGAGATCACGCGCGACATCCCGAACGTCGGCGAGGAGGCCCTGCGCAACCTCGACGAGGCCGGCATCGTGGCGATCGGCGCCGAGGTCCAGCCCGGCGACATCCTGGTCGGCAAGGTGACGCCGAAGGGCGAAAGCCCGATGACCCCGGAAGAGAAGCTGCTGCGCGCCATCTTCGGCGAGAAGGCTTCGGACGTCCGCGACACCTCGCTGCGTCTGCCGCCCGGCGTGGCCGGCACGATCGTCGACGTGCGCGTGTTCAACCGCCACGGCGTCGACAAGGACGAACGCGCCGTCGCCATCGAGCGGTCGGAAATCGAGCGTCTCGGCAAGGACCGCGACGACGAACTGGCGATCCTGGAGCGCAACGTCTACGGCCGCCTGAAGCCCCTGCTGGTCGGCAAGAACGCCACCTCGGGTCCCAAGGGTCTGGGTCGCGGCGTCGTCACCGAGGACAAGCTGGGCGAGCTGTCGCGCGGCCTGTGGTGGCAGGTCGCTCTCGACGACGAAAAGGCCATGGGCGAGCTGGAGGCGATGAAGCGCCAGTTCGAGGACGCCCGGAAGGCTCTGGACCGTCGATTCGAGGACAAGGTCGAGAAGCTGCAACGCGGCGACGAACTGCCCCCCGGCGTGATGAAGATGGTCAAGGTGTTCGTGGCCGTGAAGCGCAAGCTTCAGCCCGGCGACAAGATGGCCGGCCGTCACGGCAACAAGGGCGTCATCTCCAAGATCCTGCCGATCGAGGACATGCCGTATCTGGAGGACGGCACCTCGGTCGACCTGGTGCTGAACCCGCTGGGCGTGCCGTCGCGCATGAACATCGGTCAGATCTTCGAAACGCACCTGGGCTGGGCCGCGGCCGGTCTGGGCAAGCAGATCGCCAACCTGCTGGAGGACTGGCAGAACGGCGGGCAGAAGAAGGCTCTGATCGAGCGTCTGACCGACGTCTACGGCAAGGACACGCCCCTGCCGGACGACGAGGGCGACCTGGTCGAACTGGCCCGCAACCTGTCGAAGGGCGTTCCGTTCGCCACCCCGGTGTTCGACGGTGCGCACATCAACGACATCGAGCGCCTGCTGGGCGAGGCCGGTCTGGACAAGTCGGGACAGTCGATCCTGTACGACGGCCAGACGGGCGAGCGCTTCAAGCGTCCGGTCACCGTCGGCTACATCTACATGCTGAAGCTGCACCACCTGGTGGACGACAAGATCCACGCCCGCTCGATCGGCCCGTACTCGCTGGTCACCCAGCAGCCGCTGGGCGGCAAGGCGCAGTTCGGCGGCCAGCGCTTCGGCGAGATGGAGGTGTGGGCGCTGGAAGCCTACGGCGCCGCCTACACCCTGCAGGAGATGCTGACGGTGAAGTCGGACGACGTGGCCGGCCGCACCAAGGTCTACGAGGCCATCGTCCGCGGCGACGACAGCTTCGAGGCCGGCATTCCGGAGAGCTTCAACGTGCTCATCAAGGAAATGCGCTCGCTGGGCCTGAACGTGGAGCTGGAGAACGGCTGATCCGGATCACGCCCTCCCTCGCGCGGCGGGGGAGGGCGGTCCGCTCCGCTCTCTGACTCTTCAATGATTTTCGCGGCATGGCCGCAGAAGGAACCAAGATGAACCAGGACGTCCTGAACATCTTCAACCCGGTCCCGGTCGCTCCGACCTTCGACCAGATCAAGATCGCTCTGGCCTCGCCCGAAAAGATCCGCTCGTGGTCGTTCGGCGAGATCAAGAAGCCGGAGACCATCAACTACCGTACGTTCAAGCCCGAGCGTGACGGCCTGTTCTGCGCCCGCATCTTCGGTCCGACCAAGGACTACGAGTGCCTGTGCGGCAAGTACAAGCGCATGAAGTACAAGGGCATCATCTGCGAGAAGTGCGGCGTCGAGGTCACCCTGGCCCGCGTCCGTCGCGAGCGCATGGGCCACATCGAGCTGGCTTCGCCGGTCGCGCACATCTGGTTCCTGAAGTCGCTGCCGTCGCGCATCTCGCTGATGCTGGACATGGCGCTGAAGGACGTGGAGCGCGTGCTCTACTTCGAGAACTACATCGTCACCGAGCCGGGCCTGACCCCGCTGAAGCAGAACCAGCTCCTGACGGAAGACGAGTTCTACCGCTATCAGGAAGAGTTCGGCGACGACGGCTTCACGGCCGAGATCGGCGCCGAGGCCGTCCGCAACCTGCTGATGGGCATCGATCTGCACGCCGAGGCCGAAAAGCACCGCGCCGAACTGGCCGACAACCCCTCGGAAATGAAGGCCAAGAAGGCGTCCAAGCGCCTGAAGCTGATCGAGGCCTTCCTGGAATCCGGCAACAAGCCGGAGTGGATGGTGCTGACCATCGTGCCGGTCATTCCGCCGGAACTGCGTCCGCTGGTGCCGCTGGACGGCGGCCGCTTCGCCACGTCGGACCTGAACGACCTGTATCGCCGGGTCATCAACCGGAACAACCGCCTGAAGCGCCTGATGGAGCTGCGGGCGCCGGACATCATCATCCGCAACGAAAAGCGGATGCTGCAGGAATCGGTCGACGCCCTGTTCGACAACGGCCGCCGCGGCCGGGTCATCACCGGCGCCAACAAGCGTCCCCTGAAGTCGCTGGCCGACATGCTGAAGGGCAAGCAGGGTCGCTTCCGTCAGAACCTGCTGGGCAAGCGCGTCGACTACTCCGGCCGTTCGGTCATCGTGGTCGGTCCGGAACTGAAGCTGCACGAGTGCGGCCTGCCCAAGAAGATGGCCCTGGAGCTGTTCAAGCCGTTCATCTACGCGCGCCTGGACGCCAAGGGCCTGTCGGGCACCGTCAAGCAGTCCAAGCGCATGGTGGAGCGCGAGCAGCCGCAGGTCTGGGACATCCTTGAGGAGGTGATCCGCGAGCATCCGGTCCTGCTGAACCGCGCGCCGACGCTGCACCGCCTGGGCATCCAGGCGTTCGAGCCGAAGCTGATCGAGGGCAAGGCCATCCAGCTGCACCCGCTGGTCTGCGCCGCCTTCAACGCCGACTTCGACGGCGACCAGATGGCCGTGCACGTCCCGCTGAGCCTCGAGGCCCAGCTGGAAGCGCGCGTGCTGATGATGTCGACCAACAACATCCTGTCGCCCGCCAACGGCAAGCCGATCATCGTGCCGTCGCAGGACATCGTCCTGGGCCTGTACTACCTGTCGCTGGTCAAGGACGGCGAGCCGGGCGAAGGCAAGCTGTTCGCCAACATCGGCGAGATCGACGCGGCGCTGGACGCCGGCGTGGTCACCCTGCACAGCCGCATCAAGGCGCGCTGGACGGAGATGGACGCGTCGGGCGAGCTGGTCACCAAGGTGATCGATACCACGCCGGGCCGCATGAAGCTGGCCAACCTGCTGCCGCGCAACGTCAACATCGGCTACCGGCTGCTGGACCGGAACCTGACCAAGAAGGAAATCGGCAACCTGATCGATCAGGTCTACCGCCACTGCGGTCAGAAGGCGACGGTCATCTTCGCCGACCAGATGATGGGCCTGGGCTTCCGCGAAGCCGCCAAGGCCGGCATCTCGTTCGGCAAGGACGACATCGTCATCCCGGCCAAGAAGGCCGAGCTGGTCAACGAGACCCGCGGCCAGGTCGAGGAGTACGAGCAGCAGTACGCCGACGGCCTGATCACCAAGGGCGAGAAGTACAACAAGGTCGTCGACGCCTGGGCCAAGGCCACGGACCGCATCGCCGACGCCATGATGGGCGAGATCGCCCAGCCGCGCATCCTGCATGAGGGCGAGCGGCCGGACGTCAACTCGGTCTACATGATGGCCCACTCGGGCGCCCGCGGCTCGCAGGCCCAGATGAAGCAGCTGGGCGGCATGCGCGGACTGATGGCCAAGCCCTCGGGCGAGATCATCGAGACGCCGATCGTGTCGAACTTCAAGGAAGGCCTGACCGTGCTGGAGTACTTCAACTCCACCCACGGCGCCCGCAAGGGTCTGGCCGACACCGCGCTGAAGACCGCCAACTCCGGTTACCTGACCCGTCGTCTGGTGGACGTGGCGCAGGACTCCATCGTCACCGAGGAAGACTGCGGCTCGACCCGCGGCATCACCCTGCGCGCGGTGGTCGAGGGCGGCGACGTCCTCGTCTCGCTGGGCCAGCGCGTGCTGGGCCGTTACGCGGCCGAAGACATCAAGGAGCCCGGCGCCGACGCCATCCTGTTCCCGGCGGACACCTATCTGCAGGAAGAGGAGATCGAGGTCCTCGAACAAGCGGGCGTGCAGTCGGTCAAGGTCCGCTCGGCCCTGACCTGCGAAGCCGACGCCGGCATCTGCGGCATGTGCTACGGCCGTGATCTGGCCCGCGGCACGAACGTCAACATCGGCGAAGCCGTCGGCGTCATCGCGGCCCAGTCGATCGGCGAGCCCGGCACCCAGCTGACCATGCGGACCTTCCACATCGGCGGCACCGCGCAGGTGGCGGAAACCTCGTTCTTCGAGGCGACCAACGCCGGCACGGCCAAGGTCGTGGGTCCGACCGTCAAGGCGGCGCACGGAGATCTGGTGGCCATGAGCCGCAACGTCGTCGTGACCATCGTCGTCGACGGCAAGGACCGCGAGAGCCACAAGATCCCGTACGGCGCCCGCATCCGGGTCAAGGACGGTTCCGAGGTCGGCAAGGGCCAGCGTCTGGCGGAGTGGGATCCCTACACCACCCCGATCCTGACCGAGGTCGGCGGCGCCATCCGCTTCGAGGATCTGGTCGAGGGCCTGTCGGTCCGCGAGGAGACCGACGAGGCCACGGGCATCGCCAACCGCGTCGTTTCGGACTGGCGTGCCAGCCCGCGCGGCTCGGACCTGCGCCCGGCCATGGGCGTCACCATCGGCGACGCCTACGCCAAGCTGGCTTCGGGCGGCGACGCCCGGTACCTGCTGCCGGTCGGCGCGGTTCTGTCGGTGTCCAACGGCGACCAGGTCAAGCCGGGCGAGATCATCGCCCGCGTCCCGACCGAAGGCGCCAAGACGCGCGACATCACCGGCGGTCTGCCGCGGGTGGCCGAGCTGTTCGAGGCCCGTCGTCCCAAGGACTGCGCGGTCATCGCGGAGATGGACGGTCGAGTCGAGTTCGGTCGCGACTACAAGAACAAGCGCCGCATCAAGATCACCCCGGAAGTCAACGCCGACGGCGTCCAGGGCGAGGCGGTCGAGTTCCTGATCCCGAAGGGCAAGCACATCTCTGTGCAGGACGGTGACCTGATCCAGAAGGGCGACTACATCATCGACGGCAACCCGGACCCGCACGATCTGCTGCGCATTCAGGGCGTCGAGGCCCTGGCCGAGTACCTCGTCAACGAGGTGCAGGAGGTCTATCGCCTGCAGGGCGTGCCGATCAACGACAAGCACATCGAGGTGATCGTCCGCCAGATGCTGCAGAAGGTGGAAGTCCTGGATTCGGGTGAGACCACCCTGATCAAGGGCGACACCGTCGAGGTCGCCGAGGCCGTTCTGGAAAACCAGAAGGTCGAGAAGCGCGGCGGCCGTCCGGCCACCACCCAGCCGGTCCTGCTGGGCATCACCAAGGCGTCGCTGCAGACCCGCAGCTTCATCTCGGCGGCGTCGTTCCAGGAGACCACCCGCGTCCTCACCGACGCCTCGGTCAACGGGAAGATCGACACCCTGGAAGGCCTCAAGGAAAACGTCATCGTGGGCCGCCTGATCCCGGCGGGCACGGGCGCCTACCTGCGCAGCCTGCAGCGCGTCGCCAACGAGCGGGACGCGGCGCTGACCGACGCCCGCGAGGCGGCGGTCGAGGCCCTGCCGGCCGATCTGGCCGCGGAGCTGGAGACGACCGAGGGCTGAGGCCCGACGTCATGACCAACGGAAGAGGGCGGTCCCGTCGGGGCCGCCCTTTTTCGTGCCTCAGCGCTCGCGGCCGCCTTGGGCGCCCGACATCACGTCGTTGTTGTCGCGCCGCCAGCCGCGATCCAGATGCCGCCCCGGGCACCCGGTCCCGAAGTTGGATCCGGGGCAGTCGCCGTGCTCACCCAGGCCGGTGCCTCCGGCCAGCGGGCGGCGACGCGCCTCATAGGCCTCCATCTCGCGGCGGCCCTGCGCGGCGAAGCGAGCGTCGCGCTCCGCGTCGCCGCTGCCGCCGATCGGCGGCGCCGCCCCGGCGGCCCGGTTGAACGCCTCGTCGCATTGGGCCTGTTCGCCGGCGGAGAGCCGGCCCCTCATGGCGTCGCAGCCGATCATGCTGCCCCGGAGGCTGCGACCGAGCTGACGTCGCGTGGGCCCGGCCGGCACGCGCCATGCCTCGTCGACGCCCGGATCGGCCGCCGACGATTGGGGCGCGCCAGGGGCTCCCGTTCCGGCCGACGGAGCGTCCGGCGTGTCGTCCTCATCCTCGTCACGACGGATCAGCCCCGGGCGGGGAGTTGTGAGCGAGCGCGGCTGATCGGTCGCCTCGGGCGCCGGAGGCGCGGCGTAGTTGCGCTCACGTGGACGTTCGCCCTCCAGCATGGGCCGCGGCGTGATGTCGATCAGAACGACCGGCGGCGTCTCGCCCCGCCACGCGTCCATCCGGACGGCGCGAAGACCCAGAACGCCCAGCACGAGTGCGTGCGCGACCAGTGAAGCGGCCAGCACCGCCGGCGAGCGCCATCGCCTCCGAAGACCGTCCCGCGCCGCCCTCATTCGCCCGCCCCTCGAACCGTGAAGCTGAGGGGAGGCGGCGAGCGTGGCGAAGTTACGACCTCTTCGCGGCTATTCCCGCCGCAAGGCCTCGATGGGATCCAGCTGCGCCGCGCGCCAGGCCGGATAGGCGCCGAACACCACGCCCACGAAGCTGGAGAAACCGATCGCCAGCGGCGCCGCCCAGGCCGGGATGACCGACGGCCAGTCGCCCAGCGTCGACATCAGCAGGGCTCCGCCGACGCCGATCGTCAGGCCGATCAGTCCGCCGAGCAGCGACAGGGCCACCGACTCCAGCGCGAACTGCGTCAGGACGTCGGACCGCTTGGCGCCGATGGCCATGCGCAGTCCGATCTCGCGCGTCCGCTCCGTCACGGACACCAGCATGATGTTCATGATGCCCACTCCGCCGACGACCAGCGACACTCCGGCCACGGCGGCCAGCAGGATGGTGAAGGTCTGGGTCGAGCTCTGCGCCGCCTCCTGCACAGAGGTCAGGTTCTGGACGTTGAAGTCGTCCTCCTGACCCGGCTGGATGCGATGGCGCTGGCGCAGCAGTTCGGCGACGTCCTGCTCAAGCTGGAACAGGGCGTCCTCGTCCACCGCCTTGACGTAGACCTGGTTGACGCTGTCGCCCCGCGCCCCCGGACCGCGACCGATCACCCGGCTGCGGGCGGCGTCCAGCGGGATGACGACGATGTCGTCCTGGTCCTGAAAGCCCGACTGCCCCTTCGGCACCAGAACGCCGATCACCTGAAACGGGATGGGGCCGACGCGGATTCGCTGCCCGACCGGGTCCACGCCTTCGCCGAACAGCTCGGTCACCACGGTCTGGCCCAGGACGGCGACCTTGCGGCCGCTTTCGGCGGCAGCCTCGTCGAACATCTGACCTGAGGCGATCTCCAGATCGCGGGCGACCAGATAGTCGGGCGTCACGCCTTCGACCCGGCTGGACCAGTTCGCGCCCTCATAGACGAGCTGGGCCCCGCCGTTGATGGCGGGCGAGATCGCGGCGACGCCATCCAGGATCCGCATGGCCTCGGCGTCGTCCACCGTCAGGCTGGCGCCCGAGCCGCCCGCGCCTCGCACGAAGCCGCCGCCTCCGCCGCTGCGCGGGGCGCCCGGGCGAACGACGAGCATGTTGGTGCCGAGGCTTGAGAGGGCCTGCTCCACCCGCTGCTGGGCGCCCACGCCGATGGACGTCATCATGATCACCGCCGCCACGCCGATGACCACGCCCAGCGACGTCAGGGCGGATCGCATGGGATGCGCCGTGATGGCGCCCAGCGCGAACCTCACCAGTTCCAGAGAGCTCATTCCGCCGGTCGAGAACTGAAGGGCCTGTCCGCGTGTCGAGGTCTTATCCAGCATGGCGGTCGTCCTGCACGATGTGCCCGTCGCGGAAGGCGATGCGCCGGCGGGCGCGCGCCGCCACTTCCTGATCGTGGGTGACGATGCACAGCGTCAGCCCCTGGCCGTTCAGTTCGTCGAACAGCGCGAGCACCTCCTGGCCCGTGGCGGTGTCCAGCGCGCCCGTCGGCTCGTCCGCCAGCAGCAGGTCGGGGGCGTTGGCGAGGGCCCGCGCAATGGCCACGCGCTGCTGCTGTCCGCCCGACATCTGCGTCGGCTTGTTGTTCAGGCGATGCTCCAGGCCGACGCGCGTCAGCAGTTCCACCGCACGCTCGCGGCGAACGGCGGGCTCGACCCCTGCGTAGATCATCGGCAGTTCGACGTTCTGCGCGGCGGTCAGGCGCGGCAGCAGCTGGAAGGACTGGAAGACGAAGCCGATGCGCCGGTTGCGAAAGCCGGCCAGCTGATCGTCGTCGAAGTCCTCCACCGGCTCGGACTCGAAGCGATAGAGGCCGCTCGTCGGCCGGTCCAGGCCGCCCAGCACGTTCATCAGCGTCGACTTGCCTGAGCCCGACGGACCGATGATCGCCACGTGCTCGCCCCGGTCGATCCTGAGCGACACCCCGGCGAGGGCGGAGATGACCTCGTCGCCCATGACGTAGGTCTTGGTCAGGCGCTCGATCTCGATCATCGCGGGCCGCCGCCCCCGCCGAAGCCGCCGCCGGCCATGCGCTGCGCCTGCTGCTGGGCGCGGGCGTCGGTGCGGCGCGGGCCGCCGCCCGTGATGACCTGATCGCCTTCCTTCAGCTCGCCGCCCAGCACCTCGGTGTAGCTGCCGTCGGTGGCGCCGGTGCGAACCGAGACCTGCACCGGCCTGCCGTCGCGCAGGACCCAGACCGTGCCGCGACCGCCGCCGCCGGCGAAGCGCCCGCGCAGGGCCTCCAGCTTCACCTGCTGGTCGGGGCGGAGCAAAGGCTTGATCTCGTCGAAGGCCTTGTTGAAGGCCGCCGCGGCCGCCGGATTGGCTCCGCGACGCCGCTGACCGCCGCCCTGCTGAGCACCGCCCGAGCGGCGGGCGGCGCGCGCCTCCTGCTGTGCCCGGTCGAGGATCGGCTGGACGCGGGCCTTCTGCGCCGCGTCGAGCCCAAGCTCCTCGATGACCGCCGCAGCCATGTTGCCCCGGCCAGGAGAGCCGCCGGCGCGGCGCTGCTGCCCGCCGGCGCCCGGGCCGAACGGCGAGGCGCCGCCGCCGGCGCCGGCCTGCTCCTGCGTCTCCACATCGGCCGGGGTGAACCGCAAGGCGGAGTTCGGCACGCGAAGCACGCCCCGCTTCTCCTCCAGCACGATTTCAGCGTTGGCCGTCATGCCGGGCAGCAGCCGCTCGCCCGGATTGTCCGCCTCGACGACCACCGTATAGGCCACCACGTTGGACTCGGTCGTCGGCAGGACGCGGATCTGCGTGACCTGACCGGTGAAGCTGTCGTCTGAAAAGGCGTCGACGGTGAAACGGACGGGCTGGCCGACCCGCACCTGACCGATGTCGGCCTCATCGACGTTGACCAGCGCCTGAACGCGCCCGAGGTCCTGCGCCAGCGTGAACAGCACGGCCACGTTCAGACCCGACGCGACGGTCTGACCGGGCTCGATCTGGCGGTCGATGACGATGCCGTCGATCGGGGCGGTGATGGTCGTGCGGCCCAACGTCGCCTGATCGGAACGCAGCGAAGCCTGCGCCTGACGCACCTGCGCCTGCGCGCTGGCCACGTTGGCCCGTGCCGTCCGCAGCGACGCCTGCGCCGTGTCCAGCGCAGCCTGGGCGATGATCTGGCGATCGAACAGGTATTTCTGGCGGTCGTACTCGGCCTGCGCCAGGGCGACCTGCGCCTGGGCCTGCGCCACGCCGGCCTGGGCCGAGGCGATCTGCGCCTGCGACTGCTCGACGGCGCTGCGCTGGTTCTGCGGATCCAGCACCGCCATGACCTGACCGCGGCGGACACGGTCGTTGTAGTCGACCATGACCTGCGTCACCTGACCGGAGATCTGGGAGCCGACCTCGACGGTGACCAGCGCCTCCAGCGTGCCGGACGCCGACACCGAGCGCGTGATCTCGCCGCGCCGCACGGCCTCGGTGCGATAGGGCTCGGCCGCGCCGTCCCCGCGCAGGAAGAAGAACCAGATGGCCAGCGCCGCCAGCAGCACCGCGCCCACGCCGATCAGCACGCTCCGTCGCGGCCGACGGAACCGGGGCTTCGCGAAGCTGGAGGCGGCGGGTGGCGTGGAGGTCATGGGCGTGATCGTCTTTCCGTGCGAACCGTCAGGCTGTAACGCGCGGGCGCCGCATATTCCGTCGCCGCCCGGCGGACGGGCGCGCCCTTGACCCACAGCCCTCCCGCGCGTAGAAGCCGCGCACCTTCGAGAGGGCGTCCGCGCCCGCTACGATCGTGACAACTCATTGGACGGGCTGCTGCCCGCCGGAACGCCCGAAGCGCGCGTTCCGGCTTTTGCGTTTGTCGTGACGGCTCGAAATCACCCCGGGGCAGGCCGTGAGGTCCGTCCAAAAAGAAGGCATCGAGGCGCTCCGGCCGAAAGGCACACGCCTCCATCGATTGAGAAGAGAGACGAGTTCGAATGCCCACGATCAACCAGCTGATGCGCAAGCCCCGCCAGCCGAAAGTCGCCCGTAACAAGGTGCCGGCGCTGAAGGGCTGCCCGCAACGCCGCGGCGTCTGCACCCGCGTCTACACGACGACCCCGAAGAAGCCGAACTCGGCGCTCCGTAAGGTCGCCAAGGTGCGCCTGACCTCGGGCATCGAGGCGGTGTGCTACATCCCTGGCGAAGGCCACAACCTGCAGGAGCACTCGGTGGTCCTGATCCGCGGCGGCCGCGTGAAGGACCTTCCGGGCGTCCGCTACCACATCCTGCGCGGCGTGCTGGACACGCAAGGCGTCAAGGACCGCAAGCAGCGCCGTTCGCACTACGGCGCCAAGCGTCCGAAGTAATCCGCCCTGCGCCACCCCAGTTTTAAGAGGATACATCCATGTCCCGTCGTCACCGCGCTCAGAAGCGTGAAGTCCTGCCGGATCCGAAGTTCGGCGACCTGATCGTCACCAAGTTCATGAACTACGTGATGTACGAAGGTAAGAAGGCCGTCGCCGAGAACATCGTCTACGGCGCCTTCGACATCCTGGCCGAGAAGAAGAAGGACCAGGAGCCGGTCGCCACCTTCCACTCGGCGCTCGACAACGTCGCTCCGTCGGTCGAAGTCCGGTCGCGTCGCGTCGGCGGCGCCACCTATCAGGTGCCGGTCGAGGTCCGTCCGGACCGTCGTCGCGCCCTGGCCATCCGCTGGCTGGTCAACGCCGCCCGCAAGCGCGGTGAGAACACCATGACGGAAAAGCTGGCCGCCGAACTGCTGGACGCCGCCAACAACCGCGGCACGGCCGTCAAGAAGCGCGAAGACACCCACAAGATGGCCGAAGCCAACAGGGCCTTCTCGCACTACCGCTGGTAAGGGCTTCCGCCCGCCGGGGCTCGCCGCACTGGCGGGCCTCGCGGGATTGGGCTAGACCGCCCGCGCTCCGACCAGACCCCATTCCAAGGGCCGCGCACTTCGCCGGTCCGCATCGACCGCAAGGCACGCTCCCCAATGCCCCGCACGCATAAAATCGAAGACTACCGCAACTTCGGCATCATGGCCCACATCGACGCGGGCAAGACGACGACGACCGAGCGGATCCTGTATTACACCGGCAAGTCCCACAAGATCGGCGAGGTCCACGACGGCGCCGCGACCATGGACTGGATGGACCAGGAGCAGGAGCGCGGCATCACCATCACGTCGGCCGCGACGACCGCCTTCTGGAAAGAGAAGCGCCTCAACATCATCGACACCCCCGGCCACGTGGACTTCACCATCGAGGTCGAGCGCTCGCTGCGCGTGCTGGACGGCGCCGTGACCGTTCTGGACGGCAACGCCGGCGTCGAGCCGCAGACCGAGACCGTCTGGCGTCAGGCCGACAAGTACAAGGTTCCGCGCATCGTCTTCGTCAACAAGATGGACAAGATCGGCGCCGACTTCGACAAGTCGGTGGAGTCGATCCGCGACCGGCTGGGCGCCAAGGCCGTGCCGATCCAGTTCCCGATCGGCGCCGAGTCCAACCTGACGGGTCTGGTCGATCTGGTCCGCATGACCGGCGTGGTCTGGGACAACGACGGCCTGGGCGCCTCGTACAAGGACGTGCCGATCCCGGCCGACCTGGTCGACAAGGCCAACGAAGCCCGCCAGTACCTGATCGACAACGCCGTCGAGCTCGACGACGAGGCCATGGAGGCCTACCTCGAAGGCAACGAGCCTTCGGAAGAGACCATCAAGAAGTGCATCCGCAAGGCGGTGCTGACCGGCGCCTTCTATCCGATCCTGTGCGGCTCGGCCTTCAAGAACAAGGGCGTGCAGACGCTGCTGGACGCCGTCGTCGACTACCTGCCGTCGCCGGTCGACATCCCGGCCACGCCGGGCATCGACTTCCGGACCGAAGAGCCCGTCACCCGCAAGGCCTCGGACGACGAGCCCCTGTCGGTTCTGGCGTTCAAGATCATGGACGACCCCTTCGTGGGCTCCCTGACCTTCTGCCGCCTGTACTCCGGCAAGATGGAGACCGGCATGGCGCTGCTGAATTCCAGCCGCGACAAGAAGGAGCGCGTCGGCCGCATGCTGCTGATGCACTCGAACAACCGCGAGGACATCAAGGAGGCCTACGCCGGCGACATCGTCGCCCTGGCCGGCCTCAAGGAAACCCGCACCGGCGACACCCTGTGCGACCCGATCAAGTCGCCGGTGATCCTCGAGAAGATGGAATTCCCGGCCCCCGTGATCGAGATCTCGGTCGAGCCCAAGACCAAGGCCGACCAGGAGAAGCTGGGCGTGGCCCTGGCCAAGCTGGCCTCGGAGGACCCCTCCTTCACCGTCTCGACCGACCACGAGTCGGGCCAGACGATCTTGAAGGGCATGGGCGAGCTGCACCTCGACATCAAGATCGACATCCTGAAGCGCACCTACAAGGTCGAGGCCAACATCGGCGCGCCGCAGGTTGCCTATCGCGAAAGCCTCGGGCGCAAGGCCGAGATCGACTACACCCACAAGAAGCAGACCGGCGGCACGGGCCAGTTCGCCCGCGTCATGATCACCTTCGAGCCGGGCGAGCCGGGTTCGGGCTTCGTGTTCGAAAGCGCCATCGTCGGCGGCGCCGTGCCCAAGGAATACATCCCGGGCGTGGAAAAAGGCCTGAACTCGGCCAAGGACAACGGCCTGCTGGCCGGCTTCCCGCTGATCGACTTCAAGGCCACCCTGACGGACGGCAAGTTCCACGACGTCGACTCGTCGGTGCTGGCCTTCGAAATCGCGGCGCGCGCGGCCTTCAAGGAGCTGCGCACCCAAGGCGCGCCGAAGCTGCTCGAGCCGATCATGGCCGTCGAGGTCGTGACCCCGGAAGAGTATCTGGGTTCCGTCATCGGCGACCTGAACGGCCGTCGCGGCATGATCCAGGGTCAGGACATGCGCGGCAACGCCACCGTCGTGAACGCCTTCGTGCCGCTGGCCAACATGTTCGGCTACGTGAACACGCTGCGCGGCATGTCGCAGGGCCGCGCCCAGTTCACCATGCAGTACGACCACTACGACCCGGTGCCGCAACACGTCGCCGACGAAGTGATCAAGAAGCACTCCGCCTAAAACCCACACCCCAAACCAGACAGGAACCCCGGTTCGGGGACTGAGGAGCTAAGAGAATGGCCAAGGAAAAGTTCGAACGCACGAAGCCGCACTGCAACATCGGCACGATCGGTCACGTGGATCACGGCAAGACGACGCTGACGGCGGCGATCACGATGACGCTGGCGAAGTCGGGCGGCGCGA